>WUUC01106962.1_pt1 | contig 418249 bp, 338 predicted proteins | sample 6278441 | NCBI WGS metagenome assembly WUUC01 (sample SAMN13675441, study PRJNA597444) | soil metagenome | isolation source: soil | place: USA: Washington | collected 2017-10 | reverse complement strand
CGTTCCCCGCGACATCGCGAAGCACCACAGTTGAAAGTGTATATTCTCCGGCCGTGATGTTCGGTCCCACCACCACCTCATAATATCGCTCGGAGCTCGTCGCCCGACTCGGCTGATACACGAGCGGCACTGCTGGGCCGGCCCATCCCAGCACCGGCACGAACGCCGGATCGAGCGGCTCCGAGGCTGCGAGGTAAAACTGGCCGACGTCACCATTCGATGCCGCTGCGGGCGTGAAAACTGCGGCGTTCAAGCTCGGCGGCCGAAAATCGAAGGTCACGGGTGCACTGGTGCTCGCGAAGCCGGAAGCGACATCTTGCGTCTCGACGGTGAAAACAAACAAAGCTTCACCGGGTGCGATTACCTCCATCCCGGTGACCACATACCGGCACGACCACCGGGTGATGGTTCCGGTGACCCGTCCTGGAGTACAGGTCGAGGAAATATCCATCCCTTCAAGCGAGACGCGCGGTGGTCCGACCGGCCGTTCCTCATCGATGGCGAAATCGAGCGTGACGATCGCGCCGGGGTTCAAACCGACGCGTTCCGGAGACACCACCAGATCGAGGACCCGCGGCGCGACATTGTCGATGGTGATCACCAGCGGGAAGCGCTCATCGTTTGTTCCGTCATAGACTCGACGGTTGCCGAAAACATCGTCGAGCTCGATGCGCTCGATTGTATAGTCGCCGGCTTCGCTCGACTCACCGACATCGAGCAGAAAGACATGGTCGATATCCGCGGAAGCAGTCGCGCTCCAGACGAACCCCGGATCGCGGCTCCCCGACCAAAAGAGCACGGGCGGACCATCGGTCGCTTCGCTGGTGATCGAACGGAACACCGCACGTGTGCCGGCGCCTGCATATCTCGGCGCGAAGGTCATACTCTCGAGCCGAGGCGCCAGTCGATCGACGAAGATCGAGCCTTGGAGCACCGCGCTGTTGAGCGCGGCGTCCGACGCGAAGACGCGGATCGCGACCGACTTCTGTTCGCCCTCCTCTGCCTCCGATCCGCTGACCTGATATGTGCAATCCACCCGGATTGCGGGAGCCGTTCCGCTCCGTTCACAGGCTTCGACGCGATTGGATCCAACAGTGACCTCGAGACGCTCCGCCGGAACATCTTCGTCCATCAGGAAGCTGATCGAGACCGTCCGCTCGCGCCGATACGCTCAGGAGCGATCGTCAGATCGGAAAGTGAGGGCGCAACACCGTCGAGGACCACCGTGTCGAGCTCGACGTCTTCGCGAACATTGCCCGCGAGGTCGACCATGCTCGGAACCACGATTGTGTATTCGCCGTCCGGCAGGCTCGAGGCACCGGGCGCGCTCGAAAGATATGTATATGTATTGCTGGCGCCGTCCTCCGCGGGCAACAAACGATCGAACACTACGCCCTCGGCATCGCGGACCGAGATGTGAGGCGCAGAACGCAGCAGCTCGCTGGTGACCAAGCTGACCTTGATGCGGGTCGTCGGGCTCGCATACCGCGGCTCCACCGCTGTCCCTTCGCGCAGCTCGGGGAGCTCCGTGTCGAGGGTGACGCGCGCGCTCGCAGGGACACTTTCGAACCCGTTTTTGTCGATAAAGCGAACATAAACCTCGCGCGGGTATTGGCCTGGCTCCATCTCGATCGCGCTCAAACCGAAGTTGAGATCCCAGTCCGCTTCGTACGCGAGAAATCCATCAGGAGCGACAGTCCGCGTCGACGTCGCGACCAGCGGGATCCGCATTGTCCGATCGTCCAGAAAGTTCCGCTCATTCGAGATGCGAGCGCTGACGCCCCGATCCGTGAGCAGCAGAAGACGGACGCGCGAGTCACGCACATACGGAAAGCCGGTTTCGGTCCAAATGCGGATCGCTTCTGCGCTCTCCGGCAACGCCGGCGGCCGGATTGCACGAATCAACAGCGAGACATGAACATCATGATTCGCTTTGGTCTCGAAGTGCTCAGAGATCGCCTTATAGAGAGTCGGTGAGTCCGACCCAGGAAACTCGCGCACTTCGAAGATCGCCACGCGCAGATCGCCCGGCTGGATGAAATCGATCTTGAGGTGTGTCGTCTCACCGGGCGGAAGCAACACCGGTCCCGCGGTGCCGAGGATCTTATTCTCGCTGATCAGTGGATCTGTCCGCTGTTCGACCGCCACGGTGGCGTAGAGTTGCTCACTGGGATGGGGGTGATCGGCCCACTCAAAATCGATGACCACCTTCCCGAGTCGCTTACATCCCGTAACTGCCAAAATCGCCGCGAGCGCAATCCACACCCGATTCATAACCTCACCCCCACACGGAAGATGAACCTCGCGCCCTCGTAACCGGAGCTGCTTCGATGTCCCCCAAGCTCACGCTGCATCCCGCCCCCAAGAGCAACATGTGCGCCACCTGTCTCGACACGCTAGATCGTGCCCATCGCGACGGGTCGCGTCCGGACGAAAAACGGCGATCTGATTCTATGACAATGATCTGTTTGTGTTTTTGACGTTTCCGGAAATTTCCGATTTTCGAACACGTCCGGGCCGTCCGTTCAGCCGATCCGAACGTTTTCTCGTTCGCGCGTCCGCGTGTCCGCTCTCGGAGCCGCAGTCCACCTCATTCGGCGAGTAAGATTCAAGGGCACGCAGGTGTTCTATCGGGCAGCTCTCGGTACACGAAGGGGACGGCGGTACCGCGTGCGTTCGAGACGCCCGGTTCGCAGCCACTCCGGCCCAGCGCCCGAGCGGGGTCGGCGTGGAATTTAACGGCGTAATATGGCTACTGTGCATGCGCAATTTCTCTTGGGGACGAGAGCAAAGAAGCCCAACCGAGTCTGAGACACGAAACAGCCGCGTGTCCGCTGGGCGTTCGAGCCACCGAAATCTGGCCGAAGGCTGGGCTCGGCAGTGTCGGCGCCGGTGTCCGAGGAACCAATTCAACCCTATCACGGGGGACCCGGCTCCCATCGATCTAGATGCGATTTCAGCATGCGCGGCATGAAGTCTGATCTGGTCGCACGCGCGTGGGGTCACGAGCGCCGGGCACAGAACGCATCAAGGGTGAAGCCGCGCAGCGGACAGCGCAGCTGACCCTTGAGAACGTTCGAGCACCCGCGCAAATTCGCTGAGGCGAGCGAATGCCGCAAACCATCGGGGGGCCTGGTCACCGGGGGATGCCGCTGAAAATGGGACCCCTCAATCGCCGCCGTCGACACTCGGCAGCTCCAACGACGAGGATTGTTGCGGAACAACGGGCGCGCCGAATTCGCCCTTGAACAGCTCTTAGGCGCGTTGACAGACATTTTGATCGACGTGCGGAATCGCGCGCGAGATCGCGAAGACGCTTAATTCAAAAAAGCTGATCACGTCGAAAGTCGAGATGGGCTATGTTCCGCGTCTAAGCGGACATCAAATGGCACGCATGCGACAAACATCTGCGATCGACCAACGAAAACTCTTCGAGTCGCACTACGAAGACGACTTCCTCGCGCGAACCGTTGGTGATCTAATCCGCAGGCCGGAGGTCGCGCTCGGCGAGCTCGTCGCGAATGCGTGGGACGCAGGTGCCGCGCACGTCGATGTGAAAATTCCCGTCGCGCACGACGAAGAGTTGTCCATTGAGGATGACGGCTGCGGCCTCACTAAAAGGCAGTTCGATGAACGCTGGATGACGCTGGGATACAATCGACAGAACAAACAGGGAAGCGATGTCGAATTCCCGCCGGAACGAGACGGCCATCGACGCGCATACGGGCGAAACGGACAGGGCCGGCACGGCCTGCTCTGCTTTGGTGATGCTTACGAGGTATCGACAAGGCGCGACGGGAAACGAACCATTTTCAACGTTCGAGTCGCAAGCGGTGAACATCCGTTTGTCTCTGAGCTCAAGTCCGAGACAGAAAGTAAAGGCCACGGCACACGGCTCGCCGTTGTTGTTAAACGAAACCTTCCGGGCGCGGATCGTATTCGTGAAATTTTGTCGTCAAAATTTCTTCACGATCCCGGATTCAAGGTGACGGTAAACGGAGAAACGTTAGAGCTCGCCGAACTACCAGGTTACGGAGGCGAGCTGCATCTGACCGCCGACGATCGTGCAAGTGGTCGGACGGTCAGCATGGTGTTGTCGGTTATCGAAAGCACCCCGGGGCGGACGAAGCACCAGAGTGGTGTTGCGTTCTGGATTGCCGGACGTCTGGTTGGTGAGCCCGGCTGGACCGTTATGGGCGAGCCAATCATCGATGGTCGGACGCGAGCGGGTCGCCGCCTCACCTTCATCGTTCAAAGTGACGATCTTCTCGACGATGTGGTTGCGGATTGGACTCGTCTTCGCGATAGCTCACTCACCGCGGAAGTCGGACGCGTGGTGCGCGATGCGGTTCGTTCGAAACTGCACGAGTTGCTGGCTGATCGAGTGCGTGAGACCGCCGCTGAAGCGATCAACGAACATCGCGATGCCATGAAGACGCTCGGTCGCGGCGAGCAGGCCGAAGTCGCATCGATCGTCGAAACGATTGCAAAGGCCGATCCTCTCGTGGATCCGGCGGTGTTATCGGCGGCCGTATCTGGCGCGATCGAAGCGAAAAGAAGCGCGAGTGTGCAGTCGCTGCTCAAGCGCATCGAAGCGCTGTCGATCGATGACGTAGAAGGTCTGCATCGATTGTTGGACGAGTGGACAATCCGAGATGCGCTTACCGTTCTCGACGAAATTGGTAGGCGCATGAAAATTGTGGAGGCGATCGAAAAGCTCTCGCACGATAAAACTGTTGATGAGCTTGCGGTACTGCATCCGCTCGTAGTTCACGCGCGGTGGCTTTTCGGCCCCGAATATGATTCGCCGCATTACAGCTTCAATCTGGGACTCCGCAACGCAGTGAAGAAAGTATTCGGTATCGACACGCCGAAGGAAGCGTTCAAGAATTCGCGCAGGCGGCCCGACCTTCTGATGCGCGAAGACGGCTCGTCTCTCTACGCCGTGGGCTCGGAAGATGTTGAAGAAGGAACTGGCCTCGTGACGTGTCGACGCGTACTTTTGATCGAGCTTAAGAAGGGAGGGTTCACAATTGGCCGTCAAGAAATGACTCAGGCGACGGACTACGTCGAAGATTTGCTAAATTGCGGACACCTGACGGGAGAGCCTTTCATCCACGCCTTCGTCGTTGGGCATGAAGTTGATCCAAAAACGACAAGTACGCGGACGGTCAAAAACTCGCGCGTGGACGCTCAAACTTTTGCTAACCTCGTTGCGACCGCAAATATTCGGCTCTTCCGAATTCGAAACGAGGTGCAGGACCGATATCCGGAATCCACGGTAGACCTCCTTGAGCGGTTCCGAACCTCTCCGCAACAACTCGATCTTTTGGGAAGCCAAAAGACCACGCCACGTGCGGAGGGATAACCGATCTCGTTGGCCTCGAGGTTTTCTTTTGACGAACTCGGGAGGGGGACGCGCTCGAAAATTCGGGTCATCGTGTCGAGCAATTCAGCCTGTCGCACCGGACGCCTGTGCGCTCCGAAGCTCGGAGCACGCTGCGTCCCTAGCGCGCGTGATGCCCACAATATCGCCGCCGCCGATTCCTCCTCACCACGCATCCCGGTGATCCTCGCCGCCCAACATCGCGGCCTCGAAGTTGTCCGCGAGATAACTGCGGAGCTGGTCTTCGACCCGCGGATCATTCCGCCGATCACCTTCGCGCACGCGCTCTCGCCAAAAGTCATCCCCGGCTTCGCCTCCGAGCTCGTCCCCATACCGGAAACGAATCCCGCGGATCCTTTCTCCCGACCAACCGACACCGCAACGAATCCACCAGATGTCTCCGCGTCCACCTCCCACCCCGCAACGCATCCACAACCTAACTCCGCCATCACCGCCTGTTCCTAAGAACACTCCGCCAATCCCGCGCGCCCCGCACCTCTCACTGAACCATATCTCCGTTTCATCCGTGCACAACCCATGGCGCCCGAATCCCGCCAATTCGTCCGGCCCGCCCGAACACGTCCGTCCGGCCGGACAAACACCCGAACGCTCCGCACGCCCGGAGCTCGCCTATCCCCGCGTCCTCTGTCCGCACGAACACCTCGCCCCGAATTGGCCTGCGCATTGCTCCTGTCGCCCGCCGAATGCGACGGCGTGGTTGCCGCCGCTTTGACACAACTCACGATATGGAACGCGCGCGCCATCATCGCGCGCGGGGGGATAGTTTCATGAACAACAAGAAGAAGAACACGCGCACTGCTGCAGCCGCGACGAGCGAAGAGGCTCGCCATGCGTTCGAGCGGATCGAACCGCGCTTCAAGGAGCTCGCGGCCGGTGAGCTGGTCGCGATCACTGTCGATATCGCGCGCGCTGCGAGCATCGTCCTTGGCGCCGAAGCCGGCATCCGCGCCCTCCAGCCGCAGATTGAGGCGAAGTTGCCTGAGTTCGACGTCGAACAGATTGAGTCCCTCCGCGATATCGCCCTCGCCGCTTGGTACGTGCACGCCGCGATTGCACCGGAAGTCGACGAGGGCGAGGTCAAGCGACTCGTCTCCGAAGCCACGCCGCTCAAACGATCGATGCTCGTCCAGGCCGACGCGCTCGCCGACCGCGGGCTCCTCGACGCCCACCGCATTGCCATCATTCGTGCAGGCCGCGGCAGCCGCGATCTCGCAAATGACATGGTCGCGTTGTCTGCACTGTTTCGACAGTCGTGGGCTGAGGTCGAAGGCAAGACTGCCGTCTCTGTCGAGGAGCTCGATCGCGCAGCCGAGCTCGGCACGAAGCTCATTCTCGCGATCGGCGCACGCGACGTGGCACCCGCGCTCCCCGGCAATGGCGGCGACGCCGGCGAGCTGCGCACGCGCGCATTTTCGTTGTTGGTGAATACATATGATCAGGTGCGCCGCGCCGTGGAGTACCTGCGTTGGGACGCAGGCGATGCGCAGGAGATCGCGCCTTCCGTCTATACGGGAAGCCGGACGCGGCGCGCGGTGCTCGAGTCGGGGCCGACCGAGGGTGCTGTTCCCGAGAATGCGGGCGCGGCGGTGATGCCGGTGAACGGCGCCGTGGTTGTGCCGCCGGTGGTGCCTGCGGTTCCGCCGATCGGATGAGAAGGCGGCGTTTCGTCGCGGTTATCTGCTATGATCGAACCCGTGCTCAAAGCGATCGCCGCGCTCAATGAGATGGTCGGCGCCGGCGTCATCGAACAGTACGCGATCGCCGGCGCCACCGCCGTCATGTTCTACGCCGAACCCGTGATGACCCACGATCTCGACGTGTTTGCGCTTCTGTCCGCCGACGCGGGGCCGCTGATCTCTCTCCAAGGCGTGTACGCTCACGCTCGCGAACGCGGCTATGAAATCAGCGCTGAGCACATTGTTGTCGGGGGGGTTCCGATTCAAATCCTCCCTGCTTTTGATGCTCTCACGAGTGAAGCGCTGGAACGTGCTCGAGAGGAAACGGTTGGTTCGGAGAAAACACGCGTCGTGCGCCTCGAGCACCTTTTGGCGATCATGGCCAAGACCGCCCGCCCGAAGGACATCGCGCGGATCGCTCACATCCGCGATACCGCCGAGGTCGATCTCGAATCGCTCAATGACATACTCGTGCGGCACCAGCTCCACACGAAGTGGACTGCGATCCTGGAGAGGCTGAAGGAGCAGACATGATGAATTCCGACGAGCGCGATGAGCTCCTCGCACGAGTCCAAAAGAACAAGCGCACTTTGCGACGCGAAGTCGCCCAGCTCCCAATTCTCGAGAAATTGCGCATCTTGGTCGAGATGCAGCGCAACGCGAATCTCATTCGCAAGAGCCGCGGACGGGAACCACGCGCCGAATGGGACATTGAGGCGTAAGCCCCGGATCCCCGCGGCCCGTGCAAACGAGACTCGGCGGAACACAGGCCGCCTAGAAAAGAGCAGAAGGCGCTCGCCTTGTTCGGACACTCAGAAACATGGCGAACACAATGAAGCAGATGATGGTCTCGGCTGTAGTGTTTCTTGCGGCATGTGGAGGCGCACAGGGAGTCGTGGAGATCGAGGGTGTCGCGCTTACGCAAACCCTTCCGGACGGACTGAGTATCTCGCGCGCACGGATCTCTTTGGCGGAGCTCGAGATCGAAGGCGGCACTGAAGAAGACGATCGCGACGCAGACCTGAAGAGCGTGGAGCTGGAGATCGCGCTCGCGGGCGCAGGATCGCCGATCCGGGTCGAGTCCGTGGAGGCCGGCACCTACCACACGCTCGGACTGGAGATATCGGGCATCCTGGTCGAAGGTACAGTACGTGGCGAAACATTCAGCTTCACCAGCAGCATCGCACAGGAGCTGACGCTGGCGCTCGATCCGGAGGTCGACGTCGGCGAGGCCGGCTCCGCTGCGGTCGCCGTCAGCTTCGATATCGCATCGTGGTTTCAAAACGAGGACGGTTCGATCCTCGATCCCAACAACGCCGGCGATCAAAAAGTGATCGAAGCGCGCATTCTCTCCTCGATGACCGCGACGCAAAAATAACGAGAGTCAAAAACCTCCGCGGCGGCTAATCTCCTCAACGCCTGAACGCGGTATTTCCAGAGTGGATCGTCCCCATGGCGGCGACGCTGACCGAGGAACGTTTCGCCGGCCCGGAGTGGCTCTTCGAACGCAAGCTCGACGGCATCCGCTTGCTCGCGTTCAAGAGCGCCGCCGGCATCCACCTCTACTCCCGCAATCAGCTCCCGCAACATGTCCCCGCGATCGCGGCCGCGATCGAGCAGCTCCCGGTCGAGGAGGTGATCCTCGACGGCGAGCTCATGTGGGATCAGTCGGCGTATCACGTGTTCGACATCGTCTGGCTCGATGGACAGGATCTCGAACAACGTCCGCTCGAAGAACGTCGGGCGGAGCTCGCGCGGCTGCCGTTCGCGCCGCCGTTGATGCGCGTCGCGGCACTCGACGAACCCGAACCTTGGGAGCACGCCCGCGCACAAGGCTGGGAAGGCGTCATCGCCAAACGTCGCGGGTCGCTCTACGAACACCGCCGCTCACCGCACTGGCTGAAGATGAAGTGCGAAGCGACTCAGGAGCTCGTCGTCGGCGGGTTCACCGATCCTCAGGGCAAGCGGGTTGGGCTCGGCGCGCTGCTCGTCGGCTACTTCGACGGCGATGATTTCGTCTTCGCGGGCAAGCTCGGGACGGGCTTCGACACCAAGCTCCTGCTGGACCTCCGCCGCCGGCTCGACGCGCTCGAGCTCGAGAAGACGCCGTTCACCCGCTCCGTCGGCCTTCCACGCTTGCGAGCACATTGGGTGCGGCCGGAGCTCGTGGTTCAAGTCGCCTTCACCGAGTGGACCAGACACGGAAAGCTGCGGCATCCGCGCCTCCTCGGCGTCCGCTTCGATAAGGACCCGCGCGACGTCGTCCGCGAGCAGTGAGCCGCGCGCTCTTATCCTCGAGTCAACCGATGGCTCTTGCTAACACCTGGGCGCATCTAGAGTTTCGCGCCGACGCACCCAGGAGCCGACATGCGAATCAACCTGCCCGCGCGCTCAATTTCGATCCTCGCGATGCTGGCGAGCTGCACTGGCGACATCGGAGCGATCGTCCCGCCGCCGGCGAATGTCCCGAGCGATCCCGTCGATCCGAGCGATCCGAGCGATCCCGTCGATCCAAGCGAACCGATCACCGTCGCCCTCGCCGCTCCGCAGGTCCGCGTCCTCAGCGCGCCCGAATACCGCAACACCGTGCGCGACCTCCTCGGCCTCCCGGTCTCGGCGCACCTCACGCACAGCGACTGGACTGCGGGCTTCGACAACGGCGCAGGCATCCACATCGACGAGAACCTCTTGTCGGCTTTGCTCACCGAAGCCGAGGCGCTCGCCGCACAATACATCGCGACCCGCGCCGCCGCCGACTACGCCTGTTTCGACCTCGCGAACATCACCAACGCGTGTATGGAATCGATCATCGCCACGCTCGGCCGCCGCGCGTATCGCCGGCCGCTCGCACCCGACCAAGCGCGCCAGCTCCTCGCGTTCTTCCACGCGGTGTCGAACGAAGTGAATAGCCGCCAAACAGGCGCAGAGCTGGTCGTCGCGCGATTGCTCGTCTCTCCACAGTTTCTCTACCGGACCGAAGTCGGCCGACCGACCACACCCGGCGGCGAGCTCTACGCGCTCGACGACTTCGAGAAAGCCTCGCTCCTCTCGTACACCTTGACCGGCAGCATGCCCGACGAACCGTTGCTCGCCGACGCCGAAGCCGGACGCCTCGACGACGCGAACCTGCGCCGCCACATTCAACGACTCTGGGCCGCACCGCGCACGCGCGAACGGGTCGGTGATTTTTTCCGCCAATGGCTCAAGGTCACGCGCCTCGACGAGATGTCGCGCCAGCCATCCGACTACCCGAAGCTCACCACGCCCGAGTTGGGCCGCTCGCTCAAAGCCGAATTCGACGCGTACGTCGCAACGATCGTGTTCGACGGCGCAGGCACTTTGCCCGCGCTCTTCACCGAGAGCTTCAGCATGGTCGACGCCAACACCGCACCGCTGTACGGGCTCGAGTCGGCGTCGAATGTTCCGGTGCGCGTCGAGCTCGATCGGACACAACGCCAAGGTGTGCTCACGCTGGCGAGCACGATGTCGGCGATCGCCTCGGCCACCGACGCAACGAAAGATCGCCCGGTGGTGCGCGGCCTGATGATCAAGGAACAGCTGCTCTGCGAGGAAGTCGGCCCACCGTCCGGGATCAACACCATCGCCGCGATGAACACCGCGATGATGATCCCAAACTTCGAGGAGCTCACCACGCGCGAACAATACGAAGCGATGATGCAGCAAGGCGACAATTGCCGCGCCTGCCACCGCCAGTTCATGCCGCTCGGCTTCGCGCTCGGCCGCTACGATGCGCTCGGCCGTTACCGCACCGAACAACGCGGCCGCCCGGTCAACGAGGCCGTCTCGGACGTCTTCTTCGATGGCGAAGTGAAGATGTTCTCGAGCGGCACCGAGCTCGCCGCGACGCTCGCGGACAGTCCCTCGACTGCGAAGTGTTTCAGCAAGAACTTTGTCAGTTTCACCGCCGGCGCGATCGACACCGAACACTCGACGTCGCTCAGCGCATCGATCGTCCAGAAGTTGGGAAACGGCCCGGTGGCGATCGCGCGTTTCGTCGAAGAAACACTCGCGACTCCTGAGCTCTACCAAAGACGCGGCGTGCCCTTCGTCGAGCCTGAGCCCATTCCCGAAGACACGCGCTCCTTGCTCCTTGCTTCGGACGCGAGCTTGAACCCCGACGGCGTCGCAAGCTCTGCAGACGGCGTGTTTCGTTTGGTCTACCAGCTCGACGGAAACCTGGTGCTCTACCGCGAAAACGCAGCGCTTTGGTCGAGCTCGACCGACGGCCAATCGGCCGGCAGAACCGCGATGCAGGGAGACGGCAACTTGGTCGTTTATGACCGCGACGGCGCAGCGGCCTTCAACTCCGGCACTCACGGGAACCCGGGTGCCGCGCTGTACGTCGACCTCGATGGAGCACCTTCGATCCTCAGCACCGACGGCCGCGTCTTGTGGACGGGAGACCTGCGATGAAACGCCGAGAATTCATCTTCAGCTCGCTCAAAGCCGCCACGCTCTTGTCGCCATTGTTGGCGCTGCAACGCGCGGAAGCGCAGGTGGTGATTCCGAAGCGGTTGTTCGTTTGGGTGAGCTCCGCCGGCTTCCCGGATGAAGCTGCGTTCTTCACCGACGGCGCGGAGACCAACTGGAACATCGGCGAGATCCTCGGCCAATGTTCTGAGCTCAAAGACAACATGGTAGTGCTCGACGGGGTCGACATTCGCGACTCCGGCTTCAACGCCGCCGGCGCGAATCACGCGCGTGCACCGGGCAAAGTCGTCACTGCAGCCGACGTCATCGACGACGGCGGTGAAGGACTCCCCGGCGGCGCGTCCATTGACCAATTCGTCGCCCAACAGCTCAATCTCACTTCGCTCGAAGTGAACGTCACCACCGTCGAGGGACGCAGCGACGAATCGATCCGCGAGCGCCCCTTCGCCACCGGCCCGCGCGCGTTCAAGATCGCCATCAAACCGCCGTCCGCAGCATTCGAACGGGTGTTCAGCGGTTTCGTCCCTCCCGATCGCAACGATCCCGCGCGCGACGCCTTGATCCACCGCTTGCTCGGCCGCCGCTCCCTGCTCGACGGCATGACGCAGGACTTGCGGCGCCTCCGCGGACAGATGTCGGGCATGGAGAGACTCAAGCTCGACATTCATGAAGACGCGATCCGCAAAGCCGAGCTGAGCGTGGCGAGAGATCTCGGCGACGTGCCACCCTCGATCGCCGCCTGTACAGTACCGGGTCGGCCGACCAACGACTTCAACATTCCTCACCGCTACACTGCACACTTCGACATTATGTACGCCGCGTTCTGCTGCAATCGCGCGCAGGTCGGATCGATGGTGTGGGGCGGCTCAGGTTTCGGCTGGCCCTACGACTGGATCGGCAAAAACGTGAGCGACTTGCACAATGACGTGCACCACCGCGCTCAAGAAGAACGACAGTTGTATATGGAGTGCGCGCGCGACGACTGGAAACGCCTCGGCGATTTTGTGTTGCGACTGCGCAATACGCCCGAAGGCGACGGCAACATGCTCGACAACACCATCGTGCTCGGCGTCTCGCACTTCAGCCACCACCACGACATCCGCCGCCTCCCGGTGGTGCTCTTCGGCTCACCGAAAGGCGGACTGCGCACCGGCCGATATCTCAAATTCAACGAGCACATTCACAATGACAAAGTGCTGACTTCGGTCGCGCAACTGATGGGTCTGAGCGTCAACGGCTTCGGCGATGACCAGAACTGCGGACCGGTGCCCGGCCTCGTCTAAAAGATCCGTTTTGCGCGATCACTCGAAGAAGGAACGCATCCGTTCTTCGGTCGCGCGGTTCGCGGGAAAAAAACACTCGATCCGTGTCTCTTGGAGTGTCACGTCCTGCGGCGTTCCAAGGGTGGTGACTGCGGAGAAAAACACGAAGCTCTCGCCCTCCTTCTCGAATCCAATGGAGATCACCGGAACCTGCGGCGCGATCAGGTTTGTTCGCCGGAAGTGTTTCGGCACGCCGGGATAAGACAAGATCTCCTCGAGGATCGCCGCGGTTTTGTCGTCTTTGATGCCGCAGGTGGCCTCGCGCTGGACGCGTTGCACCAGCGCGCCTGCGACCACCTCCCAATCGCGTACGAACGGCCGGAGACCGTTCGGATCGAACATCAAACGGAGCACGTTCGACGGTCCGGTGCGCGGGCCCAACATAAAAGAGAAGAAACGTTGCGCCGCGTTGTTCGCGTCGATGATGTCCCATTGGCGATTCATCACCACGGCGGGAAACGGCTCTTGTTGGCGGAGGATCGCGTCGAGCGCGCGCCGCACGGCTTCCAGCTCCGGCGCATCGAGCTCTGCTTCCCGATACAGCGGCGCAAATCCCGCGGCCAACAACAAGGTATTTTGCTCGCGCAGCGGAACGTCGAGCACCGAAGCGAGCGCGACCACCATCTCGGCGCTCGGACGCGCGCGGCCGGTCTCCAAGAAACAGAGATGTCGCGAGGACACGTCGGCGGAGGTCGCGAGCGCGAGCTGACTCAAACGCCGCGTCTTCCGCCAATATTGGAGCAGCTCACCAAAAGTCTCCACGAGCGAACTATCACCGCCCTGGGGCGCACGAACAATGACCTCCGAGGTAATTGAGAGCGCGCGCAGAAAAAGCGCAACGTGCCGGCATGATGAAAATCTACGGACACCCCTGGAGCATCAACACGCGTAAGGTCCTGATGACCTTCGCCGAGAAGGGTCACTCGGCCGAGCTGGTCTTGGTGATGGTGCCGAAGGGCGAGCACAAATCGCCACAACACGTGGCCCTCCACCCGTTTGGGAAAGTTCCTGTCCTCGAGGACAGTGGATTCGTTCTCTACGAAACCGGCGCCATCAATCGTTATGTCGCGAAGAAGCTCGCGGGACCTTCCCTGCTCGGCCGGGACGAACGCGAAGGAGCGCTGATCGATCAGTGGATCAGCGTCGCCGACTCTTACTTCGCGCCGCACGCGCAGCCGCTGCTCGTCGAGACACTGTTTCGCCGTTATCTCGGCGGTGACACAAAGTTGCAGTTGGTCTCCGCAGCACGCCCCGCCATTCTACCGGCGCTCGACGTGCTCGATCGCGGGCTCCGCGAGCACCCTCATCTCGCTGGCGAAACGTTCTCCATCGCAGACATTCATTGGATGCCGTATCTCGATTATCTCGTCGCGACGAACCAAGCGGAGGCCTTCGAGACGCGGCCCCATCTGGCGGCGTGGTGGAAACGGGTCAGCACGCGCGCGAGCTGGCAGAAGGTCGCGCACCAAGGTCCGCAGCCCTATGAGCTCGGCATGACCGCGGAGGTGATCGAGAAGCAGTATCGCTGAGCGAGGGCATGGGCAGATTGTTTCGACGGGGCTCCTCAATCACCTATATGCGAACCAACATTAAAATCTGACAACGGTGGCTCGCGTCACTTTGGCCCGAGAAATTAAGCACTTGCGCGTTGACAGCACGGCCTTTCGTACTCAGATTCGCGACTGTGCAAATCATTGCGATCCTCGCCCTCACCACAATTTCGACGACTCCGCTGGAACACTTCGACGCGAGCATCGCCATGGGCGCTCGAATGCGGGACCGCAGCGTGATCATCAAGCTCGCACCGGGCGAGACGGTCGAGAACCTGTCCGCTCGGACAGGTGAGCTCGGTTGTTTGCCACCCGATCGGGTGTCGCCCGGCCGGCCGTTCTTCGAGCTGCGCTGCCCTCAGGCCGCGAGCACGCGCGCGATGATCAGCTTGTGGTCGGCGGCGCCGGAGGTGAGCTGGGCGGAGCCGAATTTTTTGCTGGTCCCAGAGTACGTACCGAACGACCTCAACGAGGAACAATGGTATCACCAGAACGTCGGGCAGGTGGTGTACCCAACCCATCCTACGTATCGCTTGGAGGGCATCGCGGACGCCGACATCGACACGGTCGAGGCCTGGGATCTCACGACCGGCGACCCGAACGTCGTCATGGCGCTGGTAGACTCCGGATTGGACCTCGACCATCCCGAATTCGCGGGCCGGTTCTGGGTCAATGAAGACGAAGACTGCACCAACGGCATCGACGACGACGGCAACAATTATATCGACGACTGCAACGGCTGGGACACCGGAGACGGCGACAACGATCCCTCGACCGCCGGCCTGATCGAGGGTCCCTTCTGCGACCCGACGCATGGGACGAACGTCGCGGGTGTCATGGCGGCGACCGGCAACAACAGCGTCGACATCGCGGGAATCAACTGGGGCTCGCGCATCATGGTGGTGAAGGAATCGATCTCCATGCCCGGGGGGTGCGACCACTCCATCGCTGCGGTCGCCGAAGGTTATTTATACGCGATCGACAACGGCGCGAACGTGGTCAACTGTTCGCTCGGCGGCACACCGCAGCGATCGATGTTATGGGACGAAGTCGCGCGCGAGGCCGACGCCAAAGGCGTGCTGTTGGTGATGTCCGGCGGCAACGACGGCGTCTCGCGGGACCTGAATCCCGAGTATCCCATCGCCATCGACTTCGCGAATAAGCTCGCGGTGGCCAACACCACCAACCGCGATGAGCTCTGGGCAGGCGCGAATCAGCCCAGCGCCTGGGGTACCTCGCTCGATCTCGCCGCGCCGGGCTACGTCATCCGCACCATCCAGCCCGCGCCCGATCGATCGCTCGGGCGCGGTCTGGGAACATCACTTTCGGCGCCGCAGGTGACGGGGACCGTGGGTCTGATCCTCTCGTTGGTGCCGGAGCTGAACGTGGCGGAGCTCAAACAAGCTGTGCTCGAAGGTGCGGATGTCGTCGGGTCGCTCGACTGCGCCAACGTCGAGCGCTGCGTGGCCGGCGGGCGCCGACTCAATGTGCACGGTGCGCTGCTGCGTGCGCTGGAGCTCGCGAACTTCGAAGTGCAGCTCGCGATCACCGGCGCAACAAAACCTTCGGACACCGGAACAGTCACGGTTTCCTACGAGGTCATGAACACCGGGACTGCGGCGCTCCGCAAAGTGCAAGCGACGCTCACGGCCAGTGCCTCGAGCGCGCTGGCCATCGTGCGCGGTGACGCGGCGCTCGGTGATGTGGCCGCCGGCGACAGCGTGGTTTCGCGCCAGCTCTCGGCGTTCGTGGTGAGCGTCCCCTCGACCTGCGGGGGCACCACGGCGTTCCCGGTTCAGGTCGAGCTGAAAGACGAGCGCGGTCCAGCTTGGGTGATCGACACCGCGGTCACGGTCGAGTGCCAGACGCCTGATTTGCCGGGTCCGAAGGATCCGGATCCGACGGTCGAGGACGACCAGGGCGGATGTGCCTGCAATCAGTCTCGAGGCGAAGGTGGAAGCGCGATCGCGCTCGCCGCCTTGCTCCTCCTCGGAGCGCTCCGCCGTCGAAACGGCAACAAACGAGCGGCGAACGTTTAGAATGTTCGAATGACCGCCGAAAGCGTCGAAGATCTCCTTCGAGCCGCGAGCACGCATGGGCTCGAGCTCGTCGCTCATCGACCCGAGCTCGACACCTCCGGTGCGGACTTTGTGGTGTTGCAAGGAGAAGATGCAGAAGGCGTCGCGTGGATCGTGCGCGCGCCGCGCCGTCCCGACGTGCTCTCTCGCGCAAATGCAGAACACGCGATTCTCGATCAGGTGCGATCGCGCGTGCGTTTTCTCGTCCCCGAGTGGCGCATCTTTTCACCCGAAGTCATCGCCTACCCGCGGCTCAGTGGAGAACCGGCGGCGGTCGTCGGCGAGTCCGGCTATGTTTGGCGATTCGATGAAACACAACCGCCGGCGACGTTTCTCGACTCACTCGCCGAGAGTCTCGCCCAGCTGCACGCGATCGATCCCCAAAACGCGCTCGGTTTCCGCGTGCGCACGCAAACCGAAATCCGGGCAACCTACGCGGAGCAGATGGAGCGCGCGCGTGTCGTGCTGAAGATCCCGGACACAATTTGGCAGCGCTGGCATACCTGGCTGGAAGATCAGGCTTCGTGGCCGCCACACGCTGCGGTCGTGCACGGCGATCTCCATCCCGGCCATGTCCTTCTCGACGCCGCTTTTCGCGTGGTCGGGATCCTCGACTGGACCGAAGCCCACGTCGGCGATCCCGCGACCGACTTCGCGCTCTTTTACGCAACCCTCGGCGAGGGTACGCTTCAGACGTTGCTCGAAAAATATGAAGCTCGCGGCGGGCGCGTCTGGCCTACTTTCAGCTCGCACATCGCCGCGATGTGGTCTGCGTATCCGGTGATCATCGCCGATTTCGCAGCGATGAGCGGCCAAGAAGGCCCGCTGGCGCTCGCGCAGATGTTGATCGACGCACAGTCCGGCTCCGTTTTATAGATTCGGTCCCGGCTCCTATCTCAAAAGCCGCGGAGCGGAAAATGTGGACGCTGCAGCCAATTGTCCGCCGGATAGTCGGCGTCGCGCTCGAGCATATGGAGTGTATATGCGTGTCGCGAGCGCGCTGATCGATTCGGCCCGCTGCGGTGGGGCAGCGCCGCGTGCAGGACAATCAACGCACCCTTCTCGACCTCGAGCGCAACCTCGCCGCGCTCGGGATATGCAGTGTCGTCGAGAGTCTCCAATTGAGTAGTTTCGCCGCTGCGCCGAAAGCGCTTTTTGACGGGGATTTTGTGGCCTCCCGGGAGCACCCACAAACAACTATTCTCTAATGTCGAATCCTCGAGCGCGATCCAAAATCCGATCACATTCATCGGTTCGCTCCACAAGAACGTATGATCCGTGTGAAGACGCACTTCGCCGCCGATGTTCGGCTGTTTGAAAATATACATCGATTGCAGAAGCAGCGGGTCGCGACAGCCCAGCTCCGCCGTGAGCCGCGCGAGCTCCGGCGTTCGCGAGAACGCGTCGAAGATGGGATCGCGATCGTGCATCGCGTGGCCGATCTTGTTGATCGAGAGCGCCTTCGGCTGGCGGAGACATCCCTGTTCGTCGAACGCTTCCTCCTCGAAGAAGAAACGGATCCGGTCGGCGGACTCCAAAAAATATCGGTCGCGCGCATGGCTTTTGGTGGTGAAGATCGGGAGGTCGGCGCCCGGCTCGAACGCTTCGACGAGCTCCTCCGCTCGGGCGCGGAGTCGGTCGCAGGCCTCGGGCGCTACGAATTTCTCGAGCACCAAGAACCCGTCGCGTTCATAATGCGCGAGATCGTGCTCACTCAGGCTGCGCGGCCCGCCCACGGTTTTGAGCCTCTCGCAGGCCGCTTTAACGCGCAATCTGCTTCTTCGTCGCCGGTTGCGCCGCCACCGGGATATAGCGTCCTATGCGGTCGGGCGTTGTCCTCCTCCTTGCCTCTCTCCTCGCGGCCTGCAGCGAAGAAGACTCACCCGACGCCTCCGCACCCGATGCGGCCGTCGCCAGCGCGGATGCCACGAGCTCCGACGCGACGAGCGCCGACGCCGCGATCCCGGACGCAGAGCTCCCGGACGCAACCAGCCCAGATGCAAGCGCCGAAGACGGGGGCGTCTTGCGTGTGCTCTTCGTCGGCAACAGCTACACCCAGGTGAACGACCTGCCCTCGGTCGTCGGACAGCTCGCCGCCGCCACGCCTGGCCCCCGCTTGGAGATCGAAACCGTCGCCGTCGGTGGCGCGCGGCTGGTCACGCATTGGACGACGACCGGTGCACGCGAACGGATCGAAAGCGGCGACTTCGACGTCATCGTCATGCAGGCACAAAGCGTTGAGCCCTTCCTCGATCCAAAATCGTTTCACTTCTACGGAGAGCTCTTTTCCGGCGCGCTCGAGGCCGCAGGCGCGCGCGGCGTGTGGTTCTCCACCTGGGCGCGGCGCGAGGGCGACGCGTTCTACGCCGAAAGCGGTTACACCCCGGCGTCGATGACCGAGGCGCTCGAATATCGTTATCGGATTGCAGCCGCGGTGAACGGCGATCGGGTCGCGCGCGCCGGCGCAGCTTGGCAACTTTCCCTCGCCGAATTGAGCGAGCTCACGCTTCACGATCCCGACGGCAGCCACCCCTCCGCGCACGGCACGTTGCTCGCCGCGTGTGTCATCCTCCAAGCGATCACCGGAACGACGCCGCGTTCACCCGATCCGGCTCCGCTCGGCATCGCGCTCGCCGAGGCGAACGCCTTGTGCGATCTCGCGCCCCGGGTCATCTGTCCGGAAGGCCAGGTCGACTGCAGCGGGGATTGCTTCGATCTTTCGCGCGACCCGTTCCACTGCGGCACCTGTGATCGGGCTTGTTCTCTCGACGATCCGTGCAATGCCGGCGAGTGCGGCTGCGGACCGGATCTCAGCGGTTGCGGCCGCGTCTGCTACGATTTGTCTTCGAGCAACGAACACTGCGGGAGCTGCGAGCTCAGCTGCGCCGCCGACGAACACTGCGAAGAAAACAGCTGCATCTGTTCTGCAACGGGCGCACAAACACCGGCGCTCGCCGAGCTCACTGCGCTGAACGCGGCCTGCGACTCCTGGGACGACGCCGGCACGCTCGAATGTAACGCCGCCGCACACGACTATTGCGAAACGTTCGCCTGTTGGAACAGCGGCTACGGTCCACCTTCGGGGCACGCACCCCCATTCGAAGGTGTGCTCTGTGTGAACGGCGATGTCCGCGCGACCAGCTACACCGAGCTGTCGGCGTTCGTGCCCGCATGCGACGGCGCCGGCGAACGGATCGGGCAGAGCTGCTCCACCGCGTTCAGCCGGTATTGTGCATCGCAGGGCGCGGTCTCCGGCTTCGGCCCGATCGAGAGCGCCGACGATGACCTCACCGTAACCTGCGTGTCGACCGCGACCATCGTCCAGACGACGATGACCACCTTGAGCGCCTTCGCCTCGCGATGTGTTCCCGATCCGGTGAGCTGTAGTATTGCGGCGTGGAATTTCTGCGAGTCGATGGGTTATGCGGGCGGCTTCGGGCCCGTGGAGCTCAACGGTGAAGATGCAGAAGTCGTCTGCCTTTGATCGTTAGGCTGCGGCGTCGCGCGGGCGGATCCACTTTGTCAGGCAACGTTCCAGCGTTCGCATCGAGACCGGCTTGGTCAACACGTCGTTCATACCCGCCTCGAGACACCGTACGCGGTGAGCCTCGAGGGCATGCGCGGTCAACGCGACGATCGTCCGCGCCTCGGAGCGCTGCTGTTCTTCGAGAAGCCTCAGCTCACGCGTGACAGTGAGGCCGTCGAGCTCCGGCATTTCACAGTCCATCAATACGAGATCGAAGTCTTCCTGACTGAGCGCATCGAGCGCCGCGCGGCCGTCGCTCATCATCACAGTTGTGCAGTCGAGACGTTTCAGCATTCCCGCGATCACCATCCGATTGACGGCATTGTCGTCGGCCACCAAAATACGCGCTCCGTGGAAAGCGGCGCGTTGTAGAGACTTTTCCGGAGCGCCGGATACGACACGTTCGCGAAGTGCAGCTTCGAGGACGCTGCGGCGTAGAGGTGACGTTATCCGCGCAACCGTCGAGTCCGAGGCTGAGCTCAATCGAAGCGGGGGCTCGAAAGCGACGATCGAGACCGACGGAAAACGGGCGGCGAGCGCCTCCAGATTCGGGACCTGAGCTCCGTCGAGGATCGCGGCGCCTGCGCCGAGCGCGAGCATTTCGGCGAGCTCGCCGGCGTGAGCGACAGGTACGGCGGTCGCACCGGAGGTCTCGATCCACGAGGTGAGCTGAGCCTGGTGCAGCGGGTGCGGCGCGAAGATCACCACACGTTGGCCGCTGAGCCGCGAAAGAGGCTGCGGCGCAGAGGCGACCTCGGGAAGTTGTGCAGTGAAGCGAAACTCGCTGCCGGTGCCGAGCTCGCTGAGGAGCTCGATTTCACCGTGCATCAGCTCGACGAGCTGTTTGACGATCGTCAGGCCGAGGCCCGAGCCGCCGAAACGCCGGCTGATCGAGTTGTCGGCTTGTTCGAAGGCGGTAAAGAGTCGGGCGCGGGTGGCTTCATCCATTCCCATGCCGGTGTCGCGCACGGAAAAGACGAGCTCACCGGGCTTTTTGCCCAGCCCAACGTGAGCTTCGATCTCACCTTTTTCAGTGAATTTGAGCGCATTACCGACGAGGTTTGCCAGCACCTGCCGGAGTCGCGTCGGGTCGCCGATCACCCGCGCGGGGACGTCGCGATCGAGGCGGTGGGCGAGCACCAGGCCCTTCTTGGCCGCGCTGACGCCAAAGAGCGCGACGACGTCCTCGAGGATAACTTCGACTTCGATCGGCACCTGTTCGAGGCTCATTTTGCCGGCCTCGAGCTTCGAGTTGTCGAGAATGTCGTCGATGATGGTCATCAATGCCTGACCGGATTGATGAGCTGTCTCCGCGAACACGCGCTCTTCACCGCTGATCGTTCCGGTGAGGAGGAGCTCGGTCATTCCCAAAATACCGTTCATCGGAGTGCGGATCTCGTGGCTCATCTTCGCGAGAAACTCGCTCTTCGCAGTATTCGCGGCTTCCGCGTGTCGTTTTGCGTTTTCGGCGCGGTCGCGGGCGTCGATCAGATCGCTGACCAGGGCCCGCTTTTCGATCGAGAGCTGCACGGAGGCGGCGATGGTGCGCTGTGTTTCACGCGCGCTTTTGACGATCACCAAGACGTAGAGGACGAGCAGCGCGGCGATAATACGATTGTCGCCGAGCCCGTGCGTGACGACCGCGGTGATCGCACCGGCGTACAGAGGAAGAACGTAAACAGTGTAGACCGCCCGAATCGAAGCAAGAGTGCCGATCGCGCCTGCAGTGAGACCGAACGCCATCACCAACAGATAAAATCGCATCCATTCGGTGGCCGCCGGATAAATCGTGCAACAAGCCACGCCCCAAGAAACTCCCGCGGCGAAAGACGAGAACAAATAGTATCGCTGCCAAACAAGGAGCTCCGCACCGGTGCGGGCGCGGCGGTCGAAACGTCGGACGAGATAAATGCGATGAACGTAGACTGCGACGACGAGGAAGAGCGGCGCCAAGCTGAGCAGCGGAATATTGGAATAGTAGAACAGCGCGAAGGTGGCGGCGGCGACCAGGAGGTTGCCTTTGCTCCCGGTCGTACCCTGGCGGTAGAGGAGCCGTACGAGCTCCTCGAAGACTTCAGCGGTGTAGGTCCGAGCGGCGCTCATCGAGATCTAGAATATGGATCGGCCGGATCGAGCGCGATTTGAACGGCTGGTGGAGACAAAATCCTGTCTCGAGGTGGAGCGTCGTTTTTTGGGCTTCCTATGCGGGGCGATGCAGCGGAACACGGTGGAAAGCGGCAAAACAAGGTCCCCGCCCTCGATAAACCGCTTCCCGCGGCGCGCTTTCTAGGGCGTCCTTAGGGGATGCAGAAGGCCGGCGACGCGATAGGCGGCTATCGGCTGATTCGACTCCTCGGCAGCGGGGGCTTCGGCTCGGTGTGGCTCGCGCGAGCTTTGGATTCGCGACGTGAAGCCGCGATCAAGATTCTCCATCGCGATTTCCTCGAAACCAAAGCCGATACGCGCGGCCCGAGCATCGTCGACCGTTTTCTCCGCGAGGCACGGATCATTCAACGGCTCGCCCATCCAGGCATCGTCGAGATCTACGAGGTGATCGACGAACGCCAAAACGGCGTGGTCGCTTATTCGATGGAAGCGCTCCGTGGGTGCGACCTGACGAAAATCAGCGAGCACCTCGACCTGGAGACCTTGCTCGATGTCTTTGCGGAAGCCGCGGACACGCTCACTTTCCTCCATGCCCAAGGCGTGATCCATCGCGACATCAAACCGCAAAATCTACATATCAGCGATCCACAACCCGACCAGCCGAAACCGTGTCGCGTCAAACTGCTCGATTTTGGAGTGGCGAAAGAGCTCTACGCCACTTCGCGACTCGAGCCGACTGCGACCGGGATGCTCGTCGGAAGTATTCGTTGGATGGCCCCGGAGTCGTTTCAAAACAAAGTGGAGCCCTCCCCCGCGCTCGATCAGTGGGGGCTGGCGGTGACCATGTATCACGCGTTGAGCGGGCGATATCCGTTCGATCACTACTCACTCTCGGAGCTGATCCGCCGCATCGAAAACGAGCCTCCGCCGCCGCTCACCCTCGCCGCCCGCTTCGAAGCGGCGGCGCCGCGGGGAGAGCTGGAAACGATCGTATTACGCTGTCTGCAAAAGAAGCCGGAACAGCGATACTCGAACATTCAAGAAGTCGCGAAAGCGCTGCGGACGATCATGCGGCGATTGTCCGCCGACCGCGATGTGACCGTTTTCGATCCGCTGTTGTCGAAGACGGATCCGAGCACGGGCGCGAGCCAGCTCGAGCTGTCGCCGACGTTCAAGCTCGCTCAAGCGATGACCAGCTTGCGAGCGACGATGCCGGGCGATCTCCTCGCCGAAGCGACAGTGCTCTCCATCGACGGCAGTGAGCTCCGGCAGACGATCAAAATGACTGCGCCGCCGCGGATCAGCGAGCCCGCGCGCGATACGCAGATGCTGGCGCTCGAGGAAGAGACCGAGCCACCGCCGCCGAGCTCTCCCGCGGTCTCGCCGCCCCCGCCGCCTGCTCGACCGAAAGAATCGGTGCGCGCTCCGGCGAGCTCGAAGAGAAGGAGTGAGACTGTGCAGCCGGAGCCGAAAAAAACGCAGCTCACTTTGTGGTTATTGGCGCTCGCCGCGATCGCCGCGATGATCTCGAAGCTCGCGGGTCTGTGGTGATCGTTTAGTCGATCCCGTGTTTTCTCATCTTCACGCGCAGAGTTTCTCGGCTCACACCCAAACGTTTTGCCGCTTTCGTGCGATTCTGGTCCTCGCGTTCCAATGCATCGAGGATCGCTTGTCGCTCCTCTTGATCTTTGCGAGTCGCGAGATGGCGAGGATCGGACAGAACCGCCGCGCCCTCTCGAACGCGCTTCGACAACAAGCTCGGCTCGAGCAAGCTCATGCCCGGGCCGGCGAGCGCCAACACGCGTTCGACTTCGTTCTCCAGCTCGCGGACATTTCCCGGCCACGCGTACCGCGACAAGGTTTCGAGGAGCTCCGGTGAAGCTTCCGGAACCACGAGATTGCGGCGGGCGGCGATACTCGCGACGAAGTGTCGAAAGAGGATCGGAATGTCGTCGAGCCGCTCGCGAAGCGGTGGAAGCTCGAGAGTGATACAATTCAATCTATAGAGCAGATCACGTCGAAAGTGTCCTTTCTCGATCTGCTGCTCGAGATCGCGATTCGTCGCCGAAACAAAACGTACGTCGGCGATCAGTGTTTCGTCCGAGCCGAGCGGCTTGTATTCACCAAACTGGATCGTGCGCAACAACTTCACTTGTAAGGGAAGCGGCATCTCGCCGAGCTCGTCCAAAAACAATGTTCCTTTGTTCGCCGCCTGCACCACGCCGGGACGATCTTTCGTAGCGCCGGTGAACGCTCCTTTTTGGTGCCCGAAGAGCTCCGACTCCAAAAGCTCCGGCGCAAAAGCACCACAATTGATGGCCACGAACGGTTGTTCGTGGCGCGCGCTGTTCAAATGAAGCGCACGGGCAACGAGCTCCTTGCCCGTCCCCGATTCGCCGAGCACCAACACCGGAACATCCGAGGAAGCGACCTGCGCGACCGTCTGCAAAGTCGCGAGCATCGCCGGCTCGTTGGTGACGATGCCTGGAAACCGATGACGCGCGAGCAGCGCCGATTCCATACTGCGCGTGCGTTCCTCGAGCGCATGTCGCTCGACGACATCCGCCAGAACTTTCGACGCGAGCTTCAAGATTTCGGTGACCAGCTCTAGATCTGTTTTGCTGAAGCGACACACCTCGGCGCGAGCCTCGAGATAAAGAACACCATCGGGCGGGCCTCCATGCGCGGAAGGCAAAGGTGCCGCGAGGATCGAGGCCAACCGGAGAAGCTGTACACTTGCGGCCGCTCCATACGGGCTCTGCATCGCGTCTTCGAGCAGCACCGGCTTCGAGTCGGTCATCACGTCGCGGACGATCGATCGTGAGATCTCGCCGGGCTCGGCGTCGATCTGGTCGCGGCTCCAATTGCGAACAGCACAGACCTCGAGAACATCTTTTTTTCGCGCGACGAGATAACCGCGTTCCGCGCCGACCGCGGAGAGCACCTCGCCCATAATCGTGTCGAGCAGCTGATCGTAGTTGCCGCCCTCGAGCAGCGCTCTCATTACCCGATTCAGCGTACGCAGCGCGCGGACGTCGGAGATATCCGAGCTCTGCGCCATCTCTGCTCCAAAAGTAGCCGGATGGCGAAAGAACGACAAGCTACGGGCTCCCTTCAGCAGCGGCTCTCTTTTGATGATGTGTAAAGGTCAGCTCGATCGCGGCTCCGAGCAAGATTGCCGCGGCTGCGCCCAGCGCGACGCTCGCCACCTCGGCTGCGTCGACCTGCAGCTTCGGGTGTTGTTCGCGCGCGGGAACGAACGTCGCGCCGGCGAGCGGGATCTTTTGTTCCTTGCCGAACAACGTGGTGTGTTTTCCAAGCCGCGGGTTCGGCGGCAGCACATCGTGAGCGTCCGCGGCGCGAAGACCTCCGCTATATAGAGGTCCGCCGCGATCCGACGCGAGGACGATCAGCGGGTCACCGATCTTTCTGCGCGCGAGCGCATCGTCGACTAACTGTTGCATCACTTGTGCGTGCGAGCGCGCCGACAGCTCGATCCGCCGATCACCTTGAGCGCACGCATCGAGCAACACGTGCGTGATCTTGCGATGGTCCGGCACCGAGTTGTTGAAACGTACGACGCGATCGGCGATCGCCTCCGCCGCCGCTTCCGAGCTCACCCCGCTGAATCCTGCGCGGGACCCGTGACCGCGCCACACCGCGACTCGCTCCAGCGTCGCCGGCGAGGCGGCGTGGCCTTGTGGGTCGCGAATCTGGAGCTGCGCCGGAGCGATCCTATTTCGTTTCGGCTTAGGCAAACTCGGAGGAGCTTCGTGAAATGCATAATTGTGATCGAGCCGCACGTCCGGATTGAAGGTCAGCGCAGGCTCGTTCCCGAAAGCGCCACGTTTTACCGTATACATCGACTCGACGCGCGCCCGGAGCAACAGGCTCTTCACATCGAGCTTGCCGAGCGCGGCTTCGAGATCCGCTCGAAGTTTCGCCGAGTGAAACGCGGTCTTGTTGATGACTGTCGAGCCCGCGAACGCACAGGCGAGCGTCGCGATCGACGAGACGACCTGTTCGATCAACTGCTGTTGTGCGTGTTCTTTTTCCGCCGCGCCGAGCTCGCTCGTTTCGATGGCCAACAGACCGCGCGCGATCGGTGTACCCGCCGCGGCGATCGCCAGCGCCAGCGCCTTTTTCCCGCCGAAAGTAAACGTTTCCCGCGCCCATTCGCGAAACAACACACCTCGCGCCGCGCGCACCAGGGCTTCGTCTCCGATCGCCGGCACGGACCTCCCCAGCTTGCGTTCGAGCTGTTGGGTAATCGCCGCGGTCAGCTCACTTCTTGCGCCCTTGAACATCGCTTCCATGCCCGCCATGCCGAGCGCGGTCGCGCCGCGAACCGGTGCTGCGACGGAGACGACGTCGAGCCCGAGAGCAACGGAGTCTTCCGCGAAGTCCATCCACGACAGATGTGTCATTCCGGTTTCGAACGCCTCGCCCATGTTGTCGAGCCCGCGCGCAAAGTTTCGCGCTTTGAGCCCCGCGGTGCCGATCGCTCCTCCGACGATCAATCCGAGCCCAAGGCCGATCGGCCCGCCGAGACAAAAGCCGATCGCCCCACACACCGCCGACGCACCAACCCCGGTCGCCAGCGACTCCGCCATGGTTTCGCTGTTGAGCTCGCGCCACATCACTTTCAGGAAAGCTTCCGTGTGCGTGTTTCGATAGTTTTCCTGGTAAAAAGTGCGCGTCGCTTCGCGGACGAATTCGACATCACCATACTTCGACGACAAGTGTTGTATCGCGGCTTGTGCGTGTTGCGCCTGATTCGAGTACATCGCCGCGGTGGCTTCCATCAGCGTCAATCGTGCGAGGGAGTCGCGATCGAGCGAGTCTTGCTGTTCGAGCTCGGCGCGCAACTTGTGCAGTCTGGAATATGCCCATTTGCCGTCCTCACCGTTCGGGGACATCGAGGCCAAAATCCCCGCGATCGCCAGGCCGGCGCGCCGCTGTACGTCGGGCGGTCCGTCGAACAACAGCTCCTCGAGATCGGCGACGACCTTTTTCAGCGCCTGGGGATCACCTTTCGCCAGCTCGGTGCGGTGGCTGGCGCGAACCAGCTCGTATTCGAGCTTGGTCGTCGGATCATTTGTCCTCGAGGACATCTGCTCCAACACCTGCGCGAGCACGTTCGTCTCCGTCGCCTCACCCATGCGCGCGATCAGCTGCATCAAGGTTTGGCGAGGGATCGCTGACCAGCGTTGTGCCGCCGTTTTCGCCTGGGCGTCGTCGATGAACCCGACCGCCGTATCGCCGGGAAGCAGGCTCGCGAGCCATCCGCGTTCTTCTCCATTCTTGTTGAGAAAACGTTGCTCGCGAACGGCGATGGAGCCGTCGTCATGGAGGAGCCCGCCGGTGCGCAACAGGACCCGCGCCGCTTCGCCGAGCTCGCGTTCATATCCTTTTTCATCGCCGATGTTCATGAAGAGCTGCGCGTAGGTGAGGTGGCGTTCGACCTTCAACCGCACCAGCTCGGCTTCGATCTGTTGAACGATCCGCGGATCAGTCGCGGCTGCACGCTGTTCTTCGAGTGAGGTCAACGCGGTGTTGATGGCCATCGACACTGCACGGTGCGCCTCGCGCCACTTTTTCCCGAGCTGCGGATGTTCCTTCTCGAGCTCGATCAAGGATCGCGGAACGGACGCGTCGCGCGCGAGCTCCGCCAATGCGTGATCGAGATCTTCCACCCGGGCGACCGCGTGGTGTCGAGCATCGATCACCGCGCGATCTCGAAATGCACCTCGCGGAGGCGCCGGTGCGGGCACGGCGGGGGCCTCCACGATCTTTTTGGCAACGAGGGGCTCCGCTCGAACACGTTCCGAGGAACGCGCAACTTCATCCGCACCGATTCCGAGTCTCATGATGATCTCCTCTTTCTCTGTCTCTACGCGCACAAATATTCTCGAAGCAGCGCGTCGCAGTCGTCCTCGATCATCGAGCACGAAGGCGCGCTCGATCGAGCTGTACCGCGCATCCACCCTTGCTCCGCGAGTGGACACCTCCGGCTCGCGGTCAACACGCGCAACATCTCCATGCCCGCCGCGTACAGATCGCGACTCTGAATGTTCCGCACCGGCGCGCCGCCGAGCTGCGCAGTTTCGTCCTCGCCATAGATTGTGTAGGAGGCCTCGATCCACTGGATGAACGCCCGCTCCTCTTCACGCGACAACACGAACATCTCGTAGATGTGCACCCCGTCTTCCGCGCGAAAGCCGGAGCGCACCCGCGATCGTTGTCTCTTCACTTGGAAATAGGTGATCGCTTCCGGATCCCTAGGATCCCCGAAAACGATCGCCACATGAGCACCTGAATCCCGCTCTCGCAAAAAATACACCTCGCGACACGGTACATGGAGATGGTCACACAACTGTTGTGCGCGCTCCTCCACCTCTTTGTTCGCCGTCGCGAGCAATACCGACATCGCTCGGCGCGCTTTTTCCCACAGTTCATCGAGCTTCGTTTGCCGCGACGGCGAGGCGTGCGCGCTCGCAGACGGACCTCCGAGATAACGAAGGAGCTCGACCTGTACTTCCGGACACAACAACAGAAAACCGTCCGCGCGCAAAAGCTCGATGAACGTCCGGCGTGCCTCCGCGCGCCCCGCCAGCCGCGAAAGCTCACCGGCGAGGATCGCTTGAATCAGCGGCGAAAATTTCGCCAGTAGCTCCGCGAGCACCTCCACGTCATCGATCAACCCGAGGTCGACCTCGTTCGCCGCCAACAATCCGAGCAGCGCTCTTTGAATCCGCGGCCGCAACACAAAAAACTCATCCCGGCGTGCGAGCCTCAAGATCGCGCCGCGAAGCTCGAGCTCGACGCCGCCGGCGAGCGACAAGAGAGATCGTTTGGTGGCGACGTCGAGGCGGGCCAAGCTCGGCTCCGCCTCGACCGCCGCACGCATCGCCACACCCGCCCGCCTCGCTCTCTTGTTCCCGAGCTTTTCGTGCAGTGTGTGGGCCCGATACCAACAGCTCGCAGTGGTCTCCGGCATTCTGGTTGCGGTGTTCGTCGGGCTCTTCATGACACTCCTCGTACTGTCGAAATGATCGTTTAGCTCTGTCCGAGGTTCTGAATGATCCGCTGCGCCGTCTGATCGTACTTGTTGACGATGGCGCTCATCGTGTCGAAGAGCTGCGATCGTTTCGTCGCCAGGCGCTGGAGCTCGAAGTTGAGCGTGTCCATCGACTTTTGCGACGAGCCCTCCGCGTTGCCTTCCTCGCTCGGAGTCGCCTGCACATCGCGAATCTCCTTGAGCTTGGCGTCGATCTTCTGGTCCATCAGCTCCATGATCTTGAGAAGGATCATCGAGATCTTGTCTTCGATGCTGATGTTCGGGTCCGCCAGAATGGCATCAATCTCGGCGCTCACTTTTTTGCTCGCGCTCGACTGCGATGAAGAAGACGGTGATGAAGTAGGCTTCGCAGGTTTCGTCGCTGCCGGCTCGTAGGGCACGGAGCCCGCGAGCGGGAGTCGCGTTCCCATGGGGATACCTTGTCGAGGAATGAGGTCCTTCAGCTTCGCCGGAATCTGTTCGTCATTGAGCAAATTGACCATCGTGCCCGCGGGCCGCACGCCTTCGAGCGCTTCGGCACCGGCGAGCACGATCATCCGTTTGCCCGCGGGAACACCGTCGATGCGAAATGTCATCGGAGGGCGATCCGCTTTGACGTCGGCGATGATGCAGTCCGGATGTGCCGTCAACAATCGCTTCAGCGTCGCCGCGTCTTCGGGCATGAGGCCGCCGTTCACTTGCAACAAACGATCGGCGTCGAGCGCCATGGCGCGCGTCGGTCCGCTCGCGCCGCGCCCATAGATCGGCGCGACGGTCATCACGACCGGACCGCCGTTGGCGACAGTCGCGAAGCGCGGCGAGCCGAGCCCGTAGCTGCCTTGTTTGGAGGCCTTTTCTGAGTGTTGGCCGACCGAGCCGTTCTCGTACCACAGCGCGCGCACCGCTTCGTTGCCGATGTATTTGCCGGATGCAAAACGCGGAAGTGTATCCAGCGTGCCCGGCGTCTGAATGCGAAGGTCGAGATTGTTTTCGATTTGAACCATGACTGCTCCTTGTGGCGATCACCGCGGATTGCAGTGGGTCGCGTTTGGTTGTGCATTTGTTGTTTACACGCGGCGTGCCAGCGGCCGCCGAGTCGCGGGCCCGCAAAGATCGGCGTTTCGGGCGCCGGCCACTGCCCAGAACGCCAGCTGCCCAAGTGCCTGCTGCCAAGGTTTCTGGGCACCCGGATCTTCGCGAAAGCTCGGCTGATCAAGCCGCGGCTGCCGGCACGAATGCTGCGATGGCGCTTCGTATGGAGAATGAAGCGATTCTTTTTGCGACCGAACATCGCGCCGTCATTCGCGCGACCGAGCTCTTGAAAACTCTGCACCGCGACGTCGCGTTCCAATACGAACGAACCGAGCGCCTGAAACACCAGGATGAACAAAAGAAGCTGAAGGAGCTGCTCGCCCGCCAATCAAAGGTGTTCGGCGAGATCCGCGGGTTGATCCAAGGAGCCGGCGATGTCGCGACAAGATAGAAGCCTCGCGCCGAAAGACGTCGCGCGGATCAAATTACACCTGGAGAACAAACCGGAGGTCGCGCGCATCTGTCGACTTCTCGGAGTGTCGGTCGCCCGATTTTTGGAGGGGATCGAACGGCAATGGCAGAGCTGCGAGCTCTACGACGCGCTGGATGAAACACAACGTGCGAAGTCGGCCGCGGAGGTCTTCTCCACGGCACAACAGTGTTTCGCGGAAACACGCGCGCGTTCGATAGGGAATGCCGACGTACTCACGACGATGGACGAACAACGCCGCGCACAAGCGTGCCGTGCTACGACGGGAGGAGATAGATCATGTTTGGTTTTGTAAAAAAGGCCTTCGACAAGACGATCGGCGGAGTCGTCAATCAGCTCGGAAAAGCGGCGGGCGGTGTGCTCGAGAAGCTCCATCTCGAGCGCGTGCTCGGGCCGCTCGCGGAGAAGCTCGGCGCGATCCCCGGTTTCAACCGCTTGTTCGGCGGCGTGCTTCAGATGGTGCCGAAACTTCTGCGCGGGAAGCTCGATCTGCTCGACGCGGTCCGGCTCGGCGCGATCTTCCTCCCGCCACCGGTGAGCGCGATCGCCAGGCTGGCCGATCTCGCCACAGTGACGAACGCCGTAGTCGATCGCGTTGGACCGCTCGATCCGGGAAGCCCGGGGGCGACCAACGTTTTGCACCTCGCCCAAAAAATCGCGTTCGAGCTCGCCGCCCGAGAGCTCGAGATTCTCTGAACAGTCGATCTATATTAGGCTCCTCGCCTTGGAGCTCCCGCAATCTTTCGGCGAGTACCAGCTCCTCAAAGCGCTCGGACGAGGCGCGACGGGCGATGTGTTTTTAGCGCGGCCACACGATCTGTTGCGTCGTGTTCCATCTCCGGTGGTCATCAAACGTTTGCACGGCCGCCTCACCTCGGACGCGGATTTCGTGCGGCGTTTTCGTCACGAGGCCGAGCTCGCAGTGTTGATCGACAGCCCACATCTGGCGAAGGTTTTTGACGCCGGCGTCGTCGGCGAAACGTTGTACATCGCGCTCGAATATGTCGCCGGTTGGCCGCTGACCGCTGTGCTCGAATCGCTGCGCGCGACGAAAACTTTGCCCAGCGTTGTCTCGGCGATCGCGCTGATCTCGGGTGCGCTCGAGGGGCTGCGCGCGCTCCACGAAGCCAAAGATGTACAAACGGGCCGTTCGCTCGGAATCGTTCACCGCGACATCTCGCCGAAGAACATCATGCTCGGCGAAGACGGCGAAGCTCGTTTGATCGATCTCGGGCTCGGAAAGTCGAACATTCAAGACTGGAAGACACGCACCGGAACGATCATGGGCACGCTCGGCTATATGCCGCCCGAACAAGTGTCCGGCGAGCGCGTGGATCAGCGCGCCGATCTTTATGCCATCGGCGCCGTGTTCTTCGAGCTGTTGACGCTCGAGCCTTACCTCGAGCGTGGACCAATGCCGGTCATGCTTCGCCAATCGTTGGTCCCGCCGATGACCCCGCCATCGCAGCTTCGCGCCGATCTTCCGGCGGAGCTCGACGCGATCGTACTGAAGATGCTCGCTCCGGATCGCGAACAACGTTTTGCCTCGGCAAAAGAGCTGCTGAGCGCGCTTCGCGAAGTGTCCTCCGGCCCGCCCAAAGAACGCCTCACCACCACCCTCGTCAGTGAGCTGATGAAGGATCAGCTCGAAGAGGAGCGCACCGAGATCACACGATTGATCGAGACCTCCGCCGGCGAAGAGAAAACGCACGTACGCGACGACAAGACGGCAGTGGTTCAGCGCGCGCCCGAGCGATCGACGACCTCACGCTCCACGCTCGAACGTGGCTTGAACGCGTTTGCGCTGCTCGCAATGTTGTTGATCGGCATTGTCGTCGGTCGTGTGTTGCTCGCCCCGGATGTGCCGATTCCTTTGTCGGCGGTCGAATCTCCGATCTCTCCGATCGTCGCGGTCCCGGTACCTCCGCAGATCACCGCGCATTCCCGCGAGCGCGAGGAGCTCACGGGCGTCCCGTCCACCACAACTGCGCAAAAGCGCATCGAGCGGCGGGAAGAGACTCGTGTTGTTCAATCCGCACCGGTGGTCGTTGCACCAAAAGAGCAGCCGGCACAAACTGCGCTCTCCACCGAACAGCTCAAGGAACGCACGAACGCGCTGCTCGCGCGGACAAAATCGCTGCGTGCGGTGTTCGTCAGCCTCGGCGAGGACACGAAGGTCGTCGATCAACTTCTCTCGCGCTTGCTCCTCGACGCCGGCTCGAAAAATTTAGCCGCGACCGCGGATCGCCTGCGCGAGATCGAAGTGCAGCTCGCGCTTCTCGAAGCACGCCAGAACTAACGAGGACGCAAGATCGCGATCGACGTTCCGGTGGTTTGATCGCCGTCCTGCAACAACAAGAGGTCGTCGCCGAGAGGCACGATATACTCAATGTTCGAGCCTGCGGGTCGCTCCATGGCACAGTGTCCATATCCGGGGACATATTGGCCAAAATGTCCGCTCGTCCCGCCATAAACGAAACCGGCTCGGTAAGGCGCGATCGATTGAATGTTCACGGAGAGCAGGCTGCCGGGGAGCGGATGCCAAACACCGGTACCTTCATCGCTGAAAATACCGCCATCTTCCACTGTGCCGATCACCGACCCAAAACCCGGGACGAATACAGCGCTGCGTATACCGAGACTGGAGCCTGTCTCTTCGGGCAGCGCTTTCGGCTGATCTCCCCGGACCCGTGCAACGAAAGTCTCATTCGGCCAAACAGCCACCGCTTCGTCCGAGCTCACAATCGACAACGCGCCGCTCGATTTCTCCGTGTCGAAATTGAACAGCTCCGTCCATTGACCATTTGTATAACGCTCGAACACACCGTGATGAGACAAGGTGAACACGGTGCCGTTCTCAAAGCCCTCGAGCGTCGAGAAGTGCTCACCAAGCGGGCTGACGGCGATCTCTTCGAGCTCGAGCACGTTGCCGGTGACGGTTCCGATCATCAGCTGGCCGCGGTCTCCGCCCACCAAAATCCGATTGGAGGGCGTCCTGTTGGAGAACGCGGCGACACCGGCGATCGGGCGCAAAGGACGCACTTCGAGCTCGGTGACTCGACCATCGACGTCGACGACGGCGACGCCACCCGAGTCCGTACCGACCAAGGCCTCGCGCGCAGATAAGGCACAAGCGAACGAACCGCCGCCGGTGGAGGTCAGCGTCAGTGTAGAGACCTCGAAATCCGCGCAGGGTGAGTCGGCGGCGCGCCGAAAGGCCATCAGTGTTTGATTGAGCTCGAGCACCCTCTCCCAGACGGATGCGATCCCTTCGCGGACCTCGGACTCGAAGAGATCGTCGGGTTGGGGAAGCGCCTCGGAGTGTTGTCCGGGCTGTGCCGGCAAGAGTAAACCTGCGCCGAGCCCGAGCTCATTCAACGTCTCTCGATAGAGCAGCGCGAAAATGCGCGGAGGTATCGAATCATCATAGTCGATGACGATCCCTTCGAGCGCCGAGCTCGTCAGATCGATCGCCTGGACCTCGAGCGTGGAACGGTGTTCGATCGCAATGATGCCCGCGCGATGATCAGTGGAGATCGGAAGCTCGAGGCGAAGCGGCTCCTCACCCGAACAACCCGCGGTGTGCAGCGCCGCGATCACCGGACATAGATGGATCGCGCGCACCCGAGGCATCGTAGCGCACGATCCCCGATTTCAGTATATTGGGCCGGTGCAGGGCGCCGCGTTTTTTGCCCTGATCGGCGTGGTTTTCGCCGCCACCTTCGAGCCCGAAGCGCACGCCGGCGCACCGCCGGCCTCGAAAGGAAAACTCGCGATCCTCACCGCGGTCACCGCGGGCGCGCACGGCAGCACCACACCCGCCGCAGTGTATGAGCGGCTCGCGGCGGCGATTCGTTTTCGGCCCGAGCTCGAGCTGATCCCGTACAACGATCTCTTGATCGACGGCGACGATTCACTCGCCACGAGCGTGCGCGACTGCGGCTCCGACATCGCGTGCATCACATTTCAATTGAAGAACGCGAGCGTCGCTTTCGGCCTGCGGATCGCCGTCAACTTCGAGCTCGACCCGCCGCTGGTGAGCATGTTGCTCATCGATACCGCGAAGCGAGCCGTCACCGCCGAAGCGATCGGCGAGGCGAAAGTCGAGCTGCCAGCAGTGCTCGAACAGCTCGCGAAGAAATTGCTCGACGACGCCGGGTTCGTCGCGGCGGGGCTCGTCTTCGTGAACGTAGATCCGGCGGGCGCCGAGATCTCGATTCCGACAGCACATCTTCGAGAGCTCGGGCCACCACCGGTGTTCGTCGCCTTGCCGGGAGTACATGAAGCCCGCGCCAAAAGCGCCGATCACCTCGACGGCACGGCGCGTGTCTTGGTTCGTGAAGGTCTGGAGCACCAGGTGCACCTCGTGCTCGAGGAAGAGCCGCGCTTCCTGGGATCCGCCTTGTTTTGGGGCGTGATTGTCGCAGCGGTCGTCGGCGGCACGGTCGCTACGCTGATCGCGACCGATCCGTTCTCCCGCGACGTCGGCTGCATCTGTATCGTCAGGCCCGATGGAACCTGTGCAAATCAATGTCCCGATTGAGTTGCCGCCTGCGCCGCTAAAAGGTCCCTAAGGTATCTCCAAAGCCGAACGGCTTACGGATCACTGCCAGCTCACGTGCGGCCTCGGCGCGCGATCGCGTCAATTCGCGATAACGTGTGTTGTTCTCCAACTGATAAGGTTCGTACATCTTCTCGAGCGACTCGATCTCCATATCGAGGAGACGGATCTGCCTCCGCAGCGGAGCGACCCGCGGATCGGACTCATAAGCGGCGATCTTCGCCAGTTTCTCCGCACCGGCCGCGCGAATTTTCTCTGCCTGCGCGGCGGCCTGTTCGAGCTCCGCGGGCGAAGTCCCGCTCTTTCTCCAAGCGTCGAGCGCCTGCGCCGCATCCTCGAGCGTGCTCGCGAGATATGGACACTCCGGGCGTTCGACACACGCCTGCGCGTTCTTCAGCGCGAGGCGCGCCGCATAGATCGCTTTGGCGGAGCCGTAAGCTTCATAGTCCGCGAGACAACGGACGCGATACTTCGCGGCGAGCTGGCGTTCGATCTCCGCCGATGCCGCGTACCCCGTTTCGCCGTGCGCATTTTCGATGTGCTGGCAACGTTCGATACATTGCGCGCGTTGCACCCAAAGGATGTCGCTCTTTTCTTCAATCCCTTCGCCGGCCACACGGGCAACGTTCCGGCGCATGGTGTACGCGCTATCCATGCAACGTGTGAGGTACTGATCGTAGATCGAATAGTCCTCTCGAGGATCGTAGAGCGCGAGATCCGCGGCGAGCTCGGGATCCTCGCGCAGTCCCCAGGCGATCAAACGGTCGCGATCGGTCAGATACGCAGAGCTATGCGCCGCGCAGCCGGAGGCCGCGACGAGAGCGAAGAAATAAACGGTGCGAGAAGCGCGCACCACTTATTCCTCTCACTGTTTTCTTCGCCTGCAAAGAGGATTGCTCTCAGGTCGAGATGAGGTCTTCGCTTAGAAGACCGCGGCAAACAACGCGGCATGGAGCGGCACTTCTTGAGCTGCCAAGCTGAACCGCGTCTCTTGCGCCCAAGCGACTCCGTAGTTCGGACTGCATCCCGAAGTGGCACTACACACATTCTCTGTCGCGCACTTGTTGAGGAACCCTTCCGAGACCGCGAGGTAATGCGCATAAGGACGCCGCACGTGGATACCGTCGACGACCCCCGTTCGATAGTCGACGACCGGACTGCCGCTGTTTCCGCCGAACGCATCGAGGTTCGTGCCGAACCACAGCGGGTCGGAGTCGTGTTTGATGGAGCCGTTGCGGGTCACCTTCATCGGCAGACCGTCGGGATTGCCGGCGATCATCATCTCGTCGTCGAGAAGCTTGTCCGAATAGTTGACGATGAGCGGAGTGCGCCCCTCCGCCGCTCGATCGATGCGGAACACCGCCCAATCTTCTTCGTCGGTCAACCTACCCGCAGGTGTCCCCACACACGTATATCGATTGGCATAGGGAACCGAAGTGTCCGCGGTGCCGTTCGCCGTCGCCGTAAAACCGAAGATCACCTTCTGATCATCACATGGCGGACAGCCGCCCGAGGTGCAGCCGAGACAATGTCCCGCGGTGGCCATCAGATCAGGTGCGACGAGGAAGGCGGTACAAAAAGCGCCCTTCTCCTGTCCTTTGAAGGCCACGTCGTCGCAGAGATCTTTCCAACCCTCGTCGGTGTCCGCATCCTCGAACGGTTGCGTGGTCAGCGAGCAGGTGCCGGCGCTGCATGAAACGTCGCTCTCGTCGAACAACGCCGCGGTCGCGTCCGCGAGCCGGAACATCCTCGGGTCCGTGAGCTCGCCGTATTCGAGTCGAGTGTCCGCACCGAAGATCACCGGCTGGCTGACCGTCTCGACCTCGAGCTCGCCTTCTTCCGGTCCTCCATCACACGCCGCGACCACTGCGGCACAGGCATACAGTATATTTCGCGCCCGCATCGTGGTCACTCTTTCACGCCGAACGAGGTCGGAGTGCGACAGTTCGTGGACAGGCATCCGCTCACATTCGAGGTGCTGCTGGTGAGCAGATAGACGGAGAACTTCTTTTTGCCGAGCAACGCCGCGTTACCCATCGCCACGAAACGTGCAGTCTCGGCGTCGTCTGTTTTGTCGATCGCGATGAACTCGATCGTATCACCGCCTGCGGCCCAGGTATTCGAGCAGCGTACGTGAACGCGATTTGAATACTCGGCGACCGCCGTAGGAAGGCAATCGAAGGTGCCGTCGGCGCGCGCCTCCACAGGATCGAACGCACCAAACGCCGCCAGCACGAGAGTGAAGACCGCCGATTTAACCGCCAACTTTCCGAACATGAAAACCTCCTGAGCGTTGCGCTCGACAGAAGGTTATGACGGCGCTCAATCCTTTCTGACATTCGGTCGTCCCGCTCAGAATTGCGCGACGAAAATTTTACGCGGGATGGAGATCTTCGCGGACGCGGCGAATAGATCGGCATGGGAACGATCAAAGGACGGGTCAGCATTAAAGGTACGAGAGGTGGCATCGCAGGATTGACTGTGCAGGCATTCGACGTTTCTGCAGCGCCGGATCGCCGCTCCCTCGGCAGTGCAGTCACCACCAGCCGCGGCTTCGAGATCTCGTACGAGGACGTGGTCAAGGATCAGGGGGTGCCGACCGATGTGCAACTCATCGTCTCCGCGCCGGAAGAGCCCGGCCGCCAACTGAACGCAGCCATTCTCTTCGAGTCTGAAGTCCGCCATCGCGCCGCGAAGAACGAGACGTTCGTGGTGCAGATTGATTCCGCGGCGCTCGCGAACAAAGAAGTCGCTCTGCCCGAAGCCGAAGACGTCTCCGACGACGACCCGGTCCTCATTAAAAATAAGCTCGATTCAAAGATCTATCGCGCACGAGAGATCCGCAAAGCGATCTACGACTTTGCGCGCGCGGAGGTCGACGCAGCACGGCAAAATGAATTCGACATGGATCAACGATTGCGTGGTCCCGTGCTTCAATCATTGACCGGTCTCAGCCCGAACAGCCCGGCCTGGAACCGATTTGTCGCACCCGGCGCCGACGCACAACAAATTGCGCGCGAACGGCAGCAAGATGCACTTTCCTTGGTCATCAACCAAGACGGCGGCGTGGAGACCTATCTCGTCCTCGCGCCCGACGAATACCAGGCGCTCTACGATGTGAACGGACAAGCGAATCCGGAACGCGTCGAAGCACGTCTGCGCCGCGACAGCGAGAGCCCGTGGGTGATGCGCGACGATCCGCTCTTGCGCGAATGCCGCACGCGCCGTCTCGAGAATCCTTTTGATCCGCCGGCGCCGGTCGAGCCGAATCCTCCCGACCCGCCGGCGCCGGTCGAGCCGCGCACGATCAATGAACACGTCGCGGCGTTGCTCGAGAATATCTACACACCCGAAAGAGTGACCATCGCGGAGGACGTACGTGCCGATCAAGAGGCTGTCGGACGAGTGATCGGTAATCTATCGCTGCACCGCGGTCCCGCGGATGTTCCGGCACTCTATGACTTCCACAATCTGCAAATCGCGTTCGATCATGTTTGGGAGGACGCACGCGCCGAAGGTGTCCTAGAAGTCGCGAAATCGATGTATCGCACCGCGCTCGAAGCGGGTGGGGATCCCGCGACGGTGATGCAAGGCAGCACCCGGCCTCTTCATGACTTGGCTCAAGAAGTGGCGCTGGTGGCCCGTACACGAATCGACGGTCCGCTCGGCGACACCATCGGGGACTTCGGCGATTGGCTGCCGCCGGTCCCCCCACCGGTCGGACCACATCCGTCGGCCGATCTTGGGGACGTTCGCGCGGACACCGTCGACTATGATCACGGGACGAGCGAAGGATATCCATTCGCTGTTTTTGCCGCAGGTACCGTTAATTTCGGCCTGCTGGTCACCTATCGCCAGCGCTGGGAACCGTTGTCCTATCAGGTCGGGCGGCTCGCTAAAACTCTCACGCTGGCGCCCAAAGAGAGTCTCAGTTTTACGACTCGTCAGGTGATCAAGACCTCGATGAGTCAAAAGCAGATGAACGCAAATCAGAGCATGCGCAAACAAGACGCGGACGATACGCGGCGCGATGAAGCGGAGATCATCGAACGGGCGGATTCGAAGACCAATTTTTCCATGTCCTCCTCGGGAGGCTTCGATCTCGGCCCTCTCGGCGAGGGCGATTCGACGACCAATTTCGGCAAAGACGTCGCCAGCGGCTCGCAGGAGACCAAACGCGCATTTCGCGAAGCCGTACGCCGCGCTTCGCAGGAATATCGCGATGAGCGAAAAGTGGAGGTCGAGACTTCGATTTCGGTGGAAACCGAGACGACAGAAAAGCGAGAGATCTCGAATCCGAACGACGAGCTCCCGCTGACTTATCTATTTTACGAGCTGCAGCGCCGTTATCGAGTCTCCGAAAAACTGCACCGCCTCACCCCGGTGGTGCTCGTCGCGCAAAAGGTGCCCGCACCGGGCGCAATCAATGAAGCTTGGTTGCTCCGCTACGACTGGATAGTTCGCCGCTTTCTGCTCGACGACAGCTTTCAACCGGCGCTGGAATACGTCGTTTCCCGCATGCATGGAGACCGCATCATCCTCGGGGAGCTCAAGCGCAATGTCGATGATCTGCGCGCGGCCGTGAGTCAACTGAAAGACCAGCTGGTGGAGGTGCGCCGGCAGATCGGCGCGCGATATGAGGCCCTCGAGGCCTCGATCGCTCGTCAAGCGGCTATCGCCGAGGAAGAAGACAGCGAAGGATACGTCGAGAAGGGCTGGGAATCGCTCGCTTGGAGCAGCGACGAATCCGAAGAAGCGGCGCGAATCCGCGAAGACGCCGCTCGCGATGCTTACGAACGTGCGGCCCGCGAAGAGCAGGACGTTCGTGCACGTTTGGAGCGAGAAGTGACGGCGCTTCAGCTCGCGACGGATTCCTACGTCAAAGCGCAAGCCACACATGCGAATCATCAAGCACAGATCAGCCGGCTGTTGCAGCACATCCGTGACAATATTCTCTACTACATGCAAGGCATTTGGAGCTATGAGCCGCCGGATCAGCGGTTCTTTAGACACCATACGATCGAGGCGCCGCGCCTTTTGCCGAATTTCAAAGTCTATACACTGGAGCTGATGGACGAATGGCCGGTGGGCGTGACGCCCGTGGCCGGTAAACAGTGTTATCGGGTGACGCTGGTGCTCCAGGTCGACGCGGATCTGACTTCGGCGGAAAAACGCGGAACACTCGCCGAGCTGGCCGAGCTCGACAAACCGCTCGGTTTCAAGGGCAACTACATTATGTTTCCGCTCAAGAAGTCAAACGCGCTCACCGACTACATGATGACGCCTTATCTCGACGAGGTGATGGGATTGCGAGATCCGGACGCGCTGGGAAACTGGACACTCGACGAATTCTCCGACTATGTGGCCTGCCTGCGGGAAGAATTAGGCGAACAATTCGCAGAGGTCGAAGCCGACCTGCGCGCCCAGTATCAAATTCTGCTGAGCGATCCTTCCCGCGACGGGGAAGAGATTGTCGTGCCCACCAGCTCACTTTATATGGAAGCGCTGGTCGCCGGACAGACGATCATGGAGGACTTCAAGCTGCTGCACCGCGGTGTCGATGTGCTCAAGGCGCGAGCGGACGCACGGTACGGGGAGATGGAGAATTTGCGACTTGGCGCGCGTATTCTCGGCGGGCAATTGGATGACCCGAAGATCGACAAGAAAGTGGTAATCGAAGGCAACACTCCAGTCAGCATCGATACGGATATGTAGTATGGGCCGGGGCGGAACAAAGCCGACACAGCCGGGTACCGCGCTCCTCGCTGATCCGGATTTCCAGTATTGGCTTCGGGATCACCGCATTCGCGACCCCGAGTTCGGGCAACTGAATGAGCTGATGTACCGGTATCTCTACGAGCAGCGCGAGGAGGAGCAACGAATCGAGGAAAAGGCGCAGCGCGAGCGCCGCGAACGTGCGGCTCAGACGCGGAATGTACATGCCGTCGAGGAGGACACTGAGCTCAAGGCCAGGATAGCCGCCGGGTGGAAGTCACCTGTGGTTCCGCAACGGGCGTTTGCGCGGGAAGACGTCGCCGCACAGAGACAGGTGACGATTCGTTATTTCAAGACCCATTTCGACTCTGATGCCGATCGCTGGGCCTACGCGCGCGCCTACTATCAGGAGGCCCACGAAACGGCGAACGAGCCTTACAGCGAGGAAATTCTCTTGAACGAGGTTTTGTCGCTGGAGAAGCAGTGGATCGCGCGCGAAGAACGGACGAAACAGGAGACGCAAGATAAGCTCCGACCGGACCGGCAGCTCAAAGAACTGAAAAAGTGGGCAACAAAACAAGCGATGGATCTCGACGCGGAGCTCGAACCTGGCATCGCATTCTATGACGTCTCCGAAGCATCGCTGCGTCCTCAGTGGGTGGCGATGGAGGTCGTCGGGCTGGAAACGGACAAAAGTGGCCAGACGATCAGCTACGCGACCGGCCATCCTCTGCGGATTAGCCGGCGGGTCATGCAGTTCGATGAGCTCACGTCGGTGAGGAACATCGTCGTTCGAAGGCACAAAAAGACCGGCCGTCTGATCCCGTGCGTGATCTTCGAGGCGAGCCACGAGGTCTACGCTGATCTACCGGACATAGATACCGTGAGCCTGAAGGATCGCGCGTTGCTCGCCATCCCGAGGTTCGACCCGATGCTCACCCCGGCGCTCACCGACATTTTGTCGCACGAAAATGCGCTCCTCAAAGTCGCCGGAGGGCTCACCACGATCACGACAATGTGGGGTATCGGAAAGCTCAATCGTCCGACGGCTGGGGTCCTCGCGGGCGGCATACAGCGTGTCACGAGCGGATTCACAGCGGTGCGGGGAACAGCCGGCGCCGTAGCGAAGATCATCGGCACGGAGATCAGGCTCGCGGTCACCAGCCACGGCGTCAGCGGAGCGGCCGCGCTGCAGCTCAGACGTGCCACCTATTCATTTTACTTATCCAATGCCGTGGCGGTGAACAGTGCAGTGCTCGTGGCAACCGAGGTGACTCTTTCTTTCGCGACCGGCGCCGACATGGGACCGCTCAGCGTCGATGATACAGTGGTCATGGCCGCGAAGCTCGAATCGAGAGTCGCAAACTTCGATGTTCCTATGGTGCCGGGAATGAATGGCGTCTGGCACCGGGTGGAAGTGGAGATCACCGCAGTCGACAACGCCGCCGGCATCGCCTACGGCAACCGCCGAGCTGTCGCGGAGATCTCCGAAGATGTCGCGCGCACAGAGCTCAACTTCGGCAAGACGGTCATCGGCACGGGACCCGGGGCCTTGAAACAAACGCGCGCCGTCGACGACACCGCAACCGCTGCAAAACTTGCAGGAAGGCCTCGAGTCAAACGTGTTCCACTCGCGCGCGATCCGCGACCTGTACTTCCGATCAATGAGCTGGAAGATGCGATGCGCACTTTGCAGCCGAAATTGGCCCGGCTCACCAAATATGACCCGGCCGCGCTGCAAAAGATCGCCACTCTCAGCGCAGACGCGATCCGCGAGTCGGGCATTCGGCCTTCGGATCTGGCGAAGCTCGGAGACAGCCTCGCGCGTGCGGGCCAAAACGTGCAGAATTTCATCAACCGCTTTCACGACGTGCCGGGCTTCGAGCGGGTGATCCTCGGCTGGGCGAAGCGGAGTTATTGGACCGGCAGCAGATGGAAAACGACGGAGTCCTTCCGGCGCGGCACGGGTTTCGTGATGAAGTACTGCAACGCCAAGCTCTCCCCCGCGGACGTGCGCTTCGAATGGCCGGTCGGCTTGAAGAAGACATCGTGGGGAGGCGAGATCTTCGCGCGACATGTCGATATCGTGGTGACCGGCGGCGTCGGCGTGAAACCTGGCCAAACGATCAATGTGGAGCTCAAGTCTTGGACCCGAGACGTGCTGCGCCAAAAGGCACGCCAGACGCGCGGCGGGCTCGCGGGTCAGCTCTGGAAAGATGTCGCGCTCGGTCCGATCTCCGATCTCCGGTGGGTCTTCGATGGGACCAAGACGACCCGCGAAGACGTGCTCGATGTCTTCGAACGCGTCATCTCCGAAGATGAGTATTTGAAGAAGGCGTTCGGCGGCGCGGATTCAGCGACGCTGCGCGAAGTGCTCGGGCGCGTAATCGAGGTTTTTTGAGCAGTGATCTTCCGGACAGGTGATCTCCGCTCGACGACTTGGGCACGGATCCTGCTCGGCCTGTGGAGAGAAGGAGCTCGACGTTATGCCTCAGGGAGATAAAAGCTCGTACACCGACAAACAAAAGCGCCAGGCCGAACACATCGCGGAGGGCTACAAGAAAAAAGGTGCCTCTGCGAAAACAGCGAAGTCACGCGCCTACGCGACCGTAAACAAACAAGATGGCGGCGGTAAGAAGTCCGGCAGCGGTCGAGGCAAAACAAGCTCGACCGCTTCCGCGGCCAAAGGCGGCCGCAAAGCCGCAAGGAGCCGCACCTCGACCGCGACGAAGCGCTCCGCCGCGGCGAAAAAGGCAGCAGCGACACGCAAACGCAACGCCACAAAACGTTCGCGCTCCAGTCGATAGATAGGCCGATGCTCTTTTTCCGCAGTTGTCGGGAGCGGACCCTCGTGCGAGAGAGAGCGCCATGGCCAAGCTCTACTGGAAAAACACTTGAACGACCTGTCGTAACGCGCGAGGTCTCGCGCGTCAGCTCGATGCTGATCTCGAGGAACGAAACTATGCAAAATCACCGCTGACCAAAGCGGAGCTGGAAGAGCTGGTGCGGCTCGTTCCTTTGGATCGACTGATCAACCTGCGACACGAAGTCGCAAAATCGAATGGGTGGAAAGACAAGTTGCCGTCCAAAACTGCGTTCATCACGGCGGCGCTGGAAGAAAACAATCTGGTCCGCAGACCGGTGTTGATCGACGGCGAAAACAGTGTTGTGGGATCTGATGAGGACGCGATCCGCGCGTTGTTGGCGAAAAGTTAGCCGATGTTCGTTGTTCTCCACACCGTCGCGCTCATGGCGCTCAGTGCGCCGCCCGCAGATCTCGAATTGGCGATCACCGTGCCGGTGGAGACGAAGCTCGGCACGCACGGGCTTCGTTCTGCAAAAGACGTGTGGCTCGAGCTGATCGATTCGGCACAATCCACGCTCGAGCTCGGTCAGTTTTACGTGGCCATCAAACCCGACAGCGCAATCTCGGAGGTGATCGAGCGCCTGCGTGCAGCCTCCGCGCGCGGGGTGAAGATCCGCATGATCGCCGATCAAAAGATGGAAGCTGCGTCGGCCGAAGGGCTCGCTGTTTTGCGGACCATCGCGGGCCTCGAGGTTCGCCTGATCAGCTTCGGCGAAGGTGTCCACCACGGTAAGTACCTCATCGCCGACGGACGGCGCGGATATCTCGGAAGTCAGAACTTCGACTGGCGTTCGCTCCAACACATCCACGAGCTCGGCGTACGCCTGGAGATTCCAGAGCTGGTGACGTCGATGCGAAGAGTGTTCGAGCGCGATTTTGCCTCGCGCGGGCCGTCCGCCGGAGCGATCGTGCGCGGCAAAGGCCGGGTCGATCTGATCGTCAGTCCTCTGCCGGAGGCCGCCGCGGAGCTGGCGCGTTTGATTACAACGGCACAATCCGAGCTGGAGATCGAGCTTCTGGACTATTGCCCACTCGACTTTCCGAAGAAGCGTTATTATTCGCCGATCGACACCGCTCTTCGCGACGCCTCTGCGCGCGGGGTTCGCGTCCGACTCTTAGTGTCGCACTGGAATACAGAGAGCCCGTGCGTCGCTCATTTGAAGAGCCTGGCGGTATTGCCGAACGTCGACGTCCGCATCGTCACCATTCCCGAGGCGAGCTCGGGTTTCATTCCTTACGCGCGGGTCATTCACGCGAAATACATGGTGGTCGATGGGACCGTATTGTGGCTCGGCACCAGCAACTGGGGCGGCGGATATTTCGATCACTCGCGAAATATGGAGCTGGCGATCCGCGACCGGGCGCTCGCGACGCGCGTGAAAGAGATCCATCGCGAGCTGTGGAGCTCGCCTTATGCGCAACCGATCGAGGTTTTGCGGGAATATCCGGCGCCGAAGCGGAACTAAGGAGACTACTTCAGGATGATGTTCTGACCCCCTTGAAAAAAAAGCTCGGGTGGCTTGAACGGGCTGAAGCGGATCGCGGGCCCACTCTGTAAATTGATATAATCGACTCCGCGGATGCCAAATGAAGGATCGACATCGGGGAGCTTCAAATTCAACCCATTGACCACATCGTCGGCGGCCGTGCGCACTGCATAGTCGATGTCGCTGCGCGTCCCGACCTTCGTTTGACCGAAGGTTCCGAGCGGCAGGTCGGTGTCCAGATTGCGGCGCGCGGCGCGGGCGGCGCTGCCGGTGATATAGATATCCTCTTTTGCGATGTTGGCCGCCGTTTGAATGGCCGCAATTTCCGCTGCGCGCAGATCTCCGAGCGCAACCTTGGCGGTCGTCGTGCCGAGTCCAAGGAGACCGCGGCCGGCGTTGATCGCGTCCTCCGTCAGTTTCGCCAAGGCAGGTCCGCTCTTCACCGCGCCCGCGACGCCGCTGGCGATCGTCGCCAATTCGATCGCGTTTTGTGCGTTCGCTTCGGCGGGTGACGTCGGTTCGAGACGAATGCCCGTGGGAAATTGATAAGGGACGCCGAGCGCATCGAGGCCCGCGTTGATCGGTTTGTTGATCATCGTTGCAGTGTCGAGAACCGTGTTGACCGCACCTGTCGCATAACCTTTTGCAGTTTGACCGAACCAATCCGCGACTTTTTCGACGACGCCCGGCGCTGCCGCAGCCTGCGTCGTTGCCGGCGCGGCTGGTGTTTCGTCGGGTGCAGCGAAAGTGTCGTCGTTTCCAACCACGGTGTCGCCGACCTTGGCCGCAGTCTCGTTCGGAACATCATTTGTTTCCGCGGCGAGCTCAGCTCTTTCCGTCGCCGAAACACCGCCGGTCGACTCCGGCGCATCCATCTGCGGAGTCGATTCTACGCCTCCGACATCTCCTATTTCGCTCATGCCATTCTCCTTCTCGGGACCAAAAAAGTTGCGACTTTGATCGACGACGCAGGCGCCTCGTCGTTGAAGTGCGGTGCGCGCAGTACGGTCTTCGCCCGCGCCTTCTCTTGCGTCGACCAATGAAGTCGGATGATCGCGCGTGCGCGTTTCGACTTGCGGAGAAGCGCGCTCAGGTCTGCCGCCAACACCGGCGATGCACGTTTTGTTTGTAAGACGTGAATCAACTTCAACAACGATCCGACGTCGGCTACGGCGCGTTCGCCTTCGACCGCGATCTCGAGGAGCGACTCTGCTCGCGCGAGATCTTTTACCGTGAGCCGGTAACGTTCGGCTTCACCACGGATGAACATCGCTGTGATCTGCGCTGCGAGCGGCGCGCGCCGGGGCGACGACTTCTTCATGCACCGCGGTAGGCTACGAGATCCGTGCCGAACGAGGCGGCCAAGTCTCGCGCGCAAGATCGCCCGATCTGTTGTGCAATAGTGCCCGTCTCTAGGGGCTGCGGGCTCGATCCTACAGCTCAGCAGAGCGAGCAGGTTTGTGTGCTGTCTGCTCTTCGAGGAAGCGCGCGAGATAAGGCGCGGTCAAGCTCTCGGTAGACTTTGCGACTTGCTCCGGTGGGCCCGCCGCCACGATGCGGCCTCCATCTTCGCCGGCGCCGGGTCCGACGTCGATCACCCAATCGCTGCCGGCGACCACGCGCATGTCGTGCTCCACCACCACGACGCTGTTTCCGCCCAAAACTAAACGTTCGAGCTGCGCGACCAGTCGCTCGACGTCCGCGGGATGCAGCCCGGTCGTCGGCTCGTCGAGCACGTATAAGGTCTCTGCGCGTTGGGTCCGCTGCAGCTCCGTCGCCAGCTTGATGCGCTGGGCCTCGCCGCCCGAAAGCTCGGTCGCCGGTTGGCCGAGGCGCAGGTATCCGAGGCCCACGGCACGCAATACATCGAGCGCTCGGTAGATATTTGTTTCACCTGCGAAGAATTCGGACGCCGCATCGACGGTCAGCTCCAACACTTCAGCGATGTTCTTCTCGCGATATCTAATTTCGAGAGTTTTCTCGTTGTACCTGGCACCGTGACACGTCGGACAAGGTGCATAGACGCTCGGCAAAAAGAGGAGCTCCACCATCACGTAGCCCTCCCCTTCACACGTCGGACATCGCCCTTTTGCCACGTTGAAGGAGAACCGGCCGGCATCGTAGTGACGCGCGCGGGCTGTCTTGGTCGACGCGAACAACTTACGGATATGATCGAACAGTCCGGTATACGTCGCGAGATTCGATCGCGGCGTGCGGCCGATCGGCTTTTGGTCGACTTGCACTAAACGCCGGACGTGCTCCATACCACCCGCGATTCGGCCGCCGAGCGCCTCGACCGCCGTCCGCTCGAGAGGGTCGATTTCGGCGTCCTCTGAAACACGCTCTTCGCCGAGCGCGGTGGCGACGAAGTCCACCAGCGCTTGACTCACCAAGCTCGACTTTCCGGACCCAGAAATCCCCGTCACCGTCACGAACATCCCGAGTGGAATATCGACATCCACGCTGATCAGGTTATTTCGCGTAACGCCCGCCAAGCGGAGCCAGTGTTTCGGCTGTCGCGGTGTCCGTACAGGGAGAGGAACCTCTCCGAACATATACAGTCGAGTTTGTGAGGTCTCGACTTCGCGCAATCCCGCCGGCGGCCCACTATATAAAACGCGCCCACCGTGTTGCCCAGCCGCGGGCCCGACATCGACGATCCAATCGGCGTGGTGAATCACGTCGAGCTCGTGCTCCACGACGAACAACGAATTGCCCGATTCCTTGAGGTGGTCGAGCGAACGTAAGAGCGCCGCCGTGTCGACCGGATGGAGGCCCGCGGAGGGCTCGTCGAGCACGTAGACGACACCAAACAAGTTGGAGTGCACCTGCGTCGCGAGTCGAAGTCGCTGCAGCTCACCGGGCGACAACGTTGGTGTGCTGCGCTCCACGGACAAATAGCCGAGCCCGAGGTCGCGGAGGAGCGCGAGCCGATTCACCAAATCCTCGGCAATTCTCCGAGTGACGATCGCCTTCTCGGGATGTTCCGAGCGCAGCTCGTTCAGGCTCGGTGCGGAATCGTCTGCGTAAGGCCGGAGTAAGGTATCGAGCTCCTTCAACGTCAATCGCGAGAGCTCGGCGATATCGAGCTCGGCGAATTTGACCGAGAGAGATTCGCGGCGAAGGCGCTTGCCATGGCAACGCGAACAGTCGGCGCTGCTCATATACTTGCTGACGCGTCTTTTGATGATCGCACTTTGGGTGGTCGCGAAAGTGGATAAAACAAATCGTTTGGCGCTGGAAAAATTGCCGAGATAGTTCGGCTCTTCTTTGCGCTTCTTCGCTCGACGGACTTCTGCGGCGTCATACCCCGGATAGACCGGCACCACGGGTTGTTCTTCAGTGAACAGGATCCATTGGCGATCCTTTTTCGGCAGCTCACGCCACGGGCGATCGACGTCATAACCGAGCGAAATGAGCATATCGCGCAGATTTTGGCCGTGCCAAGCCGGTGGCCAAGCGGCGATCGCCCGCTCACGGATCGTGAGTGTATCGTCGGGCACCATCGATCGTTCCGTCACTTCATAAACTCGGCCGAGACCATGACACTCTGGACACGCACCTTCCGGCGTATTGGGCGAAAAGGCTTCGGCGTGGAGCAGCGGCTGTGAAGGTGGATACCGGCCTGCGCGCGAATAAAGCATACGCAGCAGATTCGACAAGGTGGTGACACTGCCGACCGAAGATCGCGTCGTCGGTGAACCGCGTTGTTGCTGGAGCGCGACCGCGGGCGGAAGGCCGTCGATCGCGCTGACATCGGGCACCGACATCTGATCGAAGAGCCGGCGGGCGTAGGGCGAGACCGACTCTAAATAACGCCGTTGCGCTTCTGCATAGAGCGTCCCAAAGGCCAGTGACGACTTTCCCGAGCCCGAAACACCAGTGAAGACGACCAGTGCGTCCCGCGGTAAGTCGACATCGATATTCTTCAAATTGTTTTCGCGGGCACCGCGCACGCGGACAAAACCGCGTCGAGTCGGCTCACCATTTTGCAGAGAGATCTTATTGCCCACGAGTCGATAGATCGTGACTTACGAATTCAGAGATCGACAGGCCCAATTTGCCCCGGCGTTCGCTGGTTCTGGTTCGGGCGTCCGCGGCGCGCGCCGAGCGCTCCATTCCAGCCATCCACCGTCGTAAACCGCGATCTTCGGAAAGCCCGCGTCCCACGCGAAGAGAAACGCGAGCGACGCGCGCCACGAGGTGCCGCAGTAGAAGACGATCGGTTTCGACGGCTCGATCCCGCGGCTCCGCCACATGGCGAGCACCCGCGCCGAATCGTGAAAGACGCCGTCCGCGCTCGTGTACTCTTCGACGTAGTTCGCGTGCGGGCCACCCATCGCCCAAGTTGCGCCCGGAATACACCCGCGATGTTCGATATAGAGATATCCGCTGGTGCGTCCCTCGAGCTCATCGAGCGAACGGACGTCGGCGAGCACCACCGACGGATCGCCCAAAAACGCTTCGACCTCGGCGCGCGATACCAACAACGAAGGGGCGAGCGGCAAAACAGCGCCGAAAGCCCGCGGCTCGCGGACGGCACGTTCGCCCGCGACGACGGCGCGCCCCGACGCGAGATACGCTTGAAAACCGCCATCGAGCACGCGCACGTCAGCGACCCCGGCGTAGAGCATCGCGAAGGCGGCACGGGCGGCGGCGAGCGGTGAATCCGAGTACAGCCGCACACGCGTCCCAGCCGAGATTCCGAGCCGTTCGAGGTATAAAATCAGCTCGCGGGGCGGCAACAGTTTCCACGCGTCGTGTTCGCGCTCGAGCTCGTTGGTGTCGAGATAGGACGCGCCGGGAATGTGCGCCACGGATTTCGGCGCGCCCCAACCGACCTCGACGATCGCCACCTCTGCATCCAAGGTGAGCTGCGCATCGTCTGGGCGCCACAACACCGCACCGGCCTTCGCGCTCGCGATAATGACGACCTGTCCGACTCCTCGCCTCGAGGTGTCAATAGCTCGATTGTCCAGCCGCTCCCCGGCGCGCTCGGCTCGAGCTAAAACACCACCCGGCGAGCTCCCATATACGCGGCGCGATCGCGGCGTTCGAGCTTGCGCGCGAGGTGCACGCGCAATGCTTGGCGGATGCGGCCGATCTGCACGCGAACACTCTCGCTGGCCTCGGCTCTCGCGACGTTCCGCAACTTGCCATCGAGCTCGGCCAACGCTTCGCAGAAGGCGCCGTTCGGTACGTGTTCGTCCCGCGTCAGTGCGGCGAGGCGCAGTCGTAATCGTGCGCTCTCGTGGGCCCAGCCGACTGCGGCTTGCGAGCTGGAGAACGTGTGGCGTTCGATCGGCTCGAGCGACTTGAACGCTTCACGCAACCACTCGGGCGCGACCGTGAGGCTGCGGTCGAACCAACACTCGAGCTCGTCAACCGCATCGACGACAAAGGCCTCGTCGGGGAGCACAAAGATCGGTTGGCGCACGTTCGTGTTCATCTCGACCTTCCGCCAATGCAGGCCGAGGGCCAGCGCTCAATCCGACGCGCGACTTCTGATCCTGAGCGCGAGCGCGCAGAATCTGCGCGATCGCCGCGAGCAGAACTTGCTCGAGCTCAAGGCCCGTGTGCCCGCGTGCCCGGCTCGTGCCGCCACCTGATCGGTCGGCCAGCTTAACGCGCGCCGCACATTTTGCGATGACTTTGGGTGATGTGTGGGATGTGTCAGCTCGTCGCGGAACCCGATGAGCTCGTGGTCTACGAAGACGCGCTGTGGTTGGTGCGACCGATCGGCCGGCCTTGGGGACTGCCCGGGTGGATGTTGATGATCGCCAAGAGACACGTCGCGGGCATCGCACACTTCGATGAACGCGAAGCCGCGAGCCTCGGGCCGACGATGCGGCGGTTGACCTCCACGCTCGAGCAGGTCAGCGGTGCGCTGCGGATCTACACGGCCGCGCTCGGTGAATCGCAGCCCCACTTTCACGCCCACCTGGTACCGCGTTACGCGGAGATGCCCCGCGACGCGAAAGGTTGGCCGGTGTTCGATCTCGAACGGGCCGCACGCGCCGGCGAGATCGCCGAACGCGAAGCCGAGATGTTGGACCTGGTCGAACGTTACCGAATCGCGCTTCGCTAAACGTTCCTTTCGCGGAAATCCGCCGCTATGCTCGCGCCGTGCAGCCCGACAAGCCCGCGCTCGTCCGAGGCCTCGACACCTCCGCAGGTGCCGGCTTCGTCCGCGAACGCCTCGCGCTCCAGGGCAAGACCTTGTTCCTCGTCTCGTTCTCTTTCTGGGTGTTCCTGCTGGCGAACCTGGTCTTCATCGGCGGCGCACCGTTCGCGGCGATCATCCTCGCACCGGTCTCGCTCGGCCACGTCGCCGGCAGCAGCGTCATGGGTGTGGTGTGGCTGATCGCGCGGCGGCCTTCGACCTCGCTCAGCGTGCTCGGCATCCTCGACGCCAGCTCCGTGGTGCTCGGCGGCTTCTTCCTGTCCTTTATGACAGTAGGCGCCGAGAACCAGTGTTTGCAGGTCCTGCTCGCAGTCACCGTCACGGTGATGATCCGCGCCATTCTCGTCCCCTCGGCACCGCAACGAACGCTCCTCCTCACCAGCCTCGCCTTCACGCCGGCGATCGTCGTCTGCCTCGTCCTCCACGACGGACAAGGCACACTTCCCGGCTTTTCACTCGGCTTTCAGAAGCTGCACATGTCGTTGAACACGGTGTTGTGGAGCGCGCTCGGCGTCACCATCGCCACCTTGACCTCGCAGGTGACGTTCGGCTTGCGCCAACAGATCGCGGAAGCGACCGACATCGGCCAATACACGCTCGAAGCCAAGATCGGGAGCGGCGGCATGGGCGAAGTTTGGCGCGCCCGCCACCGCATGTTGATCCGGCCCGCCGCAGTGAAGTTGATCCGCCGGCAAACGTTCGGCTCGATGCCCGGCGATCCCGAATTGCTCCTCCGCCGTTTCGAACGTGAAGCGCGCGCCACCGCTGCGCTGAAATCTCCGCACACGGTGCAGCTCTACGACTTCGGCGTCACCGACGACGGCACGCTGTATTACGTGATGGAGCTGCTCGACGGCGTCGATCTCGACAGCTTGGTCACACGTTACGGACCCGTCCCTGCGGAGCGCGCGGTCCACATTCTCCGCCAAGTTTGTTCGTCGCTCGCCGATGCACATGCGAACGGGCTGGTCCACCGCGACATCAAACCTGCGAACATCGTCGTCAGCCGCATGGGCAACACGTTCGACTTCACCAAGGTGCTCGACTTCGGCCTGGTCAAGCTGGAGAGCAAACAAGGCGACAGCGATCCGATGAAGCTCACCGTCGACGGCACCAGCGGTGGAACGCCCGCATTTATGGCCCCGGAAGTGGTGCGCGGTGAGCCCGACGCCGATCATCGCGTCGACATCTACTCGCTCGGCTGCGTCGCCTACTGGCTGCTCACCGGCAAGTTGGTGTTCGAGGCGCGAAGCGCGATCGAGATGATGTCGGCGCACGCACAGACCACGCCTGCCCTTCCGTCAACACGCGTCGAGCTGCCGATTCCTGCGCCGCTCGAAGCGCTGGTGATGGCGTGTTTGGCGAAGGAACCGGCACAGCGTCCGGCCTCCGCAGACGTGATCGCGGAGCAGCTGGAGCTGATTTCTCCGCCCAAAATGTGGACGCCCGAACGCGCGGAGAAATGGTGGACCGCACATTTGCCTGCGCCCGCGGGTGTCCGGCCGGTCGCCGAGATGTTGCTCTCGCAGGAAGGCCGGCCGATCAAGTTGGGGCGGCCGGTTCGTCCGCGTGGCTAATCGAGCAGGCTGGATCGCGGCGAGCGCTGCGTTTCTGATGATCGCCGAACACGTCGCGAGCAAAGCGGTGCGTGACGCGTTGTTCCTCTCCACCTTCGAGAGCGACGCGCTCCCGTTGATGTTCGTCGTCGCCGCGATCGCCTCGCTCGTTTTAGTGCCGTTCGTCGCGCGGGTGCTCTCTGCGTACGGCCCGGCCAAGGTGGTCACTCCCGCGTTCGTGGTGAGCGCTGTCCTTTTGGCCACCACCTGGGCGCTCGCTTCCCTGGTGCCCCGCGCCGCCGCGGTCAGCCTCTATCTTCACGTCGCGGCGATCGACGCGGTGTTGATCTCCTGGTTTTGGTCGCTGATCAACGAACGTTTCGATCCGCGCACGGCGAAACGCGAGATGCGTCGCATGATGGGCGGCGCGACACTGGGCGGGCTCGCGGGCGGCGTCCTGGCCGAAAGGACAGCGTTGTTCCTCGACGGCCGCGCGATGATCTTGATCCTCGCCGCGCTTCATGTGGCGTGTGCGCTCACCGTCGCCGGACTTGCGCACGGCGCGCCGCTCACTGATCCAAAAGACAGGTCGTCCAAATCCGGCTTCGAGCTCTTTCGCGGCTCCCCTTATGCGCAAAAGCTCGCGCTCTTGGTGTTGCTGACGACGGTCGCAGCCTCGCTCCTCGACTATGCCTTTAAGGCGCAGGCTGCGGCCACATTCGGCGGAGGACCTGCGCTCCTGCGTTTTTTCGGCTTATTTTATGCGGGCACCGGGCTCCTCACTTTTGTGCTCCAGACCTTGCTGAGCCACGTGGTGTTGACACGGCTCGGGCTCGCGAGCGCGGTCGGCTCACTTCCACTCGCGGTCACTTTCGCCGGAGTGGGCGCGCTCCTTTTGCCTGGGCTGCCCGCGTTCACTGTGCTTCGCGCCGCGGAGGCTTCTCTTCAAAGCTCGCTCCACCGCTCCGGCTACGAGCTGTTTTTCACCCCGATGCCGGCCGCCGAAAAACGCGCACTCAAGACGTTCATCGACGTCGGCTTCGCACGGATCGGCGACGCGTTCGGCGGCGGTCTTTTGAAGTTGCTCTTGGCGCTACTCGGTGCTGCGGCGCTGAGCTCGATCCTCGGTCTCGCGGTGGCGCTCTCGATCGCTGCGCTGGTCGTCGCCGTGCAGCTTCACCGCGGTTACGTGCGCACGCTGGAAAAACGGCTCGAAGACGGCGCGTTTGCGCTCGATGCAGCCCAAATTTTGGACAGCACCACGAAGAGCGTGCTCGCTACTTTCGCCGGAGCTCCGCGCGCAGAAACGCCGCCGCCGCGCCCGCGAGTCGAGGTCGATGACCCTCACCAATCTCGCGGAGCCGACCTTCGCTCGCGCGATCTCGACCGTGTTTTACGGGCGCTCGCCGAGCCGCTGCCGCCCTCGCTCGCCGCGGAGGTGATCCCGCTGCTCGCCTGGGATGACGCCGCGCCTGCTGTTTTGGCCGCGCTCGCGCCGATCGCGGATGAAGCCGTGAGCACGTTGGCCCGAGCATTGTTGTCACCCGACGAAGAGTTCGCCGTTCGCCGGCGGCTTCCGCGCGTGTTGGAGCACGGCCGTTCGCCGGAGGTGCTCGCTTTGTTGTTGTCGGCGCTCGATGATCGCCGCTTCGAGGTTCGCTACCGCTGTGGCCGAGCGCTGGCGCGGATTCACGAGCGCGCTCCCGACGTGGCGATCGATCGCGCACGTATCTTCGCGGCGGTGATCCGCGAAGCCGCGATCGACCGCGGTGTTTGGGAGAGCCAACGGTTGCTCGACGAAGAAGCCGCGACGGGCGAGCACGAATTCATCGACGAGCTCTTGCGCGATCGCGCGAGCCGCAGCCTGGAACACGTGTTCACGCTCTTGTCGCTGGCCTTCCCGCGGCGCCCGCTGGTGATCGCCTTCCGCGCGCTCCACACCAGCAACGCACATCTGCGAGGCACGGCGCTCGAGTACCTCGAAGGTATCTTGCCTGCGGAGGTGCGAAAGGCGCTTTGGCCCTATCTCGAGGATCGCGGAGCCACGAGGCCGCGCGATCGAGCGCGCGACCAGGTGCTCGAAGAGCTCTTGCAGTCGAACGCGTCGATCCAAATGAACCTCGAAGAGGCCCGCAAAAAACGCGAAGCGGGAGGTTAAAACACGTGAGCGCGCACGCCTGGATCGCTGCGAGTCGGCGGGAGAAGGTATAGTCGCGCAAGATGCGCGGGCGCTCGAAGGTTGTCGCGGGGCTCGCTGTGTTGGTGGCGATCTCTTATTTCGCTTGGCCGTCCGAAAAAACGAAGCGACGCACCGTCCGCGCGGATTCGCAGTCTCAGCGCGCGGAAAAAGATGAGCCGCGCGCGCTCGAAGAAGATTTGGCGCCAGAGGAGATCGTCCGAGAAAACAACGAAGAGGAAGAGATCACAGACGAGCTCGACGAGGAGGACGAGGACGAGGACGGATTCAAGCTTCCATCCAAGAAGCTCCAGATCAACGGACGCGTCTTCGAGAACAATGTACCTTCGCCGGGCGCGACCATCATCGCCCTCACCGACACCACAACACCCAAACCGCTGGCGAGCACGACCGCCGACGGCGAAGGCCGATTCACGCTCGAGGCGAGCGCCCGGCGTGGAGTCCGCCTCGAAGCGACCAAGGACGAGCGTTTGCGCGGCGCGGTGCTCTACTCCCCGTACTTCGGGGCAAAAGAAGCGCGCATCGATCTCAAACACGCCGCGCAGCTCGCGGTCACCGTCCTCGATCGCCGCGACGGCTCGCCGGTCGAAGGCGCGCGTGTTTCCGGCCAAGTCGACGAGGGAGGCCAGATCGACTTGCACGATGGGAGCTGGTACGCCGCGCAAGCGGAACGAAGACTCGCATCCGCGCCGACCGGACCCGACGGCAAAACGATGGTACCCGTGCTCCATCCCGGCGAGTACGAGATCGAAGCCGAACACGACGCGCTCGGCGTCGTCGTCGTCAGAAAAAAGCTCGGCGTACAGAACGATCCGGCGCCGCTGACACTCGAGCTCGCCGGTGCCTCGTCACTTTTTGGTCGAGTCGTCGGCGAAGACGGAGCGCCCGTCGCCAAAGTCGGATTGAGCTTATCTCCAAAAGACGAGAGTCAGAATTTTGGCTATCGCTCGGCAAACACAGACCAGGAAGGACACTTTCGGATCCGTGGTGTCGAGGCTGGAAACTATCAACTCCGCACGACGTCAAGTGCGCATCTCGCGACAACAATCGACGTCGTGAAAAAGGACGATACCAACGACCTCGAAGTGGAGCTGATCGTCAAAAAGGGTGAGTGGATCGAGGGCCGCGTCGTCGATCGAAACGACGCACCCGTCGCCGGCATTTCGCTTCATCTCACTTCGAACACCGGCTATTCCTCACGACGGACAGTGAGCAAAGATGACGGTTTTTTCCGCTTCGAAAACCTCAAGCCGGACACGTTCAATTTGGGGGCCGTGCGCGAGGCAACCGAGTCGCCCATTTCTTTCCTTCACCAAGAACACGATCGGATGAAGGTGAAAAGCGGCGATCACCAAGTGATCTTGCGTATCTCACTGCCGGCCTCACTCGCCGTGGAAATCGAGCTTCGCGGTGCAGCTCCACCGGAGAGCTTCGAGCTCTCGATCGACGGCGACGAACGACTGTTTCCCGCCACCACAACAGAGCTCTTCGTCGACAACTTGTCCGCCGGAGAAAAGGAGATCAGCCTTCGCGCCAAAGGTTTCGCGCCGGTCAACCGCAAGGTGACGCTGGTGGAGGGCTCGACGGTCAGCGCCGCTTTCGAGCTTCGTACAGAGAACACCTTGAGGGGGCGAGTGATCGATCGAAAGACGGGAGCTCCGATCGGACGTGCGGGAGTCATGGCTCTGGTCGCGAACAGCGAGGAGCGGGACGGGACACTTCGTCCCTCCACCGTCTACACCACCAACGATGGAGCCTTCGTCCTCGACGGACTTCCACATAAGACACTGCGGATCGTGGCGAGGGCGAAAGCACATGTTCAGGAGACGGTCGGCCCGATCGACGCTGCAGCCCAAGCAGAGCCGATCATCATCGCCTTGACGCCGGGAGTGACCGTGAGCGGCCAGGTTCGCCTCGGGGCAAAGACGCTCGAGTACGGGACCGTCACCATCGGAACAGAAACAGATCAGCACCTCAGCATGGCGTCGCTGAGCCGGGATGGGAGCTTCGCCTTCGAGAACGCGCCCACGGGCCAGGTCGACCTCGAAATTATGGCAAGCTCCGAGAAGGGATCGAAGCAGAAGAGGATTTCGATCGAGGTTCCCGAATCCGGTGTGAGGAATGTGAAGATCGACTTCGACGCCGGCAACACGCGTCTGGTGCTCTCACTTCCGCCATCCAGTGGTGAGCACCGATTTATCTCGCTCGAGAGCGCTGCCGGGTCTCGCTGGATGAGCTCCACCCTCGATCCCGATCGCGCCGTCTTCGAAGGATTGTCCGCAGGCGAATATTCGCTCACCGTCATGGAGATGGACAGTTTTGCGGAAGAACCGGCGAAAGCACAAAAGTTGTCCGTGACGATTCCCGAAGGCCAATCCGAAGCGTACTTCACCGTGCCACCGAACTAAGGAGTCCGACCGGGCCCTATCTTCACAGTTGTCGCGGAGGGCCGTACGTTTCGCGGAGAAAGTCGTAGAGCCCGGGATCGCGTCGGCGAAGCCAGGTGGCGTCGCGACCGGCGGAAGGTCCACGGCCGAAATAGGCCGTGCTCGCTTCCGAGAAAAACTCATCCGGCGACTTGCGTGCATAGTTGCTGGTGAAGGGTCCTCCGTTCTTCTTGCGATCCTCGTAGAGGTCGAGCAGCGTATTCCACCGTTCACCGCGAAGAGACGTCAGCGCGACGGCATGCGCAATTTCGTGAATCGCAAGACTATAGTCTTTGCGACCCATGGCCGTCGGCAATCTCGCGAGATTCTCTTCCGGCAAGGCGACGACGATCTTGCCGTCTTTTTTTATTCCCAAGCCGCGATATCCGTCATATCCGCCGCCGAATGGTGCAGTTTGATTTCGGAATTCCCGAAACTCTGCAAGATCGGAGATCTTCTTGTCCGCGGGAACAATCGAGATCTCCACCTCACCGCGCTGCAGCCGCCGGTGTAGATCTGCGTTGCCTTCCAGCATGCCCGGCAAAGTGCGCTCCAGCTCGTCGATCGCCGCTTGGCTCGCACCGTGCGTCCGCACCGGAATTCCGGCGATACGAATTGTCTCCGGCTCTGTACGCGGCGGCAACGTTTTAGTCTCTTCGACGTAACGCTCGAGCACCCGGCGGCCCGGCCCATTCAACCGTTCTTGTTGCAGTGTCTCTTCGAGCGCGCGGTCTTCTTCGGGCGTGAAGCCGGAGTCTTTGGAGATTTCGATCAACCTGCGCGCATCCGCCGCGCCGATCCGGCCATCGTCGGCGCGCGCGATGCGGGCCCCGTTTTCGATCAACGCGGCCGAGTTGTAGTCGCCGATGAAGCTCGCTTCCCAAAGTTTGGCGGCGGCACCTTTCGCGAAGTCGTCGCGGTGCGCGTTCACCGCGTTGCGTACGGCCGCCTGTTCTCGAAGCGTGATCCCATCGCGCCGGACGTTCTTTTTCAGCTCGCGCGCTTCGCTCTTACTGATCGTGCCGTCCGAAAGCGCGGCTTCGAGCTCACGCGTGAAGTCGGCGACGCGATTTGGTGTCCGTCCCGCGGCTTCTCGCACTGCGACCATGACGTCTCACCTTACGGCGAAGACGGCGGCGGGATGCTTACGCAGAGGCCGCGAAATATTACACGCGACCGGGGCTCAGAACTTTACGCCGAAACGCAACATCGCGCCGCCGAGCTTCGGTGTACCGCCGCGATCGACATCGACGACCGCACCCGCGCTGAGCGACCAATTTTTCTGCTGATATTCGACCGCCGCGAATCCACCGTACGCCACCGGCTCTTTCACCCACGGGCTCTCGACGCGGCCCATCGGATTCACAAAGGCGCCCGCGACGACGCCGAGGTGGGCACCATCGCCGGGCGCAAAATCCACGCGTGCACCGGCGATCGCCGTGGTCGGCAGATCGAGACGTTTCGGCACCGGCACTCCGGCGATCGAAAGATTGCCCTGTTCCACCGCGAGCGTCGCATGCGAGCCGGGCAGCACTCCCGCGAACAAGCTCGCCGTCGTCCCACCGTGGCGATAACCGGCACTGGCAATAAGACCAGGAGCCGCAGTCGCGCTCTCGGTCAGGTCGAGTCGATATGCAGGCAACGTCAGGTGGCGCGGCAAGATCACCGCAAGCTCTGCGTTCACACCTTGGCGATCGGTCCCCAACCGCAACACTCCATCAGATTCGAAGGTGACGCCGGAGAACAACTTGGTGCCGTCGGTCGTCGCAAAACGCATCACACTTTCGGTCATCAAACCCGGATCGTACGGGTGATAACGGCCGACCAAGGCAACGGCCGAACCTTCGAGCGCGATCGGGCCGACGGCGATCCGCACCTGCCCGCGCCCGCTCGGATCACCCGCGTAGACCTCGACCTGATTCAACGAAACTTTGCCGAGCAACTTCAGCTCGTGCGCGTTGTTCACCTCGACCGCGATCGGAACACCACCGATCTGCGCATGCAGCTCCGCGGTCAAATGCGAGCCGTCATCGGCGGGGATCAAGTGAAGCGCAGCCCCGGTCGCTGCGCCCTCGAATTTGGTCATACTCACCAGGAAACGCTGCATCTCTTTGATGTCGAGCGTGACCTCACCTTGCGGCGTTTGAACGGTCACCTTTGTTCCGCGGATCTCGTCGATCATCAGTCGGCCCGTCGCCGGATCCAGACTGACTTGTGCATCTCCGCCGCTGACCGCAACAGTTGCATTCTTGGTCCGTGCGCTGATGTCGAGATGTTCGCCGCGCAGCCGGTAAACACCGTCGTTTCCGTGATCGAAGCGCAATGTTTGTGCGCCGAGACGTACGTCGAGATCTTCGCTCGAGAGGCGAAGCTCGCCGCCTTCTGGAATCTGCAAAAACGCCTGCCTGATCGTTTGGCCAGTCTCGTCCGCACTGAGATGAAACCGCACTCGTTCGCCCGAAGGCACTCGGGCCAGGATGTCGAGCGCGTCGACCTTCGCTTCCAAACCGCCGAACGTGAGATCCAGATCGCGGATCGCACCTTGTTCATCGCGCGTCAGTTGTAACCGCACCGACTGCACATCGACCTTGAGCTTCCGGCTCAGGTCCGCCAACACCTCGGCGCGATCGACTTCGATCAACAGCTGTCGATCGTCGAGCATCGCACGGCCGTTTTCGATATGCGCAGTCAGTCCTCGAGAACGGAGCGCGACATCGGCTTCGGCGAAATCGACGCGAAGCAGGTTGCCGTCGCGTTCGTACTTTGCGGCGAGCCCTTGCGTGAGCACCGACAGCTCTCCGTCGCGTTGCACGAAGTCCAGGCGGCCCGGAAAACGAGCCGAAAACGCGTCGACTTCACCCGACGCCGTCGTTTCGAGGAGCAGGGACTGCATGCCGTCGAGCGACACGCGGTGTCCGGAAACTTCAAACGCGCCCGAACCGGAGCGCAGCTCTAATCTTTCGCCGCCGCCTTCGCGCGCGGTGAGGACGGCGAGCGGTTTGACGACGTCGACCGAGAGCGGATGTGCGCTCTCCGAGGTGCCGCTGAAGACCAAGTGATCGGCGCCGAGCTCGAGCCGCTTTAGCGCACCGGCTGCGTTGAGCTCACCTTTGACGTGCCCGCCGTCGAGCGAAAGCTGCGTGCCATCGTTCTTTCGGAACGACAATTTCGAGGCCCATCCATCGAGCTGCGCCGCGCCGTCCGCACCGTAACGAACGCCGAAGTTGCTGCCGCCGGTGAGCTCGAGGCGACCAAACTCACCACTGTAACTGCCGCTCTTCACACGTGCGCGCGCTTCGGCCAAACGATCACCGTCGAATGAAACAGCGAGCTCGCCGTCGACCGCGGAGACATCGGCGGAAGGCCCGCGATACCGCACGTCGCTGCTCTTTGCAGTCAGCTTCTCCAAGCGGCCCGCGGCGTCGAAGCTCGCGTCGAGTCTACCGTTCGACGAGCTGAGCTCGGAGCCTGCACCGTGGAAACTGAGATGAGCTCCGGCCAACTTCACAGTCCGCAACTGTGCATTTTGATCGAAGACCAGATCGAGCGCACTGTTACCTTCCGCGCCGAACACCTTCGATCCTTGTTGATAAGAGAAACTGTCCCCGCGAACAGTGAGCGACTGACCGTCCGCGAAAGTGCGCGCGTCGATCTGCGCACGATGGGCGAGGAAATGGATATCGCCGCTGCTGAGCTCCATCCGCTCGCTGCTGAGCTTGGTGTGGCCGGGACGTAGATCGACGGCCAGCACGTCCGCCCGGATCGTCGCCCCGTTGCTCGAGGCCTGAAGGTGATTTGCGACCAAGCTCGCGTCACCGTTCGGCGCGATCACCAAACGTGCACCTTCGAGCCGCGCGCGTCCGTTTTCCAGATCGAGCTCCGCACGATCCGCTCGAATCAGGCCCGAGCTCGCACCCGTGCGTGGATCGTGCTGGATGCCCAACACTGCACCTTGGAGGAGCGCAGTATTGTGCGAGTCGGCCATCCTGATCTCTTGGGCAGTAAACCCATCGAGCGAACCGACGCTGAAGCTGCCCTGTTTCGCCAGCACCGAGATGCCCGAAGGGTCTCGAAACGACAGCTCGGTGGACTCGATCCGAAATTGACCGTTGTGGTGCGTGACGCGTGAGCCCGCGCCGACCGAGATACTCTGCCCGCCCGCCGTATAGGTGAGCGGAATCGGCAAAATAGCCTGAAATTCAGGGAGCAGCTTGGTGACGTCGCGCCAGACACGTCCGGCTTCGCTGTAACTCGAAAGCAGTCCTGCAGCGCGGGCGCTGGCGTCGGTGCGGCTCGCCGACAACAGCTCGCTGAGCCCGCTCGGCGCCGTGTATCGCGAAACATTCGGCGCGACCCCTGATGGCAAGCTCTTCAGCGCATCTTCCAGCGACGTCGCAAAACGGCCGGGCTGAGCTTTGGAGAGCGCGTCGAGCACGTGCGAAAGATCAGCGCCGAGCAACGGCGGTATGGTGGCGCGCGTCTTCATCAGCTGATCGAAACGCGTCACGACCTCGCTCAGTTTCAACAGATCACGTTCGATGACCGCTCCCTGCGGCGCCTGCGCGGCGTAGTTCTGCCGGCGCACCTCGAGCTCGCGAAGCTGCTCTTGAAGACGGCTATAAAACAGCGACTCCACGGTGAGCGCGCTGGTGCCGAGCGGGATCGCCGTCGTGATCTGCGCCTGAGGCTCGAGCTTCGGCTCTTGTGCGAACGCTACGCCGCCGAACGGCAAGGTCGCCGCGCCCAAGATCGCCGCTGCGACCGGCGCGGTAAACTGGCGCACCAACCCTTGTGCGAAACGCGCGAAGGTCGAAACCGTGTGGCCCGGCCTCACCTCCGAGCCGCGCACCTCGTGGTTCAGCGGTGCCAGACCGGTCTTCGGTACAGGTACCGGCGGCGTGGCTCCCGAAGCCTCAGTTGTGCTGGAGAGTGTAGAGCACGCGTCTGCACCGCGCGACTTGCCGATACGATTCAACGGCTGCACCTTCCTATGAACGCGCGTCGCTGTTCAACTGCGAACGCCGATCGACCGACCTGTCCAATGATGCAGTATCGCGATGAAGCACCGCGAGCCCCTGAGAAAGCCTGATTTCGGGCCTCGGCGATGCAACTCTTGCAACTCGCGACTCCGCAAAAAATCTCTGTCACAGAATTCATCATCACGCTTTGTCTGGTCCTCGGCGTGCAGAGGCGATCGACACATGAAAGCTGTCGCGCCGGTGAATGTCGCAACGCCCTTCCCGCTTGGGCCCGAAGGTGAAGCAGAGGAGAAGCTTCTCAACGAGGAAGCGGAAGAAAAACGCGTCACACGCGGTGCGTACGTGCAACGCGGCAGCGCCGTCTCGCCTGCGTTTGCCGCGCTCGTGGCGAGCACGTCTCCGCATCGCGACACAGCCGTGCTCCAGCAAGCACAAACGGTCGCAGCGAATCCAGACGCCGCACGCGAACGCGAGATCCGCGAAAACTTCGTCAAACAGCTCGGCGGGCTCGCAAAAGACGAAGAACAATTTCATGCGTTGATGAAGCAGGTGTATGGCGACGGTTACGATCGCGCCAAAGCGGAAGGTTTCCGGCAAAGCGCGCTGAAGGGAGACTATTCTTGGCTCCCGAAAATCGAGCTCGTCGATGCGGCTTCGCTCGGTGGAGCGAACGGCGCGTACGACAAAGAATCGGGCATTGTCTATTTGAACAAAGAGCTCGACACCGCTACGCTCGCACAAACCTTCGTCGAAGAAGCGGGACACCATCTCGACGCAGAGCTCAACACCACCGACGCGCAAGGCGACGAGGGTGAGCTCTTTCGGCGTTTGCTCGGCGGCGAGAAACTGACAAAGTCGCAAATTCAAGAGATCCGCGCGGAAAACGACAAAGGAACGATCACCGTCAACGGCAAGACGATTGAAGTCGAGTTTTGGAACCCGTTCAAAGCGATCGCCAAAGCGGTCAAAGGCGCGGTCAAAGCAATCTCCGGAGTCGTCGATGGAATCGGCTCCGTCGTCACCGGCGTGGCCAAAGGAATCGGCTCCTTCTTTACCGGTATCGCAGAAGGCACTTTCGGATTCTTCTCGAACATTTTTCAGGGCAAATTCGAGGATGCGTTCGGATCGTTGTGGCGAGGTTTGGACAAAGCTTTTCTGCGATCGACGGGACAGATCATCAACGGGATTTTGACCGGCGTGGAAGAAGCGTCGATGGGTCTCACCGAGCTGCTCGGACCGCTCAAAAAGCCGGCACAAGAGCTGTTATCGCGCGCGCTCGACGCGACCCGCTCCCTCGTCACCGGCTCGTGGGATGCGCTCCGCGGCGCAGCGAACAATATCGTCGAAGGGGCAGGACAATTCATTCGCGGTCTCGGCAAAATCGCGACCGGCGACTTCAAAGACGGTTTCAAAGACCTCGGTCTCGGCTTGCTCAAAACCTTCGTGCAAACACCGGTCGACGCGCTGCTCTTGACGCTGGGCCGCGGGGTCAGCGCGATTCAAACCATGGTCGGCCTCGAACCGGTCGGCCGCAAGCTCTCCGATGCGGAGATCGCGACGCTGCGCAAAGTCTACGGTGACAGCATCGACTATGATCAAGTACGCATCAAAGAAGGTTCCGCGGGTCTGTTCAGTCTCAACGATCGACCGTTCACTCATGGAAACACCATCTACATGAAAGACAGCACTGTCACCGACGCGTTGTTGATCCACGAGATGGGTCACGTGTGGCAGCACCAGAACGGCGGAACTGACTATATGAGCGAAGCGCTGACTTCGCAGTGGTGGGGACACGGTTATGATTGGCAAGCGAGCGTCCCCGGCACGGCGTGGAAGGATCTCGAGCCCGAACAACAGTCGGAATTCCTGGAGACCGCATTCGCCTCCGGATACTTCGACACTCCCGGTGGAACGTTCATTCACAATGGCGTCGATTACACAGACTATCTCGAGGAAGCGCTCCGACAAGCTCGCGCCGGCGAAGGCGCGCCCTAAGATGAGAGCTTTCGCGGTCCGTTTCGCCGCCACCGCCGCGCTGCTGGCGCTGGTAGGATGTAAACCGGAGATGGAGATCTCGCTTGCGGGCATCGACGAGCACCTGCCGAGCCCGCGTTTCACCGTCGAAGAGGTTGCGCGGCGGGGAGAACGGCCGCGTTACACCACGGTCCAGGTGCTCGACGAAGACGGCACGGTACTTTGGCACCTCCGCGCCGAACCGTTTGGAGATTTGAACAGCGTGGCCTCGCTCGTCTATGGCACCGCACCCACCGGTTTTGTTGAGGTGGTCAAAGCCGCACAGCTCAGCGCCGACAAGACTCATGCGATCGTCGTCAGCGGACCCGCGCTCGGACAACTGAAGTTTCGCGCCGACTCGACGGGTCTCGTTCGCGCTGAAGATTGAGCTCCCCGATTACTTGAGCGGATCGCCGGCGAACGCGACTTCGATCGTATCGAACGGGATCGATCACCGCCAGAAGATGTGGCCGCGATCTTCTTCGCGCGGCGTCTCAGATTCTCACGGGTTCCCGAAGCGCCGGATTCCGCTCAGGAAATTATGAGTGACACTTTCTCCCGCCTCCGGTTTTGAGTGGAGTGAAAGGCGAGAGCTCGGACGAGGCGCATGGAGATCGACGTCGAAGCACATTACCGGCTGTACGGGCCGATGGTTCTGCGTCGATGCCGGCGGCTTCTCGGAGACGAAAGCTCTGCGACCGATGCGATGCACGACGTCTTCGTCCAACTGATCCGCTCCGGCGACCGCTTCGACGACCGTGCACCCGGCGCGCTCCTCCACCGGATGGCGACCAACGTGTGCCTGAATCGACTCCGCACCCGCCGCCGCCGGCCGGAGACCCGCGACGAAGAGCTCCTCGCCGAGATCGCTGCCCTCGAGGACACTGAATCCCAATCGTTTGCGCGCCGCTGGCTCGAACGACTCTTCGAGCGCGAGCCCGCTTCTACCCGCACCATCGCAGTGTTTCATTTCGTCGACGGCATGACCTACGAAGAGGTCGCAGCCGCGGTGGGGATGAGCGTCTCCGGAGTCCGCAAACGCCTGCGTACTCTTCGAGACCGCGCGTTCGCCGCCGAAGGAGCAAACACATGAATACTCCACGTTCGAGAACCTGGCTCGTGGAGCGCGCCGCGCTCGGCGAAAGCTCGGCCGAAATTCTCACCGCTGCAGAACACGCGGAAGTGGAAGCGATCCGCCGCGACAACGAAGTCATTCTCGCGACCCTCCCGCCTGCTCTCGTCGCCGAAGAAGTCCGCCGCCGCTTACACGTCGAACGGGCGCGTGAATCAGAGAACAAGGGCCGCGCGTGGCGACCGTTCGCCGCGATCGCCGCGCCGCTGGCCCTCGGAGTGATCGCCGCGATCAGCTTCGGCCCAGGGATTGTGCACAATACCGTCTCGACCGAACCTGAGCTGACGCGCGTCAAAGGCGACCGCTTGTTGTCGATCCACTTGAAAAAGGAAGGCCGATCCCAGCGCCTCGACGAAAACGAGGTCATCCGCCGCGGCGATCTTCTCCAGCTGGCGTACGGTGCGGGGAACGAGAACTACGGTGTGGTGGTATCGATCGACGGCGCAGGGACCGCAACTCTACATCTTCCACAAACTGCAGATGCAGAATCCGCCGTCCTCGATACACGCGGCGCCGAGCTTCCCTACTCGTATGAGCTGGACGCCGCGCCCGAATTCGAACGTTTCTTTCTGGTCACTTCCGCCGAGCCGTTCGCCGCCGAAGAAGTATTTCACGCCGCAAACAGGCTCGCTGGAGATCGCAGGCACGCCGAAACGGCACCGCTCGCGCTACCGCCCAATTTTTCTCAGACGTCCGTTCTCCTCCGAAAAGTGAGCGCCCCATGAACCCCATCTCTCTCGTTTTGATCGCGGGCCTGATCGCCGGCGCTGCAGAGCCTCAACATCTCGCCCTGCGACGGATCGCGTTGGTTGTCGCCACCAATGACGGCGGAAAAGAACGCGAAACTCTGCGTTATGCGGAGACCGATGCGCAGGCCTTCGGCGCGTTGCTCGAAGAGCTCGGCGGAGTCGAAAACAGAGACCGCGTCTTGTTGATCGGCCCAAACCAAGCACAATTCGAAGACCAATTCCGCGAAATCGAGCTGCGCATTCAAAGCGCGAAAAAAGAAGTCGAGCGGGTCGAGCTCATCTTCTATTATTCGGGTCACTCTGACGAACACGGGCTGTTGTTGGGCGATTTCATCGTCCCCTACTCGGAATTGCGGGCCAAGTTAGAGACCCTGTCGGCCGACGTCCGCATCGCGATCCTCGACTCCTGCGCTTCCGGTGCGATGACGCGTCACAAAGGTGGAGCTCTGCGGCCTCCTTTTATGGTCGACCGCTCTACACAGGTGAAGGGATTTGCAGTGCTGACTTCCAGCTCGGAGAACGAAGTAGCGCAGGAGTCCGACCGCCTGGGTGCGTCGTTTTTCACGAACTATCTCATCGCCGGGTTGCGCGGTGCCGCGGATGTCACCGGCGACGGACGGGTGACTTTGAACGAAGCTTATCAATTTGCGTTCCAGGAAACTCTGGCGCGCACCAAACAAACGATCGCCGGAGCACAACACCCGGCCTACAGCATCCAATTGGTCGGCAGTGGAGATCTGGTGATGACCGATATCCGCAGCACCGGGGCCGCATTGATGTTGGATGCGGAGCTCGAAGGTCGAGTGGATATCCGCGACACGGCCGGGCGGTTGATCGCCGAGTTGCAAAAACGGAGCGGACAGGTGCTCGAGCTGGGCATGGCGGCCGGTGAATACGACGTCCTCTTGGTCCACGAAAATCGCCGCCGCGGTGGCAGAGTTTCGTTGCAGCACGGCGGGCGTACCGGGGTCAGCGCAAAAGATCTCACTGCGGTCGATGGTGAACGGACGACTTCGCGAGGCTCGCTCGAAACAGCAGAGTACGCTTGGGTCCCGTTCGATTTTGGGCTGTTGCCCATGTGGTCGATCGCCGGCATCGAAACCTCACCTGTGGAGACAAACTTCGCATTGTCGTTGTTGATGAGCGAAAGTGCACGACTCAGCGGCGCCGCGATCACCGCCGGTGCCAGTCTCGTCAGTGAGAGCATGGACGGATTCCAGCTCTCTGCAGTGGCGAACATCGTCGGCGGAAATGCGCGCGGCATACAGCTCAGTGGGGCCGTCAACACCGCCGGCGACTTCAGTGGTTTCCAGCTCGGTGGTGCGTTCAACTACGCCGGTGACTTCCGTGGTTTCCAGCTCAGCGGCGCGCTCAACTACGCCGAACAATTCGACGGGTTTCAGCTCGGCGTCATCAACATCGGTGCTCGCGTGCGAGGAGTGCAGCTCGGCGTCATCAATATCTCCGAAAATATGAGCGGATTTCCGCTCGGCTTGGTGAACTATTCAACCTCCGACGGCATACTCAGCGCGACCGCCTTCACCAGCGATGTCGGCCTGATCTCGGCAGGGCTCCGAATCGGCACTCACAACTTCTATAGTTTGTTCGTCGCCTCCGGCGGCATGTTGTCGAAGGCCGACGGCTGGGCTGCGGGAATCGGCCTCGGTGGACGTGTCTACTTCGATACCTGGTATCTCGACATCGATAGTATCGTTTATTCCGCTCGCCGCACCCGCGAGATCGGCGACGAGAGCTTGATCGACTCCACCCGAATCCTCGCCGGCTATCGTTTCTCCGAAGATTTCGCCATCTATGCGGGACCGAGCTTCAACGTCTCGGTGATCATCGACGAAATACTCCCAGAGAATCGGCTCGCTCCAAAATACGCCTGGAGCGCCGGAGACCGCGTCGACTTGTGGATCGGCGGCGCCGTGGGCATCGAGCTCTTCTAAATCTGTTCAAAATCGAGGGTCTTCAAAATGCATTTCTGCATTCACGGGATAACTTTGTCTTTTATTCTCTCTCTCACGGCGTGTCATTCGACCAAAGACCACGGTTGGACACCGCTGACCGACAACGGAGCCTGGACACCGACCGGCGAAAGTGTGGATCCGCGCCTGTCCCACCGGCCAGCTCAAGTCGAATGTGCTCCGCCGGCCTGGCGCGACGAATTCGGTGCGCTCGAGGTCGACACCGGGGCTTGTAACTATCTCTCACTCAGCCAACCCGCGCGGGTGGATTTCAAAGAAGGTGATGAAATCCGTCTCAGCGCTTGGTGGCAAACGTTGATTCACGTCGAGCCGGCGATCGGCCATCTCGCAGTTTATGCAGAGGAAGAGCTCCTCTGGGACGAAGAGATCCCCATTCCCGGGCCGGGCGACACGCGTGAGCTGATCGTCTTCGCACCAACAGACTATCCGGCGGGCACACCGATCACGCTCCACCTCCACAATCACGGCCACAATACTTGGAGCTTCGAAACGATCTCTGTCCGGCGCTGACCCAAAAAGGATGACTCATGAAAGCTCGATGGTTGTTACTTCTCCTTCTCTCTACTTCGTGCGGAAAAGAAGATCCGCCGGCCACTTCTCAAGGGCTCACTTATTGGCAAGACATCGCACCGCTCTATTACGAAAATTGTGTCGCTTGCCACCAAGAGGGTGGGATCGCGCCGTTCCGTCTCGATCGCTACGCGGACGCGAAAACCTGGGCGCTCCCTGCAAAACAAGCGGTGGAAGCGCGCACCATGCCCCCGTGGTTGGTCACCGCCGACGGAAGTTGTGGTGAGTTTCACGAGAGTCGTTGGTTGGACGATGCCGCGATCGAAAAGATCTCTCGTTGGGCGGCGGGCGGGGCCTCCGAAGGGACGACACGAACGGATCTCCAGGTGCCGAATCGGCCGGGAATCAGCGGAGCGAAGAGCTTCCATACACCGCGGTTCGTGCCCGAAATTCAGGGTGGCGCGTTCGCCGAATTCGACGACTATCGTTGTTTTTTGATCGATCCCGAATTGACCGAGGATCAATTTATCACCGGCTACGAAGTGGTCCCCGGTGATCCGGCGATCGTCCATCATGTGTTGGCCATGCCGGTGGATCCGGATCAAGTGATCGAGCCTGGCCTCACCAATCGGCAAATCATGACGATGCTCGACCAAGAATCACCGGATCGCGACGGGTGGCCTTGTTTCGGCCTCGCCGGTGACCGCGTCGCCGTCGATGGAGTGCCGGTGACCTGGGCGCCGGGAATGGGCGCCGTTGAATACCCGGCGGAGACCGGAGTCTATCTCCCGAAAAATAGACTGTTGGTGCTGCAAGTCCACTATAACTTGTCCGACCCGCAGCACCGCGGCCGCGAAGACTCGACGGAGCTACAACTTCGCCTCGCATCGCAAGTGCAAAGAATGGGATTTTTCGTTCTTCCCGACCTGTTCCTGAACACCCTGTTCACCGGAGAGCCGGCCGCGCTCCCGCCGGGGGAAGAAGCGGTCGACTACACCTGGACCGCGAATTTCGACGAAGATCTCGCGGCGCTGGGCGTGGACCACGTCGAAGTTTACGGCGTCATGCCGCACATGCACGAACGCGGGCGCAAACTAAAGATGGAGATCGGCCGAGACAACAACATGTCTTGTGCAGCCGCCGTCGAGCGCTGGGACTTCGGTTGGCAATTCTTCTATTTCTACGAACAGCCGTTCGAGATCAGCACCGGCACCGAGGTCCGCGTCACTTGTACCTTCGATACCCGGGGGCGGACGGATCCGGTCTTGCCCGGCTGGGGAACCCAAAACGAGATGTGCCTGACGGCGTTGTATGTCGTGTTGCCCGCCGGTCCCCTTCCCTGACACTGGCCATTTCGGGCTCGACCGGCGTATGCTCCGCGCGAAATCGATATGCGCGGAATACAAGTATCTCGAACCGGCGGTCCCGAAGTGCTCAGTTACGTCGAGCTTCCCGATCCACGGCCTGCAACAGGACAAGCGCTCGTCCGCGTCGAAGCGAGCGGCGTCAACTTCATCGACGTCTATCACCGCACCGGGCTCTATACTTTGCCACTGCCGTTCATCCCCGGATTAGAGGGTGCCGGAGTCGTCGAAGAAGTCGGTGAAGGTGTCCGCGAGCTCACCCCCGGTGCTCGAGTCGCTTGGGCGACGGGCCAGGGCTCTTATGCAGAACGGGTGGTGATCGACGCCGAGCGATTGGTGCCGGTGCCCGCAAAGATCAGCACAGAACAAGCTGCGGCGCTGATGCTCCAGGGCATCACCGCGCACTTTTTGGTGACCGACAGTCATCGCCTCGCACCCGGACAAACTGCGCTCATCCATGCGGCCGCCGGCGGCGTCGGACGGTTGTTGGTGCAGCTCGCCAAAAAACGCGGCGCACGTGTTTTGGCCACGGCCTCCACGCGTAAGCTCGAGATCGCCAAAGACGCAGGCGCGGACGTGGTCATCGACTACACAAATGAAGATTTTGAAGCCGTCGTCCATCGCGAGACGGACGGCCGCGGTGTCGACGTCGCTTATGATTCTGTCGGCAATACCACATTCGACAAAAGTATGGAGTGTGTCGCCGTCCGCGGTTCGTTGGTGCTCTTCGGTCAATCGAGCGGTGTGGTGGCGCCCGTCGCGCCGGCGCGGCTCGCCAAACGCGGAGTCTTCCTCTCCCGGCCGACGATGTTTCACTTCGTTCGTACGCGAGAAGAGCTGAGCGCCCGCGCCGCTGACGTGTTTCAAAGCGTCGACGCCGGTGCGCTCACTTTGCGCATCGATCGCACGCTCCCGCTTCGCGAAGCCAAAGAGGCGCACCGCATTTTGGAGGCACGAGAGAGCGCGGGAAAACTGCTTCTTTTACCGTCGAAATAGGCTGACTGATCGAGATTGAGCCGCACGCCGCGTGTCCCTCGCCGGATTGACCCGACTCTGGAATGCTCGCAGTATCCGCGCACATGTCGAAACTGCTCTACGTCATCGCCAGTCCTCAGCCTGCTTCACACTCTTTTTCACGCAAAGTCTCGGAAGCGTTCCTCTCCGCATATCGGGAGACGCACCCGGCGGACACCATCGATGTCCTCGACCTGTGGACCGAGCCGATGCCCGAGTTTGGTGCGTTGGCGGCGTCGTGGAAAGTGAAGTCGATGACCGGTGGTACCCATACGCCGGAGGAGCTTGCGGAGATCAGCGCCGTGCAACGTACGATCGATCGTTTCCTTTCCGCGGATAAGTATCTCTTCTCCATTCCGATGTGGAACTTCACCATTCCGTACAAATTGAAGCACTTCATCGACACCATCGTGCAGCCCGGACGCACCTTCGGCTTCGATCCCGCACGCGGATACTTCGGTCTCGTTCCGGGCGACCGCAAAGTGCAGATGGTGGTCTCCAGCGGCGGCTCTTATGCGGCCGGCACACCGATGGCGCAGTTCGACAATCTTCGCCCTTATATGGCGGGCGTGCTCGGATTCATCGGTTTGACGAATGTCGAAACGATCACCGTGGACTGCACTGCGTTCGGTCCGGCGGTCTCCGACCCAGTCCTCGCCGCCTCGCTGGCGACCGCGATGAAAGCCGGCGCCGCCTTCTGACGAATCGCCGCGAAAGCCACAAATTCGCCGGCGACCGCTCCCCCATCGGCGCACAGCTGGTGACGACCATCGGCAACTGAGCCTGCCTACCTGGGGCGCAATGCGCCGCGAGCGAACGATAAGAGAGTAAATGACCCTTGGTTTGCTTCGAGGGCGAGGCCCAGCTTGCCTTGGCCGAGAACGGTACAGTGCTTGCTCTGCTGGGGGACATGATTCTCATTATTCTCATTGTTTTGCTCGTTTTAGCGCTCGGTGGGGGTGGTCTCGGTCATTCGCGCTGGGGATATGCAGGTTGGTCGCCCGCCGGTATTTTGATCCTCATCCTGGTAATCTTGTTCCTTACCGGCAATCTACATTTGTAGGCTCACCTGTCCGCAAAGACAATTTGCGCGTCTCACCCTCGCCGTGAGGTGCTAGAGTCGCCCAAATGATCGTTTGGCTGAAACGGGCACTCGGTATGTCGGCAAAAGCTGCGCCCGTGCGTGGATCCGGGACGGCTCCGCGTCTGGTGCCCGAAAAACAGGCCTTCGACTGGTCCACCTTTGTGGAGCCGCCGAAAGTTGCGCCCGCGCCCGTGGACCCGGACCCTTTTCCAGAGCTGGCCGATTGGACAGCTCTGGTCTACGCGAAGTGCACCATGTCCTGGGACAGCCTCTCCGCCTTCCCACCGATCGCCACCAAGATCTTCTCGCTGCTCGAACATCCCGACTTCAAGCTCCAAGAGCTGGTGAACCTGATCCATCAGGACCCAACCATTTCGGCAGAAGTGTTGCGGGCGGCAAACTCCGCGGCCTTTTCGCGTGGCGCCACCTCGCTCGATATCCGCGATGCCGTGCAACGACTCGGCGCCCGCGAAGTGGCGTCGATCGCTGCCGCTTCATCCACACGTTCGTTGTTCGACATGGAGTCGCGCGTCGCGCATGAACAGGTCAGCGAGCTCGCGCGCCGTTTGTGGCTTCACTCGATGACCTGCGCATTCACCGCGGGTTGGTTGGCCATGGACTGCGGGCGAGGAAATCTCGATCGCTGTTTTCTCGGCGGAATGTTGCACGATATCGGCAAAACCGTCGGCCTGCGCGGGCTCTCGACGCTGGCGATCTCCGGCGAGCTGCCCACCCCGATCTCCGAGGAACGGATCGAACGTGTGCTCGACGCCGTACACCTCCGCCTCGGCGGAGAAGCGGTCGTCCGCTGGAGCTTGCCCGAGTTTTTTCAGCAGTTGTGCACGGGCCATCACGGCGAGGTACCCGAAAGTCTGATCACCAATCGCGACTTCCATATCGTGCGTTTGGTCTCCGGAATGAACATGTTGCGCACGAACATGAAGCCGGAGCTCGAGCCGCTCGAAGAGAGCAGAGAAATGTTGGGTATGACACCTCAGTCGCTGAACTATCTCTATACCTCGATGAAGAGTTACGCAGACCGTGCCAGTCAGCTCGCGTTCGAATAGCTCAACGCCGGCCCCGGTAGAACGAGAGCATCAAGCGCGCGTCCACTCCACACTTTTATCCCAGAGCCGTTCGGCGAGCTCCGCGTCTTCTGCCAGCGTGCTCGGCGTCCGCGTCTTGCTCAAGTCGTAATAGAGCCCGGTTTCACGGCCGGCTTGCTCCGAGGTCGCGCAATAAAGCGAAGTCGCCGCCCCCTCCTCATCTTTGATCATGAACATCTTCATGATCGGACGGACAGGCCAGGGCACGCGGCGCCAGACATCTGTCGCGACCACGCCCGGGTGAAGTGCATAGGTCGTCACGCCGGTTCCTTCGAGCCGCCGCGCCAACGCTTTGGTGAACAGAATATTCGCCAACTTCGACACTTCATATTCCGGCACTCCGGTGACGGTCTTCGTCGCCGCCCGCACCTGATCGAAGTCGAGCGACTTCGCCTTGTAGTGCGCCGTGCTTGCGACATTGACGATCCGCGCCGGCGCCGAGCTCTTGATCCGCTCCAAAAGCAGCTCCGTGAACAAGAAATGTCCGAGGTGGTTCACTCCGAACGCCAGCTCGAAACCTTCGACCGTCGTTCCGCGCTGCCCGGCGAGGCCTGCGTTGTTGATCAAAAGGTGAAGCGGCCTCGCGCTCTGTAAAAACTCCGCGGCGGATTTGCGCACGTTCGCCAGCGACGCCAGATCGAGCTCGAGGAATTCGATCGCAGGATTGTTCGTCTCGCGTTTGATCTCTTCGATCACCGGCAACGTCTTCTCGCGACTCCGGCAGGCGAGGATCACCGTGGCGCCCAGCTTCGCGATCGAACGCGCCGTCACGCGGCCGATCCCTGTGTTCGCTCCGGTGATCAGTACAATTTTATCTTTCATGCCTGCGTCCTCAGCGCGATGGATACACGTTCTGGAGCGCCGGGAAAACTGAGGAACGTGCTCAGCTTTCTGAGAATAGCCCCGACCGATGGCCGCCATAGCGCATCGCGATGTCTCGCCTCGACCGCGGCCACCACTTCTTAGACGTCAGCTTATCTTGCAGAACCCAAGGAGTTTTTTTATGAAGAATTACAAAATCATCCTCGCCACGGCCGCCTTTTTGGCCTCGTGTGCTCCGGACCTCACCTCTTATGAATCGTTTCGCGCCTCGCTCGATCGCTTCGAGGACGCATACGTCGTCGAAGGCGACATTTTGATCCACTCGGAGGAAGAGCTCCGCGCCTATCACGAAACACAGGTCGCCCTCTCGAACGGAATCGTCACCGGCGCCCAGGGGCTGGTGCTCAATCGCATCAACGGCCGCGACGACCTCTACTCGCACAACACCGAGAACAACCTCACCTACTGCGTGAGCGACGACTTCAACGACATCTCCTCGACAAAAAAGAACGCGATCGTCACGGCGATGGCCGCGGCGGCCGCCGACTGGGAAAATATTATCGACGTCGACTTCCGGTACGTCTCCGCTGAAGACGACGATTGCGACGCGGCGAACACGAACGTCTGGTTCAACGTGCGTCCCTCCGGCCGCGCCGACGGCTGGGCCTACGCCTTCTTCCCCTACCAGGTCCGGGCCAACCGCGAAGTCCGCGTCGGTGACATCGGAGGCTCCGCGGCGCAGATGACCCACGAGCTCGGCCACGCGCTCGGATTTCGTCATGAGCACGAACGCGCCGAACACAGCTGTGCCAGCTCGCGGGATTCGCGACTCTTGAGCCCGTATGATGTGCAGTCGGTGATGGCCTATTGGAGCAATGCCTCGACTTGCCCGGGATCGTCGACTTATACAATTACACGTTTTGACACCATGGGTGCCCAACGCGTCTTTGGCGGGCCGGCGAATGCGTGTGCGCTCGCGGACAGAGAAGTGTGCACCGCGCTCGGCGGAGAATGTGAAGTGGCGATCGCGGCCAACGGACTCTGGCGTCACGATCTCTGCCGCTGGGATAATGCCGACACGCTCGCAAAATGCAACGCCACCAGCGGAGTGTGGACTTATTGGAATGCTCAATTTGCACAAGACTGGCCGACCGCGGTTTTGCCGGGCGCTTACGGCGCGTGTATCACGCAGATGAACAATGTCTCCTGCAGCGCGGCCGACGAAGACACGTGTTTGCAAAACGGCGCGACCTGCGAACGTGCGATTTCCGTCAGCGGAACGCGAAACGACCTGTGCCGCTGGAGCCAGGTGGCGTCGGCGTCGGCGTGCACCGGCACCAATGGAGTCTGGACGGCCGCATCGAGCAGCTTCTCACAAAGCTGGCCGACCGCGGTTCCCGACGGACAGACGAACGCGTGTGTCGCCCAAGTCCGCAACCTGAATTGACCGTGCCCCTCAGCCGCCGCGCGTGGCCGCCAATCGTTCCCACTCGATGGTATCGCGCGTCTCGACCTCCGAAATTCCGAGCTCGCGCAAGGCGTCCATGACGAAATGACGCCGAATCGCTGCAGCATTCAGAATATGCGCAATCACCCCGCCGAAGGTGAAGCTCGCCGGCGGGGTGCACAATGCGTCGGTGAAAGTGTCATCCCATTCATTGCGATCCCGAATGCGGCGCACCCATGCGGTGAGCTGAGGTTGCACCCGCGCGAGCCGCGTTTGGAGCCCGGAGATACTGCGATCGCGCTCGGCCGGAAATTCGAGACCGCACATCGCGGCGATCCACACCTCTTTGGTGTACACCAAGCGATCGAGCATGGTGCGGACGTCAGGCTCGGGTCCTTCAAAGGCGTGGACGATCAATCCGGGACGCACCGGCCGATCGAGCGCTTCGTCGGTGAGCGCAGCCGCTTGTTCGAGCAACCGCGCAGTGTGCCAGTGATCGTGCTCCACGAGACGATCGGACAGGTCCATATTCGTGCTCCTCTCTTCGCCGGACAACGCGCGCTTTAGGAATCGTATCCGTGTCCGCCGACCAGCAACACCGCGCGCTGCATCAGTGGGAAATAGACCACGACCCAATCCTCGTATTGTGTACAGTTGTGACACTGCACCGGCGCGACGTAGGTCCAGGCCTCGAGCTCCCATTGCCCGCCGAACGATGTGACCGCGCTGAAAAGCTGCGGCCCGCCGCTCGAATATCCACTCGTGGAGAAGAGATGATCTTCGAATCCATCGCGATCGGTGACGTCCCCTTGTGAAAACTCGAGACCTTGTTGATTCACATTCTGCACGATCTCATTGACGATATCTTCGAGCGTGGTACCGCAACCTTCGACCTCGAAACCGGTCGCCGCGACATCGGTCCAATAGAAACCCGTCCCGTTGCCGGACCCGGCATTGTACGCGGTCTCGGCGCTCATCAATCCCGCATCGGGGAGCTCTTCGAGCGCGAACGGAGACCCATCGAGCAAACACGGCTCGATCGAACCGCAGCCGCTGACTTGAAAGTAGTTCCCGCACTCGGCGAGCTCCGCGGGATATTGTTCGAGACAGGTGCGAACCGCCGGCTCACAGCTCGGCTCCGGCCACACCACGGAGGCGTCGCCGCTCGTCACTTGGACCTCCTCGACCTTCGCGTTCAAAACACCATATTTGAGATAGTTACGAGTCGGTCCGATCGCTTCGATGGTCACCGTCTGACCGAGCGCGGCGTGGATCTGCGTAAACGTTAGATCGAAGATATATTGTGAATTCGGCCGAACGACACCAGCAATACGCGTCGAGTCCGGTAAGATCAGATCGACACTGTTGATCGCCTGATTCGTAACGACCGACGCGCGATACCGCAGTGGATCGACCGAATCGCGCACCCGGATCGGAGTACAGGTCTGCGCCAGCGCCATCGCCGAAGTACCACTCCGCGGATAAAATCCGGGATGGACCAGCAGGCGCGCCGTGAAGTCGTTCGGCGTACCCGTGGTGGTCTTCAGATCGACGTAGAGCGGCAGGCCCGAGATCACCGAATTGATCTCGTATCCGTCGCGCAACAAGACGGAGAATTGGCGGGCGCTCCAGGTCGTCAGGCCGTGCACATCATCGGGAACCCACGCGGAGGCGAACGTCAGATTGCGACTCGAGGAGCCGTTCAGCTCGAGCTGCGGAGGTGTCGTCGTCCAGACGTCGCCCCAATCGCTCATCGACACGGTGTACGTTCCGGCTTTGCCTTGAATCGCCGCGACCGATTCAGCCTCGGGCTCACTCTGCTCCGGGCTCACGCAAGCCAGCGGCAGAGCGCAAACGGCAGACGCGTATACTAAGAATATAACTTGGCGCATTCGGGCCGGTTACACCGCGCCAGCACCGCCGACAACTCCTTTTATCGCCGGCAAACTGTCCGCTCGAACACGTGCGCCTTACGTCTTGCAGCAATGCGCCCAAGGTGTGCAGCGGGTACCGGAGAGATCCCTCCTGCACTCGGGCCGGTGCGAGTGCCCACTCCCCGCCGCCGAAGCGTGCACCTGGCTGCCCGGCACGCCTCTTGGAATGGGGCCGGACAACATGACGACCGAAATCCGCACCCGTACCGTCGAATACACAGTCGCCGTTCAACACGCCGGAGATCCGGCCGGCGGCGTCGCGCCCCACACCACTCGAGAGACCCGATTTCGCGTGGAGAGCTACGAAGTCGACGTCGCCGATCCCGCAGACCTCATCCCGCCGAACGCGCGCCTGCTCAGCGTCGCGGAATACGAAGACTCGAACGGCGACGGTTCCTTCGATGCCGCCGACAAACAGCTGGCCGCTCAATCCTACGAAGGCACGGGCATCACCGCCGGCGCCGACGGTTCCTTCACCGACGACGTGCCGCTCGGCTCGGTGCTCGGCGAGATCGTCCCCACCGACAGCAGGACCTCGACCGACTTTCCGGTGATCGGTGCCGGCGACCCGCTCTCCACCGCGGAGCTCGATGCCCAGATCGCCGCGTGGAACGCCTCCTACGTTCCCGTGATCCCGGATCCGAATATCTACGGCACCCAATATGTCACCGCAGAAGTCTATAATTCGTTCGGAGATAATCACTTCTATAATCCGGCGACCGACACCTATCTCGGCCGCGACGCCGCGCTGGTTGCGCTCGGCCTCGACATTTCCGCGACCACCGCGGACATCACTGCCGCCGGATATCAGTCCGAAAGCTTCGAGGGATATGTCCAGCGCCACGCCGACGCCACCAATAAAATGATCGCCGCAGCGAATGTGCGCCTCGACGCCCTGGTCACTCAGTATGGGCTCGATGCCGCCGACTATCCTCACCTCGGCGAATTAGTGATCCGCAGAGTCGTGGTCGTCGAAAACACGCCGGATGCCTCGGAGATTCATCGCACTCCGGACGACTCCTTCGGCGACTATACACTTCGCGACACCTATTCGACGTGGAGCAACACCGCGATGGGCGGCGGCGACAGTCCGGAGCTGGATGAAGGTTTGATCCACGAATGGGGGCACCGCTTCTTCTTGTTGCCCGACCGTTACGCGCTGAACACCACGGGTGATCCGGTGGCCACCGATGCCGAGCTCGACGATGTGCCCGCGGAGCTTCGCGTGCACAACGCGGGTGATTCGTTGATGCACCACAACTCGCTGCTCTTGAGCGACTACGAGATCCTCCGCCTCAGCTCGGACATCGCGACGTACGGAACTGTCGATACTCCGCGCGGAAACTATCGTTATCCGGAAACCCAGCTCCCGGCACAGTTCGCGGTGGTGTTACCGGACGGTGTCGCCTCGATCGAGGTGTTTCACACGACCCATGTCGATGCGAACAACTACGAACAGAATCTCGAAGTGCCCGCGATCGTTCGTGCAGACAAACCGGCGGCGGGCGACTTCGTTGTTGCTCAACCGTTCTTGCTGGGAACGACCGATCACGCGGGTGACCCCATGGCGGGCGACAGCCAAGGTGTCATCGGCGTCCGTCTGATGATGAACGACGGCACTGTGCAAATGCGCTGGCTCGACGCCACGCAGGTGTCGACGGGATATCTGCTCGGATTCGAGACCCCGCGACTCGAGTTTGAATGGGGCCAAGCGGGCACCGACGTCACCACGCCGGCGTATGGAGAGATTGCTTACAGCGACGGCGCGTGAGAGCCGCAAAATTTCGGCCCCTATTCCGCTCAGCTCCCGCGATGGGGCACTATTCGCCGTTGTCCGGCCGAATGCCGGCCCCCGCTGCGTCCTCGACCAGAGGCACGTGGGTTGCTTTTGACCTCCGAGGGAATGAAGCTCACCGGTCGAACGCTCGCCCTCGCGGCCTCCGCCACGCTCGCAGGTGTTGCGTTCGCAGCGTTCGCGCGGCGGGCGCGAAGAGGCGAGCTCGATAAAATCGACACCCGGATCGCGAACGCGATCTATGAGCTCGATACACCCGCGGCCGATGTGGTGTTGAAGACAGCGACCAAAATAGGAACTTGGCCGGTCCAGATCCCGGTTCTCGCAGCGGCGGCCTTCTTGATGCGCGCGTACCCGAAAATGAAGGTCGCGATCGCTGCAGGTGCGGGATCGTCGATCTTCTTGATCGGGCTCTCGCGCGTGTATCTCGGCGTCCACTGGCCGCTCGATGTCGTGGCCGGATTCGCCGCGGGTGTGCCGCCTTTGGCGAGCACCGTACTATCGTGGAGAAAAGATCAGGCTTGAATCCGCCGCGGCTTCACGCACCTCCCGGAGAAATCGTTCGCGATCGAAACGCGCGTGCGGCACCCACAGACCGGCCGAAGGCACACGTCTCGCGACCGCGGGACGCGTCCGAAAATAACCGGGCTTTCCGTCTTCACCGTCGATGAACGTCGTGGGCATCGAATAACCTTGCACTCGCCAAATGAAGTTGTCCGGGGCGACCGGAATCAGCTCTTTTTCATAGGGCACGCGCGCACGGTCAAGCTCCGGGATGGACACAGAGATGGAGCTCGAGTGCGCAGTCACCTGCACCGGACCGATATTGAATTCGTCGAGATAGACACCCGCGTATTGTACAAATTGCGACGGATCGACCACAAACTGCGGAGCGGGCTCGGCCGGCGGCAGCGTGGTCAAAGTGCGCAACGCGAGACCGAGTGTCTGCCGAAAATACGCGACGTCTTTGCTCGCCAGCGCGATGTATCCGAAGCGCAACGAAGGCACGTAGAAGACATCCGCGGTGAACCCGGGAATATTTCCTCCGTGGCTGATCACCTTCAGCGGGTGAAACTCATTCGGCCCGATATAGAGCCCGCGCGCGACAAACAGCCCGAAGCCATAAGCCTGAAGATCAAAATTCGTCTTCATCTCCATCTGCGGCTCGGCCATCGCCTCGCGAAGCGCATCCGGCAAGACGGCCGTGTTGCCGCTCTCCAGAAACAATACAAATTGCGCCAGATCGCGCACGGACGAGAAAGCATAACCCGCGGGCCGCAGCCACGCATTGTCGAACATCTGCGGCTCGATGGTCAGCGGCCGGCCTCTTTCATCGGTCGAGAGACCTTTTGCATAGTCGCCGTCCTCGATCACATCGGTCGGCAGAAAATACGTGCGATCCATGTGCAACGGTGCGAAGACGCGCTCCTTCATCGCTTCGCGATAACCGACGCCGGCCTGTTTCTCGAGGGCCAGACCCGCAAGTGCGTAACCCGGATTTGAGTAGTTCCACATGACTCCGGCCGGCGCCATCAAATAGGCAATACCTTCGAAGTCGCCGGTCAAGAACTCTTGGAGCGCACCGTCGACTTGTTGGTCTTCGGGGACTTCGAGCGGGATGTAGTCGACGATCGCACTGGAGTGCGTCAGCAGATGTCGAATCAGGATCGATGGCGCCCAAGTCGCGTCGCCCGTAAAGCTCAGCTCGGGGATCGGCTTGGTCACCGGGTCGTCGAGCTGGAGTGTGCCGTCGGCGACGAACTGAAGCAGAGCCGCGGCGGTCAACATTTTGTTGACGCTGCCGATGCGGAACAGAGTCGTCGAATGGACCGGATCGTCGCCCGCGGGATCTTTGCTGCCGAAACCGTGTGCGAAGGTGATCTCTCCGTTTTCCAGGATCAATAGAGCAGCACCCGGCGCGCCGTTATTCTGGCGCTCGCGTTCGAAGCTCTCCGCGATCGCGCGAAAACGATCGGTGATCGGCGTATCGATCTCGACGATTCCGGAGTCCACGCCCGCGTCCATCGTCTCGGCTGCGTCGGCGTGGCCGGCGTCCTCGTTGTGGGTCGCAGCGTCCTCGATCGTCGCCGTCGCGTCGTGCGGGCCGGCGGGTTCCTCGGAATCAACACAGGCGACCACCACGGCGGCGATCGCTACGAAACTAGCAGTAAGCCTCTTCATGCGCGCGAACCGAGCAATGGACGCGCCAAATATGCGTCGCGGCCCGCCAATTCAGGCCAGCTCAGATCGCCTCAGATGCGCGACGCTCTTCAAGACGACGTATGTTAAAACAAGCCGTGGGTGGGACGGTGGGGGCTGGGGCCCTTTTCATAACAACTTCTATTTTGTGGAGCTCGGTCGCGGGCGCTGCACCGGATACTCCAGCGTTGCGCGCGGTGGAGCTGTTCGATCGACTCGCGGAGCACGGCGAAGACGAGTCGGTCGCACGTGGGCTCGAAGGTTGGAAACCGCTCGCTGTGCCCATCGCGCCGATCGGCCGCGCGGAGCTCCAGCGATATCTACAGTCGCTCGCGTCGGTCGACCTTCGCATTCGTGCGGTCATCGATGATGGACGCCCCGGCGAATCTGCACGTATCGGTCCGGTGCGCGCGGAAAACGGCACTGTCTTAGAAGCGCAGCTGGTCTTCGAACGATCACCGGGCGCACCCGAAGCGGAGCTGCGCAAGTTGTCGATCAAACCGTCGCGGCCCGCGAAGATGCTCGGACCGCTGCTCTCTTTTGATCGGATCTTCCTCGACGAGAAATCTCGGCTTTGTTTTCAGCTCAAGGTCCTCGGCGGAAATGAAGAGATCATCTTGGAGTCGGTCCACCGTGATGACAGCGGTGCGTTGGTGTTCGAAGTCGCCGGAAAAGGATTTCTTGCAAAGCTGGCGACCGACATTCGCATTACGCAGTCTCGGAAAGTGCAATACTACAGCCGAGGTTTTTTGTGGCTCGACGTCGGTTGGCTCGGCGCGGGCTGGAAAGATTTGGCGATCGGCGATCCGGTGATCGTCGAAGCCGACATCCCGATCAAGAGTTGGCCGCCGCGCGCCTCCGAGCTGTTGGATTGGTTGCCCGATCCCGCCCCCAAAACAGAGAAAACTGCGCAGGCGTCCGGTCCCCAGAGTGCGCAAGGCTCACCCGGTGCGCAGGGGCCACAAAAAGCACAGCTCGACATTCCGGTAAAGGACCTATCGATTCACTTTGTCTTACAAGGCAGCCCGTCGAAGTACGATTTCAGCGACAAGACAATTCAGCTCGAGCTGGAACAACATCAATTGGAGATCGAGTCTCACGGCTACTTCGAAGGGCGCACTTATCATCCTCATGCGGTTCGCCCGAGCACGTTTCGAGGAACACTCGGCGGGCACGGCCGGCTCGCGGATCCGTCGACGCGCGGCAAGCTCGACCGCGCAAAGCTCTCCTTTGAGGGGCGTTATTCGGCCATTTTGCCGTTCGACGCGCTCGATAACCTGGACGTCGAAGCGAGCGCCGAAGTCTCGGTCGACCTCGCCACGCGCGAGCTCGCGGTCCACTTTCCCGATGAGCTGAGCATCGAAGCACCGGGCGGAACCTCTCTATCGATCGCCACCAGTGGAAGTGTGAGACTTCTGCCCGGTAATCCCGATCCCGCGAAGCGGTACACTTTTGCGATCGATCGCCGCTTGAGCACCTATTCCTTCTCCGTAGAAGGACCGCTCCGCGCAGAGGGCCTCCTGGCACCCGGTGAAAAGACGGCGCTGGCGCGACTCGAAAACTTGCCGCCCTCGACACTTCCGGGAGTGAGCGATGAGGCGGCCTTGTTGCCTTCTTTGCTCTCGGTGCGCGGATTGTTCGGTTACGAGGAGGGTTGTTTCGTGACGCGCGCGGAGGTGGATGCTGCACTTCGCACAGACTCTCTATTTGTGCTGCGCGCACCGGAGACGGCAGAGGCGACATTGTCGATTCCGGCAGGCGCGTGGGTGGCGGTCGACGCCGTCGCGACTTTCGCTTTGGAACACGCCAAGCTTCCGAGCGCCGCGGATGTCGCGCTCGGTGGAGCCTCGCTGTACAAAAACGCGCTGGCCGCGCAGATCCGCGGACAACTGCGCACGGGCGGTACGATCGAAGCCGTGAAGATCCGCGCACCGGACCTCGCCGCAGACGTCCCCGGGCGTGCACCGTTCGAAGCACGTCTCAGCGGAGAAGGACGTTTCGGAGAGTCGGGCTTCGACCTGTCGCGCGTGCGCGCCGTGGTACGCGCGACAGTGGAACGGGGAACCGCAGGGGTGGCCATCGAGCCCGAGAATGCACCGCGCTTGTCTGCACGTCTCAGAGAAGGCTCCTGGCTGCAGCTCGACAGTGGCGATCTGGTGCCGACTGCGCTCGCGCCTCTGGAGCTTTCCACCAATGGATATGCGTCAGGCGCTCGTTCGGGAAGACTGCGCGCGCATCTGGCCGTCGATGACTTCGAGTTTCAAGATCGAAGTGTGTTGCTGGAGATCGGGCGGGGAACGATCATCGACCTCACCGGTCCGCTCGCGTTCCGTTTGCGCCCCGAACAAGTCCCAAAATTCAACATGTCCTGCGAAGCCACGATCGACCTCGACTATCCAAAAGGTGCGGGTGTCGCGGTAAAACCGGTAAAAGGACTACGCTTGTTGGAATTCGGCGGACCAACACGCGCCAAAGTCGAATCGGTGTTGGCCGTCGAGCTCTAAAGACAAGCCTGTGCGCTGAATACGAGAGCGTGGTACGTGAGTGGGCGTGGGTAAGAAGAAAAAGCAAAAAGAAGCGGACGAGATTCGCGAAGATCTGAAAGAAGCCGAGGACGTCGAGAACCTCCGCAGCACCGAAAAAGAGTCGAAAAAGCGCCTCAAAAAATACTATTTGAAGGAGATGGCGAAGTTCGAGCTGGAGCTCGTCAAGCTTCAGGAGACCGTCAAAACCGATGGGCTGAGAGTCGTCGTCGTCTTCGAAGGACGCGATGCAGCCGGTAAAGGCGGCGTCATCAAGCGAATTACGCAGAGCTTGAATCCGCGTATTTGTCGCGTGGTCGCGCTCGGTACGCCGACGGAACGCGAAAAGTCACAATGGTACTTTCAACGCTACGTGGCCCATCTCCCGGCCGCAGGCGAAATGGTGCTCTTCGATCGCAGCTGGTACAACCGAGCGGGCGTCGAACGCGTGATGGGCTTTTGTTCGAAAGACGAAGTCGAAGAGTTCCTGCACTCCGCGCCGGAATTCGAGAAGATGTTGGTGCGCTCCGGGATCATCCTCGTAAAATATTGGTTCTCGGTCAGCGACGACGAACAAGAGCGTCGTTTCCAGGACCGCATCAAGAATCCGGTCAAACGTTGGAAGCTGAGCCCGATGGATATCGAGTCTCGAAAACACTGGGTCGAATATTCTCGCGCCAAAGACGAGATGTTCGCGCGGACAGATCACAAAAAAGCGCCCTGGTACGTCGTCGATGCGGATTCCAAAGACCGCGCGCGTCTCAATTGTATCTCTCACCTCTTGAGCATCGTTCCGTACAAGAATCTGGTACCCGAGGAGCTGAGCCTGCCGCCGCGCCAGAAAGACGACAAATACGTGCGCCCGCCGATCTCCAGTCAGAACTTCGTCCCCGAACGTTATTGACCTTTTTCCCAACCGAGCACCACGGGCAGCTTCTCCGCGGTGATCGCAAGATCAGCGAGAGCGGCCCGCGACCGCCAAGGTGTTTGGGTGAGCCCAGTCTGGGCTGCGCCGGCGGTTTTTTTCGGACGCGCGAGCGTGCACCTCTTGTTTTCGTCAAGGAGAACGCCGGTCCGCGCCCTTTGCAGTCTCGACCAAAACGATGGGGAGCCGCCCGCAACACCACTTTGAACGTGCCGTCCTCGCGTCGATGGAGCGCGGAGGCGGGGAACGTTTTGTCATTCCCGCGTTGGCGCTGCGAGGACTGCTGCGCGCCCTAAAAAAGGATCTCGACGGCGCTACCGGCAACACCCAAACGAGAGGACGAAGATCATGGGAACTGAAGGCATAGATGCGATTGGCTCACAAAGCTCAGTTACTCGCACCGAAGAAACAAATACCGCGAGCGCCGATGAGCGCGCTGAAGTATCCGCGGCCGCGTCCGAAACGACGCGCGACGAGGTGCGAGCACAGGAGGACTCCGTGACCGCCTCGGCCCGCACGGGGGACAACTTCGAGCGGACCGCGCAACCGGCGGCGCCGAGCGGTATCTTGACGGGGACTGCTGCACAGCGCGCGGAGCTGAATACTTTGGCGGATCGCATGTCGGCGACCTCGCCTCGAGCAAGAGAGCTGATCGGCGACTTTCGCAACAACGGAGGGACCTTCGAGCCGAGCGAAAAGGGTGGATACTTCGACAAAGACAAAAAGGTGATCGCTGTACCGGGAGGCAGCGACGAGCAACGTATGCAGACCATGGCGCACGAGCTCGGACATTATGACTATTCGAAGACGTCTGACGGCGCGTATGTCCCGCCGGGTGGACCGACCGGAGGGATCACGGACAGTCAGATCGAACAGCGCCGCGAAAGTAACTATATCACGCGAAACACGGATCGCCGGCTCGCAGACGAAGCGCATGCAACTCTCACCAACAATCAAATTCGGAACGAGATGCGGGCCTCGAGCGGAGTGGACATCGGGGTCGCCGGCGACTCGGCCGGGAAGCCGATGCCGTTCATGCCGAGCGCACCATTCAACGAGCAACGCCGGGTGATCGGCGACTTCTATGGAACAAATCTGAAGACGAGCACCACCGGCGAGAACTACCGCGCCTATTACAACGAAACCTACATCAAACACTACCGCGAGAATTTCCTCTCGGGTCGACAGTAAGATACTTCACGCCCAAACGATGAAACGTCGATCGGGAAGCAAACCGACAAAAGCCGCGTAAGTGACACGGTCGGACACCGCAGCTTCCACTTCGTGATAACAGTGACTGTTGATCATCAACAGCTCACCTTTCCTCGGCTGAATCCGTGAGACTTTTGCGCCCTCGACCAAGCCGCGATCGTAGATGTAGCTGCCGCGGGGGACGGTCGCGTCATCGGCGTCTTCGTGAAGGCGATCGTGCACCACACAAGCGCCGCCGTCGAAAGAGGTGAGGTACACATTCAGCGAAAGTTGGGCGACGTTCGCGTTGATCCGCCAGCGCGGATCGGTGCGGCGGCAACAGTCGGCGTGCAGGCGAATGCCCGCGTTCATACGACGGACGATGCCGGCGAAATACTCGCGGCCGTCGGCCTCGCGCGCGATCGAAACCTCGGCCGCGGCGTCGCTGCGCAAACGATCCATGGCGCGGGCCAAGGGATCGATCCCCGAACGCGCGATCACTGCATCCCGCTGAGCGCGCGCGCCGCCGGCATCCTCGAAATAGAGATCGCGCTTCGTCGAGCCATAACCCGCCTGCGCGATCCCGAAACGCTCGAACGTCTGAAACGCCGCCTTTTTTGCGTAGTTCGTGAAGGCATCCGCCGGAAGCGCGCGCATCAAGGCATCACACTCCGCATCGGCGAGGAGCGACGCGACCCGCACCGCAGGCACCTCCGCGTTGCACAGCGCCTGCAACGACTCCGGAGAAAGCGGGACGGCTTCGAGCGTCCGCCACGCTGCAGCGCGCGCCATGACGCATGATTCCGGCAAACTGCGCATGGAGGTCAATCACGATATACGGGAAGCTGCGCGCGACCGGCGCGACGCGATCCCGCGGATTTCGGCTGAAACCTCGGCGATGCTCCTCCTGTACTCTTGGCCAGGTCACACCGCGAGCCGAAAAACGCGGAGGGGGCTCACATGACGCGCGGAGTCGCCGAATAACTTTCAGCGAGGTGGCGGATCGCCCCGCGGCAAATAGCCTCAAGGCAATCGCTGCCGCCGGTGTTAGTCTCGGCCCCTGGAAAATTCGACCCGAGTAAGCTGCAGCGGCGCGGCGCTGTTCGAGATCATCTGGGATAATCTCGTCGATGTCTTGGGCAGCGCCGGGACGGCGACGCTGATTCAAAGAAGCAGGAAAATTGCTCTTCCAAAGAGCGCGGGGCTGGAAGGCCTGAGCGTCGTCCGCAGCGGATTCGAATACTCCTACAAAGTTCCGGAGTCCTGGCGGGAGGACAGCGCGGAGGCGCTTCAGCCGTTGCGCTTCCTTGCGATGGAGCTTGGCCCTTTATTGAAACAGTTGACCGGAACTGTCGTCATCCGGCGACTCGATAAGATCGACATACTACAAAAGTGTGAAATTTTCTTCGAGCAGGAGCCTTGATCTCATGACGAGAGAATCACTCATTGCCTTCGAGAGTACGGGCCTCCCGGCGCTCGATGCCATCCTCGGCGGTGGTTTACCGCAGCAATCGGTCACCGTCCTCGCGGGTGAGCCCGGTTCCGGAAAGACGATCCTGACACTCCAAATCCTTTTTCACGCAGCAGCCCAAGGAAAGAAGTGTCTGTATTTCACGACGCTCTCCGAGCCCGCGGTCAAAGTAATTCGTTATATGCAGTCGTTCGATTTTTTCGACGCAGAGCTGCTCGATAAATTGATCATTTTCGTCGATTTGGGAACGGCGATCCGCGGCGGTGCTGAAGCTACGCTCACCCGGATCGTCGAGCAGGTCGAGAAACACCAACCGGACTTCATGGCGATCGACAGCTTCCGCTCCATCGCCGAATTGTTGCGCACCACGGGTGTACAACGGCCGTTCGTCTACGATCTATCGAATCAGATCTCGGCCTGGGGTGCGACGACAATTTTGGTCGGTGAATATGCTCGCGAAGAATTCTCCAGCTTCGCAGAATTTGCAGTGGCCGACGGAATCATCCGTCTCGGATCTCGCAAAGAAGAGCTGTGCGCGCTTCGCGAGATCGAAATACTCAAGCTTCGCGGCTCGCACTACGTCTCGGGTGTCCACTTCGTGGACATCGACTCCACCGGAATGGCGATCTATCCCCGCGTGCGCGCACCGGATCCAGAGGCCGGAAATTTATCGATCGCCGATCGCGTCTCCACCGGCGTCGAAGGCCTCGATGCGCTGCTCGACGGAGGTCTTCCGCGTGGAAGCGCGACCGTGGTTCAAGGCGGTACCGGGACGGGAAAGACGATACTCGGGCTCAATTTTCTGCTCGAAGGTGCGCGAAAAAAGGAGCGGGGCATCCTCTTCACTCTGGAAGAGACACCGAACCAGCTGCGCGCCGTCGCGGAAAGTTTGGGATGGAACTTACGCGAGCTCGAAGAGCAACAATTGTTGCAGATCAAATATACATCTCCGGTCGAGCTCTCCACCGATCGTTTTCTCGATCGAGCTCGAACCGAAGTCCGCGAGCGCGGAGCGAAACGTGTGGTCTTCGATAGTCTGTCGACAATGGCCCTCGGCGTCGCTTCGGAGCGGCGTTTCAAAGAGCTTGCGTATTCGGTGGCGAAACACATGCACGGCGACGGTGTATCGGTGTTGATGACCATGGAATCTGAGCAGCTGTTGGGCAGCGCCAATCTGTCGGGTTTAGGAGTCTCTTTTCTCGCCGACAACTTGATCCAGATTCGATATTTGGAGGTCGATGGAGCGCTCGGGCGCGCGGTTTCAGTGATCAAGGCCCGCGGTGTCAAGATCAACAGCGAGCTGCGCATGGCCAGCATCGATCGCGGCGGAATGTGCGTCTCCGACGAACGCCTCACCGACCTGCGAGGCGTGCTCACAGGCATGCCCATGAAGGGCTGACGAGATGCAGCGCGACCAGCAGATGCCGCAGATCGCACGGTCCCTTGCGGAGATCGCGCACACCTTGGCATCGGCTGAGGAATCGAACGAGCGGATCCTCCGTACGCTGGAGCTGTTGAAAACGATCGTCCCCAATCGTAGCTGTGTCTTGCTCGACAACTCCTCGAAGTCGGGACACCTACTCCTCGCGGTGCCGGAACCGTCGCGCAGCGAACATCAACTTCTGACCTCGCATTTGATGCAACTGTTGAGTCTACTGACGGGCGATGGCGAACAGAGCGAACCGAGCAGCTCTCCAGAGATCGAAAAAAGAGCACATCTGGCTGTGCCGGTGATCGGCCTGAACAAGACGATTGGAGTGTTGTTCGTCGAGCGGCCCGAAGACGCATATGACGAGCAGGATCTGCGGCTGGTGTCGGTGGTCTCGGCGCAGCTCGGCGCGTATCTGACGACGCTGCGCCTCCGTGAAGAAGAGGTCGAACACGCGCGCCGGTTGGGAATGGCGCTGAAACGTCTCGAAGATACCGACCGCAAGAAAGACGAGTTTTTGGCGATGCTCGGTCACGAGCTGCGAAATCCGCTCGGGGCGATCAGCACGGCGCTGCAGCTCCTCGACGATCGTTCGGAACACCCGCAAAATCCGTATCATCAGGTGATCGATCGACAGATCAAGTATCTGTCTCATATCGTCGACGATCTCCTCGATGCGTCACGCGTCCGGCTGGGAAAAATCGTCCTCAAGAAACAGCCGACCGACCTGTGCTCGGTCGCGTCCCGGTGGATGGAAGCGTTCGGCAAAACCTCGCTCGTCCTCTCGCACGACGTACGCCTCGAGCTCTCTTCGGAGCCGGTGACGATCGACGGCGACATGGTGCGCCTGGAACAAATATTCTCGAACATCGTCACCAACGCGCTGAAATATACGCCGCCCGACGGAAGTGTGCATATTCGAGTCGCGAAGGAAGGTCCGTCCGGGATCATTCGAGTCACAGACAACGGCATCGGCATGACGCGCGAAGTCTTGGCGCGTATCTTTGATCTGTTCATTCAAGGTGACGAGTCGCTCGATCGTTCTCAAGGTGGACTGGGGCTCGGTTTGCCGCTGGTGCGCAGTTTGGTGGAGATGCACGGAGGCACAGTCGAAGCGACGAGCGAAGGGCTCGGGCGCGGCAGCGAATTTCTGGTGCGGATCCCGCTCGCGCAGGATAAGGCGCGCGCGCAGAAAGAGACGCTCGACCAACCGCTCGATTTGCCGCGCGGTGCGCTCCGCGTCCTCGTCGTGGAAGACAACGACGACGCGCGCGACATGTTGCAGGCGATGATCGAGAGCTGGGGACAACAGGTTTTTGCGGCCCCCGATGGATTGACCGGAGCTCAGCTCGCGGTGACCGAGCGGCCCGATGTGGCGGTGATCGACATCGGTCTTCCGGGCCTCAATGGTTATGAGCTGGCGCGGCGCATCCGTCACGAGCTCAAGAGCGACAAAATGACGTTGTTGGCGATGACCGGTTACGGACAGCCCGAAGATCAACGACGGGCCTTCGAGGCCGGCTTCGATAGTCACATGGTGAAGCCGGTCCGCCTGGACATGTTGCGCGCCGCGCTCGCCAAAGTCGCGCAAAAGAAAGGGTGAGCTCTCAAAGGGCAGATCACCCGCGCGAATCCGTGCGCCCGCGGATGTTGACAGCTTCCACTGTAACGGTTATGACTGGCGCATGAACACGTGTCGCCGTCTCAACCCGCAGCCCGCTGATGACGAGCGCCTCAAGAGCTTCGGCGAAGCGATCGACGCCATCCGGGACCGCGTGGAGGCGAAAGTCGGCGCAGAAGATGTCGCTTACGTCCGCAAGATGAACGCTTTTTCTCGGGCCATGGAGGTCGCCGGCCCCACCTTGATCCACTTCAGCCCGGACCCGGTCAGCTTCAGCGCCGGGGTCTTCGCGCTTTGGCTCCATAAGTTGCTGCAAGCGGGCGAGATCGGGCATGGAACACTACACGGAGCCTACGATAAGCTCGATGGAGCGGAGTCGTTTCGTTCGAAGTCGTTCTCTTGGGACACACCGATCGATGAAGAGTCTTGGCGGTACGGTCACAACGTCCGCCATCACCAATATACGAATATCGCGGGCAAGGATCCGGACATCCACTTCGGCAACATTCGACTCACGGAACACACACCCAAAGCGAAAAAGTCGCTGTTGGAGATCCCGGTAACTCTCCTGCTCGTCTTTCCAAACTTCGGTCTGGTGATGAATGCGCACTTCGCCGGTTTGATCGATGTCTATTTCGGAAACGGCCGCCCCGAAGAGTTCGACTTCATCGCCGATCGCTCGAAGGAAGAGATCGTGAAAGCGCACAAGCGCGCATTTCGTAAATACGTCCCTTATTATCTGAAGAACTACGTCTTCTTCCCTGCCCTCGCCGGTCCGTTCTTCTGGAAAGTGTTGCTCGGCAATTGGCTCGCAGAGGTCGGCCGCGATGTCTATCTGGCAACCACGATCTACTGCGGACACGTCGGTGAAGATGTCGCCGCCTTCGAAGAAGGATCACGTGCGCACGGACGAGGCGAGTGGTATGCGATGCAGGTGGCCGCGGCGAACAACTTCAAAGTCAGCCGGCCGGTCTCGATTTTGTGCGGAGCGCTCGACTATCAAATCGAACACCACATGTTCCCCAAGCTTCCACCGAATCGCCTTCGCGAGATCGCGCCCGATGTGCAGGCCGCATGTCTTGCCCACGGCGTGCCGTACAAAACGGACACCTGGCCGCGCACCATCCTGAAAGCGTTGAAACGCGTCGTCGCCTTGAACTCATGACCGAAAAATCACGCGAATATACCATCGACGAGCTCGCTGCGATCAGCCGAGTACCGAGCCGGACCATCCGTTTCTATCAATCTGCGGGGGCGCTCAAAAAGCCGATCATCAAAGGTCGAGTCGCGTACTATCAAGATTCGCATCTGGAACGTTTGAAGCTGATCGCCGATTTGCAGGATCGCGGACTGCAGATGAAAGCGATCCGCGATCTGGTGGAGAAGATCGAACGCGGCGAGATCGACCTCAACGAATGGCTCGGCTTCGAAGGTGTTCTCGGCGCGTCCTGGACCAATGACGTTCCCCGGGTGGTCGACGAAGCCGAGCTGGATCAGATGATCGGCGGACCGCGCGCCGGCGTGCTCGGCGAGCTGCTCCGCTTGAAGCTGGTCAAACGCGAAGGCGAGGCCTTCCTGATCCGAAGTCCAGGTCTGTTGAACATCGCCATCAAGCTGGAGCGCGCTGGCGTCGATCTGGAAACTGCCTCAGAGAGCGCTTCGATCATCCGTAAACATGCATCGCGCGCAGCCCGGGATCTCGCCGAATACGTCTTCAAACGCGCGCGTGAAGGTTTTGGTCACAGCGCAGGTCCCGTGGAGCTGAAGGAGGCGGTCGGTGCGCTCAGGCCGTTGAGCCAAGAGGCCCTAAAGCTGATCTTCGGGCAAGAGATGGATCGCGTGGTGCGCGAGCTGATCGAATCCGGCAAAGCCGCGGTGATGGTGCGGCCCAAAAAAAAGAAGGGCTAATAAAAAGTCTTCATCTTGCGCAGCGCGAGCACCGCTTCCACGGGGCTCGTTTTATAACCGAGCGCAAAATCGGCACCGGGAACCAAGTTCTGATTCATCGCCGCATCGCGGTGGTGCATGTGATGCGACTGCGCGACATGCGCGACATATCTCGACTTCAAGATCTGCCGCATGATCGGGCCCGCTTTCGCCAGAGCTTCTTCGCGCGGCATGTGTAGATACGGGTGCAGATCCTTCGACGCGGGAATGAACAGCAGCGAAGTTGCGATGGAGACGGTCGCGAACAAGATACCGACGTCGGCGCCGGCCAAGTTCGCGATCAGCGCGGTTCCCAAGGTCACCAGCGCGGATACGGGCATAAAAGTCAGTGCATCTTTGAACGCGTGCGCCAACGAACGGCCGTAATCCGAGTCGTGAATCCCTTTCGCCGCTTTCGGACCGCGCGCTTCGATCATCGCGTCGAGCTTTTCTTTCTTCTGCGCACGTTTTTGCTCGATGATTTCCTGCGGCTGATCTTTCTCCCGCGGCGCAAAACGATCGACATAGTCGCCCGCATAACTCGCGTGGTGGATCGTTCCGTGGCTGAACGCAGTGTCGCTGATCGATTGGTAGATACTCCGCCCGATCGGCCCGAATTTAGAGAGTACATTCTCGATCTTTTCGAGAGTCTTCTTCGACGCGTGTCCGATCTGTTTGTGGATTGCGTGCTCGATGAAGGTGCCGATCAAATATCCATGCACGGCACCTGCAAGCAGCTCCACACCGGAATGATGAAAACACAAAGCGAGAACGGCGGCGGCGATCGCGGCATCGTGTTTTTGCGGGAGATAGTTGCCGGCGAGGTTCGAGAGCGCCGAGCCCGGGCTGTGCTCCGTGGGACGAAAGACGGCGGCATGAATCGCTTGGACGTCGCGGCTTTGTTTGGCGAGGTAACGGCGCGGAAGGCGGGTCGTCAGCTCGGCGTCGGTCTTCAGCTCATCGCCGGCGAGGCGGGGGCGCATCGCGATCAACGTGCGTTCCATGCGTTCGACGTAAGGCGCGAGCTGGGGTGACTTCTCGAAGAGCCGCTCTTTGAGCACGTGGAGGATCGTCAGGTACTCCATCGCGTTGATCGAACCTTTATTCGACACACGTTGTTCGAGGTCGTCGAACCAGGTGCCAAAGACGGCTTCGGCTTGGCCGATCGTCTTCGGCATCAATCCTTCGAGGACGCCGATCGCACGTTCTTCGAGCGCGTCGATCTTCGCGGGCTCACCGGAGCCGGTCGCGCGGCACAACCCGGCGAGACGGCCCCACAGCTCGGCGAGCATTCCGCCTTCGCGCTTCTTGCTGCGGCCGATGGTGGTGTTCGGGCGGTCGCGTGCGGCGAAGTTTTCGGTGACGTCGACGCCGACCGGTTCGAGACCAATGTCCCGCTCGAAGCCCTGCAGGCGGTGATCGAGCGTTTCGACCGGTTGGGGCACCGCAGGCTGGGTGAGCTCGATGGCGAAGTACGGCTCCTCGCCGATGTTTCCCGGAGCACGCGTCGAGCTTTGGGCCGAAGCGATCATCGATAGATCTACTATCGACGCCGGGTGAAACCTGTTGCGCCTGAATTATCGATCTAAGTGCGCGCAATTCCGCGAGGATCGCCCCTTGAAGGGACATGGGGGTGCGCCGTTCAGTGCTTCAATCGCGGGCGAGCTTCGGAAGCGACAGCGTGGGGCCCGCCCAAGAAAGCGCGGAGTCGCACCAAATCTGTCGCTTCGGAGTCAGCTCGAGGCGTTGTCGGATCGCGCCCCAACGAAGCGCGATCGCTTCATCCTCCGGCTCGCCGGTGACATAGATCGGCGCGCCGCAGTCGCCGCAGAAGTATTGATACCGCTTCCGGCCGCTGTCCCCGACTTTGACGTAACACTTCGGAGCTCCGCTCAGCTGCAAAGCGGAACGCGAGGTCGCCACGCTGACGCGATACGGCGATCCGGTGAGCACCTGGCAATCGGTACAGTGGCAGATCCCGACCAGCTCCGGATCGATCTCCGCTTGGTAGCGGACAGCTCCACAGTGGCATTGTCCATCGATCCGCATGGATCAACCTCGCTATGGGATGCAGTCGTTCGGATCGCCGAAGTAACCGCAACGCGCACGCCAAGAGACGCGGATGTCGCTGCCGCCGACCGGGCCGTTCTCCGCGCCGCGCCAGAACCAATTGCGTCCACCGTCGGTGGAGAAACGCATCTTCATCGCGTAGTCGCCGTCGGGATAACGCATGCTCGCGGGCTCGACGCCTCCGCCGCATAGATCGCCGAACGCGAAGAACGTGTAGATGAAGTCGTTGCCCTGTTTCTTCGCGAACTTCGCCGGAACCGCGCGCCACCCGCCGTTGTTCTCGCTCAAATTCGTGTACAGCTCGGCGCGTAAGATCGTGTGCGCCAAAGCCGGGATCGACGGCTGATCGGTGAGGCCGGGAACGTAGACGCGAACCGCGCGCTCCACGTAGGAGCTCGCGCTTGCGCCGTGATTGAAACAACCGATGGAGGTCGAGCCGTCGGCCTGGAACAAGAAACCTTCACGGTATTCATCGTTCGTCGGGCGATAGCTGCCGAAACCGCCGGCCCAAACCACCGAATAATCGCGTGGGGTGAGCTGATAATTGGCGCCGTCGCGACTGTCCCAGCGGACAGCTCCATGCGCATCGCTCGCTTTGATCCAATAGTGCGTCGTCTGATTGAGCAGCATGTTCGCGGCAGGAATCGTCGCGCGCCATTGCGAATTGTTGCTGTTCGGACCGGCGCCGTCGCGCTCCAAGCCCATCACCACACTCTGCACATTCGTGTGATTCGCATCGGCATAGAACAACTCGACGCGCATCGGTCCCTGCGGATGTGTCTGTGTATAGATTTGAATATCCGTATTCGCCGGTGCGAGGTCGGGATGAATCACTTCAGTGCCGAGTCGAACGTGTGTATCGCCGACCCAATGAAGATTCGGCTGCGCGCCGACATTGAGGATGTAATTCGCGCCCCGGTTGTTGAACCACTCCGTGGGAAAGCGGCGATTCGCAGGCTCCATGGCGACCGCCAGTTCGATCTTCGTGCCCGCGTCGAACGAGCCGAGCGAATAACCGATCAGCTGCCAAGGCTCGTTGCCGTTGTCGCACCACAACTGGAGATCTTGATCGCGCTGCGTGCGCCAACCATCCGAAGTGGAACGCACGAACGCGCGTAACCAATGGCCGCGCGGCGCGAGGAAAGCGACGAACACTTCTTCGCCGGCGTTCGGATACGCGGGGACGATCCAGCCGCGCTCACGCTCCATCTGCCAGCCGTCGCGGGTGCGATCGACGCGCGGAAGACCGGTGCAGTCGGGGATGCGGCCCGTAACCAGGCTCTGCGCGGCTTCGCTGCTCGAAGTTTCATCGACCGATTCTTCGGGCGTCGAACAAGCGCTTGCGAACGCGAACAAGGAGAGAAGGAGAAGTCGCCGAATCACGGAGGCCGGACTACGGCTTGTGCCCGGACGTGTCAATTCGAACGAGCGCGCCGACTTTTGCCCCGGAGCTCAAGAGACGTTGCCGGACCTTGTGTTAAGTTTCGCCGGTGACGCCCGCGCTCGCAGCCCTGCTCTGCCTCACCGCGGCCGAGCCGGCGGCCGAGCCCCAGCGTTTCCTCATCCTGACCGAGTCGGACGATGCTCGGCGCGCCGGGCCCCCGATCGAAGAGACGATCCGCGACAGCTCACGATTTCGCCTCGGCCTTCGTTTTCTCACACCCGAGGAGTCGTTCGTCGAAGGCGGCCTCGAGGCGCAATCGGGCCTCGCGAGCTGCGCCGCCAACGCGAATTGCCTCGCCGCGCGCCTGCGCAACGTGCCTGCGGATTTGGCGCTTTTGGTGGTCGTGCGCCGCGTCGGTCGCGAAGAGCTGATCGCGCTTCGCATCGTTCGCACGACGACCGGTGAGCTGGTGCACCAAGCGGTCTCCCAAACGCCCGCCGGCTCACCGCTCGCGCCGGCGATCGCCGCGATCACCGCCCGCGCCTTCGACGCGCTTCGATACCCGCAAGGCGGAGAGCTGATCGTCACCGTTCGCCCCGAAAATGCGGAGCTCACCGCCGGTGACCGCGTCCTCGGCTCCGGGCGAACAACGTTGTTCGCTGCGGGAAACTACGTCGTCCGCGCGCGTCTCGACGGTTACGAGGAACAGACCACGAACCTCTCCCTCGCTCCGGGCGAAACGAAACGCGCAGACCTGGTGCTGGCACCGCGGATCGCGAGCACCGACGGATCACTCACGTCCAGCTCTTGGTTTTGGATCGGCGTCGGCGTGGTCGGCGCCGCTGCGGCCGGGGTGGCGATCGGCGTCGCCGCCGGGGGATCGGAGCGGTGCTTTTGCGCCGCGAGCAATGCGGCGGATTGCGGTTCTTGTCCCTGACCCCGAAGTCGTGGGAACGCTAATTCACGATGGATGAGACCGTCGAAGCGAAGGAGCGCACGGGCGGGAAGCTCACGCTGGTCGCCGTCAGCGAGCAGAGCGTGGTCTCCGTCGACGTGCCGGCGAGCGGCGCGGTGATCATCGGACGCGATCCCGACGCCGATATGCAGCTCGCACATCCCGAGGTGTCGCGACGTCACGCGCGGTTGTTGGTCGGCCCGGTGATGCGGATTCAAGATCTCGGCAGCGCGAACGGCACGCGACTGCGCGGTGAACGTCTCGCGGCAAACGAGCCGGCCTTGCTCGAGCTCGGTGAAGGTCTGGTGATCGGTCCGTATTTGGTCGCGCTCAAAGTGCGTAAAGCGGGACCGGACACCAAACGCGCGGATCGCGAGAAGTTGGTCTTTGCGAGCCGCGCCATGCAGCCGGTGTTGGAGCGCGTCGACAAGATCGCACGCGGCAAGATCAGCGTACTTTTGCTCGGCGAAACAGGCACCGGCAAAGAAGTGCTCGCGGAGCGTATCCACAATCTCTCGGGCCGAAGCGGGCGAATGGTGCGCGTGAACTGCGCGGCGATCAGCCCGCAGCTTCTCGAGTCCGAGCTCTTCGGTCACGAAAAAGGTGCGTTCACCGGTGCGGAATCTTCGCGCGCCGGCGTGTTCGAGGCGGCAGACGGCGGCACCTTATTCCTCGATGAAGTGGGCGAGCTCCCCGAGAGTGTCCAAGCGAAGTTCTTGCGCGTGCTCGAACAGCGCGAAGTCGTGCGCGTCGGTAGCACGCAACCCCGGCAGGTCGACGTTCGTGTCGTCTCCGCGACGAACCGCGATCTCGCCGAAGAAGCGCGACAGGGACGTTTTCGCGAAGATCTGATCTTTCGTTTGTCGGGCATCAGCGTCGCGCTCCCGCCGCTGCGTGACCGGCGCGAAGACATTCGTCCGCTGGCGAATGCGTTCTGCGAACGTTTTGCGAACGAGCTGCAGCTCGCGACGCCATCGTTTGGCGCCGACGCGGAACGTTGGATGGAAACACATGCGTGGCCGGGCAACGTGCGGGAGCTGCGAAACCGGATCGAACGCGCGGTCCTGCTGCAATCGACGGGGGTGATCGAGCGGGAACATCTCTCCGACGAGCTCGAGACGAAAGCTGCGGCGGCCGTCTCGCCGGCACCACGCGCACCGACGAACGACGACCAGTGGAGCCGTCGCCGCCAAGAGATCCTCGACGCGTTGTCGACCGCGGGCGGGAACCAAAAAGCGGCCGCGGAGCTGCTGGGGATCGATCGCAAAACGCTCGGGCGGCACCTCGACAAATATCAGATCTCGCGGCCCCGGAAGGGTTGAGTGGCGAGCACGCTGCCGGCCAACTTTGGACCGTATATTCTGCTCGACGTCCTCGGTCGCGGCGGAAAAGGGACCGCTTATCTCGCGGTGCCCATTGAAGAAGGTGACCTGCCGAGCCCGCTGGTGGTGAAGGTGCTTCATCCAGATGCGGCGAGCGACCCGCTCGATCGCGAACGTTTCGAGCACGAAGCGAAGCTCGCGGTGGCCATCGACGTCGAAGCGCTGGCCACGGTCTACGATGCGGGGCTCGCCGGCGGAACCGCCTACATCGCCATGGAGCTGGTGCGCGGAATGAGCCTGTCGCGTCTCTTTCTCGCGCTCGCGGAGCAGAACGCGATGCTCGCGCTCGACGAGGCGCTGGCCGTCGCCATCTCGCTCTTGTCCGGCTTGAAACAGCTTCACGAGGCGCGCGACGAAAAAGGTCGCTCCTTGGAAGCGATCCACCGTGATCTTTCGCCGACCAACGTGATGCTCGAGCGATCCGGTCGCATCCGTTTGCTCGATCTCGGCATCGGGCGCTCGCGGCTGCGCGACGAAAAAACCGCGACCGGAGTGATCGTCGGGACACCGGGTTATATGTCTCCCGAGCAGGTGCTCTCTGCGCCGATCTCGCAGCGTTCGGACGTGTACACCGTCGGTGCGATCTTCTGGGAGCTGCTCACCGGGCGGCGTTACATCGCGCGCGGCGAGCTGGCCATCGTGTTGGCGGCGACGGCGAAACGGGTGTTCGAGCCGCCCTCCTCGATCCGTCCCAGCTTGTCGACGCGTTTTGATGAAGTCTGCCGGCGCGCGCTCGATCGTGATCCCGCGAAACGTTACGCAAACGCCGCCGAATTTTTGCAGGCGATCGAACCGCTCCGACCGTTGCTCCGCGAACGAGCCTCCGAAGCGATCCTGCCTTTGAGCGCTGTTTTCTCGGCGAATCCGGTCAACGAGCTGGCGTTATCCGCGTTCACCAAAACGCGAACCGAAGCGCGTGCCTCCTCGGTGATCGACACCGTCGTCGTTGCGCGAAGACCGCCGCCGAGCGCTCCCGATACGGTGTTGCTGGCGCCGCCGCAGCAGCAAAAAAGATCGTGGGTCTGGATGTTGCCCGTGTTGCTCGCAGGTTTTGGGCTCGCGTATTTTCTCCAGCGTCCGCCTGCTGTGACGGCGGTGCTCCCCGCCGAGCCGCAGGAATCGCCGCGCGATCCGGAAATACGCGCGGCGGAACGGCCGAGCATTCAGCCCCGCGAACAAGAACGCGAGCCGGATCCTGAGCCGCTGGAAAACGCGCCCGCGCCGATTCGAAAAAATACGCCGCGCGCCGCGATTGATCGTCCCGCCGATGCCGCGCCGACCTTCGAGCAGCTCGTGGCTCGACTTCACCAACGTGCAGGCGCGACGAAACGTGCGCGACCCGAGCTCGCCGCTGCGGCCGATCAACTGCTCAACACCGGATTGTTCGAAGCGGCCGCGGGCGATACACCGGCCGTGCGCGCGCGGCTGGCGGAGATCCTCGGCGAGCTCGAGCGGCTCGCAGCTCGCTAAAAACGCGGACTCGCCCAAAACTGCGGCGCTTGGAAGTGTCTTCGGCGTGCGTTCGAGTTACGTTCCTTCCGTGCGCCGTTGGGCGATTCTTTTTGCGCTCGCAGGTTGCGCGTGCGGCGATGACGTCGCGTTTTTTTCCTTAACTGGCCTTGAGGACAGTCTGCTCGTTCTCGCGCGCACCAGCGAAGACGGCGGTATCCTCGAAGCGAAGCTCAGCGATACAAATGCGCCCGTCTATTTCCCCTCGAGCGAAGGCGACACGCTCCACGCCTTCGCGCTCGACAAAAACCTGATCCGCGACGCCGAGGGCCGCCCGCTCGATGCGAACGCGCTCACCGAGCTGGCGATCGCCTCCGGAAGCAGCTGCGGGCGCTGCGCTTTTTCCGCGGCTTCCGCGCCGTTTATCCTCGAGCCCGGCGACCGCTGCGCGCTGCCTTCATTTTTCGAGCACCGACAGAGCGCAGGCTCATCGAGCGAAGAACAGCTCGCCGCGCTCCGCTCCGCCATTCAGCTCGAACGCGCCGGTCCCTGCGGTTGCACAGACCTCGAGCTTCGCCGCACCTTGGGGAGCTTCAGCGAATGTCCGGTCGATCCGACGCCGATCCCTCACCGCTGGCACCAGATCGCGGTCACCGACGAAGGTGGGATCGCCGCGATCCATCCATCGACCGCGCTGACCGCGACCGCCGGCTTCGCCCCAGTCTTTCATCCGCTGGACAGCTCCTTCGTGCGTTCGCCGTCGCTCATTTCGCTCGGGAGCGGAGGTCGACGTTTCCTCGCAGTCGGCCGCACCCAAACGATCCTCAACGACATCCCCGAAGAACAGTTTCTCCAATTCGAAGGAGACACGATCGAAGTCTTCGATCCTTTGCGGGAGCTCGGCGAGCTGGCGAAAGGCGCGATCCACGATCCTTCGCGTGCGAGCATCTTTTTCTTCGGCCCATCGACCGAAGGCAACGAAGCGCGCGTGTGGCGCTGCAACGAAATGATGACCGCCTGCCTGCCGAACGAGCTGCCTCGCTGCGGCACCGGCTTAGAAACTGGTCTCAGCGGAGCAGTCTTGCTCCCCGCGGGCGACCTCATCGCAGTCACTGTGAACGGCGACCTGTACCAATTACCAGCAGGCAGCAACGACTGGATCTGTCGCTTGAGCGATCAAGCGCAGCTCCTGCGGATCGGACCGCTGCAAAACAACCCGATCATCGTTCGGACGAGCGCCTTCGATCACGCGATCGTCGCGGGCGATCGCCTCTACACCTGCGGACACGGACGCGAAGATGATGCAGACGCCGACACGCTCGCCCTGGTGCTCAGCGCGGAGCTCAGCTTGGCGGAGCCGCTCTGGCATCGAAGCGAGCTCGCCTTTTACGCGGAGCCCGGCGCAACGGCTCGCTGCCGCGGCTTGTGGCACGATCGAGTGAGCGGCGAGGTTCTCGCCTTCTTCGAGCGCGATTCGAAACACGAGGTGCTCGCCTTCGACTTCGACGGACGGCTCATCGATCGCCGCGACGGTCCCGGGCTCTCCTCACCTTCGCGCGCGGCCCGTTTTGCCGGCTTCAAAGAAGCGGTGATCTTGGTCCGCGAGTCACCGAACGGCCGCAACGTGTTGCTCGCGGGTGCACACGGCGCGCTCTCCCTCGAACGTGATCGCGGCGCACTGTCGAGCATCGGCGCCGAGCCTCCGCTTCAACCCGCCTTTGCCGTGGAACATTCAGACGGCGCGTTGATCCTCGGCGGAGGGCGCGCACCCGCTTTGTGGAACGGCGGCTGCGAGCCCGCGAGCCTCGAATCGAAGGAACCGGTCCCTTCGATGATCGAGGCCGCAGTCGCGCTGTTCGACCGAACGTCCGCGGTGCTCACGCGAAGCGGTGCGACGATCTACGATCCGAACGCTGGCGTCACCGACACGATCGAGCTCGAGCTGCCCGCGCTCGTTTCCGCCGCAGCGATCACCTCCGACGAGCTGGTGCTCCTCGACGTCGCCGGCACCGCCCAGGTCTTGTCGCTTTCACGCGCCGAGCTTCGACCTTTGCTCTTCGACTCCGCACCCGGCGTCGAAAGTGAGCGCCGCCCGCGATTTCAATTCCTCACCGGAACGCGCGGCCGCGGATGGTTGAGCGGTGATCGCGAGCTCGCGCGGATCGTGCGCGGCACCGAAGGTTTGCGCGGCGAGCTGTGGTGGGGCCAAGAGATCGCCGCGTCCCTCCGAAGCGGCGGCGAACCGATCGAAGCCGACGCCTACGGCTCCGCCGCCATGCTTCCCTGCGGAGCCGCGGTGGTCTTCGTCCGCGTCGTCGTGCAGCGCATCGGCGCGGTGCAATACCTCGCCCGTTCCGTCTTGCTCGAACCAACGATCGAAGGCGGGTACCGCACCCGCGTCGCTTCCGGCTTCAGCAATCAAGCCCGCTTCGGCGTCGACAGCTTCAGCTTCTTGCCCGTCCGGATGAGCGCCAGCTCGAACGCGATCATGGGGTTCAGCGATGGATTGCTGCTGCGTCCGGACAGCGAGCCTTGGTACGCGCCGGTCCCTGATTTCACCTCGATCGTCGGGGTCGGCGAGAACGTGCTGCTCACCGATCGCAGCGGCAACCGCATCTTCCTGCGCTCGCCCTAACGCCGTTTTTTTTTCGCGCGCCGCGCACCGCGGATCAGCCGTCTGCCGATTGTCTCGATCGCCTCTGCTGCCTCCGGTGGATCGAGCAGCTCGAAGTCGACACCGGCGTGCACCACGAATGCCGTCAACGCTTCGTAGGTCGGCCCGCCGATCGTGAGCACGCTCTGATCCGCGCCATCCGCTTCGAGCAGCCCGATCCACGGCGGAATCCGCTGTTGATTTTCCTGCACCGGGCCCTGGAGCGCGATCCGCGCTCGATAGCGGTACGGCGACGAGGTGATCGCGCGCGAGACCTGCGTCGCAAAATCCTCCGGCGGCTTGCGAGGCGTGAACCCCGCCCCCGTTTTAATCGAGCTGAGGCGATCGAGACGAAAGGTCCGCCAATCCGCGCGTTCGAGATCCCAAGCCGCGAGATACCAAACACGCCCCGTGTGCACGAGGCGCATCGGCTCGACCTCACGCGGGGTGAGCTGCTCCCCGCGATCGCGATACTTGAACACCAACACACAGTGGTCGCGACACGCGGCCGCGATGTCGATCAACGTGCGGTGATCGACCGACTGCTGCGAAGGCAGCGACAACGTTACGTCGCGCACCCCTTTCAAACGGCGGCGAAGGCGCACCGGAAGAAGTTGGTCGAGCTTCATCAACACCCGAAGCGCGATGTCCTGCAGATCCGACACGCTCCCCGCTGCAACCGTCAGCGCGACAGCGACCGCGATCGCCTCGTCGTCATCGAGCAACAGCGGAGGTGTCGTCGAGCCCGCCCCGAGTCGATAACCTCCACCCGGCCCCGTCGAGGAGTCGATCGTGTACCCGAGCTCGCGCAACCGATCGATGTCTCGGCGCAGCGTCCGCGCGTTAACCTCGAGCCGCTCGCTCAGCTCCATGCCGGTCCACTCCCGGCGCGCTTGGAGCAACGACAAGAGCCGGAGAATCCTGAGCGACACTCTCACGGGCAAAGTTTCTCTATCATTGAGGACAGATCTTGTCCTCAATCCCGGCTACGTTCGATTCATGGCAAACAAGACGTATCAAGGAAGCTGTCACTGCAAGCGGGTGAAATACGAAGCGACGATCGATCTTTCACAGGGCACGATGAAGTGTAACTGCACGAGCTGCTGGAAACGTCGCTGGTGGACCGTCTCCACGAAGCCCGAGCTCTTTCGGATGATCAGCGGCGAGACCGAGCTGAGCAAATACCAACCTGGCCAAGAGATCTGTCACGGCGGCTTCTGCAAACACTGCGGCGTGTCGCCGTACGCTTATATCCCGAAGATGGAGTGGAACGAGGCTGCGTACGTTTCCTTGAATGTCGCGTGTTTCGATGATCTCCCCGTTGCGGAGCTCATCGAAGCGCCCGTCAAATATCTCGACGGGCGCAACGACGATTGGTGGCACACGCCCGCCGAAACACGTCACCTGTAAACTTATGCGTTACGCGCGCAGTAGCGAATGAAGTGACGCATAGTGTTAAGGTTGAGCGCCGCCTTCGCAGGTCCAGCGGGCTCGGACTGAGGAGATCTTATCGTTCATCCCGTGATCTTTTAGATTCCCGATCGGTCCACCCAAAGTGATACACCGACCGCCGAAGTTGACGTGTTCATATCCGGCGATCGGAACACTACCAATCAGTCGAACCGAAGTCGCTTCATCGTTGAAACCGACGTCACGAAGATTGGCGACATCGTTGATGATGGCGACCCGCTGTCCGGTGTAATTCTTGTCTTTGAACAGCTCCGCCTGCGGGCCGGGACACGGACGAGAAACCCAGATCGAAGAAATCGTGTCGTTCCCGATCGAATGATCCTTCATATTCTCGACGTTTCCTCCGAACGTCTGGCACAAACCGCGATAATTCGGTTCGCTGAAAGCAGCCATTTGATTCCCTGCTTTGACGAACGTCGAGCTCACCTTGTTGTCCATTCCGCCGAGCGATGGCTGGTCATTATCGTAAGTCGCCGAGGCACCGCGATAACCTTTGTCATCGAACACCACCACCGAGCCTTCGTTGCAGGCGGCGTTCAACACAAAAGACGAGATCAGGTCATTCCAGCCTCCCGGCAACACATCGGTATCTCCGCGAATCGTGATACACGCGCCGGAGTGGTCTCGGTGTTCGAAGACGGCGATCGACTGAATCCCGCTCAGCTTCACCGAGCTGACGTCATTGAAGCCGAGATCCCGTAGATTCCGCACGTCTGTGGAGAAGGTCCGCGCCTCACCACGATAGTACGTATCTTTGTAGAAGGTGATCGTCTTCGGCGATTCTGTGCTGAACTTGGTGTCCGGCGCTCCCGTCGGAGGATAGAGCCGGGCAATATACGTCTTGTCGGCATCGGAGAGATGCGTGTTCTCGAGATCGAGCGGAAAACCGGGATAGGAACGTAACCAAGCCTCTTTGCCCCCAAGGATATATTTGTACGGAATCCGATACATCATGATCGAATATGGATCGAGCGCGCTCGAATACACCGGGCCTGGGTTCTTGGTGTATTGCTCCACCTTTTTCCCGTCCGCCTCCAGCTTGGCGACGTTCCACGGAATCGGCGTCTTAGGATTCATGTGTTCGTGGACCAAACCGAGCGCGTGACCAAACTCGTGAAGCACGGTTCGGCGCGAATCTACCGCGAGGTTCATATTCGGCGCGCACCCTTGTCCGCTCGAGCAGGGTCCCCAGTGCGGAAGCCAGTACCAGCTGCCTTTGGTGTCAGCTCCGCCGATCACGATCTCCGCCGGAGCGCCGGCCTGGCAACGTCCGTTGAAGCTCATCTTGATATTTGCGTATTGAGTCCAGGTTCTTGCGATCTGTTCGACCTTGGAGATGCTCACTTTCAAAGTGTCCAAATAACAGATATTGAGTGTCATTCCCGCTTGACGAAGGTTCGTTGTACCGGCGGTGATCGCCGAACCCGAGCTCTCTTGCCCGGGCGGGACGGCCGGCGCGCAGTCTTCGAGCTCGACCTCTTCCTGCGCCACGACCGCTCCGCCACGTTTGGTGACCGAAAAGCCGCCGGTATTCGAGAATTTTCCTTCGCTCTGGAAAGAAACCGGCTCATCACCCCAGCCGGGCCAATGAAAGACCAGCGTGGCACCGTCGAAGCTCCATTGACCGGCATCAGCACCCGCTCTTTTGACTTTGCCGTCGGCCAGCAAAGTGAGCACATCGCTCCAATGCGGGTGGACCGCGTCGTAGTCGCCGAGAAACCATGCCGGCGGCGGCCGCTTGGTCAAAGTGAAGCTGCCGTTGCTGAATTTGCCGGCGCTGACCACCGACACCGGTTCTGAGCCCCAATTATCCCAAGTGAGCGCCAGCGTCGTGCCGTCGAAGGTCCACTTTCCCGGATCGCCGTTTCCACGCCGGTAACGTCCGTCGTTGGAAATGATCACCGAGTCGCCCCAATGCGGATGGGAGCCATCGTAGATCCCAGGAATGTCTTGGCGCACGACTTCGCTGGGCACGGTTTCCGGCGCCGACGGTTGAGAGATCGGCCGGTCTTCTACGGGCGGCGGAATGGTGACTGGTCTTTTGGCCAGGGTGAAACCTTTCGCGCCGAGCTTACCGGGCGACCGAACGGAGGCTGTGTCGGTCCCGCCTTTCGTCCAGTGCAGAACCAAAAGTGTGCCGTCGAAGCTCCACGTCCCGCCTTCACCAGAGCTGCGTGCGAACACACCGTCCGCGGAGATCGTCATTCTGTCGCGCCATTGATCGTGGACGGCGTCGTACTGTCCTTCCAGCCAGTCCGGCGGCGGACGTTTCGCCAGCGTGAAACTTTTGTCCGCAAATTTTCCGGGAGCCATCAGCTTGAGGACCGTCGGGCGCCCGCTGTTCCAAACGAGCGTCAACGCAGCGCCATCGAAGGTCCACTTTCCGGCGTGCCCCTTTCCGCGGCGGAACTTTCCGTCATCCGAGACGGTGAGCGTGTCCTGCCAAACGGGGTTGTCGGCGTCATAGAGGCCCGGCACGCCCGTCGTTTCAGGCGACGACTGCGCGGCGCCGGAAGTAGGTACCAGCGCGAGCAACAAGCTCAACGCGGTGCCTGCAGACAAAAAACGAGGGGTTCCTGCGGGACATGATTTCGATCTCACGAGGTCGTTCCTTTCGCGCGGTGAAACTGCGCGCTCGGACCTCCTTCGAGGTGAGCTCGAAACACCTTGCATAAAAAAGAGGCTCGCGCCGTTCGTGCACCATCTTGGCGCAGCACACGCCGGCGCTCAGACGCCGCTCACCAACAGCCGGTGCCGTCGTCGTTCCAACTCAAGCCCTCTTGCACCATACCCGCGTAATACATCGAAGGATCCGCTTCATCGCCCGGCGAAAGCTCGAGGAAACCGGTGATCGTATAGCGCCCGCTCTCCGCCGGTACCAACCCGTTCGACCCGTTCAAGCTGCAACCGTCGGACGCGAGCGCAAAACGCCAAGGATGATCGACGCCGCTCAGATCGCGCGAAGACGATACGCCGTAGACGTCGATGCCCACGCGCCAGGCGCCGAAGATCTCCACATATTCATCGCGAAAGTTACCGCCGGGCTCATACCAAACACAGGAGCTCGCCGAGCTGCCCATCGGCTGAGTCTGCACATTCGAGGGAACGAACACCTCGAGGTCCGCGCGGATCGTCGGTGCATCGTTGCCCTCGACGGTGAACGCCGAAAAACATGCGCGCTCCAGCTGCGGGCGCGCCGGTTCGACCGGTTGAGCCTGGGCGAAAGAGAAATACGCAGGTTTCGGCTGTTGATTTGCGTCGACGATACCGAACTGATGCACCATTGCATCCGACCAACAGAACCACACCAGATGGGCAACCACGCCGCTCAAACCGGCGACCCGATCGAAAGCACGCGACAAATATTCCGCTTGAATCGACTCGTCTTCGATACCGAGCTCGGTGATCCACACCGGCAATCCGGTGGTGAAATAGTAGCTCCACACCAAGTCCTCTAAATTGCCGAAGCCCCAATCCGGAGAAGGCCAATTCGCATCCGGCCGCTGCCCATAAGGATGAATGCCGACGCCGTCCGCATAGAGCGTGCCCACCGCATTTCGCGCATTCACCAGATAACTCGGATCACCGGAATCCAAACCGCCGATGATCACTGCTGCATTGCTGACTGCTTTGATGGCGAAATAACTATCTCGCAAAAGCTCGCCGTAGATATGCGCAGGAATATTGGGTGCATATTCGGGGCGAGGATTCGGCTCGTCCGGCTCATTCCAAATCTCATACGCATCGACCGCGCCCAGCTCGGCCGCGATCCTCTGCGCGCGTGCGGAGAAACGCGCACGGTAGACCGCCCAAGCGATGGGATCGTCGCTCCACGCAGGAAAACCGGTCGCCGTTTCGTAGTTGAGGAGCACCAGCGCTTTGATTCCGTGTGCATGATAGTCGGCGATCTTCGAGCGATAGAGCGCGACACGCGAGGGATCAGGCTCGACCCCACCCGTTTCGTCTTTGAACGTGAAACGCACCATACCGGCGCCGATCGACGCGAGCTGGGCGCCGCTCGGATCGCCGAGCCCGTTTCGTGGATCGATGTTGAGCCCGTAGAGCTCGCGAGGTGCAGAAAGCGAAGTCTCCATTTCGCGAGCCGGGGACAGCGGTGGCTCCGTACAGGAAACCGCCAAAAGCAACAAACAGATTGATCGTCGAGTCATGAATCGAGCAGTAACGATGCGCGGTCGTTTCGCTCAACGCTGGGAACACAACCGATGAAAACGGCGGTCCACACCGACTGTCCGTTTAGTCAGGAAGGGAGAAGCTCAACCGAAAAAAGGCGGTTCAGCGCAGCCCACGAGGCTCAGCCGCGGCCTCGCTCATCTACAATTCGATTCCGCAAAGTGCCGACCCGTTCGACGCTCACCTCGAACACATCGCCCGGCTTCATAAAAACCGGCGGAGTCCGCGCAAAACCGACCCCGGCGGGTGTTCCGCTGGCGATGACATCTCCACATTCGAGCGTCATCGCCTCCGAGAGCAGCGAAATGGTCGTTGCAACACTAAAGATCATGTCGGTGGTGCTCGCGGTCTGCATCACCACCCCGTTCAGCTTCCCTTCGAGGCGCAATCCCTCTGCGCCGGGCGGAAGCTCGTCCGCGGTCACCAGCTCGGGTCCAATCGAGCCGGTGGAGTCGAAGTTCTTCCCCAACATCCACTGCGAGCTCTTCAACTGATAGTCGCGAATCGAACCATCGTTGAACAGCGTATAGCCGGCGACATGGTCCAGCGCAGTCTCCGGCGAAATGTAGCGACCTCGTTTTCCGATCACCACCGCCAGCTCCGCCTCGAAGTCGAGATGTTCGGAGACGTGGGGCAACACCAAAGGTTCATTGTGCGCCACCAAGCTCGACTCATATCGGCCGAACACCACGGGAAAAGACGGCTTTGGATTCTGGCTCTCAGTCGCGTGATCGACGTAGTTCAAGCCGAGACACAACACTTTAGCACCGGGCGCCAAAATCGGCCGATAACGCACATCTTGGGGATCGATCGTGTGCCGCGCAGAGCCCACGATATCCGCAAACCGCGCGATGTCGAGCTCTCCTTTCAGCAGCAACATTCCCACGTCACGCCAGCCCAACGAAGGGATCGCGGCGTTCAAGTCGACGAACCCCTCGCCGCTTCGCACGCCGATGAACGCTCCTGACTTCGAGACCAGTGACGACAACCTCACAGCTCACCTCCAACCGGCGACGATTTGTCCTAAATCGCCGGCGATCTTTCCTTCTTTGATCGGCAGACAACTATCCGGAAGCTCAAGTGTGAGCTCCCATCCGCGCGCCCTTGTTTCATCGAGAAAATCAGGCAAGAGCTCGAGGCAGGCATTCGGCACGTCATGTAACACCAACACCGCGTGTGTCTCTCGTTCACAATCCGCGAACGCGCGCGCCGGCCAACCTCGCGGGTCTTCCCAGTCGCGCGGAACAGAATTCCACAAAACACAGGTGTATCGGTGCTCGACCAAATACTCCACAGCGCGGCGACTCAACAAATGTGGCCCAAGGAGCCCTCCGCCGCCGAACGGTCGAAAGCGCTTTTCTCCGGACGAAAGAGGAGAGAGCAGCGCTTCGGTGGCGGCGATCTCCGCCTCGACCGCTTCCGCGCGTGGATCTTCACCGAGCGGAACCGCATGTGTGAAGGAGTGATTGCCGAGCAAGTGCCCTTCTTCGCGCGCACGATCCGCTAAAACACGCGTCTTTCGATCGGCGAGAAACTTTCCGAGCACGAAGAAGTGTGCCCGGAGGTTGCGCTCGCGCAGAAGATCCAACACCCGCGGCGTAACCTCGAGATCGGGACCGTTGTCGAAAGTGAGCGTGAGCCGATTCATCGATAGGTGTTGTTCGAAGTGTAGTCGCCGGCCAGCCAGCGCTTCAGCTCACTATGTGCAGTATCTTTTTTCATCTGCACCACTTCGGGCTTCGTCGCTTCGGGTGCATCGGCGGTCAGCTCGAGGATCATACCGTTCGGATCTTCGACATATAGCGATCGACAATAACCGTGCTCCAGGATGTACGTCCGCGGCGCTTCATAACCGGCGGTTTTCAAACGCGCGGCGATCTCGTCCTGCGAGCTCGCATCGATTTTGAGCGCGATGTGCCGAAAGGGAGACGGGGGCAGCTCCGGCCCGAAGAGCTGCGCGTCGCGTTCGTGCGCGAACTGAAAGAACGCCAGCGCGCTTCCGTCTTGAAGCCCGAAGAAACAGTGGCAATAGGTGCGCAGCTCACCGAAGAGCTCGTCCGCTTCGCACCAGGTCGCGACCAGCGGAAAACCGAGTAGGTTTTCGTAGAAGGCGCGCGTCGCTTCCAGATCCTTCGTGACGTATGCAGTGTGGTGCAGCCGCTCTGCTCCTCGCTTCGCCATCTCCGACTCCTCTGTCGACAAACTTAGCCCACGCACCGTGCGTGCTTGCAGTCGATGCGAAAACAAAGCCACAATCGAACGGAGGACACAACCGCCAAGCGCGCTGAGCAGCGCTGCGAAGTCGCCTGAGCGTCAGCCTGCCAAGGCGCACAGATCCGGCCCGTATTTACGGCGTTCCCGCGTTGGAACGGTCTCTGCTTTGGCAGCGCGCATGGTCACCCGAATCGAATCATCACCGACGAGCTACCAGGCTCAAGACGTACAGCCCGCAGACACCTCGACGAAGACGGATCCCCTCCCCGGGCCGGTATCCGCGGAGGACGTTCCGCCGGCAGACGTCGGCGAAGGCACACCGCCGCGAACACCGAGCTGGGACTCGAGCGACTTTGCCCGCCAGTACGTTCGCGCCGAGGAAGATCGCCTGCGCATGTATTATTTGCGCACCGCAGTCGACGACAGTACCGCGGAGCCGGGCTACGATCCCGGGAGCGGCGGCGGGACACCACCGACGACCTTCACGGTGGAAGAAGCCACCGAAGTGATCGACGAAAAGATCGATCCGCGGCTCGGCAACATGGATCCGGTGCTCGCGGCCCGACTGTCGAACATGGATCAATCGCCGACCTGGGCCGGCGCCATTCCACCCGGCTCCGACGTCCGCGGCGTTTGGTTCCGCAACTTCTATCTCGACGGCAACGAAGATCCGAACGAGCCGGACGCTCAGCTCTATACATATGATCGTGGCGGCACACTCTACACATTCGAAGTCGCGGGAAGCTTCGCGCAAGCTTATCGCGGAATCGATCCCGGCCTTCCCGGTTCAAACAGTCGACTCGGGCTACCGGTCAGCGGCCAAGAAGTGATGCAACCCGATCATCCACTTTATTCGAGCTCGGGCTCCCAGCCTGTCTACTATCAAAACTTCGAACACGGCACTTTGGTGGAGACACGTGCGGCCCAAGGAAATCAACCTGCACAGTTCACTTGGTACGACCGTAACGGCAACGAGGTGGTGAAAGACTACGAAGTACCCGGCGTAAATTTGGCGAGCGCCGATCATCCGAGATCCGGTGGCCTGGTGAAGCCGGTCGATGCGCCGCTCACGCGTGGCTCCGAGTTTGGGGTGCGCGATCCCGAAGGCGCGCCTGACCGAAACGGCGTCACCTATCACGCCGCCAAAGACTGGTTTGCACCCGCGGGGACCACGGTTCGCGCGCCGGTCGACGGGGTCGTTCTGGAGGTCAAGCCGACGCGCGGAAACAGCGGCCAAGTCTTCGGGGGCGCGGTCTACGTGCAGGGCGAAGACGGTCGCGTTTGGGTGTTCCGCCACGTCGATCCGAACATCAAAGTCGGCGATCGCGTCAGCGCCGGCGACCCGATCGCCCGCGTCACCGACTGGACGGACGGCTCCGATCATACCCACGTGGAGCTATGGAAGACCTATGCAGGCGGCTACAACTACGAGAACATGATCGATCCGATGAGCGAGCTCGGTGCCTTTCTCTAGCCGTTGATTTGCGCCCCGAAAACAGGCCGATCGCGCACATTCGCCACAAGGGGTGAAGCCCGCGAGGTGCACGGTGCAATGTTTGCAGTCGAAGACGGCGATGCGCGGCATCTCGATCTTCGCAGTCCTCTTCCTGCTCGCCAGCGCGTGCGCCTCCAGCAATCGAGGCACCAACACCGTTCCTGAACGGGATGTGAAGAGTGTGGAGGTTCGCGGCAATACACATGTCGACAGGGACGATCTCGTCGACGGACTGCGCAATCATGCCCCGAAAGGGATCTTCCCGTTCCGCGACGTCGCCACCTACGAACCCGTTCAGATAGAAGTCGACAAGCGCCGCATCGAATCCGTCTACAAGGAGCGCGGCTATTTCAACGCACGCGTCATTCGCGTCGAGGTCAACGAGCTCTCCGGCGACGAAGTTGCGCTGGTCTTCGTCATCGAGGAAGGAGAACCGGCGACGCTCGACCTCGTTGAAGTCGACGGAGCACCCGATGCTCCCGAAGTGGACGCGGAGACGTTGATCGAGCTCGCCGATCTCAAAGTCGGCGCGCCATTCGAATACACGACCTATCAGACTGCGAAAGAAACACTGAAGTCTCGTTTGGTCGGCCGAGGATACGCCCACGCCGAGGTCCACGGCAGCGTGGAAGTCGATCCCGACCGTGCCACAGCGATCGCGCGTTACCGCATCGTTCCGGGCCCTCTCGCCTACTTCGGCCACGTCGAAGTTCGCGGTCTGAAGCGCACCGACGAGTCGCTGGTGCTCAATCGAATCGCCTGGGATGAAGGACAAAAATTCGATCCGCTCGAGCTCGAACAAACACGCGGCCGACTCTATGAGACGGGCTTGGTCGGCAACGTCCGTTTCGACTGGGACACGAAGAACGATCCCCAAAGGCTCGACGTGGTCATCAGCGCGAACGAAGGATCGAGACACGAGCTCCGGCTCGGCAGCGGCTTCGGCTTCGGACAAGCACACTACGAAGCGCGCGCACGGGTCGGCTATACACACCGGAACTTCATCGATAACAAGGCGACTCTCCGTCTCCACCTTCAGCCCGGTTTAGCGTTCTTTCGCTCCAATGGTGGATTTGCGGGCCTCAACGTCGAAGCCGGCGCCGAGCTCGATCGCGAAGACTTCCTCGCGCCACGCTGGAAACTGACCACGGGGATCGAATACGCACGTACGGAGCTCGAGGCCTACGCGTATCAAGGGCCGAGCGCGAAAGTAGCCATGGGACGGCCGATCTTCGACGAACAACTCACACTCTCGGTCGGCACTCAATTCAGCTATTACTCATTTCCGCGGATTGAACCGGGCATTCCGGAGGACACACTCGCGCGATCCGGGCTCGTCGATCCGGTCGCCTTTATTGCACTTCAACCGAGTTTGGTTTTGGATCTCCGCGACGAGACATTCAGTCCCACGCGCGGCTGGTATGCCTCTTTGCGCGGCGAGCTCGGACGAGGTGTCGCGGGCCAAACTGCGACCTATTCGAAGCTCTCGCCGGAGCTCCGCGGCTATCTGCCGTTGTTCGATGCACGTGTGGTCCTCGCCGGAAAGGCGCGCGCCGGCACACAAGTCTTCGACCTCAAGCCCATCCCCATCACCCAACGTTATTTCGCGGGCGGCGCAGAGAGCCAACGCGGTTTTGGCTATCGCCGGCTCGCGCCTCAGGTGACCAGCAGCAGCGGTGAACGCCTGCCGCTCGGCGGCGAAGTGTTGTTCGAAAGCAGCGCGGAGGTCCGCGTCGATGTCGTGCAGCTCGGCGGACAATGGCTCGGTGTGGTCGCGTTCGTCGACGGCGCCGATGTCGCAAACTCATGGTCCGCGTTGAGCTTTCCAAATCTACATTATGCAGCCGGTCCCGGCCTTCGTTATGACACTCCGGTTGGACCTGTCCGCGCGGACATTGGTTTTCGTCTCAATCGTCTGGGCGGCGACGAGCCGGACCCGAGCTCACGTTTTGCTTTCCATATCAGCCTCGGGGAGGCCTTCTGATGCGTTCCGTTCCTGTTCTTCGTGTATTTCGTGTATTGGCGATAGCCCTCGGCTGCGTGCTGCTGGGCGTCGTGGGGGTGGCGGGCGCTGCGATCGCGTTGCTCCATACGTCCTGGGGAAAAGAACAGGTGCGCTGGCGCGCCGAGGACGCGGTCAACGAGATGTTGGCCGGACATCTTTCCATCGGGACTATCGAAGGCAATTTCTTCGATCGACTGGTGTTGAAAAACGTCGCGCTCGACGACGCGTCGGGGCGCGAAGCCTTCCGCGCAGATGTGGTGTCGGTCGACTTCGATCTGTTCTCACTGTTGTCGAAGACAGTGCTGCTCGAAGAAGCGGTGATCGTAAGACCGAAAGCGCTGTTGGTGACCGAAGACGACGGAGCGCTCAACGTCACCAAGCTGGTGAAAGAATCGAACGAGCCCGAGCCGCCGCCTTCCGGCGAGCCGAGCGCCTGGACGATCCGCCTCGAGTCCGCGCTGATCCACGGCGGCGGAGTCCGCTATCTCGACGCGCTCGGCCGACCGTTCGCCGCGAGCGGGATCGAGCTCGACGCCGAAGGTGAGCTGCGCGGCGAGAACGCCGCGGTCGAGGTAAGAAATCTCGCGCTCGAGGTCGCCGAGCCAAAAGCCGTGCTCGCCACCCGTTTTCGTGCGGAGAAGAACGGTCTTTCGGCCGAGCTCCACGCTTTGGTCTTGTCGCTCGACGCGCAGGAAATCGCCCGCGTCGACAACGCGAAGTACCACCTCGAGACTGAGCAGTTGAGCGCGACCTTCGCAGTCGACGCATCTAAAGAACTATTGATTCGATTCACTGAAGATCGAGATATTCGCGGCGGAGTGGCGTTGTCCGGAACAGTGCATCATGCCTCCGCCGAAGCGCCCTGGCATACACGGCTCGCAGGTCGAATCGCCGATGCCCCCGTTACCGCGAGCGCCACTGCGGCGAAGGACTTTACCGGTGGCGCCCTCACCGCTGCGATCAGCCGCCTCAATCCTTCTCACGTCCACGCGCTGGGTCCCGAGGGAAATATACAATTGAAGATCGACGCAGAGGCGAAAGGAACAACTCTGCAAGATCTCACCGGCACCGTGGCGCTCGCAGGGTCGGGCTCGGTCGAACGTTATCGAATCTCCAAGCTCGAGCTCGATGCCAAAGCTGAGCAGGGACGGATCGACGCCATCGCCGATACGACACTGACCGGAGCCGGTACCGTTCACGCCGTTGCCGCGATTGACACAAATCGCGAGCCGCCGGCGCTCATCCGCGCGGACTTAAAAGCCAGACTCAAAGATATCGGCGCCCTCTTGGGCAAAAAAGCGGGCGTTCGCGGCGCGGTCACCGCCGACCTGCATGCGTCCGGGCCGATCGGCGGCCTCCTGGCCAATGGTACAGTCGGCGTACAACGATTCACGGCCGGCGAGGCCCACCTCGATCGCGCTCGACTCCGCTTTGAGCTCACCCAAACACCGAGCGCCATCTCGGTGCGCGTTCGTGAGCTCACCGCCAAAGAAAAACATCTCGAGCTGGCGATGCGAAACGCCGAGCTCACCTACGCGAGCTCCGGCGTGTTGACCGTCGATCGAGCACATTTCGACACCAACGCGGGCGACATCGGGCTGTACGCACGCGTCGACACGAAACGTTTGTTAAAAGGTCCGGGCGAGCTCCGCCTCGCGCTCTACGACCTCGATCTCCCTCGTCTCCGCGCCGCATTTTTCCCAGAGACGCCGCAGATCTCCGGCTTCCTCGGCGGTGAGCTGACCGCGCGGATCGATCGCCTCGGCCCCCATGTCTCTTTAAAAGGACGAGCGCGCGACGTGCGGATAAAGGAGAAATCACCCGCCGTCACGCTCGAGCTCGCCGCGACGCTCGAAGGCAAAGAGGTGCAGGCCGGCGTCGAAGTGACCGGCAAAAATCTCGGCAAGGTGGTCGCCCAAGCCGAAGCAAAGGTACCGGGCGATCCTCTGCTCCCCGCGACCTGGGCGAACGTCGACGAACGGGCGCTCGACCGTGTACAAGTTGCATTTCACGACCTGTCCCTTCGGACAGTGATGTCTTTTGTCCAGCCATCCGGCGATGTCACGGGAGTCCTGAACGGTCAGATCCAGCTCTTGGACGGCGGTGAAACGCTGAAAAGCGAGCTGAAGATCGCCGGGGTGCGCGCCGATCCTTTGCCGATGCCGCTCGATGCAGAGCTGAACACCCGAACGGAGGAACAGCGTATCGTCGGCGAGCTCGACGTCTCGATGAACAAAACACCTCTGTTGAAAGCGTCGGCCGCCATCGAGCACAATCTCGCGCGTTTGAAGGCCAAAGGATTTGCATCATTCTTGGACGCGGATCTCGATGGTAAAGTGAGTATCGACAAATTCCCCATGGTCCTCCTCGCCGACGCCACAGAAGCAGTCGCGACCATCAAGAAGAACGCGGAGCCCGGCACTCGCGCGATCCGCCGCTCCCCCAAGGGCAAGAAGCTTGGCTTAGGCACAGTGGAGGGTGTCTCGGGTCTCGATGGAGTGGCCACGGCGAACCTGGTATTCAAGCGAAGAGCACGCGAAACAAGCGCCAACTTCGAGCTTCGCGGTCGCGATTTGGTTTGGGTGAACGACGCACCGAAGCTCGATCTGGAGCTCGTGGCGGCGCTGGAGAAAGGCAAGCTCACCGCGAAAGGATTCGGGCGCGGCAAAGCGGTCGGCGGCATCAATCTCGATGCGACGCTGGACCTGCCGCGCGATGTTTTCGACGGCGCGGCATGGTCCAAAGTCGATGAGTCTGCAATCCAGAAGTTAGTGTTTCAGTTCGAGGAGCTGAAGCTCGGGGAAGCCGACAAGATCGTTCATCGCCGAATGAAGATTCGTGGAACAGTCGACGGAGAAGTACAGATCGGTCGCGGCGCTCGTATCGCAAATGCAGAGCTGGAGCTCGACGAAGTGCGCAGCGAAAAAATGAAGCACGGAGTCGACGGCAAAGTCACCGCACGAATCGATCAATCCACTTTGGTCCTGGAGATCGACACTTCACACCAAGGTGCAAAGATGTTGGTCGGCAAGATCGAAACGAGCGCCTCGATTCCAGATCTCCTGCACGGCGGAGAACAGAAGCTGGCCGCACAGAAGATCGACGGCCAGGTCACGATCCAAAAGTTGCCGATGACCTTGCTCGCGGAGATGTTGCGCTCGCATCACGATATGTCCGGCGCCTTCTCGGGCGAGCTCAAAGTGTATGGAGCGATCGGCTCGCCGCAGATCGAAGTCGAGCTCGATGGCGCCGGTGCGAAGATCGACGAACACGTCTTCCGCGAGCTGGCGATCTACGCGAAGATCGATCCCAGCCGCGCCGTGGCACGCGCGAAGATCCGCGAAAATCGCGGCGGAAAGCTGGATCTGAACGCCGACATCGGACGCAAAGCAGAACACCGCGAGGTGACCGCCAAGCTTCAGGCGTCGAAGTTTTCGCTTGGATGGCTGACCGCGCTGATTCCGCCGAGCTTAGGCGTCGGTGGAATCGACGGTCAGCTCGACGGCGCAGTCGATCTCACCGGGCAACTCGGTGATCCCGACCTGCAGGGCAAAATTCAGCTCGTTGATCTGAAGATCGGTCTCGCACCGCCCGCACCGATGTTGGAGCGCGGCAAAACAACGATGACCTTCGAGGGCCGAAAAATCGCCATGAACCTCGACGGCCGCTCCGGCGACGGCGAGATCCAGATCGAGCTCACCGCGGATCTCAAACGTCTCGATGCGCCCGACTTCGACGCGAAGATCACCACCGATGAGTTTCCGATCGCCGTCGGCCCGAAGCAACTTTTGCTCGACTCCACCACTCGGATCAAAGGACGTACTGAGGAGAAGATGGAGATCGAGGTTGTCGTGGAACGCGGCAAAATCGACATTCCAACCGAAGGTTCCGAGCAGTACAGCAATATCGCGAAGCTCGATGATGTCACTTTCGAAGGTGCACCGATGATCGAGATCGACGAAGGTGAAGCGCTTCCGAAGGTGGAGATCCTGGTCGGACTACGCAAACAGATCCCCATCTATGGTGACGAGATCAACGCGGTCGCCGACGTGGAGCTGAAGATCAACAATGACAGCGGCACCATGGAGATGGCTGGTTATGCCACGGTCGGAAACGGCTATCTCAATCTGTTCGGAAAACGGTGGGACATTCAACAGGCGAGGATCGACTTCATCCCCGGCGAGGATCCCCGCCTGCAGGTCGAGCTGACTCACGACTTCGAGACCGCGATGGTCTACGTGCGGGTGATGGGCTCCCCGGAGCAACCGGAGCTCCTGGTCACCTCGGATCCGCCGATCTACGACGAAGCGCAGCTGTTGATGTTCGTCGTCGGCTCGGGCCCCAACGAAGATCCGAACGAGACCACGGTCGGCAACCAGGCGGCCGGCATCGCGGCCAATGCTCTGCTCGGCGAGGTGCAGTCGAAGATCAAGGACGAGCTGCCGATCGATATGTTGCAGCTCGAGCTCGGCGACGGCGCGCAACTTTCGCGCTTGCGACTCGGTCGCTGGCTGACGTCGAGAATTTTCCTCGGCTATGACTATGCATTCCAGGCCGAGGAAGACGAAAACGTCAGTGAAGCATTGCTTCAGTACCGGCTTGGCAGAGGCTGGATGGTGGAGAGCCGTTACGGCGATCGCGGTAACGGCGGAGTCGATGCAGTCTGGGTGAAACGTTTCTAAGGAGCTCCGCCAGAACTACGGCTGTTGCGGGAAGATGACGGTCGTACCCGCGGGCCAATTCGCGATGCTACAGCTCGGATTACACATGAACGGATCGTTCAGCGTCGCCGCGCCGGGTGCATTTTCGACGCCGAGCGAGCCGCTGAGCACCGAGATGCTGTTCGCGCCGTAATCGACCTCGATATTGTTCGCGGTCTCCACGAAACGAAGCTCCGCCTGCGCAACCTCGGCCGGCGCGCCACCGGAACGGCCGAGGTCCGCAAAGACCAAACGAGCCACTCGGTCCGGCGAGCTGCCCGACACGCTATACGAAAATGCAGCATCGGCACCGCAGAGTGAAAAGTCATCCCACCACCAGCCGAGGAAGTTGTTGCCACTCACGGTCGGAAGGGCAGTGTTCGCAGGATCGGACATCGCGGCGCCTTGGCTCGAGAAGAAGACACGTCCGTTCGTGCTCACGTAGAGCTGATTGAACGTGGGCTTCGAGGCAAAGAACCGGAACGGAAATCCGGTCGTAACGTTGACCGAGCCATCATCACATGATCCGAAGACCACGGCATTCGCCGCGCAAACGCTCGGCATGCCCAAACAAGAGAACCCGCCTTCGACCATACAGGTGTTGTCACAACCGTCGCCCGCCGCAGTGTTCCCGTCGTCGCAGGTCTCCGCCGGCTCGATCGAGCCGTTGCCGCAGTTCGGCGGTGGAGGACACGGCTCGCAGCTCGCGCCGCCGCAATCACGTCCCGTTTCGTCGGCGTTCGTCACTCCGTCGCGACAATGCGCGGCAACGCAGACGTCATAGTTCGACGGCATTCCGAAGCTGTCGCCGATGTTCGCTTTGCACACCAGGCCCGGTCCACAATCGAGATCGGAATCGCAGTCTCCGCTTCCATTCACCGTGCAGCGACAAGCGTGGCTGCAGAAATCGGCGTCGCCCGAAACACCGGAACAGCCGGCGACCGGATTGCACTGGCCACAATCTGCACCACCGCAATCGACGTCTTCCTCGTCGACATCGATCACTTGATTCGTGCAGTGGGCCGCGACACAAACGTCCCAATCTCTCGGCATTCCGAAAGCAGGACCGTTGTCGCGCCCGCACAGAGCGTTCGTACACTCTGCGTTGGAGTCACAATCGCCCTCACCGGCCGTGCATAGATTCGGGCCGTCGCAATAGTCGAAATCTCCGTTTGTTCCACCGAATCCCTTGCGCAGTCCTTCGACGCTGACTTCGTTCGTCCACGCGTCCTCGGATCCGTTGCACGAAATGAGCATGCTCCCGACGATCGCTGCCGTCAGGGTGGCGATCGCTGTTGACCTCGTCCCCATATTTTTTGTTCTCCTGCCCCCGCGCGCAGAATTGGCCTGCTCGTCCCACGCGTCAACGAGGCAAGATTCCACGTGTTCTCGCGGACAGTGCTTCACCCTCGGTCACATGCGCGCACAGTGAAACGCGCTGACTGTCAGTGACAGTCGGAGCGAGGTTCGCCGCGCGGGAAAAGCGCCGAAATTCCAGGCAACCTCCTCGGACGGCCGCTGGCACGCGGGTTGAGATGGGCCCGAGCAACATGTTTCACAAACAATTTGTTTTCCTCTCCCTCCCTCTCTTTGCCTTTTCCGTTGCTTGCGACGGCGCCGAAGACCTCGTCGCGGAAGAAACCTCGGAAGACGCGCTGACCATCATCTACGACAATTGCGCGTCGGGCGAGAGCGCGAACGCGTACATCGATCCGCGCATCGGCAGCGTGAACCAGTATACGCGTGAAGCATCCTCGATCAATTCGAGCTGCCGCGACACCACGATCGTCGACTTCGGAGTCAGCTCGGGTCACGTCTACGAATTTTCGACGACCTCGAGCTTCCCCACCGCCCACAGCATCTCCGAATGTCATGATTCCTATATTCATATGCGCTTGCTGCGAAAGAGCGGCTCGAGCTGGGTCGAAGAATCCGACACGATCGTCGGTGCCGATTGGGATTTCGATTTTCTACAATCCGATTTCGGAGACTGTGTCGCCGACCGCGCGGAGCTGCGCAACTGGTTGCCGCTCGGGACACAATATCGGGTTCGTGCTCGCGCCTATCGTCACGACGGTAGCTATTCGCGAGTCGTCATCCGCGTCGAATAGCCATCCGCTTGAATCCTTATCCGGCCTCGATCCCGAGCGCCTTGATCCGCGAAGCCAATGTCGTCGGTTTCATTTGTAACAAGCGAGCAGCACCGCGCGGGCCGTAGACTTGATGCCCCGTCTCGAGCAGCGCCGCGGTGATGTTCTCCTTCTCCAGAGCCTTCAGCTCCGCGAGCGTCAAAATCTCGCGCTTCTTCCTCACCTTTTTTGCCGGCGCCCCCACCGGCTTCGTGGCGCCGAGCGCGAGATCGAGCCGCAGCGTGTTTCCTTGCCCCAGGAGCAAGGCCCGATCGATCACATGTTGCAGCTCGCGGACGTTCCCCGGCCACTCGTAACGCAGCAAACAATCAATATCTTCGGAGCTCAGCTTCACTGTTTTGCCGGCTCGGGTGATAAATCGTTCCGCGAGCAACAGCACATCTTGGTCGCGCTCCCGGAGCGGCGGCACGTGCACCGGAAACACGCCTAATCTGTAATAGAGATCTCGACGAAAACCTCGTTGTTCGGACTCTGCCTTCAGATCGCGATTCGTCGCCGCGATGATCCGGACGTCGACCTTTCGAGTGCGGCTCTCTCCGACGCGTTCCAGCTCGCCGTCCTGCAAGACACGCAAGAGCTTCGCTTGAAGCTCGAGCGGGATCTCTCCGACTTCGTCCAGAAACAAGGAACCACCGTCGGCGAGCTCGAAACGTCCGACGCGATCCTTGGCGGCCCCGGTGAACGCACCCTTGCTGTGTCCGAAGAACTCACTTTCGAACAACTCGCGGGGAATGGCAGCACAATTGACCTTGATCAACGGGCGATCCCGCCGCGAGCTCTGGTGGTGTGCTGTCTTGGCGAAGAGCTCTTTGCCGGTGCCGGACTCGCCGAGGATCAACAGCGGCATTTCTGTTCCCGCGACCAGCTCGAGTTGTTTCAGCGCTGCGAGGAAGGGCTCGCTCTCACCGATCAGCTCCGGCGCCGGATGGGACTCTTCCTTCAAATAGGCATTTTCCAGCTCCAGCTTCGCACGCAGAGCTTCGACCTCGGCAAACGCCCGCGCGTGAGCGATCGCCGCGGCGGCGTGGCCCGCGAACAACCGCAACCAAGAAAACTCTTCGGCGCCGAGCGCCCGCCGGCTGAACAACCCCAATACGCCGAGCACTTCGCCGCGGAACTTGAGCGCGTGTCCCCCGAAGCTCTTGATCCGCTCCCGTTTTGCCCAGTCGAGATCGGCGATCCACTCCGAGTGTTCTGCGAGATCGGTGAGGAGAATACTCTCGCCGCTCTCGCCGATGTGTCCGATCTTGCGATCGCCGACTTTGACCCGGCTGAAGCGTCCGTTCTTGCGCGACCACCGCGTCTTCTTGTCGAGTGAACGCCCTTCGCTGGCAGCGAGGCTGAGCTCACGTTCCTCTTCATCGAGCAACCAGACCCGGGCCAGCGCCACGTGCGGCTGTCCGGCCAAACCGGTGACGATCTTCTGGAGCACCACGTCCAAAGAGCGTTGTTCCGCCACCGCCAGGGACACCTGTTCGATAGCCGCCAAATCCATGATCGACCGTAACGAAATTTCGTTCCTGATTCACGGCATTTCGTTTCATCACGAAATCTAGTTGCGAAAAAAACGCGAGCCGCCCGCGGTTTGAACCGGCACACGTTTTGCGAGGTGTTCGGGCATGCGGGAAAAAGAGCGCTTGTTGAGCACGTTGGAGCTGGTGGCGATCGTCGCGGCGGTCTTGCCGATCTTCGTCTTCTTCGACGGACCGGTGTGGAGACACCCGTATCACATCGACGCCGCCGTTTACTGGAGCTATGCGCCGATCCCCTTTTTGGTGTTGTTTGTCCTGTTGAGACGGCAGGTGTTGTCCTTCGCTGGATTTTTGGTCAACACCGTCACCGCGCTGAGCGTGAAATATATGGTGACCACCGGCGTGGCGTTCGTCTTGTGGTCGGTGTTCGACCCGCCCTCGCTCGCCGTCGCCGCCGCTGAAGCGCCACCTTTGGACGCGGGGAAGACAAACGCCAGGCGTGCTGCCGAAGGCGCGCTGACCATCGACTTCGACGGAAGCGCCATCGAGCCCGCGTTCCTCGAAGTGAGCGGTTCACAACCGCTGCTCTTTCGGTCGCGCGACGGTCAGCTGCACACGGTGCGCGCAGTCCTCGACGACGGCACCCAGGTGTCCAATCGCCCGGTGCTCCCGGGGCGAGACTTCGAGCCGCTGGTGCTCTCCAAAGAAGGCCGCGTCGAAGTGAGCTGCACCGTGCACGAACACGAGCACCACGCCGTAGTCATCGTGAAGAAGTGAGGGCCTCCACGGCCGATGCGGGCGCGCACCGAACAAGGTAAAATCGGCCCAACCCGACCGGCCCTTGCCCAACTTGCTCGGTGCCGGGGGATCGGCTTGGGCCACCGATCGATGAGCGGCGCCTCTTTCGAGGACGGTACGTTGTTTGAACACTGCGCCCGCCATGAAGCGTGTCTTGTGTTTACTTCTCTTCCTCACCGCCTGCCATCCCGCCGAAGAAAACGCGGAAACGGTCTCCTTCGCGGCACCCGGCCAGCTCCAGCTCGGCGGCCTGACCGTCGCCGCCGACGGCCTCCTCACCAGCTTCGTCCTCCCGAGCGGCGCGAACCTGGTGACCACACCTTACCGCCCGTTCACTTTGACCCGCGGGCGAGGAGCTGTCCATGCGGACAGGTTCCCCGCCGACTCCATGGTCGTTCTTTCGCAAGGACCCGGCCGCGCATCGATCCGCCTCTCCGCGGCTTCGCTCCCCGAGATCTGGATCGACGTCGAGCTGCGGATGGAAACGAACGCCGTCTTCTTCACCGTGCTCGATAAAGTCGAGCCGAACCTCGACTGGCTCTTGTTGCCCCCCGAGCTCGGCCTCGACACACGTTTCATTCCGCCGCTCGAATTCGAGTGTCAGCTCGGCTACATCGGCTGGACGCCGGGGAGCCACACCTGTTCCTTCGCACAAGGAACAATCGGTGCATTTTGCACGACCGGAAACTGTGAAAATCGTACCAAACATCAATCTCCTGCGGTGACCACAAATCCGCTCGAGCTCGGTTCGCTGCTCGGTGCGGCGCTCCTGCCGACGCCGATCAAACCATTGATCGGTTCCGGTTTTGCTCTGTTTACCAGCGCACATCCCGTGAAGAGTTTCGGCTTCACCGAAGACTTTCGTACTTTCAAAGCCACATTCGGTGCAGACAGCGACACGGGATCTGCATTGTTCTTGACCAGCGCCCCTTGGGTCTTCGGTTGCCCTGGCCCGCAGTTTTGCCCCGATTCTGCGCAGATCGCCGCTTCCCTGGCCCGCGATCTCGGCTTTGCGGAGCTGCAGATCGGAAACGGTACTTGGCTCCAGTGGGTCGGGCCGTTCCAACACGCGAGCCATGGCTTGTTCGATCCGCTCGCAAACCTCCGCGAGATCTCGTCCGCGGTCAAATCTGAAGGTGTCTGTCTCGTCCTCCACAATTTGCCGAGCCTCCTCTCACAACACAACCCGCTCTGCGGCGGGGATCCAAACTGTCCCGCAGCGCTCCGCGGACCGAATGGAGACTTCATCCGTGAAGACACCTATTGGTTCAGCGATCTCAACCAGCGCAGCATCCAAGACGCGATCGTCGAATCGACCGCCAACGGGCTCGTCGACTCCGGTGTTTGCGGCATGTACGCGGACGGCATGGATTGGTTCTATGCACATCCTTTCTCGTCTTCGACCTGGATTGAAGAGTTTTACGAACGTGTCCCGCAGCTGAAGCTGTTACCGAACTACACACTCGGAAACGCAGCCCTGTTCACTCAAGAGACGGAGATTCAAGACGTCTGGCAGATCTACCGCCACTATTCGACCCGCGACTGGGCGATACAATTCGGCTATTTCGCACTGCAAGGTATGCTCGAAGACATCGGCATCCGGCCGCGCCTCGGATGGATCCCATCGCCGCGGCCGACCGACGGCGAACAAGACTATCAAATGATCTTGAACAGTGCGGTCGCCACCGGATCTTTCGTGACCATCGAGACCGGCGGCGACGATCCGACGCTGACCGGCGCGCAGAGCCCGTGGTTCCGTCCTGCGCTTCAAGAGACCTTGGCATCAGTCGACGAGATCCGCGCCGGCCGCGCCCACGGCTTCTTCGCGGGAGGAACTGCACGTTACGAGCTCCATCACTTCGACTCCGGTGTTTCGACGGTTGTCTTGTTCGATTCGATCGTTCCCGCGGGGCAAAACACACAGCTCGAGGCCCGAGGTTTCGGTGTGCAGACTCGTAGCAACGGCGAGTGTGGACCGTTCAATGAATGTTTCTATTTCACCGGGGCACCGCGCATGTTGCACGGTCTCGATCAAGCACCGCTCAGCGAACGCGGCAGCTATCTGTATCATCCCGGTCATCCGGGGACCGACTCGGAGAGCTTCACTGTCACGGCGTGGTTCAAACCGGAGGCACATCGCCCCGCGGTCGGCGGTATCTTCGAGAAAGGTATGCTCGGTTACGGAATGAGCTACTATCAAGGTTCCTTCACCGGACACTTCTCCGGGCCCGGACCGGGTGAGGTCTTCGGTATACTTCAACCGATCGGGAGCCAGAGTCGCCCGGATTGGCACCACGCCGCATTCAGCTACAACGACGTGGACAGCACATTTCGTTTGTACGTCGATGGTGTGAAACAACAAGAAGTGCCGTCGGCCTTGAAAGGCAACTTCTACGCGTCGACGCCGATCTACGTCGGCACGGGGGGCACGCCTTACGACGGCGCCAACTTCTCGGGTTGGATCAACGATGTCCGCCTGTACGGCCGGACAGTATCTGATGCGGAGGTCGAGCAGATCTACCAGAGCGCATTCGGCTCCAAAGATCCGACGCTCACGGATCCGCCGGTGCTCGCCTGGTCGGCTGGACAGGTGGCCGTTGGACCAGTCATGGTCGACGTCGATCTCGAATCGCAGCGCACCGCGTATCTCGTGCCGATGCTCGAAGGCACAGCGCTTCCGAGCGAAACGGTGCGCCTCACCTTCCGCGACGTACAGAATCCGCAGCGCGCACAAGTGCAGGCGCCCTTCCCGGTGATCGTGAGGCGCAACCGGTTGGCACGGACGGTGGTCGTCGAGGTCGACTCCGCGCAGCTCGGCTTCAAGCCGGCCCGCATCGCCGTGCTCGACTGAGGCGTGGTGCACGCCCTGTTACGCTGTAACGCGTAACGGGGACACTCGAAGTGCCTCACTCCGTGTCGCTCTCGCGATTCTTCATTTGGCGCGACCCTTGCTTTTAGGGTGCGCGCTCCAATGAAGGCCATACACCCCACGATACTCCTGCTGATCTTTGGACCCGTCTTCGCGGGCTGCCCCGACGACGAGCCCTCCACCCCCACCGACGGCGGCATCCCACTGCCGGACGCGACGGTCGAAGAAGAAGACGACGGCGGGGTCAGAGAGCGCGAGCTTGCACCTTTGGTCGACGTTTGCCCGCGCGGCGATGCTCCCGTGGTCATCGGTGACACCAACGGCGACGGCGTCAGCGACATCGGCGACGTCGTCGCACTGCAAAACCACCTCTTTCGCCGTGGCCCCGGCCCGGTGTGCCCGGCCGCAGCCAACTTTGACGGCGACTCGCGTGTCGAGCTCGATGACTCCGAACGCGTCACCATGTGGCTGTTGACCGGGAAACAGATCCCCCGCGTGCTCGGCGAGCGCGAATGCGAATCGCCGGACTACTGGCCGGAAGGACAGTGCGCACCGCTCGCGCTGGATCTCTTGGCGCCGCTCCGGGTCACCGAAAGCACGTTCACCGTCGAGGTCGCTCTCCGCAGCCCCACGCTCGAGGTTCACGGATATTCACTCTCGCTGGAAACGACCGACTGCGAGCTCGGCGAAGTGAGCACTGACGGAACGACCGCCGCCGAGGTCTGGGATCGACCGCGAGGCAAGCGCCATCTCGGTTGGGCCACCACACCCCGCGTCGAGGGAGGTGCAATTGCGTATATCATTCTCTCCGGCGTCGAGGACATCACGTTCGCGAAATCTAGAGATCCGGTTCCGGTGTTGTCCGCAGAGATCAATGCAGTGCTTCCAGAAAGCGGTTGCCGGATTTGTCGAATTGCACTGATCGACGGGCTCATCTGGAAGGGTCAACCGATCAATACGATGATCGCAGCGGCGAGCCGCTCCTATGTCCCCGCCCTGCCGAATATCGAGGTCGAAGTATGCGCAGAATAGTCTTTGTCCTCGCCTGTCTCCCCTTGGTCGCTTTTCGCTCGAGTGAGCAACTGAAGATTCGTCCGCGGCTGCTCGCCGGCCCGGAAGTGGCGCCGCCGAATTTGATGGTCGAGCTCGACACGGCCACACGTTATTTTGCACCGACTCCAAATGTTCGGCGCGCCCATGCGTGGTCGGAGCGCAGCAACGTCGCCAAGCTGCTGCAACCGATCACCGGAGCACGTTTGGTTGCTACCCGAGGCCAAGCGATCGCCGAAATGCTCGCCGATCTGCCGGAAGAACGGCGCCTGCTCGGTCCGAGCGGACTGACCGCGCAGCAGATGTTGAGTGTTTGTGAAGACCCCCAGCTCGACTTCGAGCTTGTCCACGAAGGTGAACAATTCGACGCGCGTTACCATGTGGATCCTCATCTGTTCATGACCCAACCGCGACCCGCGCTCTATGCTTTGACCTCCACTTGTACTGCGGCGCTCCTCGCATCGAACGGAGATGTGGCCGAGGTGATCGGAGCCGGTTGTACGGCCGAGGATCAAGAAGCGCATTTTCCACCGTCCAGCCGTTGTCGGACGTGTTTGAACGCCGACGGAGATCATGGGCGGTGTGTCGCCGCCGGACAGTGCAAAGAGCTGATGACACGTGAGTTGCTCGCCCAAAATCAGTATTGGGACCTGCTGGAGGCGGAGACGCTCTCCTGCGCACCGAACTATTTCATCACCACCTTGGCGCTCGTCGGGGAGCTGGGCGAAGACAACGTCGCACCGTCTTTCTTCGAACACGGAAAGATCGTGAATTTCTGCAATTGGTTCTGGAAGGCCGGCGTCGAAGAACCACGTTTATACTGTCATCAACCGGATCTTTCGACACGGCCGGCGATCGGCGATCTCTTGGTCGGCCGCGTCGAGTATATTCGACATCCGGGCTCGACCGCCGCACCCCACGAAGGGCGCGTCTATTTCAGCTCCGGCGTCGAGGTCGAGGGCCGTCTATTGGAAGCAATCGCGCTCTCACCGGACACGCTCGGTCCGATCTCCGACAATCGCGAAAACGGCTTCGGGTGGAACCCACAACTCTTGCGCCCGGACGGCACGAACCCCGCGAACATCGATCACACCTTCGCACGCGACTGGATCGGCACGGTCAGCGTGAAGACCGCCACAGAGATCACCGGTGTTCCAGTGTCTTACCGAAATCGTAATCTCTGTGGCCCGACCGATTGGGAGGGACCGGACGACAAAGGACGGTTCTTCTGCAAACAACCGATCGTCGACGAAGAAGAGGAAGAGGAAGAGGAAGAGGAGCCCTGGGGCTACGACTACGCGGCATTTTATTATAGTTATGATCCTGTCGATCTCGAGCTCCGTCCCCTCACCACACTCGCAGCGACCGGAAAGATGGATCCGAATATTGCCGGAGGGCACGTGTCGAAGATCTATGGCTCAACGCAGCTCGCGGATCCGGACTGGGATAATTGCACCTGGCCGGACACCTTCGAACCAGACGAGATGCTCACCACGGCCGCCTACGACGAAGAGTATACACACACTTCGCAGACCTATCGTTTCGACGCCCATCCAGAACGCGATGTTCGAGTGTCGCTCTCGTCGAGTTGGCGCCGAATCTTCTGTCCCGGCCCCGTAGAAGATTAACGAGACTCACCTGTCCCCTCGGACAGGTCGCGGACATTCCCTCCGGCACTACACTTCCGCGACCGCATATACCGTCCTCGAAGTTTCTCACGCCACACGCCTTCAAGTGTCCGGAACACTAACTCTTTCCTGAGCGCTGGAGAGCCGTTCCGCTGAATGGAGACTACCGCGTTCATTGGGACGTCGCCGTCTATTCCGGTTTGAATCATGAGCCGATCGCGGCGGAGCTCGCGGCGTGGCCGGCCGGAAGCACCGTGCGCGGAAGCTTCGACACTGCGCGCTGCACCTGCGTCGCACCTCAAACTCCTGCGAACATCGACTCGGACGTCGGCTTCTATTCCTATGAGGCCCCGCCAGGCTGCACCCAAACAACAGTGAGAATCACGGAGGACTCAGTTACGACGGGACCTACAACTATGCATACTTCGATCGGGACCAAACCTCGAGCGCTTCGCACGGCGACGGCCATTACAAAGGTGGCTACGGCAGCTTCCAAAGCGGAAGTGTTCCTTCGGGCTCGGGCGGCGGCGGCCGCGTCGTCCTGCGTTGCCCGCGTTGTAGTGTGAAGGTTCATGCGGATGTGGACGTGACCGCGCTCTGTGCACCTTAGACGCATAAGCAACTACCTGAATTTTCTAGCAATTCTTGAGCGTCATCTCCGATAAGGAAGTCGATGCTCGAAGGAGTCAGTGCCAGACCGGCAGGATCGCCGGCATCCACCACCAACAACAACACGTCCGAGACCAAGAGGACGGAGACGACGACATCGAACACCGAGGCGCGGACCGCGGACCCATCGACCGGTCCCGCGGCCGGAGATGTCGCGCAAACAGAACAGGTTCGGCCGACGTACCAAACACGAAGCGATGCCCGTTTGCTCGCCAGCAACGATCTCGGCGCCGCCCATCTGCGACGCTCCGCTGAAGGTCGCGTCGGAGCAGGAACCAATGAGCCCACTGCGGGTAAAGATCCCGCGCTTCCGACAACCGCAACTCCAGGAATGACACGTGTCGAAGGAGACGCATTTCGCACCGATCCGAATGGGCAACCCATCCCGCCGGCATACAGCGATGCGGATCAAGGCGGCCTGGGTGACTGTTGGCTCATGGCTGCATCCGCCGCGGTCGCACACCGGGATCCGGAACATATCCAAGGACGAATTGCGAAAAATCCGGACGGCTCCTTCGACGTGAGACTCGGAACCGATACTCAGAGAGTCGAGCCCACATTCCCGAACGCGAATTATGCAGATCCGACCCCGAATCAACAGTCGAATACACTGTGGCCGGCGCTGGTGGAAAAAGCGTATGCGCAGCGGGAAGGCAACTCGTACGCTCGTCTCGAAGGAGGAAATCCGGGACGGGCGATGGAGATGTTGACCGGGCAGCCGTCGACTCGTACGACGATCACCGCGGGCTCAGATCCCGATACTCTGTGGAACACGATACGCGGCGGCGTCACCGGAGACCATCCGATGGTGCTCTCCACGCCGGACAGCACGGTCGCAGAACCGCTCCATAAAAATCACGCATATGCCGTGCTCGATGCGTATGAGCGCGACGGCCAACGTTACGTGAGCGTGTATAACCCGTGGGGCACGAACGACAACAGCCGTACGGCCGCCTCGATGACGCACGAGCTGACGTTGGAGCAAGTCCGCGCGAATTTCACGATGCTCGACGTCAACGGCGGCTGAGCTAAATCGTGTACGGGGTGATGATTATGATTTCGATGCAGTATGCTGCGGCCATGAACGTCGGGGCCGCAGAAGTGCAGAAGAAGATCGACGCTGCGGCGGAAGGCAGTGTGGTCGAGCTCCCGGAGGCTCGAATCGAAGGGACATTGGTCGTCAACAAAGCGCTGACACTGCGAGGTTTCGGCGCGGAAAAGACGATCATCGACGCGCATGGACGCGGTCCGGCGATCGCCGTCGAAGCCAAAGGCGGAAAGGTGATGATCGAAGGTGTCACTTTGACCGGCGGAAACGACGCGCGCGGCGGAGGACTGTCGATCGACAACGGTGCAGAAGTGGAGCTCATCGATAGCCACGTCACCAAGAATCGTTCCGGGCGCGGTCGAGGCGGCGGAGTCGCAGTCGATCGCGGGCGCGTACGTTTGGTGCGTTGTCGAGTTTACGAAAACACTGCACTCGACGGTGGCGGTCTGTACATCGGCGGCAACGCCCACGGAGAGCTGGTCGACTCGATTGTCTCCGGCAATGAAGCCACCGCGAACGGCGGGGGTTTGGTGGTGTTGGAGCGCGGACGGGTCACCGTCGTGCGCACCCGATTCGAGCAGAACAAGAGCGCTGATCGCGGGCGGCAGATCTATTTGTCCGGAACCTCGGGTGCCGCTCCTTTGCTGGTTCTCGAAGACGTGACCTTCGGCGCAGCGGGCGGCGACGGCCCTTCGATCAGCAATGATCCGGCGTTTGCCGGAGCGATCGAGCTCAAGCGTACGCCCTGGCCGAAAGACTCCGGTAAGCCGCCGCCCCGCAAAATGCTGAATTGATCTCACTCGCCGACGAACCTGTACACTTGGAGGAGGACCCACTCAGGGGTGTCGACGTGCGCAAAATGGGAGCTCTGCTCGACCCAGGCAAACTGTGCATTCGGGACCAACGCGTGTAAGCGTGGGCCAATCCATGCCGGCACCATGGGATCTTGTCTCGCATAGAGCAACAACAACGGGATCGGAAAGGCCTCCGCCGCCAGCGCGCGCGCAAACTGTTGGAGCTCCGCCGGATTCAACACTTCACCGAGGATATTCGCGAAAGCGCGTGAGCCTTCGACCGTCGACAGCGGCTCACCATACGTTCGCGCCTCTTCCAGGGACTTCAAGCTCTCGTCGTAGTAGTGCACATTTTTGTGCGCAAAACGCAGGGCCCGGCGGCGTACGAACCAGGAAAACGCTCTGCGCAAGCCGGGGATCTTCATCGCCAGGTGCAGAGCGCGCAGGCGGAGCTCACGGATTCCCGGCGAGTGGAGGTTGATCAATTTCCGAAACAGCGTCGGGTCGGCCAGCACCGCGCGCATCGAAAGATACCCACCGAGTGAGTTTCCAAGACATACACACCCGCGAATCCCGAGCGCGTCGACAAATTCGCTGAGCCAGGTCGCGTAGTTTGTTCCTGAATATTCAGCGACCGGTTTCCCGGACCCCCCACTGCCCGGAAGATCAGGAACGTAGACTCGATAGTGGAATGCGAAGTCGCGCACGACGTATCGCCAGGAGTAGCCGCTGGTCATCAGTCCGTGGATCAACAAAAGTGGCGGCGCATCGTCGGGACCGAGGACGCGGTAGGTGACGTTGAGCTCGCCGAACGGCTTCGAGCTCATCTTCAACGCCGATTCGGGGATCTCGAACCACTCATGCGGGCAGCGTGGCTTTTCGGGCAAATCCTCGAAACGTTTGCGATGAAATGGGGGCATTGTCGTCTTGAGCACTAACGGTGATGGTCTCGCGAAAGCAACAGCAGAGCTCAGCGGAGCACCGTCATTTTTTCAGGGCGATCTCGATCGATGACGATCGCGCCTCGCTCGAAATCGATGATGCGTCGATAGAACGCGCCTGTGCGAGAGCCTTCGATCCGCGGGGCGCCGATTTCACCCAAGTCGTGCGCGAGAGCGAGCGTCTCCATCTCCGATTGTGGGTCTCCGACGACCCGATCGAGCACGTGGTCATAGATCAACATCCTGTACTCTGGTCCAGGTGTCCGTGCGAACACAAACACATGATATCCGATCTCACCAGGACGACTGTCGAACCACACACCCGGCTCTACGCCGGTGGAAACGAGCCGTAAGATCTCCCGGCACACGGCCGGCGGCACCTGGATCTCCGTCAAAGATCGAAGTCTGGGGTGCTGCGCGCGCGTCACACGATATCCATGCGCATCACTTTCAATCCGGCCGCGCACGAAGATCAGATTCAGCGGCGGCAGAGAGCTTCGATGCCGCGTACGCCCGCGTCCGAGCCCAAAAGCTCGGGCCAAAATGCGGGCTTCGAGCGGCGTCTTTCGCTTCACGCGAAGGCACTACGCAACTCGAGTGCCAGCGGTCGACCCATCGCGATCAGCGAACCGCGATTGCAAAATGCACGCTCGATGGACCTGGAGGTCCGAGGCACGCGGACACCGAGAGCTCAGGCGGCGATACGTTTTTGTGCGAGGTACATGGCGGGAGGAATGAGGAGCTCGAACCCGGTCATGGCGATGAAGAACGGATCCGGGAGGCCGACGGCGGCCATGGAGACGAGACGTGCGAGCCCGCCGACAAAAAAGGTCGCCGCCAGAAAATAGATCAACTGACTTTTCTTCTCGACCTCTTTGGCGCACCAAACAAGCGCGATGCCGTACGCCAAAAATAAAGTCGCATAGAAGCGATCTTCGCTGTCCATGGTCGCGTTCACCGGGATCGAGCCGGGAATCGCCGCCGGACCGAGGATGATGTGGAGCAACGAGATCAAAATATCGATCACTCCAAAGACGACGAGAAATACCTGAAACGCTCTCCGCACCTTCCGCTCCTTCGGCCGCGCCGATCACAACCACATAATTTCTGCGCAAGAAAGGAGACTCCTCTTCGCCCCGGTGCCGGTTCCAGGCACGAAGTGACAGCGCAATTTCCGCGCGACCTGACAGTCAGCCCGACTGTCAAAACTGCGCGACCGGGTCAAAATCACCTGTACTTCTCGCTGGTTCGTCCCGTGCTCTCTTCCTCCGCGTGAACCTCGTTCGCCGCGTCGAAGACCGTCCCATCCCCTCTGGAGCCATCAACCTCCGCGCCATGCCGACCGAGCTGTCGGCCGCGTTTGAATCGGCGGGCATCAGCCGGAGCGAGCTGCTGCGTATCGCCGGTCCCGATTCCGTCATCCGCGGCTCGGAGCTGAAGAACCTGCTCTCCCGCGTCGATGAAGTGGGCCGAAGCGGCAAAACCGCGGACCTCTCGCGCGCTGCGAACCTGCACCGCATGATCGATCGCCAACTGTCCTCGGGAACAGATGAGCCTGCAGCGATCGAGCGCCGTCCCGCGACCGGTCTTCGCGCCGGCCGTCCCCTCGATCGGGGTGCGCTCGACCTGGATGGCGCCACCTTGAACGATCGCGCCGGTGGAGCGAAGAAGACGAACGACGTCGGCCCGTATCGCGCACCGGCGATGGTGGAGCTCGCCGACAAAGAAGCTGCGCCCGAACGAGCAAACGCGTTCATCCGTTTCCTGGAATTCGTCTTCGGCTGGTTGCCGGGCGTCGGCAGCGACGATGCGCGTCTCAAAGATTTCGGCAAGAAGCTCGCCGATCGTCACGGCAGCGATCTCATCGCCGCCGAAGCCGCGTGGAAGCGTCAGGATTCGATGCGCCCCCGCAACGCCGCGGGAGTCGCCGAAGGTGGAGCCGGATTCCGCGATGCGATGATCTCGCAGGTCGCCTCGCGGATGCAGAATGAACAAGGCCTCGACGCGGACGTCGCCAAAGAACGTGCGGCGACCGTCGTCGACGCGATGATGGAGCGCCACGGACAAAACATGGAGGCCGACGGTGCGCGCGTCTCCGAAGTAAAGATGCGTGATCCGAAAGCCGCCTGGGCGCCGTCGCTCGCTTCGGTGGCGCTTCCGGTGGAACGCTCCGCGAAGTCCATGGGTGCCGCGTGGGAGCAGCGCTACAACAACGCGATGACCGCGGTGCCCGACGATTTCGCGGGAATGCAGCATCTCGCACCGGGCGACAAGCCGCGCCGCAAAGACGAAATCACCATGGATCGTCTACAGACTCTGTCGATGGTCATGGCCATGGAACGAAGTGGTCAGATCTCGAACGTCCCCGCGGATGCCGTCGACCAATTGCTCGCTCTCCACCAGAGCGGCACTATCAACAGTGAAGCGGTGGCGAGCACACTCTCCGAGCTCCAGCGAATGCCGGCCGCGGAGCGCAATGCGTTGATGAAGTCGATCAACGAAGTGCCGAAGGAAAACCGTCATCTCGCATATGCAGTGTTAGCGCGTGAACACTTCGGCGTCAGCTCGAACAACAAATCCGAGCGCGAAGGTGCGATGAAAACGGTCGCCAACGCCGCAGCACAATTGAAGACCATGTCGAACGCCGACGCGGAAGCCGCGTTCCGCCGCGGCACACTCGGGCTGGAAGGTCCGGAGAAGCTCCAAATCAACTATAATAAAGGTGGCAAGAAGGACAGTGTCGAAGTCCCAGTCTATTTTCACCCCGGCGTGAGCGAGAAAGACCGCGAAAAGTATCGTGAGCTCTTGCGCGAGTCGTACTCGAACGTTCCGCCTGCGCTGATGCGCCGTATGCTCGAAGGTGAAGGCGGCGAGCCGTTCGCGGTACAAATTCTTCCGCAAGGCTCGATCGAGACCGACGAGATGGGCCAGGCGCGTCCGGACAGCGAAGCGCCCGAAGGTGGACACTATCGTCCGGAGCACAATCACCTCCGTCTCAACGCGACCGAGCTCGATCGCATCATGAGCGAAGGCAAAGAGGGACGCGCACAAGCGATCGGCATCGTGCTCCACGAAACAGCGCACGGCTTTGATGACATCAGCGACGCTTCGCAGAACGACGGTATGTACCTCACGCGAAGCGCGGACATCAACGCCGCCAAACCGCGCGTCAACGGTGCCGGTGACCTTGCCCCGGCATATGAACACTTTTCGCGGATGCGTTCGCGCTTCCAGGACCTGAAGAACAACATGAACGATCGCGACGGTGCCGCGCTCCGTCTCTTCAACGGCTCAACCCGCGAAGGGGACAAAGAGCGTTACGACAAAGCGCGCAACAACTTGGCGGGACGTTCCGGGGCAGTCAGCGAATACGGTGCGCTCGGTGGTGATGAGGCGCCGAAGCGCAATCCGCGGCTCCAAGTGGCGGAGTGGTGGGCGGAGACCTATAGCAACTATCTCAATCCGGCGACCCGTGATCGCCTGAAGGCCTCAGACCCGGTCGCGTTTGCGGCGGCGGAGAAATATACACAGTTGATCGACGCGGGTGTCAGCCCGCCCGAAGCGCGCACTCAGGCACTTCGTTATTCGCTCTCGACGGAGGTCTCCGCGCAACAAGGTACGACGATGCTCGCGGGCGCCAAAGGCAAACCGCTCGCGGATGCACAGTTGAAGGATTTAGAGAGTATCGGCGACGCTTTCGATCGCCACCAACAAGCGCTGAAGGACTGGAAGCCGTTCGGCAACGACTCCGGCTTGAAGAAGATGCGCGGTGAAGAAGCGAAAGGCGGCGCGGACGAAGGCCGGAAACTGCTCACCGCGATCGAGGATCGTTTGTCGACCGCTCAGCCGGGCAGCGCCGAGCACAAACGCCTCAGCGCGCTGAAGACCAAGCTCGAAGCTTCGGTGGAAGCGCTCGACAAACGCGCCGACGCGCTCCTCGGAAATAAGAAGGCGAATTAATAGAGTCTGCGGCCGCCTCTCAGAAAGTATCCATCTCGCGGACGTCGACCTCGTTGCCGTTCAAAATCGACGCATATTTGTCCGCCCAGACCAACGCGTCTTGTTTCGACGGGACGTTGATGATCGAAAATCCCGCCACCAGCTCTTTGGATTCTGCGAAGGGACCGTCGGTCCAAGTGCGTTTCCCTCCAGCCCCCGAAGCCAGCCGCGAGCCGCGGCCAGAAGGCGCGATGAGATCTGCGCTGATCAAAACTCCTTGGCCGCTCAATTTTTCCTGCAAGGCGACCAGGCGAGAACGTGTCTCCGCGGACAGGTGCTCGTCGCGAGCGGCCTTGTGCAGCAATAAATATCGAAACTGTTTTTCTTCCGCGGGCCGCGGCATAAAACCGAGATCCCACGGTTCCACCAGGGGACCGATCTCGATCTCGGCATCCCTGAACACATTCGCAAACTGCGCGGCGACGTCGACCGCACTGTCGATGGAGTCGGCGCGAATCATCGCCAAATATTGGACCAAGTTATTGCCGCCGGAAAACTTGCCCTTCGTGACTTTACGTTCGCCGCGCTGAACCTCGAGCCGTGCCCGGCGAGCGCTCCGGTGCAGACCGGCGCCGTTCTCGAACACTTTATCCGCGAGCGCGCCTTGAATGAACGCGCCCATATTTTTGATGATCTCCGCGTTCGGGACGCGGCCCTCTTCCATATCGGTGTCGACCTTGTGCATGACGATGAATCGCATCGAGTGCTCCTTTCGGGCGTAGACGCCCTTCTCGTGAGCACGTCGATCGGCGCAAGCCCAGATCGACAGCGAGGTTGAAAAACAATTTCGCCCTGATTTCGAGAGCTTTCGAGGCGCTCAGCGTTCGCAGCGCGCTCCGTATTTCGCGCAAAAGCCTGCGATGTCTTCTTCGGTCAGCTCGCTGAGCGGGTCCGCTTCGAGCGGGGTGTTCATCACCGAAACAACCTCCTCCGTCCCCTCGAAGCCGAGCGCACGACCGATGTTGTAGAGCATCAGCCGGTGCATGTTTTCAGGGAGCTCCGGTTCGTTGAGCGAAATTTTCGCGCGGAGCAAGGCGCCGTCGTCCAGCCGGTACGTGTTTTCAATGGGCGAGATACTCCCCGATGAGCCCTCGAGGATCGTCACGTGGATACTATCGGTCTCGCGCGGCGTCTCCAGCTGAATAGGTTCGGCGATACACAATAGTCCGCACTCCGTCGAGCTCCACGCGGCGACCGCGGATTTGATCTCCGCCGAATATTTCGCGGCGCCCCGCGAATAACTGACCTGCAAACAGCTGCTCCCGAGCTCCCAATGCAGCGGAGCATTTTCCGGAGTGACCTGGCTGCGAAGCCCACTCTGCGGACAACGAAGAGTTTCCGGCGGCGCCTCATCTCCGCAGGAGAGATGGGCGAAGAAGACCAGTACCAACGCCGGTGTTTTGCGCATGCTTTATTCTGGCCAGAATACTCCGCGCCGGCAACCGAGGGCTGTATTATTTATTTGCTGGCGCCATCTGCGCGAGCAACCATTCGATCTTCGTCACGGAGGAAGCGAAGTCGGTCATGACGATTATCCCACTCGAGGCGAAAGGGTGCACCTGTCCTTTCGGGCTCTTGTAAATATTGACGAAATTCGTGACCGCATTGATGTCCTTGTCTTTGAGCTCGAATACTTTCGTGACCATCCGTTCTTCGCTCGGAACTTCGTCTTTCGGGCCATAAGTCGGTATCTTCGAACGTGTCCCGTCGATGGCGGGAATGATCGTGTGATGCGCGCCATGGTCGATGATCGTCAGCTCGTGCGCCGCGAGGATCGACAAGAACATCGGCCACAGCTCTTTCATCGACGTCCCAGCGTTCGCCGCGACGAACACCGGGTGTCGCGCGAGCGCCGGCTCGACCACAAAATTGCGACACAAGGCCCGCCCGACCTCTCGCACCAGATCGCTGAGCGGCGCGTGATCGAAGTCGAGCGTCACCCGATCACTTTCGGCCGCCGGCCGGCACTGCGTTCCCTGCACCACAACTCTGCCCGGTTTCGCGGGAGCTGCTTTGGGCTCGGCGGCCCTTCTGTCCGCGGGAGCACGATCTTTTGTCTGGGCATGCGCGACCGTGGGAAAAACAAAGAGGCAGAACAAGAGAGCGGAACATCGATTCTTCATGCGCGCCGCCGAAGCAATCTCCTTGCCAGCGCGCTCAAAGAGATATTGTCCTATTTCAAAAGAATGCACACCGACGAATTGTCCGCCGGCAGATCCCCCGGAGACAAAAAGTCCGCCCGTCGATATGCTCCGCGCGATGCGGCGCCCCCTTCTTTTGTCGTGGCTCCTGCTCGCCGCGTGTAGTGCGCCGGACATGATCAGGCCGCCGAGCCCCAACGAAACGCCGGAAATGCGCTCGACTCTCGGCCGCGTGATGTACACCGACGATCACACATTTCTCCGCCGTTATGAGCCGCTCGAGCTCGAAGTCCCCCGCAGCTCTTCGCTGTATATGCTGTCGCCCTCGCCCGAACACCTCAATCGGCTCAAAAGGCCCGAACGACGCAATGTGTGGAGAGTCGAGAGCAACGTGAGGAAACTGCTGTCCCCGATTCAAAATGCACATTTTGATAGGACACGCGGACAAGGGCTGCTCGATATTTTGGCGACCATGCCGCCCGAACGTGCGGCGCTTGGACCGACCGCCCTTCCCTTGGCGACTCTCGGGCAATATTGTGAACACGCGGGTATCGAATTTTCTGTCGAGCACCAAGGCGAAACTTATGACGCCGTTTATGCCGGTTCTTCTTATTTGAACGCCTCAGTTCCGGTGAATTCGCTGTATGCCCTCTCTTCCACGTGTACGGACGCGCTGCGCACGTCACACGGCGCCGTCACCGCGGCCGTGGGCGCGGGCTGCACGCGTGAAGACGAAGCCGCCCATTTTCCCGCGGGAAGCGCCTGCCGGAGCTGCCTTCAGACCGACGGCGACCACGCCCGCTGCGTATCTTCGACGAGCTGCGAAGCGGAAATGAATCGCGAGGTCGAGCTGGTTGTTGCTGGAGAAACAAAAACCTTCGACGTCATCGAATTTCTCGCGCTCGCCTGCGCACCGAATTTTTTCGTGGAGATGTTCGCGCTCGTCGAAGAGCTCGGAGAAAATAATACACTCCCAGCGGCCTTCGACATGGAGGCCTATCACGAAATATGTGCTTGGCACTGGAACCCGGGCATCGAGGAGCCGCGGCCATACTGTCGCGGCGCGACCGGTCCTATCAAAGCAACGATCAATGACACGGTCATGGGCGGCGTCGAGCGCATCACCCGGCGCAGCACCGGTGAAGAACGTTATCGCGATCGCCTCTATCTCGCATCCAGCGTGCAGCTCGAGGGCGTCGTGCTCGAGAGCTGGATGAACGTCGATCTCAATGACCTCTCTCACCCAACACACGCCGAAGGAGGCTGGGGCTTGAACCCGCAAGATCTCCGCCCCGACGGAACCGATCCGAACAACATCGATCACACGCGAGCCAGAGACTGGATCTCGCTTCTCAGCCTGAAAACCGCGACCACGCGCAATGGCGTGCCGATCGCCGTTTTCAACCACAATCTGTGTGCTGACGACGCGTGGCAGGGACCGGACGAGCAAGGCCGTTACCACTGTGTACAACCGGGTTGGGACGCGACCAATCCACCTCCGATGGAGGATCAATGGTCGTACGACTGGGGGTCGTTCAACGGCCAGGGTGGTACTATCGAGCTCTATCCCGTGATGACCTTGGCCTCGACCGGCCTCATGGATCCGGGCGCGCCCGTGCCGCATTTTCCGCATATTCTCGGCTCGGCGACGCTCGCCAATCCGAGCTGGGATAATTGTGCCTGGAAAGATCAATTCTTTCCCGACGAAATGGCCAATTTCGACACCAGGGTGCCGGAAGGTATTTACAATATTACCACGCAAACATATCGCTTCGGGAAAACCGATAAATTCGATATTCGCTTGGGACTATCGACGAATCAGCGACGTGGATTTTGTTCGCCCGAATTTCCCGATCTCTAACTCACTCGGCGCAGATTTCGATCGCCGCCGAAGAGAGCGGCGGCGGATACGCATAACCATCGGCAGCGATCGCCGTGCGAATCGGTTGACCGGTCCACGACAGATCATCACTGAACGAGAGCGTACACGTCCGGCAACCGAGCTCCGGGAGCGTTGCGCCGAGCTCCAATCGCAAGATCTCCTGCGCTTCCTCTATCGCTTCCAAGGCAACCGGCTCGGTCAGGGAGAGGATCGCCAGCGCGATGGCCCCGCCGCTCACCGGAACCGCAGCGGAATATCCGAGGTGTCGAATTCCCGGCGGATCGTCCCAAACTTCAGCCGCTGTGGTTCGCGCCGTAGTCGCTTCCCGGACCGTACATCCATCGCTTCGGATCGACATCGACCAACCCTGTACGTTCAACGTCGGGCTCCGGAGCGCGATTCTCGCCGAAAATTGTGTGGTCGTCACCCGCGACGGCGCCAACAGATCGAGCGCCAGCGGGGCACACTGTCCTTCCGGCCAGGGCATTGTTTGCCGGCAGTCTCCGGACTCGAGGGAAGAAAACATCTGCGTACCCGGAACGAGGAAAGAGACGATCGCCGTCGCATCATCGAGCTCGATCAAATTATCGAGCGTGACGTCCGCGGCATCGCGACAGACCGGGTCGGGCCCGTCGCGAAAGAGATAGTTCTCGAACCCGATGGGATCGGCGACGTCGACGAAGCCGTCCCCGTTGATATCTCCGCGGACCAGATCACCCGCCGGTCGCGGACAAATCTCCTCGGGGGGTGGAAGGCCCGCGTCCTCTGGGGCGACCTCCGCGTCACTTTGCGCGGCGTCCGCGCCGGCAATTCCGCCGTCAACCACGGACGGCTCCTGTTCGTCGGAACAGGCCGCAGACCCGAGCACCACCAAGGAAAGAGCGAACGCGCGTCGCGACACGACTCTTCGATACCGCTGGAGGAAAAAAACGTCGAGAAGCCCGCGGCGAGAAATATTAGAATGCGCGACAAATGCTGTTTCGTGCGGCGACGATTGCAGGGATCGAAAGTGGAGCGGTGACGGTCGCTTTTCGGCGTTGGAAACGTCCGACGGTCAAAACGGGCGGCACGCTGCGCACTCAAGCCGGGGTTCTGGCAATCGAGAGCGTGGAGGAGATCAGCGAAAAAGGGATCCGTCCCGCGGATATCAAGCGCGCCGGCTTCGAGGATCGGGATGCGCTCCTCGCATCTTTGCGCGACAACGGCGAACCGCTGTATCGCATTCAATTTCATCTCGCCGGAGAAGATCCGCGCATTCAATTGCGCGAGAATGACGAGCTCAGCGCGAAAGAGCTACAGACCATCAAAGAGAAGCTGTCGCGCCTCGATCAAAGAAGCGCACAGGGCGCTTGGACGAAATCAGTGCTCAAGGTGATCGCCAAAAATCCCGGGAAACGGGCGCCGGATTTGGCTGCTGGTTTCGGGCGCGAAACTCTCCCCTTCAAAAGAGACGTGCGAAAATTGAAAGAGCTGGGGCTCACCGAAAGTCTCGAGGTCGGCTACCGCCTCTCGCCGCGCGGAAAAAAGGTGCTCGCCGCACTCGAGCACACTATCGGCCCATGAAAGTTTTCGGATCGATGCCCAGCTCGCGGAGATATTTCTCGTCGCCTTCGCGGTTCAGCTCCCAGTACTTGAGCCGTTTCGCGGCCAAAAGCCGGCCTTTTTCTCCGTCCGGCCCTTCCCACTCGAGCAAACGGCGCGGCTCCGCGGCTTCCACCCGATAAATATACTTCTCTGCTCCCAAATCAAAGGTCCAGACCTCGGCCAAGAAGCTGCCCGCGGGGACAGTCACTTTCTGCGGTTTCGCGCTCCGAGATACTTTCGCTTTTACCCACTCCAACTTGCGGTGCGTCAACCGCGTGCGCTCCAACGAGGGTAAGAGTGAGAGCTCGCGCGACTCACCCGCTTGGAGCAGCCGGCCCTGAATTTGGCGCACCACGATCGGCAAAGTATCCACGCTCAGCCCATTCTCGGGATAAGGGAGTATCGACTTTTCGTCCGCCTCACCATCGAAGTAGCTAAAACGTTCCATCCGGATCGACTGCGGATCAAAGAGCAGCTCTTCGAACATCGCTCCGCACCACTCTTGATTGGAGAAGACGACCTTGGCCGCGGCCCCGGCATTTCGGCCGAGCGCCGGCTGCGTCGCCGTGAAGGCGCTGGTCATCAAATTATATCGGTAAATTCCCGTTTGAAAGCTCTTCATCACGTTGAGCTTGAGGACAGGAAACACGTCGCTCGGCGGATGTTTGCCGGGATCGGCTTTGACGCGGTGAGAAGAAGAAAAATCCTCTTTCACGAAGATGAGCACTGCACTGCCCGGGCGCATCTCTTTATAACGCGGCTGCAGCAGCTCATATCCTGCGAGCTCTGCATGTCCGTCGTTCCAGTCGACGGGCGCGGCCACGAACAACGCGAGCAGTAAGAGACTCATCGGATGCGGACGCTACATCCCGATCACCACACCTGAATAGTGCTTCTTGAAGTCCTCGATGGTGATGCGGAAAGTACCGTCGTTGCCGTCGAGCATGCCGTCGTGATCCCCGTCGACGTCCGTCTCATAGCCGGTATTTTTTGCTTCGCCGTAGGCCCACGGGTTTCGCAGCACGACATATTTTTGCCCGTTGGCGTCTTCCTGCGTGCCGACGATCGTATAGCAGTGCCAGCTGGCGATCCCGTTCTCGTCGTACTTTTTGCCTTCTTTTCCCTCGGCAGCGGAGGGCGTCTCCGCAGTGATCGGGCGATTATTTTTCACTGCCCAATCGATCAATCCCCACAATTGATTCGAGTCGGTATTGCTCGACGTGTACCAACTATCTTTGCCGGTAATTGCCGTCATCACCGCGCCGGGACTGCCGCCGTTTCCGATATTTTCGTAACCGCCCTTCAGCTTGGCGTACGCTTTTTCCATGATGGAGACCCACATCTCATTCGGGTTCGTGCTTTTGCCGTATTTTTCCGTCCCGCTGTTCTTGTCGTAATAGAGCTCATTATCGACTTGGACGAAAACGGGTTGTCCATCTTGGAAAAAGCGTACCGTATAAGTGCCGTCTCCATTGTCGGTGATCGCGTTCTTGATCGCTTGAGGATCCACTTTAGCGACCGCGGCGAGCGCCGCATCGAAATAACAATCTCCAATCGATCCTTGTTGGACATCCTCCGGCCGTGGATCGTCGATGAACAGCTGTCCTGTTTTCCGTTTCTTCTCGACGTCGTCCCAATGTTTGAGCATCGGGCTCGGATCGGGGAGATTCGGCCGGAGAAAGTCGTAATATTTGCGGCTGTAGACCTCATTGACCGCGGTCACCAGCTCAAAGTTGAGGGCCTCGCGGACAGCAGCTCGAAAAGGCCGCTCGACCACTTCCAGCTTCACTGGCTTGAGCTTTTCCGCCTGCTCCTGAAGGGCGATGGCCGAATACATCGCCGCCGAATCGACGCGTGCAACAGATACGAATGATTTCATAAATATAACCTCCCCTGTAGGCTCGGCCCTACTGCGAAGGTGCAGCCAACAACCTACAAATGGAAAATGGGCGAGCTCGCGCAAGAACGGCGCAATGTGACAGCGCGAAGGCAAAAATTGCTCGCGAGGGCGAACACACGGTTCGAAGCGTGTCCTCCGTGCCTCAGTCGCTGATGTATGGTCGACCGCCCGTGTACTATCGGCCTCACCTTACAGCACTCGCGTAAGCGTCCTTCGTTTACGCCCCGTTTAAGGATGTACCGTGACTGTCAGCTCCACCACCAGCAGCACGACCACCGAACACAGGTCCACGACGTCGCCGACCGAAACGACAAACAGGACCGACTCCACGACGAAGACCGACTCGACAACAACGACCGACTCGAGCATGTCGGCCGATTCCAGTACCGGCACGGTCGCGGAAAAGAATGGTACGCCGGCGGTCGAACCGGCCTCCGATACTTATGAGTCTGCGGACGAGCCGGATGCGGAATATCGTGCCTTCACGGCCACCGAACAAACAAAGGTCGCACCGGCCGCAGATACCACCACGACGGCGGCCAAGCAGAACGAGACGAATGGTCAGGCTGAGCTCACGGACACCGGAAATGTGATTCAAGTGACTCGGCGTTCCGCGAGTGGCACGACGATCGAAGAGGTCCCGGCGGATCCCGCAGCGGTCGATACGACCGAAGAAATCCCGGAAGTATCTCCCGAGCGACAAACTCAAATCACTGAATATACCGCGGGCCTCGGCGCCGATGCGGTCATGCCCATCGATGAAGGGATGAAAGTCGACGCAGCTCTTCAAGGCGACTCGGCGCTCGGCGAGCTCACGACACAAGAACAACAATATTTGGTGAACAGCGCGCTCGACCGTTGGGTGCCGGCTGATCCGACAGGAGACCTGCCCACCAACTATGCCTCGATCAACGCGGTCGCCACCGGCACTGCGAAAGACAATCCGGAAACGTCGACTGTTGTCTCCGACGCCTATGCGTCGCGCGCGATCCTGCTCGCGGCGACCGCGGAAGAAGGTCCGCCCGGCGCGATTCAGCGCAAACAAGCAGGCTCGCTCGGAGCCGCCGCCGTCGACGCCGCGAACACACCTGAAGGGCAACGTGCCTTGCTGGATCGGCTTGGCACTTCAGGCTCGATGCAGCTCGCTTCAGCGCTGACTCGCGAGATGGATCAGCCGGCGATCATTCAGGGTGGATTTTACGGGGACCCGGCGAGCCCCGATGCGCGCGGGGCCGCGGTCAACGAGCTCCTTCAAGCGACGACGGTCTCGCCACCTTCGGACGCGTCGAACGCCTTCGTCAATCAAACGTTCGCCACGTTACCCGAAAATGCCTATCGCCCGGGAGGTTTCCTCAACGATCCCGCGACGGGCGACACCTCACGCAGCATGGCGCTGGCGCTCGCGCATCAGACGCACTCCGCGGACGTCGGCGCAGAACAAAAGGAAGCGCAGCGGATCGAAGGAATATTGCGGACGGAACAAGGCCGCGACTATCTCACCAGCGATAAACTATCCACGCAGCAACGCGTCGATAATTTGGCCCAGCTGCGCGGACACGAAAATTGGGATCAGGCATTTTTGCAGCAGACCAGGGATGTCTGGGAAAACAAAGAGATCGCCGAGGCCAACGCGAAGACGCGGATCGAGGCCTTTGCAACTATCCGCGGGGATGCGCCGCAAGAGCTGGCGGGAACCGATCTGGACAATTTGATCGGTGCGTCGATGAATTTGCCGCCCGCCGGTATTCCAGACAATGAAACTCCCGAACAAAGGCAGGCACGCGAAGACGCGGTCGCCCGCGGAGAGCACAACTTATTCGCGTCGGGAGAACAGCAACGTCTGGTCCAACCGGTGACGGATGCGATCCGTTCGATCGGCGGAGATAAACCACAGGTCACCGTGGTCCCCTTCCAATTTGCGTCGGCGGAGACGGGCCCACTTTCGATGAACTTGTATCGCGTCGTCGATCCGGCGACAGGCGGCGAAAAATTCGTCGACAACCGCGGTTGGACTTACGACAGCTTCCAAGATTGGGAACAGACCAACACACTGCCCCCGGGGACAGTTACTTATCCGACCGGCGGACACCTCTCGCCCGATGGCGCCGTACAAACCGAAGGCACCCCGGCGTCGTCTTTGGGCTCGCGCGTGGCGGCGACGATTGACGATGTCGCTTTTACCGGCGCCTTGGTCGCAGGCGGCGCCATCGCGCTCGGGACCGGTGGTTTGGCGGCACCTCTCGTTCTTGCCGGTGCAACGGCGTGGGGCGCGGCGCGTACGATCGGCGAGATCAACGATCGCGCAAATCATCAAGTATCCATCGGCCTCGACAATCCAGAAGCGCGTGGTTTGTGGCTGAATCTCGCCGGCAGCGCGTTCGGCGCGGGGGCCGCCACCGCAGGTCTCGCCGCCCGAGGTTTGACCGCGCTCGGCTCGACACAAGCACGCAACGCGGCACTGGCTGCGAGCGCATTGAACGGTGGCGCCTTCATCGCCGACTCCGTTGCGGCGGCAAATACCGGACACCAACTCATCACCCAGTGGGATAATCTATCGAGCCAAGAGCGCGCCTCTATGGCGCTGCAGATTGGATTTTGGGGCGTCGGCGCGGGCGCGAATGTCCGGATGTTTTCCGGAAATCAGCGCGTCAGCGCAGCGCTCGCCGAAGGTTTGCCGCAGCGCGGACCGATGGCATTTCAAGCGCCGGACGGCTTCAATCCCCCGCTCGCGCGAAATGCCGACGGCTCTTATGTCGATCGTTTCGGAAATGCGTGGCGGCCCGATCCCTCGACGCCCGGAAATTGGGAGGTTACTCCGACGAATCGAGCGGAAAATCCGCTCGGCAAGCCAGACACAGGCGCAACTTATGTACCTGTCCGCGCGGACGGCACCCGGATCGGACAACCGTCTCCCGAGGTGTTGGAGGTGGTGAACAACCACATGCTCCTTCCGGCGTATATGCCGAAACGCAGCAAACAGGATCCGATCCGCGGTGGTCATTTCGAGCCCGATTTTCGCTCATTTTTATACGGCGACCCCGCGAATGGGATTCGCGCCGAAGGTGTTATTCAGTCTCAACGCGGAACCGGTGTACCCGGCCAAAGTGTCATCGAATACCGCCTCTATCAAGCGAACCCCGATCAGTCGTTGGATACGACACTGCAAAGCCGCGTCGGAACGAAGACCGTTTGGGACCCGGCCATCTGGACACCGGAGAGAGTCGCACGCCACGTTCAGGAGGTTCTCGACACCAGGCCGATGACGATTCCGAACTATTCGGGGACTTGGAATATCAACTATCAAGGCGTGAATTACACCGCCCGCTACACCGACGGCGAGCTGAAAACGTTTTACGCACAATGAGAGCCATGACGCAGAAAAAGAGATTTCGCTTCGTCCGCAAAAACGCCGGCGACACGGATATTTTGTCGATCGAAATCGACGATCCCAAGCTGCGGCCGCTGGCATTGGTGTTGACCGAGCTGTGGTTCGCCTCGCCCGAAAAAGTCGAACGGGCGATCGCCGAACACGGCGGTTACGAGATCCACGGTGCCGGCTTTGCGTATGACGGCAAAGGTTTCGTCGACATCTTCCGCGACGAACAAGAAGCGCGCGTCACCGAAGTATTCTTCGAACAGCTCGTCTTGGCCTACGGCCGTGAAGCGCGCGGCTTTTCGCCCTGAACCCAGCGATAGCGGTAGCCGGAGACTGCGTGGAAAGTTTCCGTGGTCAGCGCCGCGTCGGGCCAGCGTACTTCGATCTCCGCCTCGCATGCGGCGCCGAGACCGAAGTGCAAAACACGGTCGTGCTGAATGCCGTAGTGGCCGTGGCCGCCGCCGACCTCTTGAGTCTGGGTGACGCCGTCCGCGGTGACTTTCACCCGCGCGCCGATCGCTGAACGGTTCGTATTCGGGCCGCCGACCAGATCGACCTGGAGATAGTTCCCGTCTTGTCCCAACAAATTCTCGAAATAACGAATTTGGGGGGTATCGTAACAATTGTATCCGGCGTTCGGATCACAACGTGAACGCGAGTGTCCGAGGATAGTATCGAGATCTCCGTCGCGATCGAAATCAGCGATCGCGAGGCCGTGACTCCGGTGGTGGAGAATGCCGTCGTTCGTCGAAACGGCCGTGAATTTACCGGGCTCGTTTTGGTGATAGAGCAGGCCGCGATTTCCGGGATAGTCGGAGGCCCCGACATAGACGTCCTGCCAACCATCATTGTCGAAGTCCCAGATCGCAGCGGTCATATCACCCTGGTCCCAGTCGGCGTTGCCCCGAAAACGCGTAATTCCGGTGACCGCACGGCCTGGCCGCTCGAACACCACGTCGGCTTCGCCGTTGTTGATCAAAAGCTCGGACTCATCCGCGCCGCTTCCGGCCCACCAATGTGTAATCTCTGTAGTCAAGAGATCCACATCGCCGTCGTTGTCGACGTCCGCGCAGACCGTCGTGCCGCTGTTTCCGCCAAGACGAAACGGCTCGCGATCGCTGTTGTGTTGCCAATTGATCTGATCGCACGTGACGCGCGGCTCGCCCGCCTGATCACAACCTTCCGCGCTCGGACGGCTCTGACAAAAACACTTCGCAAACTCGTTATCCGTCCAGGTCATGTTCTGATCATATGCATAACCGGAGACGACCGAACGATTGCGGAAGCTGACCTGTCCGGCGTCGTCGCGCGATCCCTGCCAGAGATGATTCGGTGCGCGCCCATAGGAGGCGACCAAGAGCTCGGTGGTTCCGTCGCCGTTGAGGTCGCACGCTGCGCTCGACCAGGCACGGCTGTGCGCCAGACCCGCGTTGATCGAAGACGTCTCGGTCCAATCTTCCGTGATGATTCCCGCGACATCGCTGTGATCATCCAAATATCTGTAGCCGGCTCCGCGATAGAGGAAGTCGTGTTTGAACACCGTGCGCGAAGTGCCGGCCGGTGCATAGTTATGTTGACCGACGAAGAGGTCGACATTTCCGTCGCGATCGAAGTCGACGAATGATGCGCCCGCGACGATATCCGGATCGCCCACTCTCCGGATCGAGCTGTCCTCGGGGCCAAACTCGAAATATCCATTCCCGTCGTTGAACATGACTTCGCTGGTTTCGCCGGGAAACGCGCCGTCGATGCCGGTGCTCATGCCGGTGTACACGTCGACGTTTCCGTCGTTGTCGATGTCCGCGAACGCGACCACTTCTCCGGGACGGCCTGCAGTGCTCCCGGTGCGCGTCGCGCGGATCCCGGATATTTGTGTGACGTCGAGGAAGCCGCGCCCTTCATCGTTTCTGAGGAGCCAGGAGTGGCGCACGCCGCCGAGCGCGAAATTATCGCTGCCATTTCCTCCGCGGCGCACAAAGAGATCCGGCCAACCATCGTTGTCGAAGTCGAGCACCGCGAGGCGTGTTCCGTGGACGGCGAGCGCGTCGAGCCCCCAGTCGGAGGTCGCCTCGCGAAATGCGGTGACGCCCGAATTGAAACGTGTACCCGAATTGCAGATCGGCTCGAGCGGTACTTCACAGGTCTTCGCTACGGGATCGCAGACCTGTCCTTCGGTACAGATCGGTCCATCCTGTCCACAATGACAGGCCCCGTCGTCTTCCGCGCAGCTCGTGCCGGCGATCGCGCAGCTCACGGTCGGGCAGAACAAAGTGCTCGCGTCCGGATTTCCGCGCGGATCTTGCACCGGAGGTCCGTCGTTTTCCGAGCCCGAGCACGCAGCAAGAACAAACACGGCGCATAACCCGAGCAAAGGACGCATACGCGGAGCATCCTCGAATCCCGGCGCCGCGGTCAATGTTGTATCCCGTGCCGCCGCACCTCGAGCTCGGGAGACAATATCCATCCGTTGTGCTCAAAGCGGATCAACTTCCCCAAACCCATCGCGCGAAGCCCGTGGAGCGCGACGTGAAGCCTATTTTTCGCGGAAGCCGGGCTCATGCGATCACCCGGCCAGAGCACCGCACGCAGCTCTTGATCGGTGATCGGCGGTCCTCTCTCAAAATGACGCGCGACCAACACCGACAAAAGCGGCCGCAATACTCGTTTATTCGCCAGCTCGTGACGCGGCCCTCCGTCAACTGAAAACCAGCTTTCCTCGGGACCGATCGACAAAGTTGCCGGCGCTGGGAGCTCCACCTTCATTCCGCGCCTTCGCTCCACGGCCCGTGCGAGCCCGGAAAAGATGGCCCACCATTCGCTCGATGCCGAATGCGGGACGGCCGGTGCGTCATTTTTTTCACCGCTCAGTTTTCCGATCAGCTCACCGAGCAAGGCGAGCAACGGTTCGCGATCCGGTGCCGCCGCGCGCTCCAATTTCTGGCGAGCCCTGTGCAAGCTCGCCCGGGCATCGTCGATCAAACCTTGTTCGGCTTGGACAGCGGTGAGAAACAATAGAATCAAACCATGATGTCGCGCGTGTGCGCACCGTTCGGCGAGGCTCGCGGCTTCTGCTGCAAAATCGAGCGCCGCCTTCAAGTCACCGCGCTGATGAAGTGTGCCGGCGATTCCTGCGACATAATTAAAAGAGCTGAAATAGTCGCCGGCCTCTTCCGCCAAGGCCCAAGCACGCCGGTAACCAGCCTCCGCAGAGGCCAACTGTCCTTGAAGCCAGTTAGCCGTCGCGCGGGTTGCGGTCACCAAAGCGGTGAGGCGCGGCGTTGGTGCCTCCGCGAGCGCACGATCCGCGGCTGCCAATAATTCTTCGGCGCGAAGATAGTTTCCGCGACCGAGATTTCCCTCCGCGAGACGGCATTCGAGCAGACACCGGTCGCGCGGCGAATCGAGCTCCGCGCGTGAACGTTCCAAGAGCTGGATGCCATCCGCCCAAAATCCACTGGTCGCGAACGCATGGCCGACCTGCGAAAAAACTCGCGCCCGTTCATTTGCCGACAAAAGCTCCGCCCAAGCGACCGCCTCGAGCAAAGTATCTCGCCCGGCAGCTGGATTCCCGGTCGCCGTTTCATGAAGCCCGAGGCGCGCGCCCACCAACGCTCCGAGCAAAAAAGGCTCCGCGCGCTTCACGAAATTCCAGCAGGCGCGCAGATCCTCGACGTGCCGCTCGAGCGGGCCGCGAAATCCGAACACCGCCTCCAAGGCCAACGCACACTCCGCGGCGAGCTCCCTGTCCTCCGCGCTCAGCCCTCGCTGCAACACGGCGCGGACGTCTTCCGCCTCGAACAAGAGCTCCGCGACATCGGCCGTACCTTTGCGAAGAGCGCGCGCCATCGTCACTGCACGCAAACGAAACCACGCCGTGTGCCGCAAAATCGCGCCTTCGCTCGGCGCCTCTTTACGCCCACGCGCCACTTCCCGAACGATCGCCGGCAAAGAAATTCGCCGCGAACCGCGCTGTTCTGTCTGCGAAACGAGGATCGATTTCGCGACCAAAGAGCTGAGACTATCAACCGGATCGCAGTCCAGGATTGCGCCCGCCGCTTCCAACGAGAACGGCGCACGAAAGACCAACAATTCGGCGAGCGCCAGCCGCTCCGCAGTCGAAAGCAACACCAACGACCACTCCACCGCTGCGCTCAGCGAAACATGATTGAATTGGACGTCTTTTTTTGTGCTCCTGAGCGCCGGAAGATTGATCCTCAGCCGCGCGATCATTTCTTCGGCCGACATGAGCGAAAATAATCCGGCCGCCATTTCGATCGCCAAGGGATTATTTTCCAGGAGCTCGACGATGGTTGCGAGGTGTATTTCGGAGACCTCTTTTCCCAAACGAGATGTCCTCTCGGACAGTAATTTTTTTGCGTCCGATATTTCCAGCGCGCCCAGCTCGAAAACACCTTCCTCGGCCAAACCCAAGACGTGTCGGGAGGTCACGAGAAATTTCAGCTCACTCGGCCCGCGCCGGACAAAATCGGCGAGCAACGGTGCTAAGGAATCGGCCAGGTGTTCTGCGTTGTCGAACACCACCAATAACGGAGCTTGTTCGGCGAGCACCTCTAATATTTCATCCGCGTTTCGGCCTTCGGCGCCGAGCTCTCCCAAGAGGAGATGTCCCGCATCGCGCACGTCCTCTGCTAAGCTCAGGTCGCACCACACGACGTCCGCGCGTGCCTTCGCGGCTTCTTGTGCGAGGCGTGTCTTTCCGGTCCCGGCGGGTCCGTGAATGGTGAGCAACGATTCCGCCGCGAGCCGGCGATTCAGCTCCGCGAGCCGTGCGTCGCGGCCGAAGAGCCCATTCAAAGGTGCGTAACGTCCCGCCACAACGTTTCTACGCCGTATTCTAAGCCGCCTTCTAAGCGCAAGACAGGCGAACACGCGCGTAAATCTCGATCGTGAACCGCACGTTCTACGCCTTCCTCATACTCACCACGGCTTGTGCTCAAAACGAGCCCACAGACTTCGAGGCGACCGCGGAGACCCCCATCTTCAGCGCCGCCTCGTCCGGCGAATCCGGCGAATCCGGCGAATCGGAAGAATCCGAAGAACCAGGAGAATCGAGTGAAACGGCCGAGGCCCAGCTCCCGGGTTTCGATCAAACACTGTCACCGGCCCCGGGATATCCGCCGCTGCCTCCGCTTTCGGAGACCGCACCGGAGCTCGCCGAACGCGCCATCCCGATGTGTACCGCGGCCCCCGCAGGTTCTTTCAACGCCACGGTGCGGATCAACGGAGCCACGGCGGGAAATGTGCCTTGGGTATTTGGGACTAATTTCTCGGGATATACAAACTACGTCGACGGGCTCGAAACATTCGATAGTACGAATGGGATCGGCACCGCTGATCTGGCTTCACTGCGTTCGCGCTTATTGCGCACTCCGGGTGGATGTATCAGCGAAAGTTACTATTGGGACAAAACAGATCCCCAAGGCACCCCGGCGCCGATGATCCGCATCGAACACGCGAGCGGCCCGGGCGTTCGCGAAATTCCAACCTTCGCAGTCAGCGAATGGCAGACTTTAGTGGATCGCGTCGCGGGTGCACAATCCGCCGGACTCAGCCAATTACACACGGTGAATCTCAGCTTCGACGAGAACCTGCGCAACAACTATACACCCTGCAGCGATCGCCCCGCCGACATCATGCCCTTCGAACGCGGCATCACCAACTTAGTCACCCACCACCGCGACGACGTTTCCTTGTGGGAGCTCGGCAACGAACCTTGGGGGAGTTGGACGCCCGAAGAATATGACAGCGCCGCCCGCCTCGCAGCCACGGAAATTCAGCGACTCGATCCTTCCGCAGGAATTATCGGCGTCGGTTATCCCACGACGGTTCATCACGCCGCGGGATCCGACGGTGCGCTCCTTCGCACGGCTTGGAACGAAAAGGTCCGCGCGCTCTACGATCAGGGCCAGATCGACTATGTCGCCGACCACCCCTATATGACGAGCGGATTGAGTCTCACGCATCGCGGTGAGCTGACGCGATTGCGCACCGCCTATCTCGAAGAAGACCACGTTCGTGTCGGCGGACGTTATTGTATGCTCGACGCGAACTACGGCCCCCGAATTTGTGATCCTTGGGAGCAGGGAACTTGGTCGGAAAATCCGCTCGCCATGACGATGACCGCCTTCAAACGCGGCATCAGCGAGCCGCGCCGCTTATTGAGAGTGTCCGTTTTGCCAGGTGGCGGCAATTTTACGAACGTCCGCTACAACACCTGCAACCTGACCGAGGGGACACCTGGCACCTGCGATGCACCGGGGCTCTTCGTCTTCAATGAACGCGTCGAACATCTGGAGATCGCCGGGTTCGACGATCCGCTCACCGGTGCACCGAAATTGGCGATGTTCCGCGTCGTTCCCAGCGCGAACAACACGCGCCGCATCGAAGGCCGCACCTGCGCGCCCAGCTCCAATCCGAACCAACCACCGTTCTCCACTTGTAACGGCCCGTGGAGTTTCGTCTCTGATGTCCCCGCGGACAGTGACTCCCGAAATGGGTACGCGGCCTTCATCCGCGAGCTGAACGAGCCCGCGGTCCACAGCGAAGACCCGATCATTACCGGCAAACAGAAGTTGATCTTCGTGATGCTCAGCAGCGCCGATCGCTCTTTGGTCCGCGGCTGCAATCTGGTGAACGACAGCAGCAACTTTGGTTATCGTCTCGACTGTGGAAATTGGATTCTCCAAGATCCCCCGCAGGACTCGACCTATCTCCCCGACACGGGACGCGACCGCTTGCTCGACCTCGCCGGCTGGGTCGGCCACATGCCTTACGACGCATATCCCGAAAAACCGTTTTGGGGAGCGGCCGCGTGGATGGCCGCCGACAATGTTCCGCGGATCATCGCCAAAGGCGCCGCAGACTATGATATTCCCGCGAGCCGGCTCGCTTATACTGAATGGAATCTGGCGTGCTGGTCGAGCGGACAGGTCGCGGGCACCATGTCCCAGTCGATGATGGTCTTCGAAACACTGATGACCCTCGCCAGACAAAACGTACCCATCGGCGTCTATCACCAGTTGGGTCGCCGCGGCGGAGGTTGCGACCTCTTCGAGCCCGACGGCACGAACACCGCGCTCGGGCTTCGTTTCAACGGCCCCGGAAAGGCGTTCTCGCTCGCCGCAGCGATCGGTGGAACCCAGGCGCGGCACATCGATCTCACCGTCGAACGCCGCAGCAACACGGAAAATGCCCCGGGCTGCACCCGCGACAACCTGTCCTGTTTTTCGGGCTTCAGCAATTTGCCGATCCTCGGCGTCCACGCGGGCCGCGACCAATCGAGCGGCGATGCCGTGTTGCTGCTCGCGAATCGCGACGAAACGCGCTGGGGCTCGGTGGAGATCGATCTGCGCGCCTTACCCGGCTTCGAGAATATTCCACCGGAGGATCTGTTGATCGACCAACAGACACTTTGGGCCTCGAGCTTCTCCTCGCGTGACGCCGTCGAAGAAAACGCGAGCTGCCGTCACGGAACGGGTTTGACGGGACGTGCGCGGATCAAAGTCCGGCCGATGTCGGTGACCCGCGTGCGGATCGCCATTCAGCGCCGTTGGACCATCGAGCTCTCGCCGCGCTGTACCAACGGCCATAACGGTCCCGCGGAGACGCGCGACCTTGGCACGATCCTCGGACCGGGCGATGAGCCCGGCCTCGTCCATGGCCATAACCCGGCCGCGCGACCGATCTATATTTCCTGGCTGCGTTGGCCGGAGCAAACCTGGCGCACCACCTATTCGGCGAACGGGACAGTCGCGCTCCCCATGTCGTCGACGGAAGCGGTGAACACCATGTTCGTATACGTGCGCGATGCGGCGGGAGACGTCCGGCCGTTCGTGCCGCCGCCGCCCTCCCCCGCAATCCAATATATCACCGCGTTCAATCCCCCGACGCCGGTGGCCCGGTGGGTCTCCACCGCGCTCGACGATGGAACCTATGCTCTGCCGTACACCGGCAGGGCCGACGCGTGTCCTTGATACTGTCCGTGAGAACATCAACTATTGCAGCTCGAAATTCGGGTCGCCGTAATATACGTATGCGAGGTGCGTCGGGTCGCGGCTCTGGTAGACGAGCCGACGCGCCTGGCGGAGCAATTCGGCGATATTTGCCGTTCCCGAGGTCTTCAGCTCGGCGGCTAAGGAACGATAAAAATATTCGCTGAGCTCCGCAGCGCCACGATCACCGAGCGGCCATAAACCGCCGATGAACCCGCTCGCACCGGCGTCCAGCACCGCGGGCGCCCAGCCGTCGACGAAGCCCGCAACCTGCGTCGCCACCCCGAGATCGCAAGCGTTGAAGAAGATCAACGGATGCGCGTCACCGGGCAGCGCCATACCACGCCAGGTCGTCGAGTCGAGCTCGCCGTCCTCCAAACGCAGCACATAGTCTGGGATGGTTTCGGCGCGGACGACACCGTGGCCGGCGAAATGAATAATCCCGCTGAGCGGCTGCGCGAAAACATTGCGGACATCGCTGATCCGCCCCGGCGAGGGCCGAAATCCACGCATCGTGCGCAACGTTTCCAGCTCCCGAGCTTGACCCGGCAACACCGAAACACCGGTATATTCGGGCGCGATGAACACCACTTCGTTCATCACCAGGTTCTGCGGAGGGCGGGTGAGCTGCGAGGAGCCCTCCGCGATATGCCAGCGTGCTACGCGGTATTCCGTACCCAAAAAGTCCAGCTGCACCGGACCGCGGTGCGGCCGCATCAGCTCCCAGGGTATCAAAGGCTCATCAGTGAATATTTGGATAGTTTGAAAACGCGGACCGAGCTCGTCGTGCAATTTCCAAAATACCTCTTTGAGCTTCGCCGGCGCCAAATGATCGTAGACTTCGAGACCAACACCTTGGAGCGCCTCCATCGCTTGGAGAGGTTGCGGGGCGCCCAACACGACTCCGCCGCGGGCGGTATATGCGGAGAGCTTCGCATAACGTTGCGCCAGAAATATTCCTCGGTCCCGCGCCGCGGGAATTTTCATGGAAATCAGCGGGAAAAAATGCGGGCTGGCCAGCGTGAGCTCCGCCGTATCCGGCTGCGTCGGATCTGCGTGGTAACGCAGATAAATCGTCAGATCCGGCGTCCGGAGCGTGAGATCGAGCGGCTCCGGCGGTCCACGCGACCCGGCGATCGCTCGAATTGCGGGGTTCGCGTGCGGATCAGGCGCTTTCGCTCCGTCGCGGATTTCGATCTCCCGAGATAATTTCCCGAGAAAACCACCCTCGTGCCAGAGCGTGGCGTAGAGCATTTTTTTCTCCGGCGACTCCGCCTTACGTGCGACCAGCCGAAACATCGCGGGCGTCGAGTCACCTTTGAGCGGCAGAGTTATTTTTGCTGAGTTCGCGCTATTTACGAAATCGAAGCCCGGCGCGGAGAGCACCACCTCGATCTTCCAACCTTCACGCAAATTTTCCGCAGGGAGCTCGAGCGCCAATTTTCCTTCGGGCGTTTTATCGCCGTGATCGATCGATACTTCGGGAGTGATCTGTTTTTCCGTCAGCGAGACGAGGACCACCACTTCGCGCCCGGAGGGAACCGCTTCGGGCGCCTCCATGGTCCCGTAACGTTCGAGCCGCACCGGAAGGGCGGTCGGGTCGAGCCCGCTCGAAGTGACCATCGGAGGACCCGGGAAGCGGACCTCCGCGTCGCTCATCATGGCGAACGTCCAAATGATCGACGCTGCGACGACGATCAGGACGCCGGCCAAAACAATGCGGCGGACCATTGAGCCTCGAGCGTCTCACGACTTCGACTCGAGATCGACCTACCGCTTCCGCAGGATCTCTTTGGCCACGCGTTGTCCGCTCTCGATCGCGCCGGCGACGGTGCCGCTCTCGTCCGACGTCGCCTCACCCGCAAAATACAGCGTATCGCGGACCGAACGCCGCAAGCTTCGATTCGCATTGGATCCGCCGACCTGCAAATAACTATAGGCGCCCCGCGCATACTGATCTTTTTGCCAGTCGTGCATGGAAGCGGAAATCGCCAGCCTGCGCACACGTTTCGGGCTCTCTTTGAAAACTTCGGCCGCCGCCCGCCACGCCAGCTCACAAATATTCGCTTCACTTTCGCGGAGCAGCTGACTGGCCGCGGGACCACCTGCCCATGCGGTCAACATTGGAGCCTTGGCCGGCATCGAGGTCCACCACGTGGGAAAAGGGCCACCCGGGTGCAGGAAAGCGAGGTTCCCATGTTCCTCTTCCCAAAACGAATCCGCAAAACGCAGCACGACTTTGACGACGGGCGCCGTGGCGATCGACTCCAACGCCCGCGCCTTCTCGGCCAGCGGAGGATCGAAGTCGATCACTTCCCGCAGCACCGCCGCCGGCACGGTGAAGATCGCCCGCCGCGCATGGATGACCGACGTGCCCGCCGGAGACTGCGTATGAATTTCGACGCTTCTATTTTTCCACTTCACGGCAGTCACGGCGGTATTCAGCTCGACTCGTGTCTGTTCACGATTCAGCCCGTGCTCCAATTGACGGACGAGCTGTGAATATCCGCCGAGCAAACGAAATTGATCATTTTCGCGCCGCTCATATTTTTCTCCGCGCGTGGAGAGCGCCCGCACGCTGGCCCGCTCCACGTCCGCGCCGTGATAACCTTCGACGAATTCTCGGTAGGCTCTTTTTTCCCATGGAGAAAATCGAGCTTTGGTGAGAAAGTCAGCCACTGAAAGATCATGGCCTTCTTCGGGAATCTTTTTTCCCAGCGCGTCGATCTTCTCCCAATAGTTCGGAATCCGCCGGTACTCCTCGCCGAGCTTCTCGAAGTGTTCGTTCGGCAATTGTTCCGCCAGCAATCGGCCCGCGCTGATCAATTCCCAGGTGGGTTTCGGCCGCCCGTGGACAAATTCCGCACCGAGCTCGATGGGTAACGGCCAGCCGAGGGGCTCGATCGTATGAATTCTTCCGCCCAGGCGATCGCGGGCTTCGAGCACGAGGATGTCCTGCTCACTCCGGCCGAGCGCCACGGCCGCAGCTAAACCCGCGGCTCCGGCGCCTGCGATCACAATGTCCGCGCGGACAGTCACTTTCAGCGAGCCTTCCGCTCCCACTCGAGGAAAGACAACATTTCCCGGCGCGTCTTTGGCCCGTAAGTCAGGTGGCTCGGCTGAGGATCTTCGCCATAACGTTCTTTGGCGCGAGACAGCGGATCTCGCTGCTGTGCGCGACGGATCTCGGTTTGGTCGACGCCATATACTTTGGCGGCGTTGAGCCCGAATATTTTCGCCTTTATTTCTTTGGTCAGCGCCGGATATCCAAATTGCTCCTGGAATTGAGGAGTGATTTCAAAAGCGCGAAACGCTTGAATTTGGTCCTGTGGCGAGCCGTACCAGATCGCGTCGGTGCCCCAAAGTATTCGATCCTCGCCGAGGTGAACTAGTAATTTGCCGAGCACATGCGCCGCTTCGTCCGGCTTTTTCATCAGCTCGCGCCAAGTGCCGCCGAGCTCCGCATACACGTTGCCATCTTTGCCGATCGTGTTGTCGGCCAGGCTCTTGATCAGCGCATCGACACCACGGTCGGCGCTCGCGTCATACGCACCTTCCGTGTGCTCCGTTTCGTAGGCCGAGTGATAGATGAGAAACTTCGCTTCGGGAAATGCGCGTGCGGCGGGCCCGACGTCGATCGGACGCGTAAATTTTGGATCCTGCTCGGGCAACGGCATCCCTTTGTGCACGGCGAACAAATTGAGACCGAGCGACATCCCGTGCTCGATTGTTTTTCTGCCGAGCTCACCATCGAGAAAATATCCGCGCTGTTCAGGTCCCCAAGTTGGATACAATTTATAAGCGTCGATCTTCCACTCGCTGACGAGCGCGTGCATGTGTTCCTTGATGCGTTCGAAATCGGTTTCGTTCGGCTGCACGATGCCGTGAATACGCAGCCGGCTTTTTCCGCCCGCTTTGGCCATACTTTCGCGCGCACGTACGGCTTCTTCGATCGGCGTCGGGTGCGGGACCCCCCACAAAGCGCTGAGCACGGCGAGATCGGTATCGCTGTCGAGGAAGACTTCCTTCAACATGACGTCGTCCGCGAAACACTGCACCCACTCGGGCGCGCCGCACTTCGACTTCGGCGTGGTGGTGAGAAAGTCGGCGAGCGAAGGTTTTTCGACCTTCCACCAGGGGCGATCGGTGCTCACGAAGTGGGTTTGAATATCAAAGATGAATTCGTCGCCCTCGAGCGTCGACGCTGCGGCATTTTTGTCGAGCGGCGCCTCGTCGGTGACTTGATAACGGCCGCCGGCACAGCCGAGCTGATTCAACGCCATCAACGTCGTCGCCGCGGCGCAGCTCGAACGGAGATAGTCTCTTCGCGTCCAGCCGAGGTGGGCCGCATTTTCCAGTGATGCGCTGAGCGCCCCTTCCTTCGCGTGTCGAAGCTCAGGCGAGAGCTCCACCGGCCAATATTCGCTGTTGGTGGTGCTGTCGATCTTGATCGGCAGGAGGAGCGGCTCTTCGGGCGCAGATCTTCGCGTCATGGCTCGGGCGTTCCTGCACGACAAAAGCCATGAACAAGAATTCGGGCCGAGGGCCCGAGGTGCGGCAGGGTGCCCCAAATCCGGGGCCGCCCCACCATTTTTTCCTAATTCACCGTCAGACGCTGCGGCGGCGGCCGGAGATCATCTTCCAGAGGAAGATGACGATACAGGCGCCGAACAATGCGACGGCAAAGCTGGCGATAAAGCCGTTATTTCCCGTGTAATCGCCGAAGAGCGTGCGGGTCAAAAAGCCGCCGAGGATCGCGCCGAAGATACCGACGATGATGTTCGCGATACCGCCCTGGCGTCCGTCGGTGCCCATGATTTTGCTGCCGATCCAGCCCGCCAGCGCTCCAATGATGATCCAAAGGATGATTCCATAAGTTGGGTTCATAACTTTGATACTTGAGCAAACGCCGGGCCGATGCCGAAGAGGACCATTTCCTCAAAATATTCCGTCAAATTGCCCCTTATTGCTTTCGACACAAGAAGATCCTGTCGAATTCTCCCTCGTCGTCGAGCGGGCGCGGGATCATCTCTACCGAAAATCCCGCTCCCTCGAGGAGCCGTGTCCAGGTGTCGACGGAAAATAAGCCTTCGGTATGGCGATCGTGCACCGATTCGATCTGTCCGTGCTCGTCGCGCAAGAGGAAGGAATATTCCACGAACACGGTGCTGTCCGAAGGATCAGGATCCCAGCTCCACTCCATCCCGCGCATCGCGCGCCTTCCGTCGTCGTGCTCGAGCAAGACGCAGCCTTCCGCAAAAGTGTCGGCGTAAGTATCGGGCGCAAAAACCGCCGCACCACCCGAACGGGTGTGGATCGCCGCGGTCTCGATCGCCGCGCGTAGCTCGTCTTCGGTCGTCATGTACATGATCGCGTCATGGACCAAGACGGCATCGAATTGCCGTCCGAGTCGTACGGTGCGCATATCGCCCAAAATATGTTCACACTCCGGGTTCAGCTCGCGGCTGAGCGTGGACATATTCGGTGCGATATCCACCAGCGTGCAGCGAAAACGTTTCTTCAGATGATAGACATTTCCGCCTGCACCGGCGCCGAGATCGAGCAGAGTTTCGGCACGGGGTGTCGCCGCACGCTCCAGCGCTTCCAAGTAACAGGTCGCCTCGGCGAGGTGATCTTCATAGGGATCGATCAAACGGTACCAAGGGACGAGGTCGCGATAGAGCAGCGGCAACATGATCGACCGTGATAAAACGCGAGCAGAGACCTTCGATGCAAGATATTGCGCCCCGAATCTTCATTCTTTCGCCCGCCCGGCTCGATGGTGAACGCGCGCAGATGTTGTTCGACGATCGCACGCGCGCGCCGATCTCAGCAGCCTTACGGACACGCGAAGGTGCACCGATCGGTGAGGTATTTCGATTTGTCTCCAGTCTCTATTTTCGCGGCAAGCTCGCGTATGCGAATCGTTTCGTGCGCCCTGCTCCCGGCGCCGACTGGATGGGCAGCGGCGCGATGGTGATGACCGCGAATCGTGGTTTGATCTCGGTGGAGACACGCGTCTGCCTCGAACATCTGGAAGCGTTCTCGGAGACGGACATCGGCCGCGGCGATCGCGAATTTCGTGCACCGCTCGAACGCGACGCCCAACGCGTCGCGGAAGCGATCGGTTCGATCGGAGAAGTCGTCCTTCTTGGAAGTATCGCTTCCAAAAAATATGCGGAGCCACTTTTGAACGTGTTCGGCGACAAGTTGCTCTTTCCCGGTGATTTTGTGGGACGCGGCGATATGAGCCGCGGCGGTTTATTGCTGCGTGCGGTGGAAGCAGGCCAAGAGCTCTCGTACCTGCGCGTGTTTGGAGCAGAACGTCACGGAAAGAGACCGCCGAAGCTCGTCTCGAAGTGAGCTCTCTCATATGAGCCGTTTGCTCAGGGATGAGCCGACGGTTGACCAACTATCTCCTTCCACGGGATTCAGGGCACATTCCTCATGACCGCGATCGATGACTCCGCACCGCTTTTTTCTTCGTCGGCGATCATCGAGGCGCCGGTCGATCTCGCCGCCGCCATGATGTTCGAGATCTTTTCTGCGCCCCAAGCGCACGCAGCCCGCGTGGAGATCGATCGCGCGAGCCGCGTGGTGAAGATCGAGAGTGAGTGCGGGTTCAGTCAGATCTATCGTATGGAGCCGGACGAGCTGGGCACGCTCCTGGTGCACCAAGCGTACAATCCGCGAGCACCCCGCTGGGTACTGTTGCTCGGACGCCTCATTTTTTGGCTTCGTGGCGCGTCGTTCACGTTCAATCATCTCGATGGTTTGTTGTTCAAGCTGCGCACGGTTCTGCACCGTCCCGCGTATCGCCTCGCGCACCCCGAGCTTTGGCGCGCGTGATAGAACGGGAGCGTGCGGCTCCTCTGGTTCTGTTCGGCGATCGCGCTTCCCACCTCGAACGTGTACGCAGATCAATTATTGACGCTCGATAGTACGGTCGCCGCCGGCGGGCTCGATCATGAACGGATCGGTTTCGACGTTCCGGCGGGTATCGCGGAGATCGAAGTCGAGCACCGAGACCATTCGGACGAAGATATTCTCGATTGGGGTCTCGAGGATCCGTCGGGCTTTCGTGGCTGGGGCGGGGGCAACGAAGAAAATATCATCGTCAACGCGGATGCGGCGTCGCGCAGCTATTTAACCGGCGAAATAACTCCCGGTCGCTGGAATATTATCATCGGCAAAGCAAAGATCGGCGGCGCCTCCGTTTCTTATCGCCTGCGGATCACGCTGCGCGAAACGAGCACACTCCCCGCTCAAACCGAACGCCGCAACTATCAGCCCGTCCCCGCGTTGGGGAGCGGCGCGCGATATTATGCGGGCGATCTCCATGTGCATTCGCGCGAAAGCGGCGACGCGAGCCCGACGCTCGACGAGCTCGGCACCTTCGCCAAAACCCAAGGCCTCGACTTCATCGAGCTGAGCGATCACAACACGCCCGCGCAGGCCGACTATATCCTCGACGCCCAAAGCCGGCACCCGCAGCTCTTATTCATCCCGGGCGTCGAGCTGACGACCTATCGCGGGCATCTCAATGGAATCGGCGCGACACGATTCGTCGATCATAAAATCGGGCAACCCGGGGTGAACATCGAAGCGGTTGCGGAAGGACTGCACGAACAAGGCGCGTTGGTCTCCATCAATCACCCGCTCTTCGATCTTGGAGAGCTGTGCATCGGGTGTTCTTGGGAACACGAGCTGGCGTTTGAACACATCGACGCCGTGGAAATCGCCACCGCGGGCGCGGGAATCTTATTCAGCGAAACTACGCTCGCTTTCTGGGATGAAATTCTCGACAGCGGACGTCACGCCGCACCGATCGGCGGCAGCGACGATCACAGCGCAGGCGAGCGGATCGGCCCTTTCGGCACCCCGGTCGGCGTGCCGGCGACCTATGTCTACGCGGAAGAGCTCAGCGTCGCCGCCATCGTCCGCGGAATTCAGCTCGGGCGCACCGTGGTCAAGCTCCAGGGCGCGGGAGGACCGATGGTGGAGCTCGGAAGCGGCGCAGCGGTCGTCGGAGATACTGTCCGCGCGGACAATGCCGTGCTCGACGCAAAACTGACCCGCGCGATGGGTCTCAAAGTGCGCTGGGTCGTCAACGGACGCCCCGGCGCGAGCGTCGAGGTCACGGCCGATCCCTATCTACTCAGCCGCGAGGTCAGCGCACCGGCGAGCGGGGAGGATCGTTATCGCGTCGAAGTGTTGCAGGACGAAATTCCGATCACCGTCACCAGCCATCTGTGGATCACACGTGGAGAAGACGAAGGTTGTGGATGTGAAAACGCGGGCCGCGGCAGTCCGGTGGCTCTCTTGATAGTTGCGATATTTTTATTCGGCGCGCGAAAGCTCAACGGTTGAAGTCGACCGCGTTGGTATTTCCGCCGCTCAAAATGACGCCGACACGTTCGCCCGGCTCGGCAATATATCGGCGCGAGAGCACCGCGGACATCGCGGCGATACCACCCGGTTCCACGGCCAGACGCAGCGTCGACCAAACACGTTTTTGGGCGGCGACGATGGCATCGTCGCTGACCAACACCACACGCGAGACGTGGTCGCGAGCGATCGGATAGACGAGGTCACCGACACGTTTCGGTGCGAGGGAGTCGGCGGCGATTCCTCCCGCGGGTGCGTCGACCGGGCCACCGGCTTCGATCGCGCGCGCTAAAGTCGGCGCCGCCTCGGGTTCCACACCGATGACGCGCACCTTGCCCGCATACCAAGCAGCGATGCCGGCGATCAACCCTCCGCCGCCGACGGAGACCAACACGGTATCGAGCTCGGGAGCTTGTTCCTCGAGCTCCATGGCCAACGTACCTTGTCCGAGCAAAGTTTCTCTTTGGTCGAAGGCGTGGACCTGCAGAGCACCGCTCTCTTTTTGAAACTCCTGACTGGCCGCAAAGGCATCTGCATATTTTTCACCGCCGATCCGTAAATCCGCGCCGAAATCTCGAATTCGCTGCACCTTCGCGGCCGAAGAAATCTCGGGGACGAAGATCGTCGCTTTTGTGCCGAGCTTGCGCGCGGCATAGGCCACCGCTGCACCATGATTTCCGCCGGACGCAGCGACGACGCCTGCTGCGGGAACGGCGCGGGTCAACAAACTGGTGAACGCACCGCGCGTTTTGAAAGAACCTGCGTGTTGGAGCAGCTCCAATTTGAGCGTGAAACTCACTCCGGCGAGCCCGAAATCCATCGCGTCGACCTCGATCGTCGGCGTGCGGCGAATATGGGGTCGGATCAATTTCTCAGCGGCCACGATGGCCGGACGATCGATCATCGCTGCTTCTTAGCACGACTCGTGTTCAGCCGCGCGAGAAGGAGCCCGGCGTTTGCGCAGAGCGAGGTGCAGGTGCACACTCACTGATCCCGGCGGGCGCATTCTCACCCGCGGCCGCATCGTTGCAACAGCGATGGGCCATGACGACCGAGAGTTATCTGGTGAATGAATCAAACGCAGTCACCGTGACCGGCTACGAAACGCGGCGAGAGACGGATGCCGAGGGAAACAGCAGCACCCGCCGTGTGCTCGTTTCCCGGGTAGAGGAACGCGTGCGCCAAGTATTGCGAACGCGCGTTCTTCCGCCGCGTGCGCGCGAGGCGATCGAACGTGCCGTCGAACAGGCCTTGCAGTTGGGGGAACAGCCGGATCCGCTGCGAATCGCGACAACTGTCCTCGCGAACACTAACCTATTTATCGCTGCGACCGGAATCGACACCTTCAGCGCTCCCGCCGCCGTCGAAGAGACACTTTTGACCGGTGCGGAGACGATCGATCCGAAACGCGCGCAGGAAATCGAATTCGCGGTGACCGCGCTCGACTCCCCTCTGGAAATCACGGACGTCTTCATCGACCTGCAGCTCGACCCCGACGAACAAGCCTACGCCGCGAGCTTGGCCGCGGATCGCTGGCCGCCGCGAACGATCGATGGAAGTGACTTCAGTGCGCTGACTTTTACGCTGGGCGAATGGGCCGGCGCGGACGCGGACGGCGGGATGATGATCAGCGCGATGTTCGCGGATCGCGCCATCGATCCGAACGAAGCTTCCGCGGAAAATCAGACCGGTGAATTTGCATCCGCGGCGATGAGTATCGCGCTGTCCACGCGCGGTGGAACCGAGCTCCTCCTCAATCATTTGGGCTCGGCAAATTTGCCGAGATTTTTGGGAACACTCGGACTGGAAGCGGAGACCGCGGATCTCTCGAACCCACGCGTGTGGAACAGCGGGGTGCGGCGCGGGGTATTGAGCGAATTTTTAGAGAGCGCGGCTCGCCTCCCGCCGTCGGAAACACAAGCCGCTTTGGTCTTCAATACCATCGAAGCTGCAGGCGCGGTGGCGCTGGAAGACACGAGCTTTCGCGCGACGATCGGTCGATCGCTGGCTTCGGTGTTCGCCCTCGGCGACCGCCCCTTGACCGAAAGTGAAGGTGCGCGCCTCGCCGAATTATTCGCGAACAACTATGTCGGTGAAGCGCTGATCGCGACGGGCGGGCCCGAACGCGAACAATTGATCGTCGCACTCTTACAAATGCCGGGACTCACTTCAGCGTTGCTCGACGAACACCACGGAAATCTCGCCACTGCGCAGGCCTACGCGCAGCTCAGCCAAGTGAATTCGATCCTCGCCGATCAATTCAGCGACGGCATCATGCCTTACGGCCCGGACGGCACACCCTATTTGACGGGAGATAGTAGCTTTCTCCCGCAGACCAGCGCCGAAGCTGCGGCGTATATCCGTTCTTTGGCGGCAGAATCGCGGCGCATCGGAAATCCGGAGCTCAGCACCTATGGCGCGGATTGGTTGACGGCGCGGGCTATCGAGCTGTTCGGCGGCGGAAATCCGATCATCGAATCGAACCTCGACGATATTGCGAATCAAAACGCAGAATCATTGGAGCGTCTCGCGCTCGCAATCGAATCGAGCGACGACCCTGAATTTATCTCGCAGGCGGTGCTCGCCGGACACATGCAGAACGAATTGTTCCGCAATAGTCTCCAACCCTACGGCGACGCCATTGATTTGATGGCCGAGAGGACACAAAGAAATCGTGTCTACGCGATGATCGGCGTGGGTATCGTCGCTTCATTCGCCTTGCCGATGATGATCGCTGCGGGATTACCGGCCTTCGGCACCGCAGGAACTATCTTCGGGATGTCGGTCACCGGCTCGCCGTTCTTATCAGCCGCACTTCCTGCCGCGGCGAGCGCTGCTTTGAGCACCACCACCAATGCGGCTTCACAATATGAAATGAACGGCACAGTGAGTTGGGGCAACGCGATCGCCGGCGGCGCGGTCGACGGCCTGACTTCTTTTTTCGGAGCGACGGTCGCCGCACGCGCCATGCAGCGCGGTCATGGATTTTTGCGCTCCGTGGGCACCGCCGCGGCGCTCGACGCTGCGGGAGGTTTCGGCGCGTATGTGCTCGGCACGCCGGGCGCGCTCCAAGGTTTATTGAGCGGCGACGAAACCCACTTGAACGCCGCGCTGGCAAACGCGGGTTTCGGGTTCGCGCTCTCTTTCGGCGTGAACGGGCTGATGTTCAGAAACAACCTCGGCCCGACGCCTCCACTCGGTTCGGCCCAAGGTTACGCGAATAACGCAGATACTCTGGCGACCGTTCTCGGGCAGAACGGACCTCTTTTTGACGGCTCACTTCCGGTTTATTCACTGACCGGCGAGCAACTATCTCCTGGTCAAATTCTCGACGCAGCCCACGAGAGTTATTTCGCGGTCTATCGCAATTCACGAACGGGAGATCTAGCAGTCTACGAAGTCGCGCGCGCACGGCCGGGGCAAGCGCTGGCCCTCGATCCTTTCGATGCAGTGCAAGGGGTACGGCGCGGCTCACCGGGTGCGGGCTGGGAGGCGGTCGGTGGCTTCCACAATCATCCGAATGGATTCGCCTCGGCTTCTCCGAGCGATCTGACGAATGATCCTCTCTTCCGCGGCGAGCTCGGCGCTGGTTTTGCGAACGGCGTGCTCTCGCGCTCCGGAGCCAACCTGTACGGAGGGCCAGATATACCTCCGCTGACTTTGGCCGAAGCGTACCGCACGGGTGTCGCGTCTGTGTTCGGCCAACCGATGTTGACCGGCGCGGCGCTTCCCCAAAATTGGGAGCGCGCCATCGATCCCTTGATCGACAACTATTCCCGTGGATTGAACGCGATCATCGCCAATCCCAACCTACCCGCCGCGGTCCGCGCTTCGGCGATGGAAGATATGACCGAGATGTACCGCCGTTTCGGCGCCGTAATCCGCGGCGCGGATAATATGGGTGGGCTCTCCGCCGATGGACGTGCAGAGCTCGCGCGTTTGAATCAATGGTTGCGGACGACGATGCCCCCGTACGCCCCGCACTTCGAGGCCTCGGGCAACTATTACAATTTCTCGAACCAAGTATCGGTGAGAAATTCTGCGGCGGCGAACGCGCTGCAAATGCCGCTGCTCTACCGCATCGTCGGTTTGGATCCAGCGAGCTGGCTCGATGGCTTGCGCCCGACGCCGAGCTCACAGGTTCATCTCGTCGGCGTGGCGAACGGCGGAGGACCTATCGCCGGCACGGTTTGGGACGATGCTTTGCGCGGTGGTTTCGACCCCGATAGCGGGGGCCTCGGCATGTTGGTCCCCACCTCGCGGGCGGGCGGTCCACCCACGAATTTTGCTCTGACCCTCGATCCTCCCCCACAGCCTGGAGACGTGGTGGTTTTGGTCGACGATGTTTATTCGGGAGGAAACACCGCCCGCGCCGCGATCAATTGGATGAAAAAGAACTATCCCGGAGTCGAGGTCCGTTTTGTAGCCAGCGGCGCCTCGGGCACACATAATGGAGCACCGATGAACGACTGGAGCTCGGTCTACGGACTACAATGAGTCGACAACGTGGCCTTTGGATACTGATCTCCGGTACAGCTGTCCTCAAGAGCAGAAACGCCGCAGTTAATGAGCTCCGAGCCGGTGGATGGGAGAGCTTCGACGGCGCTTCCGCCAAAGCGGCGCTTCAGGCACCTGATCCAGAGATCAGAAAGACCGCCGTTCTCGCGCTGGCTGGGTTCCCGCTGACGGAGACGAAAGGTGCGCTCGAGACGGCGGTTCAGGATGAAGCTTTGCCGGTGCAGCTCGCGGCGCTTCACGTCTTCGGCGCGCTGCGGACACCCGAGAGCCTGAAGCGTCTCGGAGAGCTGGCTCGCGATCGCGCGGCCCTGGCGATCGCGGCCATCGCCCTGTTGTTCAACGCAGGCGCGACGGCCGGGCTGAAAATCGCCGAGACCTCGAGCGAGCCCGAGATCGCGCGAAGAGCCAAGGAAGCCCGGTGCGCGCTCGGGTGATCGGCGGACGTGTCCGCGCGGTCGCGGAAGAGCTCCAGGGAGCCGACGACAGACGCCGTCTTTGGTCTAGCTCTCGAATTTTGCGGAGCTTTTCTGCGCATTCTCGACCGCCGGCCCCAGCCGGGCGCGACGAACTCGACCCTCGAGTATTGAGTGATACAACACGCTGAGCGAAGCTCCGCGGATGCGCGCCCGGGACCTGTCTTTCGCCCTGCTCTTCTTGTGTACCGCCGCTTGTGAAAAGTGCGCGCCGGGTCAGGTCGGCCAAGGCTTGGCACGTCTGACCGTACGCAACGTCGGTGCGATCACCACGGCGATCAACGATGACACCGCGTGCGGCTTCGAGAGTGAAGCTGCAAAAAACTCTTGGGTCGCGTCTGGGCCGTCCGGAGAGATCGGCGAGGTCGTGTGGAGAGTCGAAAATTGCGAGGTCAAATTCGATTCCGATAGTCCCGCGGAAAAAACAAATTGTAACGGCGTCCTCTCCACCACCAGCGGAACTATCAAAGTCACAGCGACGCGCACGATTCAGGGATATATTACCGGCGATCGGATCAATCCGGTCATCCCGGCCGGCCCGACCGCAGTTTCCATTCATTTAGAAAACGCGGAATTCGAGAATTTTAAAGTCACCGCCGCGGACAGCGATGCGGTGTTGACCATGGTCTCCGGGGCAATTTCTGCGGTCGTCAAACCACGGGTGGCCGCCGACGCCGATCGCGGAGTGTGTTCGGTCTCCACCGGCGATGCGACCATGGCGGAGATCAAATATTCGCCCTCGAAGGTTCATATCACCACCGAGGATCGTGATTTCGACGTCGACGTAAATTCCTCGAATTTGAGCGCGGTCAACGGGCTCTTCGACGACCAGGAAAATTTGCTCTGGGGCGAAATCACCGTCTGGGATTCGCAGCAAAATATTCCCACCGACGACGACGAGCAGCAATTGAATCCCGACTACGATCGCGAAAAACAGATCGCCGGATTCTCCTGCCTCGAGGAAATTGCCGAACCCGTCCGTTACGATTGTGAGACCGACGTACGCCCGCTGATCGCGCAAGGTGCCGCGCAGCTCAGCATCCAGACGCTCGGCGCGTTGGCGAAGATCGCCGAGAGCGACACCACCTGCGGCTTCTCCAGCCCGGCCGTAAAAAATAGTCCGAGCATCACCGGTTTATTGGGCGAACCAGGCGGTGCGGCGGTCTTCACCATCGCCGCACCTTGCACGCACGATTTTCCGCCCAATACGGTGATCGAAACGGACTGCAACGGGAAAAAAACATATGCCTCCGGCACCGTCCGCTTTAGCGGCACGAAACGCGTCGAAGGTTATGTCTCGGGCGACGCGGTCGATCCGATCGTCCCGGTGAAGCGTGATCCCGCGCTGCTGACGATCTCCGCAGATTTCTCGAATTTCTCCGCGTGGAGCGATCCCGGCAAAAACAAGCTGACCATCTCTGCGGGCGGGCTCTCCGGCACCATCATGCCTCGGCTGGCCCGCGATCTGGATACCGGCGCGTGCTCCATCGACACACCCGTCGCCACGATCGACGGCGTCACCTGGTCGAATGGACAGGTGGAGATCCACAGCGATGGGATGACCTTCGGGGTCACCTTGAACAGCTCGTCCCTGACGGCCCAAAACGGCAAAAAAGAAAATGTGGAGAACTATCTCGCCGGCCAATTGGTGATGGATGGGACCAGCTTCGAGATACCTATCTCGGATAATCCGGTACTCGACCCGGACTATGACCCAAATGTCTTTACCTCCAGTTACACCTGCGATGCCATGATCTCCGTCCCCGCCTCGGATGCGGATTGCGACATGCAACAAACGCTGGCCGAGGGTGCCGGACGTTTGGTCATTCAGACCGTCGGCGCACTCGGCACGATGATCAACGTGAACCGGCGCTGCGGTTTCGAGTCGCGTCTGGTTTTGTTGCGCCCGGACCGGGTCGAAGGGGAAGTCGGGCAACAAGGTTTGATGGAGTGGAGCGTCGAAGGATGTGAATTCGACGAAAACGATCCGACCGAATATGACGCCGATTGCAAAAACCGCACGAAAAACTATCAGGGACGTGTGGAGGTCGACGCTGCGCGCATCGTCCGCGGGCTGCGCGAAGAAATTAGTATCTTCGACCTGATCAATATCGACTCGATCGTCCCCGGCTCGCCGGACGCCGTCGATCTGACGCTCTCCAAAGTTACTTTGGAGAATTTCATCGCCTTTGATCTCAATCCGAATGCAGAGACACCGGAACGCGCCTTATTTGTCGAGAGCGGCGAGCTCTCCGCACAAGTTCACCCGATCCTCGGTGAGAGCTTGGAAACCGCGGGACGTTTCGACGCACCGACCTATATCGCGCGGATGACGAACGTGCGGCTGACGAATGCACCGGCGATCATCTATTTCGAGGGCAAACAATTCAAAGTACGCATCGACCGCGCGGAGCTCGAGGCGTTCAACGGCTCCTATTCCGGTGCCGGAATGTCGAACCTGATCCAAGGATCAGTGACGCTCAATGGACGCACGTTCAACTTCCCGGCGAGCTCGGGCCTCGATCCCGACTTCAATCAAACGGACTTCACCGAACGTTATAGTTGCCGCGTCACCCAGCCCCTGCCGCCGGCGCCCTGACGCAGACCAGCCGCCTCAGCCACCCAAATCCACCTCCACCGGCACCGGCTGCTTGCCGCCTTTACATTGTCCCGCGGCGCGGTCTTCTTCGAGGCGCTGAAACAGCTCGCGGCTCCCGTTCTCGATGATCGTGAGCCGGTCCTCATTCAGGACGATGGTGACCGTATCTTCATCGCCGCGTTCGTCGATCACTTTCAACTGATCACCTTCGAGCGACCAAGAAAACGCACCTTCGGATTTGTCCACGCAGTAACCGGCTTCGTGAACGATCGCCACGTCATCGAACACTTCCAACGACTCTGCAGTGCCGTCGTCCCGAAGTAGGAAACCGTCGTTTTCGATCTCCAAACAATCGCCTTCACACCGCGCCCACGCGCCTTCGATGCCCGGATCACCGCATGCCACAGTGAGAAGTGCCGAGAGTGTTGCCAGCGAGAGAGGTCCCCAGAGCCGTCGTTTCATGTAGGGACGAAAAAGCAGGAGCTCGACCAATTTGCTAACTATCGGAGAAGACGGCTCCGTATTCTGTGGAATACTGACAGTGATGTCGTGGTCCCTCTCCGGGACTGGCCTCCCGGCCAGGTACACGATTCGATTCGGATCACACTATTCGTGAAGTCGTGCGCAATAATTATCCTGTCACAGCTTCAAGCCTCGACGCACCATCCTCAATGATTTTGGGGACTTGGACAAGATTATCAAGTCGCGTAAGCTCGATTGGTCTTGAGCTTCCGAAACGCCTTCCCGATCATTTTTTCCGTCGCAGCCGCACTTGGAATTTCATCCCAAGCTCACGCGGACGTGCTGCTGAATCCCAGCGACAAACATAGCTCGGTGACTTTGTCCGCTGATCAATTGTCAGCGCGATTCACGACGTTCAACGGAATTCGCGGAGTGCGTTCGGACCTCGCCATTCAGCCCGGCGAAGGTTTCTTTTATTTCGAAGGCTCCCGAAGCGAAACTCCCGCTGATTACGGTTTCGGTGTTGCGTCGACGGCGGAAGCGTTGACCAACGCACCGGGCACCACGACGAATAGTGCCGGCGCAAATATGTTGGGCGGCGGCCTGCGCTATGGAATGTTGTCGAGCGGAACGCTGACCGGAACTTATGACACCATCGGTTTCGCGGTCGACTATCGCGGCGAAAATCCCATCGTCTATTTGATCGCCAGCCAGTCGCTCTCGGGCGACGCGGTTTATATTGGAAGCGTCACCATGACCGCGGTGGCCACGCCGATTCATATTTTGGTTTCGGCGCGCGCGACCAGCACCGGCTTTCGGCAAACGATCAACACCGGAAATGATCCGGTCGGGCGGCCGTTCCGCTACTCACTCGCGAATGTCACGGCGGTGATCAACACGCGTTTCTATCGCGGCGCCGAGGGCCTGACCTACGGCTGGCCGACGACCGTCAACGCGAACAAAGGTGGCACGGTGACCATCGCCGGTGGACCGCAGGCGATCGTGCTCGGCTCACCCGTGACCTTAAACGCGACGGCGATCGACCCGGAGGACGGCGATCGCACTGCTTCGATCGTTTGGAGCGATCAGCAGGATCCTTCGACCGCAAACGGCGGAACGTTCACTTACACTCCGACGACGCTCGGCCGCCATACTATCACTGCTCAAGGTGTCGACAGCCGCGGCCGGACGTTTCACGCGACCACCACCGTCCGCGTGGTGTTGAGCGGCGCCGTCGACGCAGATGACGACGGCCTCTCGCAAACTGCGGAAGCGACCGCGGGCAGCTCGAACGGAGAGCTCGACAGCGATCACGACGGGCTCACCGACGCGCTCGAAATCGGAACCTACAATACCAATCCGAGCGACAGCGACAGCGACGACGACGGACTTTCCGATTCTTACGAAATCATCCACGGACTGCAGGCAAATAACTCGAGCGACGCGTCGCTCGATCTCGACGACGACACACACACGAATATTTCGGAATATCTGATAGGCACCAGCGCCTCCTCGAATATTTCTTATCCCGGCCGCGGTTTGGTGCGCCTCAGCGCCACCGACAAAGATCCTGCAGTGACCCTCTCCACCGATCGTTTTGGTGCGAGCTTCGGCGGTTCCGGGCCGCACGGCGTACGTACTGAGGTTGCGATCGCGCCCTCTTCCGGCTGGTACTACTTCGAGGGACACCGCGAAACGTCGACGCTCGGAAACTATGGCTTCGGCGTCGCCTCACCGACCGCACCGCTCGACGTCGCGGGCGGAGCGAACGATCAGAGCGTCGGCGTCGATACTCTCGGACGAATTTTCTACAACGGCGCGCAGGTCGCATCCTTCGGCGACACCGCCGTGACTTCATATTATGGCGTCGCCATCAACTATACCGGCACTCATCCGGTCGTTTACATCCTGTCCGAGTGTACACCTGTCCGTTTGACCAGCTACAGCACGCCGGACGGTTATGCGTGCAGCAACCCGCCGGGCCCGTTGTTCTCCGCGGGCGGAAACGGCCTGCCGGTCCGCGTCTCGACCCCGATCACCATGACCAACGTCAGCGGGCCGCTCCATGCGCTGGTGTATGGCGAAAATGTCGCCGCCGGATTCATCGCCACCATCAACGGCGGTGGAGACAAAACCAAACCTTATAAATATCCGTCGAACTATGTCCTGTTCAACGAAGGCATTTCCGGCGCGGAATTCATGGGCACCGGCTTCGGTCCCGAGAATGCGTACGCGGGCCGGGAGGTTCCGGAAAAAGTGTCGCGCGTCTTCATGCAGAAGAGCTCGATGCTGCTTCCTGCATGGCAGCGCACGGATCCGGGCATCCGTCTCAGCGCCGACGCGCTCAGCGCGGGCTACGATACTCCGCAAAAAGCAGCTGTCCGCGCGAACCAGGGGATGATCGGTGAGTTCCGCTATTTCGAGGTCAATCGTGAAATTTCCCCGGCCAACTTCGGCCAGGGACTGACCACCGCTTATACGCAGATCAATCCCTATTGTTTCGGGCCCGAACAACCCTCGATGTCTTTGAACTCGGTCGGCGGCATGTGGCGCAACCTGGTCTCTCGCGGTCCGTCGGAGAACTTCAGCACCACGAACACGCACTACGGATTTGCGGTCGACTATCGCGGCTCGCGTCCAATCGTCCGCACCATCGTCGGCGGCGCGATCGTCAGCACAATGACGCTCGATATTTTTATTCCGCTTTTCCCGACGATCTACGGAAATCCGCAGGGCGCCCGCGCGACGAACACCGCCAATTTCGGCGCAAAACCGTTCGTCTACGACGCCCGCCAAATTCTCCAAAATGCGGGCGTGGACGTCTCCCAATTCTACCCGGGCTGGGGCGTGCACTACGCACCTGATCCGGCGGCCACCACGCGGCCGGATGTCTATGTCGACTCCATCTCCGACACGGTGACCAATTTGGCCGGGTCGATCACCATCACCGCGAACGCGAACGACACAGAAGATGGAGATATTACCTCCAATATTCATTGGAGCGTAAATAACGTCGCCTCCCCGACGACGGGACATACTTTTGTTTTCAACCCTTCGACGGTCGGACGCATGGTCATTCGCGCGACGATCACCGACGCCGCGGGCGCGACCGAGGTTACCGGCGTGGTGGTCGACGTAATCGACGCCGATGATGACGGCGACGGATTGCTCACGCTCGAAGAAGAGGCTCTCGGCACCGATCCCTATGACTCGGACACCGACGACGACGGCTTGCTCGATGGCGCTGAGGTCAACACACATCATTCGAATCCGCTGCTCGCGGACAGCGACTACGACGGAATGGGAGACGCCTACGAGGTCGCCTACGGCTTCAGCGTGCTCAGCGACGATGCCGCCGACGACACCGACGGCGATGGTTACGGAAACTTGGAAGAGCACCACGCAGCGACGGTTCCCACGAGCGCCGCGTCCGCCCCGGCGCGCCGCTACGCCGTGTTGAGCACCACCGATCGCCACGCGAGCTCCGTCCTCTCGGCGGACCAACGCGGCTTTGGTGCGGGAAATACGGGCGCTGCGAGCCAACGTGCGGTTCGCTCCGATCTGGCGCTCGCTCCGGGCAGCGGCTTTTTCTATTACGAAGGCAAACGTGAGGTCGCGACGAACAACTATGGATTCGGCGTCGGAACCTCGGCCTCCGTCCTCGAGAATTTCGCCGGCGTGAACAACCAGAGCGCGGGCATGAATACGATTGGTTTCGTCGCCTATAACGGCGCACAGGTGCAAACGTTCACCGCGGCGAACATGGACTATTACGGGGTCGCGGTCGACTATCGCGGAGCCACGCCGATCGTTCATTTCATCGGCAGCACCAGCGTAGGCGGCTTGGGCGTCATCATTCGCACGGTGAATATGACCAGCGTGACCACGCCGCTTTATATTTTCGTCTTCGGCTGGCGCGTGGGTAACGCGAATATTCAGCAGACGGTGAATATGGGTGCGGACCTGATCACTCGGCCATTCCGCTTCGACGTCCGCACGGTCTTGACCAACGCCGGCGTCAGCGGTGCGAGCACGATGCAGCTCGGATGGAGCGAACGGCTGAACGGCCTGCCCTCGGTGTCGATCACCGCTCCGGCGCTCACGCAGACGCCGCTCGGACAGGCTTTATTGTGTGAAGCGGCCGCCACGGATGCGGACGACGGAAATATCAGCGCGCAAATTACTTGGTGGGACAATGGTGTCCTCGCGGGCAGTGGCGCATCTTTCAATTTCCCGGCTGCGTCCGCCGGCCCGCACCTGATCCGCGCGCGCATCGTCGATGCGGCCGGCGCGGTCGCCTTCGCGTCGCGCACGATCACCGTGCTCGATACGGGCGATCTCGACGATGACAGCGATCTGTTGACCAACTCCGAAGAGCTGACGCTGGGAACGAATCCGAATAATCCGGATACGGACGGCGACGGCCTGACGGACGGTGCGGAGGTCGATAGTTACGGGACGAACCCGCTGAGCGAAGACAGCGACGGCGACTCGATGGATGATGAGTATGAGCTGCTCAACAGCTTCAATCCGCTCATCGCCAACGGAAGCGCTGATGCGGACGGCGACGGTTACAGCAATGCGGAAGAATATTATGGGTACACGAATCCCAACGATGATTTCGCCTATCCGGGACCGACCCGCGTCGCACGTCTGAGCACCACGGATAAACACAGCGCAATTACGCTGTCCTCGGATCGGTTCTCGATCATCATTGCCTCGGGACAGGCGCATCAACACCGCGGCGTACGCAGCGAAGTGTCGCTCCCGCCGCAGTCCGGATTTTTCTATTACGAAGGCAAACGTCTCGTCGGACCGGGAGACTATAGTTTCGGCGTCGGCAGCGGCACGGCGACCCTCGAACGATTTTTGGGTGGCGATACCAATAGTGCGGGCGTGAGCGGAGCCGGTTTCGTCGCATATAACGGCTCGATCCTGACGACGTTCACCGCCGCGAACGCAGATACTTATGGTTTCGCAGTCGACTATCGCGGCACGACCCCGATCCTTTACGTCATCGCCAGCACGACCGCGGGTGGTCCAGGAGTATTACTTCGTACTATCTCGATGACCACGGTAACCACGCCGCTGTACGTGTTGCTCACGGGCGTGCGTGCGTCTCCGAATCCGCAGCAGCAGATCAATACCGGCAACGATCTGGTCGGAAGGCCGTTCCGCTATGATCCGGTCGCGATCCTCACCGCGGCCGGAGTTTCCGGCGCAAATACGATGGAGCTTGGCTGGACGCCTTAACGCAATCAGAAGCATGATGACCGCACATGGTGCGAACGTTCCTTCGTCCGCTGGCGATCGCGCTGACCTTATTTCTCTTCGGCTGCCCTGATGAAGCGCTCGAAATCGAGGACGCGCAGTTCGGTGGCAGCGCTGACGCGGCGCTCGATGCTTCGATCAATTCCTCCGCGGACGCGGCCGATGCAGGTGAGTCGATCGACGACGATGCCGGCACCAGCGAAACCGACGCAGGTTTCGATCCTTCCTGCACCGGCTGCCGCGCGGACGGGGAAGAGTGTGAAATCGATCTGAATTGCCGCATCGGCTCGGTGTGTACCGACGGAATTTGTGTGCGCGTGCTCTGCGAAGACGACGACGATTGTGCGGCGCCCGCGGAATGTAGCCTCGAAGGAATTTGCCGGCCGCCCGTTTGTCAGGGGGACGAAGATTGTATGGCGCCGGAAGTCTGCCGCGCGGGTGAGTGCAGCGATCCGCCACTTGCCGCCGATGCGCTCGATTGTTCCGTGCTCACCGACGGCCTGACGATGCTCACCGGCGAACGCCGGCCGCTCCACGCGATCACGCGGACCTTGAATCAATCACCGCTCGTCGGACTGGCGCTCGAATGGACCTCGAGCGATGAACGTGTCGTCGATATTCAAGGTGAAGATGCAGTCGGAGGTGTCCTCGCGGGCAGCGCGATTTTAACCGCGCGGGTGGCGAACAATCCAGGTGTAATTTGTCACGGCCAGGTGATCATCGCGAACCTGACGCCGCGTCTTGCGGGGACCACCCGTGTCGCGCTGGTGGCGAACGACACCGGCGTTCCCGTGCCGTTGATCGACGTCTTTCTCGAAACCAGCTCGACGGCCACCGCGGCACCACAAATTCGCGTGGCCGCGACCTCCACGCTCGGTGAAGTGGTCTTTCCGGGAGAGACACCTGTCCGCTCGGTCACTGTCGTCCATCCGGACTACGATGCGACCGCTGTGCTCGAGCCGGGCGGGCTCGATCTGATGATCGTGCTTCGCCGCCGCCATCCACGCAGCGAACACGGTGGGATTCGCGGCTTCATCGATACTTCGCAGCTTCCAGGAAGCGATCTTCGCCAAGGTTTGGCGGGAACCGCGTTGCGGCCCGGGCTCGCGGATTTCGGCCTAACGACGATGTTGTGCAACACCATCGACACCGAAGTGCACGCACCTCAGCTGGGGATCGAGGAGCTGATCCAAATGCCAGGTGGCTCAGTTGCCAGTGCGGGCGACCTCATGTTGACCGACGATTTCGCGGGCGCACGCAGCCGTTGTACCGACGCGGCATCCGCGAGCGATCAACTGGGTTGTTTTGCGGTACCCAGCGAACGCGGCATCGATTCGCCGTGGGCCATCGCCGGGAGCTTCTCGATCGCAGAAATTTCTCCGTTCGTGAATATGGCTACGGAGCCGAGCTTTTTCTGCGGCGGCGCGTCACCGCTGCCGGTAGGTTTTCCGTGGTTGTTCCGCACGATGTACCACGGCGTGAAGGTTCGTGTGGACGTGCAGGAAGCGCTGAAAGTGAATCGGCCGAATATGGTCGGCAAGTGTGAAAATCCGAACCTTCCGAATTACGATTCGATCTGCGCGCCGGATTATTCGCAATTTCTGCGCACGGATATTCCGGTCGTCGCTCCGATGTCGATCATGTCGCGCGTTCGAGTCCCGGCGCTTCCGAATCGTCCCTCGGGCGAAGGATGTTTCGACTCGACCTTGGTCATCGCCGGCGTGACCTTGCCCGAGCGCGGGCTCTTGCCGCTCGGTTTCGCCGCGGGCGTGGACGCAGATTCCGGAGAGCTCGACTGCAACGCGGGATCGATCGTACCACCGTTCGGTTCAAACACCGCGCCTCTCGCGAAAAGTGTGCTTCCTTTGTGGATGGCGCCGAGACACTCCGGCCTCGAGGTCGAGCCGACGCTGACTTTGGCGGCGGTCGCTTTTTCAGCGCGCGATCCTGCGGACCCTCGCCTTTCAATGAGCGCGCGATTTGCGCGGATGAATTCCATCGGAGATGACGTGGTGATTTCGGGAGACTATCTCCCGCTGCCGGTCGTCGATCTCGATTTGTCCGAAGGCGTCATGCGGGTGGTCGACCCCTCGCCCCAGAGAGCAACCTACCGTCGCATCGAGCTGACGCGGCCGGAAGTGACCTCGATTATTTTTGTCCCCGCAGGGTTAGAGGAAGCTCGCCTCCCCAATATTCCCGGACTTCGGGCGGCGCTCGGTCTCGATACTCGAGCCGTGATAGAGATTGGAGAGATCGATGCAAGTTATGATCGCCTCTTCGCGTTCGGCCAGGGACACACGCTCGATCGGTGGATTGAGCAGCTCGAAGCCGTCTCCGTCGAGGAATGTCGCGAGCTCGGATCGGGCTGTATCCTCCGGCGCTAAAGCGCTCTGGTTGGTCGCTCTGCTCTTCGTTTCCTGTTCCGACAAAGTAGAGCCGATCGGGCCGCCTCCGCCGAGCGAGGCGGCTTTTGTACTGGCCTTCGAGACAGCTCCCGAGCGCGGTATCGCCGGGCAGGTTCTCGGCGAAGCGCGCGTTCGCGTGACGACTCCGGATGGGTTGCTGGCCATCGCGCCTCCGCTGGAGATGACCATCTCCGCACGCGACGAACGCGGAGATACTTTAGTTCCGGCGGGAAGCGGAATTTCCGACGACGGAATTGCGCTCATTTCCAATATCAATATCGCCGCTGCGGGAAGTTACCGGCTGATCGCATCGGCCCCTTCGGCCGAGAGCGCGACCAGCGAGATCATCACGATCGAGCCTGGATTCGCGGGACTTTCATTTTTTGTCGAGCCGCGGGACACCATTGCCGGCGAATTCATCGCGCCGGCGGTGGAAGTGGAGATCGTCGATACTTTGGGAAATCGCGCCGACGTCGACGGCATGGAAGTCGAGCTCGAATGGTCGCGGGATAATTTCCCTCTGGATATCGTGGTCTCGGCCAGCTCGGTGGATGGCGTCGCTCGATTCAGCGAGCTCGTCGGCTTGGAAATCGATGATGGATACCGACTGTCCGCGCGGGCAGGCAACCTCCGGCCGAAACAGAGCCGCCCGTTTGCCGTCATCGCCCCACCCGCGGTCGAGCTCCGTTGGTTGGATGCGCCCGACTCGACACAGGTGGTGCGGAAACCGTGGGCGCCGCTGGAGGTTGAGCTGGTCGACCGGACAGGTGCTCGCGTGACCGAAGGAATGGCGCTGGTCACCGTATCCATGATTCAGGGCGCGCGGCTGCTCGACGGCACGCTGATGGTGAGCTCGGTCGACGGCGTCGCCACCTTCCCCGGACTGAGTTATTCTGCGGTGGAGCGGATCCGCATCCAACTATCCTCGCCCGGCGCCGGAATTTTGACGTCCGCGGAGATCGACGTACGGCGCTTCGAGCAACCCATCTATCGCGCTGAAAGCGAGACGCCGATGCAGCGCGTCTTCGTCGAATCACCCACGCTCTCTCAAGACGGAGGCCGGGTCGCGTTCAACGTGCGGTACGGCGGAGAGGGCGGGGCGCGCGCCGGCGTGCGGCTCATGGACCTCGACCAAGGAACGAACCTCGACCTGAGCCGCGCGATGAACGGCCAGGAAAACGATGACGAGGATGTTCGGCCGACGATCTCCCGCGACGGCAGCCGCGTCGCGTTTCAATCAGAGGCCACGAACTATTCTCCAAATCATCAGCTGAACGTGCCCGACGTGTTCGTGCGCGAAATCTCGACCGGGTTGGTCGAATTTGCCAGCGTGCGACCTCTTACCCTGTCGCGCGGCTCGGAGCTGCACAGAAATGCTCTCTCCGCCGACGGACGGCGCGTCGTTTTCGTCGCCGAAGACGCCGAAAACTTGCCGGTCGCGCAGATGACGCACCTCTATTTACGCGACTTGAATATTTCCACCACCGAGCTGGTCGCAAGCACAGGTGGCCCGGGTCATTATATGCAGACTGCCGCCATCTCCGGCGACGGACAAACTGTCCTCTTCGACGGATTTGCCGCAAAAACCGCGGATGACATGAACGGGCTCCCCGACGTGTACCTCACCGATCCCAACGGGACCCAATTCACGCGCGTCTCTCGTGAGACCACCGGCCAAGTATCCGGCGGAGCGAGCTGCTGCGCGGCGATGAGCCAAGACGCGCAGTTCATCGTTTATACCTCCTCCTCGGACGTGTTGGTCGACGGCGATACGAACGGAACGCTCGACGTCTTCCTCTACGACCGCATGCTCGGCACCACCGAACGGATCAGCGTCAGCTCCAGCGGCGAAGAAGGAAACGCAGATGAGCCCGAAGGTTCCATCCGCTGGTTCTTAGGAAGCCAATGGCCGTCGGTGTCCGATGACGGACGGTTCGTGGTCTTCATCTCCACCGCGAGTAATTTGGTCGCCGGCGACAGCAACGCACGCGCCGACGCTTTCCTGCGCGACCGTTGGACCGACACCACCATCCGCATCAGCGTCACCGCCGAAGGCCTGCAGGCGAACAACGACACCCGCGAAGTGACGATCTCCGGCGATGGCTCGGTCCTGGCCTTTACGACCTACGCGGGAAATATCATGCCGGGAAATAATCTCGAATCGCAGGTCTACGTCATTCCCAACCCGCTCTATCCCTAAGGACTCGGCAACACATCTTTCGCAGCGCGAATTTTCTGCGCCGGCGCGAGCTCTCCTATTTGCTCCAATTTCACCGCGATCGCCTCCAACTCGTCTTTTGGCGGAAGTGTGTCGTGCGCGTAGAGGTCGCGCAGCACCTGCTCAATCTGGGAAAAAGGGACGCCGAGCAGATCGGGCGCAGCCAACAAAGTTTCGATACGCACGAGAGCATTGGTGTCCTGGAGGCCACGATCTCTCCAAATGGTCGCTTTCGCGGGGTCGTGATGAAGCAACGCACGATAAGCGAGCGCGCGTGAGCCGGCAGCCTCGGAAGAGAGAAAAACAATGACCGCGGGAACCAACGCGGGCTCTGGAGGAAACGCAAACAGCGCATCGAGCGCAGAAAGCCGCGCAAATTCTATGGCGGTCGAGGTGACCACTTGGCGGAGCTCCTCCGGCGCTTCTGGATCCTTTTGTTTCGCCGCGGCCAAGGCAGACACCCAGGGCCGTATTTCGAGCGCCTTCGTTGCACCCCAGCGCTCCAAATGAAGCAGCGCCCACTCCGGTGCTCTGTTTTGGTGGCAAGTGGTACAGGCATTCGGCAGGCCGAGCTCCAGCGCTTCACGCGGGCGAGGGATGGAGACCGAATGATCGGAGACGCGTTGAACCAACCGCGGCGCATCCATCATCCAGGTGAACGGCATGTGGCAGTCGACGCAGAATATTTTTCGCTGCCCGTGCCGGTGATGTTTTTCTGCGGCCGGTTTTTCGAGGAAATTGCGGTGGCAAACCGAACACTGTTTATCCGAGCCTTTTCCTTCGGCCGATTCTCCATCGAGCGCGCGGGCGTCTTGCGAGTGGGGCTCATGGCAGCTCGAGCAGCGCATCGCGCCCTCGGCGAAGCAGGGGCTCAACAGGTGTCCCGCAGTTTGATAACCCGTGACCAGCTGTGTTCCATCCGCGCGAAACGCGGGAAGAGCAACTGTCTCCACGGCCACCTGCTCGGCGAGATAATAGTGACTCTTTCGCGCGTGGCAGCGGGCGCAGAGGTCGACGTCCGCCTCCTTGGAGATCGCGTGTAGATCTCCATAGGGGTGAGCTCTCCCGGGGCCGTGACAACTCTCGCAGTTGATCGGAAGATCAGTATGCTCCAGCTCCAGCTTTTTCCCGCGGACCCGCAGGCGGCCCTGGCTCAGATGACAACTCATGCAACCGAGCTCCACCACGTCGGCGCTGCGCCAATAATTTTCTCCGCCCGGATTTACGCCGGCATGTTGGTAGTCTTCCGAAGAAATCCAGCTGCGCGTCACGGTGATCCAAATGAGCGGCATCATTTTGTTCGAGGCGTCGAGATAAACTTGGTGTTGCCGGCCCGAGCCGATCACTCGGGCGACCTCCACCACCTCTTCGTTTCCGGAGGACGAAACGAGGCGCATGAAATATTTTCCGGCCTCTTGGACAGGGGTCGCGGTTCCTTCGGGCACCGCGCGCGACACGCCGTCGAAGTGACCGAGCACCGACTCCGCGCTGGCGTCCGCCATGGCCCGGCCGTGCGGAGATTTTTTCCACGCCGAATATTGTTTTGCGTGGCAAGGCGCACAAGAGCTGGCACCCAAATAGTCCGCGGCCGGCAAGGCCGCAGGAAGATGCGTGGGGATCGGCGGAATATCGAGGGCGGTCCCAGCGTCGCTCTCGGCGCGCGTATTGGTGCATCCGCAAAACAAAGCGGCCGACAGCACAAAAGCTCGCGCGCGAAGAAACAAAGCGAACGCAGGATGCCCGATCGCGCGCGTGTTATCATCCGCGCGATTTGTTGGCCGCCCTTCTGCTCGCCGCGTCCTCGACGATCTCCCCGTACGCCGAGCTCTACGCCGATGGCCGCGATCCACACTCCCTGTTTTCACCGAAGCTCCTCAACCGCCAGCTGCACCTTCAGCTGAAAGAGGAGCCTTCTCGCCTCAGCCACCGCGTCGGCTCCGAGTGGTTCAGCTTCGCCGTCGATTTCACCATGGGAACGCAGCTGCCTCCCGGACAGCAGACACGTTTTCACGGATTTTTTGTGTCCGACGGATATGTCGAGCTGCGGCCGGTCGAAGGTGTGGAGCTCGACCTGAATTTGGTGATGCTCAATATCAGCGCGAGCGATGGTTATCGATTCTCGACCTATCTGTTTCCCGGCGCGGCGCTCCATCTCTATGTCGACGCCTTCGACATCGACGGTATCCCGCTGCGCATCGATTTCCTCGGACCGGATCTCGATCTGGTCACCATCGGAAAAGGATTGTTGCTCGAACAAACACCTCTCGAAGGCGAACAGATCAGCCTCACGTGGGGCGACATCGAGCTGCGCCACGTCTTCGGCGGGAAGATATTTTGGCCCGACAATCTGGTCACCGCGGCGCTCGACTTTTTCCAGGGTTCCGCAGGCATTCTTTATTCGCTCTGGTTTTCGGACTCGAATTTTTTCGACCCTCAATCGTCGCTCGGTTTTCGCCCTTTTGGAGATCGTGATCCTTATACCTCGCACCACCTCGGGGTGTACGGGAGTTACGAAGTTCTCCCCGAGCTGACGCTCACCGGTGAATATTCGGCGAAATTATTCGAAGGCACACCGAAGAGCGGTTTATTACTTCGTGCGGATTGGTCCGGGGAGCTGTTCGAGGATTGTCAGGCCCACCTCGGCTACCAATTTCGATATTATCAGCGGGGCTTCGGTCCGAACGTGAATTTGAACGAAACCACGACCTCGCCGATCCTTCCGTACCGGGAGCAGGTCTACGCCACCAACAGCTTCGAATATTTTGGTGTCTCGAAGTATTTCGACCAATGGTCCCATTCGATGATGGCGGAGCTGGAATACCGGCCTTGGGAACATGTCGTGTTGACCGCCGCCGTGGAATATTTTTTTCGCGCCGCGTCCGATCCGGAGGTGCACGACAAAATTATCATCCACCCGCTCTACGGACGCCTCCCGGGGATAACCGAGCTGACCTATTACCGCCTCGGTTTCGAGGTCTATCCTTGGGCCGAAGAGCAGCACCATCTCTCTTTCTTGTTCACCAACAAATTAGTGTCGCTGATCTCCGGACGGCCGATCGACGATTCGCCGGCGTTATTCACCGCGAGCCCCTTGTTGTTGATCCTCGCGGAGGTGGAGCTGTGAAAACCTGGATTTTTGCGCTCGCTGGAATGCTGATGTGTTCTTGTCAACCGGAAGACGTGAACGACGTCCCGCTCGATCTCCCTGTGCAAATTCAGCTCCTCGAGGGCCTCGAGCCCGCCGAGCCGGAGCCCACCTTCGACCGAAACGCGCTCAGGGCGGCGCTGATCTTCCGCACCAGCACCGCGACGATCGTCGCTGTGGACATCCCTGTCCCTGCGGACAGTTCGTCCTTCGAGATGACTTTGGTCGATCCCCACCTTCCGCTCGATTCTTACGAGCCGGCGCGAACCGCGCTCTTCAATAGTGTCGGGGTGCGCGCGTTCCGCCCGCAGTTGTTGATCTATGAAGACCGCAACCAATCCGCTTCGAACGACGCGGCGGATCGTCTGATCGGGCTCGACCGCGCGAATAGCGTCCTGTTCCTGATCAATCTGGAGAACGTCCTCCGCGCGACCATGACCCTTCCTGGAGCTCAGTCGTATTATGAGGTCACCGGCGGGCGTTATACCCGGTTTGTGCGGGTGGAATTTTTGTCGGAAGCCGGATTTTACGGTATCGACCACCAGACCCCGATCCCTATCGCGCTCATTCCTTCGGTGTTTATCGAAGAAGAACGGCGTTGTTGGCATCGCGGCCTTCGCTTCGCGCCCAACGGTGTCGTTTCGCAGAGCTCGGCGATCATCCTCGACGCGGCGCTCGCGAGGACCAGCACGGCCCCGGAGCTCATACAACAATGCCGCACCGACGGAACGACGAGCGCCTTTTTCCAAGGGACGATCACCCAAGAGTGCCGCGACTGTGCTTGCGGGCAGGTGTTCGATTTCGACATCTATCTGGCGCCGCTGAGCTCGCTCCCGCCGAGCTGGCCTTGCGGGCAGGAGCTTTCCTACTGCGCCTCCTCGCGCCCGCTTCAAGAGCTCGAGCCCGGCTGTGAGAGCTGAACGCTGCCCGAGCTATTCCAGGCGTATACTTTCGAGCATTTTATCGAAGTCACCACGCGCGGCGAGCACGGTTTTTTCGGGACCGAAGAGCTCGAAGACGTGTGTCCCCTGTTTGTAGGCGCCGCGAGAATAGGTCTTGGAGTCCACGACGGCACCGAGCAACATCGAGCCGTCTTTTCTGCGAAGCTCCAGGCGCGTCACCGGAAATCCCGCGACCTTCGTTTCGGATAGTTTTTTCTCGCCCGGATGGGAGTCGGACCAACGTTTGACTTGTTCGACGGCCGGCGCACCGCCACCCCAATCCTTGAAGTGTGCCGGTCCGCCTTCGCCCGAAACGACGATCGGGGAGGTTTTGATCTGCTGTTCCCGTTTCCAACCAGCGGGAAGGTCGAAGGAAAGATACTGCGAGCCCACGGCCTGAACATCGCCGATCACCGCGCAAATTCCAGCGGCGGCGAACAGCGAGCTCAACAGGACCTTCTTCATTCGTATATTTCAACACAGGCGATCGTATTGGTGAACCTGCGTAAAACTGCTAACTCTCACGAACAGTGAACGAGACCGCGCTCTCAGCGACTCTGTTCGCGCTGCTCGACGCGGCGGTCCTGGCGGATCGGGGCGCCGCAGGATTTGAGGGGAAGGTGGCGGTCGGTGTCCTCGGGACCAAAGAGCTCAGCTGGTGGGTCGGCGAGCTGCGCGCTGATCAAAAAACCGCGCTCACCAGCCGGTCCGCGAAGACGCCGGAGAATTGCGCTGCGATGGTGGTCCTCGGCGAGGACGAAACGAAACGGATCCTCGAAGGCCGGCCTTTTCCGCGATATCCACGCGTTTTTCGAGCCTTCGGAGATAATTCAGTGATCGAGAAATTTCGCCGCAGATATTTGGAGCGAAAAAATCTCCTCGGGCTTCGCGCAGCACGCGAAGGAGGTCGCTCGTGAAAGTTCAATCGCCGAACGTCATCGATGTGGCGATCGCGGCCTCGCTCCTCGCCGGCAAGCTCGACGCCAAAAATATTCCGAGCTTTGCAAAAGAGCTCGCCGTCTCTCTCCAGCTCGGCGACGCCGCTTGGAACGAAGCTGCAAAGAAGTGGAGCGGAGCCGAACAAACCGCGCTCTGGCGAAATAAAGCCTCCGCGCTGATCGAAAACAATCGAGATACTCTGGCGCAAGTCTCCGACGCCATCGCTTCCTTGGCCCGGATCACCGGCGCCGGAAGTGGAAAAGCCGATCCGCAGCTGGTCGACGACTGGGCCTTTCAACGCGGTGTCAGCGGCGGGCAACGCGCCGCGAATATTTCCGAGGTCATCGGCAGCGAAAAATTTCTCGAGCCCGGCCGCTTCAGCGCCCTGCCCGATGGTACAGCTGTCCTTCCGGCCATCGAAGTCGGAAAAAAACGAGCAGCGGAATTTCCGATCCGTTACGACCTCTCTCGCCTCGAAGACCCCACCACCCGGCGGCTCAGCGAAGCGATGGACAAACAATGGGGCTTCCTGCACGAGCGCGGCGTGGAAGGTTTCGTGAACGTGAACACGTTGACCCGCTCCGCGTACAACAGCTACGGCGTGCGGCAGATCCTGCAAAATCTCGAAGATCGCGACGTCAAAAACGCACGTGTTCTCTTGGTCACCGGCTACGAAACGCCGATCCACGAGCTGCTGGAATCAGCTCGCATCAAGGAAGTTCGCGTCTCAGATCTCTCGAAAGGCGCGCTCGACGTGGTCGCAAATAAATATGCGCATCACCCGAACGCTTCGAAGTTAGTGCTCGAGCTGAGCGACTTTTCCGGCGTCGCTCCCGCGCTTCAACAACGCGCGATGAACGCGCTGGCGCCCTCCGCGGACCAAGGTCAGCCGCCTCCGGAAGCGACCGTCAAAACCTATTGGAAAGACGCTGCGAAGAAGGAAAATCAGGTCGCCCTTCCCTACGCGGCCCAGAGCTTCGACGCGGTCCATCTCCCCTTCGTGCTCGGCGCCTTCGATCTCGGCCCGGTCACCGACGCCATGGTGCGCCACCGTGCAGCCACCCAAGGCGGGATCAGCGGTTATGACGACTATCTCGGCGGCCCGTTGTTGGCGTCCAAGGAAGCGGGAAATTCGGTCGCTACGAACAGCAAACACGTGCTCGACGAAGCAAAACGGATGACCAAAAGCGGCGGCTTGGTGGTGGCGAATTTATGGGCGCGCCCACAAAACGGGCAAATTCGTTTTTCGGATACTCCGCTCGAAGCCGGAGTATTCGACAAGATATTCGCGGGATATCAGCACTTATTTTCCGGAAATCCGCAGCCGACGCTCCCGCACACCGTCGGCCACATCATGAGCGCGACGGCGGATTGAGCGAATGGCACAGCTTCGTCGCTCAGCGGCGATTCATCAGCTCGACTTGTTTCGCGTGATAAGCCGCGCCGGCTTGCGATAGACCCATCTCTTTCAAGGTCCGCGACGCGCGTCCGTAGAACGAAAATTGATCCATCAGATTTCCGCCCCCGCGAATGTGCTGCTGCATCAATCGATCAGCGGTGGCCATGGCCAAAAGACCAGTCTCGTTCCGGCCTTGTTCGAGGTGCATCTTGGCGATCGACTCGAGCGCGCGCGATTGCCCCCCGAGATTTTTCGGGTCGTAGCTACGGGCCAAGGTCAGCGCGTGATTCACGAATTCTTGCGGCGTCGAAGGTGGCTTCGGGGTCGGCTCGTAGGGCGGAAGATCGAGGTGAAAGTCGACCGCGAAGTCGTCCGCGCCCAGCGCGTCCGAGCCTTGGGAGATGTTGGAGCCAATCCGTCGCACAATGTAGTTATCGGCGCACCTGTCCAAAAGTTTCGTGTGCTCGTGGCCGCTCGCGCCTGCGGGCAGGTGGCGGATAATACGTGTGAAATGGGCATCTATTCGAGAGTCATCCTCCCGCGCCTCGTCGACTTCGTGCTCGGCACCGAAACCGTGAAACGAGATCGAAAGCTTGCTTTGGCGGACGTCCAAGGGCGCGTGTTGGAGATCGGCTTCGGCTCCGGACCGAATCTCCCATATTATGGAAAAAATATTTCTGAGCTGGTGGCGATCGATCCCGACGTGGCCGAAAAATATGCCACGCACCGCCTCGCGCTTGCTCCTTTTCCCGTCCGTTTCGAGCCGCTCTCCGGTGAGTCGCTCCCGCTCGGCGACGGAGAATTCGATGCCGTGGTTTCGACGTTCACTCTCTGCACCATCCCCGATGTCGCGCGGGCGATCGCCGAATCACGACGCGTCCTGAAGCCAGGCGGGCGTTTCTTTTTTCTCGAACACGGGCGTTCGGCGGACACGGACATTGCGCTCTGGCAGTCTCGCCTGAATTCGATCTATTCGCCGCTGGCGGGCGGTTGCCGGCTCGATCGCGACGTCCCAGCGCTCATCACAGAGGCCGGCTTGGTCTTGGAAAAATTGGAACGTTACGAGAGCGACGGCCCACGTCTGTTTTCGCCCCGATTTCGCGGCATCGCGCGCAAGGTGTAGCCCCGAAGATCGGTTGTACGGGTCAGTACCGTATGGTACCCGCAGCGCGCGCATGATGAATCGCTCCGTCGCTTGGCCCATCCTTTTGTCGCTCGTCGCCTGCGGCGATCCGAGCTCGCCGGCGATCGAAGAAAACGAGGCGCTCACCGAGACGCTGCGTGCGCGGGCCGGTGACACCACGCTCTGGGTCGATCGCTACGTGGAACGCCGAGGAGACCGCTTCGACATCCGCGCACGCACCAGCCGCAACCTGACCGAAGGTACAGGTTTCATTTTCGACGATGTCTACGGAGCGTTCGAGGCGAAGAGCGCACGCACCTTCACCGTCTCCTACTTCGAATCGGAGCTCGGCGGTTTGGCCGGCGGCGTGCCGCTGTTCGTGCGGACAGGTTTCCTTCCCAGCAGCGGTCGTCCGGATAGTTTGACGGCCCGTCTGGTCGTCCGCCCGCGTATCGAATCGATGAGCGGGTCGTCTTATATCCAAGCGACCCAAGAATTGACGCCCGTATCGGTCGGTGGACGCACCGTATTTCGCCTTCGCGGAAGATTCACCCGCGGTGCGTTCGAGACCATTCAAGCCCAGGCCGGCGACTATGCGCTGACCGATGTGCGTCGCACCGGCATGGACCGCTTCGAAATCGATCTCCAGCTGGAACACGCGCTGGCGATCTTCGACGGTGGCGCGCAGGTCAAATTGACGGTCAAAAACGGCTCGAAGACGTACGAAAAAACCTCGGAGCTCCGCCTGGCGGTCATGTCTCTCGAGCTCACGGCGGGCGACGCTTATGAAGTCTGGCCGCCGCGCAAGTGTACCGAGGAGATCCAAGCTTGTTTGAGCTCACTGCCCGCGGGGACAGCTGACCTCTCGTCCTGTGGGGAAGCTTATGATGTCAATGCGTGCCCGTTGAACCGCGGCGAAGTGTTCGATGACGTGGCGTTCAACGCCGCCATGGTCCGCGCGGATAGTTTGCTGGTGCAGGTCGCGACCGATGCGGTCGCCTTGGTCGGTGCAGCGCGGCGCGATCAGCTCGTGGAGAGCGCGCGGATGACCATTGAAGGACGGTTCGAACAATTGATCGGTGGATATTACGCCGATCCCGCAGCGCGCGATGCGGCGTCCGCGGGCGCGATCGACGACGTTTTGGACGCGGTTTATGCGCGGCCTTTGGACTATGTCGAAGCGATCACCACGAACCCCGCGCGGCTCGGAGATGTCGCCGCGGATGCGCTGCTCTTGGAGATCGCGGGGATGGATTTCGCGTCCACCGAATTCGGGCGACCACTCGAAGTTCTCGCGCAGGCGTATCGCGCGCGACATTTGGCGGCATTCGGTGAGCTGCGAAGCGGACAGATCTCCGCTGAGCCTTCGGGCGCGGACTTCGTCTATTTGACTCACTGGCTCGATGCGTACGTCGAAATTACCGTCTCGCCCGCGACCGGAACCGCGAGCCGCGTCTATTTCGAGATCGACTAAGAGTCCGCCGAAAGAGCACCGCGAGCATCAGGAACATCAAGACTGGGGCCGCTTCTTTGCCCGAAGTTTCGCTGCATCCGCAGCCGGTATCTTCGCCATCAACCATCACCGCACCATCGGCGACGCCCGCGTCTGGAGTGTTCGAGACTCGAGCGTCCGACGCGGTCGAGGCGTCGGTGTTCGGATCGTTCGCATCGGATTCAGCCGCCGCATCGTTTTGGGTGGTGCCGTCGCGCGCCTCTCCGCCCGCGTCGGTCGGGCTCACGCCGCCGTCCGGCGCAGGTCCCGCGTTACAGTCTTTGAGCCCCGGAATATTCGGGTCGAGATAGGCCACGAAATGACCGCTGCTCCGCATCCCTTGGTTGAATTGTTTCGGTGCACGGAAAAATCCTTCTTCGACAGCCGTGTTGAACAGCGCCAAACCGAAGTCGCGATCGGTGGTGCGCGTGAAACCGCTGGCACGGTAAGCATAGGCATACGCGTGCGAAACCAAATTATCGAGATCCGGATTCCCGTTCACATAGTCTGAGTTCGACTGCGGACAGCCGAGATAGATCAACGACGCACCCGCGTAATCTCCGGTGGCCACATTCACCGTGCGCAGATAGTCCGCCGCAAAATAGATCGATTCGAGCGCGATCGGGTCACAGGTCAGCTTGTGATAGCGGATCAAGCTTTCGAACAATAAACCGGACATGAACGAGGAGCTGCCATAGTCGTCTTCGGCACAACCTTCTTCGGGATCGTGGTCGTGCAGGTTGTGAATCCAAGCGCCGTTATTATTGTCGGCCTGCATGCGGTAGAGCTCGTGAAAGCGGTCCCGCGCTAAATTCAAATATTGTGCATCGCCGGTGGCCTCGTAATATGCGATCAGACCCAGCTGAGCGAACGCCGCTTCACGTTCCGTCCAAAAACCGCGGGTGAGCGGCGGTTGATAGTACCACTCGGATGGGTGCGGGACGTAGAAGTTGTCGGCGACCAGGCCCGCGACGCGGAGGCTCTCGTCGTCCCCCCAAAACCAGTGGTCGCGCACCAGGCTATCGACGAAAGTATACCGCGTGTTGTTCACGTAGCCGCCGGAACAGTTTCCATGACCGATGTCGCCGCCGCTGAGCAATACTTGGTCGCGGCCGTGGTGATAGGCCCAGCGCCGGCCGTTCACCAGATATTGGAGCTCACCTGTCCTTGCGTACAGGCCGTAGCTGGAGAACGCGCTGTCGTAATATTGGTCGGTGCGCGCGCAGGGGATATTCGAGTCGGGCTCGGCGTTGATCTCTTGAAAGTTCGTGGTGGCCGACGCGATCCACTCCGTCTCCGCCGAGCCCAGGTGCGGTTTTTGTTCCCACATCACCAGCGAGGCCGAGAGATAGTCTGCCGGGAGCGTGGCGATCCGTTTAGGAAAACGCCAGCTCGCGGCGACCAGCGGTCGATCCGGCGCGGTTCGAGCTGTATTCAAGGACAGGTCATAGCTCTTCGGCGCCCCTTCGAATTGGATCAGCGCGACCCGGATCGATTGATCGTCCGGCCAGCGCGCCAAAATACGGACGCCGATGGAGACCTCGGTCGCGCCGTCGAGCACGCGAATATTTCGTTCGTCCTGAAGCGCGCCGGGCGCAAAAGGAACACCGTTGCTGACCAAGTTTGCGGGACCATCGCCCGCTGCATAGTCGTGAACTCGAAGATCGACGGCGCGCGCCGTGCCGGAGGAAAGAAAGCCGGCGAGTACCGCCCCAAAATATAGAATCCGCATGCGCGGATATTAGTTAACCTTTGTGCGAGTCCCAAGCGGCGGCGAGCGCTTCGTGACGACCGAGGTCGGCCGCGAGATCGTCACCGACCTCACCGTGCACACCTTCACCCTGCTGAACCGCCTTCGCCTGCGCCGCAACTGTGTCCGCCGCGTCTCGATCTGCAGCCAATTTCCGGCCGAGCAAACCGTAGATGACGTTGCGCGCGGTCCGCGCATCGACCTCACCTTGCACATCGCGCAAGAGCGTTGCCATTTTGCCTTCGGTGGCGTCGCCGTTCGTTGATACCTCGATCAGCGCAAACTCCGGGTTGTCTTCGACGGCGATGATCGAGTCCGCCCACTCCACAACCTGGTCGACGCTGAACATGCCGATGGTGAGGCCGAGCCGATAAACTTCCGCGATGTCTTTTCTGCTGAGCATGGCGCGCGACGTATCGCTTCCTGACTATTTTGTCATCTCGAAGTATCGGTAGGGCGTGGGTACCCATCCTCTCGGAAAGAAGGTCGTCGTCTCGGCGTTCGGTGAAACGCCGCTCGAGGCGATCGAGCACAACACGGCGCTGGTCGAAACCGCCCCGCCCGATCCGAGCACGCTCGGTGCGGACGATGTCATCGTGGAGATCAAAAGCGCGTCCGTCGGCTGGGTCGACCTCTTGATGACCAGCGGACAATACCAACATATGCCCAAGCCGCCTTACACGCCGGGTTTGGAATATGCGGGACTGATTTCTTGGATAGGCAGCGCGGTGAAGGATTTTTCGGTCGGCGATCGCGTGTTGGTCGACCCCTTCCGAGTCGGTCCACGTTCGCACGGCCGGTATCAACAATACGGTGGGTTTGCGAATTGGGCGGTGGCTCCTTCCGAATCGATCTATCGAGTGCCCGGGACACTCTCTTTCGATCAGGCGTGTAATCTGCTCGGAAATTACGAGACCGCATATCACTGTTTAATCACCCGCGGACGCCTCAGCGCCGGGGAAACGGTGTTGATCAACGGCGCGACCGGCTCAACCGGGCTGGCGGCTGTCCAAATTGCCAGGTTGCTCGGCGCCAAAGTGATCGCCACCGGGCGTTCCGACGCGAAGCTTGCGGTGATCAAAGAGCTCGGCGCTGACCACGTGATCAATTCAGCGGGACCCGAAGGTGTAGCCCGGTTCCGCGACCAAGTGAAGGCGCTGACCGCGGGACGCGGCGTCCAAGTGGTCTACGACGGCGTCGGCGGCGACATCTCCCTGGAGAGCATGCGCTGCGTCGATTTCGGCGCGAGATATTTGATCGTCGGATGGGCGGCGACACCGTTCGTGGCCCACGGCAAAGGTGGCCGGGGTGCGCCGAACGCCAATATGTTGCCGACGAATTTGATCATGATGAAAGGACTCGACGTGCTCGGGTGCCCGACCGTCATTTCCACGGTGGTCGATCCCAGCCTCCGGCCTCCGCGGCTGGCGCAGGTCTTGTCATGGGCGGAGCGCGGAGAAATTCGGCCGCATATTTCTCATCAATTCGCGCTGGGTGAGTACAAAGCTGCGATGCACGCGAAGTGGAAAGGTGAAGTCATCGGCGGCTGTGTATTGCATCCCGAGCTCTAGTACGCGCCACTCGTGCGGGTATCTTGCAAACTTATCGAACCTCGACGATCGTTCTCTTCGTGGTCAGACTCATTTTCGCCGTTTTACTCTTCGCGGTCTGCTTCGCGTGTTCAGGAAAAAAGGACGAGACGAAATTCACGTTGCGGCAGCGGAGCACGCACGAGCTCCCGGGATTCAAAGGGGTCAGCGTCCAAGTCACCGATATCGAGATGATGGAGATCGACCATGTCCGTGTCCTGGAGAACAACAAAGAGCTGGCCGGTACGCTGGATATGCACCTCAATGACACGCTCCCGGTGATGTTGGGCGGTAAAAAATATTCTCTCAAGCTGGAGAGGATCGAGCACCACATCACCAGCGACGATTTCGGACATTTCATTCTCACACCGGCCGAGTGAGTCTTGAATATTCTCAAGCCCCTTCCTCCGCCTTATGACCCGCTCGAGTGGAAACAAAAACCGCTGGCTGAAAAGAGCCGCATGGTCTGCGAAGCGTGGGCCCTGCAAGGTTACGGTGCTCCGCTCGGGGTGTTGTTCGTCTATTTTCTGAAAGTTCTCGGCTATATTTACGGCTGGATTTTCTTTTGTTCTCTTTCTCCATCACTCGGCGGAATTTCCACGATCGAAAACTGGTGGATGGAGCCGGTCGCATTTCAGAAAGCGATCGTCTGGAGCATGTTTTTCGAGGGACTTGGGCTCGGTTGCGGAAGCGGGCCGCTGACCGGCCGATATTTCCCGCCCCTGGGTGGATTTTTATATTTTCTCCGGCCGGGCACGACGAAATTGCCGCTTTTTCCGCGCCTCCTTGGAACGAAACGGAACGCGCTCGATGTCTTGCTCTATGCGGGACATAATATCTATCTCGTCTACCTGCTCTCCCGCCCGGAGCTCTCGGCCCAGATGTTCCTGCCGGCGATCGCCGCGCTGGGCGTGCTCGGCGTGTTCGACAAGACTATCTTTTTGGCGTCTCGCGCGGAGCATTATTTCACGAGTTTGGTTTGTTTCGCCTTCGCCGGTGATTGGATCGCGGGCTCGAAGGCCGTGCACCTCGCGTTGTGGTTCTTCGCGGGTGTGTCCAAACTAAATCATCATTTTCCGGCGGTCGTCTGCGTCATGACCAGCAATAGTCCGCTGACCAATTTCGCTTGGCTGCGGAAAATGATGTACCGAAACTATCCCGCCGATTTGCGTCCCTCGAGATTGGCGGTGTGGCTGGCGCACGGCGGTGGATTGCTCGAATTTTTGGTACCCCTGGTGCTCGGCCTGAGCACCGGCGGCACAGCGACCGAGCTCGGCCTGGTCTTGATGTTGCTCCTCCACATCTTCATCACCAGCAACGTGCCCATGGGCGTGCCGATCGAGTGGAACTTCATGATGGTCTACGGCGGCTTCTTTCTATTCTGGGAAAATGCGGGCGTCAGCGTGCTCGGAATTTCTTCGCCGCTGTTGTTCATCTTCTTGGTGGTGATGCTGGTCGTGGTACCGATCGCCGGGAACGTCGCCCCGAAGTGGGTCTCTTTTTTGATGTCGATGCGTTATTACGCCGGAAATTGGGCTTTTTCCGCCTGGATGTTCCGCGCAGAGAGTTACCGCAGGCTGGATAAAAATCTGAAGAAGAGCTCCGGCTGGGTCTATGATCAGGTTGCTCGTTTTTACGACTATCCGACGAGCGTGGGGTTGATCGGAAAAGTGTTCGGCTTCCGCTCCATGCATCTCCACGGACGGGTGCTCCCGCGTTTGTTGCCGCGCGCGGTGGAGCGTGTCGAAGACTATGAACACGTCGACGGCGAGGTGGTCGCCGGAATGGTGCTGGGATGGAATTTCGGCGATGGACATCTCCACCGCGAAGAATTGCTTCGCGCCGTACAAGCGCAATGTCGATTCGAGCCGGGCGAGCTGCGCTGCGTCTTCGTCGAATCTCAGCCGATGTTCTCGAAGACAGTCAATTATCGGATCTACGACGCGTGTTCCGGGCTGATCGAAGAAGGTGAGATCGCCGTCAGCGAGCTGCTCGCGGTTCAGCCCTGGGCGGTGAGTTGAGCACGGCAAAAAAATACGACGCCGTGGTGATCGGCTCGGGACCGAACGGGCTCGCGGCGGCGGTGGAGCTGGCGCGAAACGGCGCCTCGGTGTTGGTGTTGGAAGCCGCGGAAGAGATCGGCGGCGGGACCCGCTCCAAAGAGCTGATCGCGCCGGGATATCTCCATGACGTGTGTTCGGCGATCCATCCGCTGGGAATATTATCTCCTTATTTTCGGAAATTGCCGCTCGCCGACTTCGGACTGAAGTGGATGCGCGCACCGATCAGCGTGGCTCATCCGCTCGATGGTGAGCCCGCCGTGCTTTTGAAACGTTCGCTCGCCGAGACTGCGGAGAGTATCGGCGCCGACGGGCGCACTTATCAGAGATTGTTGCGGCCGCTGGTGGAACGTGCGGAAGATTTATTGGAAGGGACGCTCGGACCGTTTCGGATCCCGCGACATCCTTTTCTATTGGCGCGATTCGGACTGAGCGGCTTGCGTTCGGCGATGGGTTTGGCGAGAGGAAAATTCCGCGAAAAACGGGCCCGCGCGTTATTGGGCGGGTGTGCCGCGCACGGGATTCAGCCGCTCGATCATCCGCTGACCGCAGCCGTGGGATTGATGTTTTTGATCAGCGGCCACGCGGAAGATTGGCCCGCGGCAGCCGGCGGCTCGCAGGCGATCGCCGCGGCCCTTGCGGGATATTTGCGTTCGCTCGGTGGAGAAATTCGGATCTCCACGCCGGTCCGTTCCTTGAAGCAGCTTCCGGATTCACGCGTGGTCTTATTCGACACCGGAGTCGATCAGCTCGTTCGCTTGTGCGAGGAGGAATTGCCGGCCGGATATACGCGACGATTGCGAAAATTCCGGCATGGTCCCGGCGTCTTCAAGATCGACTGGATCCTCGACGGCCCGATCCCCTGGAGCGACCCAGAGTGTGCTCGCGCGTCGACGGTTCACCTCGGCGGCACCATCGAGGAGCTCGCGCTCAGCGAAGCGACCATGTGGCGCGGCGAACATGCGGAGCGGCCTTATGTGTTGTTGTGCCAACAATCGATGTTCGATCCGAGGCGCGCACCACCCGGCAAACACACCGGCTACGCCTATATTCATGTGCCGGCCGGCTCGAGCGTCGATTGTACCGGGGTCGTCGAACGGCAGGTGGAACGATTTGCGCCTGGTTTTCGCGAGCTGATCCGCGGGCGGCATTTTATGCGGGCGACGGATTTCGCTCAATATAATGCGAACTATCTCGGAGGCGCGATCACCGGCGGCGTGGCGGATCTCTGGCAACTCTTCACGCGCCCGGTCGCACGGCTCGATCCGTATTCGACGCCGAACCCGAAATATTATCTCTGCTCCGCCTCCACGCCTCCCGGCGGCGGCGTTCACGGCATGTGTGGATATTTCGCGGCACGCTCTGCGTTGCGCAGATTGGCGTTGCGCGAATGAGCTGGAAGAATTAGCGGAGCGTTTTCCAAGAATTCGTATAGTACGGTTGTTCGGCGAACCAATATTGTGAGTCGGAGAGCTTAGCGACGATCTCGCTCTCTTTGACGATGCCGAACGGATGGCCCCACAACAACGCTTCACCGTCTTTATCGAAACCGCAGAGGATCGCATTTTGACCCTGCATCGCCGATAAATATCCGTAACCGGTGACCCAGGGATTTTTTATGTAGAGCACTGCGCCGACCGAAATATGTTTCCAATCTTCGGGCGCCAAACGATCTCCGCCGGTCCCGCTTTTTCGCGCCAATTGGGCCCACATTCCATCGCTCATTTCCCACGGGCCGATCTTCAGATCGTGGGCAACTTTATTGAACGCCTCATCGCCGTCGCGCAACAAAAGTGCGGTGTGGAGCGCCAGGACGAGGCCCGTCGCACACTCATACTTATACCCATCTTTATTCGAGAGGAGATGGCGCAACGCTTCGGACGGTTTCACGCCGTCTTGCGGGACATAAGTTGCGAATTCGACTTTCTTCCAATATTTCGAGTCGAATTTCTGTTCGACGATGATTCCGAAATCATGATCGATCGCGCTCAATATGCGGCACGCCTCGACCATGGACTCCTCGGTGCGCGTCGTTTTGCCGGGGAGCGCTGAAGTACGTTGCGTGGCGTTCGTCGCAACGAGCTGCGGATTCGTTTGCACCGACACCCACGAATTTTTCGCAGCGCCGGCGTTGTGGACTTCGGACTTCGGACGCCCGTTGCTCGGCCGATCCGGTGTGCCGGGTTTCGAGGGACCGCTCGACGCAAAACCGGCGAAAGAGAGCCACAGCGCGGCCCGCTTCCAGCTGGAAGGGATCTCGGCGATGATCTTGAAGTCGTTCTCACCGAGCGTGTTGCTGGCGGCCGGCAGCTCCGGCTGAACGTCGACCAACACCGCCCCCGAACGTCCGACCTTCTCCATCTCACGAACGTTATCGCCGGTCCGGCGCGGGCGTTGTTTACAGTCTCGTGTAAATCGGCGTTAAGCTTGGCCCGTGGCCCTCCTCCGCCGCCTGGCCGACGGGACCGAGCTCCCGGTCCCCGCAGTCTGCATCCTCGGGCGCGCCGCCACCTCGAACATCGTCATTCAGGAGACCTACGCCTCGAGCCAACACGCGAAGCTCGTTTGGTCGGGGACCCGCTGGATGATCCGCGACCTGGGAAGCCGCAACGGTACCTTCGTCGACAACGTGCGCCTGGAGCCCGGCTCGCCCGCGCCGCTCCGCCGAGGGAGCCGCATCGGCTTCGGGGACACGGACGCCGCCTACGAGCTCACCGACGACTCCGTCCCCGGAATCATGGCCCTCGACACCGCCACCCGCGCGGCCAAAACCTCGGCCACCGCTTTTTTGCTCCTCCCCAGCGACGAAGCGCCCGAGGTCTCCATCTATCCCGATCAAAACAGCGCGGACTGGATCGCGGAGCACAGCAGCGGCACTGTCCGAAAGATCAGGGATGGCGAAATCATCTCTGCGGGCGAACATAATTTCCAAATTCAGCTGCCGGTCCTCTCCGAAGCGACGCCCCTTGTCCAAGTGGCCAGGTCGCTGGAAAACATCACGTTGCGTTTTGTCACCGGTGAAAAGAACGAGCTCCGCGTTTCCATGAGTCACCGCGGTCGCGAAACGATCCTTGAAGCGCGCGAGCATCACCATCTCTTGCTGGCGCTGGCGCAGCTCCGTGAACAAGACGCGGCTCTTCCGGAAGCGGAGCGCGGATGGCGCACCCTCGAGCAGCTCTCGCGGTTGCTGCGGCAGGAGATCAACGCGATCAACGTGGCGACCCACCGCGCGCGCCAACAATTCGCGCAAGCCGGGATCGAAGATGCGGCGCAAGTGATCGAGTCGCGCACCGGCAGACGTCGCTTCGGTACGAGGCACTTTGAAATTGTGAGTGGGATGGTGAGATGACCGAGTGGGATATTGAAGAAGAGCTGGGCCGCACAATCGCTTGGTTGCGAAAGCTGCGGCCAGCTCCTTCAATCGAAAGGCGAGATTAGAACGGCAACGTGACGCCGCGGAGCGGAACGATGGTCGCTTCCGTCCGCTGAGTCGCGCCACCGCGCAGGCCGGCACCGAAGTCGCTGTTGGTGATCAACAACGAGCCGAGCTCCGCCGAATTTCCGGCGACGCCGCCGTTATCGGTGACCGTCATGCTGCCGATGGAGAGCGCGCCGATCGTGGTGTCGACCGTACCCGTGTAGCGCTCGCCGCCCGGGGTCAAAGTCAGACCGTCGATCACGTCGCCCGGGCCACCGAAGTAGAAGTCGAACGCCGTCACCGACGCATCGACCTGGCGCGTGCCGAGGTCTGCGCCCGTCAATCCGATCTGCTCTGCGCAGACGCGGAGGATGGTGTTGCCGGTGTTCGTCGCATGCTCGGTGTAGAACCAGCCGAGCGAATTTCCCGTCGCCAAATCTTGCGCGAAGGTGACTTCGATCCCGTTGAGCGTACCGGTGGTCGCGTATCCGAGGTCGAGGTTGTCGACTTCGTAATCCGCATTTCCGTCGCGATCGATATCGAGCAGCACCGAGTGAATCACGGGCAACAGATGAGTCTGGCGCTCGTGCGTATTCACCGCGAAAGACCACACGAACGACTCAGCGTCCGAACAATATCCCGCCGGAACGGCGGCCGTGTTCACGCCGATCGCGCGGAGGTCCGGAGTCGGTGACTGTCCACCGATCGGGCCGGCCGGCAAATTCGCGCTGAGACCGATCAAAGAGAACAGCTCATTTTGCGCCGTTCCCGGACCGCGATTATTCAGCGTCACGTGTTGCGTGGAGAAACGAGCGAAATTCAGCTGTCCGGGGGTCGCGTGCACATCCGCCGCTTTCCGCGGAATCACATGCCACGGCAGGTGGATCGGGTGCACGCCGTCGTCGAACAACAAATGTCCGTCGAATTCATTCGCGGTCAGGTTCGCCGGATTATCTCCGCCGTCTCCCGAGCTCATGAAATTATTCGGCAGATTATTTCCGTAAACTTTCAAGGTGACGTCCGCCTGCGCCCAAGCGCCGGCACCCACCGAGATAGTTTGCGGTCCACGAACTTCCACCGCACCCGTCGCCGCATCATCCGCGAAACGGAAGTGGCTGGAGACGCGATAGGTGATCGCTCGATTGCTCAAGTTCTTGATCTTGATCCGCTTGGTGACGACCACTGCAGCGCGATTCACGTCGATATGTCCGAAGCTGAGCGCGGGTGCTTCATCGTTTGCGCTGACCACCAAAGCCGGCGCGGACGCTGCGCGATCGACGCGGACTTCACCGCTGCCGATGCGCGAGATCTCCGCGAGCGCGCCCGTATAATCACGGCGGATGTCGAGCTCCGCGTTGTTCATCAACAAGGCCTTCAACGCGAGCACGCGGCCGACACCCGGCGGGAGCACGCTGCGACGCGCCTGGAGCAACAGTGCCGCAGAGCCGCTGACCATGGGCGCTGCGCCCGAGGTTCCGCCGAACGCCGCTGTTTCAGTTCCCGAGCCCGCGACCGCCGAAACAGACGCGCCCGGAGCGCCGATCTCCGGCTTCAACATATTGTCGCCGTTGCGCGGACCACGCGAGGAGGTCGAAACCACCGAGCCTGCGAGCGAGAGAACATTTGCCGGATCGAAACGCACGACCGCATTTCCTGCGCGGAGAATATTCGCGGCCGCTTGGGTGATCATATAACCCGGGATAGTTGGCAGCGGACCACCGCCGAACGCACCGCTGAACGGCTCACCGGGTGCGATCAGACCGATGATTCCGAGGATGCCGCCACCGGCTTCGATATTCTGAATCTTCTGCGAGAAGTTACAGGTACCGCGGTCGACGAGAACAATTTCGCCTTCGATTTCTCCCGCTGCAAACGCCGCGCAACCATCGAGGTTGCCGCCGCTGCCATTGCCGTAGGTGACGGGGCCTTCGATGACCGAGGTCTGCTCTGCGGACCACGCCTGGTGAACGGCGATATAGTCACCCGCCGACGCCGCCGGCTGGAGAACTTCCATCAAATTGAGCTGCTCGGAGGGAACCGCAGTCTGTGCGACAGAGAGCGCGCTTCGAGCCGCCGCCGGCGTTCCGGTGACATAAGGATGGTCGCTGCCGTTGCCGGCCGAAGCGACGGTGAGGATGCCAAGCGCGGTGGCATTTTCCACGGCGAACACGAGATCATCGTCGAACGGCTGGCCATAGTTCGAACCGAGCGACATATTGATCACGTCCACGTGATCGCTCGGGTCGCCGTCGCCGTTCGGGTCGGCCGCCCAATCCATCGCTTGGATCAGCGCGACGCCGCTGCACGAAGACGCGACCGCCGAACATACTTGGAGCGCGTACAGCGAAGCGCCGGGCGCAACACCGTTCAAGCCGCCGATGATGTCGGAGACGTGTGTTCCGTGGCCGCCGTGATCGATCGGATCCGGATCCGGTGCGAGATCTCCGTTCGGCCATACTTGTCCGACGAAGTCATAACCTCCGACGACTTTTGCCGTCGGGAAGCTGCCGGCCTCGACGACAGTTGGGTCGTCTGCTTCATACTCCGCCGGATCGCCCGAACCACCGAGGTTGGCGTGTTTATAGTCGATGCCGCTGTCGATGACGGCGACGCGGACTCCGGCCCCGTTGAAGCCACTGGCCTGGAGGACAGTTGCTCCGATGTACGGAACCGTCTCGGAGAGATCGAGCTCGTAATCGCGAACTTTGGTCACGCGTTCGACCGAAGGGTCGGCGGCGATCTTGGTGATGGCGCTCGGCGCCACTTCGAGGAAGATCGCGTTCATCAGCACGTTGGTGCGCGCGACGACCTTCGATTTCACGCCTGCACGGTGGAGGCGCTGAACCAAACTATCTTGCTGCTCGATCATCGAGCGTTTTTTAGCGGCGAAGCTGCGCTGGGCGGTGCCCAATACTTTTGTGCTTTCGCCTTTGAGCCGAACAATCACGGTTTCCGTGCGTGCAGCTTTGTGAGTTGCTGCATTCAGCGGTGTGGCCACGACCTTGATCGGCTTGGAAGCGATGCGGCTTCCAACGGTGGGTTTCGGTCCTGCGATGGCGACCGCCGAGAAAAACGCGGCGACCGCGAGAGTTGATGCTCCAAGTATCTTCAAGTGTATCCTCCCCTGTTCCTGTCCCTGGGGCTGCTCCATACAGAGGACGATGCGCGCGCGGCAATGAACTTTACCAATCCAACCGGTATGCACGTGCGTGGCAGCACCTGTACCGAAGGGCAGGATGAGATCATCGTGGCAGATTGTCTCGCAACACGAACAGAGATCATCTCAGCGGATGATTGACGAGCTCGACAAAAAAATTCCAGCGCCCACGATCATTCGATCGGGACGCTGGAATCGGAGCTTCAATTTTTATTAATACGGACTAATGCAGCCGCTTCAGCTGCGACATCGTCAGATGCGTCCGATTCTGCTCGGGCAAGATCGAAGTCTCGATGAACTTGGCGATCATCGGATCCAGATCCGTCAGATCGCGTTTGTAGTCGGCGAGGCCGTGGTCCTCACCTTCCTCGAGCGCCGCGATCGCTGCGCGCTCACCGAAGAGCGTCGCGCCCCCTTCGATCAATTTTGCGAACGCACCCCAGGCCCCGCTGCTCGTCGAAGGCTCGCCGCCGAAACGGCGGATAGTGTCGCTCAACAAAGTCACCCGCCGCTGATGTGAATTCATACATTCACGGAGCTGGGCGAGCGAGCTGCTGTCGGTCAGCTTCTCCATCGCTTGGCGGTAAGTCTCCACGGCGGACAATTCGCCACGGAGGAATGAGTTCAAATGATCGAGATTATCCGAGGAAATCGTGCTGGGTAGGGTAGGAATATCGTGCAACATATCGAGAGTCTCCTTTAGTTGGAATCGTGGGAGCCTCGTGATGCTGCAACTAAAGTGCCGATAGTTTCCCAGGTTTATCCGGCTCGGGCTTCACGCGACGCGCGGTCGGGTAGTCACGCGATAAAGCAGAGTTTCGATATCGGAGATATTTCGGTAGCGGTGCGTTCCGTCGGCCTCGAAAGAGATCGCATCGCCGGTTTGCAGGACGTGGATGGTCCCGCCGATCTCCAGCTCCAGCGCGCCGCGCGCCACCACCAGATCATGCGTGGTGCCTGCGGCCAAACCGGAGATAGTTTCCGTCGCAGCGGCCGCGAAACGCAGCTCATGAAACTCCACCGATTTCGTATTCGGTGCCCCGAGCTCTCGCGAAGAGATCGTCGCCTGTGGATTGATCAGGAGCTTCGCCTCCGCGACCTGTTGGATTTTCGCCACCGGAGGACGCGACTCGGAGATCAGCGAGGCGACCGGGACCTCCAAGGCGCGCGATATTTTCCACAATACATTGACCGTAGGCACACTATGGCCGAGCTCGATTTGTCCGAGCATCGCTCTGCTGACGCTCGACGCTTTCGACAGACGTTCGAGCGACAAACCGCGGCGCTTGCGAAGCTGCCGGAGCCTGGTTCCAAGGACGGGGGCTAAGTTGTAGTCGTCGATAGTACGGGGTGCTTACTCAGGAAACGTGCCACGCGCGTCTGGAGGCGATCGTGGATATTTCACGGTGAATCCGTGAATAACTCGCGGATTTTCTGTGCTCGCCGAGATAATTTCCGTGATTGCGGCGTTTATCGCGTACCGCTGAAGCCAGCGTGGCGATGGCGTAGATGAGCCGGGTATTGGCCGCCGCTCAGCGCGCTGTTGCCGGCAGGTATTCTTCGAAATCGGCGGTGGATGGGGCGAATGGGTTCGGGGCCACCATGGAGCCCGACACCTTAGCTCGACGCGGGCGCTCCGCCGAGGTACGACCTCGCGCATGGTCACCCCGCGCGAATGCGGATTTTACGCGGCTCCCGAACATGAAGCCCACGAAAGCACCCTGGTCGCTTGGCCAGCAGCGGCGGATCTCTGGAAAGAGAATCTACCCGCGGCGCAAGCGGGGTTCGAGGTGTTGTGCCGCGCCATCGCCTCCGGCGAACGGCTCGATGTGTTGGTCACGGACGCGGCGGCGGAAAAAGAGGCGCGGGCGGCGCTCGCCGGTTTGAACGCTCGATATCTCTCGATCCCCTACGGAGATATTTGGCTGCGGGACATCGCGCCGATCATTTTGTCACGCGGGGACGGTGCGCTCGCCTCGGCGGTCTTTCAATTCAATGGTTGGGGCGGAAAATATGTGCTCCCGCATGATGAATTTGTCGCTCCGCGGATCGCAGATAGTTTGGGTTTTGAGATATTTCGGGCGGATTTCGTGCTCGAAGGCGGCAGCGTGGAGATCGGCGCCGGGCGTGTCGTGTTGACCACCGAACAATGCCTGCTCAACGAGAATCGAAATCCCGGAAAATCGAAGCGCGACGTCGAAGAGGATCTACGGGCCTGGTTGGGCGCAGAGCGGATAGTTTGGCTCCGCGAAGGTCTACTCAACGATCACACCGACGGCCACATCGACACGTTGGCGCGTTTCGTACGCCCCGGCGTGGTCGCTTGCATGAAACCTTCGGGTGACCACGATCCCAATGCTGCTGTCCTCAAGAACATCTCGGCGGAGCTCTCTCGGGATTTCGAAGTGGTCCACCTCCCCTCGCCCGGTCTGGTATTGAACGAAGACGGCGAGGTCATGCCGGCGAGCTACGTGAATTATTATCTCGCGAATGCAGCGGTGATCGTCCCGCAGTACGATTCTCCGTTCGACGCGGAGGCGGTCCAGGCCGTGGCTGCGGTTTTTCCGGAGCGCAAAACGATCGGAGCACCGGCCAAAGCGATCCTCAGTGGGGGCGGCGCCTTTCATTGCATCACGCAACAGGTCCCGCGCGGAGCAAAACGATGAGCAAGAATATCACGGTCGCGGCCATTCAGTGTCCGCTCGGTGGGTCGCGCGAGGAAAACGTCGAGCGCGTGATCGGCTGGGTGAAAAATGCCGCCGAAAAAGGCGCACAGATTATTTTGCCGCCCGAGCTGTTCGAGGGCCCTTATTTTTGCCGTCACGAAAACGAACAATTCTTTTCGTGGGCGCGCCCTTTCGAAGGAAATGAAACCATCGCGCGGTTTTCGGAGCTGGCGAAGTCGCTCGGCGTGGTCATTCCGGTGTCGTTCTTCGAACGCGCCGGACAAGCGCACTACAATAGTATCGCCGTCGTCGACAGCGATGGTGCGGTGCTCGGACTCTATCGAAAGAGCCATATTCCCGACGGTCCAGGTTACGAAGAAAAATTCTATTTCCGCCCGGGCGACACCGGATTCCGAGTTTTTCAAACGAAGGTAGCCACCATCGGTGTCGGTATTTGTTGGGACCAATGGTTCCCGGAGACGGCGCGCGCGATGATGTTGCTCGGCGCGGAGATATTATTTTATCCCACGGCGATCGGGAGCGAGCCGCACGATCCCTCGCTGGATACGCGCGACCCTTGGCAGCGGGCGATGATCGGCCATGCGGTCTCGAATATTGTGCCGGTGGTGGCCGCAAATCGGATCGGCGCCGAAGAGGGCCAATTATTTTATGGGTCTTCGTTCATCGCGGATTTTCGCGGGGACAAAGTATCCGAGCTGGGGCGTGACGAAGAAGGAGTGGCGATCGCCGCCTTCGATTTAGAAAAAGTTCGCAGCGTGCGCGGCGCCTGGGGATTTTTTCGCGATCGACGTCCGGAGCTCTACGACGTGCTCGGCACCGCCGACGGCAAAACGCCGGTGAAATAATCAGGCCGCAATTTCCGCACAGCTCCAAAGATCCATCGTGGGGCACAAGGTCAACCGTTCGAGATCGCTCGAGCTGAGCTTGGGGCTGTCTTCGGTCTCGATCCGATTTCGACCGTTCCGTTTCGCGCGATAGAGCGCGGCGTCGGCGCGGGCGTAGAGCTCGCCGGCAGCGAGATGATCGGTTTGGAGCGCGTTCGCCAGCCCGATGCTGGTCGTCAGCTTCCGTCCACCAGGAAGCTCCAGGCGCGAGATGGAGCGGCGGATACGTTCGGAGACGTGCGCGGCACCCTCGTAGGAGGTTTCCGGCAAAATCAGGGCGAACTCATCACCGCCGACACGCGCGGCGAGATCCGAAGCGCGGAGGGTGGCGCGCATGGTGTTCGCCACCTGCTGGAGCGCAGCGTCGCCCGCCGGATGGCCGTGGGTATCGTTGAGGGGCTTCATCCCATCGAGATCGATGGCCACCAGCGAAATCTGGCCACCGTAACGGGCGACGAGGTCCAGCGCGCGGTTCAGCTCGGACTCGAAACCACGGCGATTCAAGAGGCCCGTGAGACCGTCTTGATTCGACAGGAGGCGCAGCTTCTCATTTTCTTGTTCCAAAACCTCTAGGCGCTGGCGGAGCTCTTCCACCATGACGACGAGCGCCATAGTCCCCATCGGAATTACTTGCGGGTTGGTCATGACGTTTCTCATGAGCAACCCGCGTGCCGGATATTTATTTCCGAAATTTCGATTTGTTTGGCTTCGAGCCGGAGGGAGCGTCGTCAATTTTGACGGAGCAACTATTCCGCGAGGGGGAGATAGATGGAAAATTCGGTGCCCACGCCCACTTCGGAGCGCAGCGTGATCACTCCGCGAAGGCGGCGGATGATTCCGTAGACGATCGCCAGACCGAGACCGGTGCCGGCGCCGCCTTTGGTGGTGAAAAACGGCTCGAAGATGCGCGGGATGTTCGCCGGTTCGATACCGGCGCCCGAATCGGCGATCGACAACACCAAGTGTGGCTTCGTCGGATCGAGCTCGGAAGGCAGAGGATCTTGATCCTTCACCCGCTTCAGCGAGAGGCAAAGTTTACCTCCGTCGGGCATCGCGTCGCGCGCATTTACGCAGAGATTCATCACCACTTGATGAGTCTGCGTCGGGTCACCTTCGACGCGTAAGCCGCGTTCCAACTCGAGCTCCACTTCGACACGCGCGTCGAAGGTGCGGCGCACCAAACGATTCACGTCTTGTACGACGTCCGCGAGGTCGAACGGTTGTGCAGACCAAGGCCCACACCGCGCGAAAGTCTTCAGTTGTTTCGTCAGGTCGCCCGCGCGTTTCAAGGCGTCGAGAGAGTCGCTGAGCGACTCATTGATCGACGGTTCGGCGAGTGAGCTGCGATCGAGATTTTCAGAGAGAAATTGTAAGTTCGCGAGGACAACTCCGAGGAGGTTGTTGAAGTCGTGCGCCACGCTGCCGGCGAGAGAGCCGAGCGATTCCAAACGCTGCGATTCGCGCAAACGTTCACCGATGTCGTCCGCTGCGGTGAAGAGCAGCGCGGCGTCGGGCCCGATCTCGATGCGATCACCGAAGACCAAGGTGCGTTCTTTGATCCGGTGTCCGTTTACACGGACTCCGTTTTGACTGTTGAGGTCGAGGATGAAGTAGCGACCCTCTGGATCGGTTCCGATCATCGCGTGTTTCCGAGACACCGACGAAGGACTGAGGTGAATGTTCGCTTCGGCGTGGCGACCGATCGCCGCCGTTCCTTCGAGGGTATGGGTACGACCTCGGTCCGGTCCGACGATCACCGCGATCTGTGCACGAAGATGAGTGTTCGTGAGGACAGTTCGGAGGTCGAGACCCGCGGGGTCGGTGTCGACAACATGAATCTCTGTATCGTCGTGATTCATATTCCCTACCCGTTCCGCAAAAAACTTATGCATCACAAGAGTCGGCGCCCGCGCGAATTTTTACAGTCGCGCGGGCACCGAATTCATCAATTTACAGCTCGCACAACAGTGCAGCCGCACAATCTGCCGAATCCGCGCAGATGTCGCCGTCGCCCGCACCGCAGTCGATCACGTCCGTACCCGCATCACCGTCGATGAGGTCTTCACCCGCGTCGCCGAAGATGTCATCGATGCCGTCGCCGCCGCTGATGGTGTCGATGCCGTCGCCGCCGTGGAGCTCGTCCGCGCCGATGCCGCCTTCGATGACGTTCGCGCTCGCGCTGCCCACGACATAGTCGTCGCCGGCGCCGCAATACACGTTCTCCACGTCCGTACCGATGTTGTCGCCTTCGCCGACTTCGCCGTCACCGACCAAGCCGTCCAAGGTGACGCTCACCGAGCTGGTGCGTCCGCTGTAGTCGATGGTGTCGACGCCCGCGCCGCCGTTGATCTCGTCCGCATCGCTGTCCGCCGCTTCTTCGTCGAAGGTGTCATTGCCCGCGCCACCTTCCATCTCGTCGGTGCCCAGGCCGCCGATCAAGATGTCGTTGCCCGCGCCGCCGTTGAGCACGTCGTTACCGTCGCCGCCGTTGAGCGTGTTCGCGCCCGTTCCGCCAGTGATCTCGTCGTCGCCCGATCCGCCGAGGACGATCTCCACGTCGGTGCGAACGTTGTCGTTCTCGCTCATTTCGCCGTCATTCGCGGTGCCGTTGATGGTCACAATGAGGTCCACCGAACGTCCGCTGTAATCAGCCGTGTCGCTGCCCGCGCCGCCGTTCAAGACGTCGTTGCCGTTGCTCGCCATACCTTCGTCGAAGATGTCATCGCCCCCGTCGCCGTTGAGGATGTCCGCGTCGCCGAGGCCCGCCAAAGTGTCGCTGCCGAGACCGCCCGAGAGGACGTTCACCGAGGCGCTGCCTTCGAGATAGTCGTTGCCCTGGCCGCCACGTGCGTTCTCCACGTCGGTTCCGACGTTGTCGTTTTCGCCCGCTTCTCCGTCGTCGGCCACGCCGTCGATGGTCACCGAGATCGAAGAGGTGCGCGACGCGTAATCCGCGATGTCCGTACCGGCGCCGCCTTCATAAGTGTCTGCGCCGTCCGGAGCGTTGCCGCCCGCGAAAGTGTCGTCGTTGTCGCCGCCGTACAACAGGTCGTCGCCCGCGCCGCCACGAAGGTTGTCATTGCCCGCGCCGCCGTAGACCGAAAGGACCGAGGCGAACGCAGTGCCCGTTCCGCGCAACGTTCCTGCGCCGGAGAACACGTCGTTTCCCGGTCCGAGGCTGAGCACGTAGCTCTCAGCGCCCGTGACGGTGACGTCGACGAAGTTGTCCGGATTCACCGCGAGGCCGTCCACGCCGAAGATCATGTTGTCGGCCGAAGACGAGCCACGAACGCGAAAGGAGTCCGTGCCGCCGCCGAGGCTGATGACCGCGCCTGCGCCCATCGCATTGCCGAGGCCGACGTTGCCCGAGAGATAGTCGAGTATGATGACTTGATCGCCGCCGACGCCGTCCTCGACGACATCGAAACGACGCAGCGAAGCCGTGGTAGCCGCGCCGCAGGTGAAGCCGTTGATCACCACGTTGCCCGCGGTGTCGCGCGCAAAAATGGCGATGTCGTCATTCTCCATCGTCAGCGTCATGACCCCGGTCGCAGGATCGAAGTCGCATTGTCCGGAGAGATCCGTCAGTGCGCGACCTTCGTCCGCGAGGTCGTCGTAAATGCCGTCGAAACCAGTGGTATCGAGGTCTGCTACTTTTGCTGTTTCTACTTTTCCGCCGCACGCTGCGGCCATCAATGCGAACGGCAGTAATGTCTGCCCAACTTTGAATCTCATCTCTTCTCCCTTTTCTGAGCGTTAAATTGTTAGCTTCGAGAACTGTGTCGGCCTGTTATGCGCGGGCTTGAGCCTCAATCGAATGCGAGCGAAGTGCGCTGAGTGCGTCTTCGGTGCGCGTCGCTGCGCCGAGTGAAAGGTGCGCGCGTTCTGCAGTGTCGCGAACGCGGCTTGCCAGCTCGCCGATTCCGCGTGCGGCCTCGCTGAGATTTCTGCCCATTTCGCCGGTGGTTGCGGTCTGTTCTTCGACTGCGCTGGCGATCGTGCTGGAGATGTCGTCCATCTGGCGGATCACGGTGTCGATCTCTTTGATGGAGACGATCGAGGCTTCCGTCTCGGTGCGCACCGCAGCGATCTTGCGTGCGACCTCGAGCGTCGCTTCTTGGGTCGCACGGGCGAGCTCTTTGACCTCGTTGGCAACAACGGCGAATCCGCGCCCGGACTCACCCGCGCGTGCGGCTTCAATTGAAGCATTGAGCGCGAGAAGATTCGTTTGTTCGGCGATCGCAGAGATCACATTGACGACACTTTCGATCTCGACGCTGTTTTCGCCGAGTCGATCGACTGCGCCTTTTGCGTCTTTGGCCGCGCGGACAGCGGTGCCGGCGATACGAGCGGCTTCCGATGCGCTACGGGCGATCTCTTTGATGCTCGCTCCCATCTGTTCGGAAGCGGCGGCGACCGTTTGCACATTTTGGCTCACCAGCTCGGTGGCGGCCGACATGGTGCTCGTCTCATCGGAGAGCTTCTTCGCCACGTCTGTCGCGCGAGAGGCGGTAATTTTCAGCGAATCCGTCGATTGATCGAGCGCAAGATGGGCGGAGGCCTGGGCGTCGAGCCCACGTGACCTCGCGGACAGTTTGTCGTCGTAGGCTTTCGCCTCCTGGAGCGCTCTTTCCGTGCGCTTCAACAAGGAGTGTACGGAAAAGAGCATGAAGGCGCCGAGCACCAGCGCACTCCCCGCAGCGAGGACCACATCGTGGGTGATCAACGCGGAGACTTGCGCGAGGACGAATTGTGCGGCGATCGCGGCGTAGAGCTGTGTGCGTAGCGAAGCGAGAGAAGCCATCAACGGATCATTCGACGCGATCCGAGTGAGCTTGAGCCGACTCTTTAGCTAACTTGCTGGCGAACGCGTTCTTTGAGACCGCGCGCGAGGCGACCGACGACTTCTTCGTCCAAGCCCAGTAAAGAGCGGCCGATCATCATCATCGCGTCGATGTCTTCCAGGTCGACCTTGCCGACGTAGACCGCTTCGCGTTTGGCGATCGCGTTGGAGAAGAGCACGATGTTCGATACCGAGATGCGATCGGAATTGTCGTAGTCGTTGCAGTCGCGGATGCTCTTCAACACCGCCGGTGGAAGATTCCACTTTTCGGCGAGCGCCGCTCCGATCGGACGGTGCGCCTCTTGAATTGCAGCCACCCAAGCGTCGCCGTCGATCCACGTGCTGCGGCGATCCGCGGCGATCATCTTTTCGGCTTCGAGCAACATGACGGCCACGATCGGCTTGCCCACGTCGTGCAACAGGCCGGTCAGATAGGCTTCGTCGGCGTGCGGACAACCGGCGATTCCGGCGACATCGCGGGCGATCATCGCTACCGCGAGCGAGTGTTCCCACAACGCGCGATTTGCGTCGGCGATCCGCGGATCGCGGGACTGAAATACACTGCGCACGGAGATTTCGAGCAACACCGTACGCAGCTTATTCGAGCCGAGGCGAGTGATCGCTTGTTCGATATTCTTGACGAGGCCGCTCCCGGCGAGCGCTGCACTGTTCGCCAGTCGCATCACTTGCACCGCGAGAAGTGGATCCTTTTCGAGAATACTGGCCACCGTACGGAAATTGACGTCTTGGGAGCTGAGCATCTCCAGGACCCGAGTCACCTGCGGCGAAAGCGTCGGCAGGACGAGCCGGTCAGAGGCGATACGCGCGAGCGCGATGCGCTTCATCTCCGACATCAATTTCTCGGCTTGCATCACGACCCTCGCGCTTGTTCGACCGATCCAAAGAACGGAATATGTGCAGTATCCGTGAACGTACCGAGAAGCTTGCTCACCTCGGGCGTACCGACGATGCGCAAAGACAGTCCCATCTTCTTCGCTTCCTGATCGACGGTGATCAAGAGGCGCGTGGTGCGGTCCGGTTTCAGCGGCATCGCCGAGAGATCGACGATCGCATCGTCGAAACAGGCTGCCGCCAACTTCTCGAGCGCCGTCTTGAACAGCTCGTTCAGTCGATTGAAGTAGCGATCCAGCCTGTCCTCTTTGCCGGCAAATCCAGCCGGACGGAGTACGTTATTTTCGGCCTGCAAGAGATCTTGATTGTCGAAGTGAGCAGTCAAGAACTGATCGAGCAGATCAGGATCGAATGGTTTGAACAGATAGCCGCTGAAACCTTGTTCGCGAACCTCCTCTTCGGGATCGCTGGTCGTGCGCAACATCAGCGCCATGAAGCTCGCGTGCGGTTGCAACGCGCGGATCTGACTCATCAGCGTCAGGCTGTTCACGTCCGGGATCACCAGATCGATCAGCACCGTGCGATAGATGCGGTCGCGCGCAAAAGACAGCGCTTCATTCGCGCTGACAGTCGAGTTCATGCTCACGTGCTGCGGGAGCAAAGAACGCAGCTTCTTGGCGACGGACTCCATATCGTCGACCAACAACACATCGACGAATTGTTTCGCCGCGTTGTCGACGATCGAGCGCGGGCTCGCCGCCGGCGTCGGGGCCGGAGTCGCAGCCGGAGCGCTCGAGGCCGGCGCGGCAGCTTCATCAGGATTCGCCAGGCGGAGCGACTTCGTCACTTTCGCGCGAAGCTCTTGTTCTTTGAACGGTTTTAGAATGTAGTCATCGATCCCGAGCTTCATCGCAGTCGCGATGATTGAACGTTTCGACTCAGAAGTGAGCATCACCACCGGCGTCTTGTTGCCGGAGGCGCGCAGTTTCTCGAGCATGCCGACGCCGTCGAGGACCGGCATGGTGACGTCGAGAAGAATGAGGTCGACGGACAGCTCTTCGAGCTTGGCCAATCCCTGCTGTCCATCTTCGGCTTCTTCGATCTCCACGCCTAAGGTTGCGAGCTGTTTTTGGACGATCTGCCGGATGGAGCGGCTGTCATCGACTGTAAGTATCCGAGCCATTTCAAAGTCCCCCTTAGAACCTAGGCCATGATCGAGAGCACGAGCTCTACGTTCGAGGTTGTCCGCATCTGGATGTGGAGCGACCCGTTCCACTCTTTGAGTGTGTCGCCGCTGACGATCTTTGGTAGGCCGAGCGCCTGATCGAGCGCCAAGATCGACTTGATCCCGCCGGCGGTCATGTTCACCAGCTCGCACAACGAGTCATTGATCATCGAGAGATCGACCTGTTCTGGAGGACAGGAAAACATGGCGGACCCGACGGCTAGACATCCGTTCTCGTCCGACGACACTGCGACCATCACGGGCTTTTCACCGGGGATGGGTAAAGAGGCGGTACGGAACACGCCTTTAGGAGCCGGGAGCTCACCGATCGCGGTGAAATACAGGCCCAACATGGTGTTGGCGACGTTGGTGAGCACACCGGCGATCGCTTCTTTTTTTGGATGAAGATGCATCGACAACTCCAATCATCGACCGCTCTCGCTCGGAATTGAGCCGGCGGAGCGGGTTCGTGCGCGAAAGGCACTATGCGTCGGTGCATTCAGCGTTTCGAAATGTTCCTCGAGGTGAGGTGGGTTTTCTGCGGTGCCGAGGAACAGGTACGCTTCGGGGCGCATTATGCTGCGCACACGCTTCATCACCCGCGCCTTGGTCTCGACATCGAAATAGATGAGCACGTTGCGGAGGAACACCACGTCGGGCGCGGGTAACAACGGCCAATCACCCGCAAGGTTCATTTCCACAGGCTCGACCATGGTGGTGAGCTGAGGACGCACCTTGAAGCTTGGGCCGTAGTTGTCGAAGTAACGCACCAGCATTGCCGCCGGCAGACCGCGATTCACCTCGAGCTGCGAATAGATGCCTTCGCGCACGCGTTGCAACATCTCGCGAGAGATATCGCCGGCGATGATGCGTACGTTCCAGCCCGCGAGCTCCGGAAACCCGTCGCGAAGGATCATCGCAATGCTGTAAGCCTCCTGTCCGGAAGAACACCCAGCCGACCAAATGACCAGGCGCTTCTCTGCCGCTCTTTTGGCGATCAGAGCGGGCAACACCGTTTTTTTCAGCACCTGAAAGGGATGCCGATCGCGGAAGAAGCTCGTCTCGTTGGTGGTCATCGCTTCGATCACCCGCTGTTGGAGCGCACTCGACGGGTGACTGCGCAGCTCGCTCACCAGCACGCTGAGAGACGCAAGGCCTGCATCTTTGGCGACGCGGGCCAGTCGATCTTCACAGAGATACTCTTTGCCGGGCTCGAGCACGATCGCCGCAGAACGCCGAACGAGCTCGCGCAGAAAATTGAACTCAATCGACGACAGACGCATATTCACCTCGATGCTCGAATTCGACGGACGATCTCGTTCGCCATTTCGCCGAGTGGGACAACGGCATTCGCGATGCCCGACCTGGCCACAATGCCAGGCATGCCCCAAACGACAGATGTCGCTTCATCTTGAACGATCACTTGCCCGCCTGCTTTGCGGACGGCGCGCGCACCCTCGAGACCGTCTTGGCCCATGCCGGTGAGGACGACGGCCAAGGTACGCGGCCCGTAGACCGCGGCGGCTGAACGAAACAAGACGTCGGCGGCTGGGCGCACGTGATTTTCGGGCGCGGCTTTGTCGAGCTTGAGCAGCGCCTCTTTGTTGGAGGAGATCAACGAAAGATGAAAATCTCCGGGAGCGATATAGATTTCGCGCGGCTGCGGTTTCATCAGATCGACGGCTTCGCGCACTGGAACGTTCACCTTCGCAGCCAAACGTTCGGCGAACATCTTGGTGAACTCCGCGGGCATGTGCTGCACGATCAACGTGGGGATCGGCAAAGGAGCGCCGAGCTTTTCGAGCACTTCGCTGATCGCTTTTGGCCCGCCCGTCGAAGCGGCGAGGACCAACAGCTCGATACGCGAATGGGCCGCGGTGGGATCGACCGGAGTCAGCGCACGAAGCGCCGGTACAGGCAAAGTCGACGCAGGACGTTTCCGTTCGCCGAGCGCCTTCACCTTGGCGAGCAGCGCGCGACGAAAGTCTTCTGCGTTGTTGCTCGCCGGCTTCGCGACATAGTCGAGCGCACCGAGCGCCAGCGCTTCCAACGTCTGGCGCGCACCACGCTGCGTCAGATTGCTGAACATCAACACCGACGCGCGCAGATTACGTTTGTTCATCTCCGCGAGTGTGGCGAGGCCGTTCATCTCCGGCATTTCCAGGTCGAGAATGACGACATCCGGAGAACATGAAGCGATCTTCTCCAAGGCGAGGAGACCGTTCGCCGCTGTCCCGATCACTTCGATCTCGCGTGAATCCGCGAGCGCATCCTGCGCAAAACGACGGGCGACCGCCGAATCGTCGACGATCAGAACGCGGATTTTAGGTGACGACATGATGATCCTCGAAGCCCATCATCGCGAGCTTCTCGACCAACATTTCGGGCGTGAACGGCTTCATGAGAAACTCGTCCGCTCCCGCAGAAAGAGCGGATTCGATCCGTTCTCTTTCGCTCTCGGTCGTGATCATCATCAGTTTCATCGCGCTGTGTCGATCTTCGCCGCGCACGGCCCGTACGAACTCGAGGCCGTTCATCTCGGGCATATTCCAGTCGACGAGCGCGAGATCGACCGCGCCCTTCGCAGCCAACACACCGAGCCCGTCTTTGCCGTGGCCGGCTTCGGAGATCTCCGTGAAGCCCGCACCCTTCAACATTCGGCTGAGGATCGAGCGCATCGCGCGTGAGTCGTCGACAATCAAAGCTTTCATGTTCAAGCCACCGCTCCTTCTGCATCCAGCTCGCGAACCGCCTTCGTTTCGTCGAGCATCAACAACAACTTTCCATCGAGAATTTGTGCACCGCTGGTGACGTTGCGGACCGCCACGGCGATCGTCGTCGGGAGCGCTTCGCTCTTCTCCGGAATCTCGACGACATCACCGACGCGATCGATCAACAACGCGACCGTTCCGTTTCGCGCCTTGAGGACCACCGCCATACTCGAGGCGCTCGTATCCGTCGCCGACACACCGAGACAGCGGTGCAGATCGATCAAAGTGACCATACTGCCGCGCAGATTCGTGAGACCGGCGATAATCGGATTCGCCAGCGGCACCCGCGTGACTCGCGGTGCGCGGATCACTTCGCGGATCGATGCCACCGGAATCGCGAAAAACAGCTCACCGACGTAAACTGTACAAACACGAAGCATGTTTAGCCCTCCGCCGTGCGCGATTTGTCGAAGAACGTGGGATCGACCGCGCGCACGATTGCAGATACATCGAGCAGCTCGGTCGCTTTTCTACCGATGACGATCGTCTCGAAGAAACGTTCGCGGGTTTGTGACCGAGCACTGTCGTCCTCGCCTTCGACGACGTCGAGGATACGATCGACGACCAAACCGATCGTTCGTCCGTTCTCCGAGCAGATGAGGACGTGTGGATCTTGATTGTTTTGCTGTTCCTCGAGCACTCGAGAGACAAAGAATAACGGAATGATCTGCCCGTTGTGCTGCAAAACCTCGCGCCGGCCGACCGTTTCGACTGCGGAGACATTGAGCTCTTCCAGGCGCTGCACCCGGTCGAAACGCATCGCCATCTTTCGCCGTTCACCGAGACCGAACAACAACCAGCGTGCGTTCTCGCGAGATTCTTCTCCTGTACTTTCGGCCACTGCATCGGCGACCCGATCCGCAGCGATCCGTGCGCGTTGAGCGAGGTTCGCCACGTCGAGGATCAAGACGACTTTGCCGTCGCCGAGGATCGTCGCACCGGAATAGACACCGATCGCTTTCAACGCAGGTTGCAGCGGTTTGACGACGATCTCTTCCGTATCTTGTACGCTGTCGACCACCAGGCCGAAGACGCGATCACCCGCCTCCAACACTACGATGTGCATCTGTTCGGTGAGCCTCTTTATCGCTTCCGGCGAACGTTCGAGTCCGAGCTCGATCACCGGATCGACCAGCGGGAGCAGGCTTCCGCGAAGGCGCAACATTCGCGCGCCGCCTGCGGAGTGCAGCTCCGTCCCATAACGCGAGCGCGGGACACGTGCGATCTCGCGTACGTTCGGCTGTGGAATCGCCAAGGACTCGCCGCCGCTCTGCACGATCAACACCGGCAGAATGGCCACGGTCAGCGGAATACGAATCTTCAAAGTGGTGCCTTCACCGGGCACGCTCGAAACCTCGATAACGCCGCCCAGCTTCTCGACATTGGTGCGGACGACGTCCATGCCGACGCCACGGCCGGACACGTTGGTGACCACTTCCGCCGTGGAAAAACCTGGCAAAAAGATCAGGCTGATCGCCTCCGCGTCGGTCATTTTTTCGGCGCGGGCCTGAGTGATCAGACCGCGCTCGAGCGCCTTCTTCTTCACCTTGTCGGGACGTATTCCACCGCCGTCGTCGGCGACCTCCACCACCACGCGGCCGCCTTCTTGATAGGCGCGAATGTTCAAGCAGCCGGCGGCTTCTTTACATCCTTCTTCGCGGACGGAGGGTGCTTCAATGCCGTGATCGACAGAGTTGCGAACGATATGTGTCAGCGGATCGCGCAAACCTTCGAGGATCGTGCGATCCACTTCGGTCTCTTCACCACCGAGCACCACGTCGACCTGTTTGCCGAGCGCAGTCGCGAGATCGCGCACCACGCGGGGCATCTTTTGAAAAAGTGTACCGAGCGGCTGCATCCGCGTGCGCATGACGCGCGTTTGTAGCTCGGAGGCGATCGTGCTCAGTCTTTGAGCGCTCTCTTGAACCGCAGGATTATCGAGCTTGGCGGCGAGCTGCACCACGCGATTGCGCTCCAACACCAGCTCACTGACGAGATTCATCAGTTGGTCCAGCAGGCCGACGTCGATGCGCACGCTGTTGTCCACGGGCGCGACGATCGGAGCAGGCGCTTCGGCAGAGGTCGCACTGGCCGTCGGTACAGGTGCGACCTTCGCCTCGGCTTTCGGCTCGGGCTTCGCCTCGAGTATGGCGTTCAGTTTGGCGATCAGCGGCGCATGTTCGTCGGTACCATCGCTTTTTTCGCGTTTGACGATGGCCAACATCGTCCGGACCGCGTCGCAGGTTTCGAGTAGAACCGAGGTGATCCGCGCGTTCGCGACCAGCTCACCTTCACGCATCTTGTCGAGGAGGCTTTCCGCGACGTGGGTTACGTTTTGCAGCTTCTCGAAGCCGAAGAAGCCCGAGGTCCCTTTTACTGTATGGAAGGTCCGGAAAATACTGGTGAGGATTTCCGGTGAGCTTGGAGTTTTCTCGAGCTGCACCAAATCGCGGTCGAGTCGGTCGAGGTTCTCATGACTTTCGACCAAAAACTCCTCGATGATTTCGTCGTCGAGGTCCATCGATGGGTTCAATCGTCTCGCTCACGGAAACATGAACCTCACGATCGGCGATTTGTGGACGATAGATGGACTCGTGAGCATCAACGTCCACGAGGATACGGGCTCGGTCTGGATTACAGTCCGCGGCCGTTTCGATTTGAACCTCCAAGCCACCTTTCGCTCGGCGTATGAAAAGGTCGGGAAAAAGAGCCCGATCGTCGTCGATTTGACCGCGGTCGATTACATGGACAGCGCAGGGCTCGGCCTCTTGTTGCTGCTCCGTGAGCACGCTGGTGACGGCCCGATGGTGAAGCTTCACGGGATGAACTCCAAGGTGGCCACCATCCTTCGCATCGCCAACTTTCACCGCTTGTTCGTCATGGTGCCCGCATCATGAAGGCCCTGATCGCAGGTACAGATCCGGCGTCCTACGCCATGCTGAGCAAACGGCTCTCGGCGATGGGATGTCCCACGCTCGCCGCGCGCGATCTGAACACTGCGGTTCAGCTGTTCCTGAGCGAACAGCCGAATATCGTCTTTCTCGACAGCGCGCTCGAGAGTGAAGACATCACTGCGGCCCTACAGGAGCTGCGGCGGATCGCCGGTTCGAACTACGTTCCCATCATGGTGCTCACCAATCGTGGAGACGAAACATCGATGGAACGTTTGGTTGCCGCAGGCGCCGACGACTTTTTAGTGAAGCCGTGGAGCTCCGCCGCGCTGAAAGCAAAGCTCACCGCGCATCTTCGCACCGTGCACTATTACGGGCAGCTCGCGCGACACGCGGGCCGGCTCGAATGGGAGAAAACCGTCGCGTGCGACATCTTCGACAAGATCGTGCAGAAAGGTTGCCTCGATCGCTCTCCGATCAAATATCAACTTTCTCCGGCCGGCGTGCTCAACGGCGACTTCCTTCTCGCAGCCGAAAATCCCTCCGGCGGTTTGTTGCTCATGCTCGGCGACATGAGCGGACACGATCTCTCGGCTGCAGCGGGCTCGCTCCCGATCGCCGAAATTTTTCACGCCATGGCCGCGCGCGGCTTCTCTTTGGTCGATATCGCGGTGGAAATGAACACCAAGCTGCGTGCACTTTTGCCGCGCGGCATGTTCTGCGCCGCGTTGCTCGCCGAATGGAACAAAGACACCGGACTTTTGACCTGTTGGAACGCAGGTATGCCGGACGCCCTGTTCCTTCGGCCAGGTGAAGGCATCGTTCTTCGCTGTTCCTCCCGCAATCCGCCGCTTTCAGCGTTGCCGAGCGATCAGCTCGATCGAACGCTCGATCACTTCAAGGCGCGCCAAGAAGATCGTCTGTTCATCTACTCAGATGGGTTGATCGATCTCGCCACCACTTCGGGTGACAACTTCGGCCAAGAAAACATCGAAGACACCTTGCGCTCTGTCGCCACCGGGAATTCGGGGTTCGATGCGATCGTCGATCGTTTGAAGGCAGTTCGCGCGAGCACCCTTCTTTCGGACGATCTCACCTATGCCGAGCTCAACCTCAGTCCCACGCTGATCGCCCCGGGCGCAGCGCCGATCCGCGCCGTCACCCGCGCACCGAAACCGACGGCCCGTGTAGAGTCCAAGTCGAACTGTGTCTTCGAGCTCCACTTGGGAATCGACGTCTTGAAGAAAGTCGACGTCGTCCCGGAAGTGGTCCGTACGCTCACTGCTCTGGGTATTACGGGAAGTGAAGACTCTTATCTCTTCACCGTGCTCCGCGAGCTCTTCACGAATGCCGTGGAACATGGCCTATTGAAGATGGATTCTCGGATGAAACAGGAAGAAAACGGCTTCGCACTCTATTGCGAAGAGCGCGATCGCCGTCTCGCCGCAGCGACGCAAGGAAGCGCTCGTCTTCGGGTTTGCGACCACGGAAACGGCAAAAATGAGCTACACCTCGAGGTCGAAGACAGCGGGGACGGCTTCGATGCGCTTTCCTACCAGCCTCCGCCGCCCGAAGAGCTGCTTCCCCATGGACGCGGAATCATGTTGGTCCGCGGACTGTGCAGTGAAGTGCGCTATTCGCCGCGCGGCAATCACGTCTTCGCGACATTTCCCCTAAATCCATAGGCAAAGAAGCGGGAGAGCTTTTGGCTCTCCCACCTTCTACTCATTCAAACATTTGAAAAAATGGAGCTCGCGCACAGCCGCGAGCTGATCTGACAGGCCTTGGCGTCTGTTAGAAGAGCAACACTTCGCCGGCGGAATATTCTTGTTCGACGCTGTGTCCACCGCCCAGCTCGACGTGGACCGGAGGACGGATCGCCGCTGCCAGCTCTTGCGGTTTTTCGCCGGCGTTCGCAATTTCGACCTGTGCTTCCTGGAGCCATTGGTCGACGTTGAGCAAACGCTGCGCAACGACGTCTTGAAACTGGAGGTGAGAGAGCGCCTCTTGCGAAGACTTGAGGATCGACTCGACTGCTTGGTCGCCGAGCGACAGCGTATCGCGCAGATCGGTTTGCAGCAGCTCCACGCCGCGATTTACGTCTTCTGCGTGCCGCTGCGACTCGAGCGCAAAGGTCTTCGTCCGATCGGAGAGCTCTTCGCTGCCCGCCGCCATCCGCGGAAGGATCTCTTTGAGGTTGGCAGCCAAAGAAGCGATCAGCTTATTGGTGCTCGCTACCTCGTTCGAGAGGCGCTGCATCTCGGTCGAAATAACATCGAAACCGCGGGCGCCCTCGCTGGCGTGCGCCGAAACGACACGCGCGTTGATCGCTAAGATGCGGGCATTTCTCGCGAGGCGATCGATGGCCGCAGCTGCGCCGCTGATGTTCTGCACCTGACTGAGCGCTTCCGTGGCGAGCTCCGCGTGGGTCTGCGATTTTTTCAGCAACGTTTGTACGTAGGTGTCGATCGCAGAGGTCTGCGACTGAATCGAACGCTGAATACCGTCGGACTGATCCTGCGCTCCGACCCGCGATGCGAGCTGCTTCACTTTGCCGATGTGTGCATTTGCGCTGTCGACGATCGAGATGACACTGCTCGCCGCGGCGGTCACCTCGGTTCCCGTCATCGCGTTGATCAATTCGATGCGCTCGGCGATCTCGTTGCGACTCGATGCGAGACGAAGAACGGCCAGCTCTGCGACATCGGTCTTCGGCGGAGCGGGCTGTATGACCGCTTCAGGCTGAGCTTCCGGGCTTGGCGGCGGTGCCGCACTTTCGCCCCGAAGCTTGTTTAGCCAGCGGGAAACGGTCGTTTGCAGTTGGATGGTAGGTTTCAGCAATCGAACGCGCTCCTGTGACAAAAGATATTCTCGGCCTTCATTCGCCAGGGTTGAGTCCGAATGTCTCTTCGATGAATGAAAGCTCGAAACAGAAGCTCGACGAACTGATCAGGATGGCAGTGGATGGCCTGTTTGCCTCTCTCGGCAAATGCGCACATGTAGAACCGGCACAGCTCGATCGAGCTGTGCGGCACTACGCGGGGATCATCGGTTTCGGAGGAGATGCCAAAGGCTCGCTGGTGATCATCGCCGAGAGCGACACCCTCCGTGATATTCACCCGGTCTCTGACAAAACTTCCGACGATATGATCGCGGATTGGCTCGGTGAGCTCACGAATCAACTGCTCGGACGTCTGAAGAATCTCCTGCTCGGTCACGGTGTGAACATCGTTCTTTCGACTCCGGTGGTCAGCCGTGGTGGCGAGATCTGGTCTTCGGCAGCCGAGGTTCCTCATACCTTCATCATCAAGCTCGAAACGGGCGTGATGAAGGTATGCCTTGATTGGGTCGGCCGAAGCGATCTGGAGATCTCCGCCATGAGCGAGGTTCAGATGCCGGCCGAAGGCGAGCTGATGCTTTTCTAAATCAACTACTTTTGATTTGCGCTCCCGCGCCGATTGGAGAGTCACAGTGAGCAAAAAAGTTTTAGTGGTTGATGACTCCGCGACGGTCCGCCAACAGGTCGGCCTCGCGCTGGTCCAAGCCGGTTTTAGCGTCGTGGAAGCAGTAGATGGTATCGACGGCTCGGAGAAGATCGCCGCGGCAACGGATATTTGTGCCGTGATCTGCGACGTGAACATGCCGCGGATGAACGGCATCGACATGTTGGCCAAAGTGAAAGAGGAGCCGAGAAATGCGGCTCTTCCAGTGATCATGCTGACCACCGAAGGCCAGCCCGAGCTGATCGCCCGCGCAAAAAAAGCCGGCGCCAAAGGTTGGATCATCAAGCCATTCAAGGCGGACCTTTTGGTCGCCACGATCAAGAAGCTCGCAGGCTGAAAGAAGAACAACGATGAAGAATCTTTATATACTTTCGCTCGCGGGGATCGTGTCCGCGTTGTCGTCTGCGTGTCTTTATGACGCAGACGCACGCTGCAGTCCCGGCGAAATACTCAATCAGGACCAAATGTGCGTTTGCGCGGACAATCATGTTCCGCTCTCACGTGATATCAAGGTCGTCGTTGCCAGCGATCCGACCGCCGCCACGTTGCGTGCTGGTTGTGAAGCTTGCGGCGAAAACGAAATCGCTCAAGGCGAAGCCTGCGTCTGTGTCGATGGTTTCGTGAAGAGCGGCGACGCCTGTGTCGCGAGCAACCTCGGCGCTCTCTGTGCGAGCAACGACGATTGCGCGGCTGGCGACAACACATACTGCAAAATGCCGGCAGGTTATTGCACCACCAGTGGGTGCGCGACGGACGAAGAGTGCAATGCGAGCGCGGACTTCGCCTGCGACCGCAACGCACCCGAGTCTTATTGCCGCCGTCCGCCGATCGGACAAGGAATGCCGTGTACCGCGATGGGAATCGACCCCGCGTGTCCGGCCGAATCACCGATGTGCGTACTCAACACGTGTAATCCGGTGGGATGTACCGGTGAGACCGACTGTTCGCCGAGCCGCACCTGTTGCGATCTCAGCGCGTTCGCCGGCCAGCCGTTGACGCTTTGTATGGGAGGTTGCCCGTGAACACGCAAATGAAGAAAATCGAATTGGGCCTGTTGGCTGCTGCACTGTTGTGCGCGTCGAACGCCCGCGCTGAAGAAACAACTGGAACTGCCACCCTCGCGGTGGAGGCACCCGCGGAGGCCCAAGCTGCGGTCGAAGCGCCGGCCGAAGCGGAAGCGAGCGATGGCTCGGAAGCAGAGCTTTTGGCTTCGCTGATGAACGAAAGCTCGTTGGCATCCTCGGAAGAAGGGCCGAGCTTGCGATTCTACGGATTCGCGGACTTCGGACTGAGCAAGTACCTGATCCCCGAGTCTTCGGCTTGGAAACAGGTGTTGAACGGGACGACGAACTTCGCCGTCGGCAATTTGAATCTCTATTTGGACGCCGATCTGACGAACGACTTCAAGTCACTGATCGAAGTTCGCTTCTTGTTCCTTCCGTCGGGCACCGACGATCCGAACAAGCCGGGCGTGCTCGATCCGAGCGTCGACAGCCGTTACGCGGCGGCAAAAGACTATGCTGATCTGGATCGCTTGGTGAAGTGGGGTGCGATCGAGGTCGAGCGCGCTTATGTGGAGTACACACTCCATAGCTTACTGCGCGCCCGCGCCGGCCGCTTCCTGACTCCCTGGGGAATTTGGAACGTCGATCACGGTTCGCCGGTGATCATCGCGACGATGCGCCCGTACATCATCGGCGAAGGTTTCTTTCCCGAAGCACAGACCGGATTTGAATTCTTCGGAAACTATGGTTTCGGCGACGCCACCGCGGGCTACCATGTGACGTTGTCGAACGGCCGTGGACCGGTCGAGCAATATGCTGACTTCGACACGAATAAGGCCCTCGGCGCCCGTTTGTGGCTCAACATGAAATACGTCGGTGACCTGACCTTCGGTGCCAGCGCCTATGCAGGCACCTACAGCGACCAACGTTCGCAGATCGATCTCACGCAGGCCGCTCCGCTCCCGCAGCCGTTCATGTTCGAGAGTTATCGCGAACAGGCGTTCGCGGCCGACGTGCGTTTCGAGCTCGGCGATCTGTTGCTGCAGAGCGAAATCGCGTTGCACGAGCGCGTTTGGGATGACGACAAACGTCCGATCGACCGCGCTGGAAACGCCCAGCCCGACAACCGCCGTTTGGGGATCTATGGACTCGTCGCTTATCGTTTGCCGTGGTTCAATCTACGCCCGTTCGCGGTCGTGGAATACTATGACACCGGCACGGCCATCTTGCTGGGAGGCTCGCCGAGCCTGGCGGCTTTCAGTGCGGGGCTCAATGTGCGCATTACGCCGAACGTGGTCGCCAAAGCATCATTTGCACATGTCATGTTCCTCCGCGATCGAGCAAACTCGCTCGCTTCCGAGGACTTTACGACTCTCATGACTCAGCTCAGCTGGGCATTCTAAGGTGGATAACAACATGGGTGCCAAGATGAAGCTCATGCGGAACTTCGCCTTCGTCGCTCTGACGGCGTCGGTGCTCGGTTCGGCAAGCACACCTTCGACAGCGAAGGGCTCCGGAAAAGCGATTGTCGTCGTCGTCTCGAAGGAGCTGGCGATCGACGACATCCCTTCCTCGACGTTGCGCCGCGTGTTCAGCGCGGAGCCGACGGAGACGGGAGAGGGTGGACGTTTCGTGCCTCTGAATCAAGAACCCGGCACACCGAATCGTGTGCAGTTCGACAAGGTCGTGTTACGGCTCGAGCCGGCTCAAGTCTCTCAGTTTTGGGTCGATCAACGTATTCGCGGAGGACAGAAAGCCCCGCGTTCCATTCCGAGTGAGAAGTTGCTGTTGCAGCTCCTCCCGAAGGTTCCCGGAGCGATCGCTTATGTCACCGCGGATGATGTTGGTCCTTCAGTGAAAGTGTTGAAGGTCGACGGCAAGAAACCGGGCGAGGCGGGATATCCGCTTCAGTAGAGCTGTGCGCCTTTTAGTCTATATTTGGAGCCATTAGATGAGTGTCGATGATCCTCACATGAAGCGTATGCCGATTACCAAGATGCGGCGTATCATCCTGATCACTTTGACAGGTGCTGTCGTCCTCTTTACGACCGCGGTCTTTGTCCTGGTTCAGGGAATATTCGACAACTTCGGCCCCGCGGTACAACAAGACCTGGAGTGGAAAACTCAGCGCGGTGCTCGCGAGATCGCCCGCGCTGCGGATCTCGGGCTTGCCGTGAACGACGCCGCTGAAGTGGCGAAAGCATATGGTGACTACACGCAGTCGGAAGATATCGTGGCCATTGTCGCGACCGACGCTGAGCACAAAGTCGTTTCGCAACACGGCAAAGTATCGGAGAGCGATGGAGACATCTTTGCGGGTCCTCCGAATCGCGTCTCTGTGCGCAGCGATGACCTGATCTCTTGGTCACCGGCAGTCATCGAAGGTGCCGAGGTCGGGCGCGTGGCGCTCGTCGTCAGCACACGGCGCCTGATCGAATCGCGCTCACTGCTCGACCGAATCCGCTTGGCGACGGCGCTTGCGGGCGGATTGTCGATCCTCTTCGGAGCGCTCTTCGTCACCTACTTTACGCGACAGATCGCCAAACGTGACGCGCAGCTCGCCGAATACGCGCTGGGCCTCGAGAAAAAAGTCGAAGCCCGGACCAAGGAGCTCGACGCACGCAACCGCGGGATGCGCATCGTTCTCGACAACGTCGAAGAAGGCCTCGCCAAGGTCGGGCTCGACGGCAAAATGGCGAGCGAACGTTCGGCGACGATCGATCGTTGGTTCGGTGCCCCGGCGGAAGGAAGCACCTTCGCCGAATACATCGGCACCGCCGACGCCCGGGCCGCCGCTCTATTCGACATGGGCCTGGAACAGCTCCGCGACGGCTTTCTCCCGCTCGAGCTGCTCTTGGATCAAATGCCGAAACGGATGCAGAACGGCGAACGTGTGCTCGAGATGAGCTACACGCCGATCCAAGGCGCGAACGAAGAGCTGGAGGCGCTCTTGGTCGTCGTCTCCGACGCGACCGAACGCCTGAAACACGAACGTTTGGAGATCGAACAGCGTGAGCTCTTGGCCATCTTCCAACGCCTCTCCGCCGACCGCTCGGGCTTCCTGGAGCTCGTTCACGAAGCGGAGATCATCATCAACACTTTGAGCCGCAGCGAAAGTGATGCAGAGACCGAAAAACGTCTGGTGCATACTTTGAAAGGCAATGCGGGAATCTTCGGGCTCCAACGGATCGCCGACACCTGCCACGAAGTTGAGACTCATGTCGCCGAACACGGTGGTGGGCTCAGCGAAGACGATCGCCGTACTTTATCAGACGCCTGGAGGGGTACACATGAACGTATCGCCAGCTTGCTCGGAAACGGCGACCGCAAAACTGTAGAGATCGACGAGAAGGATCTGTTGCAACTGATTGCGGTGATCGAAAACGGCGCCAGTGAAAAAGAGATAACTACCATCTTGCGTAGTTTCCAAATCGAGCCGTTGCGCGTCCGTTTCGAGCGGTTCTCGGAACAAGCACGGACGCTGGCTCGCCGCGTTGGAAAGCCGAATTTGGAGGTCGAGGTCGACGCCGGTGGATTGCGGCTGGATCCCACGAAATGGCGCCCGTTCTGGTCGGCTTTCGTCCACGCAATCCGCAACGCAGTCGATCATGGGATCGAAGATCCGGAGACCCGTCGCGCCGCGAACAAACCGGAGCTCGGACACTTGGTGTTGCGTGCACGGCAAGAGAACACGGATCTGATGATCACTTTGGAAGACGACGGACGCGGCATCGACTGGAAAAAGGCGAAACAACGCGCCCAAGACAGTGGTATTCGCGCCGAGAACACTGAAGACCTGAAAGAGGCACTCTTCAAGGACGGATTCTCGACCCGCGAACAAGCGACGGAGATGTCCGGGCGCGGCGTAGGACTTGGCGCCCTTCGCGCTGAGACCGAAGCGCTCGGCGGCGCGATGAAGGTTCGTTCCGAGATCGGACGCGGCACCGTGTTCGAGTTCCGCTTCCCTGACCCGAGCGCTCTGCTTCAGCGCCTCTGATAACCTTCGTCGCCCATGGCGGCGACCAGGCGCTCATAAGCTTCGCGAGCCGCACGCGCATCTCTATATTTCTCGACGACCACCGTCCTGATCGAAAAGCCATCGAGCTCCAAAACAAGCTCCACCTCGCGACCCGGGTCTCCCAATCGAAAGAGCTCTTCTCTTTTGGACGGTGCTTCTTCGGGCTCGGCAGCGACAGTGGCTGCGACCGGCACAGCCGCTTTTGCGGGCTGAGGCGCACCTTCGTCGACGTAACCTTTCGACCGTTTCTCGCGCTCCAGCTTGGCGATCTCTTTTTCCGCGGCCGCCGGCGACCCGAGCTCTTTGACCTGCGTTTGACCGGCGCTCCCGGTGCGGCCGTAGTTCACGTAGAGCGTGCCGCCATCGATCCGCGCGCGCCAAAACTTGTTCGAGCCGCCCTCGGCGAAAGAGAGCGCTACTTTCCACTCACTCACCGGAGCCTCCTTGTTCGAGCGCCGCCAGCTTGTCGATCCGCTGCATGAACGCGGCGCCGCGTTCTTCATCGAGCATGAACACGAAAGACGCCAGCCCGCGCAGCTGCGCCAACGATTCGTCCGGACGCGCCTTGCCGTGCTCGCGGTTGAAGATCGCCGCCTTCAGCTTGCGCACCGTCTCGCGCGGGACGCGGGCCGGCGGTGCACCTTCGGCTCGATTGACGATCAGCCCAGTGACCCGCTGCCGTGCGCCTCCACGCATGATGCGTGTTTTCTTCGGATGCACCCGAAATCCTTCGGCCTCGAGGATCAGCTTCAGCCGGTGCAAAAATTTCCCGAGCTGCAATTCGCGACCGAATGCGGAGAACGTGAGGTCATCGGCATACCGTGTGTATTTCAACCCATACTTTGTCGCGAGCCCGGAAATTCGTGCATCCAATTTAAGGCACAAAGTATTGGTGATCGATGGGCTGGTCGGAGCGCCTTGCGGCAGGGAGCGCGGTCCGGTCGCCACCCAATATTTCTTGCCCTGAATTTCCTGCTCGATGCGCGGAGATTCCGTGGCCAACAAAGCGAGAATCGTCGCCACTTGTTCGCCATATCCAGCTTTACGGAAAATACCTTTGACGCGCGGCAGGGTGACCGTCGGATAAAAATCCTTGAGATCGACTTTCACCACCACGCGTGCACCCGCGTGCGGAATGGCGTTTGTTTTGATACTTCGCCCGACGAGAAATCCATGGGCCGCGCCGTGGACCGGCAAATGTTCGGTAATATATCTAGCGATCCATTTTTGGGCGATTTTTAGGTCTTTTTTCGGCGCACTGATCAGACGTTCGCCGCCATCGCGTTTCGGTATTTTCCAGCGGCGATAGTGTGTCCCGGTATCGACCTCGCGGTGATAGACGAGCCAGCGCAGGCGCGGAATCGAGAGGTCGAGAATTTTCGCCAACGCCTGCGCGTCATCGATCTTCGGAAGCTGATTTTCTTCCCTACGAGCTTCGCGCTCCGGAATATCGAATTTATCGATATCGGGAGTATCGTGATGAAATACTCCAGTACCGACGTGGGAGAGATGTTGAGTCTTATAGGCTCTCCACGCGACACGATAGAACATGCGGCGCGTGGGCGGATCTTTCGCCGCACGTTTCTCCATCTCCGCTTTTACCCAAGCGTCGATGCCGCCCGCTGCGACCAATTCCGGCCAAGTGATCACCGGCTCATCTTTTTTTTCCGCCACTTGAGTATTCGATCTCGATGATCGGGAAGAGAAGGAACGCGAACCGTTACCTACTCACCTGGGACACGGTAGGCTCACCGGTTTGCCGCCCTCCCGGTCATCCGGCCATTGGCGAAAACCTCGGTTGCGTGGTTGGTCCAGCTTCGCCGATGGCCGGATGACCGGGAGGGCGAGCAAACCACGAACAGCCTACCTTGTGGAGCATGACAAGCTTTGTTGCCCGGGCGGCGCGACACCGCCCTTGTGCCGAAGCACAGGCTAGCGAATCCGGCTCCTTCTCTTCCCGTTCCCCGAGATCGTCCTCCTTTCGTTACGGCGCATCCGCGTCGATGAAACGTTTCTGAGCCAGCTCTTCGAGCCGCTGAAAGTACTCCTGCCTCGCTGCGTCTGCTGTACCAAAGAACAGGCGTTCCATCCGCATCGCGTCCAAATTGTCGCCGAAACGAAGTATCACTTTTCGGTCGTCCAAGGAGACGTGATACGTCGTCAGTTTCCCTTTTTCGCGCCGAATCAAGGTACGCGTCTCGGCGCGAATCAATTTTCGACCTTCCTCGGTCCCGCGCGCTTCCTCGAGCGCCGCCCTCTCGCGGCTGTGTTTCAAACGCAGCGCGATCATGTGCTCACACGGGCCTTCGCGGAGCCCTCCACGGCGAAAGTGCGGGCAGGTGCAGGTGGCTTTGGCTGCGCGTCCTTCGCGGTCGATGGTGAAGGACGTTTTGTAGACGCGGTGCGCGCGCTGATCATCGATCTCGCCGTCGATCGCCGTGCCTTCTGCGCCCTGATCGTGGACACGTATCAGCCGCACCGCCCCCTCGTCTTTCAACAGCCGGTGCGCTTGCTCCTCCGCCTTGCTGCCATAGCGGATCTTCGCCAGTTCGAGTGGCCTTCCGATCAGTGATCTCTTGGACACTGTACCTTTGGCCAGGTCATTGACCACGGAGCCTTGTTCCATCAATCGCAGTACGGCGCGGCGAATTTCGCGTTTGTCAGCTTTGAGCTCTGCCGATAACTGCGCCAACGTGCGCGAGCCCTCATCCAAGCGCTGTTCGACGCGCGCCGCGAGCTCTTCGCCTGCGCCCTCGGAGGACAAAAGATCGACGTTCGCCGCGCCCGACCAACCGCTCTCCGACCACCCGCTGAGCGCGAGCGTGAACGAAGCTTGCGGAAGCTCGACCACATAAAAGGCAGGTAAACCTGCGCCCGCGAGGTGGACCGTCACTTTCACGGCGTGCGGCAAGAGTCGCGCGAGCGTGTTGAGACGATTTCGGCCGAAGGTACGTACCACCTGCGGGCGTGTACCGCGATAGGGTCCGCTGCTCGCTTCGATCACGCGATCCCAAGGCTCGAGCACAATGCGCGGCTTCTCACCGGGAACAAGCTCATAACGAAGCGCACGCGGCGACTTCTTCGCGCGGCTCATGCGCAACAAAAAGAGCACGTTGTAGAGATCGATCGGCGCGATCTCGAAGGTCTCCGCGGTCAACGTCGAAGCGGCTTGCACCAAACCGAGCCCGCGCAACCAACGGTACGGCACGCGCAGCTTGCGGACCGGCGCTTCAGCGTTCGGCGCAAGCAAAAGCTCTGCGGGTCGATAGGAGCGCGTCTTGGCGATCGCTTTGAGCAGCTCTCCAGAGAGCTCGACGAACGTGGTCCCTTCCGTGGCCTGAAGCGAGGCGAAAGTTTTCGTTCGATCGAAAGCGAGCCGCGCGTAAGCGGATTCGTCGCGGGAAAAAACTTCCAGCGCGAGCTCGTCTTTGGAGATGGTGAGCATCGGATCGAGCGGCGACTCTTCTTTCGCAGCTTCGCCGTACTGCGCTTCGAGGAACGCGCGCTGCGCATCCCAGACCGCCTGCGTCACTTTTTTCCCGGACTGCAGCAGGTACTTCAGGTAGTCCGCGCGATCGCGCGCTTTGAAGCGAAGATCGCTGAGGAGCACATCGCCCAAAGCGAGGAGCGCATCGCGAGTTACCGCGGGGTGAAGCAGCGTCGCGCTGAGCGTCGCGCCCGGCCGCTCTGCATCGGTGGGTATGGAGAGACGATAGGAGCCATCCGCGGTGAGCGCGGCGGCGGCACCTGTACGAACGACCAGGTCGAGCGCTTCACTCATCGTCATCGCCCTCCCCGTCTTCTTCCACTTCGTCTTCGTCTTCGTCGTTCACCGCGCTGAAGTCGGTCTCTTCGTCGCCCCCGTCATCATCAATGATCTCGTCGTCCGCGACCTCTTCGTCGTCGGCCGCCGCGCCGGCGAACGTTGCACCGCCGCGACCGCGTTTTTCCTTGTCGACGCCGTCCGCGTAGACCTTGGCTTTGGAACGTTCGGCGCGGCGCAACGCTCGGTACGCGGACGCGCGGACCTGATCGTCTTCACTTTTCTCGGCCAAAATAGCCTTCAGAACCTCGATCGCTTCCGCTGTTCCCATGCGGCCGAGCGCAGCGATCGCCGCGAGACGATCCGCACCTATTCCTTTGGCGCGCGCCAGCTCCGCGAGCGGTGCGATCGTTCGATCGCCGATCGCCACCGGCAAAACGAGCCGGCGTAGTTGCGCGGTCGCGAACACCTTCGGCGCAACCTTCGACAACAACGGGCGCACGATCGCGTTCATACGCGCGACGTCCGGCATCGGTGTGCTGGTCACAGCTTCCACCGTGGGATCGAGCCGGCCTACCGCCTCCGCCGCCGCGGCACGCACGCGCGCATCGCGATCGCCGAGCGCAGGCCACAAGCTCTTCGCATCTTCACGACGACCATGACGCGCCATGAAACGGATCGCTTCCGCGCGTACCACCGCGGGCGTCTCTGCGTCATTTGCGGCTGCCCGCGCTGCAAGGCCGATGTCCGCACCGATCGCCGACGCCGCCCAAAATCCCGCGCGCCACGCTTCGAGCTCGAACGTTCGATCACCACCGAGACGTTTTTCTTCGCGCCGGTATCCGGCCTCCGAACGTTCGATCGAAACTTTGACAGCGCCCCCGAGCTGTTCTGCTTTTGCGGCCCCGGCGATCCAGGCGGCCTCCGCACGTGCGCCCGCGGCGTCCGCGCGCAACAACACGTCGAGCTCTTCGGCGGGACACAAACGGCGCCGCACCAAACCCAAACGCAGGCGGCGCCGGGCTTCCGCACTTTTCACCTCGCCTAGGCGGCGCACCAGCGTCTTCGGATCACCTTTTCTCGCGAGAAAAGAAGCCGCGGGATCGCTGATATCGCGGTGCCGGCTGGAGAGCGCGAGCAGATTGGTGCGCGTCGGATCTGCGGCGTACAACAGCTCGAGCGACACGAGCGCGGCGCGACGCAACAACACATCGTCTTCGTTGAGCGCCTCGCTGAGCACCGCTTCCGATTCGGGACGGGCCAGCTTTCCGAGCTCTTCCACCGCGGTTTTGCGCGCGTTCGGATCGGTCCAGCGATCGGCGGCGATCTTCTCCAATACCGCGCGACTGCGCTCGTCGCCTGCGAAACGAAGGCCGGTGATCGCACGAAGCTGCGCGGGACCAACTCCAGCCTTGGCTGTCCTTTCGACCAGGTGGCTGATCCGCGCGCGCTCGTCGCCTTCCGGCAGCTCGCGCATCATGCGCCCAAACGTTTCGTAGAGCGCCGGGATCAACGCGCGATCTTCGTCGGAGAGCTCTGCGTTCGGGTCGAGGAAAGGCGACAGCTCGGTGAGCGCACGCGGATCGCCGAGTGTCCCGAGCGCGAGCAGCGCCCGTTCGCGATCGGCGCCCTCCCCCGCTTTCAACACCAACAAAAGCGGCTGAAACGCTTCGGGCCGCTTCTTCGAAGCCAGGCCCGCCGCCGCCGGCAACACCAGCTCGCGCCGGCCTTGGCGCAACGCCGCACGAAGCGGCTCGATGCTCGCGTCTTTGAAGACCTCCGCCCGAAACGCGACCGCTTCTGCAGCCGTCACGCGCACCTCGGATTCGCGATCGCCGAGTAGACGCGCCAGCAAAACTTCCGCCTCGCGATCTTCGATCGCATCGAGCGTACCTGCCGCGCGCAAACGATTGTCCGCCTGAGGGGACTTCGCGGCCGGCGCAAGAAATTCGAGCGCTGTCGCTTCGACGTAGCGCGGACGTTTCGCAGCACCGAGCTTTCGCTCCGTGTCATTCTTATCGACCGCGATCCACTTCAGGGCCGAAAACGAGGCCGCACGGATGGCGTCCGCTTCGTCTTCCAGCAAACGCAGCAAGAGCGGAAACGCGGCGCGATCACCGATCCGCGAGAGCGCGTCGATCAACTTCGGGCGATCCGCGTTTTTGTCGGGGTCTTCGTCGATCCTTTGCGCGATCGCTTCCGCTGCGCGCGCCGACTTCAGCGCCACCAACGCATCGAGCGCCTCCTGCGAAACGCGTAGCTCTTCCGAACGGAGGAACGGCGCGAGCACATCGAGCGAAGCTTCCACACCACGCCGCGCGAGCGCTGCCGCAGCCTTCAAGCGCAGATCTTCGTGATCGCTCTCCATGGCGCGGCCGAGCGCAGCGCGCACCCGCGGATCGTCGCTGCCGATCAAACGATCGACCACCGAGGAACGCACGTCCGCGTAACGGCTCTCCAGAGCGAACAACCACGGCTCGAGGGATCCTTTCGGCGAGAGTTTTTCCAAACGCCCGACGGCATAAGCGCGAACTTCGGCGCTCGGTGCTTCGATCGCCCCTCGCGCCGAACGCCGCGCTTCTTCGTTGCCCGCGAGCGCCAGCGCGATCAGCTCATCGATCGCGTCGCGCCCGACATCGAGCGCCGAGGTGGCGAGCGCCATGGACAACGGTTCGAGCGAACCTTGCGGATAGAGCGCACGCAGCGCGGCGGCACCTGATCTTCGGACCAGGTGGTGTGTATCGCTGAGCGAACGCCTCAAGATCGGCAACACGGCGTCGCGGCCGATGTCTTTTTCTTTCGAGAGCTGCGTGAGCCGCTCGATGCTGTCACGTCGCAGGCGGTGCGTTTCATCCGCGGCACCTGGTTGGGGCGCCTGGCGCACCAGACCCGCATAGGCACCGAAGACCAGCTGGGTCGCTTCCGACCGCGAGAAACCTTCACTGGCCGGAGGTACAGGTCGATGCGCGGTCGCCCCACGAAAGCGGATCACCGTCAACACGCGTTCCGCTGCAGTCGCGACTGTCCCTTGTGGTTTTGTTTGTTTCCCGAAGAGACGTCGGATCCAACCCACTTTGCGCGGCTGATTCTTCTCTTCCGCACCACCTGCGTGCGGCACCCAAGTCTGATCCACGGACGCCGGCTTGAGACGTTCCGCAGCCGTGAAATAAGACTCGGGTTGCGAGCGCAGCGACAACACCTGCGCCGACGCGTAACGTTTCGCGGGATCGTCGCTGGCCAGCGCCATGACGACCAGATTCACCAGCGCGCGCCGCTTCTCTTCGTTCGGCCACTTCTTCAGATCGCCCGCTTTTTCCGGCTTTTTCGGGCCGACCAGCTCGAGCGCCAGCTCTTCGTAGGCCTCGGGAGAAAAACGCGACTCGAGCGCCCGAGCCGCGGCGAAGCGGATCTCCGGGTGGAGCGAAGACAACGCGGCGAGCAAGAGATCCGGTGCATGTCCTTCGCGCAACAAAGCACGATCGCGCGCGACGATGATCGCGAAGACCAGATCTTGGATCTCGCGATCAGGATCGGCCAGACCTTGGAAAATTCCGCGGATCCCTTCCGCCCCGAGCGCGACGAAACCGAGGATCGCGCCGATCCGAATCGGTCGATGACTATGTTGTTGAGTACCGGCGAGCACCGGTAACGCGCGCACATCTCCGAAACGCGCCAAACCTTCGGCGGCCCAGCTCCTGACCGGAAGATCAGGATGCGCCAAGGCGGCCACCAGCGGTGCTTCGCCGCCCGGCCGGCACGCCGTCGCCAAACCGCGCGCGCCCATCTCGCGCACGAGCGGATCCTCATCCTCGAGGAGCCCGATCAAAAACGGGGTCGCCGCAACATCACCCGCATCCGCCAGCGCACGCGCAGCACGGTGGCGAAGTTGATCGGAGGGGCGATCGAGCCGCGTCTTTGGAATCGAAAGCAGCTCCTTCATCGCCGCGACGCCGCGCAGGTTTTTGCGGCGGCCCAGCAGCTCGCCTGCCCGCACGCGCAGCTCGTAAAATACGCTTCCCAACGCTGCGGCGAACGGGACTTCGTCGTCGGGCAGCAAGACGTCGGCCGCTTCGATCGCCGCGAGATGCACCGCCGGTTGATCTTCGCGAATACCTTCGACGAGCGCGTTTTTCACCGCCGCGGCCGGCGCGTGCACCGAACCCGCCGCTCCGAGCGCGCGTACGTCCGAACGCGAAGAGCTCATCGCGGCGAGGTGCACCTCCGCTCTCTTTTTATCGGCGTCCTCTTTGGTCAGCGCGCGATAGGCGGCTGCACCGACCTCGCTGGTCGCGTCTTTGACGAGAGCCAACAACAAGGGACGCGCCCAAGCCGCTTTCTGGCGTTCGAGCTCGGAGACTACGCGGAGGCGAACGTCGGCGTGACGCGAAGCCGCACCGCGCTCCAGCGGAACGCGCGGATCTTTCGGATGCCAAGCCCACAACGTGCGAAACGCTTCGCTGCGCACGTTCGCCGCTTCATCATCGAGCGCATCGGCCAGCAGCTTCTCCGAGTCTTCGCTCCGCTTCGCGTCGACGAGGATCTTCAACGCGCGTACCCGCACGTCTTGATGCGAAGCAGAGAGCGCGATCTTCACCAGCTCGAGTGGCTCTGCGAGCTTGGCCAACGATTCGAAGGCCGCGCCGCGCACGATCTGTTCGGAGTCGTCGAGCAACCATTCGAGTCGCGTGCGCGGGCGATCGTCACCGGGTAGAGAGCGCGACGCGAGCAACAACGCTTCGACTACCGCGAGCCGGACTTCGCGCGCCGCTTCTCGGCTCAATTGAAGGAGCGCACCGACTGCGCGCGCATCACCGAGCAACGCCAAGCTCCGCGCCGCGCGCAAAGCGCTGTCTGCGTGGCGGGAAGCGAGCGCCGCAAACAATGGCTCTTTTTGTTCGCCGCCGGCGGAGCTCTCTTCGACAAAAGTGCCGCGTTTCTCCAGCTCCAGGAGCGAGTCGTGAATCCGCGCATCGACGGCGCGCAAACGCGAGACGAGCGATTTTCTCCGCGCGACGAGCACCAAAAACGCCATGCTGCGCACCAGCTCGTCGGCATCATCGAGCGCACTTTCGAGCAGGGCGTTGGTGTTCGCATGAAAGCCGAGGCGCACCACGGTTTCCAGGCGGACATCCGCATGCCCTTTGGCGAGCGCGGTACGGAGCGGTTCGAGCGATTCTTTCGGTTCACTCTCCACCAGCGCATCGATCGCCAAGAGGCGCACGTCCGCTGATCGATCGGACAGGCGCTCCGCGATCAGCCCCGGCACCAGCGGCGAAGTCGCGCGCAAGCTCGGAAGGCGGGACAGCGCCTCGAAACGCACGTCTTCGTGCACCGACCCGAGCGCCGTGCGCAGCGGGAGCAACGGCGTTTTTTGATCGAGCTTCAGCAGCGCTTCCAAGGCGGCTTTGCGCACCTGCTGATTCGCCGCAGGTTTGGCGAACGGGTCGAACGCGTGTTTGTCGCCGATCGCCCGCCGCAGCGCAGGCCGGCTCTGGCGGCGTTCGGTCGCACCGAGCATTTCGATCGCCAACACACGAAGCTCCACCGAAGCTTCATCTTCGACCGAGCTCTCCAAGAGCACGCGCGCTTCGTCTTCGGCGATGGCACCGAGCGCACGGATCGCCGCTTCACGAACCTGCGCGCCGCGGGCGGTCCGATCCTCGGCGAGTCGCTCGAGCTCCGACCCGAATTCTTCGAGCTCTGGATTTGCGCCGAGCTCACCGGCGCCGTCGAGCACCAGGCGCGTCAATTTGCGCTCGCGGCCCGCAGACACCAGCGTGCCGCCGCGTTTGTCTTTCGCAGCGCGCGGTGGAGGAGGCACCCAAACGATCGCCGCGAGCGCGCGGTTCTTCAGCTCCACGGTGCGCGGCTTTCGTTTCGTGTCGAGCTGCCAGCTCTTCAGCTCGCCGTCTTCGCCGACCGAATAGAGCCGGCGCGGCAGCTCGCGTTCTGCTTCATCGAGCAACAGCGGCGAGCGGATCAGGGCGCGGATCGGGCCGGAATGCGCGTGTTCTCCAGAGCGATTTTCTTCGTCGACCGCACCTTCGAGGAATAGATATTTGATCGCGCCGTCCGCTGTCCCCGCGGCCACTCGCCCATCGCCGAGCAGCTCCAGCGCACGCACCGCACTTTCGCCGGCGGACATCTCGCGGATTTCGGCGGTCGCAAAATTCGCCGTGGGAACGACGCGAACCACCGCATCGTCACCCCCCGCGACCAGCTGGGAGCCGCTCGGATCGAGCACCACGGACAACACGGGCCTATCGGACAGGTGACGTCCTGCAAGCTTTTTTAGAGTTGGTGTCCCGGAGGACAGCTCATAGAGATGAATATTACCGTCATCACCGGCCGAGACGATCTTTTTCCCGAGGACGCTCACCGCCAGCGCGCGGATCGCACCTTGATGCGCCTCCACCTCGAAGAGCTTCACCGGCGTCTCCTGCGAAACGTCGATCCCCACGATGCGCCCGGCGGAGGTGCCGGCGAGCAGCAGCTCTCCTTCGAGAAACACTAAAGCCGCGACGGACCCGGACACTTCGATCGCCCCCGCGTGCGCCAACTTTGGCCATCGGTACAGGTGGACCTGCGAGCGGTTCAAGCCTTCTGCGTCGCGCGTTCCACCGAGCGCCAATAGGCGGCCGGAGCCGGAAACGGCGAGCCCCACGACCCGCTCTAAGTGAGGCAGATATTTCACTCGGTCCCCGCACTGATCTTAAGATCAGGATGCGCGCGTTCGATCCAGGCGAGCGCGGCGACGCAGCTTTGCCATTCGCCTTTGGCTACGGAGCGCGAGAGCTCGCCCAGCACCGGCTGGACCAAACGCGCAAATTCCCGCTCTTCGACCGCAAGATCGCGCACCACCTCGATCAACCTGCGTTTGGCGATACTCGCCGAAAGCGGCCTTCCCGGCAGAAGCTCCGCGGAGAGCTCGCGGCGCTCCATTCTTCCGGGCGGAAGACCAAACAAGGTGCTCCGCAGAAAATGGATCAGCTCACTGTCTGCGCGAAATGCGGTCTTTCTGTGTTTCTCGAACAAGAGGCGCACCGCAAACAGACGCACTTCGCGATCCGGGCTCTCCATCAACCACGCGAGACGGCTCTGGCCGCCGAGGCGTTCATAGTGTCTGCGAATCAACACCAACGCGACCTCGCGCGCCGTCTTCTCGTGTGACTCCGCGAGCGCGAAGACCGCATCGGCCGTCAGCCACTCCGGCGGCGGTACGCGTGACACATCCGCATCCGCTTCTCCGATGGAGAGCAAAAGCTCGCCCGCCGCAGCACGCAGCTCCCGATGCGGGCTCCCTGCCAAACGGAACAACAGCTCGGGCGCGTTCCAACGAAGCATCTCCTCTTTGGCGATGAGCGCTGCAAAACGTCTCACGTCCGGGCGTTCGTCGAAAAACAAAGGCTCCACGAAAGAGAGCGCGTAGTCCGCGTGCGAAAGCTGGGCCTTGATCCCGAGCGCGCGCGATTCGTTCTTCGTCGGGCCGAGAGCTGGATGATGTGTCTCCAAGAAGCTCGCGGCGAAACGGCGCAGCGGCTCCGAGCCCTTCACCGCCATGGCCCACAAGGCACCGACCTTGGGCGCGATCGCCGCAGGACGGTAATGCGCCAACAAATGATGGTGCGCGAAGTGGGCGATCGTTTCATCCGCGCTCGCCGCTTGTTCGAGCAGCCACGAAACCTCGAGCCGAGAAGGCTCGATGATTTTGACGTTCGCCAACAGCTCGATGGCCAACGGACGGAACCGTGGATGGCCGAGCAGCTCTTTGACCCATTCGACACGAATATCTTCGCCGCTGAGGATCCCTCCCCGGAGCAGCGGTCCGATCCAATCGGAGAGCTTCGGATCGAAGAGCGCTTTTTCGATCGCCTCGCGACCGATCTCCCGTCCGCTATACGTCGCGAGCGCACGCGTCGCTTGTTCGCGTGCGCGATAGTCCGCGCGCGCGTCGTCCAACACCGCGAGGTAGTATCGAGCCGGCGGTCGCGATTTCGCGGACTCGAAAAATTCGGTGACGAATTTCCGCTGATTTTGCCCCGCTAAATAGAGGGCGACGAAAATATCGGAAGTAACGTCTTTCGCGCTGTATTGTTCGCGAATTTTGCTCATCGCGAGCTGAGCGGTCTCTTTGACATCGAGCAACCGCACCAAAGCTTCAAAGCCGATTTCTCGAGCTGTCTTTGAGGACAGTCGCGCGGCGGCGAAGGTGCGTACTTCGGCGGCGCCGGAGCCGACCCAACGCACCAAATCGGAGATCGGCATGTCGGCGGCGTAAGTATTTGCGTATTCGATCGCGTACTTTCGTGCGGCGGCGTTCGAGCTTCCGAGCAACGACAAAACCAGCTCGTGGAGACCGAGCGCGCGCAGCTTGGTGGCGTGGAGCTCAGGAGTTTCGTTGAGCAGCTCCACGATCAACGCGTGCACCACACCGAGCGACTTTTGTCCGAGACGCGCGATCCACCGCGGATCCGCGCTGCGCAACGCGTCCGGGTGATCTTTCTTCAAGCTGCGGATGGCAAACTCGGCGACGGTGTCGTTCTCCGCGTCTTCCAACAGTCGCAACAAGGGGTCGGGAGATAGTTTCCACGCTTCGGGATAGGCGCGTTTTTCCAGCTCCTGAGACGGGCTACGAATCCCGAGCGAGCTTCCCGCGCCGACCAGCTCACCGCGCGCCCAGATCTGATTCGCCACCCAACTTTGGTGGAAGGAAAATCTCGCCGGATAATTCTTCAATACCTGCGCCGCGAACCACGGATAGATCTCCGGCACCGCGCGGCCGAGCTCCCGGAGATATCTCCACGCGCGGCGAGAGAGGTAGTGGAACGTGCCGACGGAAATCTCGGTGACGCGCGCGCGTTCGGAATAGTCCGCCTGCAGGAGATCGAAACGCGCCGCGAGCACACCGAACATCGCCGCGTCGTGCCGCAGCTCCGCGAGCTTGTAGATTCGCTTCATCCCCTGCCACAGGCCGTAGGCGATACGCACGCGCTGGAAAATATCCAAGAGCGCGCTGATCGCCGGCTCGTCGCCGGCTTCGTAGAGCTCGACCAACAAGGCACCGAGCTTCATTCGGGGAGGAGCTGTCTCTGCGGACAGCAAATTTTCCCACGCTTCTCTGCGCGCCGCTTTCCGCTCTGACGCGGTTTTGTTCGCCAGGACAGCTGGGGACATCGCGCGCAACAAGCGCGGGAGCGTCCATTCATCTTGTCGGGCGGGGCGAAGCTCGCCGTCGGGCTGTTCTTCCAGCTCACCGGCCGGAGGATCAGGTTGCTCTAGATATCGGACGACGAGCTCGGCAAATTGCGGGTCCCGCGAATGCGCGGCGCGCTCGAGATCGCCGTAGAGCAGCTCGCGGTCGCTCAAAGCGCGCGGACGCTAGCCCTGTTCTTTCCTGCGGGCCACGGCTCCACTTGCGCACCTTCCAGCATTTCGCCAACGCCCGGAGCAGTGTCAGCGCTGCAAGCACGGAGCGCCTCGGGCAACCTATCTTGGAGTTTTTCGCGCCCCTGTTTGACACGATCTCGGGGCGGGACCCATAACGCCGCCCGATGAAAATCATACCGAGGCAGATCATGAGTGTGGCGCTGGGTTGTACAGCGCTCCTCTCATGTCAAAAAGCCCCAACTGAAGAAACTCAGACGACCTCCATCCCAACCGCCACGGCAATCGCTCCGCTCAACCCCTGCGATCCGGTGAGCATCGAGCCTTCGCTCGTCGTGCGCTCCCAAGCGATCCTTGGGGCCGCCGACTTCTCGTTCCAACGAACGATCGCCGCCATCCGCAACACCAGCGGCGGCAACCCGACCACCGATGCCGCGCTCGCGGACACCATCCTCTCCGGCTTGCTGACGAACCCTTTCAGCCAACCGATCAGCGCGCTTCCGATTCCCGCGCAGCTGCGAACGGCGGAAGACGCGCTCAGCGGCGCCGGCCTGCTCACCGAAATGCGCCCTGTCGCGCTGTTCAATCGTTTCGACCTCGCGCCGGACGACGGCTCCAACTGCGGTGAGTACCGCATCGTCTACGGCCGGTATCCGAACAGCACGCTGAATCGTTACCTGTTGATCTTCGAAGCCGTGTTGCCGAATCCGTCCGGCGACATCCAAGATTGCCAGCCGGTTCAACAGTTCTGGCACGATCTCGCGGATCCTGCGCTCAGCAACGCGCAGCGCGCGACGCTGCTCGCGAACTTCTATTACAACGGCATCGCCGGCTTCGAGCCGGTCGTGCACTTTGAACACTACGGTTCGCCGCTCGGCCAAGTTCGGTCGAACATGTTCCGCATGCAGCCCTGGCAGCTCCGCGAATGGCGTACTGCTTTGAACGGCAGCGGGGAGCCGGTCTTCGTTCCCGACACCGACAAAGATAATCCGCTCGCCGAGCTCTACAACGAGAGCAGCTCGAATCCGAATCCTTCGCTGTTTGCAAGTGAACAACTCTTGTTCCGGACAGACTTCATGACTGCACGTATCCCGGCCCTCACGGACGCAGAACATGTTGCGTTCGCTTCCGGCAATCCGGTTCCCACGGGCTGCAATTTGGTCAACACGATCGGCGCAGGCTTCGACAACCGCTTCAACGAAATGCAAGGCAACGCGCAAAGCGGCGTTCAACCGGATGACGAACCTGGCAACGTGGCCAGCGCGAATTTCGAGAACGCAATCACGACGGTCATCGCCGGTGATCCCGCGCTCGCTGGACTGACGCAGGCTCATATTCTCAATCGTGCCGGAACCGTCACCTGCGGCGGCTGCCACCAGTTCTCTGCGGGCGATCAGATCTCTCCGGGCACGACCTGGCCGGCGCCTGCGGCCGGTGGTTTCGTGCACGTTCAAGAAGAAGGCAGCGGCGTCGCTCCTCCGGCGCTCGCCGGCCTGTCGCCCGCGCTTTTGAATTGTTTCCTCCCGGCGCGCCGCGAGGTGGTGGAAGAGTTCCTTTGCCCGCCCGTCCCGCCGGACGATGCCGGTTCCAGCGATTTGGGTGTTGTGGACACTGGTGTTCCGGCGGACAGCGGTATCCCGGCGGACAGCGGCGTGGTCGATGCGGGCTCGCCGGACTCCGGCGTCACCAGTTGCGACTTCTATCATCCGTGCTCGCAGTATGAATATTGCGAGTTCGGGCCGTACAACGTGTGTGGTTCCGCGGGACCGGGCGTCTGTCAACCGCGGCCCCCGATGTGCGGCTATGGTACTCAGGTCTGCGGCTGCGACGGCCAGACTTACAACAGCGAATGTGAGGCGAACATGGCGGGCACCGATGTGGCCAGCCAAGGTTCATGCGGCGGAAGCTGCAACGGGAATCCTCCGCGAGGCTGTTGTTTCGAAGACGCGGACTGCGGCCGGGGCGGCATCTGCGTCGGTGAATCTTGTGCAGTCGGCCAGGCCGGGGTCTGCAAAGGTGCACCGACCGGCAAGAATGAGTGTTGGGATGATGCTCAATGCGGTCTCGGCGAAATGTGTGAAGGCGAGATCGTCTGCGGATGTGGACACCTTTGTCGTCAGCCGGACGCGCCGGGACAATGTGTGCCGCGCACCAAGAAGACGATCGCCTCTGCGCGCGCTGCGCTCTTGAACGCGACCGACAGTGCGACTGCACGGCAAGCGCAGCTCGAGCTCGAAGCGGAGATCGCAAAAGCGCGTGAAGAAGATCGGCGTAAAGGCGGCGCATTCCACCGCGTCCGCCGCACGCACTAAGAGACTACTTGAACGCGGCGACCGACGCTTGAAGCTCCCTTGAAGAGCTCGACAGGCGAGAGGCCGCCGCGATCACCAAGGTCGACGCCGTCCGCGTCTCCTCAGCCACCCGCGTACAACCTTCCATGCTGCGCGCAATGCTGGTGCAGCCTTCGGTCACACCAAAAACGATCTCCGCCATGGTGCGAGTCGTTCGTGTCTGATCTTCCGTCTGCGTGGCCAAGCCGACCTGCAGCTCGTGAAGGCGCGTGATCAGGCCGCAAACATCCGCGAGCGCCGATACCGCTTGTTGTACTTCACGGCGCACTTCGCCGATCTGCTGTCGAATATCTTGCGTCACGCCGTTCGTGCGGCGCGCCAGCTCTTTCACTTCCTGAGCAACGACTGCGAAACCTTGGCCCGCAGCGCCGGCGTGTGCAGCTTCAATCGCCGCATTCAGCGCCAGCAAGTCCGTCTGTTCGGTGATCTCGTGAATCAAGCTCACGGCAGAGCCGATCTTTTCGCTGGTGCGCTGAAGGCGGCGCAACATGTCGTCGGTGGCGCGTGCTTTCGACACGGCCTCTTCCACGAACTGTGAAGACTCGAGAGTATTCCGTGCCACCAACTGCACACTTTCGGCGATCGCCGTAACCGCTTGGCTGACCGCCTGCGCCGAATTGCCCATATCTTGGGCTCGGCGTGCGACCGCTTGCAGCTCACCCGACGTCGCCGTGACGCTGGTGTCGAGCGTGGAGCTGGCGCTCGACAGGTTGCCGGACGCTTCGCTCAAGGAAGTTGTATTGCGGCGGATGGTGCTCACCGCTCGCTCCATACCGAAGACCGCGCGATTGACCGCTTCCGCGATGCGTCCGAGCTCGTCTTTCGATTCGACGTTCAACTGTTGTGAGAGATCACCTTCGGCAACACGCTCCAGGAGCGCAACTGTCGCCGAGAGCTGGTCGGTCATCGAATGCGCCAACCAGCGCGCCAAGAGATAGATCAACACACCGGCGGCAATCATGATCAATAGATTCAAATTGCGGAGCCCGGAGGCCGCCGACAGCACTTGATCCACCGGTTGCTCGACCATCACGGCATATCCGCTGGAGCTGTGCGCAAAACCGAAGGCCATCGGGCCGTGGTCGGTCTCGACGATCACCGCGCCCGTCTTCTCGTGCTCGAGCGAGGCTCGCGCCTGGCTTAGCTGTTCACTCGCCTCGGCATCCGTCCCTGTACCTGTCCCAAGGACCAGGCCGCCGTCCGCGATCACGAAGATCGACGCGTCGAGATAACCGCTCTTTCGCAAGCGGGTGTTATGTTCGGAGACTTCCCGCCCGACCGAACGCTCCCAAGACATCCGCGTCGCCCAAACGCGTTCGACGGCGCCGGTGGCATCGCGGATCGGCGTCGCAAAAGTTACCGTGCGCGTGTCTTTGCCGGTGACTAATTTGAGCAGTCCATCGATCTCCGGCTCGGAGACGTAAGCATCACCTTTGGCGATGCGCCCACTGCTCGCTTCGACGAACCACTTCTCCGACTTGACGTTGCGGCCGATCAACATCGAGGTGTCGATCGCTTCGAGTCGCGCGTCGAGTGTGTTTGCGGCGATGATCGTGCCTTCGAGATCCGCCACCACCATCAGGTCATAAATGTCATAGACATTCATGTATGTATTCGTGGCCAGCTCGACCATCTCTTTCGGGCCGCGGGCGAATGGATGAAACGCGAATGCGTTGACGTCGTTCCTCGAATCAAAGACCTGGGTCTCGATACGGTTCGACAGCTCCATCGCTTTGCTCTCTAACAGCGCCAGCGATTTTTCCGACAGATCAGCGCGCGCGCGACTGTAAACGATCACCGTGGCGACGCTGAGCGGCAAAATTCCGACCGCCAGAAAAGTAAACAAAAGCTTTTTTTGGAGCGAAATATCCTTAATCATGGGAGGTCTCCGAGTAGCGCAGTTCCGAGAGGCGGGCGGACGTCTTTGTGGCATCCGATACAAGACTGTTTAAGATGCAAGAACCAATGTTGAGTACTGCGCATATCGCCTTCTTGTGCAGAGTCGGACATTGCGAGCGCAGAGCCCTGCATGCCGACCAGATGGCGGCGATAAGCGGCCATCTTGCTCGAGGTGATCTCGGGTTGGTGTGATTTCCCTTTTTCGACGCAGGCAACGATGCGATCCGCTTCCGCCGAGATCATCGTCAGGCGGTCGCGCTCTTCGGCATCCGAGTGATGAAGCGCGAAAGAGATCCGCGACATACTCGGATTGAAGCGACGTTCCATCAGCTCGCGAAGATTCGAGACCGGCTCCTCTCCGACGCAAGCCGAGGTGGAAGTTCCGACCAAACCCATCGCGGCCAATGCCGCTTCGCTGAGCTCACCCGAGCCCCGGTCCGCCGGTGTGCTGAAAGAGATGAAGACGACGGTCATGAAGACTGAGAGTCCCGAGAAAAATAGACTGATGTTTTCTTTCACGCTCGGACCTCACGATCTTTTTTCCAGAGCTCGAGAAGCACGGCTCCGCACATTGCGACAAACATAAGGCTCATGATCGAATTTCCGAAAACTCGTCCCCACGCAAAACGCAGGTCGACGCGCATCAGCCACCAGGCGCCGAAGTCGGCAAACAGGCCGAGGTACGCAAAAAGAATCACCAAACCTTTGTACTCGCGCGCCCAAGCTGTCTTCGTGAACAGCAGGCCGAGCAAAGCCAACATCAGTCCGATGCCGGCCAAATGCACTTTGGTGACCAACAATTGTTGACTGGCCGAAGGAGCGGCCGGTGTCTTCACGAGCGCGCTGATTTCTTCGTAGGAGGTGAGCGGTTGAAAAGACGCCTTTCCGCCCGGCGCGTGGCAGCTGGTGCAACGATCGTTCACCAAAGTAGACACACCCCGCGAAAACTCGGCCCGATCGCCGCCGCCTTGAGCCCAAGAGGCGAGCACCGAGACCTCGTCTCCATTTGCTAAATATTGGCGCATATCGGTCTTTACCCGTGCTTCGAACATCGACTTATATCCGCCGGTAAAGCTGATCTTCAGATCATCGATCGAAACGCCGGGCTTCTTGTCTTGCAGGCGGTTGTTGCGGACCAGAAGGCCCTCGCCGATCGCCCAGGTTGCTGCCAAGGCGATGACCGCCATGGTGAGCAACGTCTTCATTTCGATAGATTGATCGCGGAGCACAAAAACCTCATTTATAGCGGCCGTATTGGGCGCCGTCTTTGTTCAGATGTTTTCCGCCCTTGCGTTCGGCCAGGCTGAAGCTCGCCGGCGAGGAGGCGCCATCCTTCACGGAAACTTGGATCTTCTGCGGCTGGTGTTTCGTCGACCAGGCAACCACCGAATAGTCGCCCGGAGGAACACCGTCGATAGTGAAGGAGCCGTCTTTCCCGACTTTTGCAAAATAGTCATTTTGGAGAACGAGGATTTTCGCCTTCATCTCCGGATGAATATTGCAGTACACGTCGGTCTCGCCGGCCGCCTTCATCTCCACCGTCTTGCTCTCTCCTGCGCGGTACATGCCCAGGTCGAACGTGTTGCCGGGGGTCACCGAGAAGACGTTGTGGTGAAACTTGTCTTCGTTCGGAAATTCGACTTTTTGACCTTTCTTCACGATCAAGGAGCCCGGCGCGAAGCTGGTGTTCTTCTGCGTCATCTTCGGTTGATCCGTTTTTGAGGCGGACGCGCCGGAAACGTTCTCCACATAGACGACGATCTCTTCGGCCGATCCTTCGGCCTTTACTTTGCCGGCGATCTTTCCTCCGGCCGCATAGGCGGTCGCCGAGGCGAACAACATGGCCGTGAGGCTCAAGCTCAAAACAACCCTTCTCATCTTCCGCTCCTTACATTCGAATGATTAGTGCAGTCGTGATCACGTCGTCGTTGAGCTCCGGACCTTCGAGCTCGCGGACGTGTGTGTATTCGACTTTGGCGATGGCGTTCCAGGTGATGTCGAAACGAAAGCCCGCCGTGCCGCGGACGGTGTTCGTCACGTAGACGTTCGGATCGGCGAACAGGTCGGCGTCGCGAAAATCCGCGCGTGCCAGCACACCCAACCAGGCCAGCGCTTGGTACGAAAGCTCGGCGTATCCGCCGGTCGCTCGCAGCCAAGAGCCGTTGGTGGTCTTTTCGCGGTTCGCAAAACTGCGCAAAAGCTCGGCTTCCAGACGTAGATCGGCGTACACCATCTTCAGATCCACACCGGCCTGCCAATGAAGTACGTCGTCTCTATTCTGGAGATCTTGAGCACCGATGACTCCAGATGTGCCAATCTCGATATCGAGCGGCGTGTCCTCACCAAAACGCTCCAGCACCGACACCCGCCCCGACACGGTCTTGAAGTCGTTCGAGTCGATCTCGTTGAAAAAGTGCGAGAACTTCTCTGTGGAGGGGCCACCGTTGGTGAACGCCAGATTATAAGTGAACATCCCGTCCAGCACGCTGCCGCGCACCTTCAAACCGAGCTGGGTACCCGAAGTGTAGCGGGCGATCAGAGACGGCGTGACACCGAAGCGATCCGGTGCTTTTCGAGTGCGATATTCGCGGCCGAACGTCGACTCGAACTTGCCCGCAAACAGCGAGAGATCTGTGCCTTCCAGCGGGCGGTACTCGAGATAGGCGAGATCCACGTCCAGCGGATCACCCGAAGAGCCGAGCACACCTTGGCGCGGCTCGAAGTTCAAGCTGACCTCGACGAAGGCGTCGTTCCTCAAGCTGGCAAGCAGTGAGAGATTGACTGTGTTGACGATGAACGACGGTTTGCCGGCGGAGCCGATCGGATCGCTGCGATCGAGGTTGGTGCGGTCGAGGCCGAGATCTGCGGAGTCTCCTTGTGCGTTGATCGTATTCGACCAGGGATCACCGGTGAACACCCACGGAAACATCGCTAATTCGGGGTGCAGCTCTTTGCCGGGATCGCGCGCATAGGCGACACCGTCACCGCGTGCGTCGAAGAAGCCAACATCGAGATAGGCTCCGAAGCGCAGCTTCACGTCATCCATCAACGAGAGTGAAGGAATGGTGATCTTGCGCGCATTGAGCTCTTCGACCTGCAGCTCGAGCGATTCGATCTTTTGCCGTTGTTCATCGAGTAGCAGCGAAATCGAGGTGGTGGATGTCTGCGAAATGCAGAGCATGAAAACTGTGGTGATCATGGCAGCTCCGGTGAAGTAACCAGCGCGGCGGGCAACGGCTCACAAGTGAGCGCTTCGAGGAAGGCGACCAGATCGTTCATGTCTTGGTCATCGAGGCGAAGGGGGCGTACCGCGGGATCCCGAATGCCCACAAAGCCGTCTGTACCCGCGGCCTGTGCGTACCACTCGACCACATCCCACAATGTTTCGAAGGCACCGGTGTGCATATAGGGGCCGGTTTCCGCGACATTTCTGAGCGGCGGAGTTTTGAATGCACCGACGTCGACTTCCGTGACGGTCAAGGCGCTCAAACGAAGAGCACCATATTCGGGATCGTCGCTGAACTGTCCTGCACCGTTCAGCTCATCGGCGAGCACCATGGCAATTCCAGATCCGCGGCCGTCGTCGATCTTGGCGACGCGATCTCCGACTTGAGGAATGGCGTGATTGTGGAATTTTCCATCCGCGAGCATTGCGCCGCGGTGGCACTCGTTACAGGAGGCGCGTCCCACGAACAGCTTCGCACCGCGAATCGCCTCTTGGTTCATCGCCGTCGTGTCGCCATCCATGTAACGGTCGAACGGCGAGCTCTGCGTATTCAGTCGGCGTTCGTACGCTTCGATCGCTTTGCCGAATCCAGCATAAACGCGCGTCACGGCGATCTGATCCTCGGCGCTCATCCCGTCGTAAAGCGCGCCGCCGGGACGGGTCAGCTCGGGATGTGCGTCGTCCCGCGGAAAACGCGATCTGTCCGCAAGGTCAGGGAGCGGGCCGAAGACCGCTTCGAATTCGCCGCGGTAATGATCGTTGATCAGGTGGACGACGTGAAGGCGCGAGCTGTTGTGCTCCACCGGGCTCTCGATCGGTCCGAGCGCCTGACTCCATACACTGTCCTTGCGGCCATCCCAGAACATCCATGGGGAGTAAGCGGCGTTGAGGACCGTCGGCGTGTTTCGTCCGGTAAATCCTGCCGCGAAGCTGGTGCCGCCGCGAGTGCGGTGATCGGTACCGCCCCGTTGCGGGTCGTGGCAGGAAGCACAGGAGACCAGATTGAGCTGTCCCGCGAGCCCGAGAGCGTCCTCGCGATCCGCTGAGTTTTCCGGTCCGAGCGGACCGGCGAAACGAGTATCGAAGAAGAACTTCTGTCCGAGAATCGCCGCGGCAGCATTATCCGCGTAGGCGTTCGTCGGGCTGGGAGGCAAAGGCGCGACAGTCATGTCGGCCAACAACGCGAATTCTTCGTCGGTGAAATCGCTCGAGTCGCAAGCGAACATCGGCATCAGGCCGAGTATGAAGATGAGGCGTTTCATCATACTCCCATGGCCGCCGCGGCTTCGCGGATTGCATCTTTCATTTGTTTCACCAGCTTGAGCTTGTCTGGTCCAAAGGACAGGTCAACCGCGCTGGGGTGTTCTTGAACTGCGTCGAAGTCCCCGTCATCGAGTGTGGCATGGGCGAACGCATCGGCCAGCGCGACCACATGTGCATAAGACGCAAACGCCTTTGTTTCATGGGGCTGATGGTGATAACCGACGGCGATCGCCACGCGCTGCGGAAGTCGCCAGCTCTCGGCGAGGGCCCGCGACGCTTGCGCATGAAGGAGGTCGATCGCGGCCAGAGCGGCGCTCCGATCGATCGGGGCATCCGGCGAGTGTTGGCGATGGATGGATACCGCAGCTTGCATCAACACCGGGCGGCCGAGGTCGTGAAGCAGACCTGCGAGGAACAGCTCTTCACTATTGAGATTCGTCGCTTTGGCGATCGCTTGTGCGAACTGTGCAGTCGCATATGCGTGCGGGAAGGTACCGTCGAGCTCGTTCTTCAGCTCACCGACGTCGAAGGTCACCGCACGGGTCGCAATGAAGAAGGTAATTTCAGATACCTTGCGTATACCGAGCTGCGCGAGCGCTTGTCGGAGCGAGACAATCTTCGCGCGCGCACCGAACATCGGTGAGTTTGCGACGCGCATCAGATGTCCGGTGAACGCTTGATCGCGGTGGATCAGATCAGCGAGACGAATCGGATCGTAATCCTTGTCCGTCATCGAGCCCATCGCTTCCTGAGCGATGTGGGAAAGCACTGGAAGTGGGAGGGAGCGCTGTTCGATTGCGTTCGTTAGTGAGCTCTGCACACTGAGGTTATTCGGAACGATCGAAGCTTTCTTGAGCCTACTGAACCACGAATTCGTTGAAATAGAGCTTCTTTACGCGGCCTTGTCCCAGGAGACGGTCGACGCGCGCCAGCATTTCCGCCTGCATCTTCGCTTTGCTCGCTTCGCCTTGCGTTTCTTCGACGCTCAAGCTCGAGAGATAACGGAGGAGCTCATCACGAATCGCCGGCTTTTGCCGTGTCAGCGCTTCGGCGACTTTTGCATTCGCCAACTGTAGCTCCAGCGAAGTCTTCAAGTAGCGAGTGCTGCCCGGCTCGTTCAGATTGACGACAAACGCATCGAGCACCGCCGTCGGCCCTTCTTCTTCAGGGTGGCCGGGTGCCGGTTCTTGTTGTTCGACTTGGACGACGACCGGTTTCATGCTGCGCATCGCCACAAAGCCGGTTCCTCCGAGATTGAGAACCGAGAATGCGAGGACGACGATGGTGAGCTTCGACTTCGGTGCGGCCGCAGATGCTGAGGCGGCGGCTGCGGGCTCCGCAGACTTTGGTGCTTCTGACATGTCTCTTAGAGTCGACCGTTCGCCCGAAACATGAACTCTCGTGCACCAAACAGAGCGGCTCCGCAGGCGACGGCCGTTTGTGGATCATTCGTCTGTGCGCAGGGCCGTTGAAAGACGTGGGTCACCTGTTGTCGCACCAACGGGACGAAGGTGGTTCCGCCGACGAGCACGATCTGTTCGAGGTCTTTCGGGCGCAGTCCGGTGCCGAGCAGAGTCTCTGCAGTCTCTTTGATCGCGCGCTGCACCAGCTCGGCCCAGCTCGCTTCCACGTCGGTGCGCGAGACCATCATCTCGAAGTCCTGTGATCCACGGGTGTTTCCGCTGAAGGCGTCACGAATGCGCAAACGTGCTTCCGGCGCGCTGGAGAGCGCACGTTTCGTCTGTTCGCAGTGACGCTGCACTTTGTCACGCAAAATGAGGTCGTTCGCGGCATCGATCCGGTGTGCGCGATAGAGATAGTTGAACACCAGCGTGGCGAACGCTTCATCGAAGTTGTCGCCGCCGAGCAAGCTGTCGCCGCCGGCGCCGAGCACGTCGAGCACGTTGTCGTTTTGTTCGAGGACGGTGACGTCGAAGGTTCCGCCGCCGAAATCGAAGACCAACATACGTCGATGTCCGCGAAAGCGATCCAAGCCATATGCGCAAGCGCCCGCGGAAGGTTCGTGGATCGTCTGGAGCACATCGAGGCCGGCGAGCTTGGCTGCGCGAAGCGTCGCGTCCTGTTGCGCTTTGTCGGCGCGCACCGGCATCGTCAGTATTGCTTTGGAGATGCGCGCCCCGAACTTCGCTTCTGCACGTTCTCGCAAATAACGCAGGATCAACGAAGCGACCTCTGCGGGTTCGTGTTCGGTGTTGCGAACGACGACCGCCACGGAGCCGTCGCTGCGCGCACGTAACTTATAAGCCGAGGTCGCGTCGGCGAGGCGCGCAGCTTCGGAGCCCGCCACCGCGCCCAACAGTCTTTTGATTCCGACGATGGTGGCCGTTGGATCAGTGGCCCGCATCCGTTCCGCTTCGATCCCCACCACCGGAGCGCCGGTTTTCGGGAAATAAACCGTGCTCGGTACACAGGGCTCACCGCGCCCGTCTACTGCGTAGTGCAACCGACCGTCGACGTACGCTGCCGCAGTGGAGTAGCTCGTCCCGAGATCGATCCCGAGCACGATGTCAGCCATGCCCTTTTGATTCGGTCGCATCTCGAGATTCAATAGACGTGGTCGAACTTAGAGTGTTGATGGGTTTCTTCGCACGCCTCTTCGGACGCTCGAACACACCTCCGCCTGCATCGCCGGCGATGGCCTCCGTGCCGAGACCTATGTCGGCCGCGCGGCTGGCGTCGATCTCGAGCGCGGCGAGCGCGTCCACCGGCCAGACCGCGAACGAACGCGGCTTCTACACAGGTGAAAACTCGAAACACTTGTTGGAAAAGGTGCGCTCGCGTGCGGCGACCGCGGCGACGCAGGAAGACCGGATGTTTTACGCCGGCCTCCTCGCATCGTTGCAAAACAAAGGTGTTCCGCTGCCTGCGATTCCGGAGGTCGTGCTCCAGATTCAGCGCGTGATCGATGCGCCGGATTGCCAGGTCGATCCGCTGGTTCGCGCGATCGCCACCGAACCGACCGTGGCCACCAAGCTGGTCGGTGTCGCGAACTCCAGCATCTACGGCGGCATGGATCCGGTCTCCAATCTCAAACGCGCGGTGATGCGCATCGGATTTCGCGAAGCTCGCAACGTGGTGTTGTCCATCCTCAGTCGCTCGAAGTTCTTCCGTGTTCCGGGTTTTGAAGCGGAGACCGCGGAGCTGTACGAAAAGACGCTCGCCTCCGCGCTGGCCGCGCAGATGTTGGCGACGCGCATGAATATCGACCCCGACAAGGCGTTTCTTGCGGGCCTCACGCACGATCTCGGCTCGGTGGTGATCCTGGCGATCGCCGCCGATGTCTTTCGGAGCTCGAAGGGAAAGTTGGTCGTTTCGCGCGCGACCATCGATGAAGCGCTGGAGGCCTGGCACGCAGAGATGAGCACACTCGTCGCCAACGCTTGGGATGTCTCACGAGAGATCGCCGGCGCGGTGATGTATCACCACCGGCCGGAGGAAGCGCCCGATGAGGTGAAGAGCCTCGCGCAGCTGCTCCACATGGCGGACACCATCGCGTGTTCGGTCACCGAGGGCATCGAAGTCGGTGAAGACGCGGCGGGTGGGCTGGAAGCGCTCGATGTGCGGACCGAGGATATTGTCGCCTCCACGCGCGATCTTCTCGATACATATGGCGCCGTGAGCTCATCGAAAACTCAAGCCGCGCAAAGACCTGCCGAACGTTGATCCCGTGCAGCGATCCGTTCTCATTGTCGACGACGATCGGAACCTGGGCTCCAGCATTCGGCGGCATCTCGAACGCGCCGGAATCACCGTTCGCCTCGCATACAACATCGCGGAAGCACGTCTCCTCCTCGAAAAAGAACGCTCGGAGCTCGCGCTCGTGGACTATCACCTTCCCGACGGTCCCGGCGCCGACCTGATCCGATGGGCACTGGCCCGCGGGACAGTCGAAGTCGCCTATTGCATGACCGGAGCTGCACAGTGCGCAAACGTCGTCGACGTCATGCGCGCCGGCGCCAAAGACGTTCTCGAGAAACCGTTCCCTTTCGAGGCGATCGAAGATCTCCTGAAAAAACACGCCAAAAACACTGATTTTCGCGGGCAATATGCTCCGAACATCATGGGCGACGACCCGGAGCTCTTGGCGCAATTGTCGATCGTGGAGTCCGTCGCGGACACCGACTCCACCGTGCTGGTTCTCGGTGAAAGCGGCACCGGCAAAGAGCTGATCGCGCGTGCGCTCCACGATGCTTCGCTGCGCCGTGAAGGTCCGTTCGTTGCGTTGAACTGCGCCGCGATCCCCGAATCCTTGATCGAAGACGAGCTCTTCGGACACGCGAAAGGTGCGTTCACCGGTGCGCTGACCGCGCGCGATGGACGGATCGCCAGCGCGAACAAAGGTACACTTTTCCTCGACGAGATCGGCGACATGCCGCTGGTCGCACAAGCGAAGTTGTTGCGCGTGCTTCAGGAAAAACAGGTCAACCCGATCGGTGATGATCGTGCGATCGCGCTCGATATCCGCGTCGTCGCTGCAACCAACCGCGACCTCGAACAGATGGTCGAAGCGGGCACTTTCCGCGCGGATCTCTTGTTCCGCCTGAGTGTGATCACCGTGGAGCTCCCAGCGCTGCGCGAACGCGGCGAAGACGTGTTGGCCTTGGCGCATCACTTTTTGGCGCTCGCCAACCGCCGCACCGGCCGCAACGTGCAAGGCTTCGACGAACAGGCGCAAGCCGCTCTTCTGTCTCACTCTTGGCCGGGCAACGTGAGAGAGCTGGCGAACGCCGTCGAACGCGCGGTCGTCATGAAACGAAGCGGCTTGGTCAGCACCACTGATCTGAAGATCAGGTCAAAAAAATCTGCGCCCGCCCCTGTTGCGGAGCGAACCGCGGTCGAAACACCCAGCAGCCATGACTTGCATCTCAAGTCAGCGCTCGACGGCGTGGAGAAGAAGATGATCGCTGCCGCTCTGGAACGTTCGAACGGCAATCGCACCGAGGCCGCCGCACTTCTGGGTTTGAATCGCACTACGCTCGTCGAAAAGATGAAGCGCGTCGCCGGTTAATTGGCAGATCGTCAAAACCGCCGACACGATCCGCCGAACACTCGACACCCCTCCCCAAAATTGATGTTCATGCGCCCTCCGAAGGCTCGGCACGCCGTGTGCTCTAGTGTCGGATCGTCATGAACCCGCTGTTCAATACCGTCGACAGGCTGGAGAAGACGCTCGACTTCCATCGCGACCGCCACTCGGTGATCGCCGGGAACCTCTCGAACGTCGACACCCCCGGATACCGCCCGGTCGACCTCGCCGAAGCCGACGACGGCAAAGGTGAAGCGCGCCTCTTCACCGACACCACCACCGAACCCGGTGCGGACGGCAACGCAGTCAGCTTGGAGCGAGAGCTCGCCAAGATCGACGCAAACCGCGTTCGCTACAACACCACCTCCGAAGTCGTCTCCCGCCGTCTGGCGCTGCTCCGCTACGCAGTCACCGACGGCAACGGCTGATCCAAAGGACAGGAGCTGAACGATGGCGATCGATCTCTTCAAGGCAATCGAAGTTTCCGCGTCCGGTTTGTCGGCGCAGCGGGAGCGGATGAATGTCGCTTCCGCAAACTTGGCAAACGCGCAGACGACGCGCACCGAAGAGGGCGGACCGTACCGCCGGCGCGACGTGGTGCTCGCCGCGAAGTCGATGAGCTACGGCGATGTCGAAGGCAAAACGAACGGTGTCAGCGGCGTCGAGGTGCAAGAGATCCGTGAGGATCAAAATCCTCCGCGCCTCGAATTCGATCCCGGCCATCCGGACGCGAACGCCGAAGGTTACGTCGCGTATCCGAACGTCAACGTCGTCGAAGAGATGGTCGACATGATCACTGCTTCACGCGCGTACGAAGCGGGTATCACGGCGCTCGACAGTGCGGTCTCCATGTCCGAACGCGCGCTGGGAATCGGGAGGTAATCGATGGTCGCTCCGATCTTTGGACCAGGTCCAGTCCTCACGCCCGATCGTCCGGCTCAAGTCGGCGAGACGAAAAAATCCGAAGGCCTCGACTTCGCAAACGTGCTCACCAGCGCGTTGTCCGAAGCGACGAGAGCCGAAAAAGCAGCCACCGAGTCCGCGCAGAACTTTGCGAACGGCGAAGGCGGCATCCACGAAGTGATGATCGCACAAGAGAAGGCCTCGATCTCCGTGCGCTACGCGGTAACGCTCAAAAATAAAGCACTGGAAGCGTATCGCGAGCTCATGAACACACCGATCTGAGCCGAGCAAAAGAGGAGCGATCTAAATCATGGCAATCGAGCTCGGAAAAATTGCGACCCAACTCAAGGGACTGCCGATGCACCTACGCATCATCATCGGCGTGGTGTTGGTGGCGGCGCTCGGCGCAGTCGCCTTCATGACGATGAGGACGCCCGAAGAACACTACGCTGTATTGTTCACCGGCCTCTCCGCGGAAGACGCGGCGAAAGTGCTCGAGCAGCTCAAAAAAGAGAACACGCCTTACAAGATCACCAACGCCGGCTCGACCATCGAAGTCCCGGAACAACGGGTGCACGAGCTGCGCATCTCGCTCGCAGCGACCGGTCTTCCACGCGGCGGCGGCATCGGTTTCGAGGTCTTCGACAAACAGACGTTCGGCACCACCAGCTTCGTCGAACAGATGAACTACCGGCGCGCGCTCTCCGGTGAATTGGCGCGCACCATCGCCGCGATCGACGCCGTGGAAAGCGCACGCGTACATTTGGCGATGAAGGAGCGTTCGCTCTACAAAGGTGCGGACGAGCCGCCCTCCGCTTCGGTCGTCCTGGCCTTGAGGTCAGGTCGCGATCTCGCGCCGGCGCAGGTCAAAGGTATCGTTCACTTGGTCGCCTCCAGCGTCGAGGGACTTCGGCGCGACCGCATCACCATCGTCGATCAGTCGGGCAGTGTGTTGTGGTCCGATGACACCTTGAACGTAGAGAGTGAGGGGCAGCGCGAATTGGAGCGCACGCTCGCACGCCGCATCAAGGATATGCTCGAGCTGATCGTTGGGCCCGGTAACTCCATGGTCGTGGTCACAGCCGAGCTGGACAACGCATTCAAAGAAACCACCGAAGAGATCTACGATCGCGATCGCACTGCGCTCCGCAGTGAAACGAAGAGCGAGGAACGCAGCAAGAACGGCGAAAAGACCCCAAGCGGTGTCGCCGGCGCACGCGGAAATCTCCCCGGCGCAGGTGATCCGACGATCAACGCGCAGCTCGGACCGGAGTCGATGCGCAGCTCGGAGACCCGCAATTTCGAGGTCAATCGCGTGCTCAACCGTATCGTGGGACCGAAGTCGCGGGTGAAGCGGATCCACGTCGCGGTGTTGGTGAACGGCGCGTTCACTCAGACCTCCTCCAGCGGTGTGACCATCGACGGCATCCACATGAAAGGTGTGGATCTGAACGCGATCGCCATGCTCGCCAAAGAAGCGGCGGGCCTCGATCCGGAGCGTGGCGACCGCATCGAAGTGCGCGGCGTCCCCTTCGCGGCACCTGTCCAAGAGATCGCGAAAAACGATCTCAAAGTTGAACACCAAGCGCCGATACTATCAGCAGAACAGACGATGATCGCGGGTGCGGCGGCGGCCGGCTTGCTGCTCCTGGTGATGATCGTCGGCTTCGTGCTCTGGCGCAAAAAGAAGAAGAAGCAGAAGGCGGAGGCACTCCAAGCGGAAGAGGAAGCGAAGGCGAAAGAAACCGCCCAGCTCCTCGAAGCGACCGCGAAGAGAGAAGAGATGCCGAACCTGCCGATGTCCGCGTCGAAGCTCGAAGAATCGTTGAGGGGCCATACGCCGGCGGCTCCGTCGCAGCGCGATCGAATCATCGACGCAGCGAGGATGGATGCACCGCGGGCCGCTCGAGTGCTCGCTGCTTGGTTGGCTGAAAACGCGGAAAAAGCCGCGCCGAAACAGGAAGGAAACGCTTCGCGATGACTCAGACGATGATGCTTGGTGGACCAGAAAAGGCAGCGTTGGTGCTGCTCTCGCTCGGAGAAGATGTCGCTTCGGAAGTGATGAAGCACCTCGATGAAGAGCAGCTCGGAAACTTGCGCGAAACGGCGCACCGGCTCTCTCGCTCGCAGTCGATGGAGTCGGTCGAACAGACGTTTTCCGAGTTCGAGAAGGCGATGTCGGCGCCCGTAGGGTTCGCGAGCCCTGATCCTCAAGCGTATATGCGCGAGCTGGCGATACGCGCTTTCGGCGCGGAAAAAGCGGCGGAATTGTTCGCCGAGCCGGTCTCTAAAGTCGAACCGCTGGACGCGATCCGTTCCGCGCGTGTTTCCACGTTAGCAGAGCTGCTCGAGGATGAGCACCCGCAGGTCGCTGCAGTGATCGCTTCCCAGCTCCCCCGTTCCCAAGCAGCACAGGTGATGTCGGCGATGTCTCCGAAGAAGCAGACCGAGCTGCTCGGCCGTATCGCTTCGCTGAAAGAGATTCCGCGCGAGATCGTCCAAGCTGCGTCTGCGGCGCTCGCCAAGACACTCGCCGCGAGCGGTGCGCTCCAACAAGGTTCGGCGCGCCGCGACTTCGATGGGGTCAGCTTCGCGGCCGGTCTGTTGAACGAGCTGCCCTCGAGCGACAGCGAACGGATCTTGAACGAGATGACAGAGCGCTACGGAAAAGTGGCGCCGAAGATCCGCGAAGCGATGTTCACCTTCGAAGACCTGCTCCGCGTCAATGCGCGCGGTATCTCTGCGCTCATGCGCGAGGTGTCCTCGGAGTCACTCTTGGTCGCGCTCAAGACCGCGAGCGAAGGACTGCGCGATCACTTTCTTGCGGCCGTGTCCTCACGTGCTGCGGCGTCGATGCGCGATGACCTCGCGGTGTTGCCGCCGATGAAGCTGTCTGAAGTCGAAAACGCGCAGCGCGAGATCGTCGAAGCTGCACTTCGCCTCGCGACGGACGGACGTCTGGTGTTGCCGGGCGGCGCTTCGGAGAAGTTGGTATGAGCAACGTTCGCCCACTCAGCGACGTGCTCTCGAAAAGCGGCCAAACGTCGGGCCCGAGCTGGCTCACGCACCGCACGCCCGATGCACAAGCGCTGCACGGTCTCGCCCCGAAAGCGCCGGCACCGAGAGTTTTGCCGAGATCTGCGCCGGAAACCGCAGCATCGCCGCCTCCGCCACCACCGGCGCAGGTGATCGACATGGAGAAGATCGTCGCCGAGGCGAACGCCAAAGCCGACGCGCGTGTGGAAGCGGTGATCGCCAAATACGCGAACACGATCGAAACGCTGGAAGCGGCACGCGCCGCCTATCTCGAGCCGTTCCACGCGGAAGCGCTCGCGCTTGCATTGGTCATCGCGCGCGGCGTGGTTCGCCACGAGCTGGAGACGTCGCCTGACCTGATCTTGAGTACAGTGAAGGAGGCCATCCGCGAGCTCGGCGCCGATGATCCGATGCGCGTGCGCCTCGGATCCGTGGACCTCGAACATCTGATGGAGAACCATCCCGAGCTGTTCACCAAGAACATCGAGCTGGTCGAGGATCCTAAGCTCTCACCCGGAACCTGTATCGCCGAGAACACCAAACGTGTCGTCGACGCCTCGTTCTCGACGCGGATGGAAGCGATCGCCCGCAATCTGATGCGCGATTTGGACGAAGCATGATCGACGCCAGCCGCATCGCCAAAGCACAGAAGATCGTCCACGAAACGCCGCGCACCGCCACCGAAGGCCGCATCGCGCGGGTCACCGGCTTGTTGATGCAAGCCCACATCCGCGACGTGCGCATCGGCAGCATCGTGGAGATCGAACGCCAAGCCGGTTGGGTGCCGGGTGAAGTCGTCGGCTTTCACGACGAGCTCGCGCTGGTCATCCCGCTCTCGGACGTCCAAGGCATCCGCGCCGGAGCTCGCGTGCGCTCCACCGATCATGTCGCGGAGATGTCCGTCTCCGAGGAGATCCTCGGCCGAGCGATCGATCCCTTCGGTGTACCCGTCGACGGCGGACCTGATCTAAAGAACAGGTTCTTCATTCCGCTCGATGCCGGCCCGCCGAGCATCGATCAAGGCACACGCGTTCACGAACGTATCGACACCGGCGTCAAAGTGATCGACGGCTTGTTGACCTGCGGCCGCGGACAACGCGTCGGCCTCTTCGCCGGCGCGGGCGTCGGCAAAACCGTGCTCATTCGACAGATCGCCGCGCAATGCAAAGCAGACGTCACCGTGCTCGGCCTGATCGGCGAACGCGGCAACGAAGTGCGGGACATGCTCGAGGGCGGCCTCGGCCCGAAAACCGTCATGGTCGTCGCCACCTCGGATCGCTCTCCGATGGAGCGCGCGCGAGGTGCACGCGCGGCCACCGCCGTCGCCGAGATGTTTCGCGACCGCGGAAAAAACGTGCTCTTGGTGATCGACTCACTCACGCGTTACGCCATGGCGCTCCGCGAGATCGGCCTCGCCGCCGGTGAGCCGCCCGCGACGAAAGGTTATCCGCCGAGCGTCTTCGCGGCGCTCCCGCGTTTGCTGGAGCGCGTCTCGCCGATGAAAAAGGGCGGATCGATCACCGGCTTTTACACGGTGCTCGTCGAAGGTGACGATCTCTCGGATCCGGTCGCCGACTCCGCACGTTCGCTGCTCGACGGACACATCGTGCTCTCGCGCGATCTGGCCGGACGCGGACATTTCCCGGCGATCGACGTGTTGCCCAGCGCATCACGTGTCGCACGTCAGGTGACGTCGCCCGAATCACAGACGATCGTCGACCGCGCGCGCGGGCTCTTGGCGACGAAACGTGAAGTCGACGAGCTGCGTGCGCTCGGCGCCTACGTCCCCGGTGCGAATCCCGCCTACGACGAAGCACTCACAATCGGTACGAAGATCCTTGAGTGGAGCAAACAACGTCCGACTGATCGATCGAGCCACGAAGAGGCCGTGCGCGAATTGGCGCGCATCGTCACCACCGTGCCTCGAAACGAGAAGCGATGAGCCGCAAGTTGAAACTACTCGAACGGGTTTTGGTCGTGCGCGAACGGATGCGCGATGCGGCTTCTGCGGCTACGAACCTCGCCGACGCCAAACGTCAGGCGGCCGAGCTGGCGCACGAAACCGCGAAAAACGTCGAGAATGCGCTGCTCGAGGCGGCTCCCGAACGTTTCGAGTCGGCGACTACCATCGACGAGCTGATGACCTTCGACGCGGAACGCGTCTTGTCGCAGCACATCGCCAACGATGCGGCGAAGAACGCCAAGATCGCGCACGATGAAGCCGAAAAGATGCGCGCGGTGTTGCGTTCACGCGCGCGCGACGTACGCATCTTTGAAAAAGCGATCGACGATGTCCGCGGTATGCGTGCGTCGCATGAGATGAAACGCGAACAGACCGCAGCCGATGATCTCTCGAGCTGGAGGAACGCCGGGTGATCTCGCTGATGCCAGCGATGCCGCACGACGTACCTGTTGAAGCGAACCCGGAGGCCCCCGTCGAAGACGGTGCGATCTTCGAGCTTCCCGTCGAAGCGGAAGGTTTGCTCTTCGAGCTTCCTGCGGAAACTTCCGCCGGGGGCGAGGGCGAACAACCTGCCGAAGAGGATCCGGAAGGTCCGATCTATCTCGATGCGATCATGTTTTTGCCGCTTCAATTCCGTGCATTTCAGCCGCCCGCGGCCGAGGAAACCGCAGCGCTCGACCTATCCCAGAACAACGGTGTTGCACAAAATGGTGCTGCATTGAATGGGACGGCGCCGAAGACCGAAGAACAGTCGCAGCCCAAGAGGCTCAAGCTGGTCGACCTGGTCGAAGGAACAGGTGCTCAGCAGCCGGAACAAACGCCGGAGCTTCCAGAGCTCGAGGTGGTTGCGCAGCCGAAGCCCGTCGCGCAAGTCGCGGCGCCCGCCTCACCGATCGCCGCACCGCAACCGCTCCCGGAAGTCGCGCAGCTCGAGCGGATGGAGCGTATCCAAGAGCTGGCCGACATGCCGCGCCTCGATCTGCGAACGATCGCCGAGCCGGAACGCGTGCGGATGCTCGATCCGACGCGCGCAGAGATCGAAGTCGGCGAAGGTGAAGAACGCGTGTCGGTGAAGCTCACCACGCACGAAAAAACAGTCACGATCGAAGCGAGCATGGGTAATCCGGAGCTCGCAGTACGCCTGGTCGACGCGAGCCATGAGCTACGCGATTCACTGCGCCGTCACGGGATGGAGCTCACCTCCTTCGTGACCAACAGCGAGCAGAAAAACGGCCAAAAAGACCCGAAAAATCGCAAAAACCAGCAACGCGAAGAACATGAGGCGGAGCCGAAGAAGAACGCGGAGTCATTGCGCGGCGTCTTCCTGCTCGCCTGATCCGAGGTACAGTATGAGACTCGAACAAATTTCAACGTCGACGCAAGGGCTCGACACCCAGGCCGCCGCGCCGGCCGCTGCGCCGAAAGACGAGTTTTTGCGCCTCTTGGTCGCGCAGCTTCAACATCAAGATCCACTCTCGCCGCAAGACAGCGCGGCGTTCGTCGCACAGCTCGCGCAGTTCACTGCGGTCGAACAAAGCGCGGAGACCAACTCACGATTGGCATCGCTCGAGGCGTCGTTCGCCTCCAACGAACGTGCGGGATACGCGCAGCTGGTCGGGAAGACAGTGACCGCGAAGACGAGCACCATCAACGTTCCGGTCGACGGTTGCACGCTGTTGGCGCACGTCGAAGGTACGGCGGCCGGGGGTGAAGTAATCATCCGTGATTCGAATGGGACCGCAGTAAAAAAGATCGCGCTCGATCCGATGAATAAAGGTGACCACGAGATCGCATGGGACGGCACGAGCGACAAAGGCAACCCCGTAGCAGATGGCGAGTACACGATCGAAGTGACCGCCAAGTCGTCCACGGGTGGGCCGGTGCAAGCATATGCACAGATCCAGGGTGTCGTCACAGCGCTCACATTCGAAAACGGGGGCGTGCAGTTCCGCATCGGCTCCGAGTCGATCAATCCAGGCGAGATCGTGTCCGTGGGGACATCGGCCTTCGACGCTGCGCAATTGCAAAAACCGCAGGGCGCTCACCCGCTCGCGACGATTCTGAAGGGGTATAACAATGTCGATTTGGTCAACTCTCTACACGGGCTCTAGCGGTCTCGATGCGTTCGGCGATGCGCTGGGCGTCGTCGGCGACAACATCGCGAACGTCTCCACCACCGGTTTCAAAGGCTCGCGCGCGCAATTCGAAGACGTGCTCGGCGAAAATGCGCTGAACGGCCAACGTATGGGCAGCGGCGTCCGCATGTCGGGCCCGCAGACCTCGTTTGCTCAAGGCAGCTTGCAACAGACCGGACGCGCGGAAGATCTCGCGATTCGCGGCAACGGCATGTTCGTCTTCGCCGGCGCGCTCGACGGTATGGAAGGCCAATATTATTCGCGCGACGGCCGCCTCACGCGCGACGTCGGCGGAAACTTGGTCAACAGCCAAGGCCTTAATTTACAGGGCTATCCGATCGATCCCTCGACCGGCGCGGAGTCCCCCACGATCGGCGATCTCCAGGTTCCGAGCCAGATGGACCCGGTCGCGACCACGCGTATTACGGCAAGTTGGAACCTGGACGGAAGGACACCTGCCCGAACGGACACCTTCGATCCAAACGATCCGAACACCTACGACCACTCGAGCGCCATGACGGTGTACGACTCCTTGGGCGGAGCACACGAGGTGAACATCTACTTCCGCAGCAACGGCAACGGTGCGTGGGAGTACAGCGTGCAGGCGCAGGGCACCGAGCTCGCTTCGCAGCAGGCCGGTCTGGAAGAGATCGCTTCGGGCGTTCTGCAGTTCAACACGGACGGCGAGCTGGAGAGCGACACGATGAACTTCTCCAGCGCGGACTTTTTGAACGCGCAGCCTGGGCAGTCGATCGAATTCGACTTTGGTAACGCGATCGCCGACGGCGGCGACGGCAGTGGATCGACGCAAAACGCGAGCGCTTTCGACGAGAGCTCGAGCCCGATTCAGAATGGCTACGGAGCCGGCTCGGCGCGCGACATGACGATCTCCGACGACGGCACGGTCAACGTGAAGTACTCGAACGGGCAAACGCAGGCCGTGGGCCGCGTGGCGCTCGCGACCTTCTCCAACGTCGAAGGATTGGAGCGCGAAGGCGCGGCTCTCTATTCGGCGACGGCCGGCTCGGGCGAGGCGTTGATCGCCGGCGCTTCGGTCGGTGGACGCGGCTCGATCTCCAGCGGGGCGCTCGAAGGCAGCAACGTGGACCTCGGCGCAGAGCTGGTCACACTCATCGCCTATCAGCGCGCATTTCAGGCGAACGCACGCACCGTCACCACCGCCGACGAGATGCTTTCAGAAACCGCCAACCTCAAGCGCTAGCGTCCGATGACCGCCTCAATTTGACGGTCTCCCGTCAAGACTGCCGACGCTTCGACACCCACCTCCGTCAAAACGGCTCACCATCGCGGCACCGCCCCTGGTCCCTCGCTTGCAATTCGACCTGCGCATGGAAGGCGCGATGTTGGATGCCGAGGAGCTTGCTGCAATCCGTGGTGCGATTGGGCAGGCGCTTTCAGCAGCCGTAAAAAACGTAAAAGCCGAACAGCTCGACGCGACACCGATCGCGCTCATCGCCGACGACCAAGCCGGCGAACGTGCGCGTCCGGACGCGCTGCGCATCGCCGCTCGTTGGCTCCCACTCGCCAAAACCCGCTTGTTGCGGGGTTTGGGCACGAAGCTAGACCTCGTCGTTTCCAGCGCGGAGATCATCAATGGCTCGTTCCTCCGCGATGAGCTGGCCACGTCTTGGTCGCGCGCCGTCGAGGTGAACGGCCGTGAAGGTATCGGCTTGATCGCGGTCAGTGGGCCGGTGATCGAGTCCGTTGCCGGGCGCCTGCTCGGCAGCACCGCGGATGAAACCGGTGCCCCTGAGCGACCGCCGTCGGGCGCCTCCCTCTCAGTGTTCGCGCGGGCAGGTGAAATGTTGTTCACCGCTCTCGCCGATGCCTGGCGCGAGGAACAGTCCGTACAGGTTCGCCTCAAGCCGGATACCGCGGAGATCGAGCAGCTCCGTCGAGAGCTTCTCGAAAGCGACACCTTGTTGGTGCTGACGATCAGCGTCAGCGGGACAACGTCGGGACGCATTCGGTTGATGACCAAGCCCGACATGATCGTCGCGCCGCCGCCGGCCACACGCAGCTCTGCGCCGTCGGTGGAAGTGCTCGAGCGTGCGCTCGGCAGTGTTCCCGTCGAGATCTGCATCGACCTCGGCACGACCCGCCTGACGATGAAAGAGATCTCCGAGCTCAAGCTGGGCTCGCTGATCACGCTCCACCAACCGGTCGACGCCTACCTGCCGATCCGCTGCGGCGGTGTCATCAAAGCCTACGGAAAGCCCACGATCTACAAAGGCGCGCTCGCGGTCGAAATCCCGGGTCGCGACGAAGGAACCAACTCATGAGCAGCATCATCGATGAAGGCGACGAGCCCACCAAGAAACACTCTTTCGAGAGCCTCCTCTCGGACGTACCGCTCGAGCTGTCCGTCGAGCTCGGCCGCGTCACGATGACGCTGCGTGAGATCGCCGAACGACTCGGACCGGGCTCGGTCATCCCACTGACGAAGCTGACCGGCGAGAAGCTCGATGTGCGCATCAACGACCGACTGATCGCGCGCGGTGAAGCGGTGGCCGTCGGAGAGCGGTACGGCGTTCGCATAGTCGAGTTGCTCGGAACCAAAGTTGGAGGCCAATCATGAATAAGATCTTCGTCGCTCTCGCACTCACCTTCACCGCATCGGCGGCTTTCGCCGAAGAAATCGCGCCGGTCGCGCCCGCGGAGAAACAACCGCTCGCTCTCGGCATCCCCGAGAAGGAACACTCCTCGGGCTTCGCGGTCGCCGGCACGATCGTCCTCGCCGCGGGCATCGCCGTCGCGTTGGTCTTCCTCGCGCAGAAAAACAAACAAAAGAAGCTCGACGGCGACACCATCGAAGTGCTCGCCACGCGCCAGCTCGGTGGACGCGCGAAGCTGATGCTCGTTTCGGCGCGCGGCCGCGAGCTGATGCTCAGCGTGAATGACCGCGGCGCGAAGCTCCTGGTCGAATGGCCTGGTAGCGAAGCCGAAGAAAAACAGCCCTCAATTTCCCTCGAGGAACCGTTCTTCGCGCGGGACGAACACGACGAAGAGCGCGAGTCCGCTTCTGCCGCAGTCTCCGGTTTGCTGCGCCTTCGCGAACGCACGCAGCCGAAGATCCCGGTTCCTCAAAGCTTGCAACAAGCGCCGCTCGCGCAGATGGCAATCGCCCAAGTCGCTGGCCGCAAGAACAGCGAAGTCAGGTCGTACGCCGCTAACATGCAGATGCAGCCGGCTGCGTTCCCCGAGGTCTTCCAGAATCAGATGCGGAAGGTGTCTCGATGAATCCGCTGGGTGGCCCGAGCAGCGCTGTTCAAGTCGCAGTCATCATGACGCTCGTCGGGCTCGCCCCGGCGATCGTCCTGACCTGCACCTGCTTCGCACGTTTCGCGATCGTCTTTTCGTTCTTGAAGAGCGGCCTCGGTACGCAGGGCGCCCCACCGAGCCAAGTGTTGGTCGGCTTGTCACTCTTCATGACCGCGTTCGTGATGGCGCCGGTCGCCGCGCAGATCAACGAAGCGGCGCTCGCACCGTACCTCGCCGGCAAGATCAATGAACAAGGCGCCCTCGAAGCGGGCACGCCGGCGCTGCGCACCTTTCTCATCGAACGGACCAAAGAGCGCGATTTAGCCTTGTTTTACGAGGTTTCCGAAGCTCCGCAGCCGACCTCCGGTGACGACGTGCCGCTGCGCGTCGCGGTCCCGGCCTTCGTCCTCTCGGAGCTGCGTACCGCGTTTCAAATGGGCTTCTTGATGTTGCTCCCGTTCTTGGTCGTCGATCTCGTCGTCGCGACCGTGTTGTCCGCGCTCGGCATGGTGATGTTGCCGCCCTCGGTCGTCTCGATGCCGGTGAAGCTGCTCGTCTTCGTCGCCGTCGATGGCTGGACCTTGATCGTCGGCTCGCTCTTGAAAGGCGCAATGTAATGGACGCGGCCATCCTCGATCTGTGGCGCGAAGCGCTGATGACCATGGTGATGGTCGCGGGTCCGTTCGTGTTGATGGCCTTCGCCCTCGGTCTCATCACTTCGATCATTCAAGCGGCCACCCAGCTCCAAGAAGCCGTGCTCTCTTTTGCCCCGAAGCTCATCGGCTGCGGCCTCTTGCTCGCGTTTGCGGGTCACTGGCTCCTCGACCAGCTCGTTCGTTATTTCCACGTCGTCGCTGAAACAGCCGTACGTGTCGGCCAAACCGGCGGCCAATGATCGGGTTTGGCGAAAACGAGCTCGCGACCTTTCTCGCGGTGCTCGCCCGTGCGGCTGCTTGGGCCTTCACCTCGCCGATCATCGGAGAACGCGCGGTTCCGGCGCGTATTCGCATGATGGCCGCCGTGTTGTTCTCCCTCGCGGTGTTGCCGTCACGCGAGCCGCTGCCGATGGACGCGCTCTACTCGGCGCTACCGGTCGAGCTTTGTTTCGGGCTGATGCTCGGCGCGGCGAGCCGTTTGGTGCTCGCCGGCGCAGAAGCAGGCGGCCAATTGATCGGCATTCAGCTCGGCCTCGGTTTCGCGGGTACCTTCGATCCCGAAGCGCAAGACGAATCGATCGCCACGCGAAAGATCGCGTTTTATCTCGCCGGCCTCGCCTTCCTCCAAGCGGGCGGCCTCGAAACCGCCATTCGTGCGCTCGCCGCACCGGCGATTCCGCCGAGCGCGCTCACCGAGATCCTCAGCGTGTTGATCCGCGAAACGCCGAAGGTCCTGGTGCACGCCGTCCGCATCGCAGCTCCGCTTTTGCTCGCATCCTTCGTCGCCAACGTCGCCGTCGCGCTCGCCTCGCGCGCTTCGCCCGGCCTCAACGTTTTTTCGGTGATGCTCGGGCTCTTCTTGGCGCTCGGCGGGCTCGTTTTGCTCGGCACTTCGCCGGATTTTGCGCGTGAGATGGCTACGGCCGGCTCCCTCGCCCGCGACGCGATCCAAAGGACCGTGACGCGATGAGTGAGGATCAAGATCGGCGTACACTCCCACCGACTCCGAAGCGCATCTCCGATTTCCGCAAGCGCGGAGAGGTCGCGCTCTCTCGAGAAACCAGCGCTGTTTTGAGCATGACCGGCGGCGTGGTCGCAACCTATGCCTTCCGGAACACCATCTCCACCAGCTTCACCGAATCGTTCACGGTGATCTTCCGCGGGCTGCACGACCTCGAGTCGATCGAAGCCTTGGTGTTGGTCTCCACCTCCTTCGCCCTCGCTGTTTTGCCGTCGATCTGCGGGGCGATCGCCGGTTTCATCCTCGGCGCCGCCGTACAGCTCGGCGCGCCCCCCGCGTTCAAAACTCCCGGCTTCGATCTGTCGAAGCTCGCGAGTCCTCAAGCGTTGATGAACGTCTTGAGCCCGAAGGCGATCTTCGGAAGAGGCCTGATATCCACGGCGAAAATGTTGTTCGTGGCGCTCGCCGCGACCTACGCCTTGATGGCCGAGCACGCGGAGTTCAACGCACATCCCGCGCTCGATGCGCACGCCCTCGCAGTCCGCCTCGTCGCGGCGACCATCCGCGTCTTCTCCTATGCAGGCGGCGCGTTGGTCCTGATCGCAGCGGTCGAGCTGATCAAAGCGAAGCGCGACCTCATGGCCCGCATGCGCATGACGCCCGAAGAGATGAAGCGCGAGATGCGGGAACAAGACGGCGACCCGCACATCAAACGGAAGCGCAAACAACGGATGCGCGAGATCGCCCGAAAGAGGCTCGCGCATGCGGTGAAAGGCGCCGATGTCGTCATCGTCAACCCGACGGAGTACGCCGTCGCACTTCGTTACGCATCCAAAACGGATCGTGCGCCGCGCGTCGTCGCTAAAGGTCGAGGGGTCCTCGCCGAACGTATTCGTGAGCTCGCGAGGAACAACGGTATTCCCATCTTGGCCCAACCGCCGCTTGCCCGGCTTCTGTACCGCGTCGTTCGTGAGGGTCGCGAGATCCCGGCCGATACGTTCCAGGCCGTCGCGCAAGTCCTCGCCTACGTCCAGAAGCTCAAACGGAGACGTTCATGAGTAACAAGGTCGCCACCGCTTCACTCGGCAACACCGCGGGTGCGATCGGCATCCTCGGAGTTCTCTCCCTGACCATCGTGCCGTTGCCGGCGCTGGCGCTCGATCTCTTCCTCACCATCAGCCTCTGCATCTCGCTCTTGGTGTTCATGATCGCGCTGTTCGTCGATCGCCCGCTCGACTTCTCCTCGTTCCCTTCGCTGCTCCTCTTGGTCACCTTGTTCCGCCTCGCGCTCAACGTGGCCACCACGCGGCGCATTCTTTTGCACGGCGGCGAAGGTGTGGAATCCGCCGGCGGCGTGATCGCCGCGTTCGGTAATTTTGCGGTCGGCGGCAACTTCGTCGTCGGCGCGGTCGTGTTTTTGATCCTGGTGATCGTCAACTTCATCGTCATCACCAAGGGTGCCGAGCGCATCTCCGAAGTCGCCGCACGGTTCACCTTGGACTCGATGCCCGGCAAACAAATGGCCATCGACGCCGATCTCGGCGCGGGTTTGATCAACGAAGCCCAGGCGCGCCAACGCCGCAAAGGTGTCGAGCAGGAAGCTGACTTCTACGGCTCGATGGACGGTGCCTCGAAGTTCGTGCGCGGTGATGCCGTCGCCGGTTTGATGATCGTCGGCATCAACGTCCTCGGCGGAATCATCGTCGGCGTCTTACAGCACGACCAGAGCATCGGTGAGGCCGTAAAGACGTACACCATCCTCTCGATCGGTGACGGTCTGGTCACGCAGATCCCGGCCTTGCTCGTCTCTACGGGTGCCGCGCTCCTCACCACCCGCGGCGCGCAGTCCGGCGATTTCGCCGCGACGCTCGCCACGCAGATGTTGTCGCGCAGCCGGCCGATCATGATCGCCGGCGGTGCACTCGCGTGCCTCGGTTTGCTCCCTGGAATGCCGCACCTCGCGATGTTTGCGCTCGCGGGCGGCGTGATCATGCTCGGCCGAAGCGCGTCGCGTTTCGCAGAGAAGATCAAAGTGGACGAAGGTACAGGATCCTCTCCGGCAGCCGCGCACACCGGTGCCCCGGGCACCGCAGCGAAAGCGAACGATCCGGCCGCACAACGCGCCGAGCTCGAGTCTTTGCTCCCGGTCGATCTGCTCTCGCTGGAAGTCGGCTTGGACCTCTTGCCCCTGGTCGACGCCGCGAAATCCGGCGAATTGCTGGGCCGCATCGCAGCGCTGAGAAAACAGATCGCGCTCGAGCTGGGCGTGCTCGTTCCTCCGGTCCACGTCAAAGACAACCTGCGCTTGAGGCCAGGTGCCTACCGCATCCTCGTTTCGGGCGCGCTCGTGGGCCAAGGCGAATTACGCGCGGGCCGTCTCTTAGCGATCGATCCGAGCGGACAAGCGACGCGCGGCATCAACGGCGAGACGGTGAAAGAGCCGACGTTCGGTCTCAACGCGAAGTGGATCGCGTCCTCCGAACGAGGCCGCGCGGAAGCGGCCGGCTGCACGGTGGTCGATCCTTCGGCGGTCGCGGCGACGCACCTCACCGAGATCATCAAGAAACACGCGTCGGAGCTGGTGGGACGTAAAGAAGCGCAGGAGCTGATGGAGATCGCCGCGAAGACGTCCGCGAAGGTCGTCGAAGAGCTGATCCCGCACCTGATGAACCTCGGCGAGGTGATCAAAGTGCTGAAGGCGCTGCTCAACGAAGGTGTCTCTATCCGCGATCTGCGCACCATCCTCGAAGCGCTCGCGGATCACGCGGGCCAAGTGAAGGATCCGAACGAGCTGACCGAATTGGTCCGCACCCGACTGGCACGCCAGATCACCCGCATGCACGCAGGAGATGCGCAGGAGCTGCGGGCCATGGTGCTCGAGCCGCGTATGGAAGAGCTGTTTCGAAACGGCGGCCGCGGCTCCGATCCGCAGGCACTTTCGCGTGCGACTGCAGCGCTCGAAGAGGCCGCCAAAAAAGCCGCCGATCGCGACGAGAACCCAGTGCTCGTCGTTGCGCCCGATGTGCGACGCGCAGTCGCCATGGTGGCGGCCCGCCACGTGCAAGGTCTTTCGGTTCTCAGCTACCGCGAAATCGATCCGACGATCCCATTCGTCACGAGAGCGGTAGTGAGCGCGAAAGAGGCAGCCTAAATGAAGCTCCGAAAATTCCAGGCCGCGACCATAAAAGACGCGGTTTCCGAGGTGAAAGCAGCGTTTGGTCCCGACGCGATGATCGTCGCGACCAAGCAGCTGAAGAACGGCGTCGAGGTGACGGCCGCGATCGACGATGACGAGCCGAAGCTGGAAACCGTCGAGCCTCCGACGGCGAATGCCGTGGATCCGGCAGGTCTCGAGCGCGCCATGGCGCCCCTGTACTCCGAGATTCGCTCATTACGCTCGCAGCTGAAGACCTCCTCGCACGATTCTCGTCATGACGAGCTGCGCACGGAGATGAACGCGATGCGTGAAGCGTTCAACCGCACGGACAACTTCGGCGCGCGCAATTCGGTTCATCGTGAGGCGCTCGCTCAGCTTGCCCGGGAGAACAGGATCGCCCTTCCCTCTGAAAGAACGCGCATCGCGCTCGTTGGACCCACCGGTGTCGGAAAGACGACGACCATCGCGAAGCTCGCGGCGCGTGCTGCGCTGATTGACGGCATGACGACGGCGATCGTCAGCGTTGACACCTATCGCGTCGGTGGAGAGGCGCAGATGCGCATCTTTGCGTCACTCATCGGGGTGCCGCTGGTGGTGGTGCGCGACCTGCATGAGCTGCCCGCAAGGATGAAGCAGCTCGGCGCTTACGATCGTGTCTTCCTCGACACCCCAGGTCGGAGCCCGCGCGACAAGAGCGCCTTGAGTGAGCTGGTGCAGGTCCTGGCCGACGTGGCCGATTTGGAGACACACCTGACGATCGCCGCGGGCACGAGCTCCACGGCGCTCGACGCGTGGCTCCAGCGCCTGGGTGCGGTCAACGTCGACCGTTTGCTCTTCACCAAGGTCGACGAGGCCGAATCGCTCCGCGAGCTCGTGGAAGCGCCTGCGCGCCTGCAGCGTCCCATCAGTTACCTCACCACCGGACAACGCGTCCCCGAAGATCTCGAGCTCGCCACGCGCGAGAAGCTCTTTGCTTTGGCCACGGCCGGATTCGCTCACGCGGAGGTCGCGGCCTAAATGAAAGACCAAGCCGAAACGCTGCGTGTCCTCAAGACCAGCAGCAACGTGATCTCGCTGCCCCGCGTCGAAGGTCGTTCGATCGCCGTCAGCGGAGGAAAAGGCGGCGTCGGCAAAAGCGCGCTCGCTGTGAATCTCGCAGCCTGTTACGCGGCCCGCGGAAAGAAGACGCTCCTCGTCGACGGCGACGCGGGCATGGCCGATCTCAACCTGCTCCTCGGCATCGCGCCGGAACGCAGCATGCTCGATCTGCTCGCCGGCGCATCGCTCGATGAAGTGCTCGTTGAAGCGCACGGCATCCATCTTTTGCCGGGCCTCAATGGAAGCTCGCAGCTCGCAAACCTCGGCCCGGAGATGCGCACGTTGATGTTCCAAAAGATCAGCGCGCTCACCTCGCGTTTCGATCATGTGGTGGTCGACACCGCCGCGGGGATCGATGCGACGACCATGGCTTTCGCGTCTTCGGCGAGCATGGTGCTGATCGTCGCGACGCCTGAGCCGCTCTCGCTCGCGGATGCCTATGCCGCGATCAAAGTTCTCTCCACGCAACACGGATTGGAACGCGCATTTTTGGTGCCCAGCTCGGTGCGCACCAAGAGCGAAGCCGATCAAGTGAGCGAACAACTGCGCGCCTTGGCGCAGCGCTTCTTGAAATTCGATCTCACGCCGCTTCCGTACATTCCGTTCGACAGCATGGTGCCGCTCGCCGGTGCCTCGGGAATCCCGCTGGTGCTCACGCATCCGGATTCGCCGGCGTCCCGAGCGATCGCGCGTATCGCACGTTTGCTCGACGCGAGCCCCAAGGAGATCGTTCGATGAGAAGCTACGCCAACACCGCCGCCCCGACGCAGAAGCGCGATCATCTGATCGCGGAGTACGCCGGCATGGCCAAGCGGATCGCCCTTCGCGTCGCGCGCAACGTACCCGATTGGCTGAGCCGCGATGACCTCGTGGCCACCGCCATGGTCGGTCTTACGGAAGCCGCGGAACGTTACGATGACACCCGCGGTGAGCCGTTCGTCGCTTTCGCGGAACGCCGCGTGCGGGGTGCGGTGCTCGATGAGCTTCGCCGCGGCGACATCTTACCGCGACGTGCGCGTCAGCTCGCCCGCAAGATCGGTACGATCATCCGCGAGCTGGAGAAGAAACATCAGCGTCCGCCCGAGGACGAAGAGATCGCCGCCGCGCTCAGCGTTTCGGTCGAGGAATATCGAAGCGACATGGCGATGCTCTCGCAGGTCGGATTCGTGGAGCTCGGCACAGACGACGACAGCGATCAGAAGTTCCGCATCTCCGCCGAGGACTCGCCGGAAAATCAGGCCGCAAAACGCGAGATGGCGGTGAAGCTCAAGGAAGGGTTGAACCGCCTCCAAGAGCGCGACGTCTTGGTGCTCTCGCTCTACTATGTCGAAGAATTGACACTCGCCGAGATCGGCGAGGTCTTGAGCGTCAGCGAATCACGCGTCTCTCAGCTGCACACGCGCGCGCTGGCTCGCCTTCGCGCCGAGATCGACATCGAGGAGGTCTAAGATGGAGAAAGGTCTTTACGTCGCGCTCTCCGGTGCGGTCGCGCAACAACGCGCGATGGACGAAGTTGCGCACAACGTGGCGAACGCGAGCACGCCGGGATTCCGCGCGGGCCGCGTGAGCTTCGCAGAACATCTCCAACGCGAGACCGACAACAGCGCACCACAAACGCGCGTCGCGACGATCACCCCGGACAGCAGCCAAGGCCCGATCAAAAACACCAACCGCGCGCTCGACGTGGCGATCTCCGGCGACGGATTTTTCACCGTACAAACGGGCCAAGGGGTCCGCTACACGCGCGCCGGAAATTTTCACCTCGATGAAGGCGGACGCCTGCTCACCAGCGAAGGTTTCTCGGTGCTCGACAAACAAGGCGCCGAAGTGACCATGCCGAACGAAGCAGACATCCCGCACGTGTTGCCGGAGCTGGGAATCGCCAAAATCGCCCCGGAAAACCTGCTCTCCGAGGGCCAATACCTGCGCGCGGCCGGCACGGTCGAGCAGGTCGAACATCCGGATTTGATCTCCGGTGCGCTCGAGGGATCGAACCTCAATGTCGTGCGCGGAATGACGGATCTGATCCGCGTCTCGCGCACCTACGAAGCGCTCACTCGAATGATCGAAGGATACAAAGAGATCGATCAACGCACCGCGCGTGAGGTCGGCTCGGCCACCTAGGCCGACTGATCGGAAGGACAGTTATGAATCGTGCACTCAACATCGCCGCCACCGGTATGGACGCTCAGCAGACGAAGCTGGACGTCACCGCGAACAACATCGCGAACGTCTCTACGCCCGGCTTCAAGAAGAGCCGCGTGGAGTTCGAAGATCTGATGTACCAGATGAACCGCGACACCATGCAGACGCAGGTCGGCGCCGGTGTACGCACCGCGGGAAGCGAGCGCCTCCACTCTCAAGGCTCGATCTCCCAAACGGGAAAACCGCTGGATATCGCGGTCGAAGGCGACGGCTTCTTTCAGCTCACGCTTCCGAGCGGCGAAACCGCCTACACCCGAAACGGCGAGTTCACGCAGGACAACAACGGCCGCATCGTGAACACCAACGGCTTCGCGCTTCAGGGAGAGCTCACCATCCCGCCGGACACTTCGCAGATCGTCATCGACGGAAACGGCGTAGTTACCGCGGTCACCGCGAGCGACGTCACCCCGGTGGAGATCGGCCGCATCGAATTGGCGACCTTCGTGAATCCTTCGGGGCTCCTCTCGAAGGGTCACAACGTCTATGTCGAATCGGCGGAGTCGGGCCAAGCGATCGTCGGAAATCCCGGCGAAAACGGCACCGGCACGCTGCAACAAGGATTGCTCGAGCTGTCGAACGTGAAGGTCGTCGAAGAGATGGTCGATCTCATCTCCGGCCAACGCGCCTACGAAGTGAACGCCCGCGTCATCCGCGCCGCGGACGAAATGCTCCAGCAAGCCTCGAACCTCCGGTAACCCACATGTTCGCGCTCCTCCTTCTCCTCACCGCGAATCCGAACGTCGAAGCGCAGCTCGAACGCGCGCTGCCGCCGCACCTCGCGTTGGTGGAGGTGGAGATCCCGAAACATTTGCCGAAAAACGTGGAGCTTTTGGCGACTTTTCGCAGCGAGCCGAAGCCCGGGCGTTCGCTCATTACGCTGCTCGCCGTCGATGCGCAGGGAAACAAGACGAAGACCTGGGCGAACGTGAAGCTCGCATTGCGCACGACGGTCTGGATCGCAAAACACGACCTGGCCGAAGGTACAGTGATCTCCATCGCCAACGCCGAGCCGAAAATGGTGCTCGCAGAGAAAGAGGTTCCGCAGCTCCAGCTCGGCAATCCGCTTTTACGCGCACGACAGAGCGGCGAAACGATCGGCGCGGAAGATGTCCTGCTCCCACCACCGCTGCCGCGAGGCACACAGCTCACCATCATCGCCAAGATCGGCGCTGTCGAAGTTTCGACATCGGGGACGCTGGAACGTCCTGCGCGACCCGGGGAAATAGCGGTCGCGAGAATATCGACCGTGCACCGTCTCATTCGCGGCCGATTGGCCGATAGAGAAACGTTGATGGTCGAAGGGAGCTCGCGATGAAACAACTCCTCCTCTTGAGCGCTGCATGCTCACTGTCTCTTTCCGCATGTATGACGCACATCGAGCCCTACGAGCCGAAGGTTCGTAAGTTCGATCCCGGCGCGTATCCGATGCAGACGCGAACGTCGAGCGGCTCTCTCTTCCTCCACGGTTCGACCGCGCTCGTAGAAGATGAACGGCCAAACGAAGTGGGCGACATTTTAGTCATCCGCATCGACGAAGCCGACTCCGCGAGCCAAGACTCATCGACCAAGCTCGACCGTACCAGCGAGCAGTCTTACGGAATCACCGGCGCGCTCGAGAAGCTCAATCCTGATCTGGGGATCAGCGAGCTATTCGGCGCCAAGTCCGACTACAATTTCAACGGCGGCGGCCGCATCCAACGAAAAGGCCACGTCCAAGCGGTGCTCCCGGTGCGCGTGCGCCAAGTGCTCCCGAACGGCGACCTCTACGTCGAAGGCACCAAAGTGGTGCTCGTCGGTGAAGAAGAACGGCACCTCTATCTGAGCGGCATCGCCCGCTCCACCGACATCCGCGCCGACGGCTCCATCCCCTCCTCACGCATCGCCGATGCGGAGATCGAATACACCGGCAAAGGCGACGCGACCGACCAACAACGCCAGGGTTGGTTCTCGCAATTCATCTCGTACATCTGGCCGTTCTGAGGCACGTGATGAAAAAACATATCTCTATCGCCGCTCTCTTCATCCTGGCCCTCGGTACAGCATCACCGGCGAAAGCCGCGCGCCTCAAAGAGCTGGTCGAAGTCGAAGGTTTCCGCACCAACGCGCTCGTCGGCGTGGGCATCGTCGTCGGTCTCGCAGGCACCGGCGACGACGCGAGCTCCTTCATGGCCAAAAGGCCACTGGCGACCGTGATGAAAAATCTCGGCACCACCATCGAGCCTGGGGACATCAAATCGAAGAACGTGGCCATCGTGATGGTCACCGCGAATCTCCCTGCTTTTGCGCGGCCCGGCGTACCTTTCGACATCACAGTCTCTTCCGCAGGCACAGCGAAGAGCCTGACCGGAGGGACACTGCTCGCCACCGCGCTCAAAGCGGTCGACCGCCAAACTTACGCGCTCGCACAAGGTCAGTTGGTGATCGGCGGCTACGAAGTCAGCTCCGCATACTCGGGCTCGATGCAGCGAAAGAATCACGTCACCGTCGCGCGCATTCCCGGCGGAGCGATCGTCGAACGTGAAGTTGCGCAAGCGATGCCCACCAAACAATTGGTGCTACATCTCAAAGAACCCGACTTCACCACGGCCTCGCGCGTGGCCCAAGCGATCGACGCTCTGCTCGGCGCAAAAACCGCACACGTGCGCGATCCTGGCTCGGTCAACGTCACCATCCTTCCTGCTTGGGACGGACGGGTCGTCGAGCTCGTGGCGAACATCGAAGCGCTGGAAGCGACGCCCGACGCGCCGGCCCGCGTGGTCATCGACGAACGGACCGGCACGATCGTCGTCGGCGCAAACGTGGTGCTCGGTTCGGCCGCGATCGCCTACGGCGGAATCTCCATCAGCATCAAGGAGCGGTTCGCGGTTTCGCAGCCGGAATCTTTCGCACGCGGTGATACGACGATCGTTCCCGAGAGCGACATCCAAGTCGATGAACAACGCGGCGAGCTGAAAGTGATCGCCGGTGCAGGCACGGTCGCCGACGTCGCCAAAGCGCTGAACACGCTCGGCGTGCGGCCCCGCGACCTGGTCCCCATCTTTCAAGCGTTGCGGGCGTCCGGCTCGCTCCGCGCGGAGATCCAGGTCTTATGAACATGAAGGTCACCGAAGCTGCGCAGGATCTGGAAGCGTACTTCATCCGCCAAATGTTGGCGGAGGTGAAGGTCGGCGAAGGCAGCCTGATCGACGGTGGCTTCGAGGCCTCCACGTTCAAAGAGATGTTCAACGACGCCATCGCCAAAGAGATGTCGAAGACCGGCGGCGTCGGTATCGCGCAAATGTTGGAAAAAGAGCTGCAAGCCGTTTCCGGCAGCAGCCTGCCGATAACGGACCGCGGTATGGCACCTGTCCTTCCGCTCAGGAAGGCGCATACCGCTTACCAGTCGGTGGTCGACGGCGTGCAGAGCTCCGGCTTCGGAGCGCGGCGTGATCCGATCAGCGGCGAGCACAAACATCATCACGGCGTAGACATCGCGGCCGAACGCGGTGAGCCGGTGAAGGCTGCCAGCGCAGGGACCGTGATCCGCGCTGAGGCGAGCGGGAACTACGGAAACCTCGTCGTGGTGGATCACGGCGACGGTGTCGAGACGCGTTATGCGCATCTCGAAGAAATCAAAGTCCAACCCGGGGATCGCCTGGAAGCAGGCCAAGCGCTCGGAACCGTGGGTGACTCGGGCCGTGCGACCGGAACCCACCTCCACTTCGAAGTCCGCAAAGACGGCCAAGCGATCGATCCAAGTCGATCAGGCCTCAAGCTCCTTCGATAGCGGTCGAAACATCTCCTAGAGGGTCATCATGCGTATTCAAGGACCACGCGACTTCGACGCGCAAAACAAAGCAGCCGGCAAAGCCGATCAAAAGGCCGAAGCCGGAAAAGCAGAAAAAGCCGAAGCCGCATTCGCTCAAGCCTCGAAGGGCGCGAGCAGCGGCGGCGCACAGGTGCAGATCTCGAGCGAAGCTTCGCGTGCTGCCCGCGTGAACGAAGAGAGCGAGAAACGTTTTCAGAGCCGCGTCGCGGAGCTGAAGTCGTCGATCGAAGCCGGCACTTACAAAGTCGACAAAGGTTTGCTCGCCGAAAAGATCGTGCAGCACGAATGTGTCGGACGGGGACCCGCGCAATGAACGAGCTGACCGAGCTGCTTCGAGAAGAGCGCCAGGCGATCGCCACGATCGATCTCAATCGATTGAGCGTCATCGCCGAGAAGAAACAAACGCTGATCGAAGCGATGCAGAGGGGCCCGCTCGCCGCGAGCAAAAAAGAGCTCGCGAAATTGATGGCTGAAGCAGAAGCGAATCGTGCGTTGATTCACGACGCAGTTTCGACGCTGAAAGAAATGTTGGGGATCAGCGATGGACCCGGCACTTATGACGCACGCGCGAAAATGCGCGCACGTGCGAGCTCCCTCGTAGGGACGAAGTTGTAACTATGGCGCTTTCAGGACTCCTCGATGTCGGCGCGAGCGCGATCCTGGCCCAAACTGCAGGTGTCGCGACGATCGGCCGCAACACTTCGAACGTCAACACACCCGGATACACGCGCCAAGCGACCTCACTGAGCTCTGTGCTCGGCGGCGGCGTCAAAGCCAATACAAACTTCCGTCTTCAAGACGAGCTGCTCGCCTCACGCGAACGTACCACCGACGGAACGCGCGCTTTCTTCGACGATCTCTCGGCGCAGCTGACCTCACTCGACTCCAATCTCAACAGCGGCGACAGCTCGATCGTCGATGCGATCGCCGCATTGTTCGGCGGTATCACCGAGCTGGCCGCAGCGCCCGCAGACGAAACACTCCGCGCCGGCGTCGTCTCCTCGGTGGAAAAGGTCGCCTCCACATTTCAGCGTGCCGCTTCCGAGATCACCAACGCGGTCGGCGAAGCGAATGCGCGCATCGACAGTTACGCGGACACGGCGAGCAGCCTCGCTGGAAAGATCGCCAAGCTGAACACCGCAATCGGCGACACCGGCGACGGCGAGCTCTACGATCAACGCGACCAAGCTGCGCGACAACTGTCCGAGCTGGTCGGAGGTACAGGTCGCCTCGACAAAGACGGCAAGATGCGCTTCGTGCTCGAGAGCGGCGCCGTACTGGTCGACGGCGATCGCGCCAATTCACTGGAATCCTCGAACAGCGGGCGTTTGGAAGTCGTCAGCGGAAGCCACCGCATCGACATCACCTCAGATCTCTCGCGCGGCCGCATCGGCGCACAGCTCTCTTTCCGCGACGGCACCGCCGCACGCGCCATGGCCGAGCTCGATCAGCTCGCCTTCGATCTGTCGAATTCGATGAACGGCGTACACCGCCAACATGAAGGTCTCGATGGAACGACCGGCGTCGATCTCTTCACTCCGCCGGCCCAAATCCAAGGTGCGGCCTCCGCCCTCGCGATCAATGCCGATGTCGGCAACGACTCGCGCATGCTCGCGGGAGGATTTCTCGAGCTCGCTGCCCTCAAGGACAGCAACTTAGCCGGCGGCGGAACACGCACCTTCACCGACGAAGCGATTCGGACTTTTTCTGAGATCGGCACTGAAGCTCAGCGCGCAACGTCCGATCTCAGTGTGGAACAAAGCCGGGGTGAGATGCTCGCCAATCTTCGCGACTCCGTCTCCGGGGTCAGCGTCGAAGAAGAGCTCGCTAAGCTGGCTCAATTTCAACATGCGACCGAGGCTTCCGCACGATTCATCAGCGTCGTCGATGACATGATGAGCAGCCTGATCGCGCAACTCTAAGGAGTACGCATGCGCGTCACCGAAAATGCATTGATCGGCCTCGCTGAAAAAAGCGTGAGCCGCGCCCGAGAACGCGCCGCAAACGCCTCACTCCAGATGTCCTCGGGAACACGCGTCGAAAAACCATCCGACGATCCCGGTTCTTGGGCCGCCGGCGCTCGAGCCCGCGTGCGCACGACGTACTCACAAGGACGCGGCGAAGCGATCGCCCGCTCCGCAGAACGTCTCGCCGACGTCGACGCGAAAATGAACACTATCGGTTCGGCGCTCACCCGCGCGCAGGAGCTGACGGTCCAACTCACGAATGGATCGATGAGCGCCGACGAACGCCGCTCCGGTGCAGTCGAGCTCCGCGATCTCATGTCGCAGATCTCCGGCGCCGAGGGCAGCATCGAACCGAACGCGATCGACATCGAGGTCGCCGAAGGTCAGACCGCCCGCGTGACGCCGAACAGCGACATCCTTTTGCACGGCGACGGAACCAGCGTGCTCGCGACACTCGAGCGGATCGCCTCGGCCTTCGAAGCCGACAATCCCGGGGCCGCACGCGCAGAGCTCGATCTGCTCGAAGACAAGAACAACAACATCGCCGAACGCAGGACCGAAGTCGGTTCGCGTATGTCGACTTTGATCAGTGCAGATGATGCGCGCATACAGTTCGAGCTCAACCTCGAAAAACAGCGTGCACGTTCGCTCGATGTCGATCCGATCGCCGCCGCTTCCGAGCTCGCTTCCAGCAGCGTTGCGCTCGAAGGTGCACGCCGTGCCGCAGAGCAGATCATCGCTCTCGCGAGGCAGGGCTAAGAAAATCATTTTGAGCCCTCAAGAGATTTGAGGGCTGGTCGAACCAATAAGCAAGAGAGCGCAAGAAACAGCGCTCAGAAACAAAACAAAGGAAAGAAATAAAATGGCCCTTACAGTTAATACCAACGTAGCTTCACTCGGCGCACAGAAAAACCTCGCGAACACGCAGCGCGCTCTCTCGGCGAACATCGGTCGCCTCTCGAGCGGGCAGCGCATCAATCAGGCGGCGGACGACGCGGCCGGCCTCGGCGCGAGCGAAAAATTGAAAGCGCAAATCCGCGGCCTCTCGCAGGCTTCGCGCAATGCGAACGACGGCATCTCGATGATTCAAGTCGCGGAAGGCGCGATGAACGAACAGGCCTCGATTTTGACCCGGTTGCGCGAGCTCGCGGTCCAATCGTCGAACGGCACGGTCGGTGATGACGAGCGCGGATTCATCGCGGCAGAGTCCGCGGAGCTGATGGAAGAGCTCGACCGCATCTCCGGCGTGACTGAGTTCAACGGCGTCAGCATGATCGCGAACGGCGCGACGGCCGTCGACATGCAGGTCGGCACCAACCAGGGCGACACCATCTCCGTGGACTTCTCGGCGACCGATGCGTCGACGCTCGGAACCAGCGCCGGTGGCGCGGCTCTGAACACCATCGACCTCGGCACCAGCGCGGCCAGCGCGCAGGGCTCGCTCGCAGTCATCGACCAGGCCATCACGGACTTGTCGACGACACGAAGCACGGTCGGTGCGGCGCAGAACCGCCTGGTGGTCACGGTGAACAACCTGGCGACTGCGCACGAGAACCTCTCGGCCGCGAACTCGCGAATCCGCGATGTCGATGTCGCAGAAGAGACCGCGGCGCTGACGCGGAACCAAATCCTGAGCCAGGCCGGCACTGCGGTCCTTGCGCAGGCGAACCAGCTCCCGCAAGCGGCGCTGTCGCTCTTGGGCTGATTCAAGAAACGTAACAAAAGAAGGCGTAATGCGGCTCCTCAACGGGGGCCGCATTCGCCATTTGAGGAGACGAGATGGTCAGTTTTAGCGGTGTCGGTTCAGGCCTGGATCTGTCGGCGCTCGTGGAACAGGTGGTCGCGGCGGAGAAAATTCCCGCGCAGGCGATGACCGCGAGAAAAAACAACGCTACTAAACAAGCGACCGCACTCGGCGATCTCGTCTCTAAGCTCAAATCCCTCGATACCAAGCTCGCTTCCTTCGACACGAAGAGTGAGCTGCGTTCCGTCGCCGCCGCGACCAGCGATGCGGCACGCGTAAAAGTCACCGCATCCGGCGAAGCTTTGCCCGGAGCCTATCGAATCCGTGTCCAGACGCTCGCACAAGCACAGACGACACGTTCCACGCCCGTGGCCACGGCCGACACCCTCATGACGGGATCCGGATCTCTCACTATCCAAGTCGGATCAGAATCCTCGGAAACTATCACTTTTGGTACCAGTGACACTTTGGCGGACATCGCGACGCGGATCAACGAGACCGACGCGAGTGTGAGCGCTTCCGTTCTATTCAATGGAACGGATTATCGACTCGTCATCTCCAGTCAAAAGACCGGTGCCGAGAACGCAATTACCTTCAGCGAAGGCGGTACCTCCCTGGGCATGGAGCTGCCGGGAGCCAACGTCTCCGCGGCCACCGACGCAGTGATTGAAATGAACGGGATGACGATCTCCCGCCCATCGAATCAGATGAGCGATATCCTTCCCGGTGTCACTTTCGATCTGCTCTCCCCTACCCCGAGCGGCTCGGCGGAGACAGACCTCACCGTCACCGCCGATCAAACCGGCGTAAAGACGAAAGTGAAAGAGTTCGTCGACACCTATAATGAAGTCGCGAAGTTCATGCTCGCGCAGATGAACGACGGCACCAAAGGCAATGCCAAAAGCAACCTCTTCGGCGACTCCTCGATGCAGTCGCTGCAACGAGGGCTCGGTGGAATTATCGCCAAAGGTTATGCGTACGGTCCGGCCGGTCAGACCTCGCTCGGCGAGTTGGGCATCAAGCTCGGAACCGACGGAACGCTCAGTCTCGACGAAACCAAATTCGACAAGAAGTATACAGAGTTTCCGGACAAGCTCGAAGAGCTGTTCGCCGGAGAGACAGGTCTGGTCGCTGGTTTCAAGGAGCTGGTCGAACGTTACACCGATGGCACCGAAGGTCTCTTATTGACTCGTCAAAAAGGGCTCCAAACCCAAGTTGCGAGCTACGAGAAGACCATCGAGAGCATCAACACCCGCGCCGAAGCGGTGGGCTCGCGTCTCTCGAAACAGTTCACCGCGCTCGACAAGACGATGGCCGAGCTCCAATCACAAACTGCATATCTCTCTTCACTCTTTGCATAGTCGGTCGAGTCACGGGGCATGCACGCAAGAGCACTCAACCAGTACAAGCGAGTCTACGTCGAGTCCGCTTCCCCGATCCGCATCCTCGACGAGCTCTTGTGCCGCTGCGTTCGTGACCTCGAACAGGCGAGCTCTTTCACCACTCAGAAGAACATCCTCAAGAAGCGCGAGCTGGTCGACCACGCCCTGGCGATCGTCACCGAGCTGATCGCCGCGCTCGACTACACGACCTCGCCGGAGCTCTGCAAAAACTTGGAACGACTCTACGTTTACGCCCGCGAGCGCATCGTGCAGTCCAGCGCCGAGATGACCACTCGGGGTTTCGAGGAAGCGGCTTCCATCCTCTCCACGCTCCGCGACAGCTTCCGCGGCCTTCCCGCGTAACCCCTTCGCGCGTTAGGCTTCGGCTGAAATGCGCGCGCGTTCCTGGTGCTTCTGGGTGCTCCTTTTGGCCTCCTGTACTAAAGACCAGGCCACCTCCGCTCCCCCCGAAACGAAGAAGTCCGAGCCCACTCCGATCATCCCGGCCGCGCCGCGTGGCCACAGGATCACCCGCGCTTCCGGTGTACGCCTGCGGCAATCGCCCGACGCGGCCGCTCCCGAAGTTTCGAAGCTCGACATCGGGACCGTCGTTTCCGAGCTGGAGTCGAAAGAGAGCTGGGCGCGCGTGCGAACCGCCGAGGGCCGCGAAGGATGGCTCTTGGAGTCTCTCACTTTGACCTATGAGCCGGCTCGAGCCCGCGAGATTACTCAGCGCATTTTGGCCGAACGCAAAGAATCAAAATCGTCATTTGCGGACAACGTCGATCTCACCAAGATGTTGGCTCGTTTCGCCAGCACAAGTAGCAGCGCCGCGTTGACGGCGGAGCTGGAGCTGGAACGCCTGCGTGTTCTGGCGCGGCTGCTGGAGCAGATCCCGCGCGAAAAAGCCGGCGCTCCCCCATACGTCGAATGGATCGACGCGCAGGGCGACACCTTGGTCTACAGCGAGCCTGCCGGGCAGTGGTTCGTCCGAGCTCTGCTCTTGTGGGATCTGGAGAAGATCAATCATCGCCTCCCTATCGCCGACGAGATCGCCTGGGACGCGGCCGCCGCGCCGCTGCCCGGTGAGTGTGAAGGTTACTTCCCGTGTTATCTCTCGGTAGCCGCGATGAGTTACGGCGAATACCTACGCCGCCATCCCAACGGCGCACACGTCACCGACGCGCTGAATTCGATCCGCGACACTCTCAATCCCGACAATGCAAAAGAGCTCGACGGGGAAATGAAACAAGAAGCACTATCCGAGCTGGTGCGGCTGAAGGAGCGGATCGCAGTCACCGGCGCAAGAGGCAAAGAGACACTGGCTGCAGCCGAACGGATCGAGCGGCTACTCAATAAGTGAGATTACGCGCGAACCAGCGGCGCCAGCAAACCCATCAACAGCTCGATGCGGGCTTCATCCGCGCCTGAATTCTTGATCAAAAAACGCTGCAAGACCTCACCGTCGAAAATAGCAATGATCGTCTCCACCAACACGCCGAAACGATCACCCATCTCCTCCGCGAGCTGCGGGAGCAATTCCCGCGCGAGCGCGCCGATATCTTCATAATACTTCTGCGCGACCGGCCGCATCGCTTTGCGCAATGTCTCATTGGTGCGGGCGGCGATCGTCAGCTCGTACCACGCTTGATTGAGCCGGGATCTGCAGTGTTCGCGCACCAGGCGCATCGCCAACACCATCGGCTCTTCGCGGTCGCGCAGGCGGTCGAATTCTTTTTGATAGTGCGCCAATATTTTCCGCCCGACGTCCTCCCCGACCGCGACCATCAACACCTCGCGTGTCGCAAAGTGTCGAAACAGGCCACCTTGAGAGACGCCGGCACGTTGACTGATCTCTTGGACAGTCGCCCCCGACCATCCGACCTCGATCAAGGTCTCGGTCGCCGCATCGAGCAACTTGCGGATCGTCGTTTCACGCCGCTCTTTTTGTGTGCGCCGTACGACCGCCGCCCCGCGCGTCATGACGCCCGCGCTCCGAGAAAACGGCCGAATCCACGTTCATGCCCGAAAGCGGGATCGAAGGTGCCATCGCGAAAAGCGACGCGCCCGTTGATCAACACCGCGCGTACGACGCCGTCGCTGCGGTTCACCATCCGCATCAGCCCACCCAAATTTTCCATGGGTGCTTCATGATACTCGAAGAGCCGCGCATCGAGATTTTCAGGCTGAATGATCACCAGATCGGCGCGATCATTTTCACGGAGGTGGCCGGCGTCGACGTTCAACCAATCCGCAATCTCACCGGTCAGGCGCCAGACTGCTTTTTCCAACGGCATGATCGGCGCACCCGCCAGCTCCGCATCGCGCACCCGCTTCAACATGTGCAGTGGGAAACTATAGAACGCCATATTGCGTATATGAGCTCCGGAGTCTGCAAATCCGATCAGTGCACCCGGCTCGGTCATCATCCGCGCCACTTCCGCGGGACGGTGATTGGCGATCGTCGTCCGCCAACGAAGTTTTTTGCCGTGTTCCACCATCAGGTCCAAAAATGCGTCCACCGGATGTAATCTCCGCGCGTCGGCGACGGCACCGAAACTCTTGCCCACCACACTCTCGTCCGGGCAGGCGACGATTTGCGCATCATGAAAATCGCGGTGCCAGACGCGTGGAGATAGTTTGGTCTCGTACTCTTTCCGAAATTGCCGGCGATATTTTTCGTTGCGCATCAATTCATTGCGCTCGACCTCGTCGACCAAGTGCAGCACCGCGCGGCCCGCGGAAAATTCCTCGAAAACCACCAGATCCATCCCATCCGAATAGACCTCGAATGGTACCGGCAGAGTTTGCCAACGCACGTCGCCGCCGAGCACGCGGTTCGCGAATTTCGTCAAAGCGGAGACGACGCGGTGTAAACCGGGGCTCGCTTTGGCGTCCGCGAGAGTAATCAGGGTCGTCTTCAATTTTTCCGGCGCGAATATTCCGGCGCTCTCCCACAAAAATAAGAGCGCATTCACCGCCGTGACCAGATTCGGCGCGGATTGCAAAACGCGCCCTCGCCTCCGCAACACGCGATTCAAACGGCGATATTCGGACCAGCGAGCGTACGCCGAAGGTAATTTTTTGGACCGATATCGATCGCCGTCCAACTTATCCCAAGGGTTGGTCATCGAAGATAAGCCGAGAAATCCGCAGTCCAGCGCTTCTTCCAACCAACGCTCCATCTCCCGAAATTCCGCCTCGGTGGGCGTTATTTTTTCATCGACCGAACGACCCAAACCGAGCACGCGCACGCGGAGATCGGAGTGTCCCAAAAATGCGTTGATATTCGCGCCGAGCGGGTGAGTTCCCAGAAACTCCACGTATTCGCGCGGAGAGCTCCACGATTTTCGTGCGTTCAACAGCGGCAATACTTGTTCGCGCGGCACCGACTCCACCCGCGTGAAAAGATCGGAACAATCTTCCGCCTCAGACAATATTGTGCTGATCGAACAGCTCCCCACGGTCACCGTGGTCACGCCGTGCCGCACCGATTCAGATAGTGCGGGCGCCGCGAGCAGCTCCGCGTCGTAGTGCGTGTGTATATCGAGAAAGCCGGGCATGACCCACGCACCGTCCGCATCGATAATTTCGCGTGTATCGATTTCAGGCAGTCCCGATCCGAGCGCGATAACTTTTCCGTCCCGAATTCCGACGTCGAGCTTCTTCGGTGGCGCGCCGGTGCCGTCGAAGTGCGTCGCGTTCTTCAGCAAAACATCGAAACCCATGAGTCGTGCTCTAACATAGCGAGCAATCACTCGCAATCTTTGCAGGAGTATGTAAACGACCACTTTCTCGTCTCAACCTGCTGAGGTAAGAGGCTTTTCGGCTTCGCGATGATCCCTGAGCCTCTCGTCTCTTTTCTCGAAAGCGGCATCTCGGTCCTGATCGGGTCCGCCTCACTCGACCTGCGTCCCTCCTGTGCGCGCGTAGTCGGCACGCACGTCTCCACGGACCGGAGCACGCTCACCGTCCTGGTCCCCGAAATCCCCGGGCACGAAGTATTAAAAGATCTCGAGCTGTCCCGTAGGGCAGCTGTGCTCTACACGCGTGCGATCGACAATCGAAGTATTCAACTCAAAGGCGACGTGAGCACGATCCGTCCCGCGACCGAGGCCGAGCTCATCCGTGCGCGCAACACCCGCAAAGAGCTCGCCACCATGCTCGCGCTGATCGGGCTCCCGAGAAATATTACGGAACGGTTGGCGATCCATCCGCTGCGCGCCGTGGAAATTCGCATTTCCTCGCTCTATCGACAAACTCCCGGGCCCGACGCCGGCGGACGCCTCGGAGAAGGTACATGATCGACAATCCAGAGCTGGCACCCTGTTTTCAAGGCGTCGTGCCCGCACTTTTGTCGACCTGTTCGGCGGACGGAATTCCGAACGTCGCTTATCTGTCGCAAGTGCACTATCTCGACAAGAAACACGTCGCGCTCTCGCGGCAATTCTTCAACAAGACGTTTCAAAACGTCCTCGAGAATCCGTACGCCACTGTCGAGCTGATGGATCCGCTGACGCTGCAAGGATATCGGCTGAAGCTGAAATTCCTGCGGTCGGAAATCGAAGGCGCGCTCTTCAACTCCATGTCTGCGCGCATCGATGCCATCGCCACGCTGACGGGCATGGCGGGCGTCTTTAAGCTGATCGGCGCCGACATCTACGAGGTCCTCGCCCTGGAAACGATCGAGGGCTACAAAGAGGACGGCCCCGAGGTTACCTGTACCGAAGATCAAATCGCGCCGGGCCCGATGACTGAGCTCCGCGGCCTCCAAGTGCTCAGTGACCGCATCAATCGTTCGAGAGACCTCGAAGAAATGTTGAGCATCACGCTCGGCACGCTGCACGAGCTGTTCGGCTTCGCACACTCCATGGTGCTCGTACCCGAAGACGACAAGCTGTACGCCATCTGCACCTACGGTTACGACGAACGCGGCGTCGGAGCAGAGGTCCCCTTTGGCCTCGGCGTGATCGGTACAGTCGCGCGTCAGAAAAAAATGTTGTCGATCGCCGTCGCCGCCGAGCTCCGCTACAGCCGCGCGATCCGCAAACAGCTCGCCGAACGCGGCGGCAAACTATTGGAGCCCGAAATCATCCTCCCCGGCCTCCCCGATGCGGCCAGCGAAATGGCGTTGCCGCTGCTCGTTCAAGATCGCTTGATCGGTGTGATCGGTATCGAGAGCGTGAACCCGTGTGCGTTCCGGTTGTGGCACGAGGCCTTCCTCACGATCATCGCCAATCAGATCGCCATGGGGATGGATCGTTTCCTTCGCGAAGAAGAGGACCAACGTCCCGAGCCCGAAGAAATCAAACCCGCGCCTACGGAACATCCCTCGGCGACGCGCCGCGTATTTCAGTTTTTCACGAACGACGACTGCATCTTCGTGGACGGCGAATATTTGATTCGCAATGTACCCGCCAAAATTCTGTGGAAATTGCTGCTCGCGCACCGTGAAGAGGGTCGCGTTCAGTTCAGCAACCGTGAGCTGCGCCTCGACGAGTCGCTCGGTCTACCTGCGCTGAAAGACAATCTCGAGAGCCGCCTCATCCTTTTGAAGAAACGTCTCGCCGAAAAATGTCCTGAAGTCCGCCTGGTTCCGACGGCGCGCGGCCGTTTCGCGCTCGAAATCAACGCCGACCTCGAGCTCGTCGAAAAAGCCTCTGCCTAAACGCATTTTCGCTTAGCAATCTTTCAGCATTCGCGGAGTGAGCTCTTAAGAAGCACTCGCGGGACCTCGAATCACTTCTAATCTCGAAAGCGCCGCAGTCCGGCGTCAGAGGTGTTTTTGTGTCTAAGAAAAATATTTGGCGAAAACGTTTTACGACCGTGGCGGTGATCATCTCGGGAGCGATCGCCGGCGCGGTTTGCGCACTTTTCAGCATTTATCCGCAAGTCCCGCCGGCGAGCACGGAAGTGATCACGGCAACGCCGGAAATGGTGAAACGCGGCCAATATCTCTTCGATAACGTCGCAGGTTGCGCCGACTGCCACTCCACGCGCGATTGGTCGAAATATGCGGGTCCGATCATCGAAGAAACAAAAGGCCGGGGTGGCGATCGTTTTGGTCCGGAGATCGGTCTTCCGGGCACTTTCTACGCGCGAAATATTACGCCTGCCGCGCTCGCCGATTGGAGCGACGGCGAGATCAAACGTGCCATGACCGCCGGCGTGAGCCGAGACGGTAGCGCGCTGTTTCCGCTGATGCCGTATCGCGCGTTTCAAAAGATGTGCGAGAGCGACATCGACGCGATCATCACCTATGCGCGCACGCTCCAGCCGGTGAAGAACGCGGTTCCCGCGCCGCAGTATGACTTCCCGCTCCAATTCATCGTCCGTACGATTCCGAAAGGTGTGGAGCTGAACAAAAACTGTCCTGATCCTTCGGACAGGGTAAGTTACGGCAAATATTTGGTGACCGCAGCGGGTTGCAACGACTGCCATTCGCAGGCCAAACAAGGTGTGCCGCTCCCCGGCTTGGAGCTCGCCGGCGGCGTCACGTTTCCGCTCCCCACCGGGGGCGTGGTGCGCACCGCGAATCTCACGCCGGACGAAACAGGACTCGGTGACTGGAGCCGCGCGCGTTTCGTCGGACGTTTCAAGTCGATGGACAACGAAGATGCGTATCCGGAGGTCAGCCCCGGCGATACCAATACGATCATGCCCTGGAAAGTATATGCCGGCATGACCGAGGATGATCTCGCAGCGATCTATGACTATCTTCGGACCGTCCCGGCCGTAAAAAATCGCGTTGTAAAACAAGATGAACCGCTCGCCGTCGCAGAGTAAGCTTCCACGAAATGTCCGAGCCGAGAGCATTCAAAAAATCAGGCGATTTTCGGGCCTGGTTGAAGAAAAATCACGCTCGGGAAACGGAGCTCTTGGTCCTGCTCTACAAAGTACACGCGGCCGAGCGCGGGATGACTTACAAACCCGCGCTCGACGAAGCGCTGTGTTTCGGCTGGATCGACGGCGTGCGCCGCGGCCTGGACGAAGATAGTTTCACCATCCGTTTCACGCCCCGAAAACTGAGGAGTATCTGGAGCGCGGTCAATATCAAACGGGTCGAAGAGCTGGAGGCCGCAGGTCTGATGGAAGAGCCGGGGCGCGCTGCCTTTCGCGCCCGTGAAGAAAGCCGCTCGCGCGTCTACTCTTTCGAGAATAAGGAAAAAGCGAAACTATCTCCGGAATTCGAGAAAAAATTAAAGGCGAATAAAGCCGCCTATAAATTCTTCAGCGGCCAAGCCCCTTGGTATCAGCGCACCAGCAGTTATTGGGTCATGAGCGCCAAACGCGAAGAAACCCGGGAAAAGCGGCTCGAAACATTGATCGACTGCTGCGCCCGCGAGACGGGCATTCCCACACTCTTGGGTCGCGAGAAGAAGCTCAAGGTGAAGTAAACACGTGCCCGAAGGCTGAGAGCGGAAACGTAATCGGCATCCGTTCGGGCTCGAGGGCGTGAGGTTTCAACCGAAAGTACACTTGCAGGATCCCGCGCATCCCGTACCTCACAGAGAGATAGTGCGTCCCGTCCTCGAGAAGCGCTCCGCCCCCATAAACAAATTCGCCCCTCGAAAAGCGCACTTGCCCGTCGAGCTCCGCCGGGACCTGTGGATAATCCGCGAGCTTCTCCATCGCGCCCGATGGGCTCCGCCGCCACAAAGCCGCCTCATCGCCGAACACGGGCCGCAAAACGAGGTCAAATCCCCCGTCTGGACGCGCCTGGACGCCGCCGATCACTTGGTCCGCGAACGGCCCTGAGCACAACAAAGCACCGCCGTACCCGACCGCGATCGCCTGCTGTCCCGAAGGACACGATTCGAGCGCCACTGTCCCCGAGAACATCTGCTCTTGTTCCGCAAAAGTATCTCTGCAAACGTGGATCAGCTCCTGCGTATCGGGTCGAAGAAACACCGACATCAGCAGCTGATCCGGGCAAGGACGATGGAGCAACACTTGCTCGAGCCCAGCCCCCCCAACGGCCGGGAAAAAGCGAACGGCCCCGTTGCTCGAGAGAAAGACCACCGCGCCATTCGAGAACATACTCAGATCCTGGGCGCTATCTTTGCCCGGTCCGGAGTACACGAGCTCCGGCCGCTCGAGATCGACGATCTCGTATCCGCGCGCGTCTCGAAGAAACATCACGTACGCGCGGTCTGGATCGAGCGGAGACAAGGGCAACAGCACTTCGCTCTCCTCGCCGCCCGCACAAGCAAACGCCGCGCAGCAAACGAGAAGAAAACAATATCGCGTCCTCATCAGCGAAGCTCGATCGGTGCGTCGAAGATGAAGGACAAGTTGGCTTCGAAAACAGTGTTTGCCGCGGCGTCCACGAAGATTACGCGCCCTTCGGCCGAGCCATCCGCTCGCCCGTTGACGAGCTTAGCGCGGTCGAGCCGACCGTGAAACTCCGTGCTCTCCAAAACGGCGCCGCGCATCTCCCCTCCGCCGATAAAAGTGCGACGATCGCCCGCGTGAAGCAAGACCGCGTGGGCTTGCGGACTGCCATTCTCCTCGAAGACCGCGAAGTGCGCGGCGACAAACTGGCGAGAGCCGCAGTTGTCGAAATATCCGGCGACAACGAGATTCGCCGTCAAGACGCCCGCAATGTTGCGCCCGAACGAGGCGCTGTTCACGACGAAACGTTCCGGGGGCAAAAACAAATCGGCATTCTCCCGAAACTCGGTGAAGTGAGGATAAGATCCCCGCGCCTGTTCCCCAGCAGCACCCGCGACCACCCCATCGAGATCCTCGTCGATGAAAGCTTCCACTCCATTGAGCACAAAGTTGCCGTTACACATGTTCCCGTGCGCGTTCGTAATCTCAATACGAGCGGTTCCCGGCGCAGGGCCAAAGGTCGTCGCGACGACCAATTCCTCGGACTGAGTAAAAGTCTCGCCGCCCGAACCGAATGCGGCGATATCGAGGACGTAGGTCGTTCCGGGCGTCAGGCCGGAGATGACGGCTGTCTCCGCCAACGGATCGCTGATGGTCAGCGCCGGGTCCAGGTACGACCCCAATCGTCCGAAACATTCACCACGAACCCGTCGCGTCCTTCGGGATCTCCGCCCATCCACCGCGCTTCGATCTCAGTGTTCGAGATCGCGACCGCGGAACGATTGAACGGCGCTTGCGGTAGTTTGTTCTCGATCGTGAGAATGGGGCCGTACGCCCGCGTGAAGATACGGATCACCGGTGGCCGATTCGCAGCCGGGCCCTGACAGACCGCGACTTCGTTGAGTCGGAGCATGCCATTCGTTGCATCGCTCGGCACGTGAGCAAGGAGCTCGGTGTCGCTCTTCCGGCGGAAAGAAACAGCGGCGCCCAAGAAACGCTCGCGGCCCCGCTCCTGGAAGTCGGCGAGCGTCGTCGGAGGCAGAGAATTGAACCCTGAGCCAATGATTCGGATCTCATCGCCCGGGCGCAGCGTGCCGCTTGGGAGAACCTGGTTGATCGTCAAAAGCGGAGGCCGAGAACAAGCATCTGCGCGTTCAGTGGAGATACAGACTACGGACATGACAACGAAGAGAAGCTGGATTCGCATGACGAAGCACAGGAGCACAGCCCGTGCCGCACGTGTCCGGCCGGCCACTCCGGCGATCTAGGCGGGCGTCCGTTCGAAAATCGGAAGTGTCCGAAAATCGTCCGGACGATGAACCAAGCGCGCGCTAACCGAGGGTCACCTTTTTTACGCCGCGCTCCACCAACAGCTCGCGGAGGCGTTCGCGGTGGTCACCTTGGAGAATGAGGCTGGTTCCGTTCACCGTCCCGCCGCAGCCGAGGGAGCCTTTGAGCGCTTTCAACCAACGTTCGAGATCGCGCTCCGGTAGTCCGAGCTGCTCGACCACCGTGACCTCTTTGCCGCCGTGACCTTTGCGCTCCATACGCACCACCGCGCGCGCGGGTCCGGGCACACGTTTTGTTGCGGCCGGCTCAGCTGTCTTCGCGGACACAGGCGCCGCGGATGCGAGATCCTTCAGCGCTGCGGCAAATGGATTATTGAACGGTCCCGTGGGCGCCGCTTTCAGCGCTCCATCTGCGGGTGCGTCGTCGCCGAGGCGTGCATCTTTTTCGCGACCTTTCTTCGACACGACGCCGTTCTAGCGCATTTTTCCGCGGGCGCGGAGCACAATCAGAACATGTGGAAACCTTCGACGTAGACCAGCGATCCCTCCCGCGAAATGCCGCCGTCGATCCGAAAGACGATCAGCTCTTTCCACTTCACGCTGATCTCCGCGCCGCCCGAAGGCCGCAGCGCGAAATTCTCCAACACCGTGGAGACGTCGAAGAAGGCTCCCAGACCGAAGGTCACGAAATTGAATAACTTGGGGAAATAATATCGAACCTCGGAATTCGCCAAAACCTTGGAGCGGCCGATGAAACGCGACTCTGGAAATCCGCGCTGCGTGAACACGCCTCCGGCCCCGAAGACGTTGGTGCGCCCGCCGATACGCGCCAGCTCGTAAAACGGAACCTCTCCACCGAGTGTTTCGATCATGAATCGCTGCGCGAAGACGAAAGGCCGCCAAGGAGAATAATATCCCTGTGCGACCAAACCGGCACCGTGGAAATTATATTTGCTCCCCAGCGGTCGAGTCGCCGCTTTCGCGTACGCTTCGATGAATAAGCCGTCGTGCGGGACAAGCTCGTCATCGCGACTATCGTAGGCCAGCGTAAATAGGCCCACCAGCGCGTGACCGCCCTCGGCGCCCCAGGGGCGTTCCGCATCGAGCAGAGTATTTTCGAAAATGTCGACCCAGGTATAGTTGAACGACAGTCCTGCGCCCCACAAAAAATCCCCGCTGAATTTCTTGCTCACCAAAGTTTGAATGCGCGGCTCGGTGAGGCGGTAGTGATAAATATCGGCTTCGTTGTCGGCGATCTTCGCGAGGCGCCCGATGCCGAAATAGTTGGCGTCGTCGATGCGCAGCAGCTCACCGCGCAACGTGAAGCGAAAAGGAAATAAGGTTTGGGCGTCGAAGAGGAGAAAATGTTCGTGCCGATTTTTCGTCGAGTGGCGGAGCTTGATCTCGAAGTACCAATCGTAGGGATCGACACCCTCGCCGTAGTCGACCAGTGGAAAATGGGCGCCGTAAATGAGGCCGGCATCGTCGTTGTATTGAAGGATGGGGAGGACGAGCCAATCGATCCCGCGCGGACGTTCATCCGCGGCCGTGGAAGTGAGCGCCAAAGCGACGAGCGTCTCGAGGATCAGGGCGGCGGATTGTGACGCGTTCGATTACAGCTGGCGAGTAAGACGACATTTTTCGCCGTCCGCCGATGATCCGATCGGATGGAAGCGACCCACGTTTTTCCTCGGCTGCGCATCACCCTCCCCGATGACTGGTCGGACGAGTCCGTGATCACCTTCGTCGCACCGGCTGCAAACGGCCTCGCGGCGAACGTGGTCATCACCTCGGCGCCCCGCGAAACTGCGTTTTATGCCGACGTCGACCGCGAGCTCACGGAGCTGAAAAAACGCGCCAAAAAGTATCGTCTGGTCTCCGCAGAATCCTTCGAGCACCACGGCCGCGCCGCGAAAAAAGTAGAACACCGCTTCGTCTCCGGCGACAACCTGGAGATCCGCCAGCTCCAGCTCTACGTGGACGGCGGCGCGACGATCCACACCGCCTCCATCTCCCACGCCGACGCCGCCTTCGAGCCGAACCGCGCGCGTTTCGAGACGGTGCTCCAGAGCCTGCGCTTCGAGGACGCCTGATGGTCTCCGTCGATCGCCGCTCGACCTCCGCCGCCCTCACCGGAGCTTCGCTCGTCTCGGCGCCGCCCGACCGGCAACACCTGCGGCCGAATCAACCGCCGACACGCGACCTGCGGCGACCTCCGGCGAAGACCACCCGTGCTCCGGAAGAGACCAGACCGCTCCCGCGCACCCAGGCGCCCCGGCGGTCCTGGATCCACCGCACCGGCGGAAAAGTGAGCTCGGCGCTTTTGGGCGCGTTGCTCGTCGGTTGCAGCTACACGTTGCGCGGCTCCGGCGGAAGTGATCATTCCGCCGCCTCGGTGCCGCGTCCGTCTTCGACCGTCACTGTCCCGGCGGACACTATCCCTCCGGACACTGTACCTCCGATCACTGCGCCTCCCACGCCGGAGGAAGCTGCGGTCGCCGAGCTGAACCGGATCCTCGGGACCGGAAATACGCGCCTCGAATATGACCGCGACTTCGCCGACCCCTTCGTGTTGCGCGACGGCGAGGCAACTTACTTTTATGCGACGAACGCTCATTGGGCGAACGTCCCGGTCCTCGATACCCTCTCGCTCCTGGAAAATGCAGCACCGCGTGAAGCTCTGCCGACGGAGAATCTCGGTGCCTGGGCCACACCGAATATTTCCCACGTTTGGGCTCCGGCGGTCGCCAAACTATCCGAGGGCCGCTACGCGATGTTCTATTCCGCAAAAGAGCGGGCCACGGGCCTAATGGCCGTCGGTGTCGCCTACGCATCGAGCCCGCTCGGCCCGTTCGCCGATCCGAACGAGGCTCCGATCCTCGCCACGGGAAAGAGCGGCGCAGCGGGACGCGGTGGGGTGATCGACGCCAGCGTATTTCAGGAAAATGGTCGTACTTATTTAATCTATAAAAACGACGGAAATTGCTGCCGCGCGGAAACCGCGGTGTGGATCCAAGAATTTTCCGAAGCCGCGGGCGGACCGGTCGGAGAGCCGCAAAAAATGCTCGGTGACGACGGCCGCCAATCATGGGAGGTCGCACACTATACCGCTCCGCACGCGTTGATCGAAGGTCCACGCCTCATCGAAGAAGGCGGCAAATATTATCTATTTTATTCCGCGAACGATTGGGCTTCAGCACAATACGGCGTGAACTATGCGGTCGCCGATAGTCCTTTCGGCCCGTACACCCGCGCGCAGGGTCCCTGGATGCAGAGCGAAGAAGGCCGCCATGGTCCGGGAGGACAGGAAATCTTCGAGGGCCCCGGCGGAGAGCTGTTCCTCGCCTACCACGCCTGGCGCACGCCCGGCGCGAGCAACACCGCGGGTGATACGCGCCGGTTGGTGATCGAGCCGCTCGTTTTCAACGGCGGTGCACCCCTTCAATTTCCGGGATAATCATCGGCCGCGCACCAAATCCTGCGCAATATTCGCCAGAGCTTCGATTCCTCGAGCGATTGCCGGTGACCAGATATTGCCGGCGTTGATCCGCACGCAGCTGGTGAAGCGCGGTTTCGCCGAAAAAATCGGCCCGGGAGCGACGCTGATTCCACGCTGAAAGGCGCGCCGCTGCAGCTCGCGCGCATCGACGCTCGGCGGCAGCTCCACCCAGAGAACAAATCCACCCTGCGGGCGCGAGACACGTGTTCCTTCGGGAAATTGCGCGGCGATCGCGTCCCGCACTTGGGCCACTTCTTCGGCGAGCCGTTTTCTCAGGCTGCGCAGGTGATGATCATAACCGCCATTCGCCAGAAATTCGGAGACCGCGAGCTGCGGCAAGGTCGCGTTCGCCAAAGTATGTGCGAACTTCAACAGCTCGACCTGCTCGCGATATCGCCCCGGTGCCGCCCAGCCTGCGCGATATCCGGGCGCGATCGTTTTGCTGAAAGACCCGCACAATAAAACCAAACCGGACTTATCGAAGGCCTTCGCCGGGCGGGGCCGGGCCGAACCGAAATAGAGATCGCCGTAGACGTCGTCTTCGATCAGCGGAATTTCACGCCGGGCCAATAGTTCCACCAGCGCCTGTTTCGCCGGGTCCGGCATCAGCGAGCCGGTAGGATTATTGAAATTCGGGACGCACAAACATGCCTTGATGCGGTGCCGCCGCAGCGCGTCCTCCAGCGCGTCGAGGTCCATGCCGGTGCGCGGGTGGACCGGAATTTCCACCGCGCGCAGCCCGAGGCTCTCCACCAATTGCAGCAACCCATAATATCCGGGTGATTCCAGCGCGACTGTATCGCCGGCTTTGGTGGTCGCCCGCAAACAAAGATGGAGCGCTTCCATGGCGCCGACGGTCGCCACGATGTCGTCCGCTTTCAGCGGCGCGCCCCACCCCACTGATCTTTTGGCCACCGCCCGTCGAAACAAAAGGCAACCCGGAGGTGCATCGTAGGCGACGCCCACTCCGCCCGCTGTCCGCGCGACCAGTGCCATCGTTTTGTTGAGCTTCTCGGTCGGCAAAAGCTCGGAGCTCAAGTACGCGGCACCGAGCGGAAGGATGCTGCGATCACTCCCGGACCGGTATACTTGCATCACTTGGTCCTGGATGCTGGGACGGGTCGCGACATTCGAGGGGCGCGCGATCCGCGGCTCGTCGGCGACGATCTGATTGCGGGCGCGCACGTAGTGTCCGGATTGCGGGCGAACCTCGATCACCCCGCGGTTTTCCAGGTTCACGTACGCTTGAACAACGGTCGCAGCGCTGACGCCTTCCTGTTGGCTGAGCTTACGTACGGACGGCAGCCGATCGCCGATCTTCAGCGCGCCGCCGTCGATCATCGACGTAATTCGGTCGGCGAGCTCTTCGTAGAGATGCAGCTCACGGCGCATATCCATGACGCCGCTACACTACTCGATAATCCGCTTTCGAGGCAGCACAGATGTATCGGCCGGTGACCAGTACAGTTCTCGGCACCCGGCAACTGTACGGGTACAATTCCAGGCATGCTGCATCTGTATTGGTCTCGAAAATAGCCGCATATAGAGAATATGAGCGCCGTGAAGCTCCCCATCGCCGCAGCGTTTGCCGCGGTCTGTTTGATCTGGGGCTCGACCTTTTTTGCGATCCTCGTCGGTCTCGAGACGATCCCTCCGTTTTTGTTGGCGGGTGTCCGCTTCCTGACCGCGGGCGCGATCCTCTACGCAGTCCTGCGGTTTCGCGGAGTGCCTTCGCCGACGTTTCGGCAATGGAAGAATGCGGCGTTGATCGGTGTGTTGCTCTGCACGCTCGGCAACGGTTTGGTGACGTACTCCGAGCAGTGGGTGAGCTCCAGCTTGGCGGCGTTGTTCGTCGCGACGATCCCGCTCTGGTCGGCGATCTTCGTCGCCTTCCGCGGTCAGGTGCCGGCCCTCCTCGAGTGGATCGCGCTCGGGATCGGTTTCGCGGGCGTTATGGTGCTCAATTTGGGCGGTGATCTGAAAGCGGCCGGATGGGCAGGTGCGCTGGCGATCCTCGTCGCGCCGCTGTCGTGGGCTTTCGGTTCGGTGAAGTCGCGCGAGCTCGAGCTCCCACCCGGCGTCATGTCGAGCGCGACCCAGCTCCTGGCCGGAGGTACAGTATTGGTCGTCGCGGGTTTCGTGCTCGGCGAACGTGTACCCGCAGAGGTTTCGATGCGCTCCGGTCTCGCGCTCCTCTACCTGATCGTCTTCGGTTCGATCGTCGCGTTCACCGCCTATACTTATCTCTTGAAAACCACGCGACCGGCGATCGCCACCGCCTACGCATACGTAAATCCGTTGGTCGCCATGGTCCTCGGCTCGAGCTTCGCCGGCGAAGAGCTCGGTGGCGGAACTGTCTTTGCGGCCACCTGCATCATCGGGAGCGTCGCCTTATTGGGCTTCGCGAAGACGCGCCAAGCTCCCATTCTTTTGGGTGCCTTCAAGGAGCTCGTCGCCGGGAGAGCACGGTGATGAGGACCTTGCCGATCTGCCCGAGGTCCCATCCGGCACGCGAGCGCGGTTGCGCTGATTGCGACGATCACGCATGCCGGCCACGCGACTGCATCTGCACTTTTTCCGGGCCCGAGATTTCCATGCGCCTGTAGATGAGGTGTACAGGAGAACACCTTGGCTTTAATTGTCTGCTCAGCTTGCAAGCGACACATCCGCGACGCGCAGTGCCCATTCTGCGGAACAGCGAACGCGATCAACCCGGCACCCGCGCGACGAGTCGCGAAGGGCCTCACCCGCGCGGCGCTCGTGCTCGGCGCCGCGGTGAGCATCTCGGGTTGCGGCGACGACGACGACGGCAACACTGCGGACGCCGGCGTCGCGGACACCTCGTTCGCTGCGGACGCCGCGTACGGCGGACCTCCGGACTCCGGCGTCGATGCGGGGCCTATAGGGCCTGACGCCGCGTACGGCGGGCCGTCCATGGATTCCGGCACCGACGCAGGCAACTGATGACCGCCGAAGTACTTGTGCCACGCCGGCGCAGCTTGCCGATCGCCCAGCCGAGCCGGCGGCCTGCGCTCGACAACGAGGCGCGCGACATCGATCGCCTGCACCGGCCGAACTACGCGGTGTGGGAGGTGACGCTCGCCTGCGACCTCGCCTGCTGCCACTGCGGCTCGCGAGCGGGCCGCGCACGGCCCGACGAGCTCTCCACGCAAGAGGCGCTCGATCTGGTCGACCAGATGGCGGACCTCGGCGTCAAAGAGCTCTCGCTCATCGGCGGCGAAGCGTATCTGCGTGACGACTGGCTCGACATCGTGCGCCGGAGCACCGAGCGCGGGATCCTTTGCCAGATGACGACGGGTGCGCGCGGGCTGACGCGCGACCGACTCCTCGCAGCGAGAGACGCCGGGCTTCGTAGTGTCTCGATCTCCGTCGACGGCTTCGAGCAGACGCACGACAAGCAGCGCGGGGTCAAAGGCTCCTTCGCCTCGGTGAAACGAACGTTCGCCGATCTGCGCGAGATCGGCGGCCTGCGCATCACGGCCAACACCCAAGTCAACAAGCTCAACCTGCGCGAGATCGAACCGCTCTACGCGTGGCTCATCGAACAGGGCATCGTCGCCTGGCAGGTACAGCTCACCGCAGCGATGGGCCGCGCGGCCGATGAACAGGGCATTCTTCTCGAGCCGTACCAGGTGCTCGAGACGCATCCGATGCTCGTGCGCGCGAAGCAGTACGGCGACGCGCGCAAGGTGCGCATGTGGTCCGGTAACAACGTCGGGTACTTCGGCCCATTCGAACATATCCTTCGCGGTGACTGGGTCGCGACCCACCGAGGCTCGTGCGGCGCGGGGCGGCGCACGCTGGGCATCGAAGCGAACGGCGACATCAAGGGCTGCCCTTCACTGCCGACGGCCGAGTTCGTCGGCGGGAACGTTCGCGACTACAAGCTCGTCGACATTTGGGAACGAAGCACCGCGCTCCGCTTCACGCGCGACATGAATAAAACGAAGCTCGGCGGCTACTGCGCGGAGTGTTATTACGCCGAAGACTGTTTCGGCGGGTGTCATTGGACGGCGTCGGTGCTCGTCGGGAAGATCGGCGACAATCCGTACTGCCATCACCGCGCCTATGAGCTGCTCAAAAAAGGCGAACGCGAGCGCATCGAGCTCGAGCAGGCGGCGCCGGGGATGCCGTTCGACCACGCGATCTATCGCATCGTGCGAGAGAAGTGGCCGACCGAGGCGAGTCAGAAGCGCGCGCTCGAAATCACCGAGACCGGGCAAGGATTTCTCGATGAGGCCTGAGTGCCGTGTTTGAGCGCAACGGTACGGCAGACGCGCGTGAAGCGCTCTTCGGCGGTGAAGGCACCGTGCGTGTCTGGGACCTCCTCAGCAGGCGCACAGCACCACCGTTCACCGCCGTGCTCGGCTGCGAGCTGACGCCGGGCGGGAGTGTCGGACGACATCAGCAGCAGCACTGCCCGGAGATCGTGGTGGGGCTCGGTGGTGAAGGTCGCGCGCGCGTGAACGGCGTCGAGCAGCCGCTGCTGACGGGCGACGTGGTCTATCTACCGCTCGGGGCGATCCTCGAGATCGTCAATCCGAGCACCGAGCCCCTGCGATATTTGATCATCAAAGCTCGCTAAGGCCCACGAACTTAGAGTCCGCCGCAGGGAGAACACACGACGGGGACCGACTCGAGCAACACGTCGGTCAATAAACTGCGAGGATCGCGTCGTGATCCATAAACCTGAAAAGCGACCGGCAAATCAGCGATCAGCCCATGGGTGAGCTGAGTATCCGCAGGCTCCTCCACCCGAAATGCCGACTCGCGAATATTCCGGAAAACGAAACCATCGAGATTGATCGAACCGACCACCACATAGACTCCGACTTGTGTATCTTCGATGACCACGTCTTCCGCGAACATTGTCGGCGAAATATCCGGAAGGCGTCCGAGCTGCATACCTTCGCGCATCGCGCCGCGGATGACGACTCGTTCCACGCGGCCGACTTGTGTTCGCACCATCAATATTCCGCCCGCATTATTTTCCAGGCGGAGATCTGCAAACTGATAAGTATCTCCGGGACGATTGACCGTCCCCGAAACTCGAAGCGCATAATCTGCTGTCCCTTCGATCAGGGAGGTCTCTACGCGCACCTCGGCATCGTCGCCGCAGGTCACGCCGAAGAGCCCTCCGCGGATCGTCGATGCGCTGACGAGCAAATTTGTGGATTCCACCGCGAAGCCGCGCTGAAAATTCTCCACCAACATGCGGCGCGCGACGATCGCTCCGAACTTGGAAAAGACGCCAAACGCGGCCGCCGGGCCGGTGAGGTAGACATCTTCGAGCGTGGTGTTGCTCCCGTTGAGGAGTCGAAAACCTGTCCCGGTCGGCTCGACCCACGCACGCCGGAACGAGAGCCTCGCCGGGTCCGCGAGCACGGCCGTTTCGGCTCCGCGAACAACGATTCTCTCCGCGCCCACGAAAGCCGAGGCCGTCGCGGTCAGCGCCAAAAGCTCGCTGTCGTAGAGGCGAAGCTCTCCGGCCGACACCGCGGTGAGACCCGCCAGATAGGTTGAAGCGACGGTCGCGGTCGCGCTCGTCATGACCAACGCAGTCTCGCCGCTGAGGACGCTGCCGGAGATCTCCGCGCGCGCAGAGCGATCTAAACGCACCGCGGTCGCTCCCGCGATCGCTGCCCTCGAGGACAGGAGCTCGGCACCCGGCTCAATCCAGAGCGCGGTTTCCGGGCTCGAGACTTCGACCGCTTCGAGCACCAAACGCTCGGTCACCCGCACGGAGCCTTGCACCGAAAGCGAGCGCAGCGTGGATCGACCCACCTCGAGCGCACCTTCGAGGACCACGCCCAAAGGACAGGCACCGAGCAGCTCGCGTCCGTCCTGAAGCAACAACGATTCACGGTATCGCCCGGGCGCGATAGCGATCTGTGCACCTGCGTTCGACAACACCAGCGCGGCACCGATCGACCCGAGGGGCTCGTTTTGCGTCGATCCGGAGCCGGAGCCGCCGCCCCTGACCCAGAGGACTTCGCGAGCCGGATCGACGACTGGCCAAGAGGACAGGTCGCAAGCGGGCGCTGTCATGGCGCATCCACCGCCCAGAAAAGGATGAGTATCCGGCGCACAACTCTCGGAAACGCGCGGCTCGCAGATCGTGATTCCCGAACGTGCGATCGCGGTCCACCCGGCCGGGCAAGGCCCGAGCTGCGGCAAAATGACCTCGGGGATCATCGGTGGAAAAGGCTCCGCCGGGCGCTCGCAGGGCCGCACACAAGTCGCGCCGACCGTATTCGGATAACAACCGCCGTTCGTCGCACAGAGCTTCAACCCTTCCGGCGGCAGGCGGAACGTCCGGTACAGCTCGCTGTCCTCAAGAACAGCTGCGCTCCATGTCGTACCCGAGTCGTGAAGATAGTTGTATTCCGGCCCCGGTAGACGCCTTCCGTCGGCACCCGCATACGGCGGGACGGTGCCTTCCTCGAGGCCGAGCTCGGCGAGGGTCTCTCGGTAGAAGAGCGCGCGCACTTCCTCCGCATCGCTCGTGTCCACGCTCCGGCTCGGGGCGTCGAGCGCGTGAGCGTCGACCGCGGAACCGACGCTGCGCTCGATCAACAGCACCACCGACTTCGCGTCGGAGTGTTCGGGGAGATCGATCGGTGCGCGGCTACAGGCCGCGAGCACCGAGCAGAAAACAATGCACCACCTCGTCATGCGACTCGGACTCGAAAGATAGCGCACCCCAGGCCGAAAAAAGAGATCACACATGACCAAGGGCGGACCGCATGGCAGATTCGGGGCATGGCGCACGCCTTGGAAGTTGCGAAGAGCGGCCGTTCGTCGTGCCGTACCTGCAACACGAACATCCCCAAAGATACGCTGCGTTTCGGTGAAGAGACGCAGACGCCGTTCAGCGATCAACCGTCGATGAAGTGGCATCACCTGACGTGTGCGGCGAAGAGCCGTCCGGTTTTGGTGGAAGAAGTATTGGCGAGTTACACTGGCGAGATTCCCGATCGCGAAGAGCTGATGCGGACGATCGAGGTCTCGAAGAAGACCCAAAAGCCGTCTGAGTTTCCGCACGCCGATCGCGCTCCGACGGGACGCGCGAAATGTATCGCTTGCCGCGAGCCGATCGAAAAAGGCTCGATCCGCGTCGCGGTCGAGCGCGATACCGAGCCGGGCGGCGCATATATGGGAAAGTCGGCGGCCTATCTCCATCCGAAATGCGCAAAAACTTCGATCCAGGGTGAAGACGCGCTCGCGAAGATTAGAAAAAATAGTCCGGCGCTCGAAGAAGATGACGTCAAAGAATTAGAGGCCGCTTTTTCGTAACCCCCCGGCCGACGAATTTCAGCCGATACCACGCGCAGGTCACCTTCGAGCGCGGATTGCGCGGTGATTCGAAGTATCGGAATCGCGAGCTCGCTTCCTGTGTTTTGTCTCGGTCGATATCGAGGTAACAGACGATCATGGACGACTTGGATCCCGAAACTGCCGATCCCCAGCCCCGCGACGAAAACCGTGGCCGCCGCATCGCGGTGATTGCGGTCGTCGCCATCGCGGCGATCGGCGCTGCGTTGTGGTTCTTTCGGGACCGCATTTTTTCGGGTGAGCCCGAAGCGGTGGTGCAAGCAGTCCCTGATCCGGTGGTCATTCCCGACTCGGGGCCCGTCGCCGAGAAGTCACCCGAAGAAGCAGACAAAGTACTGCGCGATCTCGCTGCGAATGGCTCGAGCTCGAAATTATTGGAAGCGTGGCTCGCCTCCCCGGGAATACTTCAGCGCATCACCGCGGCGGTGGTTCGCGTGGCCGAAGGCAAAAGCCCGGTCCCAGTCCTTTCGTTCATCGAAATCAAAGGACCGTTCACCGTGAAAGAAAACGGCGGCCGACTTTATATTTCCCCCGAGAGCCATGCGCGTTACGACGAATTCACTTCGGTGTTCACGTCGATCGACGCAGACTATGCAGGTCGAGCTTATGGTCAATTGAGACCTTATTTCGACTCTGCATTTTCGCAGGTGGCGAATGAAGGGGAACGTTTCGACGATGTCTTGAAGAGCGCGATCAAAAGACTCAGCGAAGTGAAGATTCCAGACGGTCCGATTCAGGTCGTGGAAAAAGGCGCAACCGCCTACGCCTTCGAAGATCCCGCACAGGAAGCGCTCTCGCCGGTGGAAAAACACGTGCTCCGGCTCGGCACAAAAAATGGGCGCGCATTTCAGGAGTCGCTGCGCGCCTTCGCCTCCAAAGCGTTCTAGAGTGCTCCGCCCGCGTGATCTTGAGCGATCCCGCGGCTGCTTTTCGCGCCCGGCGGGCAGCGGCCGTTGGCCCCTTCGGGCCCTCCGCTCGCATATGCTTCAGCTATGCTCCGCTTCGGGCGCCGCTCGCCGGCATCAAAAATCAGCTCGCGGAAATCGCTCAACCTCACGCGGGCGGAGCACTAGTGTTTCAGGTGATAGTTCTCGAGCACCTTGATCTGACACGGGACCATCTCTTCGCATGTCTTCGCTTCCAAACAGCGCCGCGTCTCGGCGACCGCGTCTTTGTTGTCCGCCATCTTCTTGGAGATCTGTGAGCACATTCCGCTGATCGCTTCGTCGGTCGAGTCGGACTTGTACTCTTCGCGAGCGACCTCCACCAACGCCGCGCGGCCTTGTTCTTTGTCCATGGCGGCGATGCCTTCCGGTTTATCGAGCCGCACGCGGAGGTCGACCAGCGCCGGCAAAAACAGGTCTTGGCACTCGCGCTGTTTTTGCGAGCTCTGCACGCACAACGCTTCGGCGGCGGTCGCTTCCGTGAGCTCACTCGAGCCGGTGGCGCCTTCGCCTGGTGCATCCGCACCGGCACACGCGGCGAACAAAGTGACGAAAGAAAGAGGACAGAGGATCTGACGCATAGACTTCTCCATTCGCGTGTCGCGCACGCGTTTTCGAGGCGATTATTTTTCGAGCGATATCTCGTGAAAATTCAGTCGGCCGATTCCTGCACGCGGCGTGTGCCGGCGGCGACGACTAACCAAGTGATGACCAAAGCCGCAAATCCCAAAATTGCCGGAGTGATCGACTCACCCACTCCGATGACCAATATTCCGCCGAGCTCCGGGCTCTTCATCAGCGCTTCATCGGCGGCGACATGTCGGGCGACGGCGAGTATGTTCGCGAGGACACCTGTGAGGATGGCGAACATCGTCGCCAGCGTCATTGCACGAACGAGCGCGAGCTTCTTCAGATCCCCGCGCACGAAAAAGCTGATCGCCGCGCCGAGCGTGATGATCGAAAAGAGCATCACGAACCACATCGCGAATCCGCCCGCTGCCAGAAACTCGCCCATCTTCACTCGACATAACGCGCGCGCCGGTCGCCCGTGACAAAAAAATATTTGTTGTCACGCTCGCCCCCCCAGGCGCGTTCTATGGACATGGAGGCAGCGATCGAACGCGCGCTGGTCGATCGCCTGAAACGCGGCGAAATCGCGGCTTTCGACGAGATCTACGACGCGCTGCGCCCCCAGATCTTCAGCTTCTTGGCCCGCCTCTCCAAACAACGTGCGCTCGCCGAAGAGCTGCTCCAAGAAACGTTCGTCCGCCTCGCGAAAAAAGCACCGGCGCTGGACGCAGACACCCGGCTTTTGCCATTCCTCTACACCGTCGCGCGGAACCTCTACGTGAGCCACCGGCGCATGACGATGATCGAAGGGGACGGCATCGATCGGTTGAGCTTGGAAGAAACGACGCCGGTGGCCACGCCGTTCGAGCTCGCCGCAGCGAATGAGACGCGTGTTCGTTTGGAGCGCGCCATCGCTGTCCTCCCGGACACATATCGCGAAGTCATCCTCTTGGTCGCCGTCGCACAGCTCGAGCCTGCGGAGGCGGCGAAGGTCGTGGGAATCGCGCCCGAAGCGTTGCGGCAAAGGCTCTCTCGCGCGCGCGGCCTATTGAAAGCAGCGCTCGACGAAGAAACGTCGGGCAGGAGATCGGCATCATGAGTGAGCACGACAATGGAGATATTTTTCGTCTCGCGGATCTGCCGATCCAAGATATTTCGGCAAAGTCGCGCGAGAACATTCGCGCCGCCGCGCACGCGGAGTTGCACGCTGCGATGAAGCCGAAGAGCACGTTCGCCACGGTGCGCCGCATCTACCGGCGCGCTGAGCCCGTCTTGGTCAGCGCCCTGGCCGCGTCCTATCTTTTCTGGGCTTTCGGTTCGGTCCTGCCTTAAGTCGAGTAAACGCAACCCGCGAGCCCTTTGCGGCGATAATCCGACGCGAGGGAAGAATTGCGCGCGGCTCGGCTAACTCTCAACGGTGAAACCGTCGGATACCTCGGCGAAGGCCCGGGGCCGTTTATCTTCGCCTCGCAATCGACCGGCGCGTACCCGGTGCTCAAAAACTGCCGTTACACCAGCATCGATCAGCTCGCGGAGGACGACGTCGCACAGATCGTCGAGCGCGACCTGCCCTACGACGAGACACTCGCCGCATTGAAACAACGGGGCTTCACGCTCCTTCCCGTCTCCTACGCCGAGCAGTTCCTTTCACCGAAGGATGCACCGCTCGGCGGAGCCGATGGAGGTTGGCGCCGATGACGCGCATCGATCGACCCTTGCGCGTGGAGCTCCCGTTCATCGCGGAGCTCGATGAGCTTCACGAAGCGCGCTCGCCAAAAGTCGACAGCGCGATCGACGCCTATGAAGCCGGCGAACAAATCCTGCGGATCAGCTTCGACGATCCCGCGATCCCCGAGCCGGCCGCAGTCGCTCACGGCCGCGCGTTGGCCGCAAAGGGCAATTTGGATGAAGCGCTCCGGACTTTGTCGGGCGTCATCCGCGACGGTGAGCTCGCGAAAAACGTGCGCGGCCAGGCAGCGGTGCTCGCGGGTAAGTTGGCCCACGAAAATAATCGCCCTGCGGCAGCCGAATATTTCGCGCACCGTGCCGATCAGCTCGCTCCACAATTAGAAAGTACGCGGCGTTTGCGCCTCTCGTTATTGGTCGGCGAAAGAGCGACGTCCAAAGTATTGGCGTTGGTCGACGAGCTCCTGCGTGAATTTCCCAAAGATACTTCGCTGCTGCGCATCCGCTCCAATGCGTTGATCGAAGACGCCGCACCCGAAGAAGCGGTGCTTTCGGCGGAGAAGGCGTGGAAGCTCGTCCGGGCCAATGACAAATCGTCGCCGCAAGAGGTCGCGCGCACCGGCGGTGCCTTTGCGTTTGCGCTGACGAAAGCGAATCAGTCGGCAAAAGCAGTCGAAATATTGGAAGAGTGCCTCGAGCTCGCACCGCACGATGCTTCGCTTCACGCGCGCATCGCCGAATATGTGCAGCCTGATTTCGCCGATAAAAAGAAACGCGCGGCGATCAAGAAGAAATTCGACGAAGCAAACCAACTTTGGCAGGCGGGCGACGATCAAGCCGTCAAAAAGAAGGCGCTGGAAATTCTGGAGATCGACAAAGGCGACGGTCTGGCGCATCACCTCTACTCCTCCGCGAACGAACGCGCTCATCTGCGCGCGCGGGGTGTGCTTCATCAGATCGACGAACCGCGCGAACAAGCCGCGTTGATCGAAAAGCTCGAAGAAGTCTGCGGCCGGGCAACGATCAAAAATAAATCTGGCTCGCCGGAGTCATTGTTTCCCGAGTGGAAACAGCTGACCCAAGAACAAAGAGCTTGCGTGGCTTACAGTGTGCTCGGCTTCGCCAAAGTTATCCCGGCGATCATCGAAAAAGGCACCAAATTTCACTTCGCGATGCCCGGCACCAGCCTGTGCGAGATCGATCCGAACGCGGATATCACCAAGAAAAAAGCGTTCGGTCGCATGAGTTATTCGGGCCGCGGCTGGGCCTATCATAAATTAAATCAGGTTTATTGCGGCTTGGAGCGCGTCGACGGTGCGGCTCGCGGCGACCGCAACACCGTGACCCACGAATTTGCGCACGTGGTGCACTATCATTTGCGGGATCTCGCCGACAAAAAGAAGGCTGAAGGAAAAGGTGCGCTCAGCGACGAAGAGAATATTCTCGCGGATACTTTCGGCCGCGTGGAATCGCTCTATCAGGAAGCGCGCGACCATAGAGACGGACAGAAATTGCTCGACGCATATTCGGGCACCAACGTCTGGGAATATTTCGCGCAAGGCATGATGGGATATTTGGCGATGACCGATCGCCTCAAAGAGAGCGCGCCGCGGCTCTATTCCCGGAATCCCAGCTTGTTCCGAATTGCGGCTTCACTTTCGGAGCGGCTCGCCGAATTTCCCCAAGCTTCACCCGGACCGCAGCCGCCGGCGACGAACATGACCGAAGCGGGCGCGGTGCGCGAGCTCTTGGCGCTGGTGGAGAGCTCGGCGAAACGTCACGTGCTGGCGCAGGCCAAGGTGGTGCTCGGCCTGCTCGTCGAACGCTTCGAAAGCGATCCGCGTCCTTACGAAGCGCGCAAAGAAGAAGAGCGCGTGTTGCTCGGGCGCGCCGAAGAATTGGTGCTCGTCGATCAAGGAAAACGGAGCCCGAAAAAAGTATCCGAGGCCGGCGCGGTGCTCGCGTTGATGCCTCCGCCCGCGCTCGGGGCGATGTTGCTCCAGCTCCTCGAGCAAGCCACGACCAAAGGTGAACGGCCCCCGGAGCTGGTCGACGCCTACCGCTTGCTGAAGCGCGAGCAGACCGGCGAAGCCCGCGAGAAGCTCGAAGCTTTCCTCACCTGAGCGTTCGTTTCGCCGCCTCGAATCTTTACGCAACAATGGCGGCCGAAGTGCGATAACGCACTACAATCATGCCACCCTATGATTACCGCACCCGCCTCGATCCTGTCGCCGGAAACGCGAACGCCAACGCGAGCCCGGTCTCTTTCGTCTCCGCCGCCGACTGGCAGGAGAAGGTGCTGAACGCGCAAGGCCCGGTCGCCGTGGAGTTCATGAACTTCGGCTGCGGCCACTGCCGCAAAGCGGAGCCGATGGTCCACGACGTGGCCAAGGCGATCCAGAACCAAGTGAAGGTTTATCAAGTGATCGTTCCGCAGAACATGGAGCTCGCGCGCCGCTACAACATTCCCGGCACGCCGACGTTCATCATGTTCCAGGGCGGTGCCGAGGTCGGCCGCGCAAATCCGGAGATCACGCCGATCGGCATCCGCCGCGCGATCCTCGGACCCTTCGCCCTCTAGATTCGAGGAAATCATGCGCCCACTCGGCTCGACGGATCCGCTCCATACCAGCGCCGGTACGTACACGGTCAGCGATCAACAGACCGCTCCCGCGACGATCGCCAAGACGGACAAGAAGCCCTTGGCCCTCGCCGGTGACCTGTACGAAAGACCAGTCAACAAGGTCGAGGTCGCCGCTCAGACCGAAGCTCCTCCTGCCGTCAAACAGCCGGAGACGAAGTCGGTAGTGCTCGGCTCGGATCAAGCGATTTTGTTGTTCAATTCGGAGTGCAGCGTCTGCCGCAAAATCTCCGGTTGGGTGATCGCCAACGATGACCCGAAAAACGGCGGAAAACAGCGGATCGACGAACGTCCGATCGGACAGGATCCGGAAGCTCTGAAAGCGATCCACCCGGATCTCGACATCTGGAAAACGTACGAGACGATCCACGTCGTCATGCCGAACGGCGAGATCAAAACGGGCGGCGAGGCCGTCGCCGAAGTTTTGCGCCGTTTGCCCGAGACTGCCTGGTTCACGCCGTTGTTCGACGTCAGTGTCCTCGGCTTCAAGCCTTTTCAGTCGATGCTCAACCTCGGCTACACCGTCCTCGACCGGCTGCGGCCGGCGATGGGTTGCGAGAGCTGCGGGACACCGGTTCCGTGGTGGGGCAAGCCGATCGAGTGGACCTATAAAGCGTACAAAGCGATCACCGGCTGATCACTTCGCGGGCGGCGGTATCGCGACTTTCAAACGCCCCGCGAGTGTACATTCCAGCTCCTCCGCTTCACCGAACATTTCGCCGTCGACCTGGACTTTCCGGGGAGAGGCGAGCCGAACCTTGATATTTCGGCCGTGGAAAGTTTGCTGATTGTCGGTGATCTGCTCGAGCGCTTCGTGCACTCCAAGCTTCAAGATATCGACTTGTTTGATCGCAAAGCTCATCAACTTCGACGCGTATTCACCGCGGTTGAAGAGATAGACGTCGAGCAAGCCGTCGTCCCGTTTCGCGCCCGGCATTTCCAGCTCACCCGCATAAACCGGGACATTATTGATCACCGCGTTGAAGACACGGGTATCGAGCGATTTACCGTCGATCGTCAGGCGAATATCCAAGCTCTGTTGTTCGACTGCCCTCTCGGCCAGTGCGGCGGCGTAGGCTAAATATCCGCCGAGCTCGCGATGTTTGTTCCTGGCCGCAAGGACATCTGCGTCCATACCCACCGTGACTGCGTCGACGAAAAACCTGGACGCGGATCTGTCGTCCAGAGTCGCGCGCACGAAACCAACGTCCAAGAGGCCCAACCGATCACCGGCCGCGATCTCCGCCACCTTCTCCAAATCGTGCATCGGAAGGTGCAAGCTCTTCGCGACGTCGTTCGCCGTGCCGAATGGAATGACCGCAAATTCCGGGACCGGAAGTTGCTCTTGTTGAATCATGGCGAAGAGCACGTTCAACACCAAATGGGCTGTGCCGTCCCCGCCGATGGAGATGACGCGGTCGTGCCCTTCTCGCAGCGCTTCGGATAACAATGCTGCGGTCTTCGCGTCGTCGGGATCGGTCTTCAAGAGGCGAACGTCGGCCAAGCTCCGAAGAATCGGCTCCAGCTGCGGAAAACGGCGTTCCGCTTCGAAATCACGCGCCGACGGATTCATCACCACGAGGACGCGGCGGGTCATGAGATCGTTAGACCACGAATTTGCCGCGCATCCAAACGTGGAGACCCCTGGCCGAGGTTCTCGGCGTCGCGGATTCTTGCCACGATCCGACTATTGATCGGCGTCTCCACACCGCTCTCCAGGCCGAGCCGCACAATTTCGCCGTTCAGCTCCTCGATCTCGGTGAGCCGGCGTTTTTCCAGATCATCGAACATCGAAGAACGCGCTTCCGCGTCGATGGCGAGCATGGCTTTGGCCGCGCGGGTAAAAAGCCAGGTCGGCAAACGGAGACCGAACGCGACCATCCCCGGCCGCATTCGTCCAAAAGGTACGGCGTGAATATTCGCCGCTCGATAAACTCTTTCACCTTCTTCGATGGCGTCCGCCAATATTCGTCGATATTCCGGATCGAGCAATTCTTCGCGGAGCGGAATTCCAGCGAGCGCATTTAGAGCATTATTTAAATTAAATAATAATTTCCCGTAGAGCACGCCTCGAATATCCGCGTGGGTCTGGGTTGAAATGCCGGATTCATTGAGCGCGCCGACCAACTTCTCCGCCAAGTTTTCGCGCGCCTCCACCACCAGCGGTCCGATGGTCCCCTGATGAAAACGTCCGTCGCTGGTGCGGGTGATGTTGAACGGGACCATGCCGCCGAGCACCAAATGGCCGGGCATCGCCGCACGCAGGCGTTCCACATTTTTCACGCCGTTTTGAAAGCTGACGGTGACTGTCCGCGGGTGCAGCACCTCGGCGAGCGCCACTCCCGCGTTCGGGGTGCCGGCGGACTTCACGGTGACCAACACGTAGTCGCAATCGGCGAGCGCGCGCGCGGACAGCTCGAACGTCAGCTGCTCGGCGGGGATGGTGACTCGTTTTGTGCTTTGGTCGCTCAGCACTAAGCCGGCGGCGAGGCTCTCTTTCATCGAAGCACGCCCGACGAAGACCACTTCGTGGCCGTGAGCCTGCAAACGCCCGCCGAGATAACAACCGATCGCGCCTGCGCCAAAGACGCCCACCCTCATGCGCGCGTGAGAATCTCCCGAATTTGCACCGCAGGCCACGTGCTGCGGGACGATGCAGTAAATCCGCTGCGTCGCGACCGAAAACCATGCGAGATTAGCCGTAATTTTGAGCGAGGATGACCACGGTACACCGCTTGCGAAGCGCGGCGACATGACTCCGCTGGTGCGCCTCACCGACGTCACGCGCATCTACAAGATGGGCGAGATGGAGCTGCACGCGCTCCGCACGATCACTTTCGAGATCCAACCCGGCGAGATGGTGGCGATCATGGGTGCGTCGGGCTCGGGAAAATCGACGTTGCTGAATGTCGTCGGCACGCTCGACCGGCCAAATTCGGGGAGATATTTCCTCGACGGAATCTCGACCGAAACCATGGATGAGTATGAGCTGGCCGCTCTACGAAACGAAAAAATAGGGTTCGTTTTTCAGTCCTTCAACTTACTTCCTCGATATACGGCGCTCGAAAATGTGGAGCTGCCCATGGTCTATCGCGGAGAGAGCCCATCCTCGCGCAAAAAAAAAGCGCTCGTGGCGCTGAGACGAGTCGGCCTCGAAGAACGGGTAGATCATTTGCCGACCGAGCTCTCCGGCGGACAACAACAACGGGTCGCCATCGCCCGGGCGATCGTCAATCGCCCGCGCATGTTGCTCGCCGATGAGCCGACCGGCGCGCTCGACTCCGCCACCACCATTCAAGTCATGGAGCTGTTCAGCGAGCTTCACCGCGAAGGGATGACCGTCGTTTTGGTAACTCACGATCCTAATATCGCCGCCTACGCGCAGCGCACGGTCACTTTCAAAGACGGCACCATCGTTTCGGATTCGAGGAAGGCTTCATGAGCACGCTGCTCCTGACTATCTTACTGTTCGCGGAGCCACGTGCTCTGACGCTGGAGGAAACGGTCAAGCTCGCATTGGCCAGTGAGCCCTCGATCGCCGGCGCACAGATCAACCGCGAGCGCGCGCAGCTCGCCGTGTTGCGCGCCGACCTCGATCGTTTTTCGGTGAAAGTGGACGCACAAATTCAAGAGCTCTGGGCGAAGACTAATATCGGCGGCCGTGGCGAGGGGTTCGAGGGTGCGCTCGGCCTGACGAATCTTTCGGCGGCGCTGAATGTGCCGGTTTTTTCGGGATTCGCGGTGGAAGCCAACGTCGCGCGTGCCGAGCGGATGCGGGAAGCGGCGGACATCGACATCAAAGTATTGCGCCGAAATACTGCGCTTGCTGCGGCACGCGCGTATTGGTCGGTGCGCAAGATCGGGCTCCTCGAAGAGGCCCAGATGCGCGCTCTGGAGCGGCTGCGCGGTGCGGAAGAGATCGCCGGCGCGCGCGTGCGGGCGGGTCTGGCGCCGCCGATCGATCAGAATCGAACCACCTCGCGACGTCTTTTGCAGGAAGCGACGCTCGCCGATCTCCACGGCCGTTCGCGCGAGGCGAGCGCGGAGCTGGCGGTGGCCCTCGGGATTCGGGAAGAGATCGTGCTCACCGACGCGCTGACCTTTCCGGCGACGGAACAGGTGGGGAGCGAGGAGAGCTTCATCGATGCGGCGCGGACGGCGCGCCCGGAGATACTCTTGGCGAATAAAAGGCTCGAGGCGCAGCACCAGACGTTGCGGATCGCGGAGTCGACCTATTATCCGCAGCTCTCGGCGTTCGCCCTTTTTCAATTCGGAAATAATCCGGCGGTGGCCGGCGCGGGCTCGAGCGCGGTGTTCGGCACCTCGAATCCCTTCAATGCAATGGCGGGAGATTTCCAAATCGGTGCTGTCTTGAACCTCAATATTTTCGACACGCTACATACTTGGACCGCGGTCAAAGACGCAACGTACGAAGAATTGCGCCTGGCGACGGAAATTCGCAGCGCGGAACGAACTGTGGAAACGGAAGTGCGCACCGCGCGGGCCAAGGTCGAACATTATCGAGAGATGCGCGCCAAGCTGCTGCCGGCGGAGGATGTGGCGCGCGACAACGTGTCGATCATTCAGAAACGGTACGAGAACGGCGAAGCGCTGATCTTCGAGCTGCTCGATGCAGAGATCGAGCTTTTGGACATCGAACGCCAGCGCACGGAAGCCGGCGCCGATCTGCAGCTCGCCCATCTCGAGCTGGAAGCATCGCTCGGTACGGTCGTCGGGGAGAAACAATGAAGACGAGATATTGGTTGTTGATCATCGCCGCCGTCGGAGCGGGCGGTGCCGGCATTTATTTCAGCCAGAAATCAGAAACACCAACTGTCCCCACGGACACTAAGCTCCGCGTCGATGTCAAAAGGCGAGACCTGATTATCGAGGTCGTCGATACCGGGAAAATTCAGCCGAAAGAAAAGATCGAAATCAAGTCGAAGGTCGCGGGCCAAGTGGTCCAGGTCTTGGTGGAAGAAGGGGACTACGTCAAAAAAGGCCAGCTTCTCCTGCGCCTCGATCCCATCGACTTCGAACGTGAAGTGGCACGCGCAGACGCGGACGTGGCGCAGGCGAAAAATGCGCTGGAGTTCGCGGAGCTCAGTTTGGAGCGGAAAAAACGCGGCCTCCAGGACCGCGGCGTGGCGCAGTTCGATGTCGATTTCGCGAACAATGAGCTGAAGACCAAGACCATCGCTTTGAAGAGCGCGGAGATCGCGCTGGCCACGGCACGCGATCGCCTCCGGTATACGCAGATCGGCGCGCCGATCGACGGGACGGTGATCGAGCTCGGGATCAAACAAGGTGAAGTGGTCACGCCCGGCGTGCAGCAGACTTTCGAGGGCCGGCCGCTGCTGACGATCGGCGATCTCTCCACGTTGATCGTGCGTTCGGAGCTCAATCAGATCGACATCGCAAAAATATCGAAAGACCAAAAAGTAAGTCTGACTTTCGATGCGCTTCCCGGAAAAACCTATGAAGCGAGAGTGACGAAGACGGCGCCGGCGGCGATCAAACCGAAAGGGAAAGAGGTCGAAGTATTTCCTGTCGAAGCGACGCTGCTCGAGGCCGATACGACGATTAAACCGGGCATGACCGCCGACGTCCGTTTTTTGATCGAAGTGAAGCCGAACGTCATCGCGGTGCCGATCGAAGCAGTGGTCAAAACGGAAGGGAAGTCGAGCGTCACCAAGATCGTCATGGCCGAAGGAATCGAGAAGACCGAGAAGAGCGAGGTGCAAGTCGGTGCGCGAAATGATCGGGAGGTCGAGCTCGCCGGCGGCGTCGCGGAAGGCGATAAGTTGCTGATCGATCCGGCGTCGTCGAAAGAGAACGAGGTCGAGCTGTAATGTGGCGCGAATATGTACGCATGGCGCTCCGCGCGCTGTATGCGCACAAATTTCGCTCTTCGCTCACCGTTTCGAGCATTACGCTCGGAGCGTTCTCCATCGTCTTGATGATGTCTCTGGCCACGTCTGGACTCACCACACTGTCGCGCGACATCGAAGAGCTCGGCGGCGCACGGATCATTTTGATCGCGTCGAAGAAGCCGGAGCGCGTGCGCAATCGCGATGAGGCGACGACCTCGCAGCTCACGCTGAAAGATCGCGACGCGTTGTTCGCCGCCGTGCCGCACCTCGACGCGAAGTCGATGTACGCCACGCTCGAGCGGCGCGACGTCACCAACGATCACGGCAAAGCAGAGCGCACCGATTTCGTCGCGGCGGACGGCGGATTTTTCCGGGTTCTCGGATTGAAGCTGGAGGACGGGAGATTTTTCACCGAAGAAGAAAACCGCAGCCACGCCCGCGTCTGCGTCATCGCCCATAAATTGGCGAAACAGCTCTATGACGGCAAAGCGGTCGGCCGGTGGATCACCGTCGACGACGATCGCTGCGAAATCGTCGGGCAGCTGGCGAAGGTCGAACACTGGGACACGAACTTCGGCTTCGAGTGGCTTCATTTTTTGGCGATGCCGCTCGAGACCGCGGCCGATACGCGCGCCGAGGTTCGAGCCCGATCGGGCATTCAGATGCGCACCACCCACGTGTCGAAGAACGACATCGTAAAGCGGATCGCGAACGTTATCTTGGTGGACCGCCACCGGGGCGTCGATGACTTTCAAATCTGGGACTTCAACGCCTTTATGGCGCAGTTTCAGATGATCTTCACCATCATGGAGGCGGTCGTCGGCCTGATCGCGGGAATCGCACTTTTGGTCGGCGGCATCGGTGTCATGAATATGATGTTGGTGAGTGTGTCCGAGAGGACACGTGAGATCGGGATCCGTAAAGCGCTCGGCGCGAGCCCGAGAGCGATCGCCATCCAATTTTTGTGCGAAGCCACGGTGCTCTCCGGTTTTGGTGGGTTGGTGGGAACGGCCGCAGGGATCGGCGCCGCGATCGGGGTCAATATATTCATCAAATCGCTGAAAGACGTGTGGGTCGGAGAAATATCCGAGCCCGCGGTGATCATCGCGCTGGTCGTTTCTTTGGCGATCGGCGTGACCTTCGGATTTTTTCCGGCACAACGCGCGAGCAGGCTCGATCCTGTCCTAGCGATCAGGAGGTAGGGCGGAGATGAGAATCCTCGATTATTTCCGCTCGCTGAAACATACCTTCGCGCTGAATCGCATGCGGTCGGCGCTGACGCTGCTCGGGATCATCATCGGGACCGGTTCGATCGTCGCGCTCGCCGGGCTTTTGCAGGGCGCAGAACGTGCCTTGATGAAGGTCCACAACGGCGTCAACGAGTCCGATACGGTCCGTATCCTCCGCGACGAAGTACCGCGAAAAGACGCGGAGCGGCCGAAACGCGACCTCTCCCGCGAGGACGGAGCAGAGCTCGACGAATCGCTGCAGCTCGATGGTTTCGATGTCATCAGCGAGAGCCGCCAGGAATCGAAAGCCTTGCACCGCGGTCGCGAAAAGAGAGTCCGTTTGGTCGGCGGCCGTGCGCGTACCTTGGAGATGTATCGCTTGAAGATGGATTTCGGGCGGTTCATCGACGAGACCGATCTCCAAGACGGAAAACGGGTCGCAGTCCTCGGCCACGAAGTTTGGAAAGAGCTGCTGAAAAAAGATCCCGACGTGCTCGGAACCCAAATTACTATCGACGACAATAATTTTACCGTCGTCGGAGTATTGCAGCACAAGGCATTTATGGGTCACGGCGATGGGACCTGGATGTGGGATCGGCGCGTGGTCATTCCGCAGACCGCTTTCGATGCGGAATTTACGCCGGAGCATAAAATCCACTCCATCTATCTTCGCGCGCGTACGGAGCGGCCGACCGATCAATATATGACGATGATGGGCTCGCTCGCGGAGCAGCTCGTCCTGCGGCGACACCACGGGGTGAAAAACTTCACCATCGAGGATCGTAAAGGTGGCCAGCAGGAAAAATTGATCATCAATATTATCCAAATTTTATTATTGGGCACCGGGTTGATGTCGATGTTCGTCGGCGGCATCAACATCATGAACATCATGTTGGTGACGGTCACCGAGAGGACACGCGAGATCGGCATCCGCCGCGCGTTGGGAGCGAGCCCGCGCGCGATCATGACTCAGTTCGTGATGGAGGCCGGCGCGGTGTCTTTGGTCGGCGGAATATTGGGCGTGTTCGGCGGCATCGCCTTCTCTTGGTTGGTGGGCCTGGCGCTCACCAATGTGTTCGGCGGCTGGTCCTTCCACGTCGAGATTTGGTCGGTGGGTTTAGGATTGGCGCTGGCAATGCTCACCGGCGTCACCTTCGGTTTCTTCCCCGCCTGGCGTGCCTCGGGGCTCAACGCGGTGGACGCTCTCCGCCACGAATAGTAAGAAGAACCAACGTGCGGATCACCTTCGTCGGGACAGGAGACGCGTTCAATTCCGCGGGGCGCAATCACTCTTGTTACCTGATCGAAAGTACAGGTTGCCCGCCGGTGATGATCGACTTCGGAGCCACCGCCTTGGCTGCGCTCCGCCAGCGCGGGCGCGAACCGACGGAAATCAGTGCATTTGTGATCACCCATCTGCACGGGGACCACATCGGCGGATTTCCGTTTCTCTTCATCGACGCCATGTACAACATGCGCCGGGCGACGCCGCTCTTGATCGTGGGACCCGCGGGGATCAAAGAGCGCGTGATGGAATTTCTGCGCATCGCCTACGGCCGCGTGGCGAATGAGCCGGTCCCGGGCGGGGTGGAAATTCGCGAAATATTGCCGGGTGAGTCCGCCGATATTTTCGGCTACCAGGTGCGTGCTTTTGCGGCGGCACATATGGATCCGCCGGAGCAGCCGCTCTGCCTGCGCATCACGGACGGCGCGGGAACGATCGCTGCATTTTCCGGCGACACCGAGCTCTGCCCGGGCCTATACGAAGCCGCCGCCGGCGCCGACGTGTTGATCGCCGAGTGTACTCAGATGAAGCCGCCGAGCGGGCGACACATCACCTGGCAACACTGGGAAGAGGCGCACCCGCGTTCCGGGGCCAAACGGCTGATTCTTTCGCATCTCGGAGCAGATGTCCGGGAGGCCAGCAAATCACTTGCGGAAAAATATCCCGTCGAGTTCGCGGACGATGGCTGGGTCGTCGAGATCTGACGTTAGTTGTGCGAAGCGAGCTTGCGGGTGATCAGCGAGCGGATCGCGGGAACGTTTTCTTCTTGAAGACGTTTTTGTAAGAGCGCCCTCGCCTCTTCGGATTTCGTCCGTACCAAACCGCGCACGGCGGCCGCACGGATCTGCGGCTCGGTGTCGTTCAACAGAAGGGCCAGCTTCGGTAACGCCGCACGACCTTCGAGCACCGAATAGGCGGCGATCGCCTGAATGCGCACTTCGCGATCGTTCAGCTTGGTGTCTTCGATCAACGATACCAAAGACGCACGGGTCGCCGGCTCGTCATACAAAGAGAGCGCGCTCGCGGCTCGCGAACGGACATAACTCGTCGCTGCAATATCGCGGGCGATCTCGACCAAAACTTCCCCATTTTCGCCGGCGCCGGCTGCGGTGAGCTGCGCGCGCGTGGGAACTACGTCGATCATCGACAAGACTTCGACCAACCGGGGAGGCGCGGCCAGTGCGGACCCAGACACTGATCCAAAGGCCAGGGTGAACAAAATTGCGCCGAGCTTTTTCATGTCTTCGTCCTCAATCCGCGATCACTTCCGGATGTTGCCGGAGCACGGCGCCCTGATTGGCGCTGATCGACGTTCCGCCGCCGACGGCCGGATACATCAAGAATGTATTTCCCGCCTGTCCACCGGGAGTATCGGGCATCTGATCTTCGGTGCCGATGATCTCCGAAGTATGAAATAGGCCGAGCCAGTGGCCGCCTTCGTGCGCCATCACGTGCGCCAGAATATTTGCGTCGTCCATGACGGTCGCGAGCGCGACCGCCACACCCGAGTTCACAGAGCCGACGGAGAGCCCCGCGCCCGGCAGGCCTCCGGAGACGCCGGCCACGTTCGCACCGGGAAGCGCGCCGGCCTCGAAACGGTCGACGAAGAAGAAGTGCAGTCCCGGCCCGTTGCCGGCCGTATTTTTGAAGAGCTGCTCCAGATCGTCGGAGGAACCATCGATGCCGGTGACCGTCTGAAAAGACGGATCGACGTCGTAATAGTTGATCGCTCCGACAGTGATATTCGCCTGCGCATAAATTTCCCGCAGGCGCTCCACCGCGCCGGTGATGAATTGCGAAGATGGCGCACCGTCCGCACCGAGCCCGCCCGCGCCGGTGAAATAGAGCGAAAGATCGAGATGGCCGGCCGCGACCATCGCGCGCCGGTATTGAATTTTGACGTCCACCGGACCAGGCGCCGGATTCGCATTATTTCCGTTGATCGTAATTCCTGCGATCACCAGCGTGTACATGCCGCCGCTGACTTGAACGGAAGGATTATTCGGGAATCCTGCCGCGGCCAAACCTTTGTCTTGGACCGCACGATTCGGGCTCTTGAATTGTGCCGCGTACGGTCCGAGCAGGAATTGTTCGATCATGGTGACGTTCGAGGGATCGTCGGTCACCAAATTACCGAGCGGGCCGTCGAGCGTCTTCACGATATAGGTTGAAGCTTCTTGGCCCTGGATGAGTACGGCAAAGGAGGTGACGTCCGCGGGGAGCTCGAAATTCACCGGGAGAGAGTCACCCGAATTTTCGATCATCACCGTGCCGACGACCAATTCTTCGATCCCCGGATTGCCCATATTCATCATGCCGGCATCTGCGGGATTTTCTCCGGCGTCCGGATCGGGCGTGACTCCCGTGTCCGGATCGGCGGGGACACCGGTGTCCGTTTGCGAAACCACCCCGGCGTCGTTCGACGTCTGAGGTGGATTTTGGCGGGGCTCCTCATCGGAGCACGCGACCGCCGCACAGAGGATGGAACACAACAAAGGGCGCTTCATCGCAACATGCACGCTACCGGCGCCCTTTTCCGGCGGCATGGGCCGATCGGCTGAGGCCGACCGTCCGATGGGGGCCTCGCGTACATGTGTTTACCTGAGGGCGATGCAATCGCGATCGCTCTTCGCCATTTTATGCGTGCTCGCCGCAAATATTGCGGGCTGTGCGGCGGCCGGAAGCTCCCGCGAGGTGGAGCTCGCCGAAACGCGCGCGCTCTTCGACGCGAATATCCGCGCCATTCAGGAGAAAAACAAAGAGAGTTATCTCGCCTGTTATCGCGATGACGAGGCGCTGCTTCGCGTCGGGCCCGACGGTGTAAAGACCGGGTACGCGGAGCTCGCCGCAACGACCGCCACCTCCGGCAGCGACGGCTGGCCGAGCGCGCTCGAAGCGTCCGAGGTGCACGTCTATTGGGTCGAGCCGGGCGTGGTGTATGGAACTTATAAATATCGGGTGACGATCGCCGGCGAGACCACCGAGGGAATTTCGGAGCGCGTGTTCATCAAACGCGGCGGACGCTGGCAAATCGGAGTTTCGACGGCATTTCCTGTGGCAGCGAAGAAATAACTATCCCAATTTTTTCTTGCTGCGGTCGCCCTCGAGCTCTTCGGTGGCCAATACTTTGGCGAGCGGTTTGACCGCCGGTCCTTCCAGCACTTCTCCTTCGGTATTGTAGCGCGCGCCGTGACACGGACAGTCCCAGCTCTTCTCGGCGTGATTGAACTGCACGATACATCCGAGGTGCGTACACACCGCGGAGCGCACGGTGATCAGACCTTGATCGTCGCGATAGACCGCCAATTTTTTGCCCCGGTGATCGACGATCTTGCCCTCGCCCATCCCGACCTCGGCGATCGTATCCGCATCGGATTTCAGGCGATCGGCCACTAAATGCGCCGGAAAATCGACGTTCTCCACCACAAAACGTTTCACCGAAGCGAGCGGCTTCATCCGCGTCGGATCATAGATCTTGCTCCACGCATTTTCCCGTCCGGCGATCGAATCGCGGATCAACATCGCGGCGAGTGTTCCGTGCGTCGTTCCGTTTCCGGCGAAGCCCGTCGCCACGTAAGAACGGTCGGTGAGCTTGCCGATGTACGGCAGTCCGTCGATCGTCTCGAAGACTTGGCCGGACCACATATAATCGACCGTGTGTTGGCCGAAATGTTCGCGCGCATACCGTTCCATCACACCGAATGGCACGCGGGTATCTTGTTTTTGGCCGACTTTATGGTCCGCGCCGCCGACGATCAGGAGGTCGCCGTTCGCCGTCGGATGATTTCGAATGTAGTTATAAGGATCCGCAGTATCGAAAAATAATCCCTCGGGAACTATCGTGTCGCTGCGAATACCCAAAACATAAGTCCGGTAGCCGGCAATTTTCGTATGAATACGAACTTTGGTGTTCACCGGAGTATGGGTGGCCACGACGATCGAACGCGCGGTGATCGTTCCGTTCTCCGTCACCAAGGACGGCGGATCACCTTCGTTGATCTCGGTGACGCGGGTGTTCTCGAAAATATAACCGCCGTATTGGCCGATCAGCTCGGCGAGCCCGTGCAAATATTTAAGGGGATGGAGCTGAGCTTGGTCTTCGAAACGTAAACCGCACTCTGTCCTGAAGGGCAGCGGGACATCGTTGATCAACGCGCAGCTCAAGCCCACTTTCAACGCGGCTTCGAATTCTTCTTCGATGATCGAACGATCATCAGGATGCTCCGCATAAAGATATGCAGGTACACGTTTGAGGTCGCACTCGATGTTGTGCTCGGCGACCAGCGCGGCGATCTGCTCGAGCGCCGCGCGTTGAGACTCGGCCACCTCGCGTGCATCGTTTTCGCCGAACTTCGAAAGGAGGTCTTTGTAACGCGAGTCGAGCGCGACGGTGAGATGACTGGTGGTCATGCCGCTGTCACCGTGCGCGATGCGGTGCGCTTCGACGACGGCGACGCGGACCCCCATCTTCCCGAGCAGAACTGCGGTGGTGAGGCCGGTGAAGCCGCCGCCCACGATCGCCACGTCGACTTGAAGATCGCCTGCGAGCTGGGGGTGAGTGCGGCCGGGGTGAGTCTCGATCCATACGGAGCTTTTTTCGGTGTGCACGCAGGAAACAATTCCAAGATTCGCGCCGAGCTCAGAGACTCAGAAAGACGGCCGGTTCCAGCCGATCCTGGACCGAGGGACAGTACGCGGCTCGGCGCCTTTTTCCGCGGTCATCAATCTGTAACGTCCCACCTCGCGGGAACCTCCCGTATCATCCCGGACGATGCGTAAAATCCTGCCTCTGCTCGCCTTCGCCTCGCTCCTGACCGCATGCGGCGGCGGCGAGGACGATCCCGAGCTACGCGATCCGATGATCGTCTCTTTCACCACGTCGGACATGAGCGTCGCCTCGGGGGACAACGTCGTCGTCGCATGGGAAACACAAGACACGATCTCGGTGACCATCGTCGCCGAGCCGGGCGGGATCCTGGTCGATGGATCAGCGCTCTCCTCCGGCAACAAAGAGTCGATGACCATCACCGCGGACACTCGGTTCACGCTGACGGCCACCGGCCAGGGCGGAAAAACGGCGACCAAAAGTGTACAAGTCACCGTCGACATCTCGCAGGTGGCGATCGTCGATTTCGATGTCGCGCCGAATCCCGCGCCGCGCGGATCTTCGGTCACCGTCGGTTGGGAGACCCTCGGCGCCACACGCGTACGGCTCTTACAGGACGGCACCGAGATCTACTCCGCACAACCCAACGAGATCTCCGAAGGCCGCTTCGTGACGGCGCCGATTCAGGTCGCGCTGGCGAAGCTGACCTTGATCGCCTCCAACGACTCCGATGAACGAACCGACGAGGTCGATCTGGTGACGGTCGCGCCGCCGGTGATCGGCTCCTTCATCGCGATGCCCGGGACCTTCACCACACCGATGGTCGATGTCACGCTCTCCTGGACGTCATCGGATGCGGATTCGCTTCGTTTGTTGGTCAACGGGGTGAACGACGCCTCTTTCACACCGGACGATCTTACGCGCGGTACTTATGCGGTGAACGGAATTTCCGCGACCACAGAGTTTCAGTTGGTCGCGCAAAATATTGCCGGTGAAATTCGTGAGACCGCCGTGGTGGCGCCCGTGCAGCTCGAAGTCGAACCGAACAACAGCGATCTCGAGGCGAACGTCTTGACCACCGGTGGAGCGAGCGGAGCGGTCGATCCGACCGGTGACGTCGACTGGTATCAAATCACGGTCACCGAAGGCGGAAATGTCTTCGCCGAAACCTCGGACGGAAACGGTGGATGCGCGCTCGATACTATCCTCCGCCTTTATGACGAAGACGGCATCGAGCTCGGCTCCAACGACAATAAAGGTGGTGGAGGCGGAGGTGGTGGTGGCGGCGGAGGCGGTATGGGTACCGGCCGCTGCTCGAAGATCGATCCCCGGGAGAATAATTTCGCGGCCGATCTCTTGTCCGGGACCTACTATCTCAGCGTCGAAGGAAAGATGGGCGAAGTCGGCCCCTACGCCTTGGTGGTGTTGATCGGCGAAGCGGCTTGCGGCAACGCTATCCTCGAGAACAGCGAGCTTTGCGACGACGGCAATGTGATCGCCGGCGACGGCTGCGATGCATCGTGCAACGTGGAAATTTCCGGCACGATCTCCGGCTCGGGTGGAATGGTCGACGTCACCATCGGACCGGAGGCGATCGGGCTGGTGGCGATCGAAATCATCACGCCGGGCCAGTCGTTTTCGGCGGTCTCGCGCGATCCGCAAGGTGGTTGCACGATCGAAAATACGCTGCTCTTCCGCGACCCGAATTTTGTCTTGATCGACCTCGTGCAGAGCGACGCCGAGGTCTTGGAATGTGCGGAATTCTTCTTCCCGGACGGTGCAGGCAACATGGATTTAGCGCCGGGAACTTATATTTTGGTCGTCGAAAATAATACCTTGATGCCGGTGACACTGAGAATTTCGGCAACGATCCATAGTCCTGTCTGCGGAAATTCTGCGATTGAAACTCTGGCGAACGAACAATGCGACGACGGAAATACTGCGGCCGGGGACGGGTGCAGCGCGATTTGCCGCTACGAGCCGCTGGGAACGGTCATGGGCCCACCGGCGACAAATAGTTTCTCGGGAGCGATCGTTCCGGGCTCGCAGCTCGACCTCTATCAAGTCATCCTCACCGCCCCCGGATATATTCGCGCCGAAACTTTCGCCCCGGTCGCCGGCGTCTGTAGCTCCTCGGTCGCGGATTCCGTGCTCGAGATCTGGAATGCTGATCTCACGATCAGGCTCGCGGAAAATGATGACTCCACGCAGAACGCGCCGTGTTCCTTGCTCGCACCTGATGCCCGCGAGGACCTCTTGGACGCGGGAGAATATTGGATCATCGTGCGCTCTTTTGCGGAGTCCACGATCCCCGCGTACGCGCTCAGCGTCGAGCTGACGGCCGTCGCCTGCGGGAACCGTTTCATCGAGCCGGGCGAGACCTGCGACGACGGCAACACGACTTCCGGCGATCTCTGCAGCTCGACCTGTCAATTCGAGGGCACGCTGCTCACCGAGACCGAGCCGAACGACATGCTTGCGACGGCGAACGTCTTGGCGATCGCGCAGGGACAAACGGCGCTGGCGACGGGCGCGATCGGGATGATCAACGACGCAGACATTTATGCCGTCGATATCGCGGTCATGGGCGCGAAGATCCGCGCGTACACGCACACTGTCCCCGAGGACAGTGAAACCTGCGTCGGTGCAGACACGATGTTGTTCCTCCGCGACTCCACGGGCGCCATCTTGGTGCAGGACGACGACGACGGCGGCGGCGTGTGTTCGTTGATCGATCCGGACTTCGATCTCGCAGCGGCCGAGCTGGCTCCGGGGCGGTACTATGTGATCGTGACGCACTTCAGCAATTCGGACGTCATCCCGCTGTACTATCTGACGGTGGCTGTGGAATAAGATCGCCAAGGTGGCGATCGTCGAAACGAAGCTCCGCGCCGCGATCAAAGCGCACCTCGGCAAGTATCTCGGCGCGCCGGTTCAAACTCGAGAGCTTCGCGGAAATCCGCTCAAATCTTCGCCGATACAATATTTGGAAATTCCATATTTTTGGGCGGAGCCTCCGCGCACCGCTTCGGTCTTCGCGACCGTGGGCGCGTCGCTCTACGAGATGGAGGACGGCGGTCGTGTCGAAGGTTTGTGGCTCACGAAAAAGGCGCCCGAAGAAGAACGTTTCGAACAGATCTTTCGTGTGTTGATGAGCTTCGCCGGTTACGCAGAGGCGACGGGCTCGAACATCGACATGGGTGACGTGTTGCCTGCGGAGCGTATGCTTCAAGGCTTGGTGCCGATGAGCTCTTTGTTGTTGTTGCCGCCGGTGCCGATCGACAAAGACCTGGCGCATCTGCAGCTCGAGCAAGACACACGCGTGGATTTTTTCTGGCTGCTCCCGATCTATCCCGCAGAGGCGGCTTTGGTTCACCAGGCCGGGCCGCAGGCGTTGATGGCTTTGTTCGTTTTGGAGCACGCCGATCCAACCGATCTTTCGCGGAAGGCCCTCGATACGACGCGTCCGATCCCGAGCGCGGAAGCGGTCGCCGCGGCGTTGAAAGCGCGCGCGGCAGAGCCGAAAAAAGCGAGTTATCACGCGGAATCCGGCGATAACGTCATCACCATCACGCGGCGTGGGGCTCGCCCCAAGAAATTGCAGTAAGCGCTCCGTAAGCGTCTCTTCGCCACGCGTGGACGAAGATGTCCATGCGATGGGCGCTAACAATTACTGGCGACAGATTCGACAACCGATGCCGTTCATCCCGCCGTCTTTCGACGGGACGATGCCGATGCTTCCGGCGTCCTCGTCGGGCTTTGCGGGAACGTCGGCCGCAGAGAGCGCGACGCCGGACGCGATGTTGTCGCAGCTCGTCGAACAATACATGTCCGGGCTCGACAGCGGCGGCGGTGGGTTCGTCGAGGAGCTCGATCCCGAACAACGCGCGATGTTGGAGAAGGCGATCAAAGATCGTTTTCAACAACTGAATCAAAGCGGGCTGTCGCTCGAAGGTCGTCCCGGATCAAAAGCGGCGGAAGCGCTGGCGAACGGTGACCTGTCCGGTTTGTCACCCGAAGACTTGATGCAACTTTTGGTTGCGTTGGCGTCTTACGCGCAAAATCGGCGCAATCCGCAGCAGGTCGCGCAACAATCGAACGCGCCGCTCGCGCCGACCGGCTCGTGGGGAAGCTCGGGCAACAGCGCGGGCGGCGGCACGTCTTATACCGGCGCCAACGCTCCGGCCGCGGCGTCGACGGGACCGGCGCCGGCTGCGGGTCCGATTCCTCCCGGTTCGCCGCAAGGTGTCCATCTCGCGGAGACCGCGCGCGATGTGGCGACCGCCCAGAATAGTACGGGTTGGTGCTTCAAATATGCGGCGCAGTCGATCGCCGCGGCGACCGGCGTCCAGCTCAGCGGTGAGTCCGCATATATGGCGGCCGATCAATTGGCCGCGAGCGATAAGTTCAAAGAAATTACCGTGAGCCCGGATCAATTGAAGGAATTGCCGCCGGGTGCCGTCGTGGTTTGGGGCCAGACGGATCAAAGCCCGCACGGACATATTTCTGTGTCGCTGGGAAATGGCCAAGAGGCCAGTGACCACGTGCAGGAGCAGATGACGTCTTTGCGGGGCGCGACGAACTACCGCGTGTTCGTGTTGAACGAGTAACCGCTCAGCGCTTCTTCTTCGCGGGCGCTTTTTTCTTCGCCGCGACCTTCTTCTTCGCCTCGACCTTCTTTTTCGCCGGCGCTTTTTTCTTCGCCGCGACCTTCTTCTTTATGGGTGCCTCCGCAGGCGCGCCGTCGAGCGTTTTCACCAATTTTTTCGGCGCCACCGCCCGATAACTTTCGGCGATCCATTTTTTGAGAATTTCGGCGGGCACTGAGTCTTTGCCCTCGAAGACACTCGACACCCACCCGCTCTTGCCGAGCCCGTATCCGGTCGGCTGCGCGAACGGAAAAAGCAGCGCTGCCGCGCTCGACTGCGGGAGCTTCACGCTGAGGTGAAATTTCCCATCTCCGCTATACATGAAGACGAAAACTTTTTTATTCACCTTGATCGCACGTTCGCCCCACGGAAAATCCTCGTGGGCCTCGGGGTAGGCCATGGCGAAATCGCGGAGCTCGTTTTCGACTTTGACGAACGCACTCTTCTTTTTGGCAGCCATCCCGATCGTTCCTTGCTGGAGCGCCGCCGCGGGTCAAGGTAACCTTCGGCGATGCGCTGCACGGCCGGGAGAGCGACCGCCGCATGCGCGCTCGCAGCAGCGTTCTTTGGCTGCGCGCCGGAACGAACCTTCGTCCAGCTCCCGGGTGACATCGACTATGTCGCGTTGTTGGTGATCGACGGCAGCGGAAATTTGGTGCGCGCCGGGGCGCTGGAAAAATACGAGCCGGGCTTGCCGCCGAGTTATGCCGTCGACCTCGACGAGACGCTCTATTTTGCGGGCTGGACCACCGCTGAGCTGGAGTCCGTGCAGAGCTTCATCGACTCGGGCGCACGCCTCGAGAGCGCTTTGGGATGTCGCGCGCACCTGCCCGCGCCGGCGTTTTACGCAAAGGTCGACGGCGAACGTTTGACCGCGGAAGACGCAGCAGGAGCACCACCGCTCGGCGCACCCTGGCTCGACAGCGCCTGCCCGGAGTCTTCGCTTCCCACCGACGCGATCCTCGCCTGCGAAGACCAGTCCAAGCGCGCAACTCTGATCGAAGAATCCCGTTGTAAATATCGCCTTCAAGTTCCCGGCGACCATACTTTGACCGCGGTTTTCGACAGCCGCGGGCTCGGGTGTGTCGAATCGAGCGATACGCTCTCGAGGTGCGTGAATCCGAAGAGCTCTCAAAGCGGCCATGAATTAATCTGTGAGGCCGCAAACGAGGATTTAGGTGATGGATGTTCGCTGGTGTTCTACAGGACACCTCAAGACGGACTTTATGAAATCGCCACCCGAGAGCTCCGAACCGGTACACGCCCGTATTTGCCGAATTCCCTCGCCGAGCGCGGTTATCTGACCCGCGGCGCCTCGAAAACGGGATATAGCTTCGATCTTCTGCCGCTCGGTGACCTCGTCCTGGCGGCCGTCGACCGCGAGTCCCCCGCAGCACCCGACTGTTTCCGCGAACAGGTCGACGGAACTTTCGAGCTGATCGCGCACGACGCCGAAACGCTCGAGCCGCGCTGGACCAAAACCGTGCCCGCTTGTCTTTCGTCGATGACCCGCGATCCGCACGGTGGCGGATTTCTCGCCACTTACCGCGAGGATGCTCGCTTGATGATCGGGCGCTTCGATGCGGTTGGAAATCTCGTCGAAAGCGCGACGGTCGCCGCCGATGCGAGCCCGCGCGGCGTACACGACTCCCTCTTGCTGGCCGACCGCAACGAGCTCGTTTTAGTGCTGGAGGTTGAACCAAATCGCGCGATCATCTCCGTCGACACGGTGACACTTGCGGAACGCGTCCGTGCGCCGAGCTCGTTGGAAATATACGCGATCGACCGTCTCGACGAACACCGGTTGGCGTTCGCCGCCGATCCACAAGTGAACCGCTGCGTCTTCGATCTCGACGCGCCCGACACTATCGACTGCATCGAACAAGGATGCCTGCCGCGCCAATGGATCGGCTTCGGTCGCGACCTCTTCGACTTCTACGTTGATCCAAAGACCAGGCAAGAGATCGTCAGCGTGTCGCACGCAGCCAAGACGATCTGGGCCTGCGGTGACGATCCGCGCGCCATGGGTTATTATGACCGGCTCACCCAACCCGCGCTCCTCGCGCCCCATCCCGCGGACGACGAGTTGTTGATGGTCTCCGGTATCGCCATCGGTGATCGCGGGGAGCTCAGTGCGGTGCTCGACGTTCTGGATCTGGAGCGGGGCCGAATTTTGCCGGGTACCCAGGTGCTCGACGGCATGTATATCGCCCGGATCCGGCTCGACGATCGCGGCCGCATTTGGCTGCTCCATAGTTGGAACGCGAAATTGACGCGCCTTTCGCTGCGAGGCGGCTCGTGATCGCGTTGTTGCTCTTGGCGCTCGCCCAGGCGCCCTCGCCGGTCGCGCTGACGGTGTTGATGTCCCCGCGCGATTCACTGTCCAGCTTCGGCGGCTCCGAAGTGCTGCGCGCGCTGGGCGCGGCGATCGGTGAGGCTACCTCGCTGGAAGCCGTCACCGCGGAGCGGGCCGGGATCGATCTCGAACCGCTCTCCGCTTGTACTGGCCAAGAGGACAGTGGGTGTTGGACTCGCGCCGTCCGCGAAGCAAAATACAGGCTCCGATTTCGATTTCTCTTCGTCGCTTCTTTGGAACGCGCCGGCGAGACCAAAGATCGGGTGACCGTGTTGCTCGTCGACACCGAAGGCGGCCAGACCATCCGCGGCGGCCCAGAAGAAGCGTCCTCCGAAGATCCCGGAGCGCTCGACGCATTGCTGAAGCGATATTTCCGCGGTCCATTCCGGGATCTCTTGGCTGAGCTTCCTCCGGCCGCACCGCTCGTGGCGACGGCCAGCGCTACTGTCTCTGAGGACATCAACTATCGGAGCACCTTGACGATCGCCGGAGCTTCCTCGGCGGCGATCGGAACCGCGCTTTTGGTGGTGGCCATCGTTTCCGCGAACCGCGCGCCGGGTGTGGTGTGTCTCGCACGTGATCCGGCGGCGGCGGGTAATTGTGGATCGCTCGGTCACGCCGCCTTTAGTTACAGAACTGAAGACCTTCCTTCACGGCGGCTGGATATCGAGCGCGGATTTCTGCGGCCCGGACCGCTCGGCGCCGGATTTATCGCCGCCGGTGCCTGCGTGGCGATCTCCGCGCGTTTTTTCGATCCCGAAGAGTGGTGGTGGCCGGTGCTCACCGGACTGGCCGCAGGGACATCAACTTATCTGGTGACTTCGGTTATCGACTAAGACGTTCTTTCAACAAACGTTCGACGAAAGATTTCGCCTCGGGACGCGCTTCGACGATCTTCAAGAACGCGGCACCGGGCAATTCAATGGCGATACACTTACTGACCGCGCGAACATCTGCGTTTGCCGGGCTCTTCGTGAGGAGGGAAATTTCGCCGCAGAGGTCACCCGGTCCGAGATCCGCGAGATGATCTTTCCCGCCGCCACGATCGACGCTGGCGCGCCCGGACAACAAGATGAGCAAGCCGGGCACCGTTTTTCCCGCTTGGACCAGCGGTGCTCCGGCGTCGAGCTCCAGAAAACGGAACCTTGTTTTCAACGCTTCGCGATCTCGCTCGGAGAGCCCGGTGAAGAGTGGATTCGTGGTGAGGAGGCGGGCGACGGAACGGTCGCGGAAAAATCGCAGCAGGATGGTGAGGAATTGATCGTCGGAGGCGATCAGTTTGCGAACCACTGCGCGATCGATCTCGATCAATTTCGTCGGGGTCAACGCCACGATCGTCGCGGTGCGCGGTTCGTCGGTCATCAGCGCGATTTCGCCGAAGACGTCGCCGTCTTTCAATTTGGTGATTCCGCGGCGCGGCGGGCCTTCGTCGACGACGCCGATGGTGCCTTCGGCGATGACGTAGAGCGCGTCGCCTGCGTCGCCTTGTTTGAAGAGCTCTTTTTTTGCGTCGAGCTCCACGAGCTTCGCGTGCATCAACAGCTCGCCGAAAGTTTTTGGTGAAAGATCGGTGAAGATCGCCGTGTTCATCAGCGCGGCGTTCGTCGCTTCGGCGGCACGAAACTCTTCTTCGACCGCGAGAAACGCAGCATCTTCACTCTTCTCTTCGACGGCGGGTGCGCTCTTCGCGGAAGCCGCTTGCAGGCTGAGATGGAGCGGCGCGTCTTCCGCGACCTCGTCGTCGAGGGAGATTTCGTAAACACCTTGACCGCGTCCCGTTCCAGACATCACTTTCGCGAGCGGCAGGCGATCGATCGCACCCGCGTTCTGCATCCAGGAGCCGTCGCGTGGAAGCGGTGGTTTGGTCTGCGTACGCCGGGGCGCCGGCTGCGATCCCCGGTCGTGAAGCTCGCGCAGCTCCAGGATCCGGCGGCGCGTTTCGGCGTGCGCCGGATCGATCGTCAGGATCTGTTTGCAGACCGCAGCAGCCTTCAATATCTCGTTTCGACGCACATAATCGTCGACCTGGCGGACCAATGCCGCGATACGCCCCGTGTCTTCGCGTCCCATGAACCCGGCATCGTAACCCATGCGCGAGAGGAGCTCACAGAGCTCTTGCGTAGAAACTGCGCGCCTCCTAACAGGAGCGGGTGTCGAGCTCTTCGTTCGCGGAGCGGGTCAAAGTCGGCCTGACTTCGAAGCCGAAAAAATTGCCTCCCGTCCTCTTTTACGACGCGCGCGGGTCGGACCTCTTCGACCAAATCTGCGAGCTCGACGAGTATTATCTGACGCGCACCGAACGCGCGTTGATCGAAGGCAGCTTGAAATCGCTGCTTTCGCACTGCGCGAAGGAGCTGACGGTCGCCGAGCTGGGCAGCGGTTCCAGCGAAAAAACGACGCTGATTCTCGATGCGTTGGTTCGCTCCGAACGTTCCGTGCGCTACGTGACCATCGACGTCTCCGAGCCCGCGTTGACCGCTGCGGCGGAACGTCTCAGAGCGCGCCACGCGAAGCTGGATCTCGTTCCGCTGGTCGCCGAATACGAGCCCGGTCTCGAACGACTGCCGGAGATCGCGGTCGGCCAACGTCTGTTGACCTTCCTCGGAAGCAGCCTCGGGAACTATGAGCCCGAGGACATGAACGCCTTATTGGCGAACATGCGGCGCGCGGTGCGGCCGGGCGATCTGATGTTGCTAGGGCTCGATCTGGTGAAAGATCGCGTGACGCTGGAGCGCGCCTACGACGACGAAAAAGGGGTCACCGCGGAGTTCAACCGCAACATGTTGGTGCGGATCAACCGCGAGCTCGGCGGGGAGTTTCGGCTGGAACATTTCCGTCACTGGGCGCCGTGGAACGAAAAACACAGCCGCATCGAAATGCACCTGCAGTCGAAGGTGGAGCACACGGTGAAGATCGCCGGGCTCGACCTCGAGATCCACTTCGACAAAGGCGAGACGATCCACACCGAGAGCTCCTATAAATACGCGCCGGAAGAGATCGCGAAGCTGGGAAAACGAGCGGGTTTCGGGTTGATCGAACAATATTTCGATCCGCAGCGCTGGTTCAGCTTGAGCTTATTCCGAGCGGAGGAAGAATGATCGGTGGCGCGGAATATCGAGCTGTCCGCGCGGCCACCATAGGGCTCGTCGAACCGCTGACGGCCGAAGATATGATGGTCCAGGCTTCGCCGGACGTCAGCCCGCCAAAGTGGCATCTGGCGCATACGACTTGGTTCTTCGAACGTTTCATTTTGGCGGAAGTATTTCCCGGCCGCACCGTCCATCACCCGCAATACGATTATATCTTCAACTCATACTATGAAGCGGTGGGGAAGCGGCACCCAAGGCCCGCGCGTGGGATCTTGTCGCGGCCTTCGGTCGCCGAGGTGCGAGAGTACCGTCGGGCGATCGACGAAGAGATGAGCGCGCTGCTGGAGAAAGGCGGCCTGTCCGAATGGCCAGGGATGCCGGAACGGGTCGAGCTCGGCCTGCACCACGAACAACAACATCAAGAATTGCTCTTGATGGATATCAAACGCAGTTTCTTCGAAAATCCGCTGCGTCCGGCGTACTTTTCGGGCGCTGGAGAGGCGGCGGGAAAACAGGCGCGCGCCTTGAGTTGGCGCGAATATTCCGGTGGGTTGGTGGAAATTGGGCATCGCGGAGATCGTTTCTCCTTCGACAACGAGCTCCCGGCGCACCGCGTCTATCTCGAACCGTTCCAGCTCGCCGATCGCGCGGTGACCTCCGGCGAATATTTGGAATTTATCGAAGACGGCGGTTACCGGCGGCCCGAGCTGTGGCTCTCCGACGGTTGGGCCGCAGTCGGCGAAGGCACGCTCGGAGCACCGCTTTATTGGGAGCAGATCGACGGCGCGTGGATGGAATTTACGCTCGCGGGAAACGTGCCGCTCGAGCTCGCGGCGCCGGTCTCGCACGTCTCTTTTTACGAAGCGGACGCGTATGCACGTTGGGCGAACGCACGCTTGCCGACGGAAGCGGAATGGGAAGCCGCGGCGACGGGCGAAAACGTGCGCGGTAATTTTGTGGAGAATGGAACGTTACGTCCCGAACCGACACGCGGGAATGAAGCGCAGCTCTTCGGCGATGTGTGGGAGCTCACCGCAAGCGCCTATCTCCCCTACCCTGGTTTTCGGCCGGCGCCGGGTGCCGTCGGCGAATATAACGGTAAGTTCATGTCGAATCAGATCGTGCTGCGCGGCGGTTCTTGCCTGACGCCGCGATCCCACTTACGCGCGAGTTACCGCAACTTCTTCTATCCCGCGCAGCGTTGGTGTTGTCAGGGCCTGCGGCTTGCGCGATAGAGCGCGCCGTGGAGCTTGAAAGCCCGGAAGCCGCACGACGACGCGGCGATGAGGAAGCTTACCGTTTCGGCGCACCGCCGGAGAGTTTGCCTGCGCTGAACGATCCGACGCCGACCCGCGAGACGGATTTCGGTGCGGTCCGCATCGAAAAATTGGATTTCAATAAACGCGGCGATCGTAAAAAATTCATCGAGTGTTCGGAGTCATTTTACAACGGTGATCCGAACTTTATCGCGCCGCTGCACATACACTTGATGCGTTTCTTGGATCCCGCGAAAAATCCCGCGTTCGAGAGCCTGGAAGTGCAGCCCTTCATCGCCGTAAAAAATGGGAAAATCGTGGGGCGAATTACGGCGCATTACGATCGCGCCTACGCGAAATATCACGAGGTCGAGACCGGATTTTACGGATTTTTCGAGAGTATCAACGACAAGAAGGTGGCGCACGCTTTGTTCACCGCCGCCGCCGAGTGGTGCAAGGCGAAAAATTGCGTCGAAATGTTCGGGCCGATGAATTTCACCATGAGCCACCAGGTGGGTTTATTGGTGGATAATTTCTCGCGGCCGCCGTTCATCGAAGAAACCTACAACCCGCAATATTATATCGAGCTGCACACCACCTTCGGCTGGGGCAAAGCGAAGGATTGGTTGGCGTGGTGGATCGACATCGAAAACGGCATGGAATCCGAGTCGCGAAAGCGGATCATGCGCATCGTGGACCGCGTGCGAAAGCGGGAAGGGCTCACCGTTCGCGAGATCGACCTGTCGAAGCCGGAAGAAGAGATCAAAAAGCTCTACGCGCTCTACATGGCGTGTTGGCAGAAGAACTGGAGCTTCGTGCCCGTTTCGGAGAAAGAGTTCACTTGGCTGGCGCAGGATCTCCAAAAGATCGCAGTGAAAGAGATGATCATCTTCACCGAGGTCGAAGGGAAGACCGTCGGCTTCTGCGCGACGTTGCCGAACGTGAATGAGCGGCTCCCGAAAAATGGACGTTTGTTTCCGTTCGGATGGACCAAGCTGCTCTTCGGCGGCATCAAGAAGACGAAACACGCGCGCCTCTACACGCTCGGCATCTTGCCGGAGTATCGAAAGCGCGGCCTCGAAGCGCTGATGTTCTCGGAGACACTCATCCGCGGCCAAAAGGTCGGTTACGCAGGCGGCGAAATCGGAATGACGCTCGAGGACAACACGCTGATCAACCGCGCGATTGAGTCCATGGACGGGCGGCTCGACCGCACGTACCGCATCTACGGAATGCGGCTGGTTTAGACGGCTCCGATTCAAAAGTGAATGTCGCGCGCACCGGCGGTCACCTAGCCGGTATGGGGAACGTGCGCGCGTGGGCTTCGGCCGTGCTGGTCTTGGGGTTGGTGGGCTGCGGCAGCTCAGGCGAAAACGGCGACGCGGCGACGGGATTCGCGGACGCGACCGGGTTTGCGGATGCGACCGGGTTTGCGGACGCGACCGGGTTTGCGGACGCGACGGGATTTGCGGACGCGACTGGATTTACGGACGCGACGGGATTCGAGGACGCTGCGGGATTCGAGGACGCTGCGGGATTCGAGGATGCTGCGGAGGACGCCGGCGTCGAAGCCGACGGCGGAGATGCGGCCGTGTTCCCGGATGCCGAGATCGATGCGGGCGTCGAAGCCGACGGCGGAGATGCGGCCGTGTTCCCGGATGCCGAGGTCGACGCGGGGCAAAGTATCGACGCCGGCCTGTATGACAGCGGATTGGCGGCGCGGCCCGCATGTGTCGACGAGAACGACTGTGTCGACGGCGAAGTCTGCGCCTTCGAGGACGCGACTTTCGCCAACAAGATCTGTAAGCACCTGGTCCTTGGTACAGGTGACAGCGGCAATCCTTGCCCGGCTGCCGGTTGCCCGGACGACGCCCTCGGAAACAGCGGCGTCTGTCGAATGAACGCGATCTACGGGCCGAACTGCCGTTATCCCGCCGGTTACCTCTCGTTCTGCCACGAGTGTGAAGACACGAATTGGTGTTTTTTCGGGGCGAATCCTTCGGATTTGGTGTGCGGCCCGGGCTGCGTCACGACCGCCGACTGTCCTTTGGATCAGGAGTGCCTCGGCTTCGCGCAAGAGAACGGCGACCCGGTCTCCACGCACCGCTACTGCGGCCCGCAGACCTGTCACTGCAATTCGCCGAATTCGATCTGTCACAGCGGGGAGTGCCACTTCGCCGCCCTGAACTGCACACTTTCGGAGAGCTTCGACTGCCCCGATCCGAACACCCAGGCGTGCCTCAACGAGGATCTCTGCCAATGTACCTCTGGGAGCTGCGCACAAAGCTGCACGACCGACGGCGACTGTCCCGGCGCCGCCGGACTATGCCTCGGCAACACCTGCGGACACATCAACTGCACGAACCTGAGCTGCGGCCTCGGATACACCTGCGGCGTCTTGCGACAGGAATACGAGATCGTCGCTGCGCCGATCCGCTGTATGCCTCCGGGCCCGGCAGCAGAAGGCGCCACGTGTACCGGCGCCGGCGACTGCGCGAGTGGATACTGTCATTTAGGACAGTGTGTCAGCCGCTGCCTGACCAACGCAGATTGCGGAGCGGGACACGAGTGCGGTGTCAGCCCGCGCTTTGAATACGATCCGCCGTTTTGTTGGGATGAGCCGCGATGCGTGGGCTGCGCCGCAGATCAAATCTGCGACGCATACCGGCGCTGCGTGAATTGAGCGCTCGCGCTAGTAGGCGATGCAGGCGTCGGAGCTCGGCACGACCGCGTTGAGCGGGGTGATGGTGCAGCTCGTCTGCGACTGGAACTCGACGACCGCCACCTTCCAGAAGTCGTTGCCGGTACATTGGCCGGCACCCGCCATCGAGAACGGCTGGGAGACGAACGTCGCGTTCGGCGAGGTCACGCCTCCGCAGAAGACGTCGATCGTCGTCTCTCGGCCGAGCCCACCGGAGTAGTTGTGCACCCCGATGGTGTACGGATGATTCAACAGCGGAATATCGATGTTGGTATTTTCCGGTCCGAAGCCGCTGGTGTTGTCGAAGTCGAGCTGCGGATTCGCACCCATCGACGCCGGTGAAGCCGCGTCCCAAATCGGCGTCCGGTTCGCGTAATAACAGTCGTTCGAGCTCCCGAACCACGGCTGCGTAATCGTGTCGTTCAAGTGCAGATCGATGTCGCCCGAGCCGTCCCAGGTCATCGTCACGCGCAAACCGTGGCCTTCGGCGGTGACTACGAAATCGCAGGTCGCGTTCGTGCCGAGGTCATCCACCACGACCACGTGAATTTGATAAGCGCCGACGATGTACGCCAAGAAGTCGACGTTCTCGGTGTTCGGCGGATCCGGGTTCCATTGATTCGGCGTGCCGATACCTCCCGGAGGCGCGCTGAGGATCGACCAATCGATGGAGGACACGTTGGTCCCGCGCGTGGTCACCATGATCGACAGCGGCAGCGGCTGGCCCGCGGGCACCGAGATGTTCGACGGACACGCCACTTCGGTCGTCGCTTCACCGGCACCGATCAGCGGAATCTGCGGCTGCGAATTGCCCGGGTCCGACACGTAGAAAGTGAGGAAGTGGCGGTCGCTGACCGCGTCGACCGGCGCGTAGCTGATCGGAAAATCGTGCACTCCGTTTGGCGCGATGCGCAGGCCCGTCTCCGAGCCGTTCACCAGGGTGTAGACCGAAGAGGGATCGCTCACCGAGTCGACGATCTCGGTGTCGTTCAAGAGACAATCGTCGACGCCGGTGTTGGTGAAACGCGCCGTCAGCGTCATCGAGGTGTTCAACGTGACCGCCCCGAAAGTGACCGGGTTCGGCTGCAGCGAATAAGAGCACGGCGGCAGATCGACGCCCTGCCCGCTCAGCGGAACGGTGACCTCGGGATTGATCGAGTCATTCGAGTAGACGATCAGCTCGGACGGCAGATCGCCGACCGCCTGCGGATCGAAAGTCACGCTGACCACCGTCGAGGAGCCGACGGGAACAGTAAACGCCATCACCGGGGCGGCGGTGTACGAGGCGGTCATCGCTGCGTCCGGCTCGATCATCGAAACGAGCAAATCGGAGTAGCCGTCGTTCGAGACCAACAAGCGGCGGGTCAACGTCGTGCCGATCGCCACGCCGCCGAAGGAAAGCGACGCGGGCGTGACACTGATCGAAGGGCCACCTGGACTTCCGATCAGGGGGATGCGGACCGTATCGAGCGGGCGCGCATCGACCGAAGCCGCCTTCAGCTCCAACGCAGCTTCGAGCGGAACGGCGAGTGGAACGAGGAAGCTCGGATGGAACTGCACTTCGATCACCACCGAAGCGCCGGCCTCGAGCCTCGAGCGCATCGAGGGCGACATTCCGAACTCACCCAGCGCCGGGCCGGTCAGCTCCCAATTCAAAATCTCCATGGCGTCGTTCGAGATGTTGGTGCAGGTGACGGGACGCGTCGCCGTACGGCCCGGATTTACCGCGCCGAAATCGACCATTGCCGGCGTACATTCGAGCGCGTTGCTCGCGCCGCGACCTTCGAGGCGCACTTCGGTGCCGCAATAGTCGAAGGAACAGTAGGAGACCGTCCACTTGCCCTTGTCCGTTTGGCCAGTGGCCACCACGTCCGGCGTGTATTTCGCGGGGACGACGAACGAGGTGCCCGGCTCGAGCTTGGTCATCGCCGGGAGGAGCGAGCCGTCCGCCGAAGGATTCGCGAGAATTTCGAAGCGGCCGTTGCCCGAAGTGTTCATCACCATCGGCTGGCCCATCGAATCGGTGTCCGTCTTCAGCTCGAGCGCATAGGTGCTGACGTTGGTGATCTTCACGTCGAGCGTCCGCGAAGAACCGATGAGGATGTTTCCGAAGAGCACCGGATTCGGCTCGATGGTCAACACGTCGCCGATGCCGCGGCCCTTCAGCTTGATCGTCGCTTCGCCGCCGTCGGTCTTCACTACGATCGACGTTTCCACGGACGTCTCCATCTCGATGAAGGGACGGAACGTGACGCGCACTTTTTTCGACGCCGAGGTGGCGATGGTGAGCTTCTCCATCGAGACGTCGAAGGCGTAGACGTTCGTGGTGTAGGTCGCGACGTCGGTCTGGATCTCGGTGAGCGACACGACGGTACCGCCGGTGTTCTTCACCTCGAATTCGCGCGCGACGAGCAGGCCGATCGGCACATCACCGAAGTCGACCTCGAGGTCGGCTTCGATCTTTGCGTTCAGGCGACCGATTCCGTCGTCGTCACAAGCTGCCGCAAAGAGCGTGAGAGGAATAAAAAGGGCGAGGCGACGAAACATGAACGAGAGTGGCTCGACCGACATGCACGCGAGTATCGGTCATTTTGGGCGCGAGGTGTTCGTCTTCACAGCTCATTCGGGCGAATTCGCAGATAGCTGTCCTCGCCGGAGCGGCACAGCGCGGCAAGCGCCGAAATCCGAGGAATCTCGGTGCTGATCCAGTACTCCGCAGCCAACATTTTCCCGCGAAGAAACGCGGCGGTGTCCTCGCCCTGAGCCGTCTTTTTTCGAGACGCGGTCGCCATGGCCAAATGTTGCCAGCCGATCGCGAGGATTCCGAAGAGCTCCAGGTAGTCGGCTGCGTGCAGCAACATCCGTTCTGCGTCGCCTTCGAGACCTTTGGCGCCGAGATAAAATGTCGTCGTCTCCACGTCGATCAACGCGGCTTGGAAGGCACTGGTCCAAAGATCAGGTAGCCCCGCCGCCGCCGCCGCTTCACAGGCGGAGACGATCTCTTCGCGGAACGCGCCCATGGCTGCGCCGCCACCGGCGACGGCTTTGCGGCCGAGCAGATCGAGCGCTTGGATGCCGGTGGTGCCTTCGTGAATCGAGTTGAGCTTTTGATCGCGCAGCCAAGATTCCGGCAAATATTCGCTCGAATATCCGTACCCACCATGAATTTGCAGCGCGAGCGCGTTCGATTCGAAACCGCGCTCCGCGGGAAATGATTTCGCGACGGGCGTGAGTAGGTCGAGCAACATTTTCGAGCGCGCGCGCACGGGCTCTTCGGTCGCATGTTCAGCGAGATCTGAATAGTGAGCTGTCCTCGCGACCAGCGCGAGCCCTCCTTCGACGATCGCTTTTTGGCGGAGCAACATGCGGCGGACGTCGGCGTGCTCGATGATCGGAACTGGCTGCGCGCTCGAGCTCTTCGAGGAGAGCGGACGCCCTTGCGTGCGCGTCAGTGCGTAGGCCAGCGCTTCTTGATACGCGACCGAGGCCGTCGCCACGCCGTTGACGCCGACCATGATCCTCGCCTCGTTCATCATCTGGAACATGTACGAGATACCTTTGTTCGGCTCGCCGACCAGCCAACCTTTGCAATCGCCGCGGTCGCCGTAAGACAAAGCGAGGCTCGGCAATCCGCGCCAACCGATCTTGTGGATCACGCCGGCGACGTGGACATCGTTGTCGGTGAGCGCGCCGTTTTCGAGGCGTTTTTTCGGGACGCAGAACAACGAGACACCTTTGATGCCCGCAGGTGCACCGTCGATGCGGCCGAGCGTCATGTGCACAATATTTTCGGTGAGATCGTGGTCTCCACCGGAAATAAATATTTTCGAGCCGCTGATCGAATAACTGCCGTCCGAATTTTTCGTCGCGCGGGTGGTGACGTCGGCCAGGCTGGATCCGGCTTGCGGCTCGGTCAAAGCCATGGTGCCGGTAAATCGCCCGTCGTACGAAGGCGCCATATATTCACGGCGCAATTCGTCGCTGCCGAATGCTTCAATTAAATGTGCGGCGCCGGAAGTCAGCCCAACATAGGCATAGGCGCTCAAATTGCCGGCCATCAAATAGGCGCTGGCCACGGTGGAGACAGTGAGCGGCAATTGTTGTCCACCGACCTCTGCCGGTCGCGTCGCCGAGGTCATCCCCAGCTCGACCATACCGGGATAGTGCTCCTTCATTTTTGGGTGAACGAATACTTTGCCGTCGATGAATTTCGGCGGTTGTTCGTCCATTAATTTATAAGTTGGATATAATTTTTCGCGGGCGAATTTTCGGGCGTTTTGGAGAAAGAGCTCGAAAGTTTGCCGGTCGTGATCGGCGAAATAAGGATATTTCGTCAACGCAGAGACGTCGAGGACGTCGTAGAGCAGGAAATCGACGTCGCGATCGGAGAAGAGTGGGTTCGTCACCTCTGTCGCATAGAACGATCAGGAGTCGGTAGAGAAGTCTCTTTGTCCCAAGCGGATCATGGAAAGGAAAAAAGTCACCGCCAGCGGGCCGACGATCAGGCCGGTGGGACCGAAGACCAACAGACCGCCGACCAGCGCGAAGAAGATGATCGCACCGTGAATTCTCATTCCATCGCGCATCAAGAGCGGCTTCGCGAGATTGTCGATGAGCCCGACGACGACGACGGAATAGGCCATCAAAAAGATCCCCCAACCGGTGTTGCCGACGAGGATCAGCAGGCCGGAGAGCGGGACCGCGATCAGCGCCGTCCCGATCGAAGGAATGAACGCGGCGAGGAAGGTGAGCAGGCCGAAGAAAAACGGCTGCGGAATTCCGGCGACCCCGTAACCGACGGTCGCCACGCCCGCTTGGAGCGCGGCGGTCGCGGTCATCGAGCCGAGCGCGGATCGTGAGGTGCGGTGAAATTCGCGGAGCAGCTCTGCGGTCTGGCGATTCTTCAGCGGCGAAGCTTCTTGGATCCAGGCGATCAAGCGGTGGCCGTCCGCCAAAAAATAATTGAGCGCGATCAGCATCATCGTCGTGTCGAAGAGGATGGTGCCCGTCCTGGAGAGCGCGTCGCTGACCAAAGAAACGGCGAAGAGCCCGCCGGCGCTGAGCTCACGCGAGATGCTGCTCGCGCGTTTGCTGAGGAAGTTGAGCGCGTAACGCACGCCGCTTTGCATGCTGTCCGGCAATTGGCGCACCAGCTCGCGTGAGCCGCCTTGTTCGAGCGTGTCCCTCACGAACTCCACCGCCGAGATTGATTCGCTGATGGCGACGATCAACACGGTGGCGATCGGCGCGACGATCAGAATGACGACGGCGACGGTGAACAACGCCGAGGAGAGATAGCGGCGATTTTTCAGCTTCGAGGCGACGCGATCGTGCGCGCTCGAGAAGGAGCCGGCGAGCACCGCGGCGATGAGCATCGCCTCCCACAGATATGCGAGCGTCGCGATGACGAGTACGATGGAGACGGTGAGCAGCAGCCCGAAGGTGATCCATTGCGAACGCGTCGGGATCTGCCGCACGGCGACCAGCGGCATGGATGGTCCTTCAGCGGGATCGGCCATGCAGCACACATAGTAGAGGAGCTAAAAAGCTACAATGTCCGCATATGTAGACATGTCTCCCATCCGCTGAAAGTGTGTCGTAATTGCGAAACAAGAAACGAGCGCGCGCGAGAATCTAGAACGAGAGTCGAGCGATCTAGGAAAGGACGCATGGGATATTCATACAACGCAGGAGCGTCTTCGAATTTTCCGGGGCTTTGGCCTGGGAACTTGTTTGGTTACCAGCCGGCGGCCACCGCTTTTGGGCAGTCACCTGTTCACCAGCATGACCACCAGCACCAGCACCAATGGGGCAACGATGCCTTCTCCATGAACGGCATGGGCAACCAGAACGGCATGATGCAGATGCAGCAGCAGCTGATGGCTGCGCTGATGATGCAGAGCCTGATTCAGATGTTGGTCGAATATTTTTCGCAGGGTATGGGCGGGCAGAACGGCGGCGGACAGTCGTCGAACGCGGGCTCGCTCAACGGCGGCGGAAATTGGTCGGGCGGCGGGCGGCCCACTTCATGGGGACCGCGCGGCAACGGCGCGGCGACTCCGCGCGGGAACACCGGCGGGGCCCATGCGGGTCATGATCACGGCCATACGGATGGACCGCGTTCACAGAACCAGACCGGGATCCCGAACGGTTTGCGGCAGAACGCGGCCAATGGTGCGCGCGTGGTGCGCGAAATGGGCTTCACCGGCACCATCGGCGGCATCGGGCACCGCAGCGGAGCTTCGGATCATCCGCACGGCAACGCGATCGATGTCATGACCAACAACAACCGCGCGCAAGGCCGCCAGATCGCGGAGCACTTCCGCCAGAATCATGAGCAGCTCGGCGTGAAGTACGTGATCTTCGAGCAGATGATCGCGTCACCGCGGAACAATTGGCAGTGGCGCCGCATGGAAGATCGCGGTTCGCCGACGGCGAATCACATGGATCATCCGCACATCTCGTTCCACTAGAGTCCGCCAAACGCAAAGCGCGCGGCTCACAGATTTGCGAGCAGCGCGCGGGTCGTCGCCTTCTTCCGTTCGAGCCGTACACCTTCGTCTTCCACGACGAGCGGCTCGTCCGGCTCCACTTCGAAGATCCGCTGGCCTTTGCGAACGACGACTCCGTCGGTGACGAGCACCTTCTTCACCGTGCCGCTGAACGCCGCGACCACTTTGTTGAACATCTTCATCACTTCGATGATGTACAGCGGCTGGCCCGCTTTGAAGTGTCCGCCTTCTTCGATGATCGGCGGCAGGTTCGGCGCTTCGCGCAGATAACACATGCCACCCATCGCAGCGACGATCTCGTCGGACTGCGTGTCGGGCGGCGGCTCGAGGACCTTCTTCATCTCGGCTTGAAGCTTGGTGTCGAGGAGGCGCTCGGGGATCTTGATCCGAAGATCAGGCTCCACTTTGAGCGCAAAGAAGTCGGCGCGATCCGCGAGCAGCGGCAACAAGCCGAGCAGCTCCATCCCCGCCGAAAATCCTGCGTGCGCCGCGCGCGTTTTGGCCCACAGCTCGGGGGTGAATCCTTCCGCCGGCTCCGTGCGGGCGAGCAGCGCTTCCGTCTCCGGCCAGGGCAAGGCGCCCAGACGTTCGTCGAGCCGCGCGTAGAATCCGAGCGCGCGCGTCAACAGCTCGCGGTCGTGATCCCAGATCACGTGCGCCGCGGGCCATCCTTCCGCATGATCCATATTCAACGTGCGGTAGGTGTCCCTGAGGACAGCTGCTGGATTGTCGAGGAATTTTACTTTTCCGCCGGAAACTTCCCAGCGCGACATATTTCCGGAGAGCCAGGCCGAAAAGACGTGTGGATCCTCGAGCAGCCACCGCAAGGGCCGCAAGATCAATGTTTCTTTCCGGGCGAGCACCTCGGCTTGGGCCGGAGTTTTGGCTCGTTTGGCGCGCTCTTTGAACGCCAGCTCGAGGTCGAGATCGTTCGCTTCTTTTTTCAGCAAACCGATCTGCGTCAGATAAGGCACCACGAAACGGGTCGTCGGTTTCGCCCAAACATTTCGCGCCACGAACCAGCTCACCAACCCGTAGTGAAACTCGAGATTGGTGGAGAGATCTTCGCCGCGCAGCTTGGTGACGCGCAGGACCTCTTGCAGTTTTTGGAAGCTGTCCTTTCGATCAGTACCGACGGTGACGATCAACGCGACGTTCGAGTCGTACGCCCCCGCAAAGCGGTAGCGGATGAACTGGCGCGTGTCCGGATTTCGCGACGAGATACCTTGGTCGTCACGGATCTCGAACGGGAGCGGCTCCGTCCAGGAGTTGATCACGCCGCCCGCGTGCGGGGAGAGCGAAGAATCGGTCGCGTTCAGACGCGCTTCGACCGCCGCATTTTCGCGGCGCACCCGCTTCGGCGGAGGCAGCTGTTTCGCGTGCCGCGCGATCACCGCCATCGCTTCCACCAGCGACTCGATGACGAAGGCGTCGGAGTGATCGTCCGGATTCTCGAAGCGCAGCCCGTAACAGAGCTCCGTCACGCGGTGCTCCACTTGAATGCGCGTGTTCACTTCCATGAAGTAATGGCGCCCACCTTCGACGATACATTCGAACGTCGAAGCCGAATCGAGCCCCACCGCCCGGCCGAAACGTTCCGCTTCGGCTTCCATCTTTTCGAGCGTCCGTTTGTCCTCTTCGAGCGCGGCCACCAAATTCGCGTCGCCGCGCGCTTTTTCGAGCGCTGCATCCAACGCTTCCGAAGTGATCGAAACTTCGAGGAGCTTCTGCTCGTGCATCTGCAGCGAACAGTCGCGACCGCCCAACGCGATCGTCCACTCGCCGTTCCCCACGAGCTGGATCTCGTGATGGCGCGTCTCTTCGACGTTCAGCTCGAGCAAGATGTTTTTGTTGTCGCCGCGGCCGACCGCTTTGACCTCGAGCAAGATCTCCCGGACTTTTTCGGGAACCACCGCAGCCGAGGTGACGATGCGCTGGCCTTTGCCGCCGCCGCCGCCGACCCATTTCAAACGGACGCGGCGATTCGGATGTTCGACCAAAATTTTGGCGGTCGCATCCTCCAGCTCCGAGGCGAGCTCATCGATCGAATATAGATCGAGCCCTTTGCGATACGATGCGGTCAGCACCTGCTCCGCGAGCTGCACCGGATCCGCATCCGGCTCGCGTATGTCGAGGCCGTGATCTTTCACCAAACCGAGCAGCGCGTTTCGATCGGGAAATTTGCGCAAAACCGCCCGCGCGGCGGCGTTCGAGACACCCGGCGTCACCGTCACGTTCTCGCGGATCGCGGTCCGTTTCGCTTCGTCTTTGCGACCCGCGGCGCGCTGCGTGCCGGAACACGGGCCGATAAAAGTCAGCCCCGCTTCTTCGATCGCGCGAACGAAATCTTCGTCTTCGGCCATGAACCCGTAACCCGCGAACACCGAGTCGTAGCCGTTCGTTTTCGCAATGGCGACGATCTCTTGCGTGCGTTTGTTACGTTCTTCTTTCGTCGCGCCGCTGTAATCCTGCACGCGGTGTACACGTTTTGGATCGTGCTCGCGAAGCTCGGGAGCGAGCGCGTTCGTGTAGACGATCGAATCTTTCTCCGAGAGCAACATACCCACTTGGGTCATGCCCATCTCTTTGAAGGTATCGAGCGCTTCTTTTCTGATCGGGCCGCGGCAGACGATCAGCGGCCGCAGATCTTCGCACGCAAAGGAACGCACCCAGGCGGAGGGCGAACGCGCCAAACGGCGATCTTTGTGGACCAATGGATTCGACATCAGTGGCTCTCCCGCTGCACGCCGGAGAACGCGCTCGGCTGATATTTTCGCAAAAAGAAGGCCAAATTCTTCGCCAAAACACGGCGAATATCGCGCGGCATGACGATCGAGGAGATCGAGCCGAGCGACAAAGCCTCACGCGGATTCATCAGCTCGCGTTCATAACGCGCCGACAACAACGCGTCCTGCTCCTTCAAATACGCCTTGGCCTGCGCGTCGGTCATTGTCCCCGCGGACACCTGCTTCGCCGCCTCCGCGCGCATCTTTCGGATCTCGTCTTTGTAGACGAACTCTTTGCCCGCGGTGCCCATCACCGCGACGCGGGTCGTCGGTAAAGCGAGCACCAGATCGGCGCCGACCGCGTAACAGTTGAACGAAGCATACGCGCCGCCGAAGGCGTTTCGCAGGATCATCAAGATGCGCGGCGTGCGCAGATCGATGATCGAGTCGAGCAAAGCGCGGCCCGCTTGCACGATGCCCGCGGATTCTTGTTCGCGGCCCGGCAAAAATCCCGTGGTGTCTTCCATAAAGATCACCGGGATGTTGTAGAGATTACAGAAACGGATGAACCGCGCGCCTTTGTAGGACGCGGCACAGTCGATCTGTCCGGAGCTGAACGCAGAGTTGTTCGCCACGAAACCGACGACGTGTCCGCCCAATCTTCCGAACGCGGTCACGATGTTCGGCGCGCGGGAAGGTTGCAGCTCGAAGTAGTCGCCGTGATCGCAGATCTGTTGCAGCAGGATCTTCACGTCGAACGGTGTGTTGAAACCGGTCGGCGAAGAAAACGCCGTGCGCAGCAAGGTATCGATCTCCGGCGTCTCGCGATCGGGCGCGTCCGAGGTCGCTTGAAACGGCGCGAAGGAGTGATTGTTGTTGGGCATGTAGCTCAACAAACGCATCACCAAACGCAGCGCTTCGACCTCGTCTTCGGCCGAAAGATCGGCGACTCCGGATTGGGTGTGAACCTTCGGTCCGCCGAGATCGTCGGGCGTGACGTCTTCGCCGAGCACCGACTTCACCACGCCCGGTCCGGTGAGACCGAAGAAGGTGTTCGCCGGTTGGATGACGAAGCTTCCTTGTCGCGGCAGATAAGATCCGCCGCCGGCGTTGAAGCCGAACATACACATCACGCTCGGAACGACGCCGCTGATCTTGCGAAGCGCGCTGAACGCGGTGGCGTATCCGTCGAGGCCGCCGATTCCCGCGGGCACGTAAGCGCCGGCGCTGTCGTTCATACCGACGAGCGGGAGGCCTCTTGCACCTGCGAGCTGAAAGAGGAGCGCGAGCTTTTGTCCGTTCGTCGCGTCCATGGAGCCCGCGCGGACGGTGAAGTCGTGTCCGTAAACGGCGACGTCGCGACCGTCGATATCGAGGATCGCGGTGACCAAAGATGCGCCGTCCAGGTTTTTGCCCCAGTTGCGATAGAGGATCTCCGGGGGTTTCGGCGTGAGAACGCGGATGCGCTCCCAAATCGTCATGCGCTCTTTCGCGTGTTGGCGCTCGATCGCAAAGAGCCCGCCAGCTTCGATCGGCCGAGCGTTCAGCTCGACACCTTCGGCGAGCGCTTGGTCGTATGCGTTTTTGGCCTGCTCTCGTTTTTGCGGCGTCGCTTCAACGGCGAGCGGATCATCGAGAGTCGGTATGACCTCATCCAAGGCGCGCGGACCATAGCGAGCTCACAGTCGGCAGTCGACAGTCAGAAGACTCGGACCTATGCTCCGCCCCCTAACCGTGTCGTACACCCTGACTCACCTCCGGCAGCTCGAGGCAGAGAGCATCCAGATCATCCGCGAAGTCGCTGCGGAGTTCGAGAATCCGGTGCTCATGTATTCGATCGGGAAGGACTCCGCGTGTTTGGTGCGCCTCGCCTTGAAGGCGTTCCACCCAGGACGCGTCCCCTTCCCTCTTCTTCACGTCGATACGACGTGGAAGTTCCGGGACATGATCACCTTCCGCGACAAATTTTGCGCGGACAATCACCTGCGGCTCATCGTCCACAAGAACCAAGACGGCATCGACGCCAACATCAATCCCTTCGATCACGGGAGTAACAAATACACCGGGATCATGAAGACGGATTCGTTGAAGCAAGCCTTAAATAAGTATGGCTTCGACGCGGCGTTCGGCGGTGCCCGGCGCGACGAAGAAAAGTCGCGCGCGAAAGAACGCGTCTATTCTTTCCGCGACTCGAAGCACCAGTGGGATCCGAAGAACCAGCGGCCCGAGCTGTGGAACATTTACAACGGCAAGGTGAACAAGGGCGAAAGTATTCGCGTGTTCCCCCTGTCCAATTGGACAGAGCTCGACGTCTGGCAATACATCGCGTTGGAGAACATTCCGATCGTGCCGCTGTACTACGCGGCGATGCGGCCGGTGGTCGAAAGAAACGGCGCGTTGATCATGGTCGATGACGAGCGCATGCGTCTTTTGCCCGGAGAAAAGCCGGTGGAGAAGTTGGTCCGCTTCCGCACGCTCGGCTGTTATCCGCTGACCGGTGCGGTGGAATCGACGGCGACGACGCTGCCGGAGATCATTCAGGAGATGTTCCTCGCGCGCACCAGCGAGCGGCAGGGCCGAATGATCGACTACGACGAAGCGGGCTCCATGGAGCAGAAGAAGCGGGAAGGATATTTCTAGGATGGGCGCTGGCGTGACCTCTTCGATCGAAGACATCAATACTTACCTCGAACGCAATCAGAAGAAGGAGCTGCTCCGTTTTCTGACTTGCGGCAGCGTCGACGACGGCAAGTCGACGCTGATCGGTCGCCTTTTGCACGATACGAAAGGCATCTACGAGGATCAGCTCGCTGCTGTCCGCAAGGACAGTGTCACCCAAGGCACGACCGGCGGCGCGATCGATCTCGCGTTGTTGACGGACGGGCTGAAGGCGGAGCGCGAGCAAGGCATCACCATCGACGTCGCGTACCGTTATTTCTCGACGGATAAACGCAAGTTCATCATCGCGGATACGCCCGGCCACGAGCAATACACGCGCAACATGGCGACCGGTGCATCGACGTGCCAGCTGGCGATCATCTTGATCGACGCGCGACACGGCGTGATGTCGCAGACCAAACGGCACTCCTTCATCTGTTCGTTGCTCGGCATCAAACATCTGGTGGTGGCCATCAATAAGATGGATTTGGTCGGTTTTTCGGAAGAGGCGTTCACGCGGATCCGCGATCAGTACAGCGACTTCGTCGCTAAGCTGGAGATCAAAGACGTCACCTTCATCCCGTTGTCCGCTTTGTCCGGCGACAACGTGGTGTCGAACAGCCCGAACATGCCTTGGTACAAGGGCACGCCGCTCTTGAATCATCTGGAGAGCGTCCACATCGCGTCCGATCGCAACCTGATCGACATGCGTTTTCCGGTTCAATACGTGGTGCGGCCGAACCTCGATTTCCGCGGTTTTGCCGGCACGGTCGCCTCCGGCGTGATCCGCAAAGGTGACGAGGTGATGGCCTTACCTTCGCGAAAGAAGAGTCGCGTGAAATCGATCGTCACCTACGAAGGTGAGCTCGAAGAAGCGTTTCCGCCGCTCGCAGTGACCGTCACGCTCGAGGACGAGGTCGATATTTCGCGCGGCGACATGTTGGTCTATCCGGGCAACGTTCCGCGCGTCGCTTCCGATGTGGAGGCGATGGTCGTGTGGATGAACGAGAAACCGCTCGCCACGGGGCGCTCGTATTGGATCAAACACACCACGAAGATGGTGGCGGGCGAGGTCACGGCGATCCGTTATGGGATCGACGTGAACACGCTGCACCGCCGGCCGGCGAACGGCCTCGAGCTCAATGAGGTCGGCCGCTGCGTGATCTCTTTGAATCAGCCGATCGCCTACGATCCGTATTCGAAGAACGCGGCCACCGGTGCCTTCATCGTCATCGACCGTCTGACGAACACCACCGTCGCTGCGGGCATGATCCTCGATCACGAGCTCGGCCGCGGCACGGGCGATGTTTGGGAAACGGCACCGGTGCCGACGACCCAAGGCGTGAAGAGCGAAGTCAGCGGCGAGACGCGCGCGGCGAAGAACAAACAACGGCCGGCGACGATCTTGCTGACCGGGCTTTCGGGCGCGGGCAAACAGACGATCGCTTTTGCGCTCGAGAAAAAGTTGCTCGATTTGGGTCACAACGCCTGTGTTCTGTATGGGCAGAACATGCGGCAAGGTCTGTCGCGCGATCTCGGATTCTCTTCCGACGATCGTTCGGAGAACTTGCGCCGCTCGGCCGAGGTCGCGCGCATTTTGAACGATGCGGGGATGATCTGTATTTCTGCGTTCGTCGCGCCGCATGAAGCGGTTCGTCAAAAAGCGAAACAGGTGATCGGCGCGGATCGTTATCTCGAGGTCTATCTCTCGGCACCGATCGACGTTTGCAAAACACGCGAGCGCACCGGGATCTATCAGCGCGCTGAAGCGGGCGAGATCAAATCGGTGCCCGGAGTTTCGGCGGCGTATGAAGCGCCGGCCGCGCCGGATCTGGTGGTGCCGACGCACGAGATCAGCCTCGAAGAATCCGTGGAGCGCATCCTGGCGTTCATGAAGAAACGCAGCATCGTCGCTTTTGAATAAGAGCGGTTCGGGTTACAACCCGCCACCTATGTGGCGTCTCGCTTTCGTACGACCCTTCGAAGATCCCGGTTTCGGCGCTGATGCGACCGGCGTGATGATGAAAGACGCTGACGGAAGTCAGACCGAGTTCATCGCTTTCGTCACCGCCGAAGAGGCGATCGGACACCTGAACGCGATCGGTTACGAGCCGATGAGCGCGTCGATCGATTCGAAGACGAACCGCTGGGCGATGTTCTGGCGGCGCGCCGAATACGCGACGCCGGTCGAAGAAGATCCCACGGATGACGAAGATCCGCCGCAGGAAGAAGAGTCGGCACCGAAGACGCGCGGCCGCAAAAAAGCTGTGCAGGCCGCCGTGGCGGAGCCGGAGCTCGAGCCGGATGTGATCCCGGATCCAGAGCCCGAAGACGTGGAAACGCCGAAGAAACGCGGGCGCCCCAAGAAAGAAGCCGCGCCGGCCAAGAAAAAAGCCGGACGTCCGCGCAAAAGTTAGTCTTTAGGACAGCTGTCCTTTCGATCAGCGTTTACAATTCAAGGTCGCACGATTGCGCGGATCGAACGCGCCACGCTCTGTAAGATCGCGTGGGCTTTTTGTTCGGGTGCATCGTCCGGCGAATAACCTTCCAGGATCGGCGAGGTCTCGAGCGCGTACGAGATCGTAGCGTGACGCGCGTTCGCGTCGAGCTCGAGCACCGCGGGCCCACCGGTTTCATCGGCCAGCGGGACTTCGATCTCCCAGCGCACGCGCGACTCCAGCTCGAGCGGAACAGGCTGTCCTTCATGCCAGTCGAGGCCGCGCATCACCATCGTTCGGCCCACGGCGGATCCTTCGGTAGAGCTATCGAGGCCGACCGCGTCCGCATCCGCGGGACCAAAGGCGATCTCGATGGCGCAATAACGTCCAGGCGGCGGCTCCAGCGTACCGATCCTCTCTTCCACTGAGCTGGTGCGCGCGGCGTCGATGATGTGCGGGATACCGAGATGAAGCGGCGTTCCCGTGGTGTGCGCGTAGGCGGTGGAGATGAACAACGCTTCCAGCGCGGAGGCGGCACGAGCGAGCGTGCTCGGGCACTCGACCAATTCGATCGACGCGATCGCCAGATGCAGATGTGAGGCTTCGATGCCGCCGCCTTCGGAGTCGCGAAACGTAACGAAGCCGTGGGCGCTCGCTTCGCCGACGATCGCCGTGGTGGCGATGTCCACTTCGATCCCCGGCTCGTAGGCGTCACAAGCGAAGACAAAACACGCGAGGAACAGCGCTCTAGAAATCATACGCGGCTCCGAGCACGAACATCGGGCCTTCGTCGTGTTCGCCGATCAACGCGTCGATCGCCGGGAGCCGCACCACAGCGCGGAGCATGAGATCCATCATCGGGCTGTAGACGACCTCGGGCGAGACGTAGGCGATGAAACCGCCGCTGTCCGGTTCGATCTCACCGGCGATGGTGGAGGCTCGCTCCGCGCGGGTGTCGAACGAGAGACGGAGCGCGAGCTCGTCGAAGAGATCATATTGGCCCGCGACGCTCGACCTGACCGAAAGGCCACCGCGCAGTTGATCATGGCCCGTCGTCGGAAGGTACAACGTGGAGCTGGCGTAGAAGCTCATCGGCCGCAAAAACAAGCCGTAAGTCGCGCCGAACAACGGATCCCAAGAGCCGCTTCCCGGTTGAAGCTCGGGCCGGTAGAGCGCGCCCGCAGCGTCGCGTTCGATCGAACCGGTGGGCAGCTCGAGGCCCGCGTGGACGGCGAACACATGTGTTTGGGAGATACCTGTCCGAGGGATCAGGTGGGCTTGAGCGCGGACCTCCATGTCTCCGAGGCGCGCGCGCCGGTCGCTCTCCAGATTTACTTCGATCACCTCGCGGTGCACCAACGGCGCTCGCACCGAGAGCATGAGCCATTCTGTCGGCGCGAAGGCGACGCCGAGCTCGAAACGTTGCTCGGAGAGATCGATCCGATCGACGCGCGCTTCGCCGACATGGTCCGTGCGGTGTTGAGCTTCGAGCGAGAGGCGCAGGCGCCCGGCGAAAACTTTTTCCGTGCCCATCACGGTGAGCGTCGGATCGCCGCAGGCACACGCCGCGCACGCTCGTGCGATCCGCGGAGAGAGAGCGCCCGCCAGCGCCAGCAAAAAAACGGCCCGAAAAAGCAGCACTTGAGCATCAGACTAGGGCCGGCGTGTTCTATTCGACCATGCGACCGATCGTCGCACTGGAGCGCCGCCATTCGCGCGCTATAAGGGTGCCAGATGTACGCGCAAGACAGCGGAGCCATCAACTTCGCGTGGTTGGTGCGCCTCCGTTTCGGCGCGATCGCGGGTCAAATTGTTACGATCCTGATCGTCGACTACGTCATGGAGATCCTCATCCCCGTGGGCATCCTTGCTGCGGTTATCGCCGTGGAATTAGCCAGCAACGTGGCGGCGATCCTGTACTCTCGATCAGGTGTCCTAAAGATCAGGGAGTGGCACCTCGCCGCGCTGCTGTCCCTCGACGTAGTTCTCCTGACCGCCCTGCTCTATCTGACGGGCGGACCGTACAATCCATTCAGCTTTCTCTATTTGGTGCACATTGCGCTGGCGGCGGTCGTGCTTCCCCCGCGTCTCTCCTGGGTGTTGGTGGCGCAGTCGGCGGTGTTGTTCGGCCTGTTGTTCGTCGATCACCGGCCGCTGCGGGGCTCGCATGAAGACCTGCACGTGCGCGGCATGTTCGTCGCTTTCGGTGTGGCCGCAGCGTTCATCGTCTACTTCGTGCAACGCGTGGCCGGCGCGCTTGCGGCTCGCGATCGCGAGCTGATGGAACAACGAAAGACGATGGAACGATCAGCGAAGCTGGCCTCGCTGGCCTCGCTCGCAGCCGGTGCGGCGCACGAGTTGTCGACGCCGCTGTCGACGATCGCCGTGGTGGCGACCGAGCTGGAGCGCGGGATCGAACGCGGCTCCAGCAAAGAGTCGGCGATCGAAGACGCACGTTTGATCCGCGGCGAAGTGGAACGTTGCCGCGGAATTTTACGGCAGATGTCGGCCGGCGCCGGGCAGAGCACCGGAGAACAATTCGTCGAGGTTCCGCTCCGAGAGCTGGTCGGATCGGCGCTTGCGGAGCTCACGCAACAAGAACGGGCGCGCGTAGAAGTGCTCTCCGGTGACGACGAAACACGCGTCGAAGTTCCGCTGCAAGCACTGGCGCAAGCGCTGCGTGCCGTGGTGAAGAACGGGATTCAAGCGTCGAACGGTGCGGTCACCATGCGCGCGACGCAGAAAAATAAGCGGGTGGAGCTGGCGGTCGTCGATCAAGGTGTGGGGATCGCGCCGGAAAATTTGGAGCGCGTCGGAGAGCCGTTTTTCACCACCAAAGAGCCGGGCCAAGGCCAAGGCCTCGGTCTGTTTTTGACGCGTACCTTGCTCGAACGTTTGGGCGGAGGTTTCGAGATCGAATCGGTGGTGGGACGCGGAACACGAGCGGTGATCGTCTTGGTCGCCAAGGATGTGCAGCATGGAACGTGAGGAGACGGCGAGCCGTCCGTCGATCCTCTTGGTCGACGATGATCAAGTGTACCGTCACCGTTTGGCGCGCGCGTTCGTCGATCGCGGCTACGATGTTCGTGAAGCCGGAAGTTACGACGAAGCGGTGAAGCTCTCCGCGGAAGAATCGCCGGAGATGGCGGTGGTCGATCTGCGGATGCCGGGCAAGTCGGGCTTGGAATTAGTGCGCGATCTGAAGGCGCAGGATCCGACGACGAAGATCGTGGTGGTCACCGGCTACGGCAGCATCTCCACCGCGGTCGACGCGATGCGTTTGGAGGCGACCTACTACTTGCCGAAACCGGCCGACGCCGACGAAATCCTCGACGCTTTTGCGCGAGGTGAAGCGCCGCCGCTCTCCATGCCTACGCCCGATCATCCCGCGCCTTCACTCGCACGCGCGGAATACGAACACATTCAGCGGGTGCTCTCCGATTGCCTCGGCAACGTGTCCGAAGCCGCGCGCCGTTTAGGCATGCACCGGCGATCTTTGCAGCGAAAGTTGAACAAGCTCCCTCCGAGGGAGTAGAGAGCGCCATGAGCTTGAAAAAATTCGGTTTGGTTTTGGCGTTCACCGTCGTGGGGATCGCGGCCGGCACTTCCTGCGGCGCGGACCCGTGCGAAGAGCTTTCGGACATCTGCGCGCGCTGCTCGAACGAAGGAACGAAGTCCGCGTGTCAGGCGACCGCCAACGCGGACGGACATGACGCCTGCGATTCGGCGATCAGCGTCTATACGGACGGCTGTCCTTAACCGCGCCGATCAAGACCAGGAGACCAACGTCGCCGCCACCGACTGACTCTGGAGCAGCGCCGACAAAACTTCGCCGGAAGGATCGTCGCCCACTTCCGCGATGATCGAGCCTGAATCCGAGTCGGTGTAGGTCACTTTCAAATACAATGCGAGCGCGTCGAAGCTCTTTTGGCTCCAACGTGCACCGGCGGCGATCATCTCATCGCCGGTCGCTGCGGGGGTGAGCATCACTTTGCGGCCGCGATGCCGCTGTGCTTCGCCCGCGTCGCGCCGTTTCTCGAGACCGAGCAACAACATGCGCAACGCTTCGGTGTGCGGCTCCGCGTCGTAGTTCACGCGATCTTGCAAGCCGAAACGATCGCGCACGCGGTGCGGCTCTCGGATGTCGAGCACGATCAACCCGCGCTCCGGATTTTTCTCCGCGATCCGATCGAGCGCGCGCACCGCGTTCTCTTTGACGCTGTGATCTTCTTCCGCGGCGAGCTCGAGGAGGCGCGGCAAAAACAGCGGATCCGCGATCTGCGACATCGCTGCGACTGCACGTTCGCGCGCGCGCCAACGCTGCGAATAGGTTTCATACAACAAGAGACGTTTCACCCACTCCGCATCGCCCGCTTTCACTGCGAGCGAACCGAGCGCCGCCGCCGCCACGTTTTCGTCTTTGTCGACGGCGAGCTGCAACAGGTACGGCAACACTTCTTCGGGAGGATTCTCGGGCAAACCTGCGACCTCCGCGAACGTCATGCGCACCTTCGCCGAAGGACAAGAGACCAAACGATCGCGCATTTCCAGCTCGCCGAGGCGCCGCACTTCTGAGCTCATCAAGCGCGCGATGTCCGCCAGCATCTGATCCTGCGCGCGCGGGCGCTGCGCGGTGATCTCCGCTGCGGTCTGCGATACTTCCAGCTCCGGTGACGCGAGGAGGATCGACAGATAAGGCTCGATTTCCGGGCCATATTTCGCGAGCGCACGCGTGGCGCGTTTCTTCAGCTCCGAGTCGCCGAACATCGCGAAACACGTCGCCGGCAACAGCGACGCCTCACCTTCGATGCGGGCTTGATCGTCGATCGTCAGATTCGCTTTCAACGTCGCCGCAGCCGAGCGCGGACCACCGACCGAATAAAGCTCGAGCGCGATCTCCACCGCGAGATACCAAGCCTCCGCAGAGAGCAACGCTTGTTCGAGCGCGTTTTGCATCACTGATCCACCGGACAGGCCGGCGAAAGCGACCGCACGCATGCGCTGCATTTCGGGCACATCTTTGCCCATCCAACGCAAGAGCTGGTGCGGGCGGTGCGCATACAAGGCGAGCGCTTCATCGAGCAGCTTGTCGTTCAAACGGCCCACGTCGTTGGAGACGAACATGAAGGACCGCGCGCACTCGGGGATCCTTCGACCCGACGCTTGCAGGCCCTTCAGCGGCACCGCCCACGGCCACCAATGATCCTCGTTGAGCAGCTCGGTGAATTTCAGCTCGATCAACGCGTCGACGGGATCGGAAGCATTGAACGCCTGCGCCGTGCTCGCCGCGCGCCGCACTTGGTAACTTTCGTCTTTCGTCCGCGGTTCGAGCTCCACCTCGTAACCGCTTTTCCCGAGCGTTCCCCAGACCGCGCCGAGGCGCTCCCATTCATCGGCGCTCTCCAGGCGCGTCTTCAGGAAGGCGCGATCTTCGAGGCCGAGTGAACCGAGCACCGCGATCAACGTCATCTTCACCTGATCGTCTTCTTCCTCCTCGAGCCGCGTTTTGAGCAGCGGTTGTGGCCACGTTTCTTTGCTCCAACCGACGCGCAACACCGCGGATGCGCGCAGCTCGCGGTTATCGTGTGCGAGCAACTTTTGATACGCGCCCTTCCATCCCGCTTCGATCACCAATCGCGTGACCACGTGGCTGGTCTCCACGTCGCAATACATCTGCGTGAGCAGATCGAAGAGCATCTGTTCGGTGAAGACACCTTGTTTTGCGCCCGCGAGAAATGCCTCCGGGAACATCACGAACAAACGCGGGTCGTACTGCGATTCGATGATCCGCTTCAGCTCGTGCGGCTCCGGCATACTCTCGCCGGCCAGCGCGCACGCTTGTGCAGAGCGGCGCAGCATATAGTCGTCGTGTCCGACGTATTTCATGGCGATCTTGCGCGCGTTCGGATGGCGCAACATCGCCAGCGCTTCCAAACCGGCGGCGATCACCGGCATGCCCCAATCTTGGCGCTCTTCGCGGCCCGACTCGAGTGAGTCGACGAGCAGCGGCACCGCTTCTTCGATACGCGCGAGACCCACGAGACGTGCGGCATGCGTGCGTGTGCCGACGCGTTCGTTCGTCATGTTGCGGCGCACCGCTTTTTTCAATCCATCGTAGGTGACGAACGCGCGGCGCCGCGGCTCCATCATGTGGGAACGCAGGCTCTCCGGTTCGACGCCGGCATCGATCAAGATGGGGTCGAGCTCGCTGTCGAGGTAGATGTCGAAGATGTTTTTGTGGAGCAAGATCTGCCGGCGGATCCAGCACCACAAAGGCTTCGCTTCCTCGGTTTTTCCCGCGTGGTCGGCCGCGACCAAAGAAGACACGTACGCGAGGTCTGCGCCTTGAAGCGATTTTTCGGCGACGAGCTTTTCGAGGAGGGCACGCAGTTGTTTGTCCATAAGATCACCTCATGCTGAGCGGGACGACGATCGTATCTTTGGCGAGCCGGTTGAGCGCGCTCTGCGGCGGGATCGGGCGTCGTTCGTCGAGCAGGTAGACGACGAACAATCTCTTCCGCGAGACGCGCAACGCACGCGCCACCTCGCGCGAAACGTCGGCTTCGCCGTCGGTGAACAACACCGCCGCTTCGATCGAACGGTCCTCGAGCAGATCGCGGATCGGTGCATCGAAGTCGGTGCCGCCACCGCCTTGAATGTCGCCCTTGGCGAGCGCCTCGACGTCGACGGTCCGCACCGCTGTATCGAATACGCGCACCACCAGTGGAGCTTCCTTCAACGCGTCGACAAAGCCGGAAACCACGGGGAAATGGCCGATCATCGAGCCCGAAACGTCCATGTAGATCCCGATCGCCATCCGCGCACCGGTGCTGGCGACGTCGCGGTTGTAATACATGCCGATCGAATCGGAGATCCCGCACATTTCGTAGACCAAACCGAGCCGCGTCAAAAACGTGGGATAGGGCTGTTTGCGGACCTCGCGGGCCAACGGCGCGAGAACTTTTTTCGCGGTGTCGTCGACGATCTTGCGAAAGCGCATCTTCTCCAAAAACGCTTCCACGTCGCTCGAGCCGATCGACACCGGGATGACGCTGTAATCGCCGAGCGCTTGGCCGAGATCCGAACCGCGCGGGAGCCTCTTGTTCGTTTGGCCGGCGACCGCTTTGGCGAGCTTCTCGGTGCGCGCACCCGGACGTTTCGGCGCGTTCTCGGTGAATTTGCAGAACAGCTTCACCTCTTTGATGAGACCGATCTCCAAGAGACGCAACAGGCGAAAATACAACGACGCAGGGTTGAGCGGCGCGAACTGATTCTGCGAGCCTTTGATCCAGATCGACTGCCACAGCTCGGAGAGCTCGTTCGGCAACTTCGTCGGATCCGCAGAGGCATCGGCCAAGGCGATCGGCGAGGTCTTCGACTCTTCGGGATAGATCAACGAAGCGGTGCGGCGCATGTCGTCCGGATACGCTTCGAACAACAGGCGATTGATACAGACGTCGAGCGTGAGATTCGCGAGATCCTGGTTGGCGTGCATCTCGCCGAAGCCGTGATACATCGATCGGTGCAGGATCTCGTGGCGCAACACCATCTCGATCGCCGGCACGTCGAGGTTCGCCACCGTCGGTCCGATGTGGATCGACTCTTCACCGCTCTTTTGATCGTAGCGCCAGCTCGCAGTCGCTTCTTCGGGATCGAAGCTCACCAATCCGACACACTCGGCAAAGGTGAGCTCGAGGCGCATCAACGCGCGCTCGATCTTGCGCATCGCCAGCGCCGCTTCGATGCGTGCGTTCATCGCGCGGGCTCGGAGGCCATCGACTCCGGCTCAGGCAAAGACAGCGAGCCGAAGAATTTGAAGATGCCCTCTTCGTCGTCTTTGATGTCTCCTTCGCGAAGGTCGATCAGGTACTTCTGCAGCTTGCGCACTTCGGGTGCGCGGTTCGCGAGAAAGGTACCTTTGGCCACCATGGCGCGAAACCGTTCGATGTTCTGCGCCGCTCGATCGCGATCTGAGCCGCGCGCGCGACTCTCGAGGATATTGCGCAGCTTCGGAGTGATGAAATTGATCGCGCCGTTCAAGGCGATGAGCAAGCGGCCGTCGACTTGGCGGAGCGCATCACCTTTGTAGCCCAAACGCTCCAACGCGTGCCGCAGCTCGACCAACTTCTCTTGTTCACCTTTTTGCGATGCGCCGCGTAACAGCTCGCCGAGGATCTTCTCGATCTCATCGGAAGCCAGCGACTCTTTGATCGTGTCCCAGCTCTTCATCAAGAGCTCGAGCCGCTTCTCGAACGACGACGGCGCAGCCATCTCCATGCGGATCGAGTCGGCGTGCGCGACCGGTTTCGAGTCGAGCAAACCTTCGCACGCTTGATGATAGGGATCGAGCTGCACCGGTTTGATCTGTAGCTTGGTCGCAAGTGCATAACGCAGCGCTTCGACCGCCGCGCGTCGCAGCGGTTGCTCCGCGCCGGCGACGCGGTGATACGCAGCGATCGCCAACATGGTCTCCGGCAGATTGCGCGCATACGTTCGCGCGCTCATGTACGGGCCGTTTTGATCGCGCAACATGTTCAACACTTGCGGGATCAAGTTGCCGAGATACTGCGCGATGCGATCGACCGCGCCTTCTTGCACCAGCGTATCGTGCGCCGTCTGAATCTCCGTATAGATGCGCGCCAGCTCCTCGGCTTCGGGCGGCGGCGCTTTTGGTTTACCGGGTGCGGCGAGCTCGATCATCGCGCGGATGTCGTTGGCGGTCATCCCGGTCTGGTGTTCCGGCACAGGAATCACCGCGTGAAAGCGATCGAGGAGCGCTTCATCGAGCTGAAAAGCGGCCGCGTAAGACTCCGGATTCGCGGTGGCGATCAACGTCCGGTAGGCGAGCGGCAGCCCGAAACAAGTGCGCTCTTCCAGGATCTCCAACCACAGGTTCTGGCTCTCTTTGCCGGCGCGGGTGATCTCGTCGACCACCACGGTGCTTTTGTCCCAGATCGTACGTTCGTGCGGCGTGAAATCGAGGCGCCCTTTTTTGAGCGCGTCGGGATTCGGGATGCCGGCGATGGTGATCAGATCGTCTTTGGTCGCGTCGTAGAAGACGAAACCTTGCGCGCCATAACCCGAGGAAAGCGCGCGAGCGAGGCGCGTCTTGCCCGTGCCGTGACGGCCGATGAGCATGAAGCTCTTGGACATCGCCAAGAGGCCGACAATCACCGGTTCCAGCTCTGCGTATCCGAAGTTGATGCGGTCGAGAATGCGCAAGGACATGCGGACCCGAAAACTGACAGATGTCGGGAGTCGGGCGCAAGGCTCCCGGCGCGACCGGCGAGGATTGCGCATTGCGGGAAAGTGCGGCTCAATTTTCTCGATGCGCTTGATTCCGAGCTGCGCCGCCCTGGTCTTCCTGGTCTTCGGGACAGCGTGCTCCGAAGTGGACGGCGTGGCGCCACCGGTTCCAAAGCCCGAGGTGAATACTGACGACAGAGGTTCCGTCGAGGTCGCGCCCCGAAGAGTGAGCTTTGGAGCTGCAGCACCGGGCGAAAGCGTCGCGCGGACGTTTCGGCTCACGAACAACTCGGCGCATCCCGCGCAGGTGTTCGTCGGGCGTTCCTCGCAGAGCGAATTCGTCTCGGAGCAGAGCGGCAGCTTCACGATCGCCGCCGGCGAGACGATGGCCGTCGACGTGGCCTTCACCGGCAACGAGCTCGGAGCTTACCTCGCGTCGATTGACGTCGAAGCGTGTGCTGGCGGGTGCAGGACCACGGTCGAGCTCACCGCTGCCGTAGGTTCGGACAAAATCCGCTGCGAGCCGTACCTGGACTTCGGATCAGTGGGCATCGACTCGTGCGCGAATGGTACGCTGCGCTGCACGAACGACCACCTTCAGCGAGAGATGTTCTCGATCGAGGTCTCCTCCAACGTGGATTCGGACGTCTCCATCGTCGGCCCGATTCCCACATCGATCGGGCCTCGAGACTCCACCGACGTCCACCTGTCTTTTTGTCCAAGCGAGCTAGGCGGCTATGAATCCCAACTGCTCGTAGGCGCGCAGGAGATCCGGGTGACCGCCTTCGTGCTCGGACCGCAAAAACTGAAATGTGATCCCACGTCGCTCGATTTCATCGACATTCCCCGCGGCGCACGACAAACAGTGCGTTGCGAAAATCAAGGCCTCTCGCCGATCACCATCACCGAGCTCGCGATCGAGGGCGGTTTCTCGGCGTACGGTGCTCCGGTGACGGTCGCTCCGTTCGCGACCGCCGGCATCGACGTCGAAGTCTGGCAGAACGCGCCCGTTTCCACCCAAGGTGATCTTTCGATCATCACCGACCATCTCGAGACCGGCACCGTGCTCATCTACCTTCGCGAGATCAGATAGGGTGCCTGATCGGCATCAACGCCCGCAGCGAAATCCGACGCCGTCCAAACAATAGGCGGGATCGAAGCCCATCCGCGCATAGGTGCGGAGCGCGCGCGCGTCGTACATCCAAGAGCCGCCGCGGACGACCCGTTTTTCGTTCTCGTTCGCCGCACGTTTTTTCGGATTGTGCGTCGGCCCGTCCAAATAGAACGCAGGATCGTCGACGTCTTCGCACCACTGCCAAACCGAACCCGCCATGTCTTCGACGCCGAAGGGCGACGCCGTTTTCGGCAAGCTGCCGACGATGATCGTGCCCGTTTTTTTGCGCGAGACGTGCGCCAACACGTCTTCAGGATCTTCTTTGCCCCAAGGATATTTGCGGCCGTCGAGACCACGCGCCGCTTTTTCCCACTCCGCTTCGGTCAACAAACGTTTCCCGGCCCACGACGCATACGCGCGGGCGTCGTGCCAAGAGACGTAAACGACCGGGTGATCGGCGAGCTCTTCCGGTACCTGTCCTTGAGACCAGTGCGCCAAAAACCGCGTGCTGGCCACTTTCGGTTGATAGTGCGTCACCTGGAGGAACAGCTGGAACATCCGGTTCGTCACCGGAAAACGATCGACGTAAAAGTCGCGCAGCCACACGCGACGTTTCTCGGGACCCATCAAGAACTCGCCGGCAGCAACGAGGATCAGCTGCGCGCCGTCGGCTTCGTCGATCCGCGCCGGCAGTCCCGAGCTCGCGATGCGCAAACCCGGCGCTGTTTCTTCCAACGCCAGCTCGAGACGGACGCGCACTTCATCGCAGCTTTGCGGGCGTTTCGCCGGATCCTTCGCCAGCGCGTCGAGGATCAGCTTCTCCAAGCCGGGCGGAAGATCGTCGCGATACTTCGAGGGACGCGGCGGCTCTTCGCGCACGTGCGCCATCATCAGCGCGAAGTGTGAATCGTGCTCAAAAGGAGTGTGTCCGGTGGCTAGCTGAAACAGCGTCGCGCCGAGCGAATAGATGTCGGAGCGGTGATCGAGCAAGTGCGGCGCTTCGAGCTGCTCCGGCGACATATAACGGCACGTGCCGAGCAACATGCCGGTGATGGTGTACGTGGTGCCTTCGAGGATCTTCGCGATCCCGAAGTCGACGATCTTCGGTTCGAGCCCGTTCGGCCCGCGCGCCAGCAACACGTTGTCCGGTTTCAGATCGCGGTGAACGATCCCCGCCGCGTGCGCTTCGCTCATCGCTTCCAGCATCGCGCCGAAGATCGAGCGCAGCTCGTCGAACGGCAGCTGCCCGCCCCACTTCACCAGATGTTGCGCGAGCGTCGGTCCTTCGATCAGCTCCATGACGATCGCCAAGAGCCGCTCCTCTTCGAGGAAGTCGTAGACCTGCGCGACGTTTCGGTGCGCGAAGGACTGCATCACCCGCGCTTCGCGTTGAAAACGTCGCCTGATCTCCGGATCACCACACAAGTTTTGATGGAGGATCTTGATCGCCACACGACGGCTGCGTGCGGCGTCGAACGCACGGTAGACGACGCCCATCCCGCCTTCCCCGACGACCGACTCGACCGTATAGTTGCCGGCGATGATCGAACCTTTCGGGATCAGCTCGAGCAACACCGGCCCCACTGCACGTTGATTCGGTCCGGACGCTGCGGGAGGCGAGGTCATCGGAACGGTCGTCGCGCGAGCGGCGATCATCGAATCGCTCTGCGCCGCACCGCAGGAAGGACAAAAACGCGCGTTCTCCGGCAAGGCGGAGGCGCACATGCGGCATTCGCGGGAGACGCTCACTGGTCGAGAGTACAGGCGGACAGAACATTCGCCAGATATTTTTCCACCGTCGCTTTGCGCGAGTCTTCCAGACGATCGATCTCCGCCCGGGCAACCGCGAGCGCTTTTTTACGCGCTTCCAGCCCGAGCGAGGTTTTCGCTTCGTCGCAGCGGCGCTTGAACTCCGCTTCGCAGCTCTTCACCGGCTCGGTCTTCCGTTTGCGGAGCTCGTCGCGCTCTTTCGGCGAATAACGATTTTTCGCGGCTTCGTCGTCGGCCTCTTTGCGGCGCGCCGTCAGTTCTTGTGCGCGCTCCGCCGGCGTCGACGACATCCAGATGCCGCATTGTTCGACGCTCGGACGTTCGAAGGGGACGGTGATCATGCCGCTGAACAACATGATGTTCAGCTCGTCCATACAGATGGCGCCGCAGACGTTCGCATCAGACGCGAGGCTCTTGGCGTACGCGTCCGGATCACCCTTCGCCGCTTCCTTCTTCTTCTTCGGTGGATCGGCGGCGTGTGCAGCCGTGGCTGCGAAGGCGAGCGCGAGAGCGAAGACGGCGAAGCGCATGAGGATCGCGTAGGGCCGTATCGCCGGGCTGTCAATCGCGTGTACCCTCGACCTGTGAAGCACGCGTTTTCGACGCTCGCTCTGTGGTTCTTGTTCATTCCGAGCGTGACGCTCGCGGCGAACAAGCCCGCGGTGGCGGTGCTCTACTTCGATTACCAGGGCAAAAACGAGGACCTGGTGCTCTTGAAGAAGGGTCTGGCGCAAATGTTGATCTCCGACTTGTCGGAAAAAGACGCGTTCATCGTGGTGGAACGCGACAGGCTCGAAGAGGTGATGGCGGAGCTCAAGCTGGGGCAATCGAAGGCCTTCGATCCCGCGACGGCCGCAAAATTGGGCAAGCTGCTCGGCGCACGTTTTATGGTGCTCGGCGGATATTTCGACGTCATGGGCACGTTGCGCGTCGATGCGCGCGTCGTCGAAGTGGAGACGGGACGTATCGTGCGTTCGGTCGGCGCGAACGGCGGACCCGAAGAGTTCTTGTCGATCGAACAGAAGCTCGCCAAAGAGCTCGGCGACGTCTTGAGCGGTGAGCTCCCCGCGGCGACGCCGGATCCCGAGAAAAAACCGGCGCCCGCGAAACCGTCCAAGCTTAAGATGGGAACCGCCGTGAAGTACGGCAAAGCGCTGGACGCCATCGACAAGAAAGACAAAGAAGGCGCGAAAAAAGCGATCGGCGAGGTCCTGAAAGAACAACCAGACTTCAAGCTCGCCCAAGCGGATCTTTTGGCTTTGGTTCAGTGATCTCTTCGACACCTGGCCTTAAGGACACCTGGTCTTGAGGACACCTGGTCTTAAGGACAGAGCTCCACTGCCTTCGTCTCACCGAGCTCTTTCGCGCGGCAGAACGCTTTCTTCGCACCCTCCGCATCGCCGCTCTTCTCCAGTGATTGGCCGTGTAAGAGATAAGCCGTCGCCAGCGCTTGGCTCGCGGCCGGATGTTGCGGCTCTTTGGCGACCACTTGTTCGAGCAGAGCGATCGCCGCCGCCGGCTCGCCCGCTTTCATCTCCACCAGCGCCAGGTTGATCTTCGCGGCGCCGTACTCGGGCGCGAGCGCCAGCGCCCGGTCGTACGCTTTTTTTGCCTCGCCCGAATCGTCGTTCAACAGATGCGCCGAGCCGAGCGTGGCCAGCGCCATCGGCGTTTCGCAGAGCGCCAGCGACCGTTCCGCCGCATCGAGCACCGCGGCTCCCGACAAACCGGCGTACAGACGCGCGCGCGCCAAAAACGCGTTGCCCTCACCTGATTTCAGCTTCGCCTTCTCCAAACGATCGTGCGCTTGGAGATCTTCGGGGCGCTTCGAATGAGGCTTCCCGCCGGTCAACCACACGGTCGCATCGGCGAGCGCCGCGATCTCGCCGGCCTCGACCGCCTTACACTTCTGCGGGGGCACCGGCTCTTTGGTGTTCGTGTAATACGCATCGACCGCCGCACGCGCCGAGGTGGTGCTCCCTGCGCGCTCCGCCTGCGTGGTCATCACGAGCGCGCCCAAACCGACGACGGTCACCACGATCCCCACCGCCACGATCTTCCCCATCGGGCTCTTCTTCTCTGCGACGAAAACCGCGGGGGCTGCCTGACTGATCGGAATGACAGGTGCCGCCGGCTGAGAGCCACCCGACAGTCGATCGCCGGCGGCGATGTGTTCTTTCTTGTACCACTCGAGGATCGGCACCAGCGCGTTCAACGCTGCGACCGCTTCCTCCGGTTTCACTTCCACACCGGCGGCGAAGAGATCGGTCGCATGATCGTGCGCGCCGACGTTGCCCCACGCTTGAATCGTGCGCGCGTGCACCGCGACCTGCGTCGGCAGCTCGTTGTTCAGCTTGGTGAGGAGCTGCTCCAGCGTTTGTTTGCCGACCTGTTGGCTCTTGTCTTTCGACATGAGCGCACGGAACAAGGTCTCCACCACCAGCCGCGTATTTTGCAGCACGCCGCGATAATCTTTGTTCCTCGCGCGTACGATGATCGCTTCGATGTCGCCTTGCGCGCGGCCGAAGTGCGGGCGAAGCGCTTCGATCTTCGTCACCAAGGAGCGTACGTGTTCGTCCGTGCTCACGGCGAAGCTTCTATCTCAATCGCCGCGGCGCTGCATGATCCGTTCGAAGATCGCCGAGAAAAAGAAGACCTGCACCGTCCAGGTCAACATCGCCCACGGGAAGATGCGATAGGCGGGATCGCGCGGAAATGGGCCTCCCGCTTCGGCCGGCGCGAGGAAGTTTTCGCCGAGATGGACCTCGTAGGGCAGCCATTTTCCCGCGACTTGCGGCATCTTTTCGATCCGCTCCACGCGAATGTCCGCGCGATCGGCCATCACGCGTCCGCCGAGCACGCCGAACAACACCACCAGCATGAACGACTGCCACAACACCAACGCCATGACGCTGGCCGCACGTTTCGTCTTCTTGCGGAGCGCGGTGCGCAGCTGATCTTTTAGGAGCACTTCACGCGTGAAGAAAAATCCCGCCGCCAGAAAGATGGTCACCGTAAACGTTCGCACCCAAGGATACTCGAAGACCGCGAGCGACCACGCTTCATCGGTGGCCAACACCTCCACCAAACCAAGGAACAAAGCTGCGGAGATCTGCGGCAACAAGAAGCGCGAAGTGCTCCCCGAGACCGAACGGGCTCTTCGCGCCTCGACGAAGTACCCGGCCAACAGCGCAACGTTCAACACGGTCACCACCGCGAACGGCACGCCGCGCCACTCGTAGAAGCCGAGATGGTGCAGCACCATACAAGAGAAAAACGGTAGCGCGAGCCACGACGCGACGAACAGCGGCGAGGTCAACAGCGACAACACACCGAGATGCAGCGTGCGCGCCAGCTCGCGGATCATATAACGGTCGAGCATCCACTCTTCGACCAGCGCCGCATCGTGCGACAGATGAAGCCCGCTCGCTTTTGCGTCGGGGCTCTCGCGAAGACGCGCTTCGATCATCGCGATGGCGACCGATTCGTCTTCGCGTTCCAAAACGCGCACCAAGGAATGGAGACGTTCTTCGAGATATGCGATGCGGCGCTTCAACAAATGCGCGCAGATCTCGCGCTCCAAATACGGCAGCTCGCGCGCACACAACACCAAGAGCTCGTCGAGTGAGGCGAGCAGCCGGCGCCAGCGGCGCACCAGATCCTTCGATGCGCGCGGCCTGCCCGACTCGGGCAAACAATCCGCTTCCAACAATTCGACGTCGTCGAGCACGCGCTGGAAACGATCGAAACGCCCGCGCATCTCTTGTTCGAGCTTGGCGTTCGCTTCGCGCTCCGCCCAACGTTCACCTTTTTTGTCGGTGCTCTTGGTGATCACCGCAGCGTCCCAAGCCGTCGACGCGCGCAGGCCGTAGTCGAGCAACCGCGTCAACGCGTGTTCCATCGCCGCGAGCTCTGGTGCCGATTCCTGATCGCCGATCCGGGCCAGCCGTTCGACCAACACCGGCAGATGCCGCACCCATTTCTCTTCACGTGTCCCCGCGACCATCTCCTCGAGCTGCGACACGAACGCCGCATACAGCGGGCGCGCACGATCGCTCGAAGCATGATCGATCACTTCGACGATCGAACGGACCAGACGTGCGAGGCGTTCGTCGGTGGAGTACTCCAGCAGCTCGCGGAAGATCACTTGATCCGGCAGCGCAAAGAGCAAGGTGAAGAGCAGATCGGCGAACACGCCGCGATCATTTCTCAGGCCTTCTTCGAGAACGCGGCAGACGATCGTCGCGAGATCCTTGCGCAGCGTTCCGGGCAGGCGCCACTGCGCGATCAGCGGCTGCACGACCGCGATCTGGCGCCGCAACACCTCGCCGATATCCGGCTTGTTGCGGTGCGCGTTCAGCTCCTCGCCGAGAAGGATCTTGAGACAGCGCACCAGCGCGGGCAACACTTGGTCGCGCGCTTTTTCGCCGACTTTGATCGCGTCGAGAACGATCGCCACGCGGTGGAGGAGCCGCAGCTCGCGCACCTTCTTCTTCGAGCCGCCTTCGACCAGAGGCGAGACACCTTCGAGCACCAAGAGCGAAAAAATGTTCAGCGAAAAGCGCGCACCTTCGTCGAGCTCTTCCCAGCGCCAGTCGTCGGCGAAATATTCGCGCGCAATTTTTCGCAGCAGCTGTCCTGATCTTTTGGCCGCTAGCGATCCGCCCTCTTTCCCGGCCGCGCCGATCGCCGCCAGCTCTTCTTGGATCCACCCGGGAAGCTTGAGGTGCTGCGCCCACAGCTCGAGAAAACGCGAGCTCGGGGAGATCTCCGCGAGGTGCGAAATATATTCATTATAATGAAGGCGATCCGCGGCCCACTCCGCGGAGGTACTGGCCTCGAGGACAGTGAGCGCCCGCAGATAAGATTCCGGCGGAAGCTCGTCTTTCACCGTCTTGAACAGCTGTGGCAGATTCAGCACCAGCGGAAGTCCGGCGGCCTTGCGTTCGAGCGCGATCGCCAAGAGCCCTTTCACCATCGGCTCGAACGGCAGGTCGAGGAGAGCGTGCGCCGAACGGACGCCGGCAAAATAGGAGGCCAGCGCCCACGGAGAAAGATCGTGAAAGCGCGCTTCTTGATGGAGACGCAGCTCTTTGGGAATGGCCGAAGTCGAGCCGAGCGCGAGCAAGCCGTCGAGGCGTTTTTGATTGTGGGCGATCGCGCGTTCGTTGTTTTGCGAGCGCAGCTTCTCGACCAGAACGCGCAGCTTCTCTTCTTCTTCTTTTCGCCAAGTCTCGAAGCCGGCGTACAAACGCGGCACACGAGCGAGATCGGCGATCGTCCCTTCGATCACCAGGCACCCGAACACCGCTTCCAAGAGCGGACCGAGGACCTCCCGTTCGATCGATACTTGGAACGGCGTCGGGTCGGCTCGAGGTTCTGAGAGATAACTCGCGAGCGAACAACACGCGTGCCGAAAACGGTGGATGTTCAGCTCGTCGTCGTTCCCGCGCGCGAGCCACTGAACGATGAAATCGCGTGCGCGTTCATTGGTATGCGCGCGGACGCCGAGCTCTCGCGCCGCTTCGACCCAGGTGGTTGTGTCTTCGTCACAGAACGCGAGGAAGAGAGCCTCGAGCGAAGTTTCGATGAGCAGGAGAAGCTCACGGCTCTCTTTTAGATGCAAGAGGACTGGAGTAGCTTCGAGGTCGATGTTCCTCCGCCCCGCTGCCGCTCTCAGCTTCGCCCTGCTCTTCGCCGCCGGTTGTTCCGAAGAAGAACCCACCGGGGCCGACGCCAGCACGCCGATGGATGCCGAGGAAGAAGCCGAAGCCGGCTTTCCCGATGCGCGACGCGCCGACCTCGGTGTCCGCGACTCGGGCCGGCCCGATCGCGGTGTAGAAGCCGACGCCGGCGGCGACTTCAACGACGACTTCGACACTGCACAACCGATGAACCTCGGCGGCAACAACGCCATCGACGGGGTCATCGACCCGGCGGGCGACGTCGACTTCTACCGGCTCGACCTGTCCAATGGATCAGGGTTCCTGGTGTTCGACACCGAAGGGAACGAAGACGGCGACGACGCCAAAGTCGATACGGTGCTGCAAATCTACAATGAGGCGCGCGAGCTCGTCGCCCAAAACGACGATCACCTCCTCGGCACCACCGGCACACTCGACTCGGAGATCGTCTATCACGTGAAACAGGGCGTCTATTACGTGAAGGTGCAGGACTACTCGACGTTCGGCATGAACCAAACGCCGCGCGGCAATCCTGACCTGACGTACTCCGTGTCCGTCTTTCAACCGGGCGGCTCGATCGTCACCGTCGATCCGGAGGCCGGCGATACTTTCGCCACCGCACCGGAGATGAATCAACAGGGCTTCGGTTACGTGATGGGCACCTTCCGCGACATCGCAGACGTCGATCACTACAAGGTCATCGTCACCGACACCGGCGCGCAGACCTTCGTCATCGACATGATGCCGCTCGGACCGACGGGCTTCGGCGCGACACCGACCGGCGTCCTCACCTTCTACAACGCGGACGGGACGATCGTGGAAGCGCGCGGCGACGTGACGCGCGATGAATTCGAGCCGCTGCAACCGTCTTTGGTCGGCGGGCGGACGTACATCTTGGAGATCACGCAATCTGCGACGGTCGCCGGTCCCAACGACTTCTACGTGCTCAAAGGTCTCAGCTACGGAGACAACGATCCGTCGATGGACGTCGAGCCCGAGAACAACACCATGATGGGCGCCGAGCCTCTGGTGATGTTGCCGGCGACGGCCGATGCTCCCCGGCGCGCCTTCTTCTTGTCGCATCTGGGCGACGACGATGAAGACTATTTCAGCGTGGAGACCAGCGGAGCCGAAGAGCTCAGCGTCGCGTGTGGCTCCCTGACCGCGGGATCAGGTATCCAAGATCTGTCCGTACAGGTCTTGACCTCGACCGGCGGAGTCGTCGGCGCTGCGCAAGAGCTGCCGCCCGACAATTTGTTCCTTCCCACCGTCACCAGCACGGGCACGTTGTTCATCCGCTTCTTCAAGACAGCGCAGGATCCCGAGAACGTCGGCGACTTCTACCGTTGCGGTGTCCGCGCGAACATCGAATAACTCAGCGCTTTTCGATCCGCGCCAACACCAATCGCGCGGTCGCCGACAATCCACGCGGATCGACCGCCTGCTCCAGCTTTCTCATCCCGCGAGCCCGCTCGAAGCCGCGCAATCTTCCTGCTTCATCGAGGTCGAACCACGCAGCGTTCGGCGTGACACCTTCATACGTGTGTTCGCGGTGCGCCGACGCCGCGGCTTCGATCAACAGCTCCTCTTCGCTGTTCATACGAGCTCCTGAGCGAGATCGACGCCGTTTTTGCCGAGGCATTCGGCGAGCATCTTCCGCGCACGGGTGATGTTCTGCAGAAAAGTATTGGTGCGCATGCGCAGCCGCTCCGCGAGCTGTGCATCGGCTTCACCGCCGAAAAGACGCGCTTCGAGCGCTTGGCGTGGTTTCTCGGGAAGTTGATCTTTGCAACCTTCGATCTGCATGCGGAGCAGCGGATCGGGCGGGGTGTAGTCGGCTTCGAGGTGATCGTCGTATCCATCGTCGCCCGGAACTTCACGCTTCGCACGCCGTGCTGTACTTATGGCCAGGTTGCGTGCGATGCGGATCCCGACACGCAAGAGACTGTTCGCCCGGCCATCGCGTTCGACGCGCGGTGCGATCTGCCAAACGCGCAACAGCGATTCTTGGAGCACGGCTTCGGTGTCGACGGCCGCGGCGAAAGAGCGCAACGCGTCTCGCATCGGAAGCTCAGCCGAGGCGAGCCAGGTCGCAAACGCCGCGGTATCGCCCGACGCGATCGCGCTCAGCGAGACGTCGAGATCGCTCACGCGAACCACCAATACAAGAGCGCCAAAATGATGAAGAGCAACATCAGCGCGCCCACCCACTCCGGGGCACCGGAACGTTTTTTCCGCGGCTCGAGGCTCAACGACGCCGGCAGCGGCATACGTTCCGCCGCTTTAGGCTCCGGGACCTTCGACCCGCGCAATATACCGCCGGCCCCGCTCATCGGGACCCCTACGCGCATCGCCCCCTCCGCCGAGATTTTCGGCGCAGACATCGCCATCGCGCCGTCGAAGGAATCCGGCATCGCACTGGCTGCGATCAGCTGCTCACCGCCGCGCAATCCGAAGCTCTCCATCGAAGTCCCAAACGGCACCTCGTGCGGCATCACTGTGCGTTTCAGACCGGTTCGCGGATCGACGGTCTGCTGTTCGGTGATCGCCACCCACGAGGTCAAACGGGTCGCGATCTGATGGTTGAGCCCGAGACGTTCGATCTCGGGATTGATCTCCCGTAAATCGCCGCCCGCCGCGAGCAAAGTCTCCTGATCCTCGACCGCTTCGCGCGCATACAAAGCCGCGATCGCCTGCCGTCCTTCACCCAGCGCGAGCGCCGGCACTTCGGCCGTCGTCTCCCAGATACCGTTTCGCGTTTTGCCTCGCACGTGAATGGTCCGCACTTCCGGTGAAAGCTCGAGCGCAATTTTCGCCGGTGACCTGGCAAAGAGATCAGGACACCGCCGCGGAGCGATCCGGTGCCCGCCGTCGATCGAGATCTCGAGCTCCGTGACCACAGGACCTGCTGTCCTTTCGATCATTTGCTGCGCGCCGCGCTCCGCGTCTTCCGTCAAGCCGAGCACCAGCTCCATCCCGGCACCGGCGCGCGCTGCACCGCGCGTCAGCGTACGATTCACCGCGGAGCCGACACCCAGGGTGTGTAAACGGCAACTGTCAGGCATCTGCTCCAAGATTTGGGCGACGATCTTTTGTTCAAAGCCGACATACCCGTCCGTGATGAGCACGATCTGTCTTTGGGCATCGCGACGGAGCGGGCGCAGCGCTTCCGTCAAAGCGGCCAACATCTCGGTACCGCCGTTCGCGCTCAGGTTCTTGAGCCACTTCAGCGCGGCACGTTTGCCATCGGTGGTCATCGCCACGGGTCCCTTGCTGAAACGTTTCGGGCTCGAACCAAACTCGATCATTTCCAGGCGATCCACCTCGCCGAGCGTCTCGATCATCAGTGAGACGACGCGTTTCGCTTGGATGAGCGGCATTCCGTCCATCGAACCGCTGGTGTCGATCAAGAAGATCAGGTCGCGCGATAACACCGGCGCGTTCACCTCGAGCACCGGCGGACAGAGCGTCAACAAAGCGTAGGTTTTGCCGGAAAGCTCGGGTGCCGCGGGACGCGAAACATCGAAGGAAACGCCGACCTCGCGCTTCGCGACGCCCCATCGCACCACCAGATCACGATCGAGCCGCATCCCTTCGCGCGCCTCGAGCTCGACACACAGCTCTCCGCCGTGTTCGGCGATCTTCAAGCCGTGCGAAGGTGAATCCGGACGGCGCATCGCCGCGTCCGCAATGCGCAGCTGAAGCTGCAGGCGCGCGGCGATCGGCGAGCTCGCCACGTCGACGGTGATCTTCTCCGCGTCCGCCACCACTCCAGGCCCACTCATGAAACGCGGGCCGACCACTGTCGGAAAACGCCATTCCCACGAACCTTCTTCGAGCCAGATCAATGGCTGATCGATGGTGAGCTCCGCCGTCAGCTCGGCGTGCGGCGGAAGGTTCCCGATCTCTTGTGTAAAGAGGTCCGCGCGATCTTCTTCCAAGAGGGCTGCTGTCCTTCCGGACAGGATGGCCTGTTCGAAGCGTTCGCGTGCTGCACCTCGGCGATCGATCTCTCCGATGATCTCTTGGCCATCGAGCAGAAAACGATAGCCGCTCACCGCACCATCCGCGGGCAACGGGAGGACATAACGAACTGCGAGGCGTTCTGCGTTTTCGTTCTTGAACGTTTGCCGGAGCACGACGCGGGCGATTCCCGCGCATGCTTCCGCAGTCAGGCGGACGGCGCGGAGCGGAAGCTCTCGACCGTCGGTTGCGAGTAGGCGTGCGCCGGTGCTGGAGGTGGGGAACATCGATTTTGCGACAACCATGGGTGGTCTCCTTTTGATGGGCTCACCCGGTCAACGCTTTCGCCTCGTGTTTGCTGACAAAGAAAATTAATCAAACAAAACGCCGGCATCCACCGCGACCTCTTCACCGTCGCGCCACCGGCCGCGCAGGCGCAGCGCGACCTTCCCGCTCATTTGGATGCGCAGCTCTCCTTCAGCGCCCAACCTGTACGAAAGATCACGGCGCATCACATCGAAGGCCGGGCTCCACACCGCCTTGAGGCGCAGCGCATGCATCGGGCCGCTCAGCGACTTCCTCACCTCGAGCGCGACCGGGACCTCGATCGCATGGACGTCGCGCCCGTTGATGGGAAAAAATGCATCGTAGGCCAGACCTGTACTTGCGACCAGGTGGTCCGCAAAGTCCGTGGACGACGCGATGGCCCACAAGACCCCGGCACCGGCGCGCGGCGTCAGATCGCCTCTCCTGGTCGAAAGATCAGCCTCCAGCTCGAAGCCGAACGTCCTCCCGCGAGGCACGTTGCGATAACCGAAGAAACGCGTCCGGCTCGACTCGACGCGCGGCAGCGTCGCGCCCATGATCCACAACGCTTCACTGCGCAAAAAAGTGAACGCGGTGTGACCCGGAAACCCGTGTCGCCGTTGATCGCCGAGCCGTTCGTCGAAGGCCGCGCCATGGACGATCACTCCGGTCGCACGGTCGTACGCGCCCGACACTCCAAACGTGTCGATGCCGGTCCGTTCATAGGCGTTTTGGTAATGTTCTTCTTCCTCGCTGATCTTCGCCGCCGTCTCTTCCGGTGGAAGTGTGCGGCGTGCAGCGATCGCCTGTTTCGCACGCTGCACCGCGAGGAGCGCCGGCGACACCGCGGTCACCGCGATCGGCTCGAAGAGCTGCGTTTTGCCGGACAAATATCGTTGTGCCAACACCGGGCGATCACGCTCGGGCAAAAACAATCGCGCGTGCAGCTCCGGGTCCCGCTTCTTGATCGAATCGCCCGCGAGATCCGCGGACAACAAAAGATACAAACGAAACGCGTCGTCTTCGTGGTCCGCGAGATAGTCCGCGGCCCGCCGGTACGCGACGAAACGCAGCTCTTCATCGTCACCGCCCGGAGCTTCGATCGGCGGATCGATGAGCTCCATCGTTTCGCGCTGCAGCTCACGGCGCGTTTTCAACAAGATTTTCTCCGCGTCCAAGCTCTCTTTCGCGGAGCGGTGCGCTTCGATCCTGGCGCTCGACCGCAACCACTCGGCCGCATCGCGGTCGCTCGTGCGACGTCGATCGATGAACACTTCGGCCAACCTGCGATAGGCGCCGGCCCGTTGTTCCGCGTCGGGCGAGCTCTTCGCCATCTCGAAGGCGTACGCCAGCTCCGGTGCGTCGTTCGCCAGCCGCGCGGCGATCGTTTGGCGCTCGACCGCCGCTTCCGCCGCTTCCACCTCGAACGACGCGTACGGCTCCGGCACGTAGGTCAAGAGCGAGCTCTTCGCGAGCGCATCGAGCACGCTCGACGGTCCGCGACCGAACGAACCTTCGACGCGGAGCTCGTCGGCCGCCGGTGAGATTCCACTGAATATATCGATCAACAGAGTCGCACAGTTTTGCGCGAAGAAATAATAGGTGTAGTGCGCAGCATGAAGCCGCGTGTAGAGCCGTTCCATCAAGCGCCGGCGTTGTGTTTCATCGAGATTGAGGCGGAAACGGCGGATGGAACGCGACTCGGCGATCACGTAATCGCGATAGACATCGAGGAAACTTTTTTCGAACAACGAAGCTCGATAACCGCCGAAGATCCCTTTCAACGGATAGAGCGGATCCTCTTCAATAACCCCGCTCGACTCGGCCAAAAACGCGATCGCGCGATTGTTCGTGCCCTGAATCCGCAAGAACAGGTGCCCGAACAAAGAGCCGACGGCCTGCGAGGTCGGCGAAGCGAGCGACACTTCGATCGTCTCGATCTTTGGAAGCTCCGCCCAACGTTCGAAGCCCGCACAATGGGGATGTTGCGCTTCGAGGCCGAGCTCTTCCAAACGATCGCTCAAAAAGCGCGACTGCGCGAGCAAGCGGCACTTTGTCGCGTGATCGCCGGTGAAATAACGCGCCGCAAACGAAGCGAGATCCCAACGCGGCGAGCGGCCACCCCGCGCATCCGCAAAAGCGAGCGGGTGCGTATTCGCCGCGTGCGGAAGCGGCGCCAGCACCGTGCTCAGATATCCGCGCCAACTGTTCAAGCTGGTCCACGCCGGATGTTCCGACCACTTCTTCTCCGCATCGAAAGCATAGACCGCGGAAGCGATCACCGCACGGGTGCGTTCGAGCGCCGCTTCTTTCTGGGTGCGCGAAACGGTCGCTGTCCAAACGTACAGGATCTTCTCTGAGCCGTCGTAGATCTCCCCGTCGTCGACACCGGTGCGAAACGGGCGTGGCTCCGAACGTTCGCTGACCGCGTACTCTCCACGCAAAGGTGCGGGCAAAAGCTCGAGCTGCGCGGCCGCCAGCAGGATGATCGAAAGGCCAGGGCTCAAACACGCCTCTTGATCGCGTGATGCGCCGCGAGCTTCATCCGTTCGGTGCCGAGCGCACGTTCCACGACGGCGCACATCTGCGCGGCGAAGAGCTGCGCCTGTTGGTCATCGATCCGCCCTGCGATCGATTCGAGCATCGCGGTCTGCTCCGCGGAGCCGTCGAGCGCTGCGAAGAATCGTTTCGCTTCTGCACCGCTGAGGCCGAGGTCGCGGGCGATCGAATCGAGCACTGGTCCTTTGGCCAGGACGACGTCGCGCGCCAATGCCGGGTGATGGCGCTTCAAGAAACGTTCGAGCAGCAGCTCTGCGGACTTCGCCTCGTCCGCCGCGTCCGCAGTGAGCGCGATCCCACCGAGCACAGAAGCACCGAGCACGATGATTGCGCCGGCCACCGAGATCGTCTTACCCGCGTTGCTCTTCGACGATTCTTTGCTCCCGTCACTCGACTCATCGGACGAGTCTTTGGTGGAATTTTCCGAAGAACGTTCGGAAGAACCATCAGAATTCTTCGATGAATCACCCGAGTTTTTCGACGACTCTCCGGAGTTGTCCGAGGATCGGTTCGAACCATCCGAGTTCGAATTGGAGTCTGAGCTCCCATCCGAGGAGTTGCCGGAGGAATCACCCGACTTCGAACCATCGGAAGCGAATGCTCGGCCGGATTCGACGAACAACAGCAGTGCGAGCGCGATGCGGAAAAGCACATGCATCATGGCGGCGGATTGTAAGGTCGCCTCGAAATTCTGGACAGTTGATGATATGGAGGACGGCCGATGACGGTGCGAATTCCGAGTCGTTGGTGCGCGCTCATGCTCGCGCTCTTCGTCGCAGCACCTGCGTATGCGGCGGGCGAGGTCGAAAAACCGATCAAGACGTTCATCTCTGCGATTCGTTACGGCAAAGACGAAGTCGCGAAGAAGTTGATCGACGGCGAAGCGCAGGGCCGCATGTTGCTTTCCGACTCGTGGGACGCTGCGACCGCCGAGCAGAAACGTGAGTTCGTGACGCTGTTCGCCGATGTCTTCTCGGCCACCGCGTTCCCGCGCCTGCGCGACAACTTCCAAAAGATCGAGACCATCGTCTACGGCAATCCGATCGCGGACAAGGGCGGCGCGGAGATCGACTCCACGTTGGTCATCCTTCATCCCCTGAAGAAACAAGAGATCAAAGTCCGCTACGCGCTGTCGAAGACCAAAGCCGGTTACCGCCTCGTCGACGTCACTTTCGCCGGCGACAAATCGATGTTGACCAACATCCGCGACGATCAGATCGCGCCGCTCTTCGCTGAAGGTGGATGGCCGAAGTTGCTCGACACCCTCCGCACCCGTTCGAAGGAGCTGCGCGCCGGAAAATGACGAATCGCATCGTCGCGGTGTGGTGCGCGCTCGTCGTGCGCCGCCCTGGTCTTTTGGCCATGGTGCTTCTCGCGCTCGCGGCTGTTTCCGGGATCCTCGCGTCGCGACTCTCGTTGAACACGAATCAGCTCGAGCTGATCAGCCAAGACCTTCGTCAGGTGAAAGACGTCAAACGTATCTCCGACATGATCGGCGGCGCGGGCACGCTGATCATCGGACTTCGCGGTAACGACGAAGCGATGCTCAAAGGTGTGGCCGACGATCTCGTCGCCGACCTGGAGACCGACAAAACGAACGTTCGTGCAGTGATGCACAAGCTCCCCACGGAGTTTCTACGGAAACGCGCGGCGATGTTCATGTCGACCGAGGATCTCACCGAGGTCCGGCGACGCGTGATGCTGAAGATCCGCGACGCGATCAAACGCGCGAGCCCATTTTTCATGGAGCTCACCAAAACCGAACCGGTGAAGCTCGACCTCGACGACATCCTCGCCAAGTACAAGAGCGTCGGTAAGAAGAGCATCGACGACGATTACTACATCAGCGACGACCGCAAGCTTCTGACGATCACCGTGCGTCCCATGTGGCAGGCGCAGGAGGTCGGTCAAACCGCGGCTTTTGTCGAGACACTGCGAGAACGTTTCGCGCGTTATACTGAAAAGAACGCGCGCGGCGCGAAGCTGATCGAAGACTACACGGACGAAGCGAATCCTGATCCAAAGATCATCGAGATCGGTTTCTCGGGCGCCTACAAAGCAAACTACGACGACTCGAACGAGATCCAAGCCTCGCTCGGTCCCGTCGGCGTCATCGCCTTTTTCGGCGTGTTGCTCACCGTCCTCGTCTTCTTCCGCAGGAACCTACTGATGATCGTCTTGATCATCACGGGCATGTTGCTCGGCTTGGTGATGACCTTCGGCTTCTCGTACTTGAGCGTCGGCCGGTTGAACATGATCACCGCGATCCTCGGCGGGATCTTGATGGGGATGGGGATCGATTTCGGGATCCACTTCGTCTACCGCATGCGCATCGAAATCGCGGAGTCTGGGGGCGACATCAGCAGCGCCGTCGAAAAAACGATCGCCGCCTCGGGACCTGCATCGTTCGCTTCCGGTGCAGGCATGGCCGCCGCGTTTTTATCGCTGATGTTCTCCGATTTCCGCGGCTTCTCCGAGTTTGGATTATTGGCCGGCGTCGGCGTCTTCTTGATCGGTGCGGTCATGTACCTCTGGGTGCCGTCGATGATCCTCCTGCTCGAACGCTGGCGTCCGGGCGTGATCACTCGTTTTGCCACCGCCGAGACGGGCGCCTCCCTGGAGCACGCACGCCACGCGCGTGTTCCGCGGCCGGGTTTGTTGCTCGGTATCTCTTTGGCCGTGATTCTGCTGTTGTGCGCGCTCGGGCCACGCGTGGAGTTCGAGTACAATACGCGCGCGCTGATGGTGGAGAACCAACCGTCGGTGTTGCTGCAGGACGAAATTCGCCGCCGCTTCAGCACCTCTTCGGATCCGATCGCCGTGTACACGCCGACGATCGAAGAGGCGAAGGTCGTTCACGACATGTTCAATCCGCTCGATCGGAAGAAATATTCGAGCGTCGATATGGTGGTCTCGATCCACTCCTTCGTTCCACCGCGCGAACAACAAGAGAAAAACGCGGCGATCCTCAACGAATGGCGCAAAGACCTCGACGAAATCGGGCGCGCGGCGATTCCGCCCGAGCTCGAAAGACAGTGGGACGAAGCGTACTCGTATATGCAGGCGGAGCCGTTCTCCTTCGACGACATCCCCGCGGCGTATCGCAGCGCCTTCGTGAACTTGCCCACGGCGCGCCCTGAAAATCAGGGCTATTTGACGTTCATCTATCCCGAGGTCGATCTTTGGGACGGCAAACAGATGTTGCGCTTCTCCGACGAGATCGAGGAGCTGCACGCACCGAACGGAAAGACGTACTACGGGGCCGGCGGCGTCATCCTCTTCGCGAAGCTGGCGCGTATCGTGCTCAACGACGCGCGCCTCACGGTGATGCTCACCGGTGTCTTCTTGTTACTCATTCTGCTCGCCGACTTCCGCAGTTTCCGCGACACAACGGTCGCGTTGATCCCGCTGACCTTGGGGATCGGCGGAATGCTCGGGGTGATGTGGCTGCTCGGCGAACGGCTCAACTTCATGAACATCGTCTCCTTGCCGATCGTCCTCGGGTACGGCGTGAGCCACGGCGTGTACCTGATGCACCGTTTTCGTGAAGGTGTGAGCCCGCGTGTCGCGTTGTTGTCCGTCGGTGCTGCGGTCGCGTGTTCCACGTTGACCACGCTCGCGGGTTGGCTCGCGCTCCTCGCCGCGGGACATCGCGGATTGAAGTCCATGGGCATCACCGCCTCGATCGGAATGGCGGCGACGTTGATCGTTTCTTTCACCGTGATGATGGGCCTGTTGCAGCTCCTGCACGATCGACGGAGCCGCCGCGAAGCTCGCGCGGAAGCTGCGCGAGAAGAGCTGGGCCCGGCTTGAGAGCGCTGATCTTCGGGCTTCTCGTGCTCACAGCCTGCAGCGGTACGATCAAAAACGTAAAACTGCGCGCCGATTACGACAGCGCCGACAAAACACAGACTGTCCGTTTGGCCATCGTCACCGCGCCGCTCTCCGAAGGTGGTGAAAAAGTCGCCGCGATGTGGAGCCGCATCGCGCGCCGCTACACGAATCATCACCGTGATTTTGTCGCGAAGGTGGAGCTCACCGGCGAGGACGCGCTGGCGAATGCGTGCGGTGAAGGGATCGATGGTGTGCTTCATCTCTCGCCGTCGATCGCCCGCGATGCGGAAGCGGTCTCGTGCGCGGTGACAGCGCGGCTCTTTCGTTGCCGCGACAAAGAAGAGGTATGGCGCGCGGAGGCTGGGGGAAGTTGGCCGTCCGCGGATCCGCAGGTCAGCGAAGTGATCGCCGAATACGCAGAAGCTTTCGGCGAAGAGGTGCGGCCGTACGCAGCACCCTCTTTTCATCTGTTACGCGCCACGCTCGACGAGCTCCCTCGACCTGTCCTTTCGGACGAGGCGGTGATGGAGAAGATCGAGCTCGGCGAGTAGGTCCGAGCTCTACACGCCGATCGCCACGTTTCCTCGCGCGAGATCGATCTGTAAGCGGTGAAGCTCGCCCTCAGCGGCGCGTTCTGCTTGCACCTGCCCCATAGCGCTTCTCGCCTCACCCTTCGCGCCGCTGTAGACGCGACCCATGGTCGCTGCGTCTTTCTGCGCAGCTTCGGAGCGTTTTTCGAGGTGGTTCGAGTGTCCCTCGAGCAGGTCTTGCACTTTGCCGTTCGTCTCGTCGATCAACCTCTCGGGATCGACCTCCTTGATCAGCGACTCGAGCTCGCTCGGCTCCGCCACCTGTTTCGCCCCGCTCTCCGTCGCTTGTTTTGCACCGCTCTCCGCCACTTGTTTGGCGCCGCCTTCGACGAGCTGCTCTCCGCCCTGCTCCACGACTTTCGAGGCCAGCTCCGGAACCGCGTCCACCGCACCCTTGAGCGCGCCTTCCCCGACTTTTTGTGCGCCCGCCTGCAACACTTGTGCGGGGACCGCGGTTAGGTTGCCGGTGACCAGCGCCGAGCTCGCGCTCTCCACCGCAGCGCTCATCATCGCACCTGGCACTTCGGCCAGTGCGGCCACTCCGCCTTCCAGCGCACCACCGACCGCCGCCGAGATCGATGCGGAGATCGTCCCGTTCGTCGCCGCCGCCGTCGCCGCGGTGAACATCGCCGAGATCGACGCTCCTCCTGCGGCCAACGCACCGCCGCCGACCACACCCACTCCGGTCGGCGCCGTGGCCACCGCGACCGCGAGCCCGACTCCCGCGGTGGCGATCGTCGCCGCAACACCGACGACTTCGGCGACGACCTCGGTCTTCTGCAGCTCGTCTTTGATCAGCGCGTCGACCTGATCCATCTCGAACTTCGATGCACGCGCATCCTCGGCGCGATCGAATTGCCGCGACGCGGAGGCCGTCGCATCTTTGCGTCCTTCGCGCTGGTGTCGCGCCATCTCCGAAAAAATGTTGAACCCGTCGTTGCCGAGGCCCTTGATCGCGTCGCTCATCACGTCACCTTCTTCGTTAGATCTTCTCGGACATGCGCCGAATACCTTCGAACACCGCTTGGAATCCGCTGTTTCCGGAGTCGAGCTGTTGGGACGCGCCGTCGAGCTTGTCCTTGAGATCACCTGCGCGTTTTTCCGCTTTCGTAGCGGCGATATCGCTGTTCTTCGCGCCCGCGTCGTTCTCGATCTTCTGTCCTTTGTCCGCGTGGATCATTGTCCGCGCGAACACGTTGTCGGTGACCGCGCTGTTCGGGTCGCGTTCATTCTCCGCACGCAGACCTTTGCGCACTTCGCCGTAGCCGCCCGCCGCAATTCCCGGGGCGAAGAGCGGGTGTCCCAGCGTGAGCACGAACCCAGCGGTGCCGATCTTGCCCGCCGACTCCAAATCTTCATCGCTCGAGGTGAGCACGTCCGACGCGATCGTTCCCAAGATGGGCACGGCCCCAATCGTATGATCGACCTTCGCGATGTACATGTCGTTGATCGCTGCGGCCTTCTCGAACGCCGCCGCTTTCTCCAAATTCTCGATCTGCTCACCGAAAGCGTCGTTGCGCTCTTGGCGAAAAATCTTCTTCGACTCTTTCGCATCGTCGGCGATCTCTTTTTGCATCGAGATCAAGACACTGGTGATGTCTCCACTGATCTTCATGACAGGTTCCCTCCAACAGCCTTAAGCTCGAACGATGCGGTTGGTGACTTCTTTGCTCGCTTCGAGCATCGACTCGAAAGAGCTCACCGTGTTGTCGATCTGCTTCTGCGTCTCTTTAATCGCCTCCAGCGCGTCCGAGACATCGTTCCTCTCGGCCTTCAGCTGCGCGTCGTTGCCCTTCGACTCCGCCGTGCCCTGATCGATCTCCGCTTGGTATTCGCGCGACTTCGCGTTGTGGTTGCCGATCTTGAAGTGTTGCTCGAGGAAGCCCGGTCCTTCCTCGTTGTGTTCCTTCAGCTCTTCTTGCGTGCCTTCGATGTCTTTCTCGATCGACTTGTTCGCATCGCGGAGCTGCTCCGAGCGCTGGCGGGACCCTTTGATCTCGCCGCGCGCATTCTTCAGCTCTTCGCGTTGCTCCTCGAAAGCGGTGCTCTGCAAGAGGAGCCCCAAGGTTTCCGTCGACATGCCGCCAGCGACTCGGTTGCTCATAAAACCTCCCTAAAATCCGCGCAAATCATCCGATCTTGTTGATCGACGCCATCGCCTGGTCGTGACTGTTCTTGAGGACACCTGCGGCCAGTGACATCAACTGCAAGCGGCGTTGGTCGGCACCCTGCGCCTTGAGACCGTCTTCCTGCATCAACGAGGAGAGCTCTTCGCCGACGTCGTTGAGACGGTCGCCGATGCCGTCGAATTGTTCGTCGCTGTACTCCATGTGCGAGCGCTCCGAGGTCACGCGCGCCGTCGGGAAATTCTCCGAGCCGGGCATGTCGGTGACATCCGTGCGTCCCAGGACCGGAATATCGACAGTCACGCGGCGCGCGCGGTCGATGACCTTCTCGCCCGGCTCCGGCAGAGCTCCGACGAGCTCTTTGAGCTGCGGGTTGTCGTTGAGAAGCTGCGTCAGCTTGGCCATGTCTTTATTGCGGACCGCCTGCTTCATTTCATTGATCTTGCTTTTGTCGGCGCGGCGCGACTTCACGTCCTGCGCGAGGTCGTAGAGCTCACCTTCGATATCGTGCATGGCGCCGAGCAGCTCGCTCTGGACGACGGCGGAAACATCAGAGGGGCGGTTGTTGCGGATTGAGGTCATTGTTTCTTCTCCTTGAGTCAGGGGTTGTTGTTCGGTCCGTAGCGTTTCGTTTCTTGGCTATTTCAGGATGCGTGCCAGCGAGATCCGCATGCCGCGCGCGCCGAATTCGGCGCACCAACCGCTTCGAGACCTCCGCCACGCGCAGCCGCTGCGTGTCGCGCGCAAGTGCTGCACGAGCTGCACGAGCTCGTTTTTTTCGGCTCCCATACACAGATCGAATGTCCGCGCTTTTTCTCGCAGCGAGGATGGCCCACCGCGTGCATTTCGATCGGTCATCATGAAGGGAACGAGCCTCGACCTCGCGAACATGTTGCGAAGCCCCCTGCGCGGCGAGCTACTCGCGCCGACACCCGCGCGGATCGCCATCGAGGAGATGCAGGCGCTGAACCTCGACGCGGAGGTGATCGCCCCCGAGCACGCCGACTTTCAGGATGATCTGGTCGCGCAATTTCGCGCGCCTCCGACGAGCGGCGATCACCTGCGCATGCCGCCACCGAAGAACCTCACTGGCCAACAGATCAGTCGGTCGATGATGAACGTGCTCGCCGGTGGAGAGCTCGGCTCGAACAATCCCGACGCAGCGATCGCCGAAGCAAAGATGCGCCGCGTGCTGGAAGTGCTCGACTCGGCACAACGCGCCATTCGGCAAAGCTCGAGCTCACGCGCATAAAAGGAGCCAAACGAACATGTTGTCCCAACGCAAACGTCCCGCCCCGCGCCGCCTCGAAGCCCAAGAACCCGCGAAGATCGCCGCATCGGCGAAGCTCCCCGCACCCGCGAAGCTCGCGCCCCTCGCGCCCCTCGCGCGGATCGCCGAGCCGGCAAAGATCCCTGCGAGCACGCGGTTCATCGCAATCGCGGACGGCGATGCCTTCGCACCTGATCTCTTGGCCAGGATGGGCGAAGCGAAAGCGGTCGCCGTGCGTGAAGCCACACCGGCGCGGCGGCCTTACCAAAAAGAGGATCTCTTCGCGGTCGCCGAGATCGCCTATCACTACCTATTTGCGGGCGCGGTCCCGATCGCCTCCGTGCTCTACGAAGGTGTCGCCGCCATCTGCCCGAACGAGCCCAGCTTTTGGCTCGGCCTCGGCCTTTGTGCAGATCGGCTCGGCGATAAGCAAAAGGCGCACGCAAACTATGCACGAGCCTGCGCGCTCGATCCGGCGGATCCCCGCGCCGACATCAACATCGCCGAGCTCTACCTCGAAGAAAACGACGTCCAACGCGCGCGGGCCCACCTGGCACGCGCCGTGAAAAAGGCAGACGCCAAGAACGATCGCGTGCTCGCCGCCAAGGCGCGCGCGATCCTCGGTCTCGTCACTTGATTGGAGTCGCCATGAAGAACGCTCTCAGCTCCCTCGCCGCCCTTCCCCTCCGCGAGCTCGGTCGCCGGCCCGACGTCGTGCTCGCGCTCGGCGTGTCGTTCATCGTCGGCATGTTGATCGTGCCGCTCCCGCTCTTCATGCTCGATTCGCTGATCGCGGTGAACATCGCGGGCGGCGTGGTCATCCTCTTGGTCGCGCTCTTTGCGCGCCGCGCGCTCGACGTCTCTTCGTTCCCAACCTTGCTCTTGGTGACCACCTTGTTCCGCCTCGGGCTGAACATCTCCACCACCCGCAACATCCTCGCGAAGGGCGACGGCGGCGAGGTCGTGGAAGCGTTCGGTCACTTCGTCCTTCAAGGCGACATCGTCGTCGGCTCGGTGATCTTTTTGGTGCTCACGCTCGTGCAGTTCATGGTCATCGCCAAAGGCTCCGAACGTGTCGCCGAAGTCGGCGCGCGCTTCACGCTCGATGCAATGCCCGGCAAACAGATGGCCATCGACGCGGCACTCCGCGCCGGAGCCTTCGACGACAAAGAAGCGGAGCGCCGCCGTCACGAGCTCGCCCGCGAATCGCAGCTCTTCGGCAACATGGACGGCGCGATGAAGTTCGTGAAAGGCGACGCCATCGCCGGCTTGATCATCACCGCGATCAACTTCATCGCAGGCATCATCATCGGAGTGGTGCGAAACGGGATGTCCGCAAGTGATGCGCTCGACACCTATTCTTTGCTGGCGGTCGGCGACGGTCTCGTCTCGCAAATTCCCGCACTGCTGATCACGCTCTCCTCGGGCATCTTGGTTACTCGAGTGGCCGCCGCGGAGAACGACTCGAACCTCGGCGCCACCGTGAAAGACGAGCTGCTCGGCAATTCGAAGGTGTTGTACATCGCCGGCGGCTTGATGTTCGCGCTTGGTTTGATCCCCGGTTTACCGCTGTTTCCGTTCTGGCTCCTCGGTACCTTCGCGTTCATCACCGCAGCCGCCGCGCGGATGTTGGAAAAGAAAAAGCCGGAAGCAACGGCGCTCGAGCAGAAGAAACAGCTCGCGAGCCGCGTCGAGCGCGCCAAAGCGCAGAAGGCCGCCGCCGATCATCTCGCACCGTCCGTCGTTCCTCTGACGATCGACCTCGACGTCGTGCTCACCGAAGCGCTCGGCTTCAACAGCGGCGAAGACAACACCGATCTCGTGAACGTGTTGATCCCGCAGCTCCGCGATGCCCTGTACTTAGAGACAGGTGTCCGCTTTCCCGGTGTCCGCGTGCGTACCAGCGTCGGCGGTCTTCCCGAGTCGTCTTTTTGTGTCCGCGTCAACGACGTGCCGGCGTGTATCGAGACCTTCCCTGCAGATCAGTTCTTGGCCACGACCGCGCCGGAGTCGCTGCGCCGTTTGGGCATCATCGCCCGCGAAGGCAAAAATCCGGTGAACAGCACGCCCGTCTCCATCCTGACGCGCGCCCAAAAAGAGGTCGCCGAAGCCTCGGGGATCAAAGTGTGGAGCGCGAGCGGCGCGATCGCCCTCTACATGGCGGGCGTACTGCGGAAGAAAGCAAAACACTTCATCGGCTTTCAAGAAGTCAGTGAGATGGTCGAACGACTCGAGAAAATTTTCCCTGCGCTGGTCAAAGAAGTCGTGCCGAAGATCGTCTCCATCTCGCAGCTCGTCGAAGTGTTGCGCCGCTTGGTCGACGAAGGTGTGTCGATCCGCGATCTGAAATCGATCGTACAGGCGCTCGGCGAAAACGGCACCGCCGACGACGACGTCCTCTTCCTCACCGAACGTGCGCGTTACTCTCTCTCCAGCCAGATCGCGTATGGCCATGCCGGAATCGCGAATCGATTGCCGGTGGTGTTGCTCGATCCGGTCATCGAAGACACGATCGCTGCGGCGATCACTTCCGTAAAAGGCGGCAAGATTGTTTCGCTGGAACCGACCGTGTGCCGCGAGCTGATCATGGCGGTCGCACAATCTTTGTTGCCGTCGCTCGAGACCGGTACGCGGCCGGTGATCCTCACCAACAGCGAGATCCGACGCTACGTACGCAAGTTGATCGAGAACGAGCTGCCCGACGTGGCGGTGCTCTCATTCGAGGAGCTTCCTTCGGATCTCACCGTGCAACCGACGGCGCGTGCGACGCTCTCGGCTGCTTGATCATCTCGAAGATCTGTTCGCCGAGCTGATCGGTCTCGCTGAACAGCTCGGTGACCACCGTGTTGTGGTTGCGATCGACGACCTCCACCTCGACGGCGTCGGCGTTCACTTTTCGCAACGCACGCATCATCTCCACGTGTTGTTCCTTCAACATCCCTTCGTCATCGTCGCCGATGGCCATCAAAAATTGGGTCTTCGGCTTCTTGGAGATCAGGTTCACCGGCGACGCGCGTCTCCACAGCTCTTCGTCGGCACCGAAGACGCGCCGCACGTTGCGCGCGCCGTAAGAGGAACGCGCCAAGTGGTTCACGTCATAGACGCCGGAGATCGAGACCACACCCGCGAGCGCACTCGCCGACACACCGTGCATCCCGAGCCAACGCGGCTCGAGCGCCGCGACCATCGCCAGGTGTCCGCCCGCGGAGTGACCGACGAGATAGATCCGCGATGGATCACCGCCGTGTTTTTCCACGTTTTTCACCGTCGAAGCGATCGCCGCCGCGACGTCTTCGGTGTGCACGGGATAACGGTAACGCGGCGACAAACGGTAGGAGATCACCACGCCGATCGTTTCGGCGCGCGCCAAACGGCGGCCGAGCCGCGCGTAGACGCCGAACGTCTCTTGCCGCCCCCCGTACTGCCAGTACCCGCCATGGATGAAGATCACCACCGGATGGGGGCCTGGTCCCTTGGGCAGGTAGAGATCCAACTTGTGACGATCTGGATCGGCTCCCAAAGGTGCATAAGCGACGTTTTTATGGACAACCGCTCCTTCGGGAAGGGGTGCTGGACGCAGCGCGCTGTAGGCCCCGCATCCCGAACAGAGCACCGACAACACCAGTGCAGTTTTGAGGACCGTCACGCGTGGATTATTTAGCATGAAGGCCGACCGATGGCGCCCGTCTTCACAAAAGCTCAGTAAGGAGGGAGGCATGTTTTCGTCACGGGCTTCGCTCTCTTTTCTCGCGCTCGTCCTCGCGTCCTGCGTGAATCCGGATGCTGGCCCGGTGGACAGGACGAGCTCCTCGATCATCGGCGGCGGTCCTTCGGTCAGCGTCGACTATCCGACCGCGGGTGTCTTATTGATGCGCGCGGACTTCGGTGGCGGACAAGTCTTCGCGACTCCGCTGTGTACCGGCACGCTGATCGCGGCCGACGTGGTCATGACCGCGGGCCACTGCACGCTCGACTTCTTCGGCGGCGGTGCCACCGAATACTTCTTCTCGTTCTCGCTCGACGTCTCCGCCTTCGGCATGACGACGATCGATCTTCCGCCCGACACCTATCCGGTGCGCGAGCTCAAAGCGCACCCCAGCTTCGACTACAACACCGAGCCCACGCCCGGCCTCGGCGACTGGCACGACGTGGGCATCGCCTTCCTCGCGGTCGAGGTCCCCGGCGTAACTCCGGAGATCGTCGCTGATTCGATCGACGGAACCGCGATGGTCATCGGCTCGGTGTTGAACATCGCGGGTTACGGCCAAACCGATCCGCAAAATCAAGCGTTCGGCGTGAAGAACCATGCCGTCTCACGCATCAACGAGATCGGCGGCTTCGAAATGCAGGTCGGCGATTTCAACGGCAGCCCGCAAAAATGCCACGGGGACTCCGGCGGCCCCTCATACATGACGTTCAACGACGGGCGCCTTCCGGCTCAACGGGTCGTCGGGATCACCAGCCGCGCCTACGACAAACGCGACTGCGCCGTCGGCGGAATCGACATGCGCGCGGACGCCTATCGTTCGTGGTTCGACCAAGAGATGGTCGCGGCCTGCAGCAACGGACTGCGGCCCGCCGGTCAATGCGCCAATGGCGGAGGTTTGCCGCTTCCCGGTGCGACCGGTCCCGTCGACGCCGGCATTCGGGACACCGGCGTAGCTCCCGATACTGGTCTAGTGGACACGGGTATTTCGGACAGTGGCCAAACGGACAGTGGCATAACCGACAGTGGCCAAGTAGACAGCGCGGTCAACAACGACGCCGCCATCTCCCTCCCCGACTCTGGGTTGGAAGTGGCCGACGCCGGCACCCGTCCCATGCTCGGCGGGGGCGATCGAGACGACGGCTGCGACTGCAACGCCACCGAAAGCGAAGGTCACAGCGCGGCCTGGTTGATGGCGTTCTTCGTCTTAGCGCTTGCGCGGCCGAGAAATACCCAGCGCATCCAATCGATTCAAAAACGTTCGTAGCGGAATATCGAGCGCCTTCGCGGCCTCGGTTTGCGTCGGATATTTGTCGAGCGCTTCGGTGATGCGCCGCCGCTCAAGGTTCGCCATTTCATCGCGCAAGCTCCCCGGTTTCTCCCCATCCTCCGCGGTCTCCGACGGCGAGGACGCCGAAGGCAACGAAGGGAACGAAGGCATCGACGCGGACACCGGCTCTTCGAGCTCTTCACCTTCGAGCACTTCTCGCGGCAGATGTTCGAGCTTCACCACCTCGCCGGCACAGACCAACATCGCGCGTTCGATGACGTTCTTCAGCTCGCGAATATTGCCCGGCCAACGGTGCGCGAGCATCGCGGCTTCCGCTTCTTTGGAGAGCCGCGGTTTTTTCGGCCGCCGCAACGTCTCCGCCGCGGAAGCGATGAACATCTCCGACAACGGCACGATCTCGGTGCTGCGCTCGCGAAGCGGCGGGATGGAGATCGAGACCCGGTTGAGACGAAAGTACAGGTCCTTGCGAAAAGCCCCGCGTTTCACGTCGCCGCGCAAGTCGTGATTCGAAGTGGCGATCACGCGTACGTCGCCGCGCAACGACCATTTCTCGAGCAAGTGCCCGAGGCCGAGCTGCGCGCGGAGCGAGAGACCTCCGACCTCATCGAGCAACAACGTTCCGCCGAGCGCTTTGGAGACGCCGTCCGCCTCGCCGTCGAAGAAGGAATCGGCGAGCTCCACGCAGCTGACACGGAGCATCGGCGACAACGCGCGATCACTCTTGTCGTGGATCATCTGCGCGACGACGTCTTTGCCTGCCCCCGTTTCACCAAGGATCAATACGTGGGTATTGCTCGCTGCAACTTGTTCGACGAGGCCGAGCACCTCGCGCATCGCCGGATCGCCCGCGATCGTCCGGAGGCCGGCATCTTTGACGACCGCGCTCATTCGATCGCCGGCATGTTTCAGGCGATCGCTGTTCGCGTCCGAATAACCCATGGCGCTCGGCTTCACGGCACGGGCGATCGCCTGCGCGCGTTCGTCGCTCGAAACCAACACCGCCCATTCACCGGATGCGAGGACCGAGACCAGCTCGCTGTCGTCGATCGCGGCGAGCAGCGCCGTTTCCACGGCTTCATCACCGCGCAAACGCAACACACCGTGACGGGGCGCTTGGGCGAGCACCGTCTCGAAGTGCGCTCTCGACCAAACACGCCGGGCATTCGCCTCCGAGTCCGCCGCCAAAAAGCTGATCTCCACCGACCCCGCGCGCAACTTGTCGCCGAGCTCTGCACGGATCTGCGCGCCTGAAGACAAAGAACGTTCGACGCCGCTTTTTCCGAGGATCCCGCTGTCGCCGTCGAAGATGCTGACGGCGATCGCCGGATCGAGCTGCAGCGCCAGATGTTTATCGGCGACGCCGGGCTCGACGACCCGGACATCGTTATCGGCGCCGCGTCCGATACTCACTGATCCAAAGGACGGGAGCGCAAGACGCACCGACGTCGACCGCCCGCGCACCAACAACCAACGTGAGCCCGTTTGCGGGATCGACATCGACTGCGAGGAGCCGTTGCCCAACGTGACATCGACATCGCTCACGCGCGACCTCCCCGAATCCACGGTGCGAGATCCGACATCCCCACCGGCCGCCCGACGATCCGCTTCGTCGCGATCTCGTGCACGAAACGATTGATCCCTCGCAAATTTTCGGTCCACGGCGCGACCAACAAGACCTCCGCAGCATCGGCGTCGAACACCAGCTCGCGCCCGCTCAAGCTCCGCTCCGAAAGCCAGTTCCTGTACAAAAGATCAATCCACGCCAAGGTATCGGCGCGCCGGGCACCCACCGGCGGAACGCGCAGCTCCCACAACGCGAGGCGCGCATAGAGATCTTGGCGGAACGCTCCGGTCTTGGCCTTCTCCGCGAGATCTTGGTGAGTCGCGGCGACGACGCGGACATCGACCTTCACCGTCTTCGCGCTGCCGACCGCCATCACCTCGCGCTCTTGAATCGCACGCAACAACTTCGGCTGCAGCTCCTTCGACATCTCACCGATCTCGTCGAGGAACAAAGTGCCGCCTTCCGCAGCGCGAAACAGACCTTGTTGATCGCCGGTCGCGCCGGTGAACGCGCCTTTGACGTGTCCGAAGAGCTGGCTTTCGATCAGCTGCTCGCCGAGCGTCGCGCAGTTCACCGCGACGAATGCGCCTCTGCGACCGCTTCGCGCGTGAACCTCGGAAGCGATCTGTTCTTTGCCGGTGCCGGTTTCGCCGATGATCAACACCGGCGAAAGATCGGGTGCCGCACGCGAAAGTTTCGCGCGCAAACGGCGGATCGCCAGCGCGTCGCCGGGGATCGCGAATCGCGAAACATCGTGCGCGTCCGCTTCATCGAGCGTGTGTCCCGCTTCGTAGACGAGCAACACGTCGCCGATGCGCAAGACTGATCCAGAGACCAGGGGATGCCAGCCGAGCTCCATCTTCTTGCCGTCGATGGAAGCGCCGTTGCGACTCCCGAGATCGCGCCCCACGTGTGTGCGCGCGGCGGCGTCCCATTCGATCGCGAAGTGTGCGCGCGAAACCGTCGGATGATGCAGTGCCGGCGAGGTCGCATCCTCGGGAAGGCGCCCGAGCACGGTGCGCTCGCGCGACAGATCGATCGCCAAGGTGAGATCCGGTGGATACGCGGCGACCAGCCGGCCACGCGCGCGCTCTTCATCGGGCTCGACCGCGCGTTTCTTCTTCGCCGTCGAATCGAGCGTTTCATCGACGGTCTCGTTTCGCACGGACGAGATAGTACCGAGACGCTTTTGTTGCTACAAACCAGGAAATCGATGGACCGCGCAGAGCCCGTCGAAGGCGTCGAGGTCGGTGAGACGATCGGCGGCTATCGTTTGGAACGTCTGCTCGGCGCGGGCTCGGTCAGCCGCGTTTTTCTCGGCACGCATTTGCGCCTCGGCCGTCGCGCCGCGATCAAAGTTTTGTTGACCCCCATGGTCGACGACCCGCGCGTCATCCAGCGTTTCATCAACGAAGCGCGCGTCGTGAACGACATCCGCCACCCCAACATCGTCGATGTCAGCGACTTCATCGAAAGCGCCGAGCCGAAACGTCTCGCCTTGGTGATGGAGTACATCGAAGGGCCGAGCCTGAAGACGCTCCTCCGCCAAGGCCAACGCCTGACGTTCGTGCAGTCGATCGGCGTCGCACTCCAGCTCTGCGCAGCGGTCGAAGCCGCGCATGGTGCGGGCGTCATCCACCGCGATCTGAAGCCCGACAACCTCCTGTTGACGATCGATCCGTCGCTTCATCCCGACGAGCTCCCCGGCTTGAAAGTGGTCGACTTCGGGATCGCCAAGATCGCCGGGCCCGGCGAAAAAACCGCCACGGGTATGATGATCGGAACGCCGGCCTATATGGCGCCGGAGCAGATCGCCGGAAAACCGCCGCCTTCTCCGGCGACCGATGTCTTCGCGATCGGTGAAGTGATCTACGAGCTGCTCACCGGCCAACGCGCATATCCCGCGAGCCAGATCAGCGTGATGATCCAAATCAAGCTGAAGGGCGACATTCCCAAGCTGGAAATTCCAGCGGTTCCCGGAGGTCTCGCGCTGAAGACGATGATCGAGCGCTGCCTCGCACCGCGACCCCAGGATCGCCCGCGGATCGACGATATCCGACGCCAGCTGCTCGAGATCTGTCCCGAAGCCGAGGCGGTTCTCGCGCCCGATCGTCCCCTGTCCCAAAGGACAGGTCCTGCGGAAGAGGACACCGTCGAGCCGATCTCCGAACCGAGGGCCGAGGTCGACGCGTACCTCACGAAACCCGCGGATTTCATCTCCAAGACGATCCCTTCGGCGTCCACCTCTCCGACGCTCCACACGCCGGAGATCCTCCCGCAAACGGTGGTCCGCGATCCGATCGCCGTCGATCACGCCACCACACCGTTCGACGACTCGACGACGGTGGTGAGACAGACGTTTCCGGAGCCCGTTGTACCGGTCGCTGCGCCGGCGCAAGCAGGGCCGCGCAACTACCTGGCCATCGGAGCAGGTGTCTTCGCGGCAACCATGATCCTGGCCGTTTGGGCAGTATGGCCAAAAGATCAGGCGCCGATCGTCACCGCCATCGAAGAGAAGGTCGCGCCGCAGGCGGAAGCGGTGATCGCCGTTCCGCGCGCGGGCAACTTTCAGTTGGTCAGCGAGCCCGCGGGTGCACGCGTCGAAGATTTGGCCACCGGTGAGCCGCTCGGCGTGACACCGGTCTTTGTCTCCCGTCCGGCACAGGGAGAACGCCGCGTACGTCTGACCAAAGAAGGTTACGAGCCGCTCGAGCTGGCGCTGCCGGCGCTCGGAAAAAGTTTGGTCGTCGAGCTGACGAAATCGGCGATCAAGGCCGCCCCGCCGCAGAAAAAGGCGCCCTCGAAGACGACGACCAAGGATCCGTTATGGGAATGGTGAGAACACTCGCGGTGCTGCTTTTCTTGCTCCCGCTCCTCGCTTTTGCCAAAGAGGAGACCGGGCGCGCCGCGTTCGAGACAGGCCGCCGCCTCTACTTCGAAGGGCGATACGGCGAAGCTCTTCCGCACCTCACGGAAGCGTACGTCGCGTCGAACAAACGTCCATCGACGATCCGCGCGCTCGCGCAATGTGAACGCGCGCTCGATCACCGCGAAGAAGCGCTGCGTTTGTTTCACGAATATTTGGCGACCACGCCGCGTCCCAAAGATGCGAGCGACATCGAAGCGGAGATCCGCGAGCTCGAAGCGTTGACGCTCGCGCCCGAACGTACGTTGCCGGCGAATCCACCGCGCGAGCACGAAGAAGAAGATTTCATCTGGGATGGAATGCGGAGCGACGCGCCGCGCGTGGCGACGGTCGAGCTCGAGCCGCCGGTCGCTCCAGTGCCGGAACCGTCGCTCACCGAACGTCCCGCGTTTTGGCTGATCATCGGAGGCGTGCTCGCCGCAGCAGGAACCGCCGTCGCTTTGAGCTTCGCGCTCTCCGGCGACGGCGATCCCTACGGCGGGAGTCGCAACAAAGTCCTCGAACGTTAGCCGCCGAGCTGAAGACGCGTCACCGCACCGTCGCCGAGCACGACATGGAGCTTCTCGACCTTGCCGGCCAGCTCCTTGTAAGCCTCGAGCTCCTTCATACGCAGCAGCAGCGGGTTCTCTGAGAGAACCTTCGCCGTTTGCGCCATCGAACGTACGGCCGCGATCTCCTCACGGCGCATGATGACGTTCGCTTCAGCTTCCTTCTGCGCTTCGATCACGCGGTTCAACAGCAGCTTCATGTCGCCCGGCAACACCACGTCCTTCACGCCGAACGCAGCGATCGACAGGCCGATCGCCGCCGCACGCTCCGCCACGACCGGCGAGATCGCACCGCCGATCGCATCACGCGCCGCGAGCAATTCGTCGAGCGTACGCGTCGCGATCGCCTCACGCGCAGCGAGCTGCATCGCGAGGTAGAGGACCTCATCCGGATCACGTGCGACCGTCGCCAAACGCTTCGCATCGATCACTCGATACGTCGCCGAGAGGTTCAAACGCAGCGTCACCTTGTCCTTGGTCATCACTTCTTGACCGGTCACGTGGAGCAGCTTCTCGCGCAGATCGATCACCGCGAACGAAACCTTGTGCGACGTAGTCCACGCCGCGTGACGGCCCGCCGGAAGCTCCGCGTCGAGCACACCGTCGACGAACCGCAGCGCCACCGTACCTTGTGGAGCAGTGACCTCCACGTAGTCCGAGGCCGGCGCGAATGGGCGGACGTTTTCACGCAGCGGCGTCGCGACGATCGCCGTGGTGTCGAAGATTTCGAGCTTCGTTTGCGGCGAAGTCCAAATTTGATGTTCACCCGCGCCGAGCCAACGCACCGCGCGGCCGCGCAGAAGGATCAAACCGCGTTGGTTCTCGCTCAAGGAGAGCAGCTGCAGATCGGACTCGGGAACGAGCGCGAGCTGTTCGGGACGGAGCTCCGCCGTGAGGAGATCGGCGTTCACGTGAACGACATCGACGTCCTTGAACGGTAGGAACATCGAGTAACGGCCCGGCGTGAGATAACGCTTCGGGCGGCCGTCGAGGTAAAGGAATGCGCGCTCGTTGAGCGCAACTTGAATACGCATGATGTCCTCCTGACAAAGTGAAGCGCCGCCGGCTCGCGGCCTTCGCGCCGGTGGTTCCGCAAGACGTGTGTGTGATCATCGACCGCGTGTATTTCGAGCGGGCACTTCGCTTCATTTCTCCGCCGGCCGAAGCGCGCGGTGATCCCGAAGATGTTGGCTCGAAGCAGGCGGGCGGCGGGCAGACACGACGTCGGAAGCGGCCGAACACGAAGACGGCTCACCGGCGGCGGCCTCTGGTGTACCTAAAGGGAGTCGAACCCTCGTCCGTAAGATTACGAGTCTTATGCTCTTCCAGCTGAGCTATAGGCACTGTGGTTTTTCAGACCGCAGTTGATCGAACATTCGCGTCAGCCTCGAAGAGGAGCGCGCTGTTCGATCGCGTACGACGACCAAGATGCGGAACAGGTGAATCGCAATACGCGGTCGCGACCGTTTTCACCGGGCGAGCCGCGCAGCGATACCCGCCGCGGGTCAGCGCCCGGCACTGGTGAGCACGGAGCTTTTCAGCGTCAAGCGTACCAGTCGAGAGGATCGTAGCCGGTCGCGACTTCGCGGCCGTCACTGTAACCGTCATCATCCGTGTCGACGTCGGTCGGATCGGTATACCAGACGCTGACTTCTTCCCTGTCCGAAAGATCATCGCCGTCCGTGTCCCAGCTGAGCGGGTCGGTGTACACGTCGAGGACCTCTGTACCATCGGACAGGCCGTCGCCGTCGCTGTCGGGGTGGAGCGGATCGGTATCCGTCTCGAACCATTCTTCTCCGTCGTACAAACGATCGCGATCGGTGTCCGCGTCATAAGGATCAGTTCCGATCCCGTATTCGTCTTCATCGATCAAGCCGTCACCGTCGCTGTCGGCGACGACCACCACCGGCGGCGGCGTGTGGACAACAACGCCACCGCACGCTGCCAGCGTGGACAATGCGAACAGAGAGAGCAGCGCAACTTTCATATCTATTAGACCCGCGAGATCGTCCGATCATTCATGTAAGCTGTTGCACATGTCTCAGCGCACGATCGCCATCGGAGACCCTCAAGCGCCGATCGAAAAATTCTTCGAGATTCTCGAGAGACATCGGGTCCTCACGAGCAGCGGACGGATCGCACCCAATGCTGTTTTAATCAGCATCGGTGATCACTTCGACTGGGGTCCGCCCGAAACACGTGCACACTCCACACGAAGTGGAACCGAGATCCTGCGGTGGCTGCTCTCACATGATCCCGCACAAGCGGTGATCGTCTTCGGCAATCATGATCTCGCGCGCGTCGGCGAGCTCGCACACTTCGATCAAGCGAGCTACGAGATTGCGCGCAGCAACGCCGACGCAATCTACAGCGTCGATCGTCAAGACAAAGAAGCCGAACAGCTCGCACGCGACTTCTCTTGTTTCGAGGTCGAACAACGGGTGTTGGTCGAAGCTGCGCTGCGCGACGGCCGCGCCACCTTGGCTCACGCTTCCGCCCGCGATCGCCTCTACGTTCACAGCGCTGTCACCCGCGATGATCTTTCGGCCATCGGCCTCTCGCTCACCGACATGGAGGATGCGTTCGTAGTCGCCGCGTCGATCAACGCCTTTGTCTCGAAACGAGTGGCCGCTTGGACGGGTGGCCCGCTCGATCTCTCTCCGCTGCACACCTACTGCGCGGGTGGCGAAGAAGGTCGCGGCATCCTGTACCAAAGGCCAAGTCACCCGGACACCAGCCCGCACGAGATGTTCGCAGGGCCACCGCGCCGCCGCTACGATCCGCGCCGCCTCCCGCTGGAGCTCACCCAGATCGCGGGCCACATCGGGGACGAAAAATGTCGCAAGCTGCTCGGCCCGTGGGTCACCGATGGCCACCCCGCAAAACGCGGCCTGCTCCGGTCTTTGTGGACCGACGGACACGACGTCCGCTATCGCGCCGGGATCCAAGAGAACGCACGACTCATCTTCATCGACGGAACCATGTACCAAGCCGAAGTCGCGGACTACGAGCTCTACGAGGGTTGAGCAAGCGAAGCGCGCAGCGAAGGCCGTAGACCCGCGTGCGGGTCAGCTGCACTCTCCTTCTGGGCACCTCGCGGGCACTTGAGCTCTTTGCACCGTGTTCGGCACGGCGCGTGCTCTCACGAAGCATACATGCGCATCGAAGGCCAAAATGCTCCGAAAGCCCAAGCCCCCGCGGGAGGAAAAGCCGCGCCGAATCTCGAACAGCAAATGAAAGATTATCCGCGCGCGGACTCACTGAAAGACGTGCTGCGAAATCCCGATTTGAAAAAGAAGCTGGAAGAAAAGATCGGCCCTGAATTGGTGGCGAAGCTCGACAAGATCTTCAACGCTCAAGCACCGGGCATGGCGACGCCGGAAGATCAGGCGGCGATGCAGATGCCGCAAATGCCGCAGTTGCCTCAGATCCCGGGCGCCGTCACGTAGAGCGACAGGCCGCTCTCGCTCGCAGCTTTTTTCTCCAACCACGGAACCAGATCCATCGCGGTCGAGCTCAACCCGCGGGAGAGCACCCTGATCGATCGGCCAGCGGTCGCCTGACGAATGTTCGAAAGGACAGTCTCCAAGATCGCACCGCGAAACGGGTCATAGAAGAAGAAGACCGTACCTTCGCTGTAGTCGACGTTTCTCGCGTCCGAACAGATCATCTCCGCGCGCGCAAAATTCAGCGTCTTGGCACGTTCCATCGCCGCGTTCGCATACGCCGGATCCATCTCCACGCCGCGCGCTCTCGCCGGCGACAACCACGCAGTCGAAAGTGTCACTTTGCCGAGGCCCGCGCCGAGATCGTACAACACGTCTTCGGCGGTGAGCTGCGAGATGATCTCCATAATCACCTCGAACGGGCTCGCGAGATAATGCACCATCTCCGCCTCTCGCTGTTTTTCCGGCCGAGGCGGCTCGGCGATCCCTAGTAAACGTTCGACGAAAGGGTCCCATTCGAATCGTGGCCGTGCGGACAGCTCGGCGACCAGCTCGGGGCGGTTGAATTCCCCGCGCGCGATCTTCGCTTGAAAAGGCGCCATCTCGCGCAGATCTTCCGCGAGCAAAGTTTCGCGGATCGCCCAGACCCGATCGGACAGCTCTTTGGCGTCGGTGCGCGTGCCGATCTCTTTCAAGATTCCGCGCAGAGTCATCGCCGCCCAGGCGCGCTCCCATAAGCGCGGTTTGTCTTTGGCGAGGCGTTTCTCCACTTCGGCGACGCGACTTTCGATCTCGAACAGCGGCGTCTCGTAACCCACCTTGATCAAGCTCGGTCTTTTTCTCTTCTCCTCGGTCATCGCGGCTCGCATAGTCTCACAACGATGGCGGGTGACGAAGAGACGTTGGAGTGGCGCTCCGAAACTGTGACCGAGATGCACCAAAACCGCATCTTCCGCATCGAGAAGCGCAGCATGAGACGCCTCGCCGAACCCGATCGCGCTCCCGCCGATTTTTTTGTCATCGACAGCGCGAGCTGGGTGAACATCGTCGCGCTCACCCAAGACGATGAAGTGGTGTTGGTCGAGCAATGGCGTCACGCGGTCGGTCACCCGACGATCGAAATTCCTGGCGGCGGCATCGACGACGGTGAAGATCCGTTGGGAGGCGCCAAACGCGAGCTGATCGAAGAGACAGGTTACGCGTCCAACGATTGGGTCGCGCTCGGAGCGATCGAGCCGAATCCCGCGATCCATTCGAATCGCTGCTTCATGTTCTTGGCGAAAAATGCCGAGAAAATCCGCGAGCCCAAGTTTGACGACAATGAACACTGCCGAGTCTCACTGATGAAATTCGCCGAGTACGAACGCCTCATTGCGAGCGGTGGAGTGACCCATGCACTGGTCGTCGTGGCCATGTACTACGAAAGGTTGCGCCGAGAAGGTATGCTCGTCCGCTGAAGTGGGGAAGAAGCTCGAATTCTCGCTGAGTATTTTGAACGGCGCGATCGGCGACTATCTCGCCCGCACGAAAAACAACCTCGCGACTCCGATGACCTTCGTCGATCCGAAAGAACCCATTCAAGCAACTTCGCGCGTCGCCGTCTTGGTCCACGGCTTGATGTGTAACGAAACGATCTGGGACTTCGCCGGCGGCGAAAACTACGGCTCGATGTTGGCGCGCGACTTCGGCTACACGCCGCTTTATCTTCGCTACAACTCGGGCCTCTCCATCCGCGAAAACGGCGAAAGCTTGCACCGCCTGTTGAGCGCGCTCGAAGAAACCTATCCGCTGCCGATCGAAGAGCTCTTGCTCGTCGGCTACAGCATGGGCGGACTGCTCTTGCGCAGCGCAGTCCACTTCGACGCGAGCAGCACGCTTTGCTGGGTCCCGCGCGTACGCCGAGCCATTTATGTGGGGACGCCCCACCAAGGCGCGCCGCTCGAACGTTTTGGCCGCTTCGCCTCGAAGCTGCTCGGCGCGATCGACGATCCCTACACTCGACTCGTGGCGGAGATCGCCGAGCTGCGCAGCTTGGGCGTGAAAGATCTCGGTGACGCCGAAGTTCCGCCGCTGATGGATAATATTCGGCACTACCTGATCGCGGGGACAGTCAGCGGGGATCTGCGTCTTGGTGAATTATTGGGCGACGCCATCATCCCATTGTCGAGCGCCGTTTCCGGGAGTATTCTCCCCGCGGAACGTATTCGAATATTATCTGGGCTGAATCACGTCGACCTCGCGCACCATCCCCGAGTTTATCAAGTCATCAAAGAGTGGTGCGAGGAACCTCTATGAGCTCCAAAGAAAAGATCCACGGTTTGGGCAAACTATTGATCGACGCCGTGGAGCACGGCTCGCGCGCGATCGAAAGAGTACACAAAGAAACCGCGGCGCGTCCCGCGGAGCTCTTGCAACAAATTCTGCAGCTCACCGAGCCGGTGAAGCTGGTGCACGGCGCACATATGGCGGCGGTGACCGGTGTTTATGCGGCGATCCGCGGTGTGAACAAAGTTGTAGAGATCGCGCTCGATACCGTCGCCGGGGACAAAAGTTAAACTTCGCCGTTTTCCCGGGCCGCGTCGCGCGCGGACCATCCGGTCGCCGCGAGGATCGGCTCGACGCTGGAGACGGCGGCGATGGAGACCGCGAATAAAACTCCCACCTGAATATTCGGCGCGATGAAGAACGCCGTCGCGGCACCCGCGACCATCACCAGCGGCAAAGACAAAGTGAGCATACTGAACCCGGCGACGATGGTCAGCGCGCGCAGCTCCAGCGATGGGTAGAGATAAGGAACGAACGCGGCGAACACCATCATCGTATAGATGCCATACACCCACAAAGCCGCGTTGCAACCCGGCAGCAACACGCTCAAGAGCTCGTCGTTCCGCTCCGACAGGCCACCCATCAAAATCAAAGTCAGAAAAATAATTATTGCTGCGAGCTGGCCGATGAATAACCCACGCAGCACCGCGCGCAGCAAATATCTGAATTTTCGGATGCGCATATTTCGGCCGGTCGCTTCCCGAAATCCCGCAAATCCCGCGTGGACCAAGCCGAGCACATACAAGCCGAGCAGCGTGCTCACGAAAGATCTCCCGCCGCCCCAGAAATTTCCGGCGTCAGGCCGAGGATCCCGTGCATCGCCCGCAACATCGGCAAATACGCCACCGCCTTATTTTGTTCGGCGACGACGAAATTCGGCGCACCCTCACGGGCAGCCGCCAGGAGCTCCTCCGTCCCGTGCGCGCGGGCCGCGGACAAATATCCGTCATATTGCCCGACGCGCAGCCTCATCTTCGCTTTGTGAAACAGCCAAGCGCCGAGCGGCGCCGCCCAACTTTTGCGGATATCGAAATGAACAAATCCGCGCGCGCCCTGCTCCGCCTGCTGCTTGAAAAATTGCACCAACCCACCCGCACGAAAATGGTGGAGCACGCCGGTGGATATATAGAACGTCGCCGGCTCTTTCAGCTCGAAGGCATTGGCCACCAACAATTCCACGTCGAGCTCTTCCGCGCGAGCCAACCTTTGTGCCCGAGCGATCAACGCTTTATTGTAGTCGACGCCGATCAACCGCACGTCGCGATCGAAGACCTGATGCGCCGCCAACCACCGCACCACATAGCCGCATCCACATCCGACGTCCGTGATGCGGATCGGGCCCGAAACGCCGGTCGCCCGCGCCGCATGCACCATCCTCGACAAAACACGGCCCACTCGTTTGCCGTGGTCCATCGTTTCCCACAGCCGCTGCATCTCCGCGTGTGCGGTGAGGATGACCCGATCGACGGCCGCCTCATCGAGCACCCCGCCCTGCTCCGGCAAACGATCGACCTCGCGCAGCGCAAACGCCGAAGCGCCCGCTTCTTCCAGCTTGGCCCGAGCGGCGGTTTTCCTGACTGGTCTTCTGGCCAGGGTATCGGGATCGAAGTCGACGATGACGTCGGTGATCTCCAGCGGCTCGCGACTCATAAATATTTTTTGAGACGTTCGAATATTTTATCGATGCTCGGCGGCGAATATCCCGGCGAGAGGCACAGAAAAAGAAAGTCCGGCGGACGATCCAGCTGAAAAGCCGCCCGCTCCACCACGGTCGTGGGAATCAACGGCGGCTCCACCGGCTGCGCTAATTTTTTTCCCCAACGTCCGGTGAGCCGAAATGCGCCCGACTCGAATTCACTCCGCGAGAGCGGCTGCATCCGAATATTCAGGTCCCGCACTTCAGGCCGGGACTGCCATTTCGGCTGTAAATATTCGACGAAGTATCCCGGCTGCAGATCATCTTTCGCCTCCGGATGCCGCACTACCGTCAGCCGATCGATCCACCGGCAGGCCAAACAAAACGCCAACCAATTACCGAAACCCAGCGCGCCGAAACCGCTACGGATCGCCGGCGCACGTTTTTCCACGGGCAGATGCAAAATATCCGTCGATATTCGCTCGAAGCTCCGGTCATACTCGCCGACGCCGAGGTCCGCGTGGGCGTCGACGTGAATCATCTCGAACGGCGTGCTCAACGATCCGTTGGCGATGACTTTCTCCAGCTCGCCGAAAACTTCGTCGTTGTGAATGACCGCCGCGCCCGGCAATTTTTTCTTCGGTGACAGCAGGCATTGTTTTTCCAGGAAGGTTCTGACCGATTCCCATTTTTCCGCACGAAACTCCCGCCCGCTCGGCCGCGGACCGGCGTCGGTTCGATAATAGACGATGGGATCGACGAAAAAATCGATGTCGATGTGGAGCACCAACATTTTTTTGCTAACGCTCGACGAGTAATCCGAAATCGACCAACTTCCGCACCAGCGCCGGCTCCAGGCGTACGCCGTGGCCCTTCTCGATCGCCGACAACGTCGCTTCGGTCCCGCGACCGTCGAACTCGGGGAGCAGCTCCAGTAGCTGCGCCGGAATCTCTTGAGGATCGTGCGGCCGGTAGGCGTCGACTTGGACCTTGCGGCGTCCGATCTGCACCAATCCGAGCTCGGCGGTGCGGTGGCTCAGTTGTAGCGGAACTGCCTTCGAGAACAGCTCACCGTGGAGCACCTCCAGCTTGGTCAGCATCGGCGAGAGCTGCGGCCCGACGATCTCTTTGACCTCGTTCCAGGATAGAGGTGACACCAGCTCCGCTGATCTTTGGTACAGCTCGACCTCGTGATCCACCCAGGCGCCCCAGAGCTCATTGTAGACGCGCGGGTCGCGCGCACCGAGCGGATGCCGGTCGAGGCGCTCCGGACGCAATCCTTCGAGCAGATGGGTGGCGAAGGTTCCGCGCGAGGTGGAGAGATTCGTCGATCCCGCCCGATAAACCTGGCGGACCGGCTCGGTGTCGAGGCCGAGCGCTTTCGCGCACCAAAACGCCAGCTCGTGCTCCACCATGGCCAAAGTCGCTTGGAGCGCGCTCCAAAAACGGACTCCGACCACGCCGCGCTCATACTTACAAAACCAAGTCGCGCAGGTGGACTCGCGGAATTTCCACACACCGCAGCGCCCGCCCTCTTCGATATAGTGCGGGCACCGCAGCGCGCGGCTTCGCCCGAATTTATCCGAGTGATGGCGATAGTGCAGTGAAAAAGCGAGCGTGCGTCCCAGACCCAAAGGAGTTACCGCGCCGCGGGAAACAATACGCGCGAGGACCGTGCGCCGGCCTTCGATGGCCGAAGGATCAGGATCCTCGTCCGCGAGTATTTGTCCGACGAGATAGTTGGGTAAGTTCGGGACGAGGGTGCAGCACTTTGTTTCCGGCGAAAAATAGAGCGCATCATCTCCGCGCGGTTTCGTTTCGCCGGGCTGCATCGCGCAATCATCGCAGGTCGCATTCGGCTCACTGGGAATTCCGCCCGGAAGCACACTATCCATCCACTTCGCATAGAGCGAAGGCAGCGCAGCCGAAGACGTTTCGCCGTGCGGAATCGAGCTCGAAGTTATCTCCGGCGGACTATCCGTAGCGTTTCGCGGCAATAGATCGTGCGCTCGTTTTTCGATGACGCCGCCGCGCACGGGCTTCACCACGTCCGCTCCCCAACTTTTCTTTTTCGGCAAGAACCGGAATCTATCACGGCGCACGCCTTGCAACACTCAGGACCGATGTCCGAAGTGCTCTACGAATATGATCACCTGCTCGAAGCGCCCGACGGCACCGAGCTGCTCGCCCGCGCCTGCGGCTATCCGACAGAGCTCGGTTTGTGGGAGGCGTTCATCGAGCTCATCCCCATCCACGGCGGCAATCCGCTGAGGACGGGACGCGAGACGACGCAGCCGAACCGGGTCGACGCCGTATATTGGGCCACGGGGCTCTCGCGCGTGTATCTCGAAGGCGCGCTCCACCGGATCGAAAATGCTGAATACTCGCTCACCGAACCGAGCGATGAGCACGCCCCCGCGGAATGAGCGACCGGGCTCCTAACCTAAGCGAAGATTCACCGAACGACCCCGTGTTCGATCCGCGTGCTCGCCTCGGTCCTCGCGCTCTGCCTCGTTTCCGCTCCGGACGTTTCGCTCTCGCGCACGCGGGTCCCCGCGGCCGGCGCGCAAACGTCGGTGCTCACCGTCGAACGTTTCGGCCGCGTCTCCATCGTTGCGAAGAGCAAACAAGGCGCATCCGTCCAGCTCGTCGACCGGGTGTCTGGACCCGGCCCAACGGATGGCGCGCCCGGGGATAAAGACGGCAGGCTCGACTTATTCCTCGACCGCGGTACCTACCGGATCGTCGCCCGCGGCGCCGGCTCGGCCGACACCATCGAGCTGAGCGCGAAAAGTTATCTCGAAAAGAACGGCGAGCGACCGCCGATGTTGGTGCCGCTGAAATCCATCGAAGATAGTTTGCACGATTTCGAGCAGCGCTCCTTTTGGCTCGAAATTACTCGGCGCCAAACTATCTCTTTGGAAGCGGCGGGACGAAATCTCACCGACCTCCGCATCTTCCAAGACGGCGTTTGGCTGATCGACGCGATCCCGAAGTCTCTCCGCGCCGAACCGAAACCAACCCAGCCGCTGCGCGTTTTGCAGCTCACGGCCGATCTCGAGCCCGGCCTTTATTTATTGTCCGCCTACGGAGGTCCCACGGAAGCTTGGGCGGAAGATAGTTCGAATCATCCATTCTACTTGCGTTGGGGCGTGCCGTCGCTCCCGGAAGCGGGACGTAAACGGATGGTGATCGGCCCGCTCGGCTACGACCGATTTCTCATCGATAAGGCGGATTATTTTCGGATCGAGCTCGTCGAGGCCCTGCCGCTGAGTATGCAGGTGACCGCGGCGTCTCCCGCCGATCTTTATGCCACCGCCGGCCGCGCGGCGCGTATCGAGAAAAACACGATTCCACCGGTGGCCGAGCTGCACGCCGGGTATGCGCACAACGCCGTCACCATCACCGGAGCTGCAGGACAAAGTTATCTTCTCCAGTGGTTCCCTCGCTCGGGGCGATATTCGCTGAGCGACCCCGGCACTTATTACGTCGCCTCCATCGACTCCGGGCACGCGGAAGACTCCCTCGATAGTACGGCGGTGGTCCTCCCGTACCGCTATGCAGACTATCGAAAAGCCCCAACGCACCGCTCGGTGATCGAGCTGGATGACGATAAATCCTGGGTACGCCGCTTCAATCTTCTGCAGCCGGCGACGATGTTTTTTTATGTCTCCGAGAGCGGCAAATATCAGGTCAAAGGCAAGGGTGCCGCGACCGCGAGCTTCCGCTTCGTACCGATGTGGCTCGATCCTCCGGTGGAATATCGGCCGCCTCCCTATCAAACGACGCCCGGCACCGTGGAGCTCGACACGGGATATTGGATCCTTTCTCTGGAGCCGAAACAAAAAGGTATTTTAGAGATCGAAATTTCGCGGAGCTCGCTGCGTATCCCGCTTCTCGGAGATCCGAGCAGCACCAAACGTCCTCTGATCGGTCTGCGGATCCCGGAGCTGCACGTCAGCGCCGGGAACGGATATTGGTTCTGGACGAACCAGAAACCGGGCGTCGTCTCGGGAATGATCGTGCGCCGTTTGCCGCTCGATCTCCGCCAGCCGCTCTACGCGGTGCAGGATCCCGCGGAGCCGTTGACTTATGAATTCTCCGTCAAGGAACCCGGCACTTTGCGCGCGGAAGCCGAAGACGGCTCACTCCTGGAAATCTCCGTCGACAACAAACCAAGCTCAACCTACGCGCGTGTCGAGAGCGGCGAACACCGAGTTACGGTGTTCGCGAAGGGAACACACCTCGTCCCATATAGTTTGAGTCTCACGCCGCGCACCTTGGAAAAAGATAGTCCGCTGCCGAAATTACCGGACTCCCGGTTCGCCGCGCTTCCCGATTTTCCGGTGCTCACGCCGAACAAGCCCTACTATTTCGACCTCCAGCGTGATTCCGCGAAGACGTTCCTCCTCCGCGCCGAAAGACCGGGATTCTTTCGCGTGGAATCGAGCGGACTATTGGAGACCTCCGGCCGGCTGCGCACGCGCATGACCACCCGCCTCGACGAAACCACCGCCAACGGCGTCGGACGCAATTTCCTGTTGGAACAATATCTCGGAACCGGAGACTATCAGATCCAAGTTCGTACTCAGGGCAGGACGCGCGGTCATCTCGGCCTGGCGCTCGGCGAGACGCACCTGATCGACGCCGGAGCTTTGCGCGAAGGTATCGCCGGCCGAGTCACCATTCCCGGCGGGGCGGCGGCGATCTTTCCCCTGGAGATCAAGAAGAGCGGAACCTACCGGCTGCGCGCGTTCAGTCCCGGCCGGACCCTGCGCGCGCGGATCGAAGATGACGCTGGCTGGCCTTTGGTACAGCCCGGCTTGGAGGCCGATCGAGAGCTCGCGCTGGAGCCCGGCAAATATCGGCTGATCGTGCTTCCGGAAGCGATGGAGACACGAGCTCTGGCGATCTACACCCGGCCCGAGGAAGAGCCCTCTTTTTCCGGCAAAGGTCCGCACGTCTTGCCGCTCGAGGTGACGATTCCGCACGTCTGGCGTGAAAAAGGCCGCGGAGAAAATCGCCGTCCCGATGTTTTCACCTTTGAGCTCCCCGCCCGCGGACAAATTCAGATTTCGCTCGATGAGTCTATGCGCGCACAATTGATCCGTGTTTCCGGGGAGAAGAAAGAATATCTGGCCGAAATATCGCGCGGCGGTTGGTCAGGTATCGCAGAACGCGGAAACTATCGGCTGGAAATATTCTGCAAGCACGAAAACGATCAGGTCGACTATCAGGTCCAAGTCACCCCACAGCCGATGATGGCCGGCTCGACGCGCGAAGTAGGAATTCCGGCATCGATTCCCATCGCCATCGGCGACGGCCGTTCGTTCGAGATCTCCAGCTTCGGATCCAGCGATGTCCGCGCGCGCCTCTACGACGCGTCTCGTCGAATCGTCGCCGAAAATGACGATCGCCCGGACGATTGGAATTTCCTCATCGCCACGCGCGCCGCGCCCGGCGACTATCTTTTGGTCCTCGATCCCGTCGGAAAAGAAGAAGGAGAGACCAAAATCTCGGTGCGCGCCCGCGCCGATAAAGAAGAGAAAAAGACCTCGCTTCCCTACGCACAAAAATTGGTCCTGGACGACGGCGTCCGGCTCATCCCTTTCGATGCCCCGGACGCGGCCATGGTCATGCTCGCTTCGGATTCGCGCGAAACCACGGGGATCGCGCTCGAAGCCGAAACGTCACCCGGCGAGTGGCGTACTTTGGCGAGCGCTGTCGGACGGCCCGCACGTGCCGAAGCGCTCTTACTGTCCGCAGGAACATCCACTCAATATCGCGCCCGGGTGTGGTCCGCGGATCGGCGTTCTTTGCCGGCGGCGATTTCTATCGTCGCGATCACCCCGGAGCTGCTCAGCGAAGAACAGCTCGCCGAGGGTGTGGAGCTGCCGCGCGTTCCCGGTACCGAGCTCGGAGCGGCGGCCGTGGAGCTCACTCGCCCGGGTATTTTTTCCGTCTTTGAAGCGAGTGAAAAGACACGCAGCGCTTCGCTCAACGGCGATCCATTCCTGGCGCTCGACCGCGACCGGGCGCGCGCCGAATCGTTGCGCCTCTATTTCGTCCGCCCCGTCGGCCGTGAGCCGGAGGTCCTTCGCGCCGAACGGCTAGTCCTCGATGCTGCGCCTGCGGCGATGGAGATTCTGCGCGGGCGTTCGCTTTATGCAGGCATCCCGCTCTCCACCCCGGAACGCGCGGTGTTGGTCGAGGCGCGAGCGATCGGCTCCGGCGTCGGAGCTTCGCTCGGCACGAAGACCCGCGATCTGGCGCAGCTCGCGCTTCGAGAGAACGCGGCGATCGCGGTGAGCCTCGATCCGCCGGCAGACGCGCTGGCGCGTTTTTGGGCGCTGGAATCGCTGCCGGGGCCGCTCGATATCCGCGCTTCTGCGTTGAGCTTCGATCTGAACAACGGCGCTGCGTTGTCCACCGGCCTGTCCTATGGGACACTATCCTCGCGGACAGGTGAACGCCGCCTGTTGCCGCCCGGCCCGAAGACGATCCGCCTGACGCTGGAGGTGGGTGCGGTCGCGGTGTTGGCCACCGGAGGCAGGGTCGAGCGTGTTTTCTGGGCGGATGGCACCGAAGAGGTCCTCGAAACGAACGCGAGCTCGCTGGTGCTTCTGAATCCGCTCGAACGCCCGGTGCGCTGGTCGGTGGAGCTGATCTCCACCGCACGCCTCGCGACGCCCGCGCTCAGCGAGACCCGTCCGGTGGAAATGTTGCGTCCCATCGCCGGCACGGTTCGCCTCGATGTGCCGCAAGGTCCGCCCAAACGCCGTTTGCGCGTGCGCGGCAACGTGGAGAGCGCCCTGTACTTGAGTACAGCCGGTGAGGCGCAGCGCGGCTACGACCTGGAGCTCGATGAACGTGCGGGCATCCTGTACCTCAGGACAGGGACCGGGATCGCCGTCGTTTGGCTGGAAACACCCGACGATGGGGGCCGCGGCTTGTTCGGCGCCTCCATTCAAAGCGCACCCGCCCTCGTTTCGCCGGGGACGTCGGTGGCGCTCAGCGGACAGGTCACGCCGTTTCAGTTGGTGCTCGCCGAACCGAGCATCCTGCACCTGCGCACGGAGACGCCGGTCGTGGCGCGCACCGTCCGTCCCGGCGGCGAGGAGACCACCTTTCATCCCCAAGGCGCCGCGCTCGATGTTTTTCTGCCGAAAGGTCAGAGCACGATCGCACTTCGGGCGCTGCTCGGCGGCTCACTCTTCGGCACCGCGACCTTCACCACTTCGAGGATCGAAGAGCTTGGTGAAGGTTTGGGTCCCGAAGTGATGTTGTCTCCGGGAACGATGCGCGTCTTCCGCTTCCAGCTGGCCTCGAAAACGACGATCGGTGCCGGTGTCCGTTCGGACTCCGATGCTGTGGAAACTGTCCTCATGGACAGTCAGGGAAAAATGATCACCCGCGGCATCGTCCATATGACCGCACTCGAGCCGGGAGACTATCTCCTCGGCCTGCGTGCCCCGGAAAATTCGGCACCAGCCCGCGCCCGGGCGGCGATCGCCGGTCTCTCTCCGCCGCGTCCCGGACCGCCGCTGGAAATCGTCCAGTCCTATCTCCAAGCCGAATAATTCAAAAGGCCAGGAAATATTGCCATGCGCGTCTCTTTGTTCTTCGCCATTTTCCTTACCCTCCCTTGCTCCGCACGCGCCGAGTCGCCCTCATTATTGCCGGAGTCTTTTTTGCGGCGTTGGGATCCGGTGACTTTCTTTTTCCCGCAGCCGGTCGGGAAAAAATCGGGACCCGAAGACTCACCCGAAAAATTCGCGAAAATATCTCCGGCCCACCCCGGGGCCTTTAGCTGGATCGACGAAAAAACGCTGGTCTTCAAACCTGTCGAGCCTTGGCCCGCGTTGGCTCGTTTCGAATTCACCGTCCGCGGAAAGACGTTTCGCCGGAGCACGCTCATGTCCGCTCCGCTCAACCTCAGCCCCGCGGACGGAGAGACGGGCCTGGAAGCGGTCCAAACGTTGTCGCTGACTTTTCCCGAACCGTTGCCCCCGGAGGCGCTCGCAAAAATGGTGCGGGTCGAGCTTCGCCCGCTCCCCGGTGCGGGAGACAAAGAGGTCCGCGTCCTCCGCCGCGAAGAGCTGGAGGTCAAAGTCATGGACCGCCCGACGCGCAGCGAGCCGGCCTCGTATGTCTTGGCTTTCAAGGGAGCGATCCCGCTCGGCCTGCGCGCGACGGTTCGTTTCCAACTATCTCTCGACGACCAAGCCGAAGAGTCATTTTTTGAAACAAGCTTCTCTACCGCGGAACAATTTCGTCTCGTCTCTTTCGGTTGCCGCGGCCGGCGTTATCCGGTGACCAGAGCGGGCTCGAAGTATCAAGAAGACCAAGCGATCCGCTGTTCCAGTGAATCACGGACGATCGAAGTCGAGCTCTCTACCGAGCCCGGCCCGCTCGACATCCTCCAGGCTCGAAACATGGTGCGCGTCAGCCCGCACGTCGAGGAGCTGAGTCTCTCCACGTCCGGCCGGATGCTCTATTTGACCGGAGATTTCGCTTTCGACCAAACTTACAAAATATCTCTCCATCCGGTGCCGCTGAACGACGCGCGCGGCCGTGTTTTGCAGCCGGGCAAGATCAGTGAGCTGTACTTATACTATCCGAAAAGGCCGAGTTTCCTGGAAGTCAGCTCCGCTCAGGGTGTTCTGGAACGTTTCGGACCAAAGTCGATTCCGCTCTCTGGACGGGGCTTTACGCGCATCGATCTCCGTATCTACCCCATCGATCCCTACAACCTGGACTTTTGGCCATTCGATGCAGCGCCGGTCTCGGCCGACGAATCCGCGCGTCCCCCGGGGCCGGGCGAAGAGCCGGAGCCTCGTAAAAGTCTGATGCATCCGCCGCGGCCCGAAGAGCTGGTGCAACACGTCTCCATGCTCGGCCCGCCGCCCCTATCGCGGATCGTCGAGCTGCCGTTGAAGAAGACGAAATCCGCCGCATCCTTCGGTCTCGATCTCACCGAATATTTGGCGGCGCTCAGCGGAAAAAATAGTTCCGGACACTATCTATTGGGCCTGCGCCGGCTCGACGGTTCGAACGAGCGCACCTGGATGAGGGTGCAAGTCACCGATCTCAGTCTGACCACGCTGGAAGGCCGGCACGGTGAAGCTCGTGTCCTGGTGACTCGGTTGTCGAACGGCCTCCCGGTCCCCCGCGCCACCGTGAAGCTCGAAGGACAGCGCAAAGACTTCGTCGGTGTCCTCCATACTATCGAGACAGACAAAGACGGCTTCGGCTCCTGGCGACCTTCGAGCGGCGAATCCGTGGTCCGGATCTCCGCCGTCCACGAAAAAGACTATTTGGTGCTCGACGCAAATCGTCCGCCGAATCGGTACGTGGCCAACTATTGGATGAGCTCCGAAGAAAACGGAGGGAGTAACTGGCTTCAAGGGCACTACGGCGTGGATCGCAGCCGCGACGCGCGCGTCTTGTGCCATCTTTATTCAGAGCGGCCGGTCTACCGTCCGAACGAACAGGTGCACTTCGGCGGTTGGGTGCGGACCCGCGTCGAAGGCCGGATCGAGAATAATTTTGCCGGACGCGCTGGTTTCGAGCTGGCGGTCACCGGTCCAGGCAACGCCGAATTCGTGCAAGCCGTGGAGCTCGGCGAGCTCGGCGGTTTTCACCGCGAATTCAGCGAAAAAGATCTACCCACCGGTGAATATCGCGCGGTGCTCCGTTCGCGGGCAAACGCCTTGCCGCTCGAACCGTGCGGGCTCTCTTTCCGCGTCGAAGCTTATCGAATCCCTACCTTCGAAATTCGGCTTCACGGAGCCACCGAAGCTCCGATGGATCGCGAGCTCCCGATCAAGCTGACCGCGAGTTATTATGCCGGCGGGCCGGTGTCCGATCGGCCAGTTCGCTGGCGCGTCACCCAATTTCCCTATACTTGGTCGCCGCCGGCTCCGCTCGCTGGATTTCACTATTCGACCGACGCACGTTGGTCCGGCCGGATGCGTTTCGACGCGGGTGAAGCGTCAACCAAGGAAGGAACCACCGACGAAAGTGGTGCCGCAATCCTGACTTTGAATCCGGCGATCGAGCCGACCGCGCAACCTCGCGCCTATGTCGTGGAAGCGACCGTCACCGGTGATGACGAACAGACGGTCACCGCCACGCACCGAAGTTATGCGGTGCCGGCGTTCGTCCTCGGCCTAAAAGTGCCGCGTTTTCTCGAACACGCGTCGGCGATCGAGCCGGAGATCGTCGCCGTCGCTCCGAAAGGTGGCCTGATCGAAGGGACAGAGGTCACCGTCCGTTTGATCCATCGCTCGTGGCACTCCCATTTGGTCGCCGGAGATTTCACGCGCGGCGCCGCAAAATATGTCACCGACGTGGTCGAGAAAAAAATCTACGAACAAAAACTGACCACCCGCGCCAGCCCGATCAAAACCTCGCTCTCCATCCCGGAAGCGGGCGTCTACATCGTGGAGCTGGAAGCGCGCGACAAGCTCGGCCGCGCACAAGTGGTCGCCGTCGACCTCTATGCGGGCGGAGAAAAACCGATGGCTTGGAAAAAGCCGTCGAACGGTGTTTTTGCGGTGAAGAGTGATCGCCAGAGTTACCAGCCGGGCGACACCGCGACCTTCGTGCTCGAGAGCCCATATCTGTCCGCACGAGCGCTGGCGGTGGTGGAGACACCGAGCGGAAACGAATATTCTTGGCTCGATGTCCGCGGGGGCACCGCCACTTTCCAATTAAAAATGGAGCGCCGCTTCGTCCCGCGAATTCCGGTTCATTTCGTTCTCATGCGCGGGCGCGTCGATCAGACGAACATCCAGGACGGGGAAACGGTCGACCTCGGCAAACCTTCGACGCTCGCTTCGACGATCTTTCCAGCGGTCGAAGCGACAGAAAACAAACTATCTCTCGTGCTGAAGTATCCCAAAAAATCGCGGCCGGGAGATGAAATTACCGTCGAGCTGGAGCTCCGAAAATATTCCAAAGACGGCAAAGGAAAACCGCTCTCCGGTGAGGTCGATCTATGGTTGGTCGATCAAGCCGTGCTCGCGCTCGGTAAAGAACAGGCGCTCGATCCGCTGGACGCCTTCATCACCCCAGTCGACTCGGCGTTCATTTTTCATGACACGCGCAGCGCGGTGTTCGGCAAATTACCGCTCAACGAAATTCCCGGCGGCGATGGCGACGGCGACGGTTCGAACGAACTGCTGGACCGCACGACTATCCGGCGGAAATTCTCCTCGGTTCCTTATTTCCGACACGCGATCAAAGTGGGTCCCGACGGCAAAACTTCGGTCAAAATCAAGCTCCCCGACAATTTGACCAATTTTATGGTGCGCGCCAAAGCGGTGAGCGGCGCGGATCGTTTCGGCTTCGCTACCGGACAAATAGCGGTGCGCCTCCCCTTGGTCGTGCAACCGATCCTGCCGCGTTTCGTGCGCGCCGAGGATCGGGTGCAGGGCGGATTGTTGGCGCGCGTCGTCGAAGGTTCCGGCGGCGAAGCGACCGCGGCGATCCGCGTCGAAGGTGCAAAATTGGAGAAAGCGGCACCGACCTCCTTGGTGTTGAAAAACAATACTCCTTCGCGCTTGGACTATGTCTTCTCTGCAGGCACACCGCGGAAAAAAGACAGCGCGCAAATCACCATTACCGCTGCGGTCGAACGCAAAGCGGACAAAGCTCGCGATGGGGTCGAGAGCAAACTATCGATCCTCCCGGACCTCGAACCTTCACGCAGCCGCGAAATTTATACTTCCGATGAAGCTCATCCATTGATGGTGAATGGGCTCCCCACAGAAACCCGCCCCGGCACGGTGCGGCGCACGATATTGATCTCCGACCGCGAGGCTCTGATCCGCATGGCCTCCGGCTTGAATTTCCTCCTCGACTATCCCTACAGGTCGACCGAAAACCGCCTCAGCCGCGCTCGCGCGTTCTTGGCGCTGGAGAAATTCTCGGAAATTCTCCATCTCGAAGATCAACAAAAACAGACTCAGCGCGCCGTCGCCGAAGCGCTCGAGTGGCTCCCGCAAGTAGTCGGTGACGACGGCCTCGCCGCACACTGGCCAGGGAGCCGCGGATACGTCTCGCTCACCGCCTGGGCGGTGGAGCTGATGACCGCCGCCAAAACCGCGGGGCATCCGATCGATGAAAAGACGTATCGAAGGATGCAAGCCACGCTGGAGAACGCGCTCCGTTCGGACTATTCACAATTCATCGACGGAGGCTCCTGGTCCGAACGAGTCTACGCGCTTCGTGCGCTCAGCACCGCAGGGAAATATCGCGAAGGCGATACTGCGGAGCTGGCCCGAAAAACAAACTATCTCGATCTGGAATCGACCGCCATCATCTCGCGTGTGCTCTCGCAACACGGGCAGGCGACCTCTTCCGCCGTTCAGCAGCTCCAAAAAAAGCTTTGGGGCGGCATCGTCACCCGGCTTCATCAAGGTAAAGAGATTTATGGTGGCCTCCAGGACAGCACCCGCGCCCGGCCCGCGCTGATCTTTCCCAGCGAAACGCGCACCCTCGCGGAGATCTCCCGCGCGCTCAGCGCCTCCGGCGACCAAGACCGGCGCCTGGAGCTGCTCTACGACGCCCTGATCACGCTCGGCCGCGGGGACGGGTGGGGCTCGACGAACGCCAACACCGCCGCCCTTTTGGCGCTCGCGGAGCGTATTCAGCCGGGCGGAGTGTCCTCGAAGACAGTCGTGGTGACGATTCATGCCGGCGGCAAATCGCAGACCTTCGAGCTCGGCAAAAAATCGCCGGTATTGTTCTTCGAGACCGAGGCGAGCGGCGAAATCCGGATCAGCAGCGAGAGCGACCGGCGGCTCACCGCACGCGTCGAAGACGAATATGTCCCGATCACCGGCGGCAAAAAGGCGGAGGCCGTCGCTCGAGGTTTTGTGGTCACTCGGGAGCTGCTCCGTATCTCAGATGATGGTGCAGCCCCGGAGAAGCTCGCGTTGAGCGCCGCCGGCAACCTGTCTTTTCGTACAGGTACGGCCATCGAAGAACACGTGACGGTGACCAACGTCGTCGACCGCACCCAAGTGGCCGTGGTGGTCCCGCTCGCGGCCGGAGTGGAACCGATGAATCCCAACTTACAAACCGCGCCGCCGGAGGCTCACCCGAGCGGCACGCTCACCGCGCAGCCGTCCTACGTCGAAATGCTCGATGATCGGGTGGCATATTATTACGACGAGCTTCCGAAAGGGACCTATCACTTCTATTTCCGAGTGAAAGCGACGACCCCTGGAAATTATACTCAGCCGCCGGCGTTCGCCGAGCTGATGACCGATCGGACAGTGCGCGGGCGTTCGCCGGGTGCGGCCGTAGAGATCACCGCCGAATGAGATGGTTGAAGCGGCTCGCTGCCGGCCCGGCGCTCGCGGTGATGATCATTTCGATCGCGCTCTATGTCGCGGTCTCGCCGCGCGCCTATCTTCAGGCGCCGCAGCCAACGGTGCTGCTCTTGGATCGCCAGGGCCGGTATTTAGCCGATGTCGGCGACGGTGGCGGCGAGCTCGGATATTGGCCGCTGGCGCGTGCCCCGGAACGGGTGGCGCAGGCGACAATCGCTGTCGAAGACCAACGTTTTTGGAGCCACCCCGGCGTCGACGTGTTCGCCATCCTGCGCGCGCTCCGGCAAAACTCGACACAAGACCGACGCATCTCGGGTGCGTCGACGCTGGCGATGCAGATCGCACGCATGCAACAGCCCGGAGAACGTAACTATAAAAATAAATTGCTGGAAGCCGCCACGGCGCTCCTCTTGACCTGGAGATACGACCACCAAAAAATATTGGCACACTATCTCCGCATCGCTCCGTATTCGAACCGCATCCACGGGATCGCCAACGCCGCCGAGAGATATTTCCGAAAAGACGTGGAGGATCTGAGTTGGGCGGAGATCGCCTTTTTGGCGGCCATTCCGCAGTCCCCGAGCCGCATGAATCCACACGAGTGGCGAGGTTGGGCTCGTGCGCGAAAAAGGGCCGGCCACATTCTCACCTTGCTCCACGAACGCGGCGTCACCGAAAAAGAGGAACACGCATTGGCGCTGGCCCAGCTCGAGCGAATTTCGGTGAACGCCAAACCACAGCGGGAGCCGCAAACTCTGCATGCGATATTGCGCATCGAAGAGCTGCTCTCTCGGGCAGCTGCACATCCGGGCGGACGCACGCTGACCACGCTCGATCTCGATATTCAAGAATCCGCGCTCGCCGCAGCGGAAGCCACCCTGCAACAGGCACGCGCAGAAGGCGCGGAAAACGCGGCGGTCCTCGTCGTCGACCGCGCCACCCGCGGAGTGTTGGCCTACGTCGGCTCCACGGGATACTTCCAGGACGCGGGGGCGATCGACTATGCGCGCACACCGCGAGCCGCCGGGAGCACACTGAAGCCGTTCATCTACGCAGCCGCGCTCGACCGGGCGGTGATTACTCCGGCGACGGTGCTCGACGATCTTTCACGCGGTCCGGACGGCATCGCCAACATGGACGGCAACTATCTCGGCCCGATTTTGCCGCGCGTCGCTTTGGCCACCTCCCGTAATGTTCCCGCCGCACATCTTTTGGAGGCGCTCGGCCTGGAGCGTGGGTACCAGCTCCTCGCCGAGCTCGGCCTCCACCACCACGAACATCAAGCGCGGCATTACGGCGCGGGGCTGGCGCTCGGCGCGCTCCCGGTGAAACTCGAGGATCTGGCTGCCGCCTATCTTTCGCTCGGGGACGGATCGACCGGACAGCTGTCCTATTGGCCGGGTTCCTCGAAATCGAGGCGAATATTCAGCGAAAGCTCCGCCCGCCAGATCACCCGTTTTCTCTCGGATCCCGTGGCACGTCTGCCGATATTCCCCCGCCTCGGCCCGCTGGAGTATGATTTTCCGGCCGCCGTAAAAACCGGGACCTCGCAAGGTTACCGGGACGCCTGGACGGTCGCTTATACAGAAAAAATATTGGTCGCCGCGTGGATCGGGCGCGCCGACGCGCAGCCGATGAACCAGCTCAGCGGCGCGAGCTCGGCGGCGAAATTAGTCCGCAGAATATTATTGCCGCTCCATCAATCTCAGGCCGGGGGGCTCAGCGACCTCAGCTTCGCAGCTCCGCGCGACACCAAAGCGGTGCGCCTCTGCGCCTTGAGCGGAAAAATGGCGCACGCCGCCTGCGATCATAGTTTCATCGAATATCTCCCGGCGCCGGAGGCGCTCGAGAGCTGCGACGTCCACCTTTCTCTCGCCGTCGACGCACGCAGCGGGAAAATTGCGGCTGGCGATGTACCCGCGGAGCTGATCGAACGCCGGACCTATGTCGAGCTCGAGCCGAAATATGCACGTTGGGCGGAGGAACAATATTTCGTCTCCGCACCGGCGCGGTCGCGTGCGATCTCCGAGACCATGGCGCCGCCGGTCATCGTGAAACCCGAAAACGGCGCGCGTATTTTGATCGATCCCGAGACGCCTCCCGACTCGGCCACTTTGGCTTTGGAGACGCGCGTCGATCGATCGGTCGAGCAGATCGTCTGGTATGTGGACGGAAAACCGTTCGAGCTTCAGTCGGCGCCGTTTTCAACGCGTTGGCCGCTGGTGCGCGGAACACACGTGATCGAAGCGCGCGTGCCGTTCACCCCGCACCGCTCCGCGCCGGTGCGCATCACCGTGGAGTGAGCGTGGGAGGCGCTTGCCGAGCCGTGAATTTCCTGCGATCGAGCTACGCGTGTGCGGAGTCATCGGCCTCGTTTATGAACGTCATCGCGATGATCTCGGCGTCGTCGCGGGCGTACTTTTGCGAACCCTCGAGTACCGTGGATACGACTCGACCGGCGCGGCGATTCAGGGCGCGGGTCTCGACGTCGATCTGCGTAAAGACGTCGGCGCACCTTCGTTGATGGTGAAAAAATTGGGCATCGATCAGCTCGGCGGATCGATCCTCTGCGCACAAGTTCGTTGGGCCACCTTCGGCGCGGTCGATCGGGCGAACGCTCAGCCGCACGTCGTCCGCTGCAAAACTTATATTTACGGCGCGCACAACGGAAACGTCACCAACTGTGACGAGCTCAAAGCGTGGCTCACCGAGGAAGGTCACCAAGTCGCGTCGGACAATGACGGCGAGATGGTGGTTCACACCGCGGAACATTTTTTCGCGCGAGAATTGGCGAAATTGCCCGAAAACATGCGCGGCGATTTTCCCAGCCGGCGCACGGCGATGCGCGCCGCGGTTTACGAAGCGAGCGGACGGCTCAAAGGGTCATTTGCGGCGGTGATCGTCGATCCGCTCAGCCGGACTTTGTGGACGATCAAAAAAGGCTCCAGCTTATATTTCGGCGTCGGCGATGGCTCAGCGGGCGGGAAGTTCGGAATTGCCTCCTCCGATCTTTCTTCGGTTCTGAAGCTGACCCGAAATGTTGTTCCCCTGTCCGAAGGGGAAGTCGTCGAATTTACGCCGGGTGAGTTCAAAGTATACCGGCTCGGTGACGGCACGCAGCTCGAGAGAAAAGCCGTTCGCTCCAAGCTCCGCGCGGAAGACACGGAGCTGAAAGCGCCGTTCACTACTTTTATGGCGCAGGAAATCGCCGCGCAAGTAGAGACCAGCCGCGACGTGGTTCGACTGTTCTCGAGGACAGCTCCTCTCGTCGAGCTCTCGGCCGAGGAACGCGCGCTCCTGAATATTCCTGCGGAAGAGCTGCGCGACACGCAAAACGAGCCGGAGGTCCGCGCTGCGCTGGAGCGTGGCCTAAAAAATAGCGAGGTCGCGGCGATCGTTTCCCGCGCGCCCGCGAGCGGCGGGCTGCGCTCTTCGGAAAAAGCGTTCTTCGAGGACCTCGACGCGGTGGCCAAGAACGAGGCGGCACACCAGCTGGTGCGAACGATCGACGCGGCGGTCGAAGCCGAAGACCGCGAGCTTCATGCGCGCACCATCGATATTTTCTCAGAAAAAGTATTGGCCGCGGCATCACGAGGAAGTCGCGTTTTTATCCTCTGTTGCGGCTCCTCTTTTCACGCGGCGAAAACGGCGGCGCTCTTCTTCAACGAGCTCGCGGGTCTCGAAGTATTGCCGCTGCTCCCTGGTGAGCTTCGCGGCCAATATGGAAACAGCCTCAAGAGCGGCGACGTGTTGATCGCGGTCTCGCAGAGCGGCGAAACCAAGGATTTGCTCGACGCCATCAAGATCGCCGAGGGCCGCGACATCTACCGCATCGCGCTGGTGAACAACGTGAATTCCACGCTGGCGCAGGAAAAGGCGGAGCTGGTGATCCCGCTCCGCTGCGGGCCGGAAATTGCGGTGGCCGCGACCAAGAGCTTCGTCAATCAATTGACCCTCCTCTATTGTTTGGCGGCCGAGGTCGGGGCGCGCCGGGCGATCCACACTTCGGAAGCACAAGCAATCCGCGAGACGATGAGCGCAATTCCCGAGCTGATCGCGCGGACACTCGAATCCACACAATCCGCGGTACGGGAAACGGCGAAATTATTATTTCTCGCGCCGAGTATTCATATTTTAGCCACCCGATTCGTCGGTGTCGCCAAAGAAGGTGCGCTGAAAATCCGCGAAGTGGTGTTGAACCACACAGAAGGTTTCGAAGCTTCGGAGTTCAAACACGGACCGAACACCATCCTCGGCTTCAATACCGTTTACGGACTCCAACATTTGGCCCGGCTCTTGGAACGCGCGGGCGTTGTGGCCGGTGAGATGATACGCGCCGGAAAAACGGCGGACGAGCTCACCTCGCAGCTCGGGTCGCAGGTCTTGCGCGGAGAGACCATCGAAACGGCTCTGCGCGCGGACTATCCCCTGGTCTATGTGACAGGTCCCGACCCGCGCGACATCGACCTGACGATCTCGCAGATCAACACGCACAAGATCCGCGGCTCTTCGACGATCATCATCGCCGAAGAAAATGCAGCGCTGCGCGGTGCGGGCACGAAACCACCCGCCGATAATCCGGGCTACAGCTCCGCGTATATCGTGTTGCCGGCGTCGAACGGGAACCCGCTGCTGACCGCCTTCTCGGCGACCGTGGTGCTGCAATCGCTGGCGCTCCAGATGAGCTCCTTGAAGCTTACCCACCTCGACAACCTGGGCGTCCGCGAACACGGCGTTCATCCCGACGTGCCGAAGAACGTGTCGAAGTCGATCACCGTCGATTAAGGAGTCCGGTCAAAATAATCTGCCCATCTGGGCCGCCGATCCATCTCCGCTGGCTGCGTTACTCTTCCT